>OLJQ01000010.1_pt1 | contig 162495 bp, 158 predicted proteins | sample 1603621 | NCBI WGS metagenome assembly OLJQ01 (sample SAMN04436612, study PRJEB24849) | human gut metagenome | biome: human gut; feature: NICU; material: stool | host: Homo sapiens | place: USA: Saint Louis, MO | collected 2009-12-03 | reverse complement strand
CCGGAGGAAAACATGGTCAGGCAAAAGTGTAGCGGTATTAGGCGCAGCTATTTAGGAAAAGAGAATATTATCCGGTTGACGGAAGGGACACATGAAAAGGTAATGATGATCGATGGCCGTTACATTGTTATCGGGAGTTGGAACTGGCTATCTCATGGTTATCACCATAGCTGCGAGCGCAGTGAACAGTTCACTAATGCGATTCGTCATGAGATCAGTGCAGAACTGGATGATGCGTCGCTGGTGAAGGAGCTTAGGGAGCGGCTGAGGCTGGAGTAAGGTCAGAATTATTCTTAGCATTTATTTATTCATTGCTAAGCATTTTTTACCATTAAAATGACAGGTCGGGAAATGGCAACAAAATCAGAACAATTCAGACGGATGAAAGGGGGTGACGCCCCGCTTCAGGGAGCGTCAGTGTTTATAGTAAAAATCCGTAGTGGGAACCATCAGGCAGTTCAACATCAAGGCGCAATTTACCGCCGGTCGCTTCAACGTAGCGTTTAAGCGTGGAGAGCTTCAGGTCACGTCCTGGTTTTTCCATTACTGCAACGGTCGGTTGTCTGATGCCCAGCGCCTACGCCATTTCCACCTGAGTTTTCTGTACTTTTTCACGCAGTTCGGCGAGGTGGATATTGAGCAGGATGTCTGCCGCCATCGCCTGAGCTTCGGCCGCGACTTCGGGTTTTTCATCCGCAATAAGCTGTTCCAGCGTTCTGCCCATCGCGTTACTCCTTCTCTTTAAGTGTGTTCAACCAGCTCGTGAACTCCCGATCGGCAATCGGGAGCCTCTATGCGTATCGGCATACGGTCTGGACAACCCCGGCCCCTTTTCCCGCAGGACCAACAGCGCTGCAAGCACGCTGGCTCGATCGGTATCATCGAGCGAGGCAAACCAGCGATCAAACGTATCCGTTGTTTTAATCGTCCACACGGGACCTTCTGAGTAATATAGGTTAAATACTATATAGATGAAAAACTATAAAGAGGATTATGAAACGACGGGATGAGAGATTCATGCCTCATTACTGCAAAGCTGAAGACGTATTCAGATATTTCAGCGAATAACATGCATGGCACTCACCGTTTTACGATCTGTACCGAAAAATCAGCTAACGTATTGGCACAGCATGAAGGGTGACCTTAACTGTAATGCGGTCCGACTTTTTAAAGGTATTGCCGGTAACGGAGCGACCAGCCTGAAAAATTTTCCGTTGATTTGATAAAATATTGAGTTGCCCCTCATTACTGGCTCTCTCTCGATCTCACACCAGCAAGGACAGGCAGAAGATCGGCAAGAACCGTTTGCCTTATCGGTATTTTGAATCCATTTTTCGAAGGGAGTCCGTTGAATACCACAGAACAGCACTTTGTAGAATTTTGGCCACCGGTAAGAAAGGGAGATGCTTATTTACCCCTGGCGCTTATGGGGCCGACAACGTTTAGGTTATGTTATTATCGATTCAGCAATAAAAAGCTGAAAATTGCAGACGGTGAGATATTTTATGCTATCGGATGTATGAGCTAAAAGCGTCCTGAAGACAGCGTAAAAGCGAGAATCCGGACATCTCTATAATGGATATGCACAGGCAGATAAAAAGAAATCTGATTGGCTAAAGATAAAGATGTCAGACATTTATCAAGGAATGTTCCCTAAGAAAATTCCAATACAAAGAGTGTGCCTATTGTTCAGGGGTTAATGATAACTCAACCCTATCATTTTTAATTTACAAAAACCTATAAAAAAACAAATTATAAACCTTTAACGCCATTTACAATGAAAATCACAAACAAAACACCCACAAAATGATAACTTTGCAGTGGTTGCATCTTTTAGAGCCTCAGCCGCATGCTTCATTGAGACGGGTGATGTTAGATTACTCTCAATTCGCTGAATGGTTTTATTAACGATGAGTTAAAGGTCAACCCAAGGATGAGATCGCGTTCAGATATGAATCTATCAACTAATATTTTATCTAAGGATAAATATTTTACTCTGGGCCTGATTGAACTGCTTGGAGAAGAATTTATTGACAATTTCTTTTTGATTATAGATTTGGACTCTAACGACCTTTCGGGTTCGGAGTGGATTTATTTTTCAAATAAAAACATTGTTGCCTTCGCCTCCAGCGACTTAGCTTTTTATAAGTCCGAGCTATTTGAAAAAATAACCGTACTGGACAAAAAAAGTAATACCAGAAGCATCCTGAATTTCTTTTTAAAGAAAGAAACCTCAGGAAATTATCATACAAAGTACCGGCTAAGCCTGCGTGAAAAGCAGATGTTAAGCATGTTAAGCAGAGGGGAAAGCAACCAGGAGATCGCAGAAGAGTTTGGCGTGAAACTTAAGACTATTTATACGCACCGCCGCAACCTGATGAATAAATTAGGTTGTAAAAACAGGATTACGTTTCAAAAGTTATTTTTCAACAATAAATGTTTTTTTAAGTGAAGCATAGCTTCAGGATTATTCATAAACAGGAGTTTTATCATGAACAAATTAGCACTTATCGTTATTTCAGCACTGTCCCTGAGTTCTGCTGCGGCTCTGGCCGATACCGTTACGGTGAACGGCGGTACAGTGCATTTTAAAGGGGAAGTGGTTAACGCGGCCTGCGCAGTCGATGCTGGTTCTATCGACCAGACCGTTCAGTTAGGCCAGGTTCGTTCTGCAAAGCTGGCGACCGCAGGCAACACCAGCACGGCTGTCGGCTTCAATATCCAGCTGAATGATTGTGATACCACCGTCGCCACCAAAGCCTCCGTCGCGTTTACCGGCACGGCGATTGACAGCGCCAACCCAACGGTACTGGCCCTGCAGAACTCCGCCGCGGGCGGCGCGACTAACGTCGGCGTACAGATCCTTGACCGTACCGGTACCCCGCTGGCGCTGGATGGCGCCGCCTTCGGCGCGCAAACCACGCTGAACGATGGCACCAACGTTATCCCGTTCCAGGCTCGCTACTACGCGACTGCCGCAGCCACTGCCGGTACCGCTAACGCTGACGCTACCTTTAAAGTGCAGTACGAGTAATTTTTTCATCAGGCAGGGAAGCGCGTCGGGCCAGGACGGCCCGTTATCCGAATAAGAGTAAGGGTGATAACGATGCAAAGAATGAAGTCTGGTCTGTTGATTTTATTGCTCCCACCGCTGGCGCTGGCAGGAAACCAGTGGGACACCATGCTGCCCGGCGGGAACATGCGCTTTCAGGGGATAGTCATTGCCGAGTCCTGCCGCGTTGAAGCGGGCGACCGGCAGATGACGGTCAAGATGGGGCAAATCAGCAGCAATCGGTTTCATTCGGCCGGGGAGGACACCAACCCCGTCCCCTTCGATATTCACCTGCAGGAGTGCAGTACCGCCGTGAGCCAGCGAGTTGGCGTGGCGTTTCACGGCGTCGCCGATGGTAAAAATCCGGACGTCCTCTCGGTTGGCGAGGGTCCGGGGATCGCGACCGGCATTGGCGTTGCCCTGTTTGATAAAACCGGCAGTCAGATCCCGCTCAATGCGCCCGCAGGGGCATGGACGCAGCTGCACACGGGGCCAACGACGCTGCATTTTGTCGCCAAATATCGTTCCACCGGGAATCAGGTCACCGGAGGAGCGGCAAATGCTCAGGCCTGGTTCTCCCTGACCTACCAGTAATCAGCGCCGGTAACAGGAATTCACCGTGAGAAAGAAAGAGATAAGCATGAAAAATAGACGGGCTACCACGCGCGGGATGCGTGGTTTACTGGCAGGACTCCTGCTGCTCTCCACCGCCGGTTTTACCGCTCAGGCGCAGGCCGGCGTGGCGCTGGGCGCGACCCGCGTGATTTATCCGGCCGGACAGAAACAGGCTCAGCTGGCGGTGACCAATAACGACGACAGCACCTATCTGATCCAGTCATGGGTAGAGAACGCCGATGGCGCGAAAGACGGGAGCTTTGTCATTACCCCGCCGCTGTTCGCCATGCAGGGGAAGAAAGAGAATACTCTGCGCATCCTCGATGCCACCAATGGCCGGCTGCCGCAGGACCGGGAAACGCTGTTCTGGATGAACGTCAAAGCAATTCCATCGATGGATAAATCAAAGCTCAGCGAAAACACGCTACAGCTGGCGATTATCAGCCGTATCAAGCTTTATTACCGCCCGGCCAAACTGGCGCTACCGCCGGATCAGGCCGCGGAAAAGCTGAAGTTCCGCCGCAGCGGAAGCTCACTCACGCTGATTAACCCAACCCCTTATTACCAGACGGTCACCGAGCTCAACGCCGGAACCCGGGTGCTGAAAAATGCGCTGGTCCCGCCGATGGGCGAAGCCAGCGTCAGTTTACCGTCCGATGCAGGTCGCGAGATTACATACCGGACGATTAACGACTACGGCGCACTCACCCCGCGTATGAAAGGCGTCATGCAGTAACTGACCGGGGAGCAGCGCTCTCCCCCTGAACGAAAAAAATAACGATGGCCGGGCGACTTTGGACCGGAGGGACTATGTCACATCTGAAATATGGACTCGACCACTTGGGCTCCCGGCGAATGACTCCAGGATCTGCTCGCGTATTCGCGCAGATCCCCCTTGCCCTTTTACTTTCCTCACCGGCTTTTTACGCGCAGGCGGAGCTCTATTTCAACCCACGCTTTCTGGCGGACGATCCCGCCGCCGTGGCGGATCTGTCCGGTTTTGAAAAGGGCCAGGAGCTGCCGCCGGGTACCTATCGCGCGGATATCTACCTGAATGACGGGTATATGACCACCCGCGATATCACCTTTAATGCCGCTGAAAAGGGCCACGGGCTGGCCCCCTGCCTGACCCGCGGACAGCTGGCCAGCATGGGCGTGAATACCGCGGCCATTGCCGGAATCGACGTGCTGGCGGCGGATGCCTGCGTACCGCTAACCGAGATGATCAAAGACGCCACCACCCGCTTTGATGCCGGGCAGCAGCGGCTGTATCTGACCGTGCCCCAGGCGTTTATGGGCAACCGCGCCCGCGGCTATATTCCGCCTGAGCTCTGGGACCACGGAATTAACGCCGGGCTACTGAACTACAACTTCACCGGCAACAACGTGCACAACGACGTCGGCGGCAGCAGCAACTACGCGTACCTGAACCTGCAGAGCGGGCTGAACCTCGGCGCCTGGCGCCTGCGCGACAACACCACCTGGAGCTACAGCAGCAGCGGCAGTTCGACGACCAATGAAAACAAATGGCAGCATATCAACTCGTGGCTTGAGCGTGATATTACGCTACTGCGTTCGCGCCTCACGCTGGGCGACAGCTACACCAACGGCGACGTCTTTGACGGCATTAACTTCCGCGGCGCGCAGCTAGCTTCCGACGACAATATGCTGCCGGACAGCCAGAAGGGTTTCGCCCCGGTCATTCACGGGATTGCCCGCGGCACGGCTCAGGTATCGGTCAAACAGAACGGCTATGAGATCTACCAGAGCACGGTGCCGCCCGGCCCGTTTACCATCAACGATCTCTACGCCGCGGGCAACGGCGGCGACCTGCAGGTGACCATCAAAGAGGCCGACGGCAGCAGCCAGGTGTTCACCGTCCCCTACTCGTCCGTTCCGGTGCTCCAGCGCGAGGGCCATACCCGCTATGCCGCTACCGCCGGCGAGTACCGCAGCGGCAGCAATCAGCAGGAGAAACCGAAGTTCTTCCAGGGCACCCTGCTGCACGGCCTTCCGGCGGGCTGGACGCTGTACGGCGGCACCCAGCTGGCGGACCGCTACCGCGCCTTTAACCTCGGCGTGGGGAAAAACATGGGTGACCTGGGCGCGCTGTCGCTGGATATCACCCAGGCTAACGCCACCCTGCCCGATGACAGCGAGCATCAGGGGCAGTCGGTGCGCTTCCTCTATAACAAGTCGCTGACGGATACCGGCACCAATATTCAGCTGGTGGGCTACCGCTACTCCACCCGCGGCTACTTCAGCTTCGCCGATACCACCTACAGCCGGATGAGCGGCTACAACGTCGAGACCCAGGACGGGGTGATTGAAGTGAAGCCTAAATTCACCGACTACTACAACCTCGCTTACAACAAGCGCGGCAAAGTGCAGCTTAGCGTCACCCAGCAGCTGGGGCGCACCGCCACGCTCTACCTGAGCGGCAGCCACCAGACCTACTGGGGCACCGGCAAGGCCGATCAGCAGCTCCAGGCAGGACTCAACGCCGCCATCGACGATATCAACTGGACGCTCAGCTACAGCCTGACCAAAAACGCCTGGCAGCAGGGGCGCGACCAGATGCTGGCGGTCAACGTCAATATTCCGTTCAGCCACTGGCTGCGTTCCGACAGCAAGTCGGCCTGGCGGCACGCCAGCGCCAGCTACAGCATGTCCAACGATCTGAACGGCAGAACCACCAGCCTCGCCGGGCTGTACGGCACGCTGCTGGAGGGCAACAACCTGAGCTACAGCATGCAGACCGGCTACGCCGGCGGCGGTGAGGGCAACAGCGGCGGCACCGGCTACGCGGCGCTGAACTACCGCGGCGGCTACGGCAACGCCAACGTTGGCTACAGCCGCAGCGACGGCATCAAACAGCTGTACTACGGCCTGAGCGGCGGCGTGCTGGCTCACGCCGACGGCGTCACCCTGAGCCAGCCGATGAACGACACGGTGGTGCTGATCAAAGCCCCCGGCGCAGACAACGTCAAAGTGGAAAACCAGACCGGGGTTCAGACCGACTGGCGCGGCTACGCCGTGCTGCCCTACGCCACCGAATACCGGGAAAACCGGGTGGCGCTGGACACCAACAGCCTGGCCGATAACGTCGACCTGGACGATGCGGTGGCCAGCGTGGTGCCGACCCACGGCGCCATTGTCCGCGCGGAATTTAAGGCCCACGTCGGGCTCAAGCTGCTGATGTCACTCATCTACAACGGTAAGCCGGTTCCCTTCGGCGCGCTGGTGACTTCTGACGGCAGCCAGGCCAGCAGCATCGTCGCCGATAACGGCCAGGTCTACCTGAGCGGGATGCCCCTGGCGGGCAAAGTGCGGGCGAAATGGGGCGAAGGTCCGAACGCCAGCTGCGAGGCTGACTACAGCCTGCCGCCGGAAAAACAGAACCAGATGCTGATCCCGCTGTCCGCCGAGTGCCGCTAAGGAGACCATGATGAGAAAAACCCTGTATCTGCTGAGCGCCCTCGTATCGCTGGCGGTCAACAATGCCAGCGCGGCGGACAGCACCATCACCATCAGCGGCTACGTTCGCGATAACGCCTGCGCCGTGGCGGGTGAGTCGAAAGATTTTACCGTCGACCTGATGGATAACGCCGCGAAGCAGTTCCATGCGGTTGGGGCGACCACGCCGCTGGTGCCGTTTCGTATCGTGCTGTCGCCCTGCGGCAGCTCGGTTACCGCGGTGAAGGTCGGCTTTGTTGGCGTTGCCGACAGCATCAATACCGACCTGCTACAGCTCGACGGCGGCGCCTCAGCGGCGGCAGGGATGGGCGTGCAGATCCTTGACGCGCAGCAGACGGCGCTGCCGCTCAATGCCGCATCGTCAGCGATCCCCTGGACCACGCTGACCCCCGGCCAGACCAACACGCTGAACTTTTACGCCCGGCTGATGGCCACCCGGGTGCCGGTGACCGCCGGACACGTTAATGCAACCGCAACATTCACGCTTGAATTTCAGTAACCGGAGGCGCTGATGAACCCGACCTATTCCGGATGGCTGCTGGCCGCGATGCTGGCGGCGTCCTCCCCGACGCTACAGGCCGCCGACGTCACCATTACCGTTAACGGCAAAGTGGTGGCCAAACCCTGTACCGTTTCCACCGTTAACGCTACCGTCAATCTCGGCGATCTCTATACCTTTAGCCTGGTCTCCGCCGGCGCCGCTTCGCCCTGGCACAGCGTGGCGCTCACCCTGAGCAACTGCCCGGCCGGCACGTCGCGGGTCACCGCCAGCTTCAGCGGTACGGCGGACGCCACCGGCTATTACAAGAACCAGGGTACCGCCGGCAACATCCAGCTTGAGCTGCAGGATGAGGGCGGCACCACGCTGAACACCGGCGCGAGAAAAGAGGTACAGGTCGACGACGCCACCCAGTCCGCCAGCTTCCCGCTACAGGTCAGAGCGCTGACGGTCAACGGCGGTGCGACGCAAGGAACTATTCAGGCGGTGATTAACGTCACTTATACCTACGCCTGAGCCAGGAGAACAGAGTAATGAAAAAGATAATCACCCTGCTGTTAACGCTGCTGCTGGCCGGCTGGTCGCTTAACGCCTGGTCGTTCGCCTGTAAAACCGCCGCCGGGGTGACAATCCCCATCGGCGGCGGATCGGCGAACGTTTACGTGAACCTCGCGCCGGCGGTCAGCGTCGGGCAGAACCTGGTGGTGGATCTCTCGACGCAGATTTTCTGTCATAACGACTTTCCGGATTCCATGATCGACTACGTAACGCTGCAGCGCGGCTCGGCCTACGGCGGGGTGCTGTCGAGCTTTTCCGGCACCGTCAGGTATAACGGCATCAGCTACCCGTTTCCAACCACCAGCGAAACGGCGCGTATGACCTATAGCTCCATTGTTGATAGCCCCTGGCCTACCGTCCTCTATCTTACGCCCGTCAGTAGCGCAGGCGGCGTCGCCATTTCCGCCGGGTCGTTGATCGCGGTCCTGATCCTGCGTCAGACCAACAACAAGGATAACGACGACTTCCAGTTCGTGTGGAACATTTACGCCAACAATAACGTCGTAGTGCCAACCGGCGGCTGCGACGTTTCTGCTCGCGATGTGACGGTGACGCTGCCGGAATATCCCGCATCCGCCGCCATTCCGCTGACGGTTTACTGCGCGCAAAACCAGAATCTCGGCTATTACCTCTCCGGCACCACGGAGAACGCGGGCAACTCGATATTTACCAATACCGCCTCAGCGTCCCCTGCCCAGGGGGTGGGCGTTCAGCTGACGCGTAACGGTAGCGTTGTACCCGCCAACAGTACGGTGTCGTTAGGCAACGTAGGCACCTCGGCGGTCAGCCTAGGATTAACCGCCAACTACGCGCGCACCAGCGGGCAGGTGACCGCGGGTAACGTGCAGTCGATTATCGGAGTGACTTTTGTTTACGAATAACCTCCCGTCCCCCGGCGGCGGGCGGCCGCTCGTCGCTATCCTGTCGCCCTGTTCGCTGGCTGCCGAGGGGCTGAGGGGGATAATAGCGAAGGGAGGAGCCCGGCCCGTTGTGCTGCCCACGGAGACGCCGCCCCTGCCTGCCGGCGTTCGCCGCGTGGTGGTTTTTCTCCCGGAAGGCCCCGCCGGGCTACTGGCAACCCTGAAGCGGGCCGCCGCGCTGCTGGCGCGGTCCACCACGCCGCTGCCCATGCTGTTCCTGAGCCGCAGCCCGGCAAGCTGGCTGTGGCCCACCCTGGTGCATCAGGTCGCAGACCGGCGTTTGCTTACCGCCGTACGGGCCGCCGCTTCCGATTTGCCGGTCCCCTGCCTGGCGGCGCTGCTGCGCGACGCCGTGCTCGAAGAATACCCCTCTCTTGAGCAGCTGGCAGAGGATGAAACGCGAGCGCTCGGCAAGCGCCCCGCCGGGATCACCCGGCCAGAGCTGGACGCTATCCTCGGTTTACTCTGCGGCTACCGCGCCAGCGCTCAGGCTCAACGCCGCGGCATCAGCCACAAGACGCTCTACAATCAAAGAACCGCAGGATTAAAAAAAATGGTGGAACACCACCCTGAAATGGCCGCCCGCTTTCCCGGCAGCCAGATAAGAGACCAGAAAAGCGAGAGCATCGCCGCCCTTTCCGCTTTCGAGCGTGAACTTGTCCATGCGATCCACAGCCGCCAGATTTTTCCGGTATTTCAGCCCATTACCGATGAACACCATCAGGTAAAGGGAATGGAGATCCTCTCCCGCTGGAACCGAAACGGCAGCGTGCTGGCTGCCGGCGATTTTTTACCGCAAATACGCTCGGAATATGCCTGGCTGGTGCTCACCGCGTTTGTCCTTCAGGAAGCGGTGCAGAATATTAATCAGCATTCCGGCGAGTGTTATTTCGCCGTGAATATTCCCGCCGCCGTCGCCGGCAACGAGAACCTGCTTCGCATGATGGAAACCGCGCGCCAGCAGCTACGTCAGCCGCACAGGTCGCAGAGGCTGGTGCTGGAGTTTGCTGAAAATACCGACCTCAACGGTCACGGCAAAATCGCCGAAAATATCGCCCGCCTGCAAAAGCGCGGCTTCCCTATCATGCTTGATGATTGCTTCTCGCAAAGCAGCGTGATGTTTCCGGTGCGCACGATGAGATTCAGCGCTTACAAGCTGGATATGAGCATCGTCAACGATATGCAGCGCGATCCGCACGCGCTAGCGCTGATCAGAAGCCTTATCTTCTACTGCCAGCTGACCGGCAGCCGCTGTATTGCCGAAGGCGTAGATAGCCTTGAGAAATTCAACAAACTGCAGGCGCTGGGAGTCGACCGCTTTCAGGGCAGCTACCTCTCGGCGCCGGTAGGCAGGGAGAACGTGGCGGAGCTTCTTCTGCCGCTTTCGGGCGAGGCGGAGCATCGCGCCGGCATCGCGATACCGGTAACGCCCGATGGAAAACATCGGGCATTGGCGACACTTCAGCGCAGCTCCGGCCAGTAGCCACGGTTGGCGACGATCAGTTCATCAAGGATAGCTTTTGCGACCGAAGCGCTGGGTACCGTTTTGGACAGGGTCATCGCCTGCCAGAGCTTCTGATAGCTTCCTTCTACCCAGGCGTCGACCACCAGTTTTTCAACCGCCACCTGCTGCTCCATCATCCCCTTTTGAAACAGCGGGATCTTACCCATCGCCAGCGGCTCGGGGCCATTAACGCCCACCAGGCAAGGCACTTCAACCATCGCGGTATCGTCAAAATTCGCGATAGCGCCGTTGTTTTCCACAATCAGCAGCATTCTCTCCTGGGTGTTAAAGGCGATGGCGCAGGCGAGGTCGACAATAAAGGTCGCATGCGCCCCGGCATGGAAATGCGCCTCTTTGGCACTTTGCCGGGCGACGATCGCTCTGGCCATATCAAACACCTCCTTCTCTCTCCCCGCCATCACTTCATTGGCGCGAGTAAAGTCAGGGTCTGAATGGGCAACCTCATAGTCGGCATAAAAATAGTACTTCAGATAGGTATTGGGTAACGTATCGGTATCCAGCGCAAAAACGTCCTTTACCTTTTTGAAGGTCTCAATCCAGCTCGGCGCTTTATGCTGAAAATCCTCTTTCGGACTGCAATAGCCCAGCTCGGCAACGTGGTTTTTTAACGCCGGCATTAAATCGTTGCCGGCCTTATCGGTAATGCTGGTCCACCAGCCGAAATGGTTGAGGCCAAAATAACGGACGTTCATCTCTTTACGCGATTTCAGCCCGAGAATATCGGCGAATAACCCTTCAATAGCCACCGGCATATCGCAGATATTAATAATTTTGGCCGTCGGGCGTAGCCGACGCGTGGCCTCGGCAACGATCGCCGCCGGATTGGAATAGTTGAGCATCCACGCGCCCGGCGAATACGTTTCCATGTAGTCAACCAGCTCAAGGACGCCGGCGATAGAGCGCATACCATAAGCGATACCGCCCGGGCCGCAGGTTTCCTGGCCAATCACGCCATGTTTAAGCGGAATTTTCTCGTCTTTCTCGCGCATCTCATAGAGGCCGACGCGAATATGCGCCATTACGAAATCGACGCCCGTAAAGGCTTCCTGCGGGTCGGTGGTGAAGCTAAAAGCAACGTGCGGATAATGTTCAGCCACCAGAATCGCACAGGCTTCGCCAATCACGCGCTGGCGATCGTGATGATTATCATAGAGACGAATTTCGCTTAACGGAAACCTGTCCATATTTTCCAGCAGCATCATAACAATCCCTGGGGTATACGTACTGCCGCCGCCGGCTATGGTCACAACGAATTTATTTTTCATCTTCCACCTCATTATTCATGTACATCTAAATAGCGATTCACGGCATTACGGATTTTATTAACCCCTAAACCATAAATAACCTGAACGTGATTGCCTTTGATAATGACGCTGGTACCGCCGCTGGTCTTCAGAATCTGTTCCTGAATTAATGCGGGGTCCCGCACGTCAACCCGAAGCCGCGTAAAACAGTTCTCGACCGAACAGACATTTTCTTTGCCGCCAAGGCCCAGAATGATCTGCTCGCCGGAAGCCCTGTCAGGCGCGCTTACGCTTGCCGGTTGGTTAGCCCCCTCCCCCTGCTGCTCCTGGCCCGGCGTACGCATTTTGAAACGCAGAATCAGAAACTTACCGATATAAAACATCGTCGCGGTTTCCATTAACCCCAGCGCGACAAACACTGGCCAGCGCGTGAGGTGCGCTCCCGCCGGAATGTTGTAAACAATAAAATCGATAATGCCGTTGGTGGCGCAGACCCGCACATCCAGCAGCCACGCCAGCATCTGGAAAAAACCGTCCAGTAATGAATAAACCAGCCATAGCAACGGTGCGGTAAAGATAAATAAGAACTCAAAAGGTTCGGTGATCCCCACCAGGAATGAAGTCACAATCAAAGGAATCAGCGTGATTTTCAACTTTTGCTTATTTTCCGGCCTGGCGGTTGTATAAAAGGCCAGGGCCATTCCGGCGGTACCGAAAATTTTCACCATGCCGTAGGTGAGAAATCGCGCCGAGTCGCTTAACGGCCCAGCGCTATGGGCAATTTCAGCGAGGAAAATCGGTTTTGCCCCCACCACCGTCTGGCCATCAATCAACAGCTGTCCGCCAATGGAGGTAAAGACAAAGGGCGACCATATCAGGTGGTGTAGCCCGGTCGGGATAAGAAAACGATTGAGAAAACCGTAAAGAAAAACGCCGGCGGCGCCGAAGGTTTTCATCACCCCGGTCAGCGCCGATATGCCGTGTTCAACAATCGGCCAGACGTACACCGTGGCGATGGCAAACACGCCGACCAGCGGGATCATCATCATCAGCACCAGCTTGCTGTTGCCGTAGATAGAGAAGGCGCCGCGAAACTCAATGTCGACAAACCGGTTGTGAATAAAGGCGACCGCGCAGCCAAGGATAATGCCAAGAAACACGCCCATATCAATGACCTGGAAGCCAAAAATAAAGGTTTGCCCGCTGCCGTAGAGCTGCGCGTTGCTGCTGCCGGCGGCCAGGCGCTGCGTCAGGGTTAGCCAACTGTTATTCGCCGCCAGATACATAAACCAGGTCATTGCGGCAACAAAAGCCGCTTCCGCTTTTCGGGTTTTTGCCAGCCCGCCGGCCAGCCCGAGGCAAAAGAAGAAGCCAAGATTGTTCATGATGGCCCAGAGCATGCTGGAAACGTATTTCCCCAGCAGATAAAGCGAGCTCTCTTCCGCGACCCAGATTTTATTGGTTGTCATACTAAACAACGCAATCAGCAGACCAATAACCGGCAGAAACAAAACCGGCCCAATCATGGCCTTCGAAAAATCCTGTAATTTTTTTACCCCGATCATCCTCACCCCCTGTCCCGCACATCGGCCGTCAGCGCCCGATACATGCGTTTCAGCCTATGCGCCGGCAGACATAATTCAGAGCGGTGAAATCGTCATCTGTGATGAAAGTCATATCTCTCTTGCGGCAACAGATATATAAGTAAAAGCAGATAAATAGATGACAGAGACAAAACAACGCCCCACAATGATAAGAATATGTTAATTATTAACAAGATAAAATGATAATCCGCTGACAGAACACACCACGAGAAATCTATAAGTGATATATAAAACAATCGCAGACAGGCTAAAAAATCGCATCAATAGCGATGAATTCGAGGTGGGAGATGCGCTACCGAGTGAAAAAGCGCTGGCCGGGGAGCTGCAGGTCTCCGTCATGACCCTGCGCAAGGCGCTCACGCTGCTGGAAAGTGAGAAGCTGATCGTCAAACGCCACGGCAGCGGTTCATACGTGGCGCGTAAGAGCAATTATCGCGGCGGGGAACTTGACGGCTTCAACTACCAGATGCACATCGGCGGCGTCACCAACTATCGCAATAAGGTCATTGAGTTCACGATGATCGATGCGCCTTTGGCTATCGCACAACAGTTGAAAATTGAGCCGGGAGATAAGGTCTATTACGTCAGACGCATTCGGATGATTGACGACGTACCTATTCTGATTGAGAACAGCTATATACCGGTGGCGATTTTTCCCTGGCTAAGCGTTGGAAATCTGGAAAGATCGAAATTTAACTATTTCAAGAAAGAGTGCAATATCACCATCCTGGAGAGCCACCGCAGCTATACCCCGGTTCTGGCCACCCGGGAACAAGCAGAGCTCTTACAGGTTCCACAAAACAGTCTGCTGCTACGGGTGCAGTCGATCAGCTATGCCCATAACAATACCATTGTTGATTTATCCGATATTTACCAGAATACCAACAAATACAATGTTAAACATATTACGCGCCGCTAAATACCGCAGGATACGGCTGACGCAGGCCACCGAGAGCCGTCCAGCGTCAGCTGACGATAGACGGCAGCTGACGATTCTGCGTCGGCAAACGACTACCAGCCGCAGACGTTAGTCTCTTCGTCGGACTCGTAGCCGCGGACAATATTAATCAGATCTTTTACCGCATCGGCCGCCGTCTGCGGATCCTGCAGCTCAGCCAGAGAAGCAAACTCGCTATCGACCGAGACGCCGTTATTATTGTTGGTCACCGTCAATATAAATCCCTTCCCTCCGGCGTTTTCCACCGACAGCGTGGAAATAAGCTCAGCCACGGCCTGGGTGGCGATATCAGGGACATAAAGGGCCATCGGCTTAAGATAAACTTTTTCTTTTTTATCTTTATTATTCCCGTTGATCGCCGCTAACGAATAGCCTTTATTTTCACTGTTCATCATATTACCTATCCCTCAATCAGAATGTCAGGGTCAACGTAAAAATCGACGTTAAAAACGGTATCCTCGGTTAACGCCTCGATGCGGTGCCACTTTTCGGGCGGAAAAACGCCAAATTCACCTTCGGCAATGGTCAGGGTTTCCACCGGTTCCGCGCTGGTTTCATCGGCATATCCGAAATAGCGTATCGCCCCTCGCATCACCGACAGGCGCGGATAGACGCCCTGCCGGGTACCGGCATCCAGATGCCGCTTCCAGATTGAGGCCGGCGCCGTCCGCTTCGTCCACAGCGGCGTGCTCCGGGTATGCACATAGTGGGTAGGAATAATGATTCGCTGCATGATTTTGCCTCTCTTAACGCACCACATATACGGTCGAAAATGGGAAAATATGTTGCATATGATATACCCCTTTTAATCATTACGGGTATTATTTTTTACCGATGCGCTTTCCTACCCCTTATGGTACTCATTAGGGATTAGATCTATTCAAAAATAAATATGGGCGATTTTAGATAAACTAAAACCGCCCATATTAAAAGGCAAATTACTTATTTTCAGGTGAACTGAGCGGTCCTGGTTTACCGATTAAATACCCCTGGACCAGGTCACAGCCTAATTTGCGTAAGGACTGCAGCTGCTCTTCTGTTTCGACACCCTCGGCCACGATGCGCATATGCAGGCTTTTACCCATGCTGATAATCAGCCGCACGATATCGAGGTCATCTTTCTGATCGGGAATGTTAATCACAAAAGAGCGATCGATTTTTATCTTATCGAACGGGAAGTAGCTTAGCCGCGATAGCGAAGAATAGCCGGTGCCAAAATCATCAATGGAGATCTGCACCCCGAGCTCGCGCAGCTGGCTCAGGATCTCGAGAGAACGGGTATTTTCGTTAAAGACGTCAGACTCGGTAATTTCCAAATCCAGCCGATACGGATCCAGCCCGGTTGTTCTTAAGATGGTTACCACGGTATCGGTCAGTGAATTGTTCATTAACTGAACTGGCGACACGTTAACCGACACTTTGAGCGGAGATGACCAGCTGGCGGCCGCTTCGCAGGCGGTTCTCAGCACCCATTCGCCCAATTGATTAATCAGGCCAATCTTTTCCGCTACCGGAATAAATTCGGTCGGCGGGACGCTGCCGCGCAGCGGATGAAACCAGCGCACCAGCGCTTCGTAGCCGTAGATTTCACCGTTCATGGTGTCGGCTATCGGCTGGTAGTAAACCCTGAACTCACCTTTGTTCAGCGCCTGCATCAGGTCATCTTCAAAGGATTTATTCTCCTGCTGGCGCTGAAGCAGTCCGGGACGGAATACCTGAACGTTGCCGGAACCCTCTTTTTTCGCTTCATACAGCGCCAGGTCGGCGCATTTGTATAAATAGTCGGTACGGCTTTCCCCGTCAGAGATGACAATCCCGATACAGGCGCCAATCTGGATCAGCGAGTCGTAAATCTGATACGGCTGGCTGATCTTTTCCCGGATCACCTTCGCCCGTTCCAGCGCCATCTCTTCGGTTAAATCATGGGAAACCAGGGCAAACTCGTCCCCTCCCAGCCGGTAGAGCGTTTCTGACGTTTTGCGAAAAAAGGAGAGACGGCTGGCCAAATCCTGCAGCAGCTTATCCCCGGCATCGTGACCCTGGGTATCGTTGACGTCCTTGAAATTATCGAGGTCAAACAGCATCACGACCGCCGAGCCGTTATAGGGCCGCACCTGATTGACGACCTCCTGCAGACGTTGCCAGAAAGAGAGACGGTTGGGCATCCCGGTCAGCGAATCATGATAGGCATCGTACTGCAGACGGCGGTTCTGCACCTGAAGCTTTTCTTTTGAGGCCTGCAGGTCGGTCGCCAGTAATTTCATCCGCACGTGGGCGCGACGCAGGGTGTTATTCTGCTTCAGCATCAACAGCCCGAGCGTGATACAGAGAACAATCAGCAGAATGGAAATCGCCGAATAGATGTAATAGAGATTTTGTATTTTATCGTGGGTCAGATTAACCAGATTAAAATCCTGGGCGAGCGAGGTGGACGCGAGCGAGGTCAACGGCCCGTCCAGGGTACTCATCTCCTGCAGCATCAGCTTCAGCTGCGCTGTCGTCATGGTGTCCAGCTGCTTATCCAGCCGGCCCAGAAGATCAATCAGGCTGTTAACTATCGCCTTACGGTGAGGATCTTTGCCGATAAACTTTCCCAAATCACCCTGCTGCAGCAGCGCAATCTGGCTCATCATAATTTCCAGACGCAGGCGCACCTCATCGTGGTCGCTTCCCTTCACCCCCAGCCCCATCGCGCTGAGTCGCGCCTCGAGGCGCATGTACTCGGAGACTATCTGGGAAACGGACCACGAATCAGTATAACGGGTTAATTTTTGCAGCTCACTTTGCCGCTCATGCACCAGATAAGTTATGTAACCGGTCACAATGAAGAGCGACAAAATAATGGCAGTGAGTATTCGATTCAAGATCAAACCCTTACTCAATTATAATCTTCGAAACCTGCCATGCCGAACGGGAATAATAAATCTGATTCTGCAATTCCGGGCTACTGTCGTAAGGATAAACAATAAATAAGGGCCCTTTATCACGAATGCGCATATATTCGCCGTTCATTTTTAAAGCCAAAATTACCGGAAATTTATGAAAGTCGTCCAGGGGGACAATGGTGGTGTAATCGTTGAGCGCCAGCACCCGGGCCGACTTGCCTTTGGCGCCGACTAAATCCATGAGTTTACTGAGGGAAATGCCGTCAAAGCGGACCTTGCCCGAATACCATGGCGTGGTCGTCACCAGCGTTTCCATCCCCAGCTTTTCTAATGCGGCGACATCAAAAACGGCGGTATCGCCCTCATTCGTATTAGCAATCAGGCCGGAAATAGTTAAAACGGGTTTGCCGACAGGCGCTGGCAGTTTTTCTGCAAAAGCGGAAGGCGAAACCATGACACAAAATAAAGCTGCAAAAATTAAACGCATTTAACTCACCCTTCCGAAATTGGAGACTTGTTAATTGTAAACCATTTAAGTCATTTCTTAAAAGGTGTCCCCGTTGGGTTCAAAAATTAAAATTAAAAACAATAAGCGAAGTCCTAAGCTCGCATTCTGAACGGGCTACAAGGGCGTTCATCCCCCGGCGAAGCAAACGCTTTATGCCTTTAAACGCCCAGAGCAGGTAAAAATCTTTTCACTTGCCCTTCTGCGCGGTAGTCTCAGGACAGGCGCGAATTCGGAAAGCGTCTCATTCCAATAATTAAAAACTCGCAACAGACAGGACAGGTATGGACTCAACGTTAATTTCTCAGCGCCCCGGCAAGGAGGCATGTTCACTCAACCGCGCCCGCAGAGCGGCCTGGGGCAGCTTCGCCGGGGCCGTGGTCGATTGGTACGACTTTCTTCTCTATGGCATCACCGCCGCGCTGGTATTTAACCGGGAATTTTTCCCGCAAATCAGCCCGGCGATGGGCACCCTCGCCGCCTTTGCCACCTTCGGCGTCGGCTTCCTCTTCCGCCCGCTGGGCGGCATTATCTTCGGCCATTTCGGCGATCGCCTCGGGCGCAAACGCATGCTGATGCTGACGGTATGGATGATGGGGATCGCCACCGCCTGTATCGGTCTGCTGCCCTCCTTCAACCAGATTGGCTGGTGGGCGCCGGTTCTGCTGGTCCTGCTGCGCGCCGTCCAGGGCTTTGCGGTGGGCGGCGAATGGGGCGGCGCGGCGCTGCTGGCGGTAGAGAGTGCGCCGAAAAATAAGAAGGCGTTCTACAGCAGCGGCGTGCAGGTGGGCTACGGCGTCGGATTGCTGCTCTCAACAGGGCTGGTGTCGCTGATAAGCTCCTGCACCACCGATGAACAGTTCCTCAGCTGGGGCTGGCGTCTGCCGTTCCTGTTTAGCGTCGTGCTGGTGCTGGCGGCGCTCTGGATCCGCAACGGCATGGCGGAATCCGCCGAATTTGAACAGCAGCAGCGCGAACAGCAGCTGCAGCCGAAGAAAAAGCGGCTGCCGGTCGTGGAAGCGCTGCTCCGCCATCCGGGCGCGTTCTTAATGATTATCGGCCTGCGCCTGTGCGAGCTGCTGACGATGTATATCGTCACCGCCTTCGCGCTTAACTATTCCACGCAGAATCTCGGCCTGCCGCGCGAGCTGTTTCTGAATATTGGCCTGCTTGTCGGCGCCATCAGCTGCCTGACGATCCCCTGCTTCGCCTGGCTGGCGGACCGCTTTGGCCGTCGCCGCGTCTATATCACCGGGGCGCTGATCGGCACCCTCAGCGGCTTCCCGTTCTTTATGGCGCTCGAAAGCCAGTCATACTTCTGGATCCTGTTTTTCGCGCTTATGCTGGCAAATATTGCGCACGATATGGTGGTTTGCGTTCAGCAGCCGATGTTTACCGAAATGTTTGGCGCCAGCTATCGCTACAGCGGGGCCGGCGTGGGGTATCAGGTTGCCAGCGTTGTCGGCGGCGGTTTCACGCCGTTTATCGCCGCCGCCCTGGTCACCTTGTCCGGCGGCGCCTGGCATAGCGTCGCTATCTACTTGACCGCAGGCTGCCTGCTCTCCGCCCTTACGGCGATGCTGATGAAACCCAGCCGCCATGGCGAATAGCGTCGATAAGGAGAAATCATGATTCAGGAACCCTGCTGGCCGCTGCGCTTTAGCCACCAGCAGCTACCGGTTGGTTACTTTGCCGATCCCACCCTTGCCGAGCAGCCGCTGTTTGCCCGGGCGGGCGACGGTGAGGCGGTGGCTCAGCTCTGGCAGGCCCCGCAGGGGTTTGTGGTGCCGGGAAGCTACCGGAAATTTGCCGAACTCCCGGCGGTAAGCGAGCAGTTTGCCAGCCGAGGATGGCCGGTCTGGCAGCGCCGCTCCGGCGGCGGCCTGGTCCCGCAGGGGCCGGGAATTGTCAATCTCAGCCTGGCCTGGCCGGTTTATCACTCGCTGGGCGAAGCCGCAGAGCCGATTTATCTTTTCCTCTGCGGCCTGTTGCAGCGCACGCTGGCGACCTTTGGCGTGGCCAGCCACTGCCAGGCGGTCAGCGGTTCATTTTGCGATGGTCGCTATAATCTGGCCTGCGGCGAGGGCGAGCATGTGCGAAAAATAGCCGGCACGGCCCAGTACTGGCGACCAATGGCGGAAGGTCGAGGCCATGTGGTTCTCGCGCACGCGGTGGTATTGCTGGATGCCGACCTGGCGGCGGCTCACCGGGCGGCCAATGATTTCGAAGCCCGGCTTGGCAGCGGGCGGGAATACCACGCCGATAAAACCGTGACCCTGGCGGAGCTGGTTTCAGAAGGCGCCGATTTGCTGCCCCGCTTTCGCGAGGCGCTGGCGCAGCAGCTGGAAAATATCAGCTGAAGGTCGCCTTCAGATAGCGGCTAAACGTCTCTACCGCCCGCGATACGCGCGGCGTGTAGGGGCGAATGACGTACAGACTTTCCGCAAACGCATCCACCGGCCGCCATCCCGGCAGCAGCTCCTGAACCAGCCCGCGGCCAATCGCCTCCCTGGCGCTAAAATCCGGCAGTAAGGCAACGCCCAGCCCCGCCAACACCGCGTCGCGCAGGGATTCGCTGTTATTGGTGGCAAACGGCCCCTGCACCTTCACGCTCACCCGCTCGTCGTCGCGCTCAAAGGTCCAGTGCGGGCTTTGCGGCCCGCGCGGGTAGGTCAGGCATTGATGCTGACGCAACGCGTCAGGCGAATCGGGGCGACCAAAGCGGCGAATATAGTCCGCCGAGGCGACCACCAGGGTAGCCGTACGGCACAGCGGCCAGGCCACGTGGGTCTCCGGCAGCAGCTCGCGGCGACAGTGGCGAATAGCAAGGTCGAACCCCTCGCTGGCGAGCGACACCAGTCGGTCGGTCACCTCCAGCTGGAGATGAAGCTGCGGATGCTGGTGCAGAAAAGGGGTGATGGCCGGGACCAGCTGCTGACGTGAAAATGCGACCGGCGCGGTCAGGCGCAGCGTACCGCGCAGGGGGCCGCCTTCCTCGTCGCAGGTGCCGGTAAAGATCTCGCGAATCTGCCCAAACGGCTCGTTCAGCTCCGCCACCAGCCGCAGACCATCTTCGCTTAAGGTCACGCTGCGGGTGGTTCGGTGCACCAGAGTTTTACCGGTAACCCGCTCCAGCTCGCTAATTTTCTGGCTGATGGCGGATTTGCTGACCGCCAGCTTTTCCGCGGCGCGGGTATAGCTTTTTTGCTCCTCCAGCACCGTAAGCCAGTACAGGTGGGTCCAGTAAATTTCCGGGCGGATCTCGCGCATAGTAATTGTTCACAGGTAAAAACAATGAGTTCAAATATAGCGGTTTTTGCCGGCTTCAGCACGGGTTAGCATCTCTCTCACTAAGGTAACCCGACAATAAGGACCATCTGCTATGCCATTACTGACGTTTGATATCATTGAAGGACGCAGCGAAAGCGAGATCAAAACCCTGCTGGATGCGGCACATCGCGCCGTGGTGCAGGCGTTCAAGGTGCCAGAGCGCGATCGCTACCAGATTGTTCACGAAAACAAAGCTCATCATATGATTATTGAAGATACCGGGCTGGGGCTGACGCGAAGCCGGGAGGTGGTGGTGGTGAGGGTATATACCAGCCCGCGCAGCGAAGCGCAGAAGCAGCTTTTTTATGCCACTCTGCAGGCTGAGCTTGAGGAGCACTGCGGTCTGAGCGGCGATGACCTGATGATCTCGGTAATCAGCAACCACAAAGGGGACTGGAGTTTTGCTCACGGCGTGGCGCAGTACATCACCGGCGAACTTTAGCCCTGGCGGCGATGGGACTGGCGCACGATGGGTTCCCCGGTGCGCCAGGTCGCCGTCGGCCCTTCAGCTGCATCGATGAGCCGATTCAACGCCTCTTCCACCAGCCGCTCGCGCCGCTGATCGTAAGTAGTAAGCTGCCATTCCGGCGCCGCCGCTTCATCGATATTATCGAAACCGACAATACCCATCGTTAAATCGCGCTCGCGCAGCGCCTGAAGCGCGCCTATCGCCAGAATATCGTTTTCACAGAACAGGGCATCCACTCTTTCGCCTGCGGACGTCGCGTCCAGATACTCGCTCATCGCCGCATATCCCCGGGTACGTAAATACTGTCCGGCAACCAGCAGAGTATCAAGCCGGCAACCTGCCTGCTCCAGCGCCGCTTCGTATCCTTCCATCCTCATTAAATGGTGCGAGGCGGTATCCGGCCCTTTCATATAGCCAAAAGTGCGATGCCCCTGCGCCAGCAGCAGTTCGGCAAGCTGTTTTCCGGCAATCCAGCCGTCAATATTGACCACCTGGATTTCCGGATGATCGGTATTACGGCCAATCTGCACCAGCGGAACGCGATGAATTTCAGTGGCAATCGCGATGAGTTCCGGCGTCAGGACCGTGGCCATAAACAAGATACCGTCAACCTGGAGCTGGTAAGCCAGCGCCATCGCCGTGCGGGTGTTTTCTTCGTCGGTAACGTTAATCACCAGCGCCATGTAGCCGCGATTCTGCAGCTGGCGGGTCACTTCGTTAAGCAGTAGCACCATATTGGGATTGCGCAGCTCGTCGACCGCCACGCCGATAATATGCGTTTGCTTTTGCGTCAGGCTACGCGCCAGTAAATTTGGTCGATATCCCAGAATATTAGCGGCTTTCATCACCTCTTCCCGGGTTTTGGGCTGGATAGAAGCCCCGGGGGTAAATGCCCGGGAAACCGTCCATTTGGAGACGCCAGCCAGTAACGCAACGTCGCTGGCGGTCGCTTTTTGTCGTTTAGGGGCGCTCATACTCGGTTTTAACGTTCCTGATAAAAAACATCCAATAGAACGTAAAATACAGCAAGATAAAATCCGCTCAACAAAAAACGCGCCGCGTTCTCCCGCCCCCCGGAGGGAAAACGCGGCCCGTTGTCACTGACTTAATGTGGCGTTGAGGGCATCAATCGACGTCCGTAGCCCTGCTTCAACGCTCATCGTCAGGTCCTCCATCTCCAGCGACACATAACCGTTATATCCGGTCATGCGCAGCACCGAGAAGAACTCTTTCCACCACTTCAAATCCTGTCCACAGCCAACCGCCACGTAGTTCCAGGTGCGGGTTTTGGTCTGCGTAACCGGCTGGTATTCCAGTAAGCCGTCGACATCCGCCAGCCCGCGTTCAATACGCGCGTCTTTGCCGTGGACGTGATAAATCACCCCTTCGATCTTACGGGCCGCGGCAATCGGGTCTGCCCCCATGGCGATCAGATGCGACGGATCGAGATTCATGCCGATGATGTCGCCAACCGCCTCACGCAGGCGCAGCAGCGTGCTCGGGTTGTAAACCAGCTGGCTGGGGAATTCCTCGAGGGCAATCTGTTCGATGCCGTGTTCAGCCGCATGGCGGGTAAAAGCCTGCCACCAGGGAATAGCAACCTCGTTCCACTGGTAATCGATCACGCCTGGCATATAGTCCGGCCAGGAAACCGTCGAGGTGATCCAGTTAGGGATTTTATCGTCCGGCCCGCCGCCCGGCAGGCCGCTCATCATGACAATCTTTTTCACTCCCAGCTTCGCCGCCAGTTCGACGGTACGGTAGCTGCTGGCGGTGTGCTTCTCGCCAAGGGCGCCGGGGGCCAGCGGGTTACCCGAACAGTTCAGCGCGACGATCTCCATTCCGCGCTTTTCCAGCTCGCCGCGAAACGCCGCCAGCGCTGCCGGAGAAGCCAGCAGTTCTTCAGTTTTAACATGCGGACAAGGCGACCAGCCGCCTGCGGTCATCTCCACGCCCTCAATGCCGTACTGCTTGACGCGATCGAGCATTTCCGGGAACGCCAGGCCGGCGAGAACATCGGTACAGAGTGCCAGTTTCATATTCTATCCTTCTTAAATGAGTGTCCTTCGAGGATCTGCATAAACGCGTCTTTGCTGTCGGCGCTGGCCAGCAGCGTGGTTTTCACTTCGTCATCAAGCAGGTCTGCCAGATCCGCTATAACATCAATGTGTTCATTGTTTTTTGCCGCCACGGCGACCACAAGGAAGGCCACTTTACCCTCCCCCCAGCCCACGCCATCCGGAAACTGAAGCAGCTGGAAACCGGTTTGCCGCACCAGATCAATGCCCTCCTTGCTGCAGTGGGGCATGGCGACCCCCGCCCCGAGCCAGGTAGAGAGCGCCTTTTCGCGCTGCACCATTGATTCAAAAAAACCCTCGCTGACGTAGCCGCTGGCCTGCAGGGAATCCGCGGCAATACGCAGCGCCTTTTTCTTTGAATTCGCCCGACAGCCAATAAAAATATCTTCTGGTTTCAGAGTTAACATGCGCCTCTCCCTTCGTTAATGGGTCAGCGGTAGAGCGCCGGACACTCCGGCAGAGAGACGGCGTGCTTTTCGCCATCCTTCAGCGACGCCAGGCCGGCATCGCATACCATCGCCACGACAAATCCGTCCCACGATGATGGCCCGCTCATCTCCGCCCCCAGGTTTACCCGGTCAACGAAATTCTGCACCTCGCGATCGTAGGCGGTGGCGAAACGTTCCATACAGGTTTTGGGGATAGCGCGGCTATAACCCTGCGCCGAACGGACGGTGGTAAGTGCCTGTTCGGTCAACGCGCTGATGGCATTTTCGCCAATCACTTCACAGCGAATGTCATAGCCGTAATCGCAGTTAACAAACAGCTCATCATCAATACGTACGCCGGATTCAGTTTCAAAAATCACAATCAACGGATCCTGCAGATGCGCGCAGGCTCTGCGCGTTTTCTTCTGCGGTTTATCGACGCGCACCGAAACGATATTTTCGTTAAGCAGATAGCGGATAATATCGATTTCATGGGTCGCCGAATCGTTAATCGCCATCTCCAGGGTGTAGCTCTCCGGCACGGAGGCGTTGCGATGGGCGCAGTGGATGAGCAATATTTCCCCCAGTTCACCGCTATCCAGAGTGGCTTTTAGCTGGTTGTACCCCGGGTCGAAACGGCGCATAAAGCCCAGCTGCAGCATACGTTTGCCGTAGGCTACTTCAGCATCAATAATCGCTTTGGCTTCATTCGCGGTCGGGGTTAGCGGCTTTTCGCAAAACACCGGTTTACCTGCTTTAATGGCCGCCAGAATTTGTTCTTTATGTACCGGGCCAATAGAGCAAATAAAGATCGCATCCACGTCGTCTGATTGAATCATCTCGACTGCATCGTAATAGGGCTGAGCGCCATATTCGCGGGCAATAGCGTCGGTCACATTACGATTGATATCGCAGACGGCGCTGACCCTGGCGTTCTGGATAACCGTCTGGAAACGCTGGAGATGGTCGCGCCCAATCATACCCAAACCAATTAAACCGATATTAACTGTCATATATTCCTCCACGTTGCTAAATCAGAATCTGAATTTTTGTTCAATTTGTTCGAGGGTTAACCCGCGGGTTTCCGGCAGGAACTTCACCAGCAGAATCAGCATTATGACGTTGGTAGCCGCGAAGAAGCCGAAGGTCATTCCACCGCCGTAGCTGTTGAGTAAAATCGGGAAAATAGATTGAATGATGAAGTCAAATATCCATAAACCGAATACCGCAAAACCCATTCCCAGACCGCGCATCCGCAGCGGGTAGATTTCCGCGAGCATCAGCCAGAATACCGGTGCGATCCAACCCTGCATAAAGGTCAGGAACACCAGCATCAGGGCGAGAATGATGTAGCTGGCACCGGTAAAGTTGGCGTGCAAGCCGCTGACGCCATCGACGGTTTCCATATGGAAGAAGAGCTTGAACGAGAGGCCAATCAACACCAGGCTAAGGGTGACGCCGATCTGTCCGGTAAAGAACATTTTCCGTCGGGAATGCCTGCCAATTAACAGCATCCCCAGTAGCGTGGCCAGAATAGAGACGACGCCATTAGCCACGGCGCCGGTCACCGCCGCCGCATCGCCAAGTCCGGTGGCTTTCAGCACCGTCGGCGCGTAGTACATAATGGTATTCACGCCGGTTACGCGCGTTGCCAGCACAATCATCAGGCCGATCAAAATCAGCTGCACTACCCATTTTCTCTTCAGCTCGTCAACAAATCGGCCATGGTTGATGCCAATCTGGCTCACCTGCTGGATATCGCGGATCTCCTGCTCCACCTCTTCGGGCCGACGAATCGTTTTCAGCACCGCAACCGCTTTGTCTATTTGCCCCTTACGCACGAAGAAGCGCGGAGACTCCGGCATTACCAGCATACCAATCCACAGCAGCGCGCCGGGTAGCGCCGGAATGGCCAGCATCAGCCGCCAGTTGTGCGACATGTCGGGATAGAAATTGACAATGGAAGCGTTGACGGAGTAAGCGAGAAACTGCCCGGTGACGATCATCAGTTCGTTGACCGTCACCAGCCGTTCACGCTGCGCGGGTCGCGCCAGTTCGGAAATATAAATCGGCACCGTCACTGACGCACAGCCAACCGCCAGGCCAAGAATAAAGCGGGCGATTATCATCGACGACATATCCCAGGCGACGGCGGTACCGAGGGCGCCAAAGATAAAAATCACCGCCACCCACAGAATATTTTTCCGCCGTCCCTGTCGGTCGGACAGCCAGCCGCCGCCGACAGAGCCGATTGCCGCGCCGAATAATAAAAACGATGTCACCAGCCCTTCCTGCAGAGGAGTGAGGCCAAGATCGTTTTTCATGAAAATCAGCGCGCCGGAAATAACCCCGGTGTCGTAGCCAAAGCACAGTCCACCGATGGTTGAGACGAGGGTTATTAATCTGATTTTCTTATCATTATCTGTTTTACGACTTTCAGTTATCACATGATCGGTCATTTTGTTGTCCTGTCAGGGATGAGCGTTCTATCGTTTTGTTTTTATGAATAAAAAGATCACATTGCCGATCCAGATACGGCAGATTCTGGCATCAGGAATACATTTGCACCTTTTTGCACCCGGGTGCATTATTTAACAACTTGTTATACTCCACCGGATTAAAAAATCCATAACAAGTTATTTTGAAATATTCATTTCGTTAAGGGCGTCAACTTTTTGCTCATTGAATGGCCAATTTTGTCGATCGCAGTCACGATCCGCAGAGCTTGTTGCTTTCGGGGGGAGAAAAATGCCTGGTTCAGGCTAATGGCCGGGGAGGAAGGCAATAAAAAGGGGAACCCGTGGGTTAATCCGCATTCCCCAGAGAGCCGAAAAGCTCATCAGGATTGCCGGGCGCTGGCGATACGCTGTCTGGCTTTTTGTTCAATATTTTCCAGCAGCTCCTGCACGTCGTCTTCATCGATATCGAGAAACTGGCCGTCCAGCAGGGCCGCGTGAATATCATCGCGGGTCACCGACAGGCCCAGCGGTACGGCTTTGGCCTTTACCTCTTCCGCGGCCAGCGGGTGCGGGTAGCGTCGTCCCACCAGGTTATTGAAGACGATGGCCAGCAGCGCCAGCATCAGGGAATTGAGCAATACCGGCGTCAGAACAAAGTGGTAGCCTTCACTCTGCACCCCCGCCCCGCCGAGGATCGCCGTTAACGCCACCGCCCCACCCGGCGGATGCAGGCAGCGCAGGAAATACATACCGGCGATCGCCAGCCCCGCCGCCACGCCGCAGGCCAGCGCCAGGTTCGGGATCGCCATTCCCACGGTCACGCCAATCAGCGCCGAGAGCGCGTTGCCGCCGACAATCGACCACGGCTGGGCCAGCGGACTGCTCGGGACGCCAAACAGCAGCACTGCCGATGCGCCCATTGGCGCGATAAACCAGATATTGACCTCGCCTAACAGCCAGTGGCTGAACATGCTGGTCACCGCCAGTCCCGTCCCGGCGCCGAGAGAGGCCAGAACAATATGTTTTCTGGCAACCGGCAGGGCGTGCGGCTTGAGGCGACCGAGGAAAATGCGGATCCGCGAAAAGAGCGATCCGGGTAAAACGCTTAACATCGTGTAGCTCGCTTACGTCATAATAAGAACTTATGTTTCATTTTCTTTTTTTAACCTTATTTTAACAACCATGTCTTTGTCGTGGCTTTTCGTCATTCATTTTGTGAATGTAAAAACGGCGCGCGCTACGTTAAAATCCCCTCACCTCTGGGTATCAGCATTCTATGGATTGAAGGTCAAACACGTTGAATAACAAGATAAAATTAGAGAAAGAGATCGCATGGGCCAGTCAGAATATGCCGCGCACCCTGCGTCAGGTCGCCGCCCTGCCGGATCTCAGCCAGGTGCGTCTCGCCTGCTGTATGCACCTCGATATGAAAATGATCCCCCTGGTGCAGGGAATTCTGGAGAAAGGGGCGAAGGTTTTTCTTACCACCTGTAACCCAACGACGGTGCAGGATGACGTGGTCGCCTGGCTGGTGGAGCGCGGCGCGGAAGCCTGCGCCTGGCGGGATATGAGCGACGCCGACTGGCAGCAATCCTGGGAAAAAGCGATTGCCTGGCAGCCGACGCATCTGTGCGAAATGGGCGCGGATATTACCACCCTACTGCATCAGCGCGGGGAGTTTGGCAACATCGTCGCGGGCCTTGAGGCGACCGGCTCTGGCGTTAGCCGCCTGGGCGATATTCGCCCCGGCTACCCGATTTTTAACTGGGATGATTTGCCGGTAAAAGAGGGACTGCACAACCGTCATATGGTCGGCCTGACCGCCTGGCACACCTTTTTCCAGACGACCCACCTGACCCTGCATGAGAAAAAAGTGCTGGTCATCGGCTATGGTCTGGTTGGCCAGGGCGTAGCGGCGGCGGCGAAGGCCTTCGGCGGCCAGGTGATGGTAGCGGAAATCGACCCGGCGCGGAGACTACAGGCGGCCTACGATGGCTGGCACGTCGTTGAATTACAGGAGGCGATTGCCTCCGCGGACGTGGTGGCCACGGCGACCGGCGGTAAAAAAGTCGTTAACCGCCAGGCGCTGGATAAGTCCAAAGACGGGGTGTTTATTCTCAACGTGGGTCACGTGGCGGAAGAGATTGACTGTGAGTACCTGCGCCAGTTCCGTCATGAAGAGGTCATGCCCTATATCAACGCTTACCGGATGGGCGATAAAACCGTTTATCTGATGGCGAACGGTTCAATGCTCAACCTGACCGCGGGCTTTGGCGATAGCCTGAACGCCTTTGACGTGACCCTGGCGGTAATGGCCAGCGGCATTCAGCATATCGTGACCGACGGCATGACGGCACCGGCGGACGTTTACCTCCTGCCGCAGAGCGTATGGCAAAAAGCGCTGTAAGCACGTGCGCTGAATAATTTTCCCGGAGGCGGCGCGCTGCGCCTGTTCGGACTACCGGCCCGCAGACAGCGGTGGACTTGTAGCCCGGCTAAGCGCAGCGCCATCGGGAAGAAACCACGCCAATCCATCACTCCGGCACATTCCCCGCAGGCGGCGCGCTGCGCCTTGTCCGGGCACCGGCCCGCAGACAGCGGTGGACTGGTAGCCCGGTCAGCGCAGCGCCACCGGGAAGAAAGCAATGCCTACAGCAGGGCCAGCAGAAATATGACTTCGCCCAGCTCAATCGCCGCGCCTAATGTGTCACCGGTTTGCCCGCCCAGGGTACGCTTCAGCGCCTGACCCAGCGCCCAAACCAGCACCAGAGTGATAAGCGCCGCCCGCAGACCGTTGACCCCGAGCAGCAGCGTCGCCAGCGCCAGCGCGATCCCCATGGTAATCAGCATCTGCCGCAGCGTGATTTTGCCGATAAATAAGTTGCCCAGCCCCTCTTCCCGGGCGTAGCGCTGACGATACATCAGCAGCACCGCCATACCGCGGCCGACGGCGCAGGCGGCAGCCAGCGCGGCAAGCGCCGACGTGCCGCGCAGCGCCACTTCGCTGACCACCAGCACTTTGGCAACCAGCACAAAAATCAGCGCCAGCCCGCCGTGAGTGCCCAGCCGACTGTCGCGCATGATTTCCAGCATCCGCTCGCGGCGGCGGGCGGAAAAGATGCCATCGCAGGTATCCGCCAGCCCATCAAGATGGAACCCGCCGGTCAACAGCGCCAGCGCCAGCACGCCGAGCAGCGCGGCGAGCGGGCCGCCGCACCACGGCTGCAGCAGCATCACAACGGCGCCAGCAATCGCCCCCAGCAGCAGCCCCACCAGGGGAAATGTAATGATACTGCGTTGATATTGTTCAATTTCCAGCCCCTGGGATAAACGCGCCGGGACCGGCAGGCGGCTGATAAATGATAATGCGGCAAAAAAAGACTTAATCATTGAGTGATGACTCCTGTCGATAAACCCCGCGGCAGCGGTTATTCACGCCCGCCACCGACCGTGACCTGACTTATCCGCGCGGCTGCCGCGCGGAGAAAGCCTGCCCGCGTTCTTCCAGCCGCCAGTGGGCAAGCCGGGTATCACGGTGGTGTTGAATGCGCGCGGCCATTTGGTTGTCGGAGAGCCGGGAGGTAGCGATGAAGATCGCCGAAACGAAAGAGTTGAGTAAAGATTCGGCATCGCGGCGTTGGCCGCTAAGCGCGTCGCCGGTCATCAGTATCATCGCGGCGGCACCTGTTGCAGGGACAGCATGAGATAAACCCTTCCGATATCAATATGTTTACGGCGGAAGTATACCAAATTCCTGGGTAAAGGTTCAGCGTCGCGCGGGCGTTTTTGCTAAGGAACTGTGAGGTCACGCAAGAGGAAGAAGAGGAACTCCGGCGGCGAGCGCCGCCGGAGCGCATTAACGGGGCTTACTCGGCAGATTTATCTTCGACTTTCGCTTCGCCCATCGCTTTCAGCTTTTTAGAGATATCGCGACGTTCTTTGGAGATCTCGGCGTTTTTGATGATGTAATCGTCAACGCGATCTTCGTAATCGCTTTTCATGCTGGCGATGATGCCCTGAATAGCTTCAACGCTCATGCCCGGCTTGATGTAGTCGCTCAGGTTGTCCAGCAGCAGTACGCGCTTCTGGTTATCACGGATCTTTTTCTCAACGTCCTGAATTTCACGCTGCAGTTTGTTCTTACGACGGTACAGGCGAACAAACTCCAGTACGTCCTGGAAAGAAGGCTTAGTTGTTTCCATTTTTATACCCCTAATATTTGAGATTCGGATTCGCTAAAGCGACTGCTACATAGGGCTAACATAACTGTTAGCAGCCGCTGATGACAATGTTTTTTCCTTTGCCGTTATCATAACCCTAAACGCTGCTGAATCGAAGCAAGCGATGGAAAAACCACGTGAGTCTGGTCTTTATTTACGCAACGCACGGCAGATTAAATGCGACAGCAGTTCGAGCTGGCGCGCCAGCTCGATAGTTAACCAGACATAACCGTGAATGGGCGTTTCGGAGAAATTGTCGTCCTGCTGCTCTTTGATGAGCTGGCGCAGTTCGGCAACGATTTCGTTGAGCTTTTCATTGTTGGCAAGAATCGGCTGCGGATTGCCCTCATACAATGCGTGGGCGATAGTCAGCAATGTTTGCTGGGTCATTTGCTGAGTTTCGCGCAGCGTATGAGCGTTAAGCATCACGAAGTGGCCGGGACGCGACGCCCAGTAGGCGTTGATTTGCAGCTCCAGCATGCACACCAGGTTACGGCTGACGGTCTGGATCGCCTCAAAGATGGCCTTCTGGATATGCGTCTCTTTGCTGGCAGGAGTAATTAATCCGCGCATTTTCACCACGTCGTTAAGCACCTTCTGCATATGCTTTTCCAGACGCGGACGCTCAACGAGGTTCGGCGAGAAGCCCGCCTGATACAGACGGTTGAAGGCGGTGACGTAGCTGGCCATCTGGATGCGCCAGTGCAGGAAAGCCCGCTGCGGCCAGATACCGGTAAACAGCATCGCCAGCAGGGAGCCGAAGATAACGTCGCCGCTTCGCCACAGCGCGGTGGTCATGTCGCCCGGCGGCGCGCCGACCACTACCGCCAGGGTGATGCCGATCAGCAGCGCCTGGTAGGGCTTTTTGCCCAGCGCCAGCCAGCCGCAGAGGAACATCGCCACCGCGCACCACAGCAGCATAATGGGCAGAGAGATAAGCTCCAGCTTGAGCGCCACCAGCCCGAGCGCCGAGCCGAGGATCGTGCCGCCGATACGTTCAAACGCGCGCGGTACGACGTTTCCCCAGAAGGAGATAGGCCCCATCACCACCACCAGGGTGATGAGGGGCCAGGTGCCTTCAGGAACGTTAAGCAGGCGCACCAGCACAAAGGTGAGCACAAAGGCCAATGCTATTCGCACGCCATGGACGATGCGGTAATGGCGATACAGCCGAATTTCAAATGGCTTAAGTGATTTATCCGCGCGCACAACCTACTCCGACACAACGAAAAGGCCAATTGTAACTGCTTTTTCGCCGCAAGCATCACGCGAATGTAATAAACCTTGTCAAACGAAGGGACAATGTTCTACTTCACGGCCGGCTCGACCGCGACATACATATCAATATCCCAGTAGCCGTCCTGGTTACCATCGTTAAGATAGACTTCAAAACAGGGCTTCATCGCCATCTGATGGGTTTTGCTTTCCATCAGGCTCTCGAAGAACTGGTACCACGGCGTCGCAAAGTCAAAATTCTCGACTCTGGCACGGGCAACCGCATAATCCCCGCCGGCGATTTCGGTCATCATCACGCCTTCGCTACCCTCAGGAATCTGGTAGTCGTCCGCCACCGTGACGGCGGTATCGCAGCGCAGCTTTTCCGCCGGGACTTCGTCCGGGTTGTCGTAGTAAACGGCCACCCACTCCTGCGCCGGCACCTGGCTGTTATCGACCCACATCATCAGCTGTTCAAACCCCTGTTTTACCGTCTGCTCCCAGGGACCGACCAGATGAAAACCAGCAATTTTCTTCTTGCCTACGGATTTAACGTTATAGTCCATGCTGCCTCCACTGTTGATAAAATACTGTATGTATATACACATAAATTAGCAGTACTATCACCCACAGTATGTGCGGCAATTCACAAATCCGCGCGGCAAGAAGATGAAAAAATCGCCGCCATACGATTATAAACTGAACGGTAGCTCAACGCCGATGCTGGCCCCAACATCGTCGCTGGCGCTGTGGTTAGCGTCGGTGTACCACAGGGAGGTATTCAGGCGTACCGTTGGCATAACATCGCCGCTCCAGCCCAGCTGTACGCCCTTCAGCGTATCGGCGCGCGGGAAGGCTTTATTGATTCGCTGGTTTTTTGGATTAACCTCAGCGTAGACCAGCCGCGCGCTCCAGCGCTGATTCTCTTCGGTTACCAGCTCCACCTTACCGGCATATAAACGCCCGTCGCCGCCCATCGCATCGCCCAGCGGATAGCCCTGCTGGTAGTAGCCGTCTTTATAGATAAAGTGGTTATAGATGTAGTTAGTACGGCCCATGTTCGAGCGGGTATCGTGGGCTTCCAGATACCAGTTAACCGCATTGCTGTTCCACTGGTGATGCCCTTCCACACCGCCAAGATAGAGGTGCGCCGAGGGTAAATATCCGGCTTCGTCCTCGCCGATCATCTGGCCGTAAATGCTCACCGGCCAGCCGAGGGTGGGCGCCAGCTTCAGCTTGAAATCAAAACCGGCCAGCTGGTTGCCGGGATCGTCGGCCGAGTCGCCGGTGTTATCATTGCCGGTGAGGCCGTCCCAGAAGCTGCTGAATGAGGAAGGCCGCCCTTCGCCGCCCCACTGCATAACGCGCGAGGCTCCCAGTTCCAGCGAGGTGAGCGGTGAAAAAGTCAGGCGGCCGCCGAAGATTTTGGTATGCGGTACGGCGGCGTACTGGTTCATCTGGCTGGCGGAAAGCTGGTACTGCCAGGGGCCAATCCAGCTTAGCCATGAGGTTTCCGGCGCCCGCTGTTCGGCGCGCTGCAGCAGAAAACCGGTCATGGGACGCGCGGCATCGGAGCGGATCAGGCTACCTTCATAGCCCGGCCCCCACCACTGGGGGATTTGCCCGAACGCCAGCCACTGGTTCCACAGCTTAACCGCGCCGTACGCGCCGTTGGCGTTCACGCTCGAACCGTTACTGATGCGCTTGTCGCCTTCAACATTGCCCTGCAGGTGCAGATCCCACCATTCGCCGCTGTTGTTCAGGGCGAGAGAAAGCGACTGGTCGGCGGGGTAAGATTGGGCGAACCCCTGCGGCGTGCCCGGCTTATCAGTGGAGCTGTAGCCGGTAACGCGCACGTCAGCTTTCAGCGCGCTTAATCGCTGATTTACCCGACCCAGTACCACCCGCTCTGCGGACGTTGTCGGATGGGCATTGGCCAGCGCGCGCTTAATCTCCTCTTCGCTCAGAGGCCAGGTAGACAGGCTCAACGAGAGGGTCCCACGGTCGGATAACCAGGCTAAATCATTGCGGAATTCGTTATCGGCCAGAACGAGGCCGGAGGCAAAACCAGAAGTGCTAAAAACGGCGAACAGTCCCAGAGAAAGCGCACTACGCGCAAAGTATTTCATTTTCCCAGCTCCATTTATGGCGCACAAGCGCCAGGCTTTTTCCTGAAGGGTGACCGGGTAAGGTAATGGAGTGAAAGTAAACGAAGCGCCAACCGAAGCGGCATAATAATCAAACAGCTACGAGATGCCGCTCCGGGCGGAGCGGCGGAGAAGTTACAGTTTTTGATGCAGATAATCGCTAAAGCGCGACAGCACGCCGCCCTTGCCAACGCTTTCCAGCGTCACCAGAGGCCAGTGGGCCACCACTTTATCACCATCGTAAAGGGAGATTTCGCCAACCCGCTGGTGGGCGGCGATCGGCGCTTCCAGCACTTTGTTATCCAGCACGTATTTGGCCTTAATGCGCGAGACTTCCGACTTCGGCAGCGCTAACCAGAAGTCCTGATCGGTCCCCAGCTTAATCTGCTCTTTATCGCCATACCAGATACGCTCAACGCCGACCTGCTTGCCGTCCTGCAGAACCTGGACGGTATCGAAGTTTTGCTGCCCCCAGTGCAGCAGCTTCGCCGCCTGCTGTTCACGCCCTTTCGGGCTGTCGGCTCCCATCACCACCGCAATCAGCCGGCGCTGGCCGTCCACCGCGGAGGCAATCAGGTTGAAACCGGCGCCCGAGGTGTGGCCGGTCTTCAGACCATCGACGTTCATGGTCTTATCCCACAGCAGACCGTTGCGGTTCTGCTGGGTAATGCCGTTCCAGGTCAGGCTCTTCTGGCTGTACATATGGTAGACGTCCGGCTCGCCGTGAATAATCGCCCGCGAGAGCACCGCCAGATCGTAGGCCGAACTGTGCTGACCCGGCGCGTCCAGACCGTGGACGGTTTCAAAATGGGTATCCTGCAAATGCAGTTTTTCCACGTAGCTGTTCATCAGCGCGACGAACTGCGGCTGGCCGCCGGCGACGTAGTCCGCCAGCGCCACGCAGGCATCGTTGCCGGAGTCAACGATCAGCCCGCGGCTTAAATCGCGTACGCTGACCCGATCGCCGGGCTTAAGGAACATCAGCGAAGAACCATTAAAGACCGGGTTACCCTGCGCCCAGGCGTCTTTCCCGACGGTGACGATGTCGTCAAAGGTGATGCGGTGGCTGTCGATAGCGCGATCGACCACGTAGCCGGTCATCAGTTTGGTCAGGCTGGCGGGATTGCGCTGCTGATGCTCGTTACCGGCGGTCAGGATCTGGCCGGTGGTGTAATCCATCAGCACCCAGGAACCGGCCTGAATAGAAGGAGGCGTCACGTTGACGGGAAAATCATTGGCGGCAAATGCGCAGGAAACGCTCGCAGCGAGCAAAGATACAGCAATAAAAAAACGGCCTTTCAACGGCATATCCTCTAAATTGACAGATTCGCCGTCCTTTTTACGGAACTTCTCGTTTCAAATCAGGGTTTAATTGCAAGAAAATATGACATCGCCGACGCGAGACAAAGGGGATACCCTTCTGATGGCCCGGCAAATCGTTTACCATGAAGGCTGCTCGCCACCAGGAATAATGAACAGATTATGCAAGATAGCGCCAGCCAGCCCGGATTTTTATTTCACGATTACGAGACCTTCGGCACCAGTCCCTCGCTCGACCGACCGTCGCAGTTTGCCGCCATTCGCACCGATGAAGACCTGAATATCGTCGGCGAACCCGAAGTCTTCTACTGCAGGCTCGCCGATGACTATCTGCCGCAGCCGCAGGCGGTCATGGTCACCGGGATAACGCCGCAGGAGGCCAATGCCAAAGGCGACAACGAAGCCGCTTTCGCCCGCCGCGTTCACGATCTGTTCACGGTGCCGAAAACCTGCATCGTCGGCTACAACAACGTGCGCTTCGATGACGAAGTGACGCGCAATATCTTCTATCGCAATTTTTACGATCCTTACGCCTGGAGCTGGCAGCACGACAACTCCCGCTGGGATCTACTGGACGTGATGCGCGCCTGCTATGCGCTACGCCCGGAAGGGATCAACTGGCCGGAAAACGAAGAGGGCTTACCGAGTTTCCGCCTCGAGCATCTGACCGTCGCCAACGGCATTGAGCACAGCAACGCCCACGACGCGATGGCCGACGTTTACGCCACCATCGCGATGGCAAAGCTGGTGAAAACCCAGCAGCCGCGCCTGTTTGACTATCTCTACGCCCACCGCAATAAGCGCAAGCTGGCGACGCTGATCGACGTGCCGCAAATCAAGCCGCTGGTGCATGTTTCCGGCATGTTCGGCGCGGCGCGCGGTAACACCAGCCTGGTGGCCCCGCTGGCGTGGCACCCGGACAACCGTAACGCGGTGATTATGGTCGACCTGGCCGGAGATATCGCTCCCCTGCTGGAGCTGGATGCCGACACCCTGCGCGAGCGGCTGTATACGCCGAAAAGCGAGCTGGGCGACCTGCCCGCGGTGCCGATTAAGCTGGTCCACCTCAATAAATGCCCGGTGCTGGCGCAGCAAAACACCCTGCGTCCGCAGGATGCCGACCGGCTGGGCATCAATATCCAGCGCTGTCTGGATAACGCTCAGCTGCTGCGGGCCAATCCGCAGGTGCGTGAGAAAGTGGTGGCGATTTTTGCCGAAGCGGAGCCGTTTGTGCCTTCCGATAACGTCGATGCGCAGTTGTATAACGGCTTTTTCAGCGATGCCGACCGCGCGGCGATGAAAATCGTGCTCGAAACCGAGCCGCGCAACCTGCCGGCGCTGGATATTACCTTCGCCGATAAGCGTATTGAGCGCCTGCTGTTCAACTATCGCGCGCGCAACTACCCCGGCACGCTCGATGAAGCCGAGCAGCAGCGCTGGTTAGAGCACCGTCGCCAGGTATTTACGCCTGAGTTTTTGCAGGCCTACGCCGATGAGCTGCAGATGCTGTATCAGCAGTATGCGGATGATAAAGAGAAGCTGGCGCAGCTGAAGGCGCTGTGGCAGTACGCGCAGGATATTGTTTGATTGGCAGAAATTCCCGGAGGCGGCGCGTTGCGCCTGTCCGGGCTACAAGCCCGCAGGTTTTGTAGCCCGGACAGATGCGCAGCATCGCCTCCGGGAAACGTTGCTTAGCCTTTAGCGCGGCTGGCGATAATCGCCTCTGCTACGTTGCGCGGGGCTTCCGCGTAATGGTGGAACTCCATACTGTAGGTCGCCCGGCCCTGGGACATTGAACGCAGCGTGGTGGAATAGCCAAACATCTCGGCCAGCGGCACGTCGGCGCGGATAATCTGGCTGCCGAACCGCTCCTCCATCCCCTGCACCATCCCGCGACGGGAAGAGAGATCGCCCATGATATTCCCGGCGTACTCTTCCGGGGTCTCCACTTCCACGTGCATCACCGGTTCAAGAATAACCGGGTCGGCCCTGCGCGCCCCTTCCTTGAAGCCAAATATCGCCGCCATGCGGAAAGCCATCTCCGACGAGTCGACGTCATGATACGAACCAAACGTCAGTGTCGCCTTGATATCCACCACCGGATAGCCCGCCAGCACGCCAGTGCCCATCGCTTCGCGCAGCCCTTTTTCCACCGAAGGGATGTACTCGCGCGGCACCACGCCGCCTTTGGTCGCGTCTTCAAACACGAAACCGCTCCCCGGCTCCAGCGGTTCAAGGGTCAGCACCACGTGGCCGTACTGCCCTTTACCGCCGGACTGGCGGACAAACTTGCCTTCCACCTCTTTGACCGTTTTGCGGATCGTCTCGCGATAGGTCACCTGCGGACGCCCGATATTCGCCTCAACGCCAAACTCTCGCTTCATGCGGTCGACGATAATCTCCAGATGCAGCTCGCCCATCCCGGAAATGATCGTCTGGCCGGACTCCTCGTCAGTATGCAGACGAAACGACGGATCTTCCGCCGCCAGCCGCTGCAAGGCGATACCCATTTTCTCCTGATCGGCTTTGGTTTTCGGTTCAATCGCCAGCGAAATCACCGGCTCCGGAAACTCCATCCGTTCGAGGGTAATCACCGCATCCGGGGCGCACAGCGTGTCGCCGGTAGTGACATCCTTCAGGCCGACGCAGGCGGCAATATCCCCGGCGTGCAGTTCGTCCACCTCATGGCGATCGTTGGCCTGCATCAGCACGATGCGTCCGATGCGTTCTTTCTTGCCTTTCACCGGATTCCACACCGCATCGCCTTTTTTCAACGTCCCGGAATAGACGCGGATAAAGGTCAGCTGTCCGACATAGGGGTCGGTCATCAGCTTGAAGGCCAGCGCCGAGAACGGTTCGTCGTCGTTCGGGTGACGTTCAGCAGGTTGCCCTTTCTCATCCACGCCCTGAATCGCCGGGATATCCAGCGGCGACGGCATCAGCTCAACCACCGCATCGAGCATCCGCTGCACGCCTTTGTTTTTAAACGCGCTGCCGCACAGCACCGCCTGGATTTCGCCCTTCACCGTACGCTGGCGCAGTCCGGCAACGATTTCCGCCTCGCTCAACTCGCCGGTTTCGAGATACTTATCCATCAGTTCGTCGCTGGCTTCCGCCGCCGCCGAGACCATTTTCTCTCTCCACAGCCGGGCGGTTTCCACGAGATCGTCAGGCACCGGCGCATAGCTGAAGGTCATCCCCTGGGTGGCGTCGTCCCACAAAATGGCGCGCATTTTGATGAGATCCACCACCCCGGTAAAGTGCTCTTCGGCGCCAACCGGGATCACAATCGGTACCGGATTGGCCTTCAGGCGATCGGTCATCATCTGCACCACGCGGAAAAAATCCGCGCCGGGGCGGTCCATCTTGTTGACGAAGGCCAGCCGCGGGACGTGGTATTTATTCGCCTGCCGCCAGACCGTTTCCGACTGCGGCTGCACGCCGCCGACGGAGTCGTAAACCATCACCGCGCCGTCCAGGACGCGCATGGAGCGTTCCACTTCGATGGTAAAATCCACGTGCCCTGGGGTATCGATGATGTTAATCCTGTGCGGCTCGAAGCTGCGGTCCATACCGGGCCAGAAGCAGCTCACCGCCGCGGAGGTAATGGTGATCCCGCGCTCCTGCTCCTGCGCCATCCAGTCGGTGGTTGCCGCGCCATCGTGTACTTCCCCCAGCTTGTGACTCATCCCGGTATAAAACAGGATGCGCTCGGTGGTGGTGGTTTTGCCGGCATCGATATGCGCGGAGATACCGATGTTGCGATAACGTTCGAGGGGGATGGGTCGGGGCATGATGCGTCCTTAATCATTTTGACTGTCAGCAGGCGGCCGGAATTGGCCGCCGTTCATATAACGGCATCTATCATAGTACCACTGTACGAGTATATTCGAACTATTTTTGCTATCGTTACTATTGGTGAAGCTGCGACGACGCGCGTGGCTTTAGAAAAGCAGTTTGGGTATATTACCGGCCAGCCGCCGATACGGGCCGCTGCTCGTAAGGCAGCGCAACCGCCGACACAGGAATAGTATGATCGCCAATCACCCCGAACGTGAACAAATTCGCCTCGAAAATGTCCTTTTCGCCCTCGGTAACCCGCTACGGCTTGAGATTATCCGCATCCTTGCCGACGGAAGCGAGCAGAGCTGTAACGCCCTGCGTCACGAAGATGTGGCGAAGTCGACCATGACCCACCACTGGCGCGTCCTGCGCGACAGCGGTGTGATCTGGCAGCGCCCACAGGGGCGGGAGAACTTGATTTCGCTGCGCCGGGAAGATTTAGACGCGCGCTTTCCCGGCCTGCTGGATACGCTGCTTAAGGTCATGCAGCAGGAGAACTAAAGGCCCGCTACTCCTCGCCGGCCAGCCGCCGATACTGGGCAAAGCGGGCCCGCGCGTCCTCCTCGGTCCGGCTAAAGAGCGCATCCGCCAGATGCGGCGTCGTTTTGTGCAGCGAGGCGTAGCGCACTTCGCCAAGCAAAAAGTCGCGGAAGCTCTCCTCCGGCTCTTCGGAATCGAGCATAAACGGCGTCTTACCTTCCGCTTCCCGCTGCGGATGATAGCGCCACAGGTGCCAGTATCCCGCCTCAACCGCCCGTTTCGCCTCGCGCTGGCTGCAGCGCATACCGGCTTTCAGCCCGTGGTTAATGCAGGCGGCGTAGGCAATCACCAGCGACGGTCCCGGCCAGGCTTCGGCCTCGGCGATCGCCCGTAGGGTCTGATCTTTATCAGCGCCCATCGCGACCTGGGCCACGTACACATTGCCGTAGCTCATCGCCATCATGCCGAGATCTTTTTTCCGCGTGCGTTTGCCCTGCGCGGCAAACTTCGCGATGGCCGCCACCGGGGTCGATTTAGACGACTGGCCGCCGGTATTGGAGTAAACCTCGGTGTCAAACACCAGAATATTGACGTCTTCCCCGCTCGCCAGCACGTGATCGAGACCGCCGAAGCCGATATCGTAGGCCCAGCCGTCGCCGCCGAAAATCCACTGCGAACGACGAACAAAATAGTCGCGGTTCTGCCACAGCTGCTCCAGCAGCGGCACGCCCTCTTTTTCCGCCGCCAGCCGTTCGCTGAGCCGGTCCGCGCGCTCGCGGGTGCCCTCGCCTTCATCCTGCTTCGCCAGCCACTGGCGCATTGCGTCGCTAAGTTCGTCGCTGACAGGTAGCGCCAGCGCGGAGGTCATATCATCGGCGATTTGTTGACGCACCGCCTGACCGCCGAGCATCATGCCGAGGCCAAACTCCGCATTATCCTCAAACAGCGAGTTCGCCCATGCCGGGCCGTGGCCGCGGTGGTTGGTGGTATAGGGAATCGACGGCGCGCTGGCTCCCCAGATAGAAGAGCAGCCGGTGGCGTTAGCGATCAGCATCCGGTCGCCAAACAGCTGGGTTATCAGGCGGGCATAAGGCGTTTCACCGCATCCCGCGCAGGCGCCGGAAAACTCCAGCAGCGGGGTTTCAAACTGGCTGCCTTTGACCGTCGTCTTACGAAACGGATTGCTCTTCGGCGTCAGCGCTAGCGCATAGTCCCAGACCGGCGCCATCTGACGCTGGCTATCGAGAGACTGCATTTTTAACGCCTTGCCGCGCGCGGGACAGATATCCACGCAGTTGCCGCAGCCGGAACAATCCAGCGGCGAGATAGCCAGATGGTAGTGATACTCCTTCGCTCCCTGCGCGGGTTTGCTCAGCAGCCCAACCGGCGCGGCGTCCTGCTCTTCGCCGTTGAGCAGCGCCGGGCGGATCGCCGCATGCGGGCAGATAAAGGCGCACTGGTTACACTGCGTGCAGCCCTCCGGCTGCCAGACCGGCACTTCCAGCGCGATCCCGCGTTTCTCCCACGCGGCGGTGCCCGAAGGAAACGTCCCGTCCTCCATACCGACAAACGCGCTCACCGGCAGCTGGTCGCCGCACTGGCGGTTCATCGGCTGCAGAATATCGCGGATGAAATCCGGCATCATGGCTGATGCTTGCGCCGCGGGTTCATCCAGCGTCGCCCAGTGCGCCGGAATCGTCACCTGATGCAGCGAGGCCATGCCCAGCTCGATCGCCCGCTGGTTCATCTCAATCACCGCCGCCCCTTTGCTGCCGTAGCTTTTTTCAACCGCCTGCTTGAGGTAATCCGCCGCGGTCTGCGGGTCGATAATCGCCGCCAGCTTAAAGAACGCCGCCTGCATCAGCATATTAAAGCGCCCGCCCAGTCCGAGCTCGCGGGCGATATCCACGGCGTTCAGGGTATAAAAATGGATATTTTCCCGCGCCAGATAGCGTTTGAAGCTGACCGGCAGATGCTGCTCCAGCTCCGCATCGGACCAGCTGCAGTTGAGTAAAAAGGTCCCGCCCGGCTTTAATCCGTCCAGCAGATCGTAGCGCTCAACGTAGGACTGCTGCGAACAGGAGATAAAATCGGCCCGATGGATCAGGTAGGGCGAATTGATCGGCCGGTCGCCGAAGCGCAAATGTGAAACGGTAATGCCGCCGGATTTTTTCGAGTCATAGGAAAAGTAGGCCTGCGCGTAGAGCGGCGTTTTATCGCCGATAATTTTGATCGCGCTTTTATTGGCCCCGACGGTGCCGTCCGAGCCCATGCCCCAAAATTTACAGGCGGTGATGCCGTCATGCGAGACCGCCAGCGTCTGCTGGCGCGGCGGCAACGAAGTAAAGGTCACATCATCGACAATCCCGAGGGTAAACCCGTCCATCGGCAGCGGTTTATTGAGGTTATCAAAGACGGCCGCGATATCGTTGGGCAGAACATCCTTCCCGCCAAGCGCATAGCGGCCGCCGACGATTAGCGGCGCATCGTCGTGGTGGTAGAAGGCGTTTTTCACATCCAGGCACAGCGGTTCAGCCTGAGCGCCGGGCTCTTTGGTACGGTCAAGGACGGCAATCCGCTGCACGGTTTTCGGCAGCTGGGCGAAGAAGTGGGCCAGCGAAAAAGGGCGAAACAGATGCACGCTGAGCAGCCCGACCTTCTCTCCCGCCGCGTTCAGCGTATCCACCACTTCCTGAACGGTATCGCAGACCGATCCCATCGCAATAATCACCCGTTCGGCATCCGCCGCGCCGGTATAGTTAAACAGATGGTACTCCCGGCCGGTGAGCGCGCTGATTTGCGCCATATAGCTTTCGACAATGTCGGGCAGCGCCTGATAAAAACGGTTGCCCGCCTCCCGCTCCTGGAAGTAGATATCCGGGTTCTGCGCCGTTCCGCGGATGACCGGATGATCCGGATGCAGCGCGTTACGGCGGAAGCTGTCGAGCGCGGGCCGGTCCAGCAGCGTCGCCAGCTGCTCATATTCCAACACCTCGATTTTTTGAATTTCGTGCGAGGTGCGAAAACCGTCGAAGAAGTTAACAAACGGGATGCGTCCCTTAATCGCCGCCAGATGCGCCACCGCCGACAAATCCATCACCTGCTGCACGTTGTTCTCCGCCAGCATCGCGCAGCCGGTCTGGCGGACCGCCATCACATCCTGGTGATCGCCAAAAATATTCAGCGAATTGGTCGCCAGCGCCCGGGCGCTGACGTGAAAGACGCCCGGCAGCAGTTCACCGGCGATTTTGTACATGTTGGGGATCATCAGCAGCAGCCCCTGGGAGGCCGTATAGGTGGTGGTGAGCGCCCCGGCCTGCAGCGCGCCGTGGACCGCGCCTGCCGCGCCGGCCTCCGACTGCATCTCCATTAAGCGCACCGGCTGGCCAAAAAGGTTCTTTTTCCCCTGCGCCGCCCACTCGTCGACGTTTTCCGCCATCGGCGTGGAGGGGGTTATGGGGTAAATCGCCGCGACCTCGGTAAAGGCATAAGAGATCCAGGCCGCCGCGGCGTTGCCATCCATTGTTTTCATTTTTCCGGACATTGTTCAATCCTCGAAGGTGAGAGGCATCTTCGCCGCCTCAAATAAGCGGCAAACCCAGTTGTTGCCTCAAGCACAGCCTGTGCCAGCTCGCGGATGACAGAAGAGTTATCGCGAATTCAACGCGTTATGAAGAGAGTCGCCGCGCAGCGCGCAAAGAGATTGCGTGGAATAAGACACAGGGGGCGACAAGCTGTTGAACAGGCGACAAAGCGCCACCATGGCCCCGGCAGGCGCAATTGTTCTGTTTCCCACATTTGGTCGCCTTATTGTGCCGTTTTGTTTTACGTCCTGCGCGGCGAAAAATAACTAACTTCATAAAAATCATAAGAATACATAAACAGGCACGGCTGGTATGTTCCCTGCACTTCTCTGCTGGCAAACACTCAACAACAGGAGAAGTCACCATGACCATGCGTCAATGCGCTATTTACGGTAAAGGCGGTATCGGTAAATCCACCACCACGCAGAACCTCGTCGCCGCGCTGGCGGAGATGGGTAAGAAAGTGATGATCGTCGGCTGCGATCCGAAGGCGGACTCCACCCGTCTGATCCTGCACGCCAAAGCACAGAACACCATTATGGAGATGGCCGCGGAAGTCGGCTCGGTCGAGGACCTCGAACTCGAAGACGTGCTGCAAATTGGCTACGGCGACGTGCGCTGCGCGGAATCCGGCGGCCCGGAGCCAGGCGTCGGCTGCGCGGGACGCGGCGTGATCACGGCGATCAACTTTCTTGAAGAAGAAGGCGCCTACGAGGACGATCTCGATTTCGTGTTCTATGACGTGCTCGGCGACGTGGTCTGCGGCGGCTTCGCCATGCCGATCCGCGAAAACAAAGCCCAGGAGATCTACATCGTCTGCTCCGGCGAAATGATGGCGATGTACGCGGCCAACAATATCTCCAAAGGGATCGTTAAATACGCCAAATCCGGCAAGGTGCGCCTCGGCGGCCTGATCTGTAACTCACGTCAGACCGACCGTGAAGACGAACTGATTATTGCCCTGGCGGAAAAGCTCGGTACCCAGATGATCCACTTTGTGCCCCGCGACAACATCGTGCAGCGCGCGGAGATCCGCCGCATGACGGTTATCGAGTACGACCCCGCCTGTAAACAGGCCAACGAATACCGCACCCTGGCGCAGAAGATCGTCAACAACACCATGAAAGTGGTGCCGACGCCCTGCACCATGGATGAGCTGGAATCGCTGCTGATGGAGTTCGGCATCATGGAAGAGGAAGACACCAGCATCATTGGCAAAACCGCCGCCGAAGAAAACGCGGCCTGAGCACAGGACAATTATGATGACCAACGCAACGGGCGAACGTAATCTGGCGCTGATCCAGGAAGTCCTGGAGGTGTTCCCGGAAACCGCGCGAAAAGAGCGCAGAAAGCACATGATGGTCAGCGATCCGGAAATGGAGAGCGTCGGCAAGTGCATTATCTCTAACCGCAAATCACAACCCGGCGTAATGACCGTACGCGGCTGCGCCTACGCCGGTTCCAAAGGGGTGGTATTTGGGCCGATCAAGGATATGGCCCACATTTCGCACGGACCGGTCGGCTGCGGCCAGTATTCCCGCGCCGGACGACGCAACTATTACACCGGAGTCAGCGGCGTCGATAGCTTCGGCACGCTGAACTTCACCTCTGATTTTCAGGAGCGCGACATCGTCTTCGGCGGCGATAAAAAGCTCAGCAAGCTGATTGAAGAGATGGAGCTGCTGTTCCCGCTCACCAAAGGGATCACCATTCAGTCGGAATGCCCGGTGGGGCTGATCGGTGATGATATCAGCGCGGTGGCCTGTAGCGCGGCGATTTTTTTTGCACGGAAATGCGAAAAATTATGCAGGGAAAGAATTTGATAATATGCATAATGCAAAAATAATCGACGAGGATTTTGTTAGCATTAATATCCTCGTCGAAACATTACATATTAAACATCTGATATTGACCATGCAGCGTTCAGATAGGCGCTGATACTGTCGATAACAGATGCTACTTCAGCCTGGGTTAATGCTGATTCAAAAATAAGCTCCATGCCCATAGTGATGCCAGCACCTGCGGGATAGCCTACACCTGCATGGTGAGAGCCTATCCTGATCGTTCTGCCGGTATAAGCAGTCCTGTTGGTAAGTGCCCGGGAACCTTGCCATGCAAGAGCGCCCCCCTGCCGACCGCCGATCCTGGCAATATTATTATCCGCATCAATTAACGACACGAAAGCCGCCCATTTGGTGACGTCATAATTTGTCGTGAAATTATTTATCAGGTTCGTTGGCGTAACATTATTATCCTCAACGAACGCGCCATAGATGGTGTTGGGGGCTGCATACATAAACGCGAGACCATCACCGCGATACACAATAGGTGAGCCTGAGTAATTATAGTTGCCCATCATGAAGGCCTGCTGAGCCTCAGTCGCTGCGGTCGGTTTTACCGGTTTGCAAATGACGATGTGCGTCTGGTTCCTAGTAGACACTCTGCCTGTATCAAAACAGTTACTAAAATCACATACAGCGCCAAAAGTTGGCGATATTGTCGGGTTACCAACCATAGTTAGTGGAGTTGAGCTATCTGCAAGGTTCCTGACGCTAAGCGCCGCATTCCCGCCCTGGACATGCATACCTTTCAGCCCGGTAGTGACAGGCAAATCAGGCAGCATGAAATGTCCTTTTTTGGGGTGGCTTCCTGGAATAACAATGTCGCCCAGTTTTGGTATAAAGATTTCGTTTATCATAATTCAACCTTTTATTAGTGCATTATTCAGGTTAGATGCAACCATGTTGCTACCCACTGCATTGGGGTGAAGGTTGTCAAGGAAGCAGCCGAGAGAATTCATTTTATCCCAGGTATCGAACAGGTCGTAGATACTGAAGAACTCGACATCTAGTGCCTGCGAGAGGTCGTACATCACGTCGCGGAAATCAACGATCGGCGTCAGGGCAACCCCGTTTGTACGAGGCGGAGCCATGAGGATAAAACCAACGTCTGGCAATACGGCGCGACAAGCCGACATGTACGTCTGGAGCGCAGTTTTAAATACCTCCGTCCCGTAAGAATTCCGGTAATCGTTATTGCCAATAACAATACAAATTATGTCCGGTTGCATCGTGCTGAGGTACTCCGCTATTTTGTCGGAGAACAGCAGGAACTGATCCGCCAGAATCCCAGAGTTGCCGGCTTTGCTCATCACACAACCAGCAACACCGCTACGCCAGAGATAAAAACCATGAATAGCTACGCGCCCTGTGTTGCCGTCAGTTTTGACGTAGATGGTTCTGACCTCATCCGGCATACCCGCCAGCAACACCGATTTCGTCGTGCCGGTATTACCACAAACAACATCAGTCCATTGCGTGACACCGCCCACATCGTAGCCGTACTGGAATTTTCCGTTAAGGTCCTGGTAGTAAATACGGCAATCCGTGCAGCGAACGTTCGTCACGTTGAAATAGGCAGTGTTTGTCGTGGTATTAATTGACTGGCCGTCAATACCGCAGCCATAAAGTGGTGCTCCGCTTGTCGGCGTGGCATCATATAAATCCCATCCCGCAGAGCGGTATATGTTCGAACCGTCCCGCGCAGCACCATAGTTTACGGTGCGCCAGCCGAGACCGGCATCTCCGTAATCAGTGTGCAGTAGTCCCGCAATAGCGGTTGCCAGTTCGTTATTTTGCGTCCAGCTGTCGCCGGTCAGCATGAAGTGCGGGCGGACAGCCAGACCCGCCTTAAGCTGCGCTTTCTTCGCTTTCCAGCGCCACAGCGTGCGGCCATCGGTATGCAGCGGAATATTGTAGGCAGAGGTGTACATACGCCCCTGAAACCAGCTGACCATAAACCCGCGAATATTCGGTCCGACCCCACTGGCATCAAGCTTTCCATCATGGAACCAGAACAGGACATTTCCGGCGCCATCCTCCATCCCTGGAACAAAACCAGGTGAGATTAATGGTATACGATGGTTAAGCGCATTCTCGATAATGTTATTTATATATGTCCATATTTTTGTTTTAAAGCTTTCAGAAATAATTGACACATCAAAACCATTATCCCACCAGACAGGAATATTATTCCCGGCATCAATAAAGAGGGGGAAGAAAGAATTCGATACGTCGTCTACTCGAGAATTTAGAGAATCATTTAGCCTGGCATGGACATCATCATAAATCATCTGATAGAGAGGTAATGAAATTCTGGATACTGCAAAACCATCATCCCACCAGACTGGAACGTTATCAGCGCCATCAATGAAGAACGGAAAATAGTTAGCTAAAGCGTACCCCGAGGTAGTTGATTTTTCTATATAATCCGAAATGGTATCCAGAGCTAGCTGTGAAGGCATTGATCTTCCGGTTGGAGAAATGATACCGCCATCGTTGAAATACTCATCTGCAAGCGTTTTATCCGCTGTATTTGTGACCCAGAATTTGGACCCATCTAGAATATTTCCAGCATTGGCATCTCTCTGAGCTATTGGCAATGTAGGATAAATTCTTGAATTGTTAGTGATAGCACCACGCCCCAGAAGAGCCGTTAAAGCTATAGCTATTCCTAAATTCTTCAGATAATAAATAAAAGCAAGGTCATCATTTAACCCCTGAGCGACGCGAAAAAGCTTGCCTTCTGGCGTATTTGCAAGACCCGCTATTGTACCATCAGGATCAGATTCTGTTTTATAGAAAGTAAATTCTCGATAATCTTGTGCAGATTCGACAAGTGCTCTCAGCCATTGCGTACGGTTCGCTAACTGAGTTGCCGGGATGTTTAATACCCCCCCCGGCCCGGCTTTAGCGCGATCAGCTTCTTCGAGTTGATGAATTCCAGATTCCCATGCTGTCTGTTCAGGTAAATTAGACATTATCAACCTCCTGGGAAGCCATAAAAGGCCAATTAACATCAGGGGCAAGAGATGTATCTACACGGTTCAGTAGAACTCGAAATGCCTGCAAAGTAGTTAGGCGGGATTTTTCTTCATCGGTGGCCATATTGAGAGTAACAGCATCCTGAAGTATTGAAATTTCCGCCGATATCTGAGCCATCAGTTCTTTTTTCTGCATATCAGCAACGGCAATATCAGCCGCATGCTGCGCATCTGCGTCTGTTACCCAGGCAGAACCGTCCCATTTGTCGTATGGGGTTGATGGTGCAGAGGTCGTTACAGTATCGGGTATGGGCCCAGGTTCGGTAATAACGTGGCTGGCCAGCTTCTGAATGTCATAAACGGTGATACCGCGATAATCATCGGTAACAGACCAGGACAAATTATCTTCGGAACGAACAGCAACCTGATATTCACTTTGTACCGGTGGTTCCTCAAGGCATGAAAATGCAGGAAGGCCAACGCCGACATGAATATAAATTTCCTCGGTACCGATAAACTCACGGGAAGCCATATCAAAATGAAATACCTGAACGGTACCCGCCTGAGTTGCAAGCAAATTGCTATCAAATACTGCTTTAATATCGCCGCTCATCACGCTGCCCTCACAATATAATGAAATGCCATGTTTTTAACGGTGGTTTCTGAATTACCAGAAGCATCGATGGTGATAATATGGCCATGGGGCCCGATATAAACTGTATGTGAATGCGGCGGTTGCACAGAGGTCCGCCCGAATCCAGAACCGCCATTGCCACCGACCTCTTGGTCGCTGCCACCTTGTTTCTGCATGCCGGCACCCCAGCCGTGATCGTGCTCGTTGTCTTCGCTGGTGGTTTTTGTGCCCAGGTCAGTCTGGGACGCTGATGCACCATGGGTATGGGTTTTGTTGCCATCAGCTTCAAGACTTAGCAGCGCACGGCCAGAGGCCGGTAATCCTTTGATTGTCTGGCCCCGTAAATCAGGTAACGAGCCGCCAGTATAAACCGCAGCCAGATTCGGATAGGTCGCTGCGCTGAATGACGCACCGTTGCAGATTAAATATCCCGTCGGTGGCGTACTGGTTGGCCATGGTAGCGGTATGCCGTAAGGTACCGACATATTTGAATCCACCATGATTTTATTAATAGCCTGCAATACCTGATTATTACTGTCGCCATCAGGGTTGATATTTGCAGCAGCCAGAATTGACAATAATTCACGCTGTACAGAACGAATGGCATCCTGCACATTATTCAGGAAAAGCGCCCTGACAATGGTTCCCAGCGTCCCCAGCGAGGGGTTACCGTCGCTGAATTCATTATTTGGTGCATCAACCGGAGGCATCAGGCTTTGCATAAAATACTCCGTTAATCGGTGGTTTTTTCTACGTATCCGGTCATTGGCTGTTCGCCATCCAGCGCAAATGAACCATCCAGATAAAGCGGATAGGTCATTTCGGATTCGTAGAGGAAATAACAAAGGGTATGTGCGGGCTTTAATTCATTGAATGTCGTTTCAAGAACTTTATCGCCCAGCGTCATGAGCCGTTCGCCAACGCGGGAAGTCCCGGCGCGGAAATAATAAAGAGGAACTTCTAACCCATAGACGTTTACCCGCCACGTAAAAATAATATCGTCGATATAGAGAGTGTCACCGCAACGACTGGAACCGACCCTGAAGGGTTGTAATTCATCAATGGTGATGGTGTAGCCAATCCTGCTGGCCAGAGTGATGAAATACGGAATACTTAAACCACCAATTTCTGACAGCTTAATCAGAACACGATCCAGACGCTGCTGATAACTGTCATCCTCATCAGGCGTGACGCCTAAAACACGCTCCCAGTCTGTCAGCAGGTTATCAGCAAAAAAGGGGGCAACTGCGTTAAGTACATTATTTGCCGATGCATCTGTTGCATCGAATGCATTACCTTCTGCCGATAACTCAGCAGATAAAGCGGGTTGTTGTGTATCGTAGGCAACCGGCGGCAGTAACAGGGATAAGAGGTTCTTAGCATTGCTCATAGCTGCGATACCTCGATGCTGCCTACACGGATCCATTCCACGACGGTTTCACTGACATCAGGAAATACGTTCGACGTCGGCGAAACGATGACACGATCCACAACGCCGGTCACGATAGAAATCAGCATTTCGGCCTGAGAACGAATAAACGGCTCACCCGGAGGTAATTTATTGATATAGTCGGTCAGCGCTGAAATAATATTTTCACGCGCCACATCAATTGTCACACCATCCAGCGAAACCTGAATATCCAGGTCTACCGTTTTAATCGTTGGCCCCAGTACCAGGCAGTTCTTTGCTGTTACCGGACGTACATCGTCGATATATGCCTGCGTGGCGGCAATAATTTCGGCTGAGGGTAAGCCGTCGGCCGAGGTAATGGCCACGTCAACAGTACCCAGCCCGCGCCGCAGAGGATAAACATAAGCGGCCGTGACGCCATCCACAGACATCGCCCAGCGGCGGTAGTCGTACTTATTCCCGCCGGCTGGTGCGCGACGAATAATGTCAAGCAGACGGTCCAGCAGCTCGGTATCCGATTCCTGGTCAGCCCCCCCGGACATAATCCCGATAATAACGGTACTGTCGAACCCTGTCGGCGTGCTGGTAAACGTGCCTGTTGTGATAGCAGTGGTATTACCGGCAGCGCCGGCAGTGGAATAGCTTGCCGCTACCGTGCCGTTACCGTCACTATCAAGCGTCACTGCGGCCGTGGTGGTATATGTCAGGCTACCGCGCGTCACACTGTAGCCGGCCGCTGCCGTCGCGCCGGGTTCGCCGGTGATCGTCAGGGTGCCGCTGGCCGTGGTGGCCGACTTGCGATACAGGCCGCGCGTACGGGCGTGCCATTCCAGAAACTCGGTATCGGCAGTGTCGGCAAATATCTGGCGAACTATCCAGCCCTGATACTGATAAATACCGGTGGCCACGCTGGCGACTGCGCTGGCGCGGATATATAAGTCGCTATCAACGCCGATATCCGCGTCTGTATTCAGGTTTTTAATATCGCGCAGAATATCACTGCGGATATTGTCAAACGTCGGCGTGATAAACGGCATTAATTAACCCTCACAAAATGCTTAAAGGGGACGGTAATACCATCGGCCTGAATAACGGTGATCAATAAAAGGAGCCAGCCCGGCTCCCCCTGAACGGTTTCTACTGTGATACTTTTTGCCCGACCGTCGGTATCGGCCGTCAGCGGTGCCAGCGCCTCTTCGGCATACTGGCGAGCGAGCTTATGTACGCGGGTTACATCTTTCTCTCTCCTCAGCAGGTAAAGCTTTGAACCGACAGACGGCTGCGCCCACCACGAGCCGAGCGGGATGGTCAGACGCAGATACACTGCGTTAGCCAGGGTGCTGGTGCTCGTGCCGGCGTAGTCGCCGGTTGTCGGATCTAATAGTCTGTCCACGCTGCCATGATGACAGCGCGGACGGATACGAACAGACAGACAGGTGTCAGTGGGTTTGGCGGGGGTTACATAGGCTGGTTCGGTTTATTGGTGGTACCGGCGTCTCCGCCATGATTGTGGTCATGGTCGTCATAGGTCTCGCGCATCTCATCGAGCGTCGATTTACCGTCGGCCAGTTGGTCGCTGGCTTTCAGTAATGGCGTTTCAAAGGTCGCGCCGGCTGACGCTGTGACGCCGTAATCTTCAGTTTCGACGGTGTATTTTTTGGTTTTCACAAGGTACTCATCGCACTCCACCTCGACGATACGGCCCTTTTTGATATGCACAAAAGCGCCTTCCTCGGAGTAGATGGCCATCTCGCCGCTGGCCACCTGCAGGCGGTACGCGCCGTTCTCGGTGGCAATGATGATGGCGTGCGACGTCTGGCCACCGATGGGGAGCACGATACACTGAGTGCCGGCAGGCGGGCAACTGGTAAACCCGAAGTGCTGGAACAGTTCGGCGTCCTGCAGCTGCTCGCCGGCAAGTCCTTTAACCTGCACCTGCTGGATAGTTAAATCGCTTTTAACGCGGGTTAAACGCCCCCTGAAAGCGAGCCTGATACCGCGCAGTGCGGAGCGGATACGTAAATCAACCTGGTTCCACATCGATTATCGCTGTCTCCTGCTTTTTCTTTTTCCGTCCCTTGCGGACCTTTTTCTTCTTCGGCCACGCGTCGGGTATCCAGACGCCGTCTTCTTTCAATCTGAGCGTGGTCACCGCGCCGCCCGGGCGACCGCCGGTGAACTCCCGCCCCATCAGAAAATAGACGGCATCGATGCCGTGCGGCTCGCTGATAACGTGGATGCGCTGACCGGGCTCCCACAGGACGCCGTCGCTGGTACGGTGGCCCTGAACCCGGGCAATCAGGCTGTAACCCTCCAGGCGAGCATCGGCCATCATCTTGCGGGCGCGGTAGCGGACCTGGTCCAGGTCATCGGCGTCATGCATGACCACCACCTGCGGCCGGTAATACGTGACCGTCGGATCTTCAACGATAAACTGCAGCCCATGCTGGCCGGTCTCAGGAAGGCCCGTGTCCAGTTCGGTGTCGGTAGTGTCGGCATCTTCCGTTACCGTCAGCGGAGTGGTGCTGCTGACGTCGATGATCCCCAGCTCTTTCTTATTGTTAGTCGAGTGTGCATGCCCCTGCGCCAGCACCGTCAGACGGGAGAAACTGCGCTCCATGCTGCTTTCATCGGTGAGACTGAGCAGGTTATTGCCCTTGCCCGAACGACGCATTACAAGTGTGGCCACCGGCGCAGCCGTATAATCCGGGCCACCGATGACCAGCGTGCCATCAGGCCGGAACCACGGCCAGAGCCCGCGACCGGCACAGGCCCGCAGCAGGATATCCCAGGCACGCTCGCCCGGTTCGGTGGTGATTTTGTCATTGCGGATCGAGCTCTCGGCGTGCAGCTCGATGTTTTTGATACCCAGCGGCCGCACGACCTGGGCGATGACTTCTTCCAGGCTGGCCTGACGGCTGGTCAGCAAAGGTGATGCGCAGTCCACCAGGATGGCCGCACCGTCACGGCCGGTGACGGACAGCGATACCTGATCCCGGCTGACGGTACGGGAAACCCGGTCTATGCGCCCGGACATCACCACATCCGGCCCGACGCGAACCTGAACAGGAACGCCCCGGGCAACGCCTTCAGGAAAGATGCCGGCAGGCAAGCCGAGACGCATCGACCAGGCATCGGCGGGGATAAGAAAGTCGCTGTCGATACCGTAGCCGGACCAGTCGGAATGCACCTTACCACCGACGATCACAGAGACTTTGTCGAGGTCGATATCCCGCGCGGCCTGTTTATTCTGCGTAGCCATTCAGCACGTCTCCCGGGATGATGTGATTAGGGTCCCGGAGGGACGGATTAAGGAGCTTCAGCTCGCCGGCGCGGGTATAGTCGCCGTACCACAGGTGTGCAAGCAGGTGCAGGTTCGTGGCGCTGGCCACCGTGCGCTGAATCATCGGCGGCCGGGCATTAATCAGGGCCACAGCCATCGACTGCAGGGACAGCGCAGTATCGCGCAGGCCATCAATCACCGGCTGATACTGCAGGGCGATCGACGTCGCTGAACTGCTGACGCTTTCCATCTCCGCCGCCCAGGTACTGCGCACGCTGTCGATGGCGTTCTGTACCGCCTGACGGGCGTCACCGGCGATCAGACTGATATCAGCGGGACTGAGTGAAGCCGTGATGGTCTCATCACTAAGAAGGTCTGACGCCTGCTGCGCCAGCTCGATGGCCACGTTGATCATGGTCATGGCGATGAGCTCGCGGATATCACTGGTGGTCACGTTTGCCGGCATCTCGACTGATGCCGTTACATCACCGGTGACCAGACCCGCCGGCAGCGCGGCCACTTCATCGGCCTGTGTTTTTACCGCCGCCCAGTCCGCGATGACCACGGCCGGCGCTGACGCATAGACGGCAGAGTCGCCGCTGATGGAGCTCATCGCCGCTGAGCTCTGCAGGCTGAGGGCCGACTGGATATCGTTCATGAAAGCGGACGGAAAATTCACAAAATCGGTGGTGCTGCTGATAAACCCGGTGATATCGCCGCGCAGAACCGCAACCATATTCAGCGCCGTCACGCCCAGCGCTTTGGCCCGGGCCAGATATTGCCGTGCCGTTCGTAGCGGCTTCATGGCGTTATCCAGCAGTGTCGCGGCGTTATCAAGAATACCCTGAGCCTGGTTAAAGATGGCGTCAGCCTGGCTGAGTGGCCACTCGCGTACAAAGAATTCGACATCCAGACCATCCTGCAGGAACTGCAGATCAACGGTGCAATAGTCGGGGTTCTCGGCCTCGTGATTCACCTGGTAAACGTAGCACAGCATGTCCGGCATGACCCCGAACACCGGGTGTATCAGCTCACCCGGACCACGTGTATAGAGGGCCGCCATAAACGCCTGCAGTCGGCTCTCGTAGTCATCACCAAAGAAAACCGCCTGACACTGCAGGCTGCGAGGTTTAGCGCCGAGATCATCAATATTGGCTCCGTCCCGGTACGGGTATTCGTGCTGGGCGATATCGCGCTGCATGCTGTCGCGGGTGTTGATGATATCGAAAGCGACGCCCCGGAAGGAGGCATCCTGCAGGTCTGTTTCCCATGCCATCAGTGCGGTCCTCCCTGTGGGCCACGGGTGGCGGACTGGTTGTTAGCCTCGTTAACCACCTCAGCCAGTACCCGGCCATCTACCTGCAGTTGCGTGGTGATATTAATGGGGACCTGTTGCGCCGGCTGCTGCGCGAACGGAGGTACCGGGTAACCGTTGGCGCTCTGAGGGACGCGGATATTCTGAGGGGATGACCACCATGAAGAAATATCGAAGTCGAACAGTGGCTTCTGCTTTTTCTTTTCCTCTTCCATTTTTTGCATCATCAGCTCACCTGGGGACATCCCTTTTTCTTCGGCTTCCTGATTCAGACCATCCATTTTTTCATCAAGTGAATCCTTTATGGCCACAGCTGCCGTAAAGTAAGCAGCAAACTTACCAACAAAGCCTGGAATATCCTTGAGTGCATCCATTACCCCGTTCTTTTCGTCGCCACCTATCTCTTTCCAGTTTGTCACATAGACCGGAACCACACCGGCCCCAGACGCTCCGCCACCGGTAAGGAGGTCTGCAGGACTGAAAGAGCCACCGCCGCTGCCACCTTTTCTACCCATACCGGGGATACCTCCACCGGTAAGGAAGCGGATGCCCGCTATGGCTGCCGCAGCAGCAGCCAGCGCTTTAATGCCTGTTGTTGCCCCTGCAACGGCAGTGGTCAACCCGGGGTATTCAGCTGCATAGTCGGTGAGGTTTTTTGACAACGTGCCTAGCACTTCAGACAGAGGCTTGATGGCATCCATCTGTGCAAAGTCGGATTGGTTACCTAACTGACTAGTTTTATAAAGGTTAGTCCCTTCGATTAATGCAAAGTTTTGCTCCCCGGCTTGTCGATCTGTTGGGAGGTCTCGCTCAGCATTAACCCCCTTAATAACATCTTTGGCGTATTTACGATTAGAACGGTAAGAGATGAGAGCCATCAGCGCCTGACGGTCCGCAAGAATTTGTCCAACGGCAGAGCCTTCCAGAAGCTTCGCCTGGGACTCCATAATCTCCCGCCTTTCTGAATCATTCGACGTACTATTGAGTTGCTTCTCTAGCTTCTGAAATTCGGGATTGTTACCGACAACTTTATCTACGACACCACTGAAAGCATCCAGTGCATTGATACCTTTACCACGCGCCTTGATGAGTGTTCCCGGGAGGTCAATACCTTTACCGTTGTATTTGACTCTGGCGGCGGCATTAGCAGCATCCTGGCTGTTAATTTTGGTCAGAAGGTTAACAGCATTGTTACCAGCCTCATCAGTGGAGCCTGCAGTAATTGCAGAGGTCTGGTTAAAACCGAGCAGAACAGCCAGATCTCCAAGCCCCCGCATGCCCAGCGCGTTGGCTGCTGCAAGTTGCTGCGGAAGCCATTTAGCCTGGTCTTTCAGCTCAAAGGAACCTAACTGACCGGATTTAATCGCCATATTCAATGCCGTGGGGAGCTGTTCGTCAGTAATACCAAAGGACTGCTTAAGACGAATGGCAATCTGTGCAAGGTCTTTAGCATCAGCTCCTGATGCAGATGAATATTTTTGCAGTGTCGGGAGCAACTTCTCTGCCGAATCATAATCCACAGCACCAGAGGCAAGTAAGGTATCCAGTGTTTCAGCAGCAGACTCTTTACTGCCGCCGCCGACAGCAACGGAACGACGAACAAGCTGGTCCATCGACTGCATACCTGCACGACGGCCGGAGGTATCTCGATCAGAAAATGCCGTATTGGCCATCATGGCCAGACGCTGTTCATAACTCATCTGATTACGAACAGGCTCACGCAGTACTGCGGCCGCTGCCGTCACGCCGCCCGCAATCGCAGTTGCGTTACCGCCCCAGTTACGCATGCGTTCCATACGCGACATAGACTGGCCCGCGCCATTTAGCTCAGTGCGTAACTGTGCAACCTGGCTGGTCATGGACCTGAATGCTCGAGTCTGTTCATTGGCACTCATGGTGCCGGAGCGCAGCAACCGGTTATAAGCGGCCTGCGTCTGCATGATTTCGCGCTGAATATCTTTTTCAGAACGAATCCCCAGTGTGGAACGGGCACTGGCCGCCCGCTGATATTCCTGCTGGAGGGTGCGTGATGCGCGGATGCCTTCACGGGAGGATTGCTCCCGGGCACGAGAGGCATCATCTTCGGCTTTCTTGTTGGCATTCGTCTGGCGTTGGATATCTGTCAGCGCCTGCCGTAAGGCTTTAGAACCCTGATCCCGCGCAAGCAGGGTCATGGCAAGCTTTAAGTCACGCATTTACCGTTTCCCCTTTTTCCTGGAGGCCCTGCGGGATTTGATATGAGGTGCACGGCCTGCAGGTTTTTTCCCCTGCAGCCGTGCCAGATCGTCAAGCCAGGACTGTAACTCGCCTGGCGTCATTCCCCTGACGCTGTCTTCTCTGATCCCGTACTGTCCGAGGGCGAGGATGGCTCGCCGGAGTCCGCTGAGTCCGGCAGCGTGCGCATCCGCTTTTTTTTGAGCCCGGCAAGCTCTGCATCAAGCAGATCCATATCATCGTCAGTCAGCCCATCCAGCAGCAGTTCAGCGGTGATTTCATCGGCACTGAGGCTCCCGAGAGACTGAATCACTTCCGCCAGGACAGCAACGCGATAGTACATATGTGCCGCCGCACTGGTCGTCTCGCCAAGTGCTTCCATTGTTGCCTGTAGTGCATTCACGGTATGACGAATCACCGGCAGTATCACGGTGTAGTCATAATGGATAACACTGCCGTCCCCTGAAGGAATGCCGAATAACAATTCTCCTGACGCTTTCATTAGCCTTGTACCTTACGCAGTGACTGAATGGTGAGATCGCGGCGGGCTTCATTGTCCACGCCATACTGTTCGCCGGTCTGAGTGGTAAAGCAGTCCAGATAGGAGTACAGCGGGTTTCCGTCCATATCCATCAGAGTCAGCTTCGCACCGACCATTTCATCCCAGTCCGGCTGCGCGACGTTTTTCGGCATCACGACGGTGATCTGCAATGAATGCTCGGCGATGCCTTTTGCATACCCTTTGGCGCGGCCGGTACGGTTCATGGTCTTGACCAGCTTGCGGCCGGTGTTCGTCTGAGGACGAATATCGGTTACCTCAATTTCCAGACCATCCACGTACAGGACGATCGCGCCCACATATTCTTCAAGTGCCATTTAAAAACTCCTTATAAATACAGGTCGATGACACCGGCAAACACATGCAGGCCGTTTACCACGTCCGCCGGGATACGGGCGTTAAGGCGGTTGCTGTCCTGACTGTCGCGCTCAACAATCAGTTTGCCCTTGTTCGCCTCAACGTTTTCAATAATCTCCAGTTCTTCCAGCTTCAGCAGCACGTCATAGAGCTCGCTTTTCACCAGCGGACGTGTGCGGGTGGAGAGCTTGCTGCGCGGGAAACGCAGCGCAATACGCTCGCGGCATGCCTTACGCACGTAATCCAGGGTTCGGATGGTGGTCAGGTCCAGCAGGGACACATCATCGACGCCGCTGGCGTTACGGGTGTAGGTCGTGATGGCCCGGACGATCTGCATGGTCTCACCGGCCCCCACCTCAAACGGTGTCAGGCCGTTATGCAGCGCGTTTTCCTGCTCGGTTCGTCCCGGGCGGCTGGCGAGGTCCGTCACATCCAATGCCAGCGTCAGGGTGTTCAGCGGTCGGGCCGGGTCTTCTTCACTGGCAATACGTGCGCCATATGCCGCCGCAATCTCTGCCGGCAGCATGACGGAACCGTTATGCCAGCCCACAGTAATACGTCCGCTGTTGATTTGTGATGCCAGCGTGGTACCGGCGGCGAGCGTACCCGGCCAGCCGGCGACGCCCACCGCGCCGCGCTGCTCCATCGGACCGGAAACAAAATCCAGGTGGGTTCGCAGTGTCGTCAGCGTTGCCTGGGTGCAGAACGGGCTGATGATGATGTTGTGACCTGCAGCTACGACGCTTGCCAGCGCCGGTGCGATATCCGGGTCAGTGGCCCCGCTGGCCATCGCAACGATGGCAGTCGTCGTACCTGACGCGGTAGTCTGTGCACGCAGGCGAATATCGTTGCCGGCGGTACCTTTGTTCTTCGCGGTCAGCGTAAGGACCCCTGCAGCTACTGCGGTGGTAACGGGCAGTTCCGGCTGATTGTCGATCGCAGTCTTCATCGCTGCAGCGATGGCCGTTGCGGTGTCTGCCGCACTGACGGCCACATCCACGCGGTTTTTACCAACCCACAGGCTGACAACGCCCTGCGAGCTGGCAGGCCCTGTGATGGTCAACGTACCGGCGGCGGCAACGCCGGCGCTCGCATCGCTGACACCGATAACGGTCAGGTCAAGATAGGCATAGGTGCTAATGGCCGTCACGACCATAAGGTGCGCAACGGACCCGTAACCAAAGTAAACCGCAGCCTCATCGCCGCTGAAGACACTGGTGGCCACAAGCGGATCAAGGCTACCGCTGGCGAGCATAGGGGCGACAATCAGCACCTTCTGCGCGTTCGCCGGCAACGTGCGTACCGCCAGTCGCGTGTTGAACTCGAAATACTGCCCCGGCTTGCGGATGCTCGACGGGATATTGTCGAAAGAGATATTCGGGCTGGACATTATTTAGTTCCTTTGCCGGTCGTTGCTGCAGCGGCCGTCACATCAACGGTCGCATCCGTCACTTTCACCAGGTCGCCATCATTCAGGCGGCGCTGATAGTAGGTGCTTTCAGGAACCTCGACGGGCTCCTGCTCGATGTACCGGCGGGCGTTATCCTCGCGCGGTACCCGGATCCCTTCACGGGCTTTAACTTTCATGATGAATAATGTCCTCAGCAACGAACGGCTCCTGGCCGTTCAGGAAATACTGCAAATCGGTTGTCAGCCAGGCCGGATCATCTTCACTGCTGGCACCACCATACTCGCCAAAAATCTGGTCAGGATGACCGGGCGGCAGGTCGGCCGGCACCAGAGGAAACCGCCCGTTCTCCAGTGATTCCGAATCAAACCGGGTATCGAACTCACAGGCAAACACAGACATGGCCGCTTTCTGCACCTGCGTGTTAAACAGGGTGCGCACCTTACCAGGCATCAGATGGTCAATGGGTAACCCTAAGTCCTGGCGGGCCAGTAGCCGGCGGATGGCATAAACCAGTTGATAAGTGCCGACCTCGCCGAATGCCGGCCCACCGTGGCGGGTAGCCTCGTCATTGCGTACGTTTCGCGCCCCGGCAATGACGACGAACCGCCCGGTGTCACGCCATTTATTACGGGCGGTACTCAGCAGCTCTGAGCCCTGAATACCGCCAAAGGTGACCCAGACACCTGGCAACTGGCGAATGACCTCAGCAGGTTCGCCATCGAGTTCGCCACTGTAGGAATGCACCTCGCGGACCAGTTTGCCGAGCCCCCGGGTGAGCCTGTCGATAATGGCGGATTCGATTTGCGTGATAATCAAAATGCACCTCCGCCCGTTTCATCGCGCCCGAAAACCCGGCCATTAGAGGAAAAGCGGGACAGACTCCCGCCCTGAGCCACTGAGCCGTCTGGCAGACGGCCAAGTGTGATATTCCCCTTAGCAACCTGCTCCAGATAACGAATCGCATCTTCATAACGCTCCCTGATCTCTTCGGTGTTCTGCGTCTCCGCCCCGGTCAGTTTGTACCGGGCGATGTCACAGCATTTATCCACGAGGATCCCGGGCGTATCTGGCCACGGCACCGGATAACGGCCGGACAGGTAGCTGTCGATGGTGGCGGAGGCCCGCTGCAGGCCGCCGTTCAGCACTTCATCATCAATCTGACCGGTGAAATCCCTGTCGGAGAGGGAGATGCACTCCCCCTCGCCGAACTGCAGGACCATATCGGCCCGGGTGGCGTACATAGCAGCCCCTTACTTTTTCGCTTTGGCAGAGGAGTCAACAGCTGCAGTATCGTCAGCGGCGGTCTCCTTGGCCGTGGGTGACAAGCTCGCTTTGGCTGACGACTCAGCCGCTGCAGTATCGTCAACGGCGTTATCCTTCTCCCCCGGTGACAGGCTTACTGTCTTAAGTGCCAGCGCAGCCTGCAGACGATCGCGGTCAGTGGTCACGTCCTCCAGCTGAGATTCCAGCTCCTGAACACGACCTAGTGCGGCCTTCAACTTGTCGACATCGCCACTGACCGGGCCGAGGTGGACAACCAGCGACGGCTCAGCACGCAGGATGGCGATCTGCTCGTCCGTAAAACTGCCATCCGGCCAGACCACAGGCACGTCACGGTGTGCTACACCACAGCGACGGAACCCGTCGCGCTTTGCAGTAATCGTAATTAAAGGCATTTATGCATCCACCCCTGTTGAACCAAAACCCATCTGCCAGAAGCCATAGCCGCCGTTGGAGCGGGCCTCGGCACCAAATTTGTACTTCTTCATCAGGAAGACGTCATCGCTGTCCAGGTTGGTCTGCTCGACAAACACAGGCTTCTTACGCTCCTGATAGACCAGCGGCTTGACCGGCTTGGTCACGTCAAACAGGTACCACTCGGTGTCGGTTGCCAGCCCCGGCCACACCAGCACTTTCGCTGTCCCCTTGTAGATGTTCGGCGTGTTGTCCGGGAAGCGATCGGCCGTCATCAGATAATTGGCAATATCCTCCAGTGCCGGCGGGACAACCAGCAGCCCTGGCTGGATACGCAGGCTTTCACCTTCGTCGTCCTTGAAGTTACGCATCGCCGCACGGGCGGCACCGAAGGACGCCTGAGCGGCGGCGAACGTTGCGGCCGACAGCGCTTTGGTCCCTTTATTGGAGGCGGACCCTTTACCGACCGGGTGATCCGTATCGAAGAAGTACTGACCGTCATAACAGAGGTTGGTGAACCCGCCGCTCAGCAGTCGCCCGATGATATCGGCCGGCAGCTCTGCGGCAGACTGGCCCGCGCCTTGAGCCTGCTGCGCATAGCCCAGCATGGTGTCATCTTCGACATCGTTGCGATCGACCTCGATAGTTGCTTCCCAGTCCTTGTTACGGATGGTGTAGTTAAACGCCTCAAGGGCTTTCACTACTTTTTCACCCAACCACTCACGCATTTTCGGGAAGCGCGACAGCCAAGCGTAGTTCTCTTCTTTAGTGCCAGACGGCACGACCATCGCAATCTGCTGCCAGTCGTTGGGGGTCTGATCAAACGCATTCTGGAAGGTCTTCTTAAGACCGGTAAAAATGGTTTTCAGGTTCTGCTTGTTAACAATCACGGCTGATCTCCTTAAATTTCAACCCAGACGCCGTCGGACTCGACGGCAATAACGGTACCGGCCACCGGTCGCACGTTGGTATTGCTGGTTTTTGCCACGGTAATGCTGTCGGCGACATAGCAGGATTTACCGACATCTGCCTGGGTGACGGCATCCCCGGACAGGTTGGCCAGTTTCCAGGCTTTACCGCGACGGACCATCACCGACGTCGCTCCGGCCGCACCGGCGGTGTTATCGGCGTACTCATCGGAGACGCCGAAGATGGTCAGGGTCGCGCTGGCCGAGGCGGGAACGGCCAGACCACTGGCGTTAAGCCCGACCATATGACCGCCATAAATCATCGTGGCCGCAGCCACCGACGCGGCGACCAGTTCGCCATTGCGCCAGGGAGTGTTACGATCAGACATTGCTGTTTCCCTCTTTAAAATCGTTCGGATCAAGACCCATCATGCTGAGCACCGCCGGATTCAGCTCATCTTCCGGGGCATCGACGGTTCTGGACGGCAGGCCAGCCGGCGGACGGCCACCGGTCTGGGTGGTAGTGAGCGCCGCGATACGGGTCTGTTTACTCAGATGGTCGCGGAGTTTGTCGGGGCTGGATTTGGCCAGCGCCTCCGCCCATCCCTTCTGCGCCGGCAGCAGACGACCATCCGACAGCGCTGTCTGAATCAGCTCAGAGGACTGCTGCAGGGTGAGCTGTGCAATCTGCTCATCGCCGGACGCGCGGGCCTGCTCGATCGCCTGATTCATGACATCCACGGAAACCCAAAGAGCCGGGTCCGGGGTTTCAATCTGTGACGTCAGCGCTGCAATGCTGGCTTCAAGCCCGTTAATCCAGGCCAGGCCTGCAGCGGCTTCGCTGTCAGCTGCCTTGATTTTGTTGATGAGTTTCTGCAACTCGGTGAGCACATCCTCTTTCGTGGCCGAAAGGGGCAGACCCAGGAACCAGCGGAGCTGCTCCAGTAATTCATCCATCGTTGTGTCCTCAGTAGAAGCGGCGGCCAGGAGTGAGGCAGCAGCAAGCATTGCCTCATCCATACCGTCCAGGGCGGGCGTATTGGTCAGGGCCGCGTTGATTAACGTGGTGACCAGACCACTGGTGTCGTACAAAAATACGGGGGAGATAAACCGGTATTCGCCGGCATCGATAGCGGCAGCGGCGGCGTCAGTCCATTCAACATCCACTGCAAACAGGCCAACCCCTTCACGCCATTCCAGCTTTTTGAACCAGCCGGAAGCCGGAGCCGGCAGACCGTTCTTCGCCGATCGCAGGGTCTGGTGTTCGTAGTCGATGACATAAGGGGTCTGGCGGGCGTCAGCCGCTGCGATGAGAGCGGCCGCGATAGTGCCGTCAATAAACCAGCCGTCAGGGCATTCAGCCGGGCGACCGTCGCCGGCACGGAAGGTGCCGGCCGGTAACAGCTGGATCACGCCGCGAGTGGCGGCGTTGATAACCTGTGAGAGTGACGCGATACGAGTTTTCATGACGCCGACATTACAGGGATATTTTCGGCGCAACAGACTGAAGGATGTCAGTGGGTATATAAAGGAGGGGATGGCGGGAACATCATGTCACTCTGTCCCGGTGCAGGGCAATAGCGCTAAACGTTTTTAAACCGCTTTTAAAAACGCCTGAACACCCCGTTAAGGTAGTTCCGTCACCATGGATGTGAGAGAACGCCCTGTGATGCGTTACAGCGCGTTTTCGGGTTTGGCGGATTATTGGTAGATCTGGCTGAAATAATCCGTCGCTTTTTCTTCCATATCGCTGATGTCGGATTCGGTCAGGCGCAGGAACGGACGTGCGGGCATATTGATCTCATAAGCCGGAATAGTATGCCACTCGCTGTAGTTGGCTTTGCTCTTGCGGGCGAACTTGTTATTCAGAGTGCCATCCTTATTCTGGCGATAGTATGCCTGCTGGCTGCGAGCGGGGATGTTAATCTTCCCGCCGGACTGGTGAATGCCGGCGTAGACGACATTGGTCCCGACCGTCGCCATATCATTATCGCTGTAAGCCGTGATGCTCGACGCCAGCCGACCGGAACGCTGGAGTATTTTACCGCCCCGACGCTGCGCCCAGTAGGCATTGCTTTTCCAGTGCTGCCATTTGGGCCGGCCCTCCACTTCGAAGTTCTCCTGGACCGAGTCTTCCATCAGACCGGCCAGCATTTTCATCAGCGGCGCACGTTTCTCGAATTTGTTGATCAGCTCGCCCAGCGAGCGCTCAAAGTCGGTGACGTCAAAAACGATGTTATAAGCCATTTAACGCGCCCTCCAGTAACGGTAACTCCGCCAGCGACTGCAGGGAGGCCGGCGTCAGGGCCTCGCCGCCGCCCGGTAACTGCAGCTCGTAACCGGCAGCGTTCTGCCCGGGAACGGCCCGCACCTGGTGGAGTGACTCGCCATTGCGGATGACATAAAGCAGATCGTCACCATCAGCCAGAACCGCTGCAGGCTGGCGCAGCTGTTCCGGCAGCAGCTCCCAGAGCGGCCCGGGAGACTGTACCACCGCGCTATCAGTGACAGTCAGTACTGCTGAGTCAGGCAGCGTCCCGCTACGACCCAGCGCATCGAGCGTGCGGGTACTGAGTGCGCCGGCATGACGGAAGGTTCCGGCCGGCTCGCGCAGCAGCGACTGGTTCACGAAGCGGCGCATATCAGAGGTGATCGCGTCACGCAGCTGCGGCTCCGCAAGGGTGTGCTCCACGGCCAGCGCGGCCATTTTCGGCGGCGCGGTGGCGGAACGGTCCATCAGGCGCTGACCGAGACCCGCCAGCCAGCCCTGACCCGGATTGTGGCCAAACCCGGCATCCGGGGTATAGAGCTGGCCGTTGTAGCGGAATGCCTGCACCTCGCGGGTATCCTGCGGCCCCCATGCCTGCTGCACGGTTTCCAGATGCCCCTCGCTCGACCAGACGGTGATACTCTTGTTGTCGATATCGCTTTGCGAACGTGCCCGGACGCGGCAGCGGCATCCCCAGCCGTCGGGCGGATAGGCAAACTGCCAGATGGGATCGTCATAGCGGGCCGTCAGTCCGTTCAGCGCCGCGTGTGCGGGCCGTGTGCGCAGGTCCATGACCGCCACGCGCGTCCAGTACGGGCGGTCGGCGGCATTCTCCATCTGCTGGGCGTAGCGGCCGGCACCGTAAGACGACTGCATATTGGTTTCAAAGATGGTGCGTAGCCGGCGCGGGGTTAACTGCTTGCCCTCCAGTACGCCATCCTCATCGGCGACCAGCTTCGCCTTATCGGCCAGCCAGCCTTTCTGCGTCAGTTTCTGCTTCATCTGCCGGCGGAACTGTTCCAGCGTCAGCCCGTTATCCAGTGAATCCTGCAGGCCGGCACGCACGTCCTGCAGAATATCCTGGCGAAGGATGCCGGCGACGGTGAACGCCGTCGCGTGCGCCCGCGCCTCCACCTCATGCCAGTTAAAGCCTATGGTGTAGCCCTTGGACTGGAAATACTCGATGGCCTGAGCGGGTTTCAGGCCGATCGCATAGCTCAGGTCAACGCTGTCAGGCATCGGAATTCAGCCGCCCCCATACATCCGCGACAAACAGCGCCTGCTCCAGCAGGGTCACCAGCTCGCTGTCGTCCAGGTCCGGGTAACTGCCGGCAATAATATCCATAGCCTCATCAGGCAGTCGGCCATCCTGCAGGGCAGCGACCAGTGGCGCGATGAGGTTCTGCATGGCGGCGGCGATCTTCTCCGGCACCGGACGGCCGTTATCCAGCGCCTCCTGCGCCGGGTCTGACAGCTCTGCGGCGGTGGTCAGGGCGGCAATGCGCCGGAACCGCTGACTCAGTGCAACCGGTGCCGGTGTGCCGGTCTGGGCCGGAGCCTCCAGCACGGCCTCATCTTTCTGGGGAACCGGAATACCCAGCTTTGTATGCACCCAGGATGCCGGAATGGTTTTCACACCCGATTCCACCAGGTTTTTCACCCCGGCAGAGAAGGTTTCGATATCTTCGATATCCCGGGTATCAAATACCAGTTTAGGCAGCTTGCGGCGTGAAACCTCATACCCGTTAATCCGCAGCAACATATCAATCATGTTGCGGAAGAAACCCTCCAGCTGGCGGGCATCCGCGACCAGGATATCGTGGCGGACGTCGTTATGGACGTTACCCAGCGCATTGGTGGAGGTCTTGCCGTCGGCCTGGCTGGTGAGCGTGGCCCCGAGGATGACTTTAGATTCCGTTCGCTCGCACCAGTCAATCATCGCGACGAACGGATCCGGCTGACCGGATGCGGCAGCCTTGAAATCAATCGTGGTGCCCATCGGAATAATACCGGCGGCGTTATGGCCAAGCTGCACCAGACAGTCAAAGAGCGCGTCTTTGTCTGCATCGGTGGCCCCCGCCATATACGTCCCGACCCGCGCCGGCAAACCGTAAATCTCCAGAAACTCAGCCATATCGCGCAGGGAGAAGTTCTTGAAGAGGTAAGGCCAGACCAGCACACGGTACAGCCCGGACTGACCCGTGAACCCGGTTTTGGCGTTATGCCTGTGTACCATCCAGCCGAACGGCACCAGCTCTTCGCCATCGATGCTGCCATTATTGAGCCGGATTTCATCGCCCCTGTCGGGCCGAGCCTGGAACCAGCGATGCGGGCGCAGATGCGCTTCAGACGGAAGCCAGACGTTCTCTTCCATGTCCCACTCCAGCTCCTGACAGCTGAAGCCATGACCGATCGCATCGGCCGCCTGCAGGATGATGTCTTCCAGGTTATCCAGCGTATCGAACCACTCCTGAACCATCGCCGCGAGGTTCTTCTCTTCCGCTGTCGCGTTGCGGCGCGGTTCGATGCTCCAGTCCAGCCCCAGCAGCGCGTTCTTGCGTTTGGCCATCTCCGAGAAAATATGGCCGTCTTTTTCCACCATATCGTCGAAAAGGTCAGCCTGCGCGGAAAGATAACCCTGCTCAGCTTCCTGCAGTATTCGGGGAAGCCGGCGAATGGTCAGCCCCCGGGAAGGATGCGCCGGGTAGGTGCTGTTCAGCTGTATCATCCGTGCGGTCTGCGGTGCTTTTGTCACCGCCTTGTCAAACGGGCGACCCCACTGGTCAACGATTTTGCTCATTACCATCCTCCGTTACTGAAGCGCGAGCGGCTGCGCGGGCGCTTCGAATCTGTGCGTCTGTTGTCATCATCGCGGTCATCATCCTGCCGGCGCGGGACCTGGCGGAAACCGTCACGCGTCCCAAAGGAGTTACACAGCGCCCAGAGCATATGCAGCCCATCCGGGCCATCATCGTGATCGGCTTTGGGGAAGTGCCGGAGCTGCTCAATCAGGGTGACCTGGCTCGGGTGTAAGCGGATTAGCCCGTTAAACATCCACGGCTGGAGGGACTCGATACGCAGGATTTTGTCGGCATGCGGTATCACCGGCATCGCCGGAACCGGAACCCCCAGCTCGGCGGACTGGCGGACCAGCTCGGTGCGCAGGAACTCCTGGAACTGGACGGCTTCCACCGACCAGCACAGACAACCGTACTGGCGCTGCATCTCGATGGTGTCACTGATAATGACGCTTGGCAGACGCTTTTTAATGCGGGCCTCGACGACGTCAAGGATGCCGGTCATCCGGTTAAAGCCCCCGACCAGAATCGCTGACGGGTCGCGCGATTTACCGTTCTTACCCAGACTGGGGTCGATACTGCCAAAGAACGACCATTCGTTAAGCCGGTTAACCCAGAAGTTGATGCAGGTGGCGAACGGCGCATCATCGCCGCTGACCGGGTCATTCTGGTACTCACTGTCAAAGGTGCCGTGGCCGTCACGGGCGCGGATCAACATCAGGGCATAGAGTGGCCGCGCGGACCAGGAAACCACCGCGCCGGCTTCCATCGCGTCCTTGTGCTCATCGTAGAACGCCCGGGCCAGCAGCTCGCCGTCGTCGTCATTGTTACGCAGGACCTCTTCCCACTTATCCCACAGCGTCATGTCTGACGGCCAGGTGATAAGGGCTTTAAATCGCTTCTTGCGCCACAGGGGATTCTTCAGGGTGCGTGACAGCACCGAGTCGTAATGCAGAATGGTCCCGATGTAGATCACATCGAACTTAGCTCCCGCGCCGCCCAGCGGCAGGACGGTCTTTTTCAGCCAGTTATCCAGCTTGTCGCGCTGGTCCGGGTTGCGGACCAGCTCATCGTTTTCAATGTCATCAAGTACAGCCAGGTCGGGACGATACGGACCATGACGCAGGCCGCGCAGCTTTTTACCGCTGCCGGCAACCTGCACCTTGATATCGGTGGCGGTCAGGATGGTACCCATCTGCCAGACGCGGCCAGCACCGCAGGATTCGGGAAAATCCATCTTCAGACGCGGATTCCAGCAGAGCTCGGCCTTGATGGCTTCCAGCATCGGGTAGGCCTGGTCGATACTGTCCATGATGATGACCGGGTATTTTTTCAGCTCCAGAATGATATTCCACAGCGTAAACAGCTGGGTGACGATCGTGGACTTTGCCTCACCGCGAGGAGCCGCGATAGCGTCCTGCTGGCTCACCGTAGCGGTGACAATCTCCGGCAGGCGGCGGAACAGGTATTTATGCAGCTCCGACTCATCCTTGTGACGGACATAGTGCGGGAAGTAGTTCTGTACAAAATAGCGGAAGCCGCTGACCGGATCCCGTACCGCCTCACGACGCTGGTTTACTGCCGCTTCGGAAGGGTCAAAGCCAACCTGTTCCGCCTCAATAGAGCGGCGCAGCGACGCGGCCAGCTCGTTGAGTTGAGCCTCAAACTCCTTTTTGTTCAGGCTAACATTCTTTTTACGCGTCACAGGGTTACTCCGGTACCGCCGGCGCGGCTAATTTGCGCTCCAGCTTAGCGATCAGCTCCGCTTTACCCGCTGCCTGCAGGGCATAGACGGCACACATCACGAACCAGCCAGACCAGATGGCAAATACGATGAACGCCACATCTGTCAGGACGTCATAGCAACGCCGGGACAATGAACGATGTTCATATTCGCGCGCAAATACTACCTGGCCGTTCGGGCTCATCAGCCCCAAAAGGTTAACAACCCCGACGAACCATCCGGCAAAATAGCCGATATTCAGTAAGCGTTCGTCGGCCCACAAAACGCCCAGGGCCAGCGACACCGCGACGATCGCATCGATAAGCAGGCTCAGTAAAAATTTCATCGGTCAGTCCTCAATGCGGGGTAAAGGGAGTGTCTGTCCCGCCAGTTCGTGCGTGCAGTCAGCCAGATACTGAATAAGGCCATCGCGCACAAAGCTGTGGCAGACACGATGCTGGTCCTTAGTCCGGTCATCAAAATGCGCCGGGTTATCGCTCGGCTCTTCCCAGGTCACCAGGATGCTGGGGTTGAAAGTCGGGCGAACATAATCATGGTTCCAGTCCCAGCGCGGGCCGTCGCCCTGGCCAATGGTCACCTGATGGGAGAAACCGCAGCCCGGGCAGATGAAAGACAGGCGATCGTGAGACACATTTTTCACAACGGCGGAAATAAACATGATTTATTCCCCCTTTAACGCATCGTTAACAGCCGTTTCAAAGCGGTCTTTCGCGCTCCAGCGTTCGTTACGCATAGAGTATTCCAGCTCTTCGACGCGACCATCGAGCAGGTGAACCTCGATACGATCCTGAAACTCCGGCGCGATGACATAAGCCACCTGGCTGGCCATCACGCTGACGCGGGAATTCACCCTGATTATTTTGTCAGCCATAGTGTTTTTGCACCTCATTACCAAAGGGTTCCAGCACCTGGACAAAAGCTTCCATATGCTTCGGATAGTGTTCACTGATGAAGGTGGACAACAGAGTGATGACCTCCATCGCCGTGGCCAGCTGCGACGTCTCCGGCAGAACGCGCTTGCTCGCGACCGTCGCTTTGTTGAAGGCATCACTGAGGCTGGCCAGCAGCTCAACGCGATCCTTCGGCTTTAAATCTGCATCAACGTTGAGCTGTTCAATGGTGGTCTGATACTGGACCAGCAACCCCATCAGGATGGCCCGGCCGACATCTTCCATGCCATTACCCGCCAGCACGTTCGCGGCGCGGAGCTTGTCCCAGTCGTCGCCGTTGTCCTGCGCTTCCTTCTTCCAGCGTGCCGCTGTCGCAAAACTGACGCCGCATTGCGAAGAAACGATCTGCAGTGACAGCTGGCTCTGAATATAAAGCCGCCGTACTTTTTCCCTTGTCTCGGGCGGATGCGCCATATCAGAACCCCATCTTGGCCTTGATTAAGGAAATGGTCGTCACGACCAGCCCGCCCGATAGCGCCCCGGTCAGCCCGCCGGAGATAGCGCCCTGACGGATAACCCGGCTTTCCATCGCATCAATACGCCTGTCGATCCGCATCACCGCCCCGGAGATTTTCTCCAGCTCCGGCATGATGTCAGGGGAGAACGGCCGGCGCTGTTCCGTCAGCAACTGCTGCAGGAGCAATAACGGGTCATCGCTGGCCAGCCTGACCGACGGCGTCACGTTTGCTGTAGTGATACGACGCTGCCGCCGCTTTTGTCTGGCCTTCATGTCCTGTCTGCCTTCTTGTCCAGTTTGTCGAGGATGCGGTTAAGTGAGTTCTTGATGTCCCGAATGTTGTCCGATACCAGGCTGTAATCACGCGAGGCATCGTCCCGGCGCTGGTATTCGGTTCTGATACGGTCAACCGATTCTTCCAGATCGCGGATATCGAGCTGCAGGCGGCGGATCCAGATACCGCCGAACAACGTGACAAGACCGAGAAGTAACTGGTAAAGCTGGTCTGGGTTCATTGTGGCTCCTTACCGTAGAGCTGGCGGATGGTGTTCAGTTTGTTGCGGATGAGCTGGCACCATTCGCCGTAGTCGTTGCTGTGGCCGAGGATTCCCCGGGGAGAGAGTCCGCCGCCGGCGCTGCCGGCATCGCCGGAATATCCAGCATTTCCGCTGTTGGCTGCTGACAGGTATTGACTACAACCGGGTCCGGCTGGATAGCCGAGGTTCTGCTGGTACAGGCACAAAGCGCCAGGACCGATACCAGTCCAGCCAGCACCATCTTTGCGTGCGAGTTCATCAATTTTTTCCTTCAGTTTTTGCTGTGCGATCGTCAGAGCTTTGCCTTTGGCCAGCAGCTCCCCGGACAATTTGTCCGCCTGCTGGCGGTAGTGTTCAGCAAGATTTACCTGAGCCTGCAGCTGTGACTGGTTCTGTCTGGCCTTGTCGGCATCCGTTTTTTCGCGCTCAATCTTGTAATCGTCGAACGCCTTCTGGACGGTAGCCGTCGCGTTGTTCGCCGTCTGTACATCTCCACGCATCTGGCTGGCGCAGACCTGAATACCAATCCAGATCCCCGCAAACAGAATCAGCGCAATAGCAACCAGCCAGGGGAGCAGCGGTTTAACCAGCGTCCAGAGTTTACTGACCATCGGGGGTACCTCCGTTCGTCGGGGCTGCGGGCTGATCGCGCTTCATTGCCACCAGTTTGGACCCGATGTTATGACCCGCCCAGGCAACGATGTAGGCGGTAAACATCCACTCCTGCAGCTGCAGGCTGTAGCCGTACCAGATGACGATCGCGGACGTGACCAGAAAGGTAAAAAACGTAATGGTGTCGGAGGTGCTGAGCCGGCCCGACGGGTTAGATATCAGTTCTTTGAGGGACATAACGCCCTCCGGGCTTTCTCGAAGAGCATGGCGCGGTCGTTAAGGCCAACCAGCGCGGGGTTAATTTTGCGGGTAACTTCGACCACGTTGGCCGCATCCGCCGGCGCATTACAGCCGTGCTGATACCAGTACCAGGCGGCAGAACGGGCGGCATTCACCGGTTCAAGTAACAGGTCGGGATTGTTCAACAGGTCCAGCCCCAGCGCCTGCCCGCAGGCCCGATAGTTGTTTTTGAGGGTAACCTGAATTAAGCCACGACCACGATAACGCCAGCCGTCGCCGGAGGATTCCGGGCCGTTCCCGCCCTGGCTGGCATAGACAAAGTTAGCTGTGGCCTGCGGTTTACCGACAAAGCCCCGGGCAAAATCCAGCTCAGCCGGATCAATCTTGCGGTTTTTGTTGCGGTCGAAGTCAGAGCGGAAAATCATCGCCAGACGCGCAGCATCACGGTAGTTCAGGTTTTCGCTGATGACGGCAAAGCGGGTGCTTTCATGGCCGAGCTGCGCGATAAAGCCAGCCTGACGCAATGGGGTATTGATAAAGAATTCGGCCATGGCCGCATTCAGCGGATCAAGCCATTGCTGCGCCCGCTGTTGCGTAATGCCGGCGGCACGCTGGAAGTCGTTGAGATTCATGAACTGACACCACAGGGAGTTAAGGTGATGTCAGTGTTGCAGGATGGAGATCAGGAAATCAGATTGACGGGTGTCAGTGGGTTATTGTGTAACGTCAATGATACCGAGCTCTTCTACCATTTTAGGCGGAGGCGTTTTTATCTGTTTTGAACACTCTTTAACCATCTTATTATATTGATTAAACACTACATCCAACTGTTTTTCATCCTGAGTCTTAACGCTATTAAGCTTTTCAATCCAGTAGTTGTATGCGACTCCGGTCAGAGCTCTGCAAGATGAGAACGGGGTAGCTCCCGGCGCCTTACCGTAAAGTTCATCGCTTCTCTCCTGTATCTGTAAAAGATGCCGACTGACAGCAACTACCTCTGGTGACGGACCTCCCATATGCTTATACAAGCCAAACACAGGATCGATAATTTTCATAACTTCATTTAATTCAGACATTAAAACGCGAGTCTGAGGTTTTTGCTGCTCATATAAATCAATCATTTTAGTATTCTGGACCATATCTGCCCTGGCACAGAATCCCAGCATTAGTAAAAAAATTGCTGTGTATTTCATAAAAAATCCTTTTAAAACAATGAACCTTGATTATGCTCAGCCGCATTCTTCCGCCGGGCCAGCAGACGCCAGCCACCACGATCGCAGAACCCGTACTTCGGACACAGTATCGTCATCGCCATCAAAGAAGAAGTGCCATTTCTGCTCATTTCGTCGAACTCCGCCAGGAACCGGAGGTTACGCAGCTTGCGTAACGCCAGTTCACAACGCGGCAGATAAATCGGGAAACCACCAAAGTTTTTAAACAATATCTGGGCGTTATGGTCACCGATTGTATCGCGGAGGAGTGCGGCACGTTGAGCACCGAGAGCGCGGAGACCTTTACCAATCGGGAAGGTGGTGCCACCGAATGCGGACAGCAGGCGCTCGGTGGCCGGGAAGCCGATGAGGTCAGCTATCTGAATGACTACCGGGGGCAGTAGCTCTGTTACCTGTTGCAGATTCATCGGTTGTCTCCCGTTTTTTACGCCGTTTTGCGTCTATGGCCAGCGCCTGCATCAGCTTGGTTAACTGTTCATCCGTTAACCATTCCACGCGCTTTACCTGGAACATATGATCGCACATTTTCTCGGCATAATTCCACGGGCGTTTTGCATCTGCAAGCAAAGCTTCAATTTTGCTGAGCATCGTTTTGCGTGAACGGGCCACATTTGGCCGCTTGCCGTGACGGGCTGACTGGCGGGGAAAACCCTGCTCATGCATGTATTCACGCACGGCCTGCAGCTCGTCGAGGGAACATTTTGTGGATGAGGTTTTGCCGTTACATATACGGGCCAGCACGGCGCGATATGTCGCGTCATCCCAGCCCAGATGAGACTGACCGGCTTTGATGGCCCCGATAAGGCCGCGTTTTGCTGGAGTGGACATATTACCTCCTGTTGGTTGCCATTACGGCAGGCACTCCGCGAAGTGCCTGCAAGAATGACTCACTGAATGGGTTCGAGTTTGTTGACCGATACGCCCCCGATTTTCCCGGCAACCCGGACGACCAGTCGGCCGTTACGTACATGCCAGGCTTCTGAGGTGGTGACAACTTCTTCTACTTCAGGCATCCCGGGAACGATGTAATACCGGAACCGGGAGCCCACCGGATAACGCCGGTTAAAGTTACCCGCGGTCATATTACGCAGGAGGTTCTTCATTGTTCCCCCGAAGGCAATCAGCAATGCTGATCAGACCGTTGTTTTGCAGATAACCCATCGCAGCTTTGGGTAATTTGTTATCAGGGCATGCCGAACGAAGTGACAGGGAAAGGCGCTTGACCCACATTACCAGCGAGCTTGTCTGGAGGTCAGAAGGCTGCGGCGATGCCTCAAGCCATAAGCGAGCTGGCATTAGATCATCCGCCAGATGAGCATAATCCTTGTGTCTGATGCTGATGACCCTGTCAGTCGGGTTACCAGAATCGGCGTTACCGGCAGACCTGTAAGCAGCATAGATAGCATCAACTAACTGCTTGCAGTCCATCAGGATATCGGGCTCACAATGCGTTCCGTGCAGCCCGCCAAAGGTTTCCTCCAGCGCACGGCGGATATGTCCGATACCTTCAATCGCATCACGGAAGTTTTGCTCGAAGGCTAGTTCCGTTGTTGGTTGTACGGTGCGGATATAATCAGGCTCTCTGTTGATATTCATATTGACTCCATCAGGATAAATTAAAAATAACGAACATAATTAGAGCGGCACTTAATGTGCCGATAATCCATCTCCAGAACGATGCGCGTTCAGACGATGTCTGAAACCGGGATGCCTCACTCATAAGCTTTTTGTTCATCTTCTGGCGTCCATTCTGTCCAGCTCGAACAGGATCCGGTCTTGCTGCGTCATGCGGTGGCCATATACAATAGCCAGAACGGCCCCCAGCGATATTTCCATTTTTTCAGCAATAAGTTTTACACTCATTCCGGCAGTATGAAGTTCGCGGCAAAGCAATACATCCTCATCACTGTGAATGGCGCAAGGGTGATTTTCTCCGATGCATATAAGGCTGAGTCTCATGTATTCAGCCTTACCTTTTACAGATTGCAGACTACGCCCCAAATTTTTCGCGATATCTCTGCATACCATCTTCCCTGCATTACATTTGAGGAAATCTATTTCTTGCTTAGTCCAGAAACGATAACTTTTACGCTTGCCTAACCCCAATTTGTGGCGCATTCCCTTTACCGAATGATAGCTGCGCTCTAATTCTGCTGATAAATCCATTAATGGCTTGCTGTTACCATGTTCGATTAAATAGGCTATTTCTCTACTGCTCCACAGTTTTCCTTTTAATCCAGAGTGCCATTTGCTTACATGGCTTTTATCTTTTTTAATCATGATAATCACCTCATTATTTCGAATGATTAATAGACCTGTTGTGCAAAATCTTTTATCAATATCCTTTCTTGAGTTCGCGCCAGCGATCGATAAAGAGCTTTCGTGCCTGACGGGGTAACATCGGGCTGATGGTAAATTCATCCGTAGGCTGAATGCCCCTGAGAATGGCCCATTCAGAATCGTCTTCAATAAACAGGTCGCGGCGTTCTGTGGCCAGCATAATGAGATCAGCACGTTTAACTTCTGGGCTCATAGTTTCGGGAAGGCCAAACTTCTGGCTGATTAAACCCTCAACCCATTTCTCAATACCGCGATAATCAGGCAGCAACGCTTTCAGCGGCGCAGCAATATCATTGCAGTAAGCCTCACTGGCATCATGCAGGAGAGCTTCAAGTGCAAACTCAGGCGGTACAAGATAGCTGGCCAGTACAGAATGCTGAGCGACGCTATAGAACTCATCCAGATGGCCCGTAAAGCGACACAGATTAGAAAGCGCCTGGGCGATATCATCAATATAAATAACGTCAGCGCCTGAATTACAAAAATAGAAGTGCTGACCTGTCCAGGTGGTAATAAAACGGTTTTCGGTATTCATGCTAATCTCCAGCGTTTTTTATGGCGTTCTACAGCCTGTTTCATTGCGGTTTTATCAGCCGATTTACGGATTGACTGACCGCTACGGGTATAAAATTGAAATCGTGTCTTTCCTGGGTAATCAGGGTGCTCAATTACAACGGAGTTATCATTAAGGTGATAAATACGCTTGCTACCCATATCCTGAACTTCGCAACCTGAGACACAGAGATATCCAGCCATAATCGCCCCCTGTTATGAGCCCAATATTTTTTCAGCGGCTTTAAATTCCGATTCAACAATTTCGATTGCACCGGAATCCGGGGATGGTCTGGCGTCGGTTTTGAAATAAATCACATCCCTGACCCGGTAGTGGGTAATGCCACACAGGATCAACATCCCCCATTCAAGGCCCAGCGCTTTCCAGTAAGGCTCCCTTGATATTCTTTCCGTGGGACGACCGTCATCCCATGCGTCCAGCAGCTGCTGATGCTCCTCGCGGCGCTCACGGGGAATACGGGTCTTACCCCGGGGCTCGCGGGTATAACCATTCTGCGAACGGGAGAGCGTCCATAAACTGCTATGGCCAATCAATGGCGCGGCATCGAATGACAGACCGTGAAAGTGATAGTCTGTAGCGCTATAATAAAAGGCAGGCTTACCGCCAAATTTTTTAGCGAATGCGTCCGCTTTTTCTTTCAGAGAAATACGTTGGTTAATTTCATTGTCCCATGCGCCAAGCGCCTTTTTTGTGGATGTTTTATAAAAGCCCATTTAAGCCCCCTTAAATACGGTTAATAACAGTTCAATCATTTTCAGGCTGTAGTGAATACATACACCCCAGACAGCAATGCAAAAGAAAACGCAAAACAACCAGACGACCGCCCGTAGATGAGTGGCCATCATCAGACGGTCAATAAATCTTTCAGCTGATATTTTCATTGTTGAAACCCCATATTCAGGCGTAAGCATCCCCTGACGCATTACGCCATTTGAAAAAATATTTAAGGTTTAATTAATCCTGACGCGTAAGAGAGTTCACGTTTGCAAGCCAGGGCTCTACGTTAATTTCCACAATTGTTGCTGACTTCAAATCAATAGCCGCCGCAACAGTTCTGACGGCCCGTCGCTCGGATTCTTTTGGGCGTTGATGCCAGAACGCGGTACCTGATTTATATTTCCGATTAAACTCATTCGCGTTCATATCACACCGCCGCCATGTCCAGAGCAATAGGACGGTATTGGTCGGTATCACCAATACGCTCATAAATACGGATATAGGCGCTGGTTGCTACAATCTGTACTGATTCTCCGATTGCTGTCATTGCCTTATGCCAGCGTGGATCCTCAATCTCGTAACGGCGTAGTGCCAGAACGGCGCCAGTAGAAACCTCGCCTGATTTATCGGTTGAGAAAGCCCGGTTAATCAGAATCTGCAGCTCCGGCCGCGCGCCTTCAGTCCAGTCGGCCAGGCACTGGTCGATAAGCTCTTTAGCCGCCTGCAGGCGCTCATCAAAAGCCAGTCGGTCAGCCATAGCCCGCTGAATTTTATAGCGACCGTCGAACGTAAAGAGCGTGACATTACCTTTTTTACCGCCCAGTTTCACATCATATTCATTCGCCGAGAGGTCTACGAATGCCGCTATATCAGCAAAGGAATTTTCTTTAAATTCCTTCATCAGTTTATTGAGCTCAATCGCCTTGGTCACGATCTCGCCGACCAGGGCATCACGAGCGAGGTCGATAGGTTTCAGCAGTTTTACCGGGATTAATGCGCCTTTGGCATCCATCCAGTAATCAGCCGGAACAGTCGCTACAGTAAATTGTGTTTCTTTCTTATCCATGATGGGCCTCATTTAAATGTTGAAAAAACTTAGCGATTTCAGCGCTAGCACAAGCCAGCATTAACGGTGCAATAATATTGGACGTATCTTTAACCAAACGGGAATCCGTTTCTTCAGCCGATATAATTGCGGATAAATGAACTTCCCCTTTGACTTCCTTAACCGTGAAAACAATTTCAGCCATACTACCTCCAGATAACATGCATCCCGCGCCAGATAAGCATTTTGACCAGAGTCTGTTTACCATCGCGGCGTTCAGTAATTTCCACTTCCTTACCGCGCCATGCCTCAAACGGACGATCAACCTCCACGATAGGGCGACGGAAACGGGTATTAATGTCCAGAACCTGCAGGCCACCACGCATAAGACGATTAATCGGGGCCATCATTTTTGGATCGTTAATCGGTAAACGGCACATAGTGACTCCTTATATTTAATGAAATGAATCATTGCCTTTCACTGGAGCAGTCGATAAATCTTTAACTGGTCCAAACATTTTCCTCAGAACTGAATGGATAAAACCGCCGAGTGAAACCAGAATAACCCGGGCTGCTTTCTTAACCTGTTCTGAGTCAGAATCGTCTTTAATCATGCGGCACTGGACATCAATGCCTTTTCCTTTTCGGGTTACAGATATTTCAATTTTGGCCATAGCTCCCCCTAATTAATCAGCATTTCGGCAAACTTACGTACTGCGCCAGCACTGACGGCATTACCACTGATCTCACTGTGACGACTGACACCGCGAACCAGCTTGAACAACCGGCGTGCATTGCCATGGCTTGCCTTAAACAGCGCCTCGCTGACGTCTTCTTTACCTGCACTAGGTAGCATACTGACCGCAATATCAGTGATATCGCTCTGCGGCAGGGAATCACCGAGGCAGAGAGCAAAACCTACGCGGCTATACAACTGCTGATACTCACCGCGTTTACCTTTCAGGTTGATAATAAGACGCGGCATTCCCGCCAAAACCATGCCAATACCTGACTTATCGTGGATACGGCGCAGGGTCTCAAGTGCGCGGTATGGCAGGTTTTCCGCTTCATCGACCATAAGAAGACGACCGGAGTCACGCAGAGCCGCGATACAGGCTTCACTAAGTTCGTGCATGTTGCCACGCTTGCTGATCCCCAGCAGGCCGCAGAGTTCCTCGAGGACCACGCGGGCGGTATATCCCGGGTCGGCCTCAATGAGCAACGCATCACGATGTTGTGCTGCGTACTCGCGCAGAATCATGGTTTTACCAAGGCCAGCCGCGCCGAAGATTACGTTAAGATCGCCATCGAGATGTGCATATCGGATAACTTCCATACCCTTGCGGGAAGTCACCGTCGGAACAAAGCGAGCCGTGATTTTTTGCGATTTTTCTTTTTCCGCTTCACGGTTGATAAAGCTGCGTGCCAGCGCATCAATCGCAGGAACATCGCCGGCATATTTGCCCTGCAGGTATTGGTTAATAGTGGCGGCACTTTTGCCAATGGCACGAGCTACCTGTGTCTGGCTGTAGCCTTTGCGGGTCATCAGGTCATTCAGTTCTGCATGTACGCTCATATTTTCTCTCTCTTACCGGGTATTACCGATTTTTTTCAGATATTCGTCGCGGTCAGTCTCAAGGAAGAAATAAGGCTCTTCTTCTTTTTCAACGGTATATTCAGCCGGGATAAAACTGCTCAAATCATCGAATCGTTGTCCCGGCAACACAGAGCGGCCTTCGGCTTCGATCTCCAGAACTTTATCTTCAACGCGTTTCATACGACGCTGACGGCGTTTTTCAACAGCTACATCCATTGCACTGACCGGAATCGCTGCGCGTTTATTGCCGTTCCAGATTGCAGTACAGACATAAGAACCATCCACCCGACGGACGATGACGGACTCCGGGTCGTGGATATCGAAGGCCACGCGCACTTCTTCGCCGTCGACCTGGATCAACTCCTCAGAGAAATAATCGTTATTGAACAGACGAAGCCAGCCACGCTGCGCGGTACGCCTCATTTCAGGCATGAACGCTTCCCGAAGTTCGACGTCGGTCAGATACTCGGTTTCATCACCTTCGAGCTCAAGAACGGCCCGGCGGTAGGCTGCTGGCGTCAGATGCTTACCGTTGCGCCTGGGCAGTTCGCTGTGTTCGTGGGTATTGTTGTAGACGTCCACTTCCTCAGCGATGGCGTCAAGCAGCTGCTGCCATGAAGGGAGTTTCCCCAAAGCTGTACGCTGTACCGGTGTTAGTTCGCGGCCGTTCTCCTGCGCTTTGACCGCTGACTGAATAGCACGAGCGGTAATACGCGCATGCTCACGGTCGGCGCTGTCGCCGCTGAAGGTGTCAAACTGCATAGCCACACGGCGCGGTATCCCTTTGTTCAGACGCTCGATGATCCCACGAGACTGAGGACGTCCGGGTATGCTGGTCGGGTGCTCAATACCCAGGCGGCTGAAAATACCAGTCACGTCAGCATCAAGCGTTTTGTTGGTTTCACCACCACCGTTATCGGAGTACACAAACAGTGGCTTACCAAAGTGGCGCATGGCGTAACGGTAAGCGTCGGCCACCGCGATAATGCTTTCAGATAATGCCAGGCTCCAGCCAACGACAAAGCGTGTCCGGCCATCAATAATCAGGGTCAGTTCGGGTGTGAACGGACGGCCATGATCGGGGTGGGCGACCTTCATTTCCAAAGACTTACCGTCCGCAATCCAGCAACCATTAACCGGCATTTGCGACCAGTCACGTTTTTGGAAGCATTCATAAGCCAGCGCAGCAGAACCACTGACACGGCCACGCGCTTTCTCTCGGCGCGGCAGCTTCTCCATCGCCCGGCGAACCGCATCATAGGAGGGGCACGCCGCAATCATTGCTGGCTGGTCAGCATAGAGAGCTGCCCATTCGGCTTTAAAATCTCGGTACGCCTCGGTAAGACAAGGACCCTTGCGACTGCGCCAGTGAGCCAGGAAGTCAGGAAGCCACTTAATCTGCTCTGGCTTCTTCGCTTTAAGATGACCGGGAGCCAACATGGCCATACGCTCGATACCTGGTTTTGTTGACTCAAAAACGCTGACCCATTCCTGCAGGCTGCGGGTACCGATGCCGGCGCGGCTGCTGCCTTTACGGGCATTGGCCAGCTCAGCGGAGTTCATCAAATGCTCGGGCAACGTCCCTTTACGCGACCCCATAGAAACAAAATTAACGGCCGCAGTGCGTGACATTCCTGCACCCCGGAGCTTCTCGACCTCCAGAGCCAAAGCTGCACGAGCATCGGCGATTTGCTTTTGCTTCTCGGTTAATGAATTAACCTCACGATCAAGCAGCGCAGGACATTGACGAATCAGCGTCAGCTCCCTACGTGGCTTTAGGCTCTTAATATCACTTGAACGATCGACCACCATCGTCGTCTTATTCGCTAAGACCGATTGATATATTTTTTCCCTAAGAGCGTTCTGGGCCTCGTTAGGTAAACTATCAATCGAATATTCGTTTCCACCTCCACGACCAGCCCTTGCTCGTGAATCCCATCCATGGCTTTTGGCCCTTGCAACAATTCCAGGCCTGGTTTCAGGTAATCCAGGAAGCCGCAAATCAGCTAATTCCTGAGCGGTATAATGCGTTTTCAGGTTAATCTGGTTCATATGCTTAATTCCATTCACCTGAAAATGCTTTATGATAACGAGTGGGCCATATCTCATCGGGAGAGATCCCGATAGCATCAGCGATGATTTTTTGGCCTTTTGGCCATGGGCGATCTAGGGCATTCTTCAAAGCCCCGGCGCTTTTGTAACCATGATGCAGGGACAGACGACGCAACGACCATCCTTGCTTATGAAGAGCTGCAACGATATCGGCCCTGTGCCAGTCAGATTCTTTCTGGCTTTTTTTTGCGCTCTCTAATGTACTCATTGGTTAATCTCCGTGATTCAACTCATAAGTACAATATGATCAAAAACGAGTTATATCAACCCGAAAACAATCTAAATTTTCTGTTTTCAGGTTTGCCTGTGACCGTAAAAGCCAAGATAAAGGCTTATTTGCATTGAAAACAGATACTTGAAAACAACATGAAATACTCGAAAATAAACCAGAGGAATTTGCGTGATATGACGGATAAACCTGAAAACAACCTAAAGAGTGAAATAGGTAAGCGTATAAGAGCTCAAAGAGAAGGTTTAAAACTGTCCAGGCAGCTTGTGGCCGAACAGTTGGGCGTTGCGTTATCAACCTTGCAAGCATGGGAGAACGAGGATAGAGAGCCAAGTGCAACACATATCTTAAAGCTTTCTGAATGCTTAAAGGTATCTGTGGAATGGTTGATTACTGGTGACGAAAAGAACGATGCCTTACAACTCCCTGCGCCAATAAACGGTTCAACAGCCGTTGATGTGCAAGGGAACCATGTCGATCTGGAAGAGTTTGTTTTTGTTCCTCGATACAACGTATCAGCTTCTGCCGGGTATGGGGCGTGGAACGATGATGAAAGTCCAATGTTTACAGTTAGTTTTCGCCGCTATTGGGTCATAAACCATCTGAAAGCTGACCCACGAAAGCTTTCCGTCATTAGTGTAATCGGCGATTCCATGATGGGCGTCCTGAACGACAAAGATATCATTCTCGTAAACCATGATGATAGGGACCCAAGAGAAGGCATTTATGTTATCCGCCTAGATAGCCAGCTGCTGGTGAAAAGGGTACAGCGCTTGCCTGGCTCTCAGTTGCGCATAAGCAGCACTAACCCTGCGTTCGAGCCTTTTGTTATTGATCTGGATAACATACCCAGTGATTTTGATGTTGTCGGAAAGGTTGTTTGGTATGGGCGGGTTATTTAAAAGCGATTAAAACACTATTAATAACTAACACTAACAATCAAGAATAGTGCAAAACTCATCGCATAAATCATAAAAAAATCTCATTTTCCGACCAGCCGTGCAGATACGGCTTGTCCGGCCCCAAGCCTTGTTCCGTAAGGCTTCTCGCTGTTTTCTCGGCGACGATCCATCCATGCATAAACGATCACCTCCCCACAGGCCAACGCCAGCAGCAAGGCGCTGGATAAACCGGTGATCCCGGTACGCTGCGAAGGCTTTCGCGGCGTGTCGCAGTCTCTGGGGCACCATATCGCCAACGACGTGGTGCGCGACTGGATCCTGAACAATCGCGAAGGACAGCCGTTTGAAACCACCCCTTACGATGTGGCGATCATCGGCGACTACAACATCGGCGGCGACGCCTGGGCCTCGCGCATTCTGCTGGAAGAGATGGGGCTACGGGTAGTCGCGCAGTGGTCCGGCGACGGCACGCTGGTGGAGATGGAGAATACCCCATTCGTCAAGCTGAACCTGGTTCACTGCTACCGTTCGATGAACTATATCGCCCGCCATATGGAGGAGAAACATCAGATTCCGTGGATGGAGTACAACTTCTTCGGGCCGACCAAAATCGCCGAATCGCTGCGCAAAATCGCCGACCAGTTCGACGATACGATTCGCGCCAACGCCGAAGCGGTGATCGCCCGGTATGAGGGGCAGATGGCGGCGATTATCGCCAAATATCGCCCGCGCCTGGAGGGGCGTAAGGTGCTGCTCTATATGGGCGGCCTGCGGCCGCGCCACGTTATTGGCGCCTATGAGGATCTCGGGATGGAGATCATCGCCGCCGGCTACGAGTTTGCCCATAACGATGATTACGACCGCACCCTGCCGGATCTGAAAGAGGGCACGCTGCTGTTCGATGACGCCAGCAGCTACGAGCTGGAAGCGTTCGTCAAGGCGCTGAAGCCCGACCTTATCGGCTCCGGCATCAAGGAAAAATATATCTTCCAGAAAATGGGCGTGCCGTTCCGCCAGATGCACTCGTGGGACTATTCCGGCCCGTACCACGGCTACGATGGTTTCGCCATTTTCGCCCGCGATATGGATATGACCCTGAACAACCCGGCGTGGAACGAACTGACCGCTCCGTGGCTGAAGTCTGCGTGATTGCCCACTCACTGTCCCGTCTGTTCACCGATTTGTGGCGCGGGAGGAGAACACCATGAGCCAAACGATTGATAAAATTAATAGCTGTTATCCGCTATTCGAACAGGATGAATACCAGGAGCTGTTCCGCAATAAGCGGCAGCTGGAAGAGGCGCACGATGCGCAGCGCGTGCAGGAGGTCTTTGCCTGGACCACCACCGCCGAGTATGAAGCGCTGAACTTCCAGCGCGAGGCGCTGACCGTTGACCCGGCGAAAGCCTGCCAGCCGCTTGGCGCGGTGCTTTGCTCGCTGGGATTTGCCAACACCCTGCCGTATGTGCACGGCTCTCAGGGGTGCGTGGCCTACTTTCGCACCTATTTTAACCGCCATTTCAAAGAGCCGATCGCCTGCGTCTCCGACTCGATGACCGAAGACGCGGCGGTCTTCGGCGGCAACAACAATATGAACCTGGGCCTGCAGAACGCCAGCGCGCTGTACAAACCGGAGATCATTGCGGTGTCCACCACCTGCATGGCGGAAGTTATCGGCGATGACCTGCAGGCGTTTATCGCCAACGCCAAAAAAGATGGCTTCGTCGACAGCAGCATCGCCGTGCCCCACGCCCATACGCCAAGCTTTATCGGCAGCCACGTCACCGGCTGGGATAACATGTTTGAAGGCTTCGCCAAAACCTTCACTGCGGACTACCAGGGGCAGCCGGGCAAACTGCCGAAGCTCAATCTGGTGACCGGCTTTGAAACCTATCTCGGCAACTTCCGCGTATTAAAGCGGATGATGGAACAGATGGCGGTGCCGTGCAGCCTGCTCTCCGATCCGTCGGAAGTTCTCGACACGCCCGCCGACGGCCACTATCGGATGTATTCCGGCGGCACCACGCAGCAGGAGATGAAAGAGGCCCCTGACGCCATCGATACGCTGCTCCTGCAGCCGTGGCAGCTGCTGAAGAGCAAAAAAGTGGTGCAGGAGATGTGGAACCAGCCCGCCACCGAGGTCGCCATTCCGCTGGGGTTGGCCGCCACCGATGAACTGCTGATGACCGTCAGCCAGCTTAGCGGCAAGCCGATTGCCGACGCCCTCACCCTTGAGCGCGGCCGGCTGGTTGACATGATGCTCGACTCCCACACCTGGCTGCACGGCAAGAAGTTTGGCCTGTACGGCGATCCGGACTTCGTGATGGGCCTCACCCGCTTCCTGCTGGAGCTGGGCTGCGAGCCAACGGTGATCCTGAGCCATAACGCCAACAAACGCTGGCAAAAAGCGATGAACAAAATGCTCGATGCCTCGCCGTACGGGCGCGATAGCGAAGTGTTTATCAACTGCGATTTGTGGCACTTCCGTTCGCTGATGTTCACCCGTCAGCCGGACTTTATGATCGGCAACTCCTACGGCAAGTTTATCCAGCGCGATACCCTGGCGAAGGGTAAAGCCTTTGAAGTGCCGCTTATCCGCCTCGGCTTTCCGCTGTTCGACCGCCACCATCTGCACCGCCAGACAACCTGGGGTTATGAAGGGGCGATGAACATTGTGACGACGCTGGTGAACGCCGTGCTGGAGAAACTGGATAGCGATACCAGCCAGCTGGGCAAAACCGATTACAGCTTCGATCTCGTCCGTTAACCATCAGGTGCCCCGCGTCATGCGGGGCCAGGAGGGAGTATGCCCATCGTGATTTTCCGTGAGCGCGGCGCGGACCTGTACGCCTATATCGCGAAACAGGATCTGGAAGCGCGAGTGATCCAGATTGAGCATAACGACGCTGAACGCTGGGGCGGCGCGATTTCGCTGGAGGGGGGACGCCGCTACTACGTGCATCCGCAGCCGGGGCGTCCCGTCTTTCCGATAAGCCTGCGCGCGACGCGCAATACCTTGATATAAGGAGCTGGAGATGTCCGACAACGATACCCTATTCTGGCGTATGCTGGCGCTGTTTCAGTCTCTGCCGGACCTACAGCCGGCGCAAATCGTCGACTGGCTGGCGCAGGAGAGCGGCGAGACGCTGACGCCAGAGCGTCTGGCGACCCTGACCCAGCCGCAGCTGGCCGCCAGCTTTCCCTCCGCGACGGCGGTGATGTCCCCCGCTCGCTGGTCGCGGGTGATGGCGAGCCTGCAGGGCGCGCTGCCCGCCCATTTACGCATCGTTCGCCCTGCCCAGCGCACGCCGCAGCTGCTGGCGGCATTTTGCTCCCAGGATGGGCTGGTGATTAACGGCCATTTCGGCCAGGGACGACTGTTTTTTATCTACGCGTTCGATGAACAAGGCGGCTGGCTATACGATCTGCGCCGCTATCCCTCCGCCCCCCACCAGCAGGAGGCCAACGAAGTGCGCGCCCGGCTTATTGAGGACTGTCAGCTGCTGTTTTGCCAGGAGATCGGCGGGCCCGCCGCCGCGCGACTGATCCGCCATCGCATCCACCTGATGAAAGCGCAGCCCGGGACGACGATTCAGGCACAGTGCGAGGCGATCAATACGCTGCTGGCCGGCCGTTTGCCGCCGTGGCTGGCGAAGCGGCTTAACAGGGATAACCCTCTGGAAGAACGCGTTTTTTAATCCCTGTTTTGTGCTTGTTGCCCGCTGACCCCGCGGGCTTTTTTTCGCGTATGGACGCTCTTCCCCACGTTACGGTCAGGGGAATATTCCGTTCACGGTTGTTCCGGGCTTCTTGATGCGCCTAACCCCCTCGCTGCCAGCCTTTCATCAACAAATAGCCATCCCAGCGCGATAGGTCATAAAGCATCACATGCCGCCATCCCTTGTCCGATTGTTGGCTTTGTCGCAAAGCCAACAACCTCTTTTCTTTAAAAATCAAGGCTCCGCTTCTGGAGCGCGAATTGCATCTTCCCCCTCATCCCCCACCGTCAACGAGGTCACTATGAAGGGAAATGAAATTCTGGCGCTGCTGGATGAACCGGCCTGTGAACACAACCATAAACAAAAATCCGGCTGCAGCGCGCCCAAACCCGGCGCCACCGCCGGCGGCTGCGCGTTCGACGGCGCGCAGATAACCCTGCTGCCCATCGCCGACGTGGCGCATCTGGTCCACGGCCCCATCGGCTGCGCCGGAAGCTCATGGGATAACCGCGGCAGCGCCAGCTCCGGCCCCACCCTTAATCGGCTCGGGTTCACCACCGATCTCAACGAACAGGACGTGATTATGGGCCGCGGCGAACGCCGCCTGTTTCACGCCGTGCGCCATATCGTCACCCGCTATCATCCGGCGGCGGTCTTTATCTACAACACCTGCGTACCAGCCATGGAGGGCGATGACCTGGAAGCGGTATGCCAGGCCGCGCAGACCGCCACCGGCGTACCGGTTATCGCTATTGACGCCGCCGGTTTCTACGGCAGTAAAAATCTCGGTAACCGGCTGGCGGGCGACGTCATGGTCAAACGGGTCATCGGCCAGCGCGAGCCCGCCCCCTGGCCGGAGAGCACGCCCTTTACCCCGGAGCAGCGTCACGATATTGGCCTGATTGGCGAATTCAATATTGCCGGCGAGTTCTGGCATATTCAGCCGCTGCTCGACGAACTGGGGATCCGCGTGCTCGGCAGCCTCTCCGGCGATGGCCGCTTCGCCGAGATCCAGACCATGCACCGGGCGCAGGCCAATATGCTGGTCTGCTCGCGGGCGTTAATTAACGTCGCCAGAGCCCTGGAGCAGCGCTACGGCACGCCGTGGTTCGAAGGCAGCTTTTACGGGATCCGCGCCACCTCTGACGCCCTGCGCCAGCTGGCGGCGCTGCTGGGCGACGACGACCTTCGCCAGCGCACCGAAGCGCTGATTGCGCGGGAGGAACAGGCGGCGGAACTAGCGCTACAGCCGTGGCGCGAACAGCTGCGCGGCCGCAAAGCGCTGCTCTATACCGGCGGGGTGAAATCCTGGTCGGTGGTATCGGCGCTGCAGGATTTGGGCATGACCGTGGTGGCAACCGGCACGCGTAAATCCACCGAAGAGGATAAACAGCGGATCCGCGAGCTGATGGGCGAAGAGGCGGTAATGCTGGAAGAGGGCAACGCCCGCACGCTGCTGGATGTGGTCTATCGCTATCAGGCCGACCTGATGATTGCCGGCGGACGCAATATGTACACCGCCTATAAAGCCAGGCTGCCGTTTCTCGATATCAATCAGGAGCGCGAACACGCCTTCGCTGGCTATCAGGGGATCGTCACCCTCGCCCGCCAGCTGTGTCAGACCATCAACAGCCCCATCTGGCCGCAAACCCATTCTCGCGCCCCGTGGCGCTAAGGAGCTCACCATGGCAGACATTTTCCGCACCGATAAGCCGCTGGCGGTCAGCCCCATCAAAACCGGCCAGCCGCTCGGCGCAATCCTCGCCAGCCTCGGGATCGAACACAGCATCCCTCTGGTCCACGGCGCGCAGGGGTGCAGCGCCTTCGCCAAAGTCTTTTTTATTCAACATTTCCACGACCCGGTTCCCCTGCAGTCAACGGCGATGGACCCCACGTCGACGATTATGGGCGCGGACGGCAATATTTTTACCGCCCTGGATACCCTCTGCCAGCGCAACAATCCGCAGGCTATCGTACTGCTCAGCACCGGGCTGTCGGAGGCCCAGGGCAGCGATATTTCCCGCGTGGTTCGCCAGTTTCGCGAAGAGTATCCCCGTCACAAGGGGGTGGCGATATTGACGGTTAACACGCCGGATTTTTATGGCTCCATGGAGAACGGCTTCAGCGCGGTGCTAGAGAGCGTCATTGAGCAGTGGGTGCCGCCGGCGCCGCGCCCGGCTCAGCGCAATCGCCGGGTCAATCTGCTGATCAGCCACCTCTGTTCGCCGGGTGATATCGAGTGGCTGCGCCGATGCGTCGAAGCCTTTGGCCTGCAGCCGGTAATCCTGCCGGACCTGGCGCAATCGATGGACGGCCACCTGGCGCAGGGCGATTTCTCGCCGCTGACCCAGGGCGGGACGCCGCTGCGCCAGATAGAGCAGATGGGACAAAGCCTGTGCAGCTTCGCCATTGGCGTCTCCCTTCATCGCGCCTCATCGCTGCTGGCCCCGCGCTGCCGCGGCGAGGTTATCGCCCTGCCGCACCTGATGACCCTCGAACGCTGCGACGCCTTTATTCATCAACTGGCGAAAATTTCCGGACGCGCCGTTCCCGAGTGGCTGGAACGCCAGCGCGGCCAGCTACAGGATGCGATGATCGACTGCCATATGTGGCTCCAGGGCCAGCGCATGGCGATAGCGGCGGAAGGCGATTTGCTGGCGGCGTGGTGTGATTTCGCCAACAGCCAGGGGATGCAGCCCGGCCCGCTGGTGGCCCCTACCGGTCATCCCAGCCTGCGCCAGCTGCCGGTGGAACGGGTGGTGCCGGGGGATCTGGAGGATCTGCAAACCCTGCTGTGCGCGCATCCCGCCGACCTGCTGGTGGCGAACTCGCACGCCCGCGACCTGGCGGAGCAGTTTGCGCTGCCGCTGGTGCGCGCGGGTTTTCCGCTCTTTGATAAGCTCGGCGAATTCCGCCGGGTACAACAGGGGTATAGCGGGATGCGCGATACGCTGTTTGAGCTGGCAAACCTGATGCGCGAGCGTCACCACCACCTCGCCCACTACCGATCGCCGCTGCGCCAGAACCCCGAATCGTCACTCTCCACAGGAGGCGCTTATGCCGCCGATTAACCGTCAGTTTGATATGGTCCACTCCGATGAGTGGTCTATGAAGGTCGCCTTCGCCAGCTCCGACTATCGTCACGTCGATCAGCACTTCGGCGCTACCCCGCGGCTGGTGGTGTACGGCGTCAAGGCGGATCGGGTCACTCTCATCCGGGTGGTTGATTTCTCGGTCGAGAACGGCCACCAGACGGAGAAGATCGCCAGGCGGATCCACGCCCTGGAGGATTGCGTCACGCTGTTCTGCGTGGCGATTGGCGACGCGGTTTTTCGCCAGCTGTTGCAGGTGGGCGTGCGCGCCGAACGCGTTCCCGCCGACACCACCATCGTCGGCTTACTGCAGGAGATTCAGCTCTACTGGTACGACAAAGGGCAGCGCAAAAATACGCGCCAGCGCGACCCGGACCGCTTTACCCGTCTGCTGCAGGAGCAGGAGTGGCATGGGGATCCGGACCCGCGCCGCTAGCCGTGTCGTTTCTGTGACAAAGCCCACAAAACATCGCGACACTGTAGGACGAACCTTGTCAGGACTAATACACAACCATTTGAAAAATATTAACTTTATTCTCTGGTATCGCAATTGCTAGTTCGTTATCGCCACCGCGCTTCCGCGGTGAACCGCGCCCCGGCGTTTTCCGTCATCATCCCTGGAGCTGACAGCATGTGGAATTACTCCGAGAAAGTGAAAGACCATTTTTTTAACCCCCGCAACGCGCGCGTGGTGGACAACGCCAACGCGGTAGGCGACGTCGGTTCGTTAAGCTGCGGCGACGCCCTGCGCCTGATGCTGCGCGTCGACCCGCAAAGCGAAATCATTGAGGAGGCGGGCTTCCAGACCTTCGGCTGCGGCAGCGCCATCGCCTCCTCCTCCGCGCTGACGGAGCTGATTATCGGCCATACCCTCGCCGAAGCCGGGCAGATAACCAATCAGCAGATTGCCGATTATCTCGACGGACTGCCGCCGGAGAAAATGCACTGCTCGGTGATGGGCCAGGAGGCCCTGCGCGCGGCCATCGCCAACTTTCGCGGCGAAAGCCTTGAAGAGGAGCACGACGAGGGCAAGCTGATCTGCAAATGCTTCGGCGTCGATGAAGGGCATATTCGCCGCGCGGTACAGAACAACGGGCTGACCACCCTTGCCGAGGTGATCAACTACACCAAAGCGGGCGGCGGCTGCACCTCTTGCCACGAAAAAATCGAGCTGGCGCTGGCGGAGATCCTCGCCCAGCAGCCGCAGACGACGCCAGCCGTGGCCAGCGGCAAAGATCCGCACTGGCAGAGCGTCGTCGATACCATCGCAGAACTGCGGCCGCATATTCAGGCCGACGGCGGCGATATGGCGCTACTCAGCATCGCCAACCACCAGGTGACCGTCAGTCTCTCCGGCAGCTGTAGCGGCTGCATGATGACCGATATGACCCTGGCCTGGCTGCAGCAAAAACTGATGGAACGTACCGGCTGTTATATGGAAGTGGTGGCGGCCTGAGCCGCGGTTAACTGACCCAAGGGGGACAAGATGAAACAGGTTTATCTCGATAACAACGCCACCACCCGTCTGGACCCGATGGTTCTGGAAGCGATGATGCCCTTTTTGACCGATTTTTACGGCAACCCCTCGTCGATACACGATTTTGGCATTCCGGCCCAGGCGGCTCTGGAACGCGCGCACCAGCAGGCTGCGGCGCTGCTGGGCGCGGAGTATCCCAGCGAGATCATCTTTACCTCCTGCGCCACCGAAGCCACCGCCACCGCCATCGCCTCGGCGATCGCCCTGCTGCCGGAGCGTCGCGAAATCATCACCAGCGCGGTCGAACATCCGGCGACGCTGGCGGCCTGCGAGCACCTGGAGCGCCAGGGCTACCGGATTCATCGCATCGCGGTGGATAGCGAGGGGGCGCTGGACATGGCGCAGTTCCGCGCGGCGCTCAGCCCGCGCGTCGCGTTGGTCAGCGTGATGTGGGCGAATAACGAAACCGGGGTGCTTTTCCCGATCGGCGAAATGGCGGAGCTGGCCCATGAACAAGGGGCGCTGTTTCACTGCGATGCGGTGCAGGTGGTCGGGAAAATACCGATCGCCGTGGGCCAGACCCGCATCGATATGCTCTCCTGCTCGGCGCATAAGTTCCACGGGCCAAAAGGCGTAGGCTGTCTTTATCTGCGGCGGGGAACGCGCTTTCGCCCGCTGCTGCGCGGCGGTCACCAGGAGTACGGTCGGCGAGCCGGGACGGAAAATATCTGCGGAATCGTCGGCATGGGCGCGGCCTGCGAGCTGGCGAATATTCATCTGCCGGGAATGACGCATATCGGCCAATTGCGCGACAGGCTGGAGCATCGCCTGCTGGCCAGCGTGCCGTCGGTCATGGTAATGGGCGGCGGCCAGCCGCGGGTGCCCGGCACGGTGAATCTGGCCTTTGAGTTTATTGAAGGTGAAGCCATTCTGCTGCTGTTAAACCAGGCCGGGATCGCCGCCTCCAGCGGCAGCGCCTGCACCTCAGGCTCGCTGGAACCCTCCCACGTGATGCGGGCGATGAATATCCCCTACACCGCCGCCCACGGCACCATCCGCTTTTCTCTCTCGCGCTACACCCGGGAGAAAGAGATCGATTACGTCGTCGCCACGCTGCCGCCGATTATCGACCGGCTGCGCGCGCTGTCGCCCTACTGGCAGAACGGCAAGCCGCGCCCGGCGGACGCCGTATTCACGCCGGTTTACGGCTAAGGCGGAGGTGGCTGATGGAACGCGTGCTGATTAACGATACCACCCTGCGCGACGGCGAGCAGAGCCCCGGCGTCGCCTTTCGCACCAGCGAAAAGGTCGCCATTGCCGAGGCGCTTTACGCCGCAGGAATAACGACGATGGAGGTCGGCACCCCGGCGATGGGCGACGAGGAGATCGCGCGGATCCAGCTGGTGCGTCGCCAGCTGCCCGACGCAACCCTGATGACCTGGTGTCGGATGAACGCGCTGGAGATCCGCCAGAGCGCCGATCTGGGCATCGACTGGGTGGATATCTCGATTCCGGCTTCGGATAAGCTGCGGCAGTACAAACTGCGCGAGCCGCTGGCGGTGCTGCTGGAGCGGCTGGCGATGTTTATCCATCTTGCGCATACCCTCGGCCTGAAGGTATGCATCGGCTGCGAGGACGCCTCGCGGGCCAGCGGCCAGACCCTGCGCGCTATCGCCGAGGTCGCGCAGCAATGCGCCGCCGCCCGCCTGCGCTATGCCGATACGGTCGGCCTGCTCGACCCTTTTACCACCGCGGCGCAAATCTCGGCCCTGCGCGACGTCTGGTCCGGCGAGATCGAAATGCATGCCCATAACGATCTGGGTATGGCGACCGCCAATACGCTGGCGGCGGTAAGCGCCGGGGCCACCAGCGTGAATACGACGGTCCTCGGTCTCGGCGAGCGGGCGGGCAATGCGGCGCTGGAAACCGTCGCGCTGGGCCTTGAACGCTGCCTGGGCGTGGAGACCGGCGTGCATTTTTCGGCGCTGCCCGCGCTCTGTCAGAGGGTCGCGGAAGCCGCTCAGCGCGCCATCGACCCGCAGCAGCCGCTGGTCGGCGAGCTGGTGTTTACCCATGAGTCAGGTGTCCACGTGGCGGCGCTGCTGCGCGACAGCGAGAGCTACCAGTCCATCGCCCCTTCCCTGATGGGCCGCAGCTACCGGCTGGTGCTGGGCAAACACTCCGGGCGTCAGGCGGTCAACGGCATTTTTGACCAGATGGGCTATCACCTCAACGCCGCGCAGATTAACCAGCTGCTGCCCGCCATCCGCCGCTTCGCCGAGAACTGGAAGCGCAGCCCGAAAGATTACGAGCTGGTGGCTATCTACGACGAGCTGTGCGGTGAATCCGCCCTGCGGGCGAGGGGGTAATGATGGAGTGGTTTTATCAAATTCCCGGCGTGGACGAACTTCGCTCCGCCGAATCTTTTTTTCAGTTTTTCGCCGTCCCCTATCAGCCCGAGCTGCTTGGCCGCTGCAGCCTGCCGGTGCTGGCAACGTTTCATCGCAAACTCCGCGCGGAGGTGCCGCTGCAAAACCGGCTCGAGGATAACGACCGCGCGCCCTGGCTGCTGGCGCGAAGACTGCTCGCGGAGAGCTATCAGCAACAGTTTCAGGAGAGCGGAACATGAGACCGAAATTCACCTTTAGCGAAGAGGTCCGCGTCGTACGCGCGATTCGTAACGACGGCACCGTGGCGGGCTTCGCGCCCGGCGCGCTGCTGGTCAGGCGCGGCAGCACCGGCTTTGTGCGCGACTGGGGCGTTTTTTTGCAAGATCAGATTATCTACCAGATCCACTTTCCGGAAACCGATCGGATCATCGGCTGCCGCGAGCAGGAGCTGATCCCCATCACCCAGCCGTGGCTGGCCGGAAATTTGCAATACGGGGATAGCGTGACCTGCCAGATGGCGCTCGCGGTCAACGGCGATGTGGTCGTGAGCGCCGGCCAGCGGGGACGCGTTGAGGCTACCGATCGGGGAGAGCTCGGCGACAGCTACACCGTCGACTTTAGCGGCCGCTGGTTCAGGGTCCCTGCGCAGGCCATCGCCCTTATAGAGGAAAGAGAAGAATGAACGCATGGCAACGTTTTGCCCGGCAGCGGCTAGCGCGCAGCCGCTGGAATCGCGATCCGGCGGCCCTGGATCCGGCCGATACGCCGGCTTTTGAACAGGCCTGGCAACGCCAGTGCCATATGGAGCAGACGATCGTCGCGCGGGTCCCTGAAGGCGATATTCCGGCGGCGTTGCTGGAGAATATCGCCGCCTCCCTTGCCATCTGGCTCGACGAGGGGGATTTTACGCCGCCCGAGCGCGCTGCCATCGTGCGCCATCACGCCCGGCTGGAACTCGCCTTTGCCGATATCGCCCGCCAGGCGCCGCAGCCGGATCTCTCTACGGTACAGGCATGGTATCTGCGCCACCAGACGCAGTTTATGCGCCCGGAACAGCGTCTGACCCGCCATTTACTGCTGACGGTCGATAACGACCGCGAAGCCGTGCACCAGCGGATCCTCGGCCTGTATCGGCAAATCAACGCCTCGCGGGACGCTTTCGCGCCGCTGGCCCAGCGCTATTCCCACTGCCCGAGCGCGCTGGAAGAGGGTCGTTTAGGCTGGATTAGCCGCGGCCTGCTCTATCCGCAGCTCGAGACCGCGCTGTTTTCACTGGCGGAAAACGCGCTAAGCCTTCCCATCGCCAGCGAATTGGGCTGGCATCTTTTATGGTGCGAAGCGATTCGCCCCGCCGCGCCCATGGAGCCGCAGCAGGCGCTGGAGAGCGCGCGCGATTATCTTTGGCAGCAGAGCCAGCAGCGCCATCAGCGCCAGTGGCTGGAACAGATGATTTCCCGTCAGCCGGGACTGTGCGGGTAGCCTCGGCGGCTACCCGTTAACGCCTACAGCACGGTGCGTTTAATCTCCTCAAGCCAGCTCGCCAGACGCGCTTCGGTCTGGTCGAACTGGTTATCCTGATCCAGCACCAGCCCAACAAAGCGGTCGCCTTCCAGCGCCGAGGACGCGCTGAATTCATAACCCTCATTTGGCCAGCTGCCAATCATCTGCGCGCCGCGCGCGCTCAGGGCGTCGAACAGCGGGCGCATCCCGCTGACGAAGTTGTCCGGATAGCCTCTCTGATCGCCGAGGCCGAACAGCGCCACGGTTTTCCCTTTCAGGCTGGCGTCGTCGAGGCCGCTGATAAATTCGCTCCATGACTCGCTTTCGCATCCGGCCTCCAGCCCCGGCAGCTGGCCGTCGCCGAGCGTCGGCGTGCCCAGCAGCAGCACCGGATAGGCCATAAAGTCGTCCAGCGTCGTGCGGTTAATGTTGACCGGGGCATCCGCCAGCTCGCCCAGCTGCTTGTGGATCATTTTCGCGATTTTGCGGGTTTTACCGGTATCGGTGCCAAAGAAAATACCAATGTTCGCCATGTTGCGCTCCTGTCGGAAAAGGGGGTTGAAAATACGCGTTCTCGCAGGGGTATTGCGAAGGCTGTGCCAGGTTGCTTTGCACTACCGCGGCCCATCCCTGCCCCAAAACGATCGCTTCAGCCCCCTCCCGCCGCGCGCGGCGGGGCTGGCGGGGCGCTTAAAATGCAAAAAGCGCCTGCTTTTCCCCTACCGGATCAATGTTTCTGCACATCACGCCGATAAGGGCGCACGGTTTGCATGGTTATCACCGTTCGGAAAACACCGCGGCGTCCCTGTCACGGTGTCGGACAAATTGTCATAACTGCGACACAGGAGTTTGCGATGACCCTGAATATGATGCTCGATAACGCCGTACCCGAGGCGATTGCCGGTGCGCTGACTCAACAACATCCGGGGCTGTTTTTTACAATGGTCGAACAGGCATCGGTAGCGATTTCCCTCACCGATGCCCGGGCGAATATTATCTACGCCAACCCGGCGTTTTGCCGCCAGACTGGATACTCGCTGGCGCAATTGCTCAATCAGAACCCGCGCCTGCTGGCCAGCAGCCAGACGCCGCGCGAGATCTACCAGGAGATGTGGCAAACCCTGCTCCAGCGCCAGCCGTGGCGCGGTCAGCTAATTAATCAGCGCCGCGACGGCGGCCTGTATCTGGTTGATATCGATATCACGCCGGTGCTGAATCCGCAGGGCGAGCTGGAGCATTATCTGGCGATGCAGCGGGATATCAGCGTCAGCTATACCCTGGAACAGCGGCTGCGCAATCATATGACGCTAATGGAAGCGGTGCTCAATAACATCCCCGCCGCCGTGGTCGTGGTCGATGAGCAGGATCGGGTGGTGATGGATAATCTCGCCTACAAAACGTTCTGCGCGGACTGCGGCGGGAAAGAGCTGCTGGTCGAGCTCCAGGTTTCCCCGCGCAAAATGGGGCCCGGCGCGGAGCAAATCCTGCCGGTGGTGGTTCGCGGCGCGGTCCGCTGGCTGTCGGTGACCTGCTGGGCGCTGCCCGGCGTGAGTGAAGAAGCCAGCCGCTACTTCGTCGACAGCGCCCCGGCGCGCACGCTGGTGGTGATCGCCGACTGTACCCAGCAGCGCCAGCAGCAGGAGCAGGGCCGGCTCGACCGTCTGAAACAGCAAATGACCGCCGGTAAGCTGCTGGCCGCGATTCGCGAGTCGCTGGACGCGGCGCTGATTCAGCTTAATTGCCCAATCAATATGCTGGCGGCGGCCCGCCGGCTGAACGGCGAAGGCAGCGGCAACGTGGCGCTGGACGCGGCGTGGCGCGAAGGTGAAGAGGCCATGGCGCGCCTGCAGCGCTGCCGCCCTTCTCTTGAGCTGGAAAGCAATGCCGTCTGGCCGCTTCAGCCCTTTTTTGACGACCTGTACGCCCTCTACCGCACCCGCTTTGACGATCGCGCGCGGCTGCAGGTGGACATGGCATCGCCGCATCTGGTCGGCTTCGGCCAGCGTACCCAGCTGCTGGCCTGCTTGAGTTTATGGCTCGACCGGACGCTGGCCCTCGCCGCCGAGCTGCCCTCCGTACCGCTGGAGATCGAACTTTACGCCGAAGAGGACGAGGGCTGGCTCTCTTTGTATCTCAACGACAATGTCCCGCTGCTGCAGGTGCGCTACGCCCACTCCCCCGATGCCCTAAACTCTCCCGGCAAAGGGATGGAGCTGCGGCTGATCCAAACGCTGGTCGCCTACCACCGCGGCGCGATTGAACTGGCTTCGCGACCGCAGGGAGGCACCAGCCTGGTTCTGCGTTTCCCGCTCTTTAATACCCTGACCGGAGGTGAGCAATGATCCATAAATCCGATTCGGACACCACCGTCAGACGTTTCGATCTCTCCCAGCAGTTTACCGCCATGCAGCGGATAAGCGTGGTCCTGAGTCGCGCCACCGAAGCGAGCAAAACCCTGCAGGAGGTCCTGAGCGTGCTACATAACGATGCGTTTATGCAGCACGGGATGATTTGCCTGTACGACAGCCAGCAGGAGATCCTGAGCATCGAAGCGCTGCAGCAAACGGAAGACCAGACGCTGCCCGGCAGTACGCAAATTCGCTACCGGCCGGGGGAAGGATTAGTCGGTACCGTGCTGGCGCAGGGCCAGTCGCTGGTGCTGCCGCGCGTCGCCGACGACCAGCGTTTTCTCGATCGTCTGAGCCTGTACGACTATGACCTGCCGTTTATCGCCGTTCCGCTGATGGGCCCCCACTCCCGGCCCATCGGCGTACTGGCGGCGCAGCCGATGGCGCGTCAGGAAGAGCGGCTGCCCGCCTGCACGCGCTTTCTCGAAACCGTCGCCAATCTGATCGCCCAGACGATTCGCCTGATGATCCTGCCAACCTCCGCCGCGCAGGCGCCGCAGCAGAGCCCCAGAATAGAGCGCCCGCGCGCCTGTACCCCTTCGCGCGGTTTCGGCCTGGAAAATATGGTCGGTAAAAGCCCGGCGATGCGGCAGATTATGGATATTATTCGTCAGGTTTCCCGCTGGGATACCACGGTGCTGGTACGCGGCGAGAGCGGCACCGGGAAAGAGCTCATCGCCAACGCCATCCACCATAATTCTCCGCGCGCCGCCGCGGCGTTCGTCAAATTTAACTGCGCGGCGCTGCCGGACAACCTGCTGGAGAGCGAGCTGTTTGGTCATGAGAAAGGCGCGTTTACCGGCGCGGTGCGCCAGCGGAAAGGCCGCTTTGAGCTGGCGGACGGCGGCACCTTATTCCTCGATGAGATCGGCGAAAGCAGCGCCTCGTTTCAGGCTAAGCTACTGCGTATTCTGCAAGAGGGGGAGATGGAGCGCGTCGGCGGCGACGAAACCCTGCGGGTCAACGTGCGCATTATCGCGGCGACCAACCGCCATCTGGAAGAGGAGGTGCGGCTGGGTCATTTCCGCGAGGATCTATACTACCGCCTGAACGTAATGCCTATCGCGCTGCCGCCGCTGCGCGAGCGCCAGGAGGATATCGCCGAGCTGGCGCACTTTCTGGTGCGAAAAATCGCCCACAGCCAGGGGCGAACGCTGCGCATCAGCGATGGGGCGATTCGCCTGCTGATGGAGTACAGCTGGCCGGGAAACGTGCGCGAACTGGAAAACTGTCTCGAACGTTCGGCGGTGCTGTCGGAAAGCGGCCTGATAGACCGGGACGTGATTCTGTTCAACCATCGCGATAACCCGCCGAAAGCGCTCGCCAGCAGCGGCCCGGCGGAGGACGGCTGGCTCGATAACAGCCTCGACGAGCGCCAGCGGCTGATCGCCGCCCTGGAAAAAGCGGGCTGGGTGCAGGCCAAAGCGGCGCGGCTGCTCGGCATGACCCCGCGCCAGGTGGCGTATCGCATTCAGATTATGGATATCACCATGCCGCGACTGTGAAGCCTTATGTGAGATTCAGGACATTGTCGCCAGCGCGGCGGAATTGCGACAATTCAGGGACGCGGGTTGCCGGTTAAAAAGTCTACTTTTCATGCGGTTGCGAAATTAACCTCTGGTACAGCATTTGCAGCAGGAAGGTATCGCCCAACCACGAAGGTACGACCATGACTTCCTGCTCCTCTTTTTCTGGCGGCAAAGCCTGCCGCCCGGCGGATGACAGCGCATTGACGCCGCTTGTGGCCGATAAAGCTGCCGCGCACCCCTGCTACTCTCGCCATGGGCATCACCGTTTCGCGCGGATGCATCTGCCCGTCGCGCCCGCCTGCAATTTGCAGTGCAACTACTGTAATCGCAAATTCGATTGCAGCAACGAGTCCCGCCCCGGGGTATCGTCAACGCTGCTGACGCCTGAACAGGCGGTCGTGAAAGTGCGTCAGGTCGCGCAGGCGATCCCGCAGCTTTCGGTGGTGGGCATCGCCGGGCCCGGCGATCCGCTCGCCAATATCGCCCGCACCTTTCGCACCCTGGAGCTGATCCGCGAACAGCTGCCGGACCTGAAATTATGCCTGTCGACCAACGGACTGATGCTGCCTGACGCGGTGGACCGCCTGCTGGATGTCGGCGTTGACCACGTCACGGTCACCATTAACACCCTCGACGCGGAGATTGCCGCGCAAATCTACGCCTGGCTATGGCTGGACGGCGAACGCTACAGCGGGCGCGAAGCGGGAGAGATCCTGATTGCCCGTCAGCTTGAGGGCGTACGCAGGCTGACCGCCAAAGGCGTGCTGGTGAAAATAAATTCGGTGCTGATCCCCGGTATCAACGATAGCGGCATGGCCGACGTGAGCCGCGCGCTGCGGGCCAGCGGCGCGTTTATCCATAATATTATGCCGCTGATCGCCAGGCCGGAGCACGGCACGGTGTTTGGCCTCAACGGCCAGCCGGAGCCGGACGCCGAGACGCTCGCCGCCACCCGCGGCCGGTGCGGCGAAGTGATGCCGCAGATGACCCACTGCCACCAGTGTCGCGCCGACGCCATTGGGATGCTCGGCGAAGACCGCAGCCAGCAGTTTACCCAGCTTCCGGCGCCAGAGAGTCTCCCGGCCTGGCTGCCGATCCTCCACCAGCGCGCGCAGCTGCACGCCAGCATTGCGACCCGCGGCGAATCTGAAGCCGATGACGCCTGCCTGGTCGCCGTGGCGTCAAGCCGCGGGGACGTCATTGATTGTCACTTTGGTCACGCCGACCGGTTCTACATTTACAGCCTCTCGGCCGCCGGTATGGTGCTGGTCAACGAGCGCTTTACGCCCAAATATTGTCAGGGGCGCGATGACTGCGAGCCGCAGGATAACGCAGCCCGGTTTGCGGCGATCCTCGAACTGCTGGCGGACGTTAAAGCCGTATTCTGCGTGCGTATCGGCCATACGCCGTGGCAACAGCTGGAACAGGAAGGCATTGAACCCTGCGTTGACGGCGCGTGGCGGCCGGTCTCCGAAGTGCTGCCCGCGTGGTGGCAACAGCGTCGGGGGAGCTGGCCTGCCGCGTTGCCGCATAAGGGGGTCGCCTGATGCCGCCGCTCGACTGGTTGCGGCGCTTATGGCTGCTGTACCACGCGGGGAAAGGCAGCTTTCCGCTGCGCATGGGGCTTAGCCCGCGCGATTGGCAGGCGCTGCGGCGGCGCCTGGGCGAGGTGGAAACGCCGCTCGACGGCGAGACGCTCACCCGTCGCCGCCTGATGGCGGAGCTCAACGCCACCCGCGAAGAGGAGCGCCAGCAGCTGGGCGCCTGGCTGGCGGGCTGGATGCAGCAAGATGCCGGGCCGATGGCGCAGATTATCGCCGAGGTTTCGCTGGCGTTTAACCATCTCTGGCAGGATCTTGGTCTGGCATCGCGCGCCGAATTGCGCCTGCTGATGAGCGACTGCTTTCCACAGCTGGTGGTGATGAACGAACACAATATGCGCTGGAAAAAGTTCTTTTATCGTCAGCGCTGTTTGCTGCAGCAGGGGGAAGTTATCTGCCGTTCGCCAAGCTGCGACGAGTGCTGGGAACGCAGCGCCTGTTTTGAGTAGCCGTTTCCCGAAGGGGGCGCTGCAAACAAAAAAGCCGGAGGTTTCCCTCCGGCTTTTCACATCATCAAATGTGATTATGCGACGTCTTCGTACTGCGGCACCGGGTTGCGGAAGCTTTTGGTCACGCAGGCCAGGTAGACCAGACCAATACCGCCCCAGATCAGGCCGAGAACCATGGAGCTCTCTTCGAGGTTAATCCACAGTGCGCCGACGGTCAGCGCGCCGCAGACCGGCAGAATCAGATAGTTGAAGTGGTCTTTCAGCGTTTTGTTGCGCTTTTCACGGATCCAGAACTGGGAGATCACCGACAGGTTAACGAAGGTGAACGCCACCAGCGCGCCGAAGTTAATCAGCGCCGTCGCCGTGACGAGGTCGAATTTAATCGCCAGCAGCGCGATCGCGCCAACCAGCAGCACGTTCCATGCCGGAGTACGCCATTTCGGATGCACGTAGCCGAAGAAACGCGTCGGGAACACGCCGTCGCGGCCCATCACGTACATCAGACGGGAAACGCCCGCATGCGCGGCCATGCCGGATGCCAGTACGGTAACGCTGGAGAAAATCAGCACGCCCCACTGGAAGGTTTTGCCCGCCACGTACAGCATGATTTCAGGCTGCGAGGCGTCCGGATCTTTAAAGCGCGAGATGTCCGGGAAGTACAGCTGCAGGAAGTAGGAAGCGCCGATAAAGATCAGGCCGCCAATCAGCGCGGTCAGGAAGATAGCCTTCGGGATCACGCGCTCCGCGTCTTTGGTCTCTTCAGACAGCGAAGAGATGCCGTCGAAGCCGAGGAACGAGAAGCACAGGATGGTCGCGCCGGTAATCATCGGCACCACGTGCGCGCCTTCAGACCAGAATGGACGGGTGCTGGTCAGCGTGCCCGCGCCTTCGCCGTGCATAACGCCGTAGATAATCAGGCCAACAATCACCGCCACGATACCCATCTGCAGGATAACGATCAGGGTATTGAAGTTCGCCACGGTCTTGATGCTGCGCAGGTTGGAGATGGTCATAAAGGCCACCAGCGCGACAACGAAGATCCACGAAGGAATAGAAGGCACCAGCGCTTCAAAATAAATTTTGGCCAGCAGAATGTTGATCATCGGCATGAACAGGTAGTCCAGCAGCGATGACCAGCCCACCATAAAGCCGACGGCCGGGCTAATGGATTTCTGCGCGTAGGTATAGGCGGAACCCGCCGACGGGAAACGGCGAACCAGTTTACCGTAGCTCAGCGCCGTGAAGAGAATGGCGATCAGCGCGAAGGCGTAAGCCGTCGCTACGTGACCATCAGTCAATCCAGAGACGATACCAAACGTATCGAACAGCGTCATCGGCTGCATATAGGCCAGGCCCATCATGACAACCGGAATCAACGTAAGCGTTTTACGTAATTCCACGCGAGAGGTTTTTGGAGTAGCGTTATGCGACATAGTTATCCCCTTTTACGGTGAACGCCAGCGCGTAAGCAAAAAATTGCCCCATTTCTTTGTATTCCTCAGCGACAACCACTGTCGGTTTTTAGTAAATATCTATCCGGTACGAAGCCCGGCCTCTTGGTATTGAATGATGTGTCTTTCAACCAAAAAAATAACCGACACTTTAAAAAAGCGTCGGCCAGTTTCTGATTTTCAGGACGCGTATTTTGCAACAACTGCTGGCCCGATGACAAGATGTTACAAGGCTTAATAATCTTGGTAATTCTCTAACAGATTAATATTCATACGATTTTAGTATTATAGACCTGATGGATAGCACTATTTGCTAATATCTCCTTTCGCCACCACTCGCCCGCCTGCCCGCAAACGTCTTCATTCCAGCCTATCCATGCGCGATTGACCGGTTCGGGGACCGTCGTTTTTATTATCAGTAGCTCGCCGCGGGCGATTAAAGGCTGCACCTGAAATAGCGGTAAATAACTCCAGCCCAGTCCGGCGCACAGCAGCATCAGCTGGGCGGAAAGATCGAATACCGTCAGGCTCTCCTGACCGTCGGCCTGCGGCCACGCGCCGTCGGTGGTAATCGCGCGATGGCGGCGCAGCGTCCGCCAGCCCACAGGACCGGCAATCTGCGCAAGCGGATGCTGGGGCGCAACGACAAACGCCTGCGCCACCTCCCCCAGTAGAACAGAGCCGTAGCCGCTGAGCGCCGGGGGGTCGCCCAGCGCGCCGAGCAGAAGATCCGCCCGCCCTTCCACCAGCGTCTGCCAGTTTGCGCCGAGGGTATCGCGGCGGAATTCAAGACGGGTGGCGTGATGCTGGCGATAAAACGCCGCGATCGACGGGGCCAGCAGCGAGAACGGAAAGGTAGCGTCGACGTTGTGTATCAGCGCATTTTCCCAGCCCTGATGCAGCCTGACGGCCTGCTTTTCCAGTTCGCGGGCGGTGTGCAGCACGTCGCGCCCCTTTTCCAGCAGCATCTGCCCGGTACGGGTGAAGCGCGCCCGGTGGCCGCTGCGGTCGAGAAGTTGAATATTGAGATCGCTTTCCAGCTTATGAATGGTATAGCTCAGCGCCGACGGCGTTTTATAGAGCTTCGCCGAGGCGGCGGCAAAGCTGCCCTCTTTGTCGAGGGCATCAAGAATGACGAGCACATCCAGCAGTGGTTTCATCGCTACCCCCTTTCGGTACGCGATTCACCGCTGGCGCATTACTCCATCGGCATCACCAGCGGATCGGGGTACTGGTACTCAAACCCCAGTTCGTTGCAAATACGGCTGCCATCCACAATCTTGCCGCAACCGTTCTCCGGGTTATCAGAGAATACGGGGACGGGAAGCCCAAGCTCGCGGGCCATCTGCGGATAAAAGACGCCGCGCGCGGGATGCTTAGGCGCACATATATTATAGATGCGCCCGCCTTTCGGAGCCTGCAATAACAGTTCGATCGCGGCGATCACATCCTGGAGATGCACCAGATTGACGCCGTGCTGGCCGTCCGGCGCGGATTTCCCGGCAAAGAAGCGCCCCGGATGACGGGACGGCCCCACCAGCCCGGCGAGGCGCAGAATGTCCACCGAGGTGCCGGGAAGGTTATGCAGCCAGTCCTCCAGCTCTTTCAGCACCCGTCCGCTGGCGGTTTGCGGGTTACGGGGGGAGTTCTCCTTTAGCGTGCCGCTGGCGTTGCCGTAAACCGACGTTGAGCTGGTGAATATGATGCGCGGCACGTGATGCGCCAGCGCGGTATCAACGATTTCCTGTACCGCCTGAAGGTAAAAGTCCTCGCCGGGACCGGTCCGCCGCGCCGGTAAAGTAATCACCAGCGCGTCGACGTTCATTAAGGTATCCAGATCCTCGGTGTCGCAGACCAGCTGCGGCTCCAGACGCAGCGGATAGCTGTCGATGCCGCACATCCGCGCCGCCTCCACGCCATCCTGCGTGGTCTTACTGCCGGTCACCTGCCATCCCCGCGACATCAACGACAGCGCAAGCGGCATACCCAGCCATCCTAAACCTACAATCGCGACCTTCTTCATCCCCTTGCTCCTGACTTTTCGCTGTGCTGACTTAAGGCTACGCCAGCCGGCGGCAACTGACAATTTCTTCGGTCAATATGAAATGAATTAATGATAGAAAAAAGCCCTTGCTTTATGCGAGTAAAGTGGTTTAGGTTAAAAGGCATCAAATGCATAGTCATTCACAGAGAATTTTATGAACAGCGTTCAATTTAAAAACCACCATCATCACCATCATCCTGACTAGTCTTTCAGGCGATGTGTGCTGGAAGACGTTTGGATCTTCCAGTGGTGCATGAACGCAAAGAGAGCCCCCGGAAGATTCGCTTCCGGGGGCTTTTTTTTGGACCGAATTCGGACAGATTCAGACAGGGTTACAGAGGAAAATAAGAATGTTAGACAACAGCCGTTTACGCATAGCTATTCAGAAATCAGGGCGTTTAAGCGAAGATTCACGCGAATTACTCAGCCGCTGCGGCATCAAAGTGAATCTGCACACCCAGCGCCTGATCGCGCTGGCGGAAAATATGCCCATCGATATTCTGCGCGTGCGAGATGACGATATTCCGGGCCTTATCATGGACGGCGTGGTCGATTTGGGGATTATCGGCGAAAACGTGCTGGAAGAAGAGCTGCTGAGCCGCCGCGCTCAGGGCGAAGATCCGCGCTACTTCACCCTGCGCCGTCTCGACTTCGGCGGCTGCCGCCTGTCGCTGGCGACCCCGGCGGATGAACCCTGGGACGGCCCGGCGATGCTTAACGGCAAACGCATCGCCACCTCCTACCCGCACCTGCTGAAGCGCTACCTTGACCAGAAAGGCATCTCGTTCAAATCCTGCCTGCTGAACGGCTCGGTTGAAGTGGCCCCGCGCGCCGGTCTGGCTGACGCGATCTGCGACCTGGTCTCAACCGGCGCGACACTCGAAGCGAACGGCCTGCGCGAAGTGGAAGTGATGTTCCGCTCCAAAGCCTGCCTGATCCAGCGCGACGGCGAGATGGCCGATAGCAAACAGCAGCTGATTGACCGCCTGCTAACCCGTATTCAGGGCGTGATTCAGGCCCGCGAATCAAAATACATCATGATGCACGCGCCGACCGAACGCCTGGAAGAAGTCATCGCCCTGCTGCCCGGCGCCGAGCGCCCGACCATTCTGCCGCTGGCCGGCGACAAGCAGCGCGTGGCGATGCACATGGTGAGCAGCGAAACCCTGTTCTGGGAAACCATGGAAAAACTGAAAGCGCTGGGCGCCAGCTCCATTCTGGTCCTGCCGATTGAGAAGATGATGGAGTAATCCGGCGGGTCGGTCACGGGATAAACAGGGGAAACAACCATGAGCTTCAACACAATTATCGACTGGAACGGCTGTAGCGCAGAACAACAGCAACAACTCTTAACGCGCCCGGCCATTTCCGCCTCCGGGAGCATCAGCAAGACGGTGTCGGAGATCCTCACTAACGTCAAAGACAACGGCGATGCGGCCCTGCGTGAATACAGCGCGAAATTCGACAAAACCGACGTCAAGGCGCTGAAGGTTAGCGACGAAGAGATTGCCGCCGCCGGCGCGCGCCTGAGCGACGAGCTCAAGCAGGCGATGGCCGTGGCGGTCAAAAATATCGAAACCTTCCACAACGCGCAGCAACTGCAGGCCGTGGATGTTGAAACCCTGCCGGGCGTGCGCTGCCAGCAGGTGACCCGCCCTATCGCCTCCGTCGGCTTATATATTCCCGGCGGCTCGGCGCCGCTGTTCTCAACGGTGCTGATGCTCGCAACGCCGGCGCGCATCGCCGGCTGCCAGCAGGTAGTGCTGTGCTCGCCGCCGCCGATTGCTGATGAAATCCTTTATGCCGCCCAGCTGTGCGGCGTGCGCAATATCTTTAACGTCGGCGGCGCGCAGGCGATTGCCGCCCTAGCGTTCGGCACCGAATCGGTGGCGAAGGTCGATAAAATCTTTGGCCCTGGCAACGCCTTCGTGACCGAAGCCAAGCGCCAGGTGAGCCAGCGTCTTGACGGCGCGGCTATCGATATGCCCGCCGGGCCGTCGGAAGTGCTGGTGATCGCCGACAGCGGCGCCACCCCGGATTTCGTCGCGTCCGACCTGCTTTCCCAGGCCGAGCACGGCCCGGATTCGCAGGTGATCCTGCTGACGCCGGATAGCGAGATGGCCACCCGCGTCGCGCAAGCCGTTGAGCGCCAGCTGGCCGCGCTGTCCCGGGCGGAAACCGCCCGCGGCGCGCTTTCCGCCAGCCGCATCATCGTGGCGCGCGATATCGCCCAGTGCGTGGCGATTTCCAACCAGTACGGCCCGGAGCACCTGATTATTCAGACCCGTAACGCCCGCGAACTGGTCGACGGTATCACCAGCGCCGGTTCGGTATTTCTCGGCGACTGGTCGCCGGAATCCGCCGGTGATTACGCCTCCGGCACCAACCACGTGCTGCCGACCTACGGCTACACCGCGACCTGCTCCAGCCTCGGCCTGGCGGATTTCCAGAAACGTATGACCGTGCAGGAGCTGTCGCGCGACGGGTTTGCCGCCCTCGCCTCAACGATTGAAATTCTGGCCGCCGCCGAGCGCCTGGACGCCCACAAAAACGCCGTTACGCTGCGCGTCGCAGCCCTTAAGGAGCAAGCATGAGCATTGAAGATTTAGCCCGCGCCAACGTCCGCGCGCTGACGCCGTATCAATCAGCTCGCCGTCTCGGGGGTAAAGGCGACGTCTGGCTGAACGCCAACGAATTCCCTACCGCGGTAGAGTTCCAGCTGACCGAGCAGACGATGAACCGTTACCCGGAACCGCAGCCGAAAGCGGTCATTGAACGCTACGCACAGTATGCGGGCGTCAAGCCGGAGCAGGTGCTGGTCAGTCGCGGCGCCGACGAAGGTATTGAACTGCTGATCCGCGCGTTCTGCGAGCCGGGCCAGGACGCGGTGCTCTATTGCCCGCCGACCTACGGCATGTACAGCGTCAGCGCCGAAACCATCGGCGTGACCTGCCGCACGGTGCCGACGCTCGCCGACTGGCAGCTGGATCTGCCGGGCATCGCGGCCAATCTCGACGGCGTGAAAGTGGTTTTCGTTTGTAGCCCGAATAACCCGACCGGGCAGATTATCAACCCGAAAGATTTTCGTACCCTGCTGGAGATGACGCGCGGCAAAGCCATCGTGGTCGCGGATGAAGCCTATATCGAATTCTGCCCGCAGGCGACGCTGGCGACCTGGCTGAACGAGTATCCGCACCTGGCGATTCTGCGTACCCTCTCCAAGGCCTTCGCCCTGGCTGGCCTGCGCTGCGGTTTCACTCTCGCCAACGCCGAGGTGATTAACGTGCTGATGAAGGTTATCGCGCCTTATCCGCTCTCCACGCCGGTGGCCGATATCGCCGCCCAGGCGCTCAGCGCGGAAGGCATTGCCGCCATGCGGGCGCGCGTGGCGCAGATCCTCGCCGAACGCGATTATCTGGTAAGCCAGCTGCGCGGCATTGCCTGCGTTGAAGAGGTGTTCGATTCCGAGAGCAACTACGTTCTGGCGCGGATCGTCGCCTCCAGCGCGGTGTTTAAATCTTTGTGGGATCAGGGCATTATCTTACGTGACCAGAATAAACAACCTTCATTAAGCGGCTGTTTGCGTATCACTATCGGTACCCGTGCAGAGAGCCAGCGCGTCATTGACGCTTTGACTGCGGAGAATGTATGACCCAGAAGTTTCTCTTTATTGACCGTGACGGTACGCTGATTTCCGAGCCACCGGTTGATTTTCAGGTAGACCGCTTCGATAAGCTGGCGTTTGAGCCGCAGGTGATCCCGGCCCTGCTCAAGCTGCAGCAGGAAGGGTACAAGCTGGTGATGATCACCAACCAGGATGGGTTGGGAACCGCCAGCCTGCCGCAGGACGAGTTCGACGGCCCGCACAACCTGATGATGCAGATTTTCGCCTCCCAGGGCGTCAACTTTGACGAAGTGCTGATTTGCCCGCATCTCCCGACGGATAACTGCGACTGCCGCAAACCGAAAACCAGGCTGGTGCTGCCATGGCTGGAACAAGGGGTGATGGACACCGCCCACAGCTACGTGATTGGCGACCGCGCGACCGATATTCAGCTGGCGGATAACATGGGCATTACCGGCCTGCGCTATGACCGCGAAAAGCTGGACTGGCCGACCATTTGCGAACAGCTAACCCGCCGCGACCGCTACGCCCACGTTGAGCGCATCACCAAAGAGACCCAGGTGGATGTGAAAGTGTGGCTGGACCGCGAAGGCGGCAGCAAAATCTCTACCGGCGTCGGTTTCTTCGATCATATGCTTGACCAAATCGCTACCCACGGCGGCTTCCGCCTGGAGGTTAACGTTGGCGGCGATCTGTATATCGACGATCACCACACCGTGGAAGATACCGGGCTGGCGCTGGGCGAAGCGCTGAAGCTGGCGCTCGGCGATAAGCGCGGCATCGGCCGTTTCGGCTTTGTGCTGCCGATGGACGAATGTCTGGCCCGCTGCGCGCTGGATATCTCCGGCCGCCCGCACCTTGAATATAAAGCCGACTTTACCTATCAGCGCGTTGGCGATCTGAGCACCGAGATGGTGGAACACTTCTTCCGCTCGCTCTCCTATACCATGGCGGTCACTCTGCACCTGAAAACCAAGGGCAAAAACGACCACCACCGCGTAGAGAGCCTGTTTAAGGCCTTCGGCCGCACGCTACGCCAGGCGATTCGCGTCCAGGGCGACACGCTGCCGTCTTCGAAAGGGGTACTTTGATGAACGTGGTGATCCTCGATACCGGCTGCGCCAACCTCAATTCGGTGAAATCCGCGGTGAGCCGCCACGGCTACGAGCCGCAGGTCAGCCGCGACCCGGATGTGGTGCTGCGCGCCGATAAGCTGTTTCTACCGGGGGTGGGAACGGCCCAGGCGGCGATGGACCAGCTGCGCGAGCGCGAGTTAATCGAACTGATTAAAGCCTGTACCCAGCCGGTGCTGGGCATTTGCCTCGGCATGCAGCTGCTGGGAAAACGCAGCGAAGAGAACAACGGCGTCGACCTGCTGGGCATTATCGAGCAGGACGTGCCGAAAATGACCGACCACGGCCTGCCGCTGCCGCATATGGGCTGGAACCAGGTGTATGCCAAAGCGGGCGATCGTCTGTTTCGCGGTATTGAAGACGGGGCGTATTTTTACTTCGTCCACAGCTACGCGATGCCGGTCAACGTCAATACCATCGCCCAGTGCAGCTACGGCGAGGCCTTCACCGCGGCGGTACAGAAAGATAACTTCTTTGGCGTCCAGTTCCACCCTGAACGCTCCGGCAGCGCCGGGGCGCAGCTGCTGAAAAACTTCCTGGAGATGTGATGATCATTCCTGCTTTAGATTTAATTGACGGCACGGTCGTCCGTCTCCATCAGGGCGATTATGGCCAGCAGCGAGACTACGGCAACGATCCGCTGCCGCGCCTGCAATCCTATGCCGCGCAAGGGGCCGAAGTGCTGCATCTCGTCGATCTGACCGGGGCGAAAGATCCGGCGAAGCGCCAGATCCCGCTGCTGAAAAAGCTGGTTGCCGGCGTAAATGTGCCGGTGCAGGTTGGCGGCGGCGTGCGGACGGAAGAAGACGTGGCCGCCCTGCTTGAAGCGGGCGTGGCGCGCGTGGTGGTGGGTTCGACGGCGGTGAAGTCGCCGGAAGTGGTGAAAGGCTGGTTTAAACGTTTTGGCCCGCAGCATCTGGTGCTGGCGCTTGATGTGCGGATCGACGCGGAAGGCCGCAAGCAGGTGGCGGTCAGCGGCTGGCAGGAGAACTCCGGCGTGACCCTGGAAGAACTGGTGGAGAGCTATCAGTCCGTCGGCCTGCAGCACGTGCTGTGCACCGATATTTCCCGCGACGGGACGCTGGCTGGGTCGAACGTCTCGCTGTATGAAGAAGTCTGCGCCCGCTATCCGCAGGTGGCGTTTCAGTCTTCCGGCGGCATTGGCGATCTCAATGATATCGCCGCGCTGCGCGGAACCGGAGTGCGCGGGGTGATTGTCGGCCGGGCGCTGCTGGAAGGTAAATTTAACGTAACGGAGGCCATTCAATGCTGGCAAAACGGATAATCCCCTGTCTTGACGTTCGCGACGGCCAGGTAGTGAAAGGCGTGCAGTTCCGTAATCACGAAATCATCGGCGATATCGTCCCGCTGGCTAAACGCTATGCCGACGAAGGCGCGGATGAGCTGGTGTTCTACGATATCACCGCCTCCAGCGACGGCCGCGTGGTGGATAAAAGCTGGGTGTCGCGGGTCGCGGAAGTGATCGACATTCCGTTCTGCGTCGCCGGCGGCATTAAGTCGCTGGACGATGCGGCGCAAATCCTCTCCTTCGGCGCGGATAAAATCTCCATCAACTCCCCTGCCCTGGCGGATCCGACGTTGATTACCCGCCTGGCCGATCGGTTCGGCGTGCAGTGTATTGTGGTGGGCATTGATACCTGGTTTGACGCCGCGAGCGGCAAGTATCACGTCAACCAGTATACCGGCGATGAGAGCCGGACGCGGGTGACGCAGTGGGAAACCCTGGACTGGGTGCAGGAAGTGCAAAAGCGCGGGGCCGGCGAGATCGTCCTCAATATGATGAATCAAGATGGCGTGCGTAACGGCTACGATCTGGAACAGTTAAGCAAGGTGCGCGCCGTGTGCCGCGTGCCGCTGATTGCCTCCGGCGGCGCGGGCACCATGGAGCACTTCCTGGAAGCCTTCCGCGACGCCAACGTCGACGGCGCGCTGGCCGCCTCGGTGTTCCACAAGCAAATTATCAACATTGGCGAACTGAAAACGTACCTGGCAGCACAGGGCGTGGAGATTAGGGTATGTTAAGTGAACAGCTGGATTGGCAAAAAACCGACGGTCTGATGCCGGTCATCGTGCAGCACGCCGTCTCTGGTGAAGTGCTGATGCTGGGCTATATGAATCAGGATGCGCTGGCGAAAACCGAAGAAACCGGCAAAGTGACCTTTTATTCGCGGACCAAACAGCGTCTGTGGACCAAGGGGGAAACGTCGGGCAATTTCCTCAACGTGGTGAGCATCACCCCGGATTGCGATAACGATACCCTGCTGGCGCTGGTCAATCCGATTGGCCCAACCTGCCATAAAGGCACCTCAAGCTGCTTTGGCGAAACCGGCCATCAGTGGCTGTTCTTATATCAGTTGGAGCAGCTGCTGGCGGAACGTAAGCACGCCGACCCGGAAAGTTCATATACCGCGAAGCTGTACGCCAGCGGAACCAAGCGTATTGCGCAGAAGGTGGGAGAAGAAGGCGTGGAGACCGCGCTGGCCGCAACGGTGCATGACCAGTTCGAGCTGAAGAATGAAGCGTCGGATTTGATGTATCACCTGCTGGTGCTGCTGCAGGATCAGGGGCTGAATTTGACGGATGTGGTGGAAAACCTGCGGAGCAGGCATAAGTAGGCCATCAAAGGGAGGCGGCATAACGCCTCCCTTGCAATATAACCCTCGCCAGCGCGCTGGTTGATATCACCTGTTTAGCGTCGTCATGGCTTTTTTCGCGCCGCTATCGCTTTGACGACCCTTAATGGTTTCGTCATTTTCCATGACAAAGATGAAACCAAATCGCTATAGCGCTGAGTCAGCTCCTGGAGCTCATTGTGGACGCTGAGTAATTTCTGCTGTTGCGTGTGATGCTCGTTCTCTAAACGCGTTTTTAGCTGTTCAAATTCGTGGATAAGCGTGGTTTTATCGCTCACTTGCGCCTTCAGGACATCAATTTCACTTCGCTGAGATAAAGTTGACTGTTTAAGCGAAGTGATTTCTTCCTGCAGCGTTGAATTCAACATATGTGCATGTTCAAGCTCGCGCAACACTCTGTCTTTCAGAGAAAAAATATACTCTTCCGCTGACTGATTAACGATCCGGCCATGCGCAGCTCTAATAAAGTCATCATAAAAGTCATCACGATCGATTTCTAAAGATAGGATGAACGACTTCACATCGTTGAAGAGCAGGTTAAAGGAAGGGCCCGAGATCGTATTTAAGTTCCACTCCAGAAAAACAACGGCGTAATTATTAAAATCACGACTTCTGGACGGCAGTAAATCACGATCTTTCATAAACGAACGTAGCGAAGTTAATGCCTCCAGCGCGCAGTGCCACGAGTGTGCCCTGGTGGAAGAAAGCGACTTCGCACGGTTGATCGTATGAGTGATTAAGATTTCATCAACCAGCGAGATGCGGTTTGCTAACAGCATGAAACCACTCACAAAGTACAGGTCGTTTGTGGTTCTCAGCGGTTGAAACTCCAGACCCATTGCCAGAATAGCTTCGCGTCTGAAGAGCTTATCCCATGGCCACCATATAAAGGCTCTGAAAAAATCGTTAGCAATATCCTGTGAAGAGAAGACCTCTTTTTCAGGCAGTAAATCCTCCCGCGCGGACAAAGGCATGGGAGAATGAGTATTGGTTTGCAGATCGATTGACTGGCACCGACAGATAACAACATCCGTTTGCAGGGCCGTAGCCCGGTCGGACATTCTCTTTAACATCTCTTTATCGGCGTAATCATCATCGTCGAGGAAAATAATGTATTCGCCGGTCGCTATACGTAAGCCGATATTTCGCGATTCGCCACCGCCGACGTTGCTCGGGTTGGTTATCACCCGGACTCGCGAATCCTCATCGGCTATTTTAGCGACAATATCCAGAGTATTATCGGTGGAATTATCGTTAACAATGATAATTTCAATGTCTTTTAAAGACTGGGTTAATACCGTATTAAGCGTTTCGGAAATATACTCCGCGGCGTTATGAACGGGGATGATAACGGAAACAATAACGTTACTTGATTCATCAGACATTCAATCACCTTCAAAATAAGAGGCACGCAATCATTAAACATAAATAATGCGTTTGCAGAGCAGTTACATAGCATAAAATATAACCGCTTCGGAGGTGTTTGATTTACATGAAGCTGTAATCTCTTGCGTTACATCATCCCTGAACCACATCATGATAAGTCTTTAGGGTCTTACTGATTATCATACCGCTAGAGAACTTATCCTGAACGCGTTGCCGTCCTTTGATGCCCATCTCTACTCGTGCTTTGGGATTGGCTAACAAGAATTCAAGCTTATCGGCCAGCTCCTGTGGCGAGTTACTTTTCACGATAATGCCGTTATCGTTATTAATGATCAGGCTATCGCAGCCGCCAACATCGTAGGCAATGCAGGCCCGGCCAACCGAGGAAGCCTCAAGCAGAATACGCGGGACGCCTTCTGAATAGATCGAAGGCAGTGCCACGATGTTCGACTCCTCGATCAAGTCACAGACGTTTGAACTGTGACCTAACCAGTTAATCAGCCCTTCTTTATGCCATTGCTGAATGACCGCAAGGGAAATGGCATCCTTATCGTTTTCAACAAGTATCCCGGCAACGTTTAGCGTAAAATGAATATTTCTGGATTCGAGGATTTTCTTGGCTTCAATTAAATCCCCGAGCCCTTTGCTCCACAGCATTCTGCTGGCAAACAGCACCACCGGAACATCACGCTCCTGCTCCAGAGAATATTTATAGATATCCGGGTTGATACCTGCGCCATCAATGACAATAGTCTGCTGATAGTCAATCCCAACAAAACCCGCAAGTTTTTTACGATCTTTATCATGTTCGAACATAAATATACTGCGCTTATTACTGGCAATATACTTATATGCCATGATAGTGATATTGCGCAATAGCTTAAGCAAGCCCGTATCACAAGAAAATACACGCCCGAGGCCGACAAAACTCACGATGACCGGGCGATTATTTGCCCTCGAAAGAAGCCCACCGATCAGACATGGCTTGATTGTAATACAGTGTAAAAGGTCGGGATTAATCTCTTTGATGATCCTTCGGGAGGCAAAAAAGGCCCGAAAGAAAGTTAATGCATTAAATGATTGAGCATCAAGTGGGACGTTATGACACTTAAAACCAAATGTTTTAAATTTATTCAGCACTTTACCATCGACAAAATGACTGATGATGTGAATCTCATAACCAGCATCTCGGGCGGCGATTGCACGATCTATCCAGTGCAAATCAAAATACCAATCCGAGTTTATGAAATAACACAGTTTTTTCATTGCTATATCCACTTAATGATTCTTACCGCTGATTCCTTTTACACCATGGATAACTCCACGACGCAAGTATTTAAAATATAACAATTTATTGCGTTGCCATGGCAATATTGACACATATTTAATCAACCGCAAAAGGATTGAGAGACGGCTAAAAATGGCAACTCGCGGAAAAATTCTCTTCGCCAGAATAAGATTTCGACAAAGGTAATAAACCTTCCATTCGGGAAAGACGCACTTCCCCTGGATACTTACATCGTGCGAGAAGACAACCTCAGGCGAATAACGAATCTCTTCGCCATCGAGCGTCAACTGATAGCCAAAGTAGAGATCGTCAAAATATAAAAACAACTCATCGTGAATATTGTGTATATTCTTTCGCAGCAAATCTCGCTGAATAATCATCCCGACAAAGGATACCGTTTGTACCGCGGTCGAACGGGAAATCAACGGTAGAAACTCGGCCGGTTTTTTGATGTAGCGTAATGTGTCGATAAACGATGACGGTACTTTAGCAAAAGGGATGTTCATCGAACAAGGTTGTCCCCGGAGATCTTTTACCAAAGCGGTGAACACCCGACAGTTAGCCTTATCCAGATGGGCAAATTTTTCCAGCGCATCGCTCTCGGGCCAGGCGTCATCATCGTAAAAGAAAACCCAGTCGCTATCGACGTTGTCGCATAAATATTGACTCCCGGCCTTAAAACCCCCCGCCCCACCGGTATTAGAGGGTAGATTGAGGACAATCACGCGGGGGTCGCTAAGGGTGGCTAACCACTCCTGGGTCCCATCCGTGGACCCGTTATTGACAACCATTATCGCTGTAAAATTTAATTTCACAGTGTTGGCAATAGTTACTTTTAACTTCTCTAAACGATTATAAGTGACTATTAATGCGGAGCAATTCATCGCACAGAAACCGTGAACACTGGCATAGCTTCATGATTATCAAGGGAAGATAAGTACTTCTCGGCTGTATTTAATGCTTCTGCGATAGTGACATCCATATCCAGATATCGATAGGTTCCAAGGCGGCCAACAAAGGTAATGTTCTTTTCACTTTCCGCGAGGGACAAATACTTATCGAGTAAAGCCATCTCCCCCATCTGACGAATCGGATAATAAGGAATATCATTTTCTCCGCACTCGCGGCTGTACTCCTTATAGCATACCGACCCTTCATGGGTTTCCCATGGCGAAAAGTACTTATGCTCAGTGATACGGGTGTAAGGAACATCCAGTGAGCAGTAATTCATCACCGCGCAGCCCTGATAATCGCCCTGCCGGGTGAATTTTTCAAAATCCAAAGTACGATAGCCCAGGCGGCCATATTGATAGGAATAGAAGGCATCCAGCGGCCCGCTATAGAACACATGATCGTACTTTTCTCTCTCTTCAGCGTTAAACGACTGCTGAAGTTCGATAGTGATATTTTCATGATTGGCAATTGACTCAATCATTTTCGTATAACCCAGTTTCGGCATGCCCTGAAATCTGTGGTTAAAGTAATTATCATCGTAGTTAAAACGAACCGGCAGGCGCTTAAGAATCGACGCAGGAAGCTGTGATGGCTCCATCCCCCACTGCTTAATGGTGTAGCCTTTGAAAAACGCCTCATACAGCTCTTTACCAATAAAACGCAGGGCCTGTTCTTCAAACGTTTTCGGTTCCTCGATCGAACTGTCCCCTTTTTCTGCAATAAGCGCCCGGGCCTCATCTGGCGAACAGGTTTTGGCAAAAAACTGGTTAATGGTATGCAGGTTGATCGGCAGAGAGAACACTTGTCCGTTAACGGTTGCTTTGACGCGGTTCACATACGGCATCATCTCAGCGTGCTGAGTCACATAGTTCCACACTGTTTCATTATCGGTATGAAAGATATGCGGACCATAGACGTGGACCATAACGTCCGTTTGCGGATCGCGCGCGTCGTAGGAGTTACCGCCAATGTGGTCCCGCTGGTCGATAATTCTGATACGATGGCCTTGTTCAGCAAGCTGGCGGGCGATAACCGCACCAGAAAAACCAGCGCCGACAATTAAAATATTTTTACTGTTCATAATATTACTCCAGCAGCCTTAACCAAGAATTGAGCGTCTAACTTTATAATAGTATTTTGTTATCGTATTTCGCCTCGGTGAACCGACAGGAGCATATTTATTAAGGAAAGGCATCAACGCTTTTTTGATCCTGGTCTGAAGCAGAACAGGCGTTTGCCCTGCATTATGCGCAGGATTTGATGAATTAATCAAAGATAGCTGACGGAAATAGGCCTCTTTTTCCCATGGCGTGTTGATGACGTTTTCCAGGAAATCGTCATAAAAGTCAACCTTGTCCGTATTCCACGGTTTATTCTCCCCGGCATAGTGAATCATATTCGGGTTCATTCTGGCTTCTAAAAAGCGCATATATGTTGCGAACTGCAGATTGGGGAAAAAGTCATCGGTATTGCCATTACCATGATAGACATTCCACTCCAGCGGTAAAAATTCAACCCGGCCGTAGAAAACTTTGTTCATGATGTCCTGGTCAAGGAACCAGTACTTTTTCTCTTTCAGGGTTTTAATCAGCTCGGAGAAGGTATCTTCCTGCACCATTTGCGCAACGTTGAAAATGATAATCCCCGCCTGGAAATACTCATCAGGATTGGTCATTTTAAGCGTTTTTTGCAGATACTCGCCGGCGGGCATCACGCCATCAGCTGACTCCGACATCGCGCCAAACTTGACGAAGCCTTCCATGACGATATCTTTAACGGCGGCAACAAGGTTTGTGCCGAGTTCGACATTAAGCAAAGTCGCCAGATCGGCCTTCACCACAGTATCGGAATCGATAAAAATGACCTTCTCATATTCACGGAAAAGCTGCGGAATAAACAAGCGAGCATAGGTTGATGCACTAAAGTGCGCACGGGTATGTACGCCATCCAATTCAGTGAAGGCATTCACATCAAAAAATCGAAGTGAAAAGTTTGTATGGGCCGAAACCAGCCTGGTTAAGCGCTGCTTGTTAAGATTGCTAACCTTGTTTTCCAGCACAACAATATCGTAATGGGTGTTTTTATCAGAATGGCGAACGATAGAGTTGATTAAAGCCCCGCCGCTGATGGCGTAGTTATCATCAAAACTGATGACGATTGGCGCAGCGTGAGGAAAGACCGGCATCAGCTTGCCGTTGAAGGTCTCATTCGTCACGAAAGTGCGCTGTAGTTCCTTAACTTTCAGGGCACGATCTTGCTGCTGTTTTATAATGTAAATATTAAACAGGCGCTCTGCGATATGGCCGATAACACGCTTTTCCTGAGCGTTATAATTATTCATCGAGATGCGACTTTCAAGATGAGTCAAAATCGCGAAAAGCCACTCAGAATAGTCTACGAACATATCTTTGTGCATCACAAACATATTCGTGTAATAGCCATCAGTTGCATTATTAAACTGCTGAATAGCCGTTTTATAATCCGGATAAAGCTCTTCGACAATCTCCAGGGCAGCCAGATAGTCCTTAATATGTAAAAACTCCCCTTTCTCATAATGATCGAGGTTATTTTTACTTCCAGCAGAGGTCACTGACCACTTCTTCGGTAACAGCAGGTCAAACCCTGAAATACAATCCTGGATTGCCGTGTCGGTTAAACCAAACTGCTTTTCATAATCTGCATCAATAACGGGTGAATTAACTACGCCCCAATTATCTTCGGGAAAGCTCTGTTCTGAAGAAAAATTCAGATGTCGGCGATAATGCATAAAGCCGACATAATCAGAAAGAGATTCATTTTTCCAAACCCAATAATGTGCGGTTAACTCACAGTAAAAGGGGTTTTTAAACGAAATATTATCTCCTGTATCATCGCCAATACAGCCGATATCATTATAGGAGTTAGCTTTACCTACATGCAATGGTTTTATAATCGATGCATTAAGGAATGCGCTCGGCTTATGATGACAGGTATAGATCTTAATACTATTCATTTAATTACCAGATTTAGGCCATTGCTTGTTTATAAAGTTCGATGATTCTTTCAGCAGAACCGATTTCCCGGAGACGGTGATTTTCGATCCAGACAACCCGATCGCATATTTTTTCCACATCACTCATGTTGTGACTAACGAACAGTATTGTCACACCACGATTTTTGAACTCTTTAATCGTCTTAATACATTTGGCCTGAAATGAAATATCGCCGACGGCCAGCACTTCATCAATAATCAGAATATCAGGCTCAACTTGACTAATAACCGAGAAGCCAAGCTTCGCTAGCATACCGCTAGAATAGACGCGGATCGGCTCATCAATAAACTCCCCTAATTCGGAAAATTCAATGATGCGATCCATTCGCTGTTGAACCTCTTTACGCCGTAGCCCAAGAAGGGTGGCATTAAGATAAATATTCTCACGGCCAGTCAATTCTGGATGAAAACCACCGCCTAGCTCAAGCATTGAGGCCACTCGCCCACGAGTTGTGACCGACCCTTTCGTTGGCTTGATAACACCGGCAACCAGCCCCAAAGAAGTGCTTTTGCCTGCGCCGTTTCGCCCAATGAGCGCAACAGCCTCTCCTTTACCTACCGTAAAAGAGACATCCTGAATAGCAAGATATTTACGGCCCTTCAGTAATTGAAAGGCTCTTTTAGGATGAAATATTAAATCTTTAATACCTGAGCCAATATGATGGTAAAGCGGATATTCTTTTGTCACATTATTAAAATCAATTACTGGTTCCATCACAAGATCTCTGCAAATCGATATTTTAATTTATTAAAAATACTTAATCCGATAACTGTCAGCACAATACCAGTCAAATATAACACTGAGATATGCTCGTAGTTTAAAACGCCATCCATAAATAAATTACGCCAGCTTAAAATCATACTCGCCAGAGGGTTATAGTCGATAACCCAGCTATATTTTGCTGGAATCATATCCGATGCGTATAAAATGGGAGTGCAGTAAAACATCAGCATAATACCGAGAGTCACAAATCTTTCTAAGTCTCTGAAGAAAAGATTCAAAGTAGAAAAAATAATTGATATGCCAAAGGTAAAAATCACCTGTCCGATAGCAATGAGCGGTATGCCCCAAAGCCATGAAAGCGAAGGACGCATACCGTACACAAAAAGAAAAGCGACAATGACAGGAATAGTGCATAAGAAGTGCAATCCTTCCATCATCACATTACTAAGTGGAATAACCGAACGCGGAAATACGGTTTTTTTGATAATTTGCGCATTAGCAATAAATGAGAAAAGCGAATTCGTCGCAGAGCTTGCAAACCACTGCCAGGGGAAGAGACCCGTTATTAAGAAAAGGGTATAATTTGGAATCTGGACTCGCATGATCAATTTAAAGATAAAATAGTAGATCATCGCAAAAAGTAGGGGGTTGGCAATTGACCATAAATAACCAAATACACTACTTTTATAGCGTACTTTTAGATCTTTATTGGTGATAACAACAAGCAGGTCAAATAAATACCCTAGATTATACTTCATTTTTATACTCATAAATTATTCTACGAAATTTTAAGCATTGGGTTATGCACTTTAGAATTGCGAGTTGTCGCTGACTGACTAAATCAACTGCGATAGCTCTAACGCCCTGACTGATACACTGCCGATAGACGCCGTGGCTTTGGACATACAACGTGAAAACTTAAGTGCATAGGTTAAAGCAAGATTTCCCAATTTTTCTGTACGCTTTAATTCATTGGCAGCAGCCGACCATGGTAGCTCATCCAGGCTAAACGGAGACAAGTGAGAGGCTGACATGAAGATCGCCAGTTAAGACGCCGTTTCTGGACGTAAAGTAAAAACTGTTATTTTTCAGTCAGATACTCCTCCCCCATAGTATTACATGATAGCTTTCAATCACGCTACCGCCCTTGGCTATCGCAACCAAACTGCGTAATGATTCAACAACCCTATCTGTAAACATCTCTAGCGACTGCTTTTACGACAGCAGTAAACTGACACACCCTGTTCTTACGTCAAACGGCTCTCGCAGCGGCTATCGGGTAAGATTACTGCCCGTGACGCTGGGTGCTGCTCACTTGAAATTTAAAAAGATTCAAGCAGGCCCACACTCTCGCTGTTTGCTTAACCCCCATCCATCAGGAATTTCTCAATTAGCACGTTTAGCAAGCCCATTTTTTGAACTCCTGACGAGACTCTTCTCGGTTATCGCCCTATCCATCTTCTGTGAACCGGCGTAAACCGTACGCAATATTGATTGAAATGACACCAACAATCAGTCTGGTGTCATATTTAACGCTGCGCACAGGATAGCTGATTAAACTGACAACACAATGGTCATGCAAATGAGTTGCCGCATTATAGCGCTGGTCCATGGGAATAAAAATGAAAATACGTTGCCAATCAATTCATATTGCAAATGATTCAGGTCATAAACATTATGTAAAGCAAATACAACAAAAAAACTAACCCCTTGATTTTAAACCATAAAAAAAGACACACCACTATCAATGTGAAAGAATTGTAAATTCATACATAAAATCAATTTTTATCTACGTTAACTTTCGAGGACTTAACGAGTCGAAAACGCGAGATTATGACAAGACCTCACGCAATTGTTATCTTGCTAATCATCAAGCATCGATAATGAATCTCATCTCCACCTCAGAATGCCAATGCAAAAGCTCTGATATGGGCGACATCGCTTAGCCATCTAATGCGTGAACATAATCAGCAACGGTAAAGCAGGTGATCCACACGGCAAGCCAGTGTAAAATCGACGAATATATAGCGGGATACAGTCACCCCAGAGGATGAATATGAAATTTTTAGTAACTGGAGCCGCAGGATTCATCGGCTTTCATACCTGCAAGCGCCTTCTGGAGGCGGGTCATGAGGTTGTCGGTCTCGACAACATGAACGACTACTATGACGTCAATCTTAAGCAGGCCCGTCTGGATTTACTGCAGTCTCCCCTGTTCAGTTTTCACAAAATCGATCTGGCGGATCGTGAAGGTATTGCCCGACTTTTTGCTAATGAGAAATTTAACCGGGTGATCCATCTTGCCGCTCAGGCTGGCGTTCGCTACTCCCTGGAAAACCCGTTCGCTTATGCCGACGCTAACCTGATTGGTTATCTGAACATTCTTGAAGGCTGCAGACACAATAATGTAGAGCATTTGCTTTATGCCTCCTCCAGTTCGGTCTATGGCCTGAACCGTAAAATGCCGTTCTCTACCGATGATTCGGTTGATCATCCGGTTTCGCTGTATGCCGCCACCAAGAAGGCAAACGAGCTGATGGCGCATACCTACTCTCACCTTTATCGTATTCCGACCACTGGACTCAGATTCTTTACCGTCTATGGCCCATGGGGCCGTCCGGATATGGCGCTGTTCAAGTTCACAAAAGCCATGCTGGAAGGAAAGCCTATTGATGTCTACAACTATGGCAAGATGAAGCGCGACTTCACTTACATTGACGATATCGTTGAGGCGATTGTTCGGATGCAGGATATTATCCCGCAGCCCAATCCCGAATGGACCGTTGAGACAGGATCACCGGCAGATAGCTCAGCGCCATACCGGGTGTATAACATCGGTAATAGCTCACCGGTTGAACTGATGGATTACATCACGGCGCTTGAGGAAGCTATGGGAATGGTTGCGGAGAAAAATATGATGCCAATACAGCCGGGCGATGTACTGGAAACCAGCGCAGATACCAAGCCGCTGTACGATGCGGTGGGTTTCAGACCGCAGACGACGGTCAGGCAGGGAGTGAAGAACTTCGTTGACTGGTATAAGGCGTACTATAAGGTCTAATCAACCCAGCATGGCGCAGGGTATTTAGCCGCAGTGGGATACGACTGCGGCTTTTTTATATCGAGAATTGTCATTCGGCAATCTTATCCATTCAGATGCTCGTAAAAACACTCTGTTAATACCTATCTCAGCGCAAAGCCCGTGCACCACACAATAACGAAACACAGAATTAACATAAACCAAACAAAATCATCAACAAACTCTGATATAAGCCACTTTCAATACAATCACTGAAGAGCATTCTCGTACGAAGGAAACAATCACCAGCTAATCAAGCTGGTACTATAGTCAGCTACAGCGCTATTGTTCAAACTACTGGTCGCGAAAAAGGGTTTTCCACTTTCCTCAAAAAAAACCACAAACACCATATAGGAATTTTCTTAAATTCAGGATATGTTAAGCAGGCAAAGGCATGCTTTTGCAGTGTTCTTAGTTCGCAGGCAAATGGATTTATAACATTCCTTTCATTCTGGTACGCATTATGGCAAACATAATTTTCTTAGCAGTTGCTGCCATCCTGTTGATTGTTTCGGTTTATTTTCTGATTTCTTATATTAAAGATCAGAAAAAGACCAAGCTGACTTTTAACAAACGAAAGTGGTGAAAAGAAAACTTAATATAATTATAATACAGGCATAGGAAATAATAATATAAGAATAAAACACTGCCAGCGGTGGGGATGTGTATTGTCTTTTCAGCTGGCATTGGTCGCCACGTCAAACTTAAAAGTTATGCTAATCGGGTACTAAGACCTTAGCATCAATATTATATCCTGGTGACCATAAATGGCTTGTGCTTGCTATGCCTGCGCCCTTCCCTTGAAAGATCCCGCCCCCTCACCCGTGTCAATTTCAATCAGAACCTTAACTCGCCGCAAGGCAGCTCTCCTGAAAACCAGGGTTCCAGAAACAACAAAAGCCTGCAAGCAGGCTCTGTTTTACCTTCCGGCGCTTATCTCCAGCGTCTACATCACAGTGACGGTAGCTCTTCACAAGGTGAATTAAACATATCCGACCTCGATGGTTGGGACAAGATGATCGATTGAAGAATCTAAGCAAGGTCACGTTTTTTAGGGGGGTTGATCAGGTAAGAGGAGTAAGACGATTTGCCAGACGAATAGCTGAATCGTTTAGGCTCTAGCCGCCTGAGAATAAAAAGCCTCTTATGACCTTTTAAACATCAATGAAATAAAAACTTGACATTTTCAAAAGAAAATATATACATAAAATTACATTTCAAAAGCCTTATGATATTGTGTCGGGTAATCTATTATGTTTATGCCTCATTACAATTTCTGAACAAATGATATAAACAGCCGAACCAGTTCATAAAATATGTCCCTTTAAAATCCATACATTTTAAATCTCCAGCCAAATAAGCTATGCCAAAATCCTTTTCAGCTCTTCCAGAGCAGAAAATCCGGCAGTTTTACTTATAGTTAAATATAGGGAATTACCGGGATAAAAGTAAATAAATGCTTCGACAGCAGTAGTGTATACTGATTATTGCTATCTTAATGATATGTATAGCCCTTGAAAAATGTATACGCCGACTCAATTTCTGCTTTTCATCCTACCGCGGCAGAAGACATCGTAAACCTCCATATTAGGTAGGCCAGCAAATCACGTCTTCAAATAGGAAAAGGTAGCTTTGGGATTCCTATCTCACTGGAGAACACCTGGTTGTGTTTAACTGCTTGGGCCGATTTCAATGCTAACACAGCATCACAGAACATTCTCAGAACAATGCGCCTTATATATATGAATGAAAGACCTGAGGCTTAAATTTAAAGAGGCCTTTCTTCCCAGGAAAATATTGCATTTCAACAACAGGAATGCTTCCACCGACAACTACTACTTTTAAAATGTCGATAATAAAAAAATCATCCTAACTACTATAGCCTGTCATTTTCTCGTCTTAAATCATTCACGCGTTGAATGATTATTTTGGTATCGAACCTTAGATAACATAATTTTCGCCCATGGATATGTAAAATGATTGTTATCAAACATCATGGGATATCCTTCTGGTGAGATATAAGAACAATTTTTCTTATCGTCACAATCTAAATCATAAAGATTTATATAATTAATCTTTTTCCTTTCCATAAATGCCACGAGATAATTATTCAGATTTTTAGGGGGTATCAATGCATGTTTATCAATTTCATTAAAATCATTACTTTGTGCGATACGATAGAATGCGGTGTCGTAATTTTTTGTTTGCCCCAACACAACTACATCCCTAGCATATTGCTTGAAAAAAGCCACTGTATTTTCTATATTATTTGCAATTTGCGAAGGGGAAAAATACTTCTCACCATCAATCCAGTTAGCAGATATAATCACGGTATCAATCTTATATTCTTTAATGTATTGCTTATATAGCCTTCCCATTAAATCAGTACATCTCTTCTCCCCATAAGTATTATTTACGAAAGGCATACAGCCTGATGAGGTTACTTGCATTACCAAAAAATCTTTGTATAATTCTGTTGATGCCTTGTAATACTCTGCAGCATGACTGTCACCCACCAGAAGCAATCTTTGTATACTAGAATCAGCCTTTTTCGCCAAACATGAGCTCTCAGTAAATTGACTAGCGCTATTATATCCACTTGTCAGGAAGCATATTCGTCCCTGGTTACCAAACTGTTCAATACCTTCTTTAGATCCCGCATAAGAATGAAATTCATCCATTGCCAATACGGAATTAGGTAACCACAACTTAGAAGCATTCAATTTATTACATAAAAAAGCCACAAATGAAATAAATATTGCGCAAAAAGCAAGCTTAAGAATCGCTAGTTGCGCTCTTTTTTCAATGAAGAAATAGGATAAAAAGCCAAGAATTAGAGATATTAATATTCCAGCGAACTGATTGAAGAGACTGAACTCAATATTATTCAAATAAAATAACGACACTACTGGCCAGTGAAATAAATAAATTGAATATGATGCTGACCCAATCAGTTGGAATGGTTTTGCTTTTAACAAAGTTTTATTATTCCCAATGTTCGCATGTAGTAGCAGCGCCGTTGCAATCGTGGGGATTAATGTCGTAAAACCAGGCCAACTATAGCTTTCTTTAACTATACCAGTAAATAGCATTAAAGTAACCAACGATATAACTTCTGTAGTTCTAGGGTATCTATTTTTGAACGTGATTGATGATGCCATCGCACCAATTATTAATTCCCATGCTCGACTAGGCAACAAATAAAAAGAATACATTTGGCTGTATTTCATTAATAAAATACAAAATATAAAAGAAGTCAAAATGAGACTGAAATAGATAACATATTGTGGGGCTTTTTTAGATAACGCATTAGAAACAATTAAAATTAAAGGGAAAATCAAGTAAAACTGCCATTCAACAGACAATGACCAAGTATGTAAGAAAATAAAACTATCAGCCGCATCTGTAAAATATCCAGAAGTTGCTTTTAGATAATATAGATTAGAAGTAAAACTCAATGATGATATTACTTGCAGAAAAAGACTTCTAAGCATTGATGGTGGTGTGGATGTAATTGCCAATATAAACGAAAACAAAACACACGCTACTAATGCAGGGTAGATTCTTTTAAACCTCTTTTTATAAAAATTACTAACCCAGCCTTTTGTACCTACTTTTTCTTTACAGATTTCATTCATCAGAAACCCTGATATTACAAAGAAAACATCTACTCCAGCATAACCGCCATAAAAATATCCTATTTTGAAATGAAAAAGTACCACCATTGCTACAGCAATGAAACGCAAGCCGTTGATGTCAAGACGAAACATTTAAATACCTTAGGATAATGTATAGATGAAATATATTTTCGTGAAATATAAATATTTAAGTGTTTACAAAAAAAACATATTAATGCCTAACTTATTTTAAAAAAGATTAATATGAATCGAAAAACCAGCATGAGATAATTTTTTCAAGGGTCCCTGAAAGCCTCTGCAATCTCAGCCAAATTGTATGCTTCCCAAATATAGAACGCATTTAATAATAATAAGCAAAAATGCAACATCCTTACGAATATTCATATCATTTTAAATATGTAAATAATTTAATACTACAGATATTAATAAATAATGACATTGCAATAACAAATATTAGAACATTGGTTTCATATATAGCAAGGTAATATAAAAATATGATTCAACCGTTTCTTAGCAATAACTATTTAGGGGGAATTTTCCCCCTCCAGCTTATCTCTGAGATCGATTTAGTCACTACCGAACAAATCACGGGTATACACTTTGTCAGCGACATCCGACAGCTCTTCAGCCATTCGGTTTGAGACAATCACGTCAGCTTCTTGTTTGAATGCGTCGAAATCGCGAACTACGCGGGAATTGAAGAACTCATCTTCCTGCATAACCGGTTCGTAGATAATGACCGGAATACCTTTGGCCTTGATACGCTTCATGATGCCCTGAATTGAGGAAGCACGGAAGTTATCGGAGCCACTCTTCATAATCAGACGATAGATGCCAACGACTTTAGGCTTGCGCGCCAGGATTGAGTCAGCGATAAAATCTTTACGCGTGCGGTTAGCGTCAACGATGGCACCGATGATGTTATTCGGTACAGATTCATAGTTTGCCAGCAGCTGCTTGGTATCTTTCGGCAGGCAGTAGCCGCCGTAGCCAAAGGAAGGGTTGTTATAATGATTACCAATTCGCGGATCGAGGCACACGCCTTCGATGATCTGCTTACTATTCAGACCCTGGCTTTCAGCATAGCTGTCCAGTTCATTAAAGTAGGCTACGCGCAACGCCAGGTAGGTATTGGCGAATAACTTAATCGCCTCCGCTTCGGTGGAGTCAGTAAACAGCGTCGGGATATCCTGCTTAATCGCGCCTTCTTTCAGCAGATTAGCGAAACGCTCTGCGCGTTCTGAACGTTCACCAATAACGATACGAGACGGGTGCAAGTTGTCGTAAAGTGCGCGGCCTTCACGCAGAAACTCAGGAGAGAAAATGACGTTATCAATGCCCAGGCGCTCTTTAATATCACGCGTAAAGCCAACGGGAATGGTGGATTTAATAATCATTACCGCGTTTGGGTTAATCTCGGTGACATCACGAATAACGGCTTCAACAGTCGAAGTATTGAAGTAGTTCGTCTTCGGATCGTAGTCAGTCGGCGTAGCGATAATGACATAATCTGCATTACGGTAGGCATCATACTTGTCCGTTGTCGCGCGAAAATTCAACGGTTTTTCCGCCAGATATTCCTGGATCTCCTTATCGACAATCGGAGAAATCTTTTGGTTAATCATATCAACTTTGGATTGAATGATATCCAGCGCCACCACTTCGTGGTTTTGCGCAATCAGGATGCCATTCGATAAACCAACATAACCGGTACCGGAAATAGTAATTTTCATTCGATCACACTTTAATAAGTTAACTGGACGGCGGCATATTAGCCACCCTGGTAATCAATACTTGTGGCGGTTTTACTCCGTGGCTGGATGTATGTCAAGGAGAGACCTTACCAGTGGCGGGGTAACAGCCTAAACTCTAAAGAGGAAGTACAAATTTGTTACAGAATTGCGAGTGTCTGGAGAAAATGTACAAAAAATCCCGGCTAAAAACCAACCGGGATTTTGCATTGAATTACCTAATTGAAATTAATCCATCCACTCTGTGTGGAACACACCTTCTTTATCGGTACGCTTATAGGTATGCGCACCAAAATAGTCACGCTGCGCCTGAATCAGGTTAGCAGGTAAGACTGCTGAACGATAACTGTCGTAGTACGCAATGGCCGCAGAGAACGTCGGAACCGGAATACCATTCTGCACAGCATATGCAACAACATCGCGCAGGGCTTGCTGATAATCATCGGCGATCTGCTTGAAGTACGGCGCCAGCAGCAGGTTGGCAATGCCAGCGTTCTGCTCATAGGCATCAGTAATCTTTTGCAGGAACTGAGCACGAATGATACAGCCGGCACGGAAGATTTTTGCGATCTCACCGTAGTTCAGATCCCAGTGGTATTCATCAGAAGCCGCGCGCAACTGGGAGAAGCCTTGAGCGTAAGAGACGATTTTGCCCAGATACAGAGCGCGACGAACTTTCTCAACGAACTCCGCTTTAACGCCAGCACTCTTAGCCTGCGGTCCGGTAAGAACTTTCGAAGCAGCTACACGCTGATCTTTCAGTGAAGAGATGTAGCGAGCGAATACAGATTCAGTGATAAGTGACAGCGGTTCACCGAGATCAAGAGAGCTCTGGCTGGTCCATTTACCGGTACCTTTGTTTGCTGCCTCATCGAGGATCACGTCGACCAGGTATTTACCCTCTTCATCTTTTTTGGTGAAGATGTCTTTAGTTATATCAATGAGATAGCTGCTAAGCTCACCTTCATTCCATTCGGTAAAGATTTGCGCCAACTCTTCATTAGAAAGCGCCAGACCGCCTTTCAGTAAAGAGTAGGCTTCTGCAATAAGTTGCATATCGCCGTATTCAATACCGTTGTGAACCATTTTGACATAATGACCAGCACCATCCGCACCGATATAGGTTACGCATGGCTCACCGTCTTCGGCGATTGCAGCAATCTGCTTGAGAATTGGAGCAACCAGTTCATAAGCTTCTTTCTGACCACCAGGCATGATCGAAGGACCTTTAAGAGCCCCTTCTTCACCACCGGATACGCCGGTGCCAATGAAGTTAAAACCTTCAGCAGAAAGCTCACGATTACGGCGAATCGTATCCTGGAAAAAGGTATTACCACCATCGATGATAATGTCACCCTTATTCAGGTAGGGCTTCAGAGAGGCGATGGCACTATCAGTGCCTGCGCCCGCCTTCACCATTAACAGGATACGGCGTGGAGTTTCGAGTGATTCAACAAACTCCTGCACTGTATAATGTGGGACCAGTTTCTTGCCTGGATTCTCGGCAATCACTTCTTCGGTCTTTTCACGGGAGCGGTTGAAAACGGAGACGGTATAACCGCGGCTTTCGATGTTGAGCGCAAGATTACGCCCCATCACTGCCATACCGACAACCCCGATCTGTTGCTTGGACATTACATACTCCTGTCAGGTGTGGTCACTGCGACAAATTCGCAGCTTAATGTGATGATTATGTTAGCGCAAAGCTAGTAATATGAATAGGGCAAAATTATTTTTAATGTAAAAACGATACAATAACACTATGAAATAAATTAATAAGATATTTAACTTTAAAGAAATTACCAAAAAGGATAAACAAAGAAATTACAATTCTGAATCAATATTACAATAACAATAAACAACAGACAAACCGGCATCCAATTTAGAAGGTAAGAAGAGAAATTTGAATTTACTATTGGCTTAACGAAAAATGGATACACAAGAAAAGTTATTATTATTTGAGTAATCGATAGCACCAGAGAGACATACCATAGAGAGGAATATAAAAATATTGAGCTTGACAAACATAATGCTACAATGCCTGCTATTATATTCCACTTGAATTCAACATTGGTTCTTCCGTTGGCTTGTGCTATCGCGCCAGTTAATCCCCCCATTGGTCTCAACATTCCAAAAAGCAACATATAAGGTAATAAAGTCATTATCGTCATACGCTGCTCTCCATACAAAATAAAAATAATTATAGGAGAAAAGATAAAAATTCCGACAAACGATATTGCACTGGCTGATACTATTAACAGAGTCCCTTTTAAGTATACTTTCTCTAGAAGATTAGTATCACGCTGTGCTTCAGCAAAACGAGGTAGTGCTAATCTATTTATAACTGGTGTAATCAGTTTCAAAGGTTGCATAATCAAATCTTTTGCAAGAGAATATAAACCTAAAGAATCACCACCAAGGACTTTGCCAATAATAATAACGTCTAATTGAGTTCTAAGCTGATTGATTATCTGAGAACCGAGCTGGTATATCCCATAACTGAAGACACCTTTACAAATGTTTTTTTCGAAAACAAATTTAGGCCTCCAATCTTTATCTCCAAAATAGCTCATAAAAGCTAACCTGAGACAGGCATTAACAATAAGACCGATAATAACTGCCGAAGTTCTTAACTCTGTATACAATATTGCATATATAACAAATAAAAAAGAGAGAGCCTTTGCGGACATTTCTATTTGGGAAAGAGACACCATCCTCTTTGCTTTGATATAATGAGCTTGATATTGTGAAAGCGAACCTAAAAACAGAAAGTTTATACTTGAAAGCATGACCAATGGAGTAAGCTTATCCATCATATAAAATCTAGCTAAGGGCCAAGCAACTAATAAAACAATCCCTCCTGCCAAAATACTTAAAATAAAATTAACCCAATATATTGTGCTTTGTTCATCTCGACTAAGATCTTGTCTATGAATAATATAACTACTCATACCCATATCTTGCAAAATCATTGCTATCATTAAAATTGAATTAACGATCGCAAGCATACCCAACTCATGTAGTTCCAAATGTCGGGCTAACACACTAATTTGGATAATCTGAAGTATTGCTGCAAATATGTTGGAAAACAAAAGCCAAGAAGCTTGCTTCCTCAATCCACTCATGAAAGCCTCTCCAAGAGATTAGCCATTTGAGAGTATTCTTTTTCCTGATTGAATGATAATTCGATTTTGCGTCTAGCATTGTCTTGAATATATTTCAGATCTTTTTGATCCTTTAACAATGAAATTAGGATATTGGCAATAGCCTGAAAATCTCGTTCATCGCATAGCCAACCACTAACATCGTTTTCAATTAGTTCGGGAATTCCACTGTGAAAAGTAGAAATAACTGGTAAACCAATTGCCATTGCTTCCATTAAAGCAACGGGAATACCTTCCATATCACCATTATTTGCAGTAACAGAGGGTAGGAGAAAAACATCACTCTTCATCAACAATTTTTTAACAACAGACTGAGGTTGAAAACCGATAATATTTACTTTATCTTCAAGCCCATATTTGCTGATGAGCTGTTGAAGTTCTGCATTTAACTCTCCATAACCAACAATATCATATTGAAATCTATAACCACTCTTATTCAAGATATCACACGCCTGAATTGCATAGCGCAGGCCTTTTTTCTCTGTCAATCTACATACTGATATAAGTTTCAACGGTTCATTTCTAAAGGGGCGCGGATAAAAGCTAAAATTTTCAATCTGGATACCCATTCTGATAACAGAAATTTTGCCTTTATCACATCCCATTTCGATTAATTTACTTTCCCACACATGACTCACAGGAAGGAACAAATCACCATCATTAAAGAGTCTCTTATAGAAACCTTTATATCTGTTTAGTAAATTGGTAGCTGAAAGATCGTAACCATGAAAAACTGTAACTATTTTCCCATGTAAAATACCACAACTCCGCAAACAATTTGCTAAAACTCCACACGGCCCAAAATGTGCTATGATATAATCACTTTCAATCCTACTTGCGACACGACCAATTAAAGCGGGAAGAAGAAGCGTATAAGACAAAAATCCATATTTATTAAAATTAAACGAGTTCATGTTCCCCAGGGCAAAAGATTTCAAGCTATATTGTACTCTTTTACTAAACTGAAAATATTTTGATTTTGATGTTATATCTTCATCAAAAATATAATGTACTTTGCTTTTTAAATCATATTCCAAATAGTCATCATGTATTTTATCCATATCACCAGGATAAATTGAGAGCACTTTGACATCATATCCCTTCTTAATAAAAGAGATAATTTGATTTAGGATAAAGGTTTCTGATGCCAAGGGGAATTTAACACAAAAAAATAAAATTTTCATTTCGCACCAATTTCTTTAATAACTTCGGAAATTATATCCCGCCCTTCTTTTTTGACTTTTTTCAATTGAAGAGATAAATCATGATTGATGCCATCATAATTATTATGAAGGTGATTAATTTTATTAACCACTTCATCAGTGAATAGTCCCTGTACACTTACAGAAAGAATATCCATAGAGAGTGATTGCATGATGCCTTTCGATTTATGCTCATAATTAATTGCTATTGCTGGCGTCCCAAAATTCATTGAGATAATAGCAGAGTGAAGTCGTGTGCCAATTGTAAATTCGCACTTACTTAGAAGAAAACCTAACTGAGCATCATTAATCTCATCCATAACAACACTAATTTTTTCAGTGTTTTTTACTTTATTTTTAACTGAAAGCGCCACAATTCTATCATCATTATTATAACTTTCAATTCCTGTGCATGTTGAAAAAATGATTACTTGATATCCTAAACTAATCACATGGTCAATTACGCGAGCAATTGCAAATTCATATTGTTCCTGAGTTACACCGAGTCGTTTATCAAATGGAGCTAGTTTTCTTACAGTCATGGCAACACATTTGCTGTTTCTTATTTTGGTTAACCAATGCTGACAGATGTAATCGTTGAAAGAAGAATAATTTGTCCCTTCTACTAAAAAAGCAGTATCAACACCATCTGACACGTTGTCCATATCGAATTTATAATCAGCAATAAGCTCCTTACTAATACTTTCTCTCAAAATTAGATTATTTACATTAGAAAAAGCAAATTTTGCAATTTTCTGAATATTTTTGTTATCGAATGGACCTACGCTATGCCCAATTAGATAGATCGGTTTTTTGGCTAATAAAGAACAAAAGATATGTTCAAATTGTGCAGCGCCATAAAAATCAACAAAAAAAGAACCGCCTACTTGAATAATGGCATCATATTCTTTTATGCTTTCAGTAAAGCTAGTAATATGCTTCGGCAGACTAATATACCTAAGAATCCCCTTTTCACGGCAATGTGCAATAAGGACCCATGGTAAAAATATGCTTTTTATTTTTGACTTAACCTTTGCGTATATTCCCGCTTTTGTTTTTTTTGCGTCAGAATATAAAGTATCTTGCTTGATACTCTCACCCAATAAATATGAAGAGCTTATGGAGTATCGGCTTATAATATCTATCTCAATTTCATTATCAATTTCCCTGATGCAATTTAACAATCCTCTAAGAATCGCAGCATCACCACGATTCCCACAAGTGTGATTGCCAACTAATAATAATTTCATACAAAAACCCTATAATAGATAAAATAATAAATTAACTAAGAAACCATTGTTTATCGAAGTATATTAACTCTTTACTCCAATTATCATTTTTCAAATCAACGTTACCCTTAATAGCTAATTTGGATTCAAATTTTATTTTGTAAGCTCCATCACCAAAAGAAGATAATTTAAGCGTATATCCATCAATCAAGTCATCAGTGTCTGGTAATGTCACTGTTATATTCTCATGTGTTAAGAATATATATCTTGCATTTTCATCTGTAAGCTTTGCAGATTTAGTAATAGTAGATGTTTTGTAATTAATTTTTTGCAATTGGCCGGAAGGGGATATAGAAGCAGTTACCTTTTCACCATTTAACCATTCAATTGATTGTTTTTTATTATTACCTGAAAACTGCAAACCTATGTCAGAATTGGAGGCATCAAGATAACTGACAAGAGAATTATTTACGCTCGTATTTCTACTAACAAAATTGTATTTATTCCCTAATGATAAATATCCCGCATTCCATTGTTGATTAAATCCTGTATTTGCTGATCTTGCAACATAAGCTGAAGCCCCACCAAATTTTGAATATGGTAGAATTACAGTATCAACACCGTTTACAATACCCGACTTTATCTTATTATTAACGACACCATTCTCCTGTACGACGCCTTTGATAGCTCGAGAATCACTCGGAAGAGTAATATTGAAATTTGCAGCCCAAATTTTGGTTAATGGATTTAATATTATAACATTTGTATTTGGTGTACCCATGTGTTTGGTTTTCATGTTAACCCAACCACTTGTGATTATTTTTCCCTTGGATACAGACACTACATATGTAGTCCATTTAGGGTTACTTTGAGTTTCGACAATCATTCCCGGCTGAACTTTTTGATTGTCGATGTAATCAGAAACAATCGAGGTGGCTGTTATTTTGGCGTCAGATATTATTTCCCATGCCTTGAAGTTAGGCGCCGTATTATCTGCATATAAAGCTACTGAATCACGATCCATGTACCGAGTCAGATCATATAGAGAATTTAGTCCTAGGATTGGGAAACTAAATGGATTACCGGAATTCGCTTTAAAAGATGCAACAACAGCATTTTGCCTCATTCCAAACGTATCCTTAGCGGCATATGCTCCTTTAAGATAAATAGGTGAATATCCGTCAAAAGTCGTAATTGGCTTCCCCAAGTAGTTAAATTTTATATCCTGACCATGCACAACCAGCGGAGCTTCAGCCAGAAATAAAAACAATAAAAGCCATCTTTTAAATTTCATTTACACTCCCATTTACCTGAAAAATAACTTTTATGGATAGGATATAAATATTGAAGGAGTACGCCACATTGTTATGAATGATAGAAACAACAAAAACGATGCTAATATTATGGTGTATTTAGTTAATTTTTTTGGATTACTTTTACTTACTGAATCAAGAAACAAAGGATAAATTGCGCATGAAAAAAAGGTATTCCAGTAAAAGTTACGCATAAACCAAGTCATGGAAATTAACAATACGCCATAAACACTCATAATAGCAAAGAGAGATATAATGCAAGTGGAGTTCACTTCGGAAAAAAAAGCTTTCCTATTATGTTTGTTTAAAGTATATAGCACAAATAAAAGCAAAGGGATGATTGTTGTTAATATATTATACAGCCGCCGGGGAATGTTAAAATCATAGAAATTGGCACCTTCAACACCGCCAGCAAGGTATGCGTCGGCCTTAGATGCTATATTTACACCACTAAATAGAAAACCAAGTGAGGACACGTTTTCATAAACAATCCCCATGATATCAATTTTAATAAAAACTGAAAGAAGAAACATCAGTAGTGCAATTCGACCAGTATAAGTAATTATTTTTTCATTAGTAAATAAATAGGAGCACACACAAGCCAATATAACAACAATTGCACCCCAGTGAAATGATAGTGCAACATAAAACAGAGCTGCTGATAATATAAATTTTTTGCGGTAAAACAATACGCACGCTATCCCTGCAATTATAGCCGCGACTCCTTGCCTGTAAGCATTCGTTGATAACTCAAGCACATCCCAGCTATAAAAAAAAGCGATAAAAACAAATGCCTTATATGCTTTTCCTTTAAAGGCATAGAGCACAAATATTAAGAGACTTAATGTTAAAAATAAAGACGAAGCAAATATATAAATATCATGTGACTTACCAAAGTAAGAGATTATCTTCATCAATCCATAGAACCCCCAACCCCATGAAAAGGAATCGAGATTTGATAAACTATCAAACTCATTCAAATACATTTTTGTATCGGTTGTCCCGGGAAAACGAAGACCATAAAATAGTGTGATTAAAATAAACACCAGTAACAATGTAAAATTATCTAATTTATTATTATTCGAGATAATACTAATCGATGCCAAAAACAATAAAATTATTGAGATAAGCAAATATAACAATATCAACTCATTATCAAAAAAGTGAGGCATAAATTATCCATCTATATTAATTTAAAACGTTCTACGAAATTTACCCATAAATACTTACTAATTGCATATGGCATATGCATTTTTTTATATCTAAATGCAAGATCTAAATCATTAATTGCGGAATGATATTTTGCCCAAAAAGGAATCTTTCCTCTAGGTTTATTCCACCCTCTGCAATGATATGCATTTAAGTGATTGACCATCATTACTTTCCAATTATATTTCCTAAACCTGAGACACAATTCTATATCTTCTTTATACATATGATAACTACTTTCAAATCCTATTGAATTAGATTTATCGAGACATACTTTCAGAGCATCATTACGTATAAGCATAAACGCACCACAAACAGCTAAAACTTCAGATGGGTTACTATCTAATTTTTTTAGCGGCTCGCTTGAACCAATATCATACCATCTACCATAAGATGTTGCGGCTATACCTAAAGAATCATAGACATCCAACTCCTTCATTTGATCAATTGAATAACGAATTAAAGGAACCGATAAAATTCCGATATCGTCATTATCAGTTTCATTGGCCAAAGTTAATAACTTATCTAATTTTGAACCATCAATTGCAGCATCTGGATTCAATAATAAAGTCCATTTACATTGGACTCCCATTTGTAAAACCAGATTATTACCTTTAACAAATCCAATATTATCTTTTTTTATTACTTCTAATTTATGTTTGCACGATAGATTATCTAAATATGAAGTATCATTCGATCCGGAATCCACAATTTTTATACTTAAGTCTGACTCAGATGTAGCTAACCCATCCAAACACCATTGTATATGTTTCTGGCTATTGTGCGTTACAATTATTACTAAACACTCCGTTGACATATAAACCTCAAACTCATCTTTGGTTATTTTTTGTGAAGAACTGTTGTAAATATTTATTCGAGTATTTTGCATGTTTCCTTTTAATACTCCATATCACACTATCTAATAACTTCCCTTTTTTATTCTCTAAAGACACGAGATAATCAACAAATTTCTTTTCATCATTATTATATAAGTTTAAGTTACGCTGACTAAGTTCATTTAACGCTAATGCAAAAGGATAAGTTTTTGAAACACGTTGTTCATGCGGACTATGATCATGATGCATGATATAAGTAATCTCAGGTAAAACTTTGAAAATACCGAAACGATGAGCCAACCTTAACCATGTATCCCAATCTTGTAATCTTTTCACGCTGACATCGAATCCGTTTATTTCTCGCATACGCTCTGTCAATGTGAATACTTGATTAGATGCAATGTTGTCAAAAAGTAAATCCTTGTAATTATAACAAAGCTCTTTGTTTTTCCTCTTATAATGTGATCTTCTTTTTATATTATTATAGCAATCATAAAAATCACATGATAAAAATGAATATTTATCATCCCAATTACTAACAAAAGTACTTAGTCGATTCGGCATAAATTCATCATCATCATCTAAGCCCGTAATAAAATATCCTGACGCATTAAATATACCTAAATTCCTTGTGGAACATGCACCTTTATTTACATCATTTCTAAAATAACGGACTCGGCTATCTTCACGACAAAGTGACATGATATATTCTTGTGTGCCATCAATTGAAGCATCATCACATATTAAAAGTTCAATATTCTCATAATCTTGCGACAATACTGATCTTATTGCTCTCTTTAATCGTTCAAGTCGATTATGCGTTGATATATAAACACTCACTTTTGGTTTTTTAGCGATTTCAGAGTCCATTATTTTACCCTAATTATGCGAAATATTATTTCTTATTGATAAAATATAAAACCTTTTGCAGGTTTTTCTCAATACTAGATAGTTCTATACCGTAATGTTTTATTTTATCACAGTTTAAAGTCGAAAATTTCGGCCGCTTCGCTTGTGTTGGATATTCATCAGTTGTAATGGACTGAACCTTGACATTTTTACATATTATATTAATATTCTTTGCCTCCATAATTATCAGGGAAGCAAAGTCCTTCCAACTCATGTCCTGTTTACCACAATAATGATAAATTCCAGGCGTAGCTTTTGCTCTTATTAATGAAATGATCGCAGACGCAATATCACCTGCATATGTAGGACTGCCATACTGATCATCAACAACTTTAATTTCATCGCGCTCTGATGCTAAACGGAGCATTGTTTTAACGAAGTTGTTACCATATTCACTATAAACCCATGCAGTACGTACTATAATAGAATTTTCGTTTTGTTCGAAAACAACTTCCTCTCCCTCAAGTTTCGTTCTGCCGTAAACACTTAGTGGATTTGTTAAATCATTTTCTATATAAGGTTTTTTTTGCTGGCCATCAAAAACATAATCAGTAGATACATGAATTAAAACTGCTCCGTTTTTTTTAGCAGCCGCAGCTAAATTTTTAGGCCCATCAACGTTTACAAGTTTAGCGATATCTTTTTCTGTCTCAGCTTTATCTACTGCTGTGTATGCTGCAGCATTCACTATGACATCTGGTCTTACCTCATCAACAAATTTTGAAACGTTCGAAAAATTTGTAATATCAAGCTCTTTAGTATCAGTTGCTATCACTTGCCAATCTTCAGGGATCCTATCCATGAAACAATGACCTAATTGGCCATTTGAACCAGTTAATAGTATTCTCATTCAAAAAGCTCCGTCAGTCGCTTACCAGCTTTATCTTTTTCTGATAATAAAGGTTTATCAATAGGCCAATCAATTCCTATATCTGGATCATTCCAGATCAAACATCTCTCGTTTTCGGGAGTGTAATAATCAGTACATTTATACTCGAAATCCGCTATATCTGATATAACAACAAATCCGTGCGCTAGCCCGGGCGGAATCCAAAATTGGGTTTTATTGTCCTCTGATAAAATCACCCCCTGCCATTCGCCAAACGTAGGAGAATCTTTACGTATATCAACCGCTACATCAAATACAGTGCCGCGTACGACTCGTACCAGTTTCCCTTGAGGATTATGCTTCTGAAAATGTAAACCACGTAATACTCCCTTAGATGAGCGTGAGTGATTATCTTGCACAAAATCCAAATCTAAATTCAGCATGTCTCTATAACGATTTTTTTCAAACGTTTCGAGAAAGAAACCGCGAGCATCACCAAAGACTTTTGGCTGAATAATTTTCACATCTTTAATCTTCGTATCAAGAACTTGCATTATTATTTTTCCTCTACCAGCATCTTGAGATACTGTCCATATTGAGTTTTCCCAAGGACCTTGGCCTGAGCTAATACATCGTCAGAGCTTAACCAGCCTTTGCGGTATGCAATCTCTTCCAGGCATGCCACTTTAAATCCCTGTCGCTGTTCAATTGTATGGATGAATTGAGAGGCCTCAAGTAAACTCTCATGAGTACCGGTATCTAACCACGCAAATCCTCGACCTAATTTTTCAACATGCAAATTGCCTAGTTCAAGATACATTTCATTTAGCGTAGTAATCTCTAACTCACCGCGGGCAGATGGTTTAACTCTCTTTGCCATTTCGACAACATTTTTATCGTAGAAGTAAAGCCCCGTAACCGCCCAATTCGATTTTGGTTCGGAGGGTTTTTCTTCGAGAGATACAGCCCGATTGCTTTCATCAAATTCAACAACACCGAAACGTTCCGGATCCATTACCTGGTAGCCAAATACCGTCGCGCCGTCTGTTCGTTGCACAACAGTTTCTAACTTACGTCCAAAACTTTCACCAAAGTAAATGTTATCCCCCAGAACCAGCGCACAACTGTCCCCATCGATAAACTCTTCACCAATCAAGAATGCTTGTGCAAGACCATCAGGGCTTGGCTGAATAGCATAACTAAATTTTACACCAAACTGACTGCCATCCCCGAGCAAACGCTTGAATCCAGGCATATCATCAGGAGTCGAAATAATTAAAATATCGCGAATACCAGCAAGCATCAGAACAGAGATTGGATAATAAACCATTGGTTTATCATAAATAGGTAAAAGCTGCTTCGAAGTCCCTTTAGTAATAGGATAAAGACGAGTACCAGAACCACCTGCAAGAACAATACCTTTCATTTTCTTCTTTTCCTAAAAAATTAACGAGACAAACCTAAGCGCTCACCCGCATAGGAACCATCTTTTACACGACTCCACCATACTTCGTTAGCCAAGTACCATTCAACAGTTTTACGAATTCCACTTTCAAAGGTTTCTTGAGGTTTCCATCCTAACTCTTTATAGATTTTATCGGCATCAATTGCATAGCGCATATCATGGCCAGGACGATCAGTAACATATGTGATGAGATCGGTATATTGTGCAACCCCAGCAGGCTTAACCGGGACAAGTTCTTCAAGTAGATGACATATAGTCTTTACAACATCAATATTTTTACGTTCGTTATGCCCGCCTATATTGTATGTTTCACCTACAATACCTTCGGTAACAACCTTATATAATGCACGAGCATGATCTTCAACATATAGCCAATCACGGATCTGACCACCATCCCCATACACTGGCAGAGGTTTACCGTCTAATGCATTCAGGATGATCAAAGGTATCAATTTTTCCGGGAAATGATATGGCCCATAGTTATTAGAACAATTGGTCACAATTGTTGGAAGACCATAGGTTCTAAGCCACGCTCGTACTAAATGATCACTTGATGCTTTAGATGCAGAATAAGGACTGCTAGGAGCGTAAGGAGTCGTCTCAGTGAATAGATCATCAGTTCCATGAAGATCACCATAAACTTCATCAGTCGAGATATGATGAAAACGAAAATTTTGTTTTCCTTTCTCGTCTAACTTATTCCAGTGAGAACGAGCGGCCTCGAGCATCGTATAGGTTCCGATAATATTCGTTTCAATAAACTCGGCTGGACCATCGATTGAGCGATCAACATGACTTTCAGCAGCCAAATGCATTACAGCATCGGGTTGCTGCTCATTAAAAATCCGGTCAAGTTCTGCTCTGTCACAGATACTCACCTGTTCAAATTTAAAACGTGGGCTGTCAGCAACGTCTGTCAATGACTCTAGATTACCTGCATAGGTAAGACTATCAACAACGACTACTTCGTCTGGAGTATCGTTAATTATATGACGCACTACGGCCGAACCAATAAATCCCGCACCACCGGTAACAATTATTTTCATGTTGCCCTCTAATATCAAAATAGCTCAATGTGAAAGACACTACCTAAGAATTCAAAAATCCCAATAACGCTTGTGCATACTAAATAATTTAATCAGTTTTCTAGGTAACTTTTCATATTTTTGTCCTAACTTGTACCCTAATATTTTCATAACATTATTTATGCATGCCAAAGGGATCCAATGAGGGGCATTTTTTAGCAGGAACTTAATTTCCGAGAGCAAATATCTCTTCCCCTCTCCTCCAGCGCCTCCGATACTTTGACGAATCCATGGTTCATCTTTATGGAACACACCGATATCAAAATAACGTCTGAACTCTTCTAATGGCGTGTAGTTATGAGAATGTTGTACCTCGGCCTTCGCAGCATAAGCCACCTTATAGCCGGAAAGAACAGCTTTTGCTGTGTAAAACATGTCTTCACACAGAATAGTGTTTGACGGGAACCCCCCCAATTTTTTGAAGACTGATAACCTATAAGCTGAGAAAGAATTTGACATAAATACTGTTTTCAATCCCATTTCTGGAATGTTTTCTTTCCCACAAATATATCCTTTTTCCGGATAGCTAAATCCTCTAGCGTGTCGTGCAAGCGGATTAGCATCTTTATGAGGTAACTGCCGCCCATAGGCACATGCAATACTCTCATCAGCAAATACTGATATTATTTCCTCAATAAAATTCTGATGGGGGATAGCATCTTGTGTCAGAAAAATAACCACATCATAATTTTCAATATACTTTTCAACTGCTTGATTTCTGGTACCGCCATGATTGAAATCACTGCCTGCTATAGTGAGCACATCGAAACCCGCTTTTTCCGCGATGGCAACGGTATCATCTTTGCTTGTGGAGTCAATAACGTGTACAAGCAAATTAGCAGGCGCATATTTTTCTATATTAGCGACTGCTAATCTCCATATTTCCCCGCCATTATATGTTGGTATTGCAATATAGTATTTCATATTAAAACTCTTTATTAACTAATTTTAAGTGCGGTTTAATATGCACCATCCTTTTTCAATACCACACCAATAGTCTTAAAGAGAATGGCAATATCATTCCACATTGACCAGTTTTTAACATACCATGCGTCTAGATATACCCTTGTTTCATAATCGACATCACTACGCCCACTAACCTGCCATAAACCAGTCATTCCAGGTTTACTGAGAAGATAATAATCAACTTCATCGTTATATCTTTCCAGCTCCGCAGTTATTATTGGCCTAGGTCCAACTAAACTCATTTCACCTTTCAGAACATTAAATAACTGTGGTAATTCATCTAAACTTGTTCTACGTAGAAACCCGCCTATTTTTGTAATACGGGGATCATTTTTTAATTTAAAAGTTGCGTCCCATTCTTGTTTTGCTTCTTTGTCAGTTGCCAATAATTCATCTAGTACTTCTTTAGAGTTAATTACCATTGAGCGAAATTTTAAACACTTAAATGGTTTACCGCCTTTACCAATACGTTCATGTCCATAAATTGCAGGTCCTCCATCTATCTTAACTTTCCTACTTATATATAGCAAAACAGGAGAAAGTATGAGAATAATAAATAAAGATCCAAATATATCAAACACACGTTTAAGAATCCGCGATGACATTTTAGCTAAATTTTGTTGCACACGAAATATCATCACTTCATGACTAAAAATGAAGGATACATCAGTGCTGTCAAGCGGCATTCCGCGCAAAGTCGGAATTACAGATACGTAGCGATATCCTCTTATCATAAAGTTTCGTAGCCAAGCATTGCGTATTTCACCTTGGTATGACTCAACCGCGACTATAAATTGAGTTTTTTTATCAATCGTTGACAGCCAATTTAGATCGTTCATTAAAACCGGTATGCCGTCAATGTCACTAACTCTTTTAGTGTCGCCTTCACATGCAATAAAACCTACAATTACTAATCCCAGATTACGTTCACTATTTATTGCTTTGTAAGCCTCTATCGCATTTGTACTACTACCAATAATCCATGTATCCCTACGCCATAAACCAAAAACATCTAACACTCTTTTCGTTATCATCCTTAGTGTAGGAACTAGAAATAATACGAATATCCAGGTTAATACCCATAAAAAACGTGAAAAAGACCAAGTAGTAAATGCCATTACGGCGATTTCTATTACTGCGAAAATGACTAATGTACGAAGTATTTCTTTTAATTCGAACCAAAATGTTTTTCGGTAAAAATAATGACGTAATCTTATGGTATACCAACCGACACAACAGAAAGCAAGAAGCCAATGAAGCGCAATCCAGCCTTCTATTTGATTACTAGGCACAATTTTTTCGTAATCGCTCATTGTGAGCGATAAAACACCTATAGCCAAATACAAAGAAATTACAAACGAAAAAAAATCAGATACTGCCAAAGCAATACTGACAATAATATTCCTGACGATAAGCGTCATAATGCCCTCTCTTCGATTCGCTTAACCCATTAAATCAATTTTCATAATTATATTTAGGTTTAGAATAAAGTATATGCAGAACCCGTCTTAGTCCCACATATACTTTTTTTTTAATTTTTATCCTTGTAGGTATAACCGTAATGACTATATCCATAACCATAGTAACTACTGGCTTTTTTCACTACACCATTCAAAATACAACCTTTAACTACAATTCCAGTATTCTCAAATCTCTTAACACTTACTTCTATCTCTTTTACAGTATTTAGTTCAAAGCGCGCAACCAATAGTGTAGTACCCGCATAATGCCCAATCACAGCAGGGTCTGTTACTGCTAAAATAGGAGGAGTGTCTAATACTACAATGTCGTAGTTTTCACTTGCCCAATTTATTAACTCGCCAAAGCGACGATGCATTAGCAACTCAGCAGGATTAGGCGGAACCATTCCTCTTGAGATATAATCAAAACCTGCTGATGTGACTTTTTTGATGGCTGCATAAGGTTCAATTTTTCCGACTAATATATCGGAAAGCCCATTTTCGTTGTTCTCATGAAAGAGCTTGTGCGTATAACCTTTCCTCATATCAGTATCAATGAATAATACTTTTTTACCTGTTTGCGAGATTACTGCGGCTAAATTAGAACTTACAAATGTTTTCCCTGCGTTTGGACTAGCACCTGAAATCATCAGAACGTTATTTCTTGCTTCCATCATGGCAAAATGTAAGCTTGTACGTAAGCCACGAATGGCCTCGATAGCAAGATCAGCCGGGTTATCTACCGCGAGAAAACCTTGATTTTCATCACTACTTTTTTTACCCCATTTTTTAGCTTGTGAAACGGTATTAGTGTAGGATTCAGCAACAGGTATACTTGCATAAACATTACAACCCACTTCCTCTAATTGCTCAGGACTTTCTATACCTCTCCTGAGGTAGACACGTAGTAATACGATACCAATTGAGACCATTCCACCCAATATAATACCGATAAGTACAACTAATACTTTCTTTGGTTTGACTGGCTTTAATTCAGTTACCGCATTGTCAATTATTCTGACGTTACCAATAGCACTTGACTTAGATATACTTAATTCTTGCTGGCGATTAAGTAACTGCATATACACAGCTCGCCCCGATTCAACATCACGACTAAACCTTAGTATTTCTTGTTGAGTTTCTGGCATTGTTGCCACACGTTTATTTAACTTTGTTTTTTCATCTTGTAATGTTTTTCTTTTTTCCATCAAAGCTTTATACGTTGGATGTTCTTTCGTATACAACTGAGATATTTCGGACTCGCGAAATGTTAATTCATTCAACTGATTATCAACATTAACTATTTGATCAAGAACTGATTTTGCTTCTAATGACAAATCAACAGAATCATTTTGCTGACGGTATTTATTTAATTTATCCTCAGCTAAATCTAGTTCACTTCGAACTTTAGGCAATTGTTCATTTAAAAAATCTAAACTTTTCGCATCCTGAGCAGCCTGCCTTGCAATATTTTGGGCAAGGTAATTATTGCTAACGCTATCAACTATTCTCTCAATAAGTTGTGAGTTATCTCCAGTCAAGGAAATACCCAACATTCCTGTGTCCTTACCTTGATCGGCGACTTCCAAGCCCTCTTGTAAATCTGTTATTGCCTTTAATCTACTAACGTATTTAATTGAGAATTTAGCACCTGGTGTCGCCTTAATTTCATCTACTTTTATTGTTATACCTCCTTTGTCTAACAGCTCACCCACTTTACCATCGTAAGATTCATCACCAATATCAAGTTTAAAATTATTATTATCGATTACTATTAATTGAATTTCAGGAACATCTTCCCCATTTGATTCAGGTATATATAACCGTGATACTGACAGCGTCCCTGGTTTATCTCCCATTAACCTTGCCATACCTCGCCCAAATATTGGAAAATATTCTTGCTTTACTCGTATTTGCAGATTTAAATCATCTACAGTTTTGCCAAGAATCATACGCGAGCCAAGTAATGTTATTTCCGGTGCAGATTGTGGCTGGCTATTAGGAAGCATCTGGCTAAGATTATTTAATATAGCATTAGCCTGTTTTTGTTCAACTTGTACAAGGGCATTCGCTTGATAAATGGGTGTAGCAAAAATTGCGTATAATAGTGCAATTAATGTAAATAAGGATGTTACTGAAACGATTAGTTTCCTATGATCGATAACTTCCCCAACAAGGCGACCTAAGTCAATTCCTTCATCATCTTTAGATGTAGATTTATTTATTACTGATGACATGCGATTATTCCTGAATTATGCACCTAATTTTTCGGCCCAAAGTTTACCAGCCTGTTCAATAAGCTTATATACAGATAGGAAGGCTTCATCACTCTTGCGATACGGGTCAGGGATTTCCCTTTGATTTAACCAGTGCCCAAACAGCATTATCTTCCCCCTTGCTTCAGGTGCAATATTCCCTATCTGTTCTATATGAGAGCGTTCCATCACTAAAATCAAATCATATTGGCGCGCTAAAGCAGATGTAAACTGGCGTCCTGAATGACCTTCTAGTGAAAGACCATGCTGTTCAGCTACCTTCACCGCACTGGCATCAGCAGCATGATTTACTAATGCCCCAGTACCTGCTGAATTAATTCGTTTAGTAGGCAAAGCAACCTGAAGATAGCGCTCACCTATTGGTGAGCGGCAAATATTTCCGGTACACACAACTAGAATTGAATCAAACATCAGTTCGGCCATCTCTTAATGTAGCGTACAGTTTCAGTCATATCATGTACTCCGGTGATAGTTGGGACTAACTGAGATATGACCCTATTCCAACGCACCAGCGGAGCGGTAGTGACATACACAATGTCGTAAGGCTGTAGCTGAAATTCTGTGCCTAAAACCATTGCAGAAGCATCTTGAGCATTTAATTGATAGATATTAGCGATTTTGCCTTGATTATCACCTTTCAATTGACGAACCACGAAGATACCAGTTGCATCGCTCATCGATTGAGAAATCCCTTCGGAATTACCTAATGCCTCTGCAAGTGTCATCCCACTACGATCCATCTTGAGCGTGCTCTGCTTGCCGACTTCGCCCATGACAAACACTTTCAGGTCATCGTTCCTAGGAACAAAAAGTATGTCACCAGGGAATAAGAGGTGATTCTGTGTAAGGTCGCCTTTCTGCATAAGTGCATACAGTGAAATCTTCGTATCCTTACCATTATGAGTCAGGACGACATTTCTCCAGTCGGCATCAGCCGCAAGACCACCCGCAGCGTTAATTGCATCCATTACAGTCAGAGGAATGTTTGTAATGGCTTGCTTACCGGAATTTGTTACTTCACCAGTTACATAGACTTTCTGTGAACGGAAAGCAGCAATACTGACATCAACCTGTGGACTTTCAATATACGTAGTCAGGCGATTCGCAATTTCTTGTCTCACTTGCGTTAATGTCTTACCTGCAACCTGAACTTTGCCAATATATGGATAGAAAATAGTCCCATCAGAGTTTACCCAGTTGCCCGTATCACTTGCGCTACGATATTGACCCGCCGGGGTTGTCAACTCAGGGTGATCCCATACAGTAACCATAAGCACATCGCCAACGCCAATACGATACTCATAGCTTTTTAACAGGCTATCTAATTGAGGATTCGAACGAGCAATGACGGGTTCGGGGCGGAGTTTATCTATCAGACCTGGCGTCATGGGATAAACATTGACCAGTTTATCCAGATCGTAATCGCTATCAGGCAGCTCAACCACATTCTTACGAAGGCTATTCAATCCCTGACCCGGCATGATTGTACAACCCGATAAAAACCCTATAGCTAATGCCAATGCCGAAAATCTAACAATTTTTTTCTTCATAATGTCACATCATCAGTAAACTAAAAGTGTCTAATTCCCAAACTACCGCGCGTTTTTTTGCTCTTCACAGACTGCTGAACCAGCGGCCACATAACAGCCTGCTGACATTCTAAAGTTGCTGTAGCTAGGCTATAAATTAAATGGTATTTCAATCCCGGCACTGGCACCAACGTCGTCGCTATCACTGTTATCAGCATCGGTGTACCAGAGGGAAGTATTTAAACGCACTGATTTATACACATCCCCGCTCCAGCCCAACTGTACTCCTTTCAGAGTATCCGATTGCGGAAAGGCTTTATTTATCGACTGACTTCTTGGATTGACCTTGGCATAGGCCAGGCGTGCGCTCCAGCGTTGATTATCTTCCGTCACCAATTCAACCTTGCCAGCGTATAATTGGCCATCGCCGCCCATTGCGTCACCCAGCGGATATCCTTGTTGATAATACCCGTCGGTATAAATATGGTGGTTGTAGCTGTAGTTCAGGCGGTCCATGTTTGAGCGAGTATCATGAGCTTCCACATACCAGTTGATGGCATCTTTACCCCAACCGTGGTGCCCTTCAACTCCTCCCAAGAACATATTTGCAGAGGGAAGATAGCCGGCCTCATCTTCACCAATCAGTTGACCATAGAAACTAATCGGCCAACCAAGCGTAGGCTCCAACTTAAATTTGAAATCAAAACCGGCTAGCTGGTTACCCGGTTCATTGGCCGTGCCGGTGTTATCTTTGCCCGCCAGACCATCCCAGAAGCTGCTAAACGACTCCGGTCTCCCTTCTCCGCCCCACTGCATAATGCGCGATGCGCCCAGCTCAAGGGACTGGAAAGGAGAAAACGTCAGACGACCGCCGATAATTTTGGTATGCGGTACAGCGGTATATTGATTCATCTGGCTGGCGGAAATCTGATACTGCCACGGGCCAATCCAGCGCAGCCACCAGGTTTCCGGTGCGGCCTGTTCAGCACGCTGCATTAAAACGCCGGTCATCGGGCGCATCGCATCACCGCGGATCAAGCTGCCCTCGTAACCCGGTCCCCACCACTGCGGCATTTGGCCGAAGGAGAGCCATTGGTTCCAGAACTTAACCGCGCCGTAGGCGCCGTTAGCATTAAAACGTGAACCGTTGCTGATGCGTTCGTCACCTTCAACGTTGCCCTGCAGGTGCACATCCCACCATTCGCCGCTGTTATTAAACGCTAATGATAAAGAGCTATCCGCAGGCTGATTCTGACCAAACCCCTGCGGCGTTCCGGGTTTATCCGTTGAGGTATAGCCACTCACCCGGAAATCAGATTTTAAGGAATCGAGGCGTTGGTTGATTCGAGCAAGAACAACCTGTTCAGAAGAGTAAGAGGGTTTTGCTTTCTTAAGTGCCCGATTAATCTCTTCCTGGCTCAGAGGCCAGGTCGACAGGCTGAGATGAATAACGCCGCGATCGGAAAGCCACGCCAGATCGTTGCGCAGTTCGTTATCATTCATCACTAACCCGGAGGCATAGGCAAGTGAGCTGGCTGAAGTTAGCAGCCCTAATGCGAGTGCGATTCGCGCAATTTTTATCATTGTACAAGATCCATTTAAAGCCCCGTTTCCGCAAGCTGGCGCGACAAGGGGAACACAGATAGATGCAGCGCCCTCTGACGCCAACCTTTGCTATTTTTGGTCTGCAGGTTTGAGCAAAGAAAACGAAAGCATGTTATCGGATTCTCAGGTCAACGCCCGCTTTTGATTCACAGGCTATCTGCAGTACACAATGTATGCGAAATTGTTATTGAAGGCCATTCCTTACGCTTTACACCCGCAGTTTCTCCTGCCCGCCCCCAAACGGAACGCTCTGAGCTGGCGCCAACACGCAAGTATATACAGGTTGTGAAGATAATCACCTGTATGAAGTCCACTTTAGGAATTTCGGTCACATGAAATGAGATGTGATATAGAGAAAACGTCCGTCCGCAGGTACGCTACCGCCCTTGGCTTAACAGCTACCAATGCACTGCACTTCTTTCCCTTTAAATTCAATCGCAGATTTCGATAAATCGGCGATTAATCCATCAAAACAAACAATTTCGCGGCCATAAGTTTACGAGATTCTGCCCTCAATTGGGAGCGTAATCTTAAATTATCAGATACGCTGGCAGCGCTATGAACTGCTCGTCGATAAGGTTATTGTTTTCCGGTCACCACTTACAAATGCCAGCAGTACAGAACAACTGAATAATTTCAACCTCATGATTTTATTGCCTTTTCACCACAAAAAGTGTGTTGACTTAGTTTCAAATTAATTATAGTTAGTCAACTACAAAAATTAATAGTGAAAAGAATTATGCCAGCATGCTGTTATCATTATTAAATTCGATATTTAGCCAGAAAACTTATTTAGGAAACATCCTGGCGACTTATCATTAAGCTAATTATTGTGCAGAATGGCCCATCACAGATTTATTTCATGGATATGAAATATCGCAGTTGCAGACCATTTCACCTTAAATTTCATATTGCATACAATGTGAACAGGACATGAGTCTCTCTGAATCCGCCATCTTTCCCACGCCCCCCCTGAGTCAGTAAAATCCCTTGTGCAGATCAACTCGGGTAAAAGGTTTTTCCAGTGGGCCAAGCTTCACCGCAATCTCGCCCAACAGCGATTGGGTTGGCGCCTTCGCCCCGGTATTCAGCAGAAGCGCCGGGATAATGAGCATGCTCGCCAGGCCGCCAAACGATAGCTGCGCTGTATGAGTATCGCGAACACGCGACTGCAGCAGCAGAAAGGCTGCGCTCCCTGCGGCGCCCAGCAGTAAGCCGGCAATAACTTCCGAAGTTGAATGTGCATGAACCATCAAACGGGAATAGCCTACCAGCCCGGCCAGTGCATATCCGAATACGACGGCAGTAAAACGAAGAGCTGGTGTGGCACGCGCGCACAGCAGCCATAAGAGGATTGGCCAGAAAGCGGAAGAGAGTGCGGTGTGCCCGCTAAAGCCGGTGAAGTCCAGCTCGCGAATCCCGATACCCCAGCCCATAAATGCCAGTTTTGATGCGCAGACAATTGCGCCAGTTATACCGAACAGCAGAGCCCAGTGCCAGGCCAGCTGCTTTGAGTCTTTTCGCAGAAAAAGAACGATAAACAGTACGGCCGCACTGGGTAACAGTACGGTGCTATCGCCAAAAAAAGTGACAACCTGCCAGTTCATTTCTTTTTCATCCTTTGACGATCTCTCCAGTCCGTAACGTCTTTTCCACGACATTGGTGTGGGCATACACAATCAGTAACTTCACATTATTATGCATGCGTTACCGTTGTTTAATGCGCAAACATGATCTCAGTCAAGTTTTATTTTCGTCTCACGCCTTGACTAAGGGCCACTTACTTAAGAAAAGTCTTAGTAAGTAATTATCAGCAAAGAGTAAATTTAGCTAGTCCGACCATTTCAGCATGATACGTGTTCTTCTACTACCAGAAGTCTCCGAACATTGCCTCATGTTCGCAAACGCTACAATATAACAAGAAAACCGCTAACTCATTGTATTAAAATGGATACTAATCAGTGATACCTGCTGTACTTAACGGTGTGAACGGTCACGAATTGTCTGTTCTTCATCCGAAAACTCGGACCGCTCACTCTCATCCGCTAAAAAACTATGCGCTTAAACTATGCCAGCAGCTTCTTAATGCTCTCGCGGAATTTTGCCCCTTCTTTATGGTTACGCAGACCGTAGCTTACAAAAGCCTGCATGTAGCCCATTTTTTTACCGCAGTCATAGCTATCGCCAGTCATTAACATCGCATCGACCGACTGCTTTTTCGCCAGCTCGGCGATGGCATCGGTTAACTGGATGCGTCCCCAGGCGCCCGGCTCGGTACGCTCCAGTTCGGACCATACATCGGCAGAGAGCACATAACGCCCCACCGCCATCAGGTCAGAATCCAGGGTTTGCGGTTCATCAGGTTTTTCGATGAATTCAACAATTCGGGCCACCTGCCCTGCCGATTCCAGAGGATCTTTAGTCTGAATAACAGAGTACTCGGAGAGGTCGCCTTCCATTCGTTTGGCCAGAACCTGGCTACGGCCCGTTTCATTGAAACGCGCTACCATCGCGGCAAGGTTATAGCGCAGAGGATCGGCGCTGGCGTCGTCCAGAATGATATCCGGGAGCACAACCACAAAGGGGTTATCGCCAATCAGCGGGCGCGCGCAAAGAATGGAGTGGCCTAACCCCAACTGCTGGCCCTGACGTACGTTCATAATGGTTACGCCAGGAGGACAGATAGCCTGCACCTCCGCCAGAAGCTGACGTTTTACGCGTTGTTCGAGCAATGCTTCCAGTTCATAGGAGGTGTCGAAATGGTTTTCTACCGCATTCTTGGATGAATGCGTTACCAGCACGATTTCCTTGATTCCCGCAGCTACAATTTCATCAACAATATACTGCACCATAGGCTTGTCGACGATCGGCAACATCTCTTTCGGAATGGCCTTAGTGGCGGGCAACATATGCATCCCTAATCCTGCTACCGGTATAACTGCTTTCAAACTCACCATTTTCATATCCACCCGTATGGTTATAAACCTTTTGATCCTGTCAGTTTGTATCTATCACTGGCATTTATCAGTGATGATACACGGTTGATCCCTGCCATACTGTCCGTCAAATTCTGAAATTACACGTATAATTTAAGAATACACGTAAAGTCTACATACCAATAGACAGATTTAAGAAAATTCTTATACGCAATATTTCGAAGTAAATACCCAATATTTACAATAAGTTAGGCAAAAAAACCGTTCCATTCAATTCATAAGATTGAGTAATGACGTTCATCGTTCCTCCATCATTCCTCTTTTAATACCTTGTTATCTTTCACAATGAGTTGATACAGAACAAGTGACTGCAAAAAAATAAAAATCCAGACCATATAATCGATTATAGTGTTAATAAAATTATTTAACGCACAAAACCGTCTGAACGGCAGCAAATTACTCGGCACAACGGGTTTCAGCAGCAGAGACGTCTTCCCCGCTAACCCCTGGTGCCTTTTACTGGCAACAAATTATTCCCACTGCTGTTTTTGCCGCTCTGCGTCCCCCGATAACGCGCATCACATCCTCCGGGAAAAATTGATCTCCGACAAGCCACGACATTAAGTAGTATAAATATCTAAATTCCAGGAAATCGTTGTTATATACATCAAATCTATTGATAGACTTTACCGTTTGCCGGAGACCGCCCTGGTATAGCCGCTCATCGCCTGCGCGGAATCCGGCATAAAATCAGGCGGGCCATTTCAGTCTATATCGATGGAAATTCGCGCGATGACAAATAATAACCTGCCGATATGCTTGTGGTTGAATATGGTTATATCCTGCGCAAGTGGCTATTTTATTTACAGGTATTACGAGGCCCCGTTTGGCGCCCGAGGTAATTAACAGCAGAAAATATTGCATTTTATCTATGGCTTATCCATGATCGGTACATGGCACTCTTAGGTTGTAAAGGTTTTAACTGAATATGGAATGGATTGCCGACCCCTCGATCTGGGCCGGGCTCATCACGCTTGTCGTTATTGAGCTGGTACTCGGTATTGATAATCTGGTCTTTATCGCCATTCTCGCGGAAAAACTCCCTCCCGCGCAGCGCGACAGGGCGCGCGTGACCGGTCTGCTGCTCGCAATGGTGATGCGCCTGCTGCTGCTGGCGTCGATCTCATGGCTGGTTACTCTCACCAGGCCGCTGATTACGTGGCACGATCTGAGCTTTAGCGCTCGCGATCTCATTATGCTGTTTGGCGGGTTGTTCCTTCTCTTTAAAGCCACCGTTGAGCTCAACGAACGGCTGGAAGGCAAAGATAGCGATAACCCGACCCAGCGCAAAGGCGCCAGGTTCTGGGGAGTGGTTGCGCAAATCGTGGTGCTTGATGCCATCTTCTCTCTCGATTCGGTGATAACCGCGGTCGGCATGGTTGACCACCTGGCGGTAATGATGGCTGCGGTGATTATTGCCATTAGCCTGATGCTGATGGCCAGCAAGGCCCTGACCCGCTTTGTTAACAGTCATCCGACAATCGTTATTCTCTGCCTGAGCTTCCTGTTGATGATCGGTTTTAGCCTGATTGCCGAAGGCTTTGGCTTCCCTATTCCCAAAGGATACCTGTACGCCGCCATCGGCTTCTCGGTCATGATTGAATCCTTCAATCAGCTGGCGATCTTTAACCGTCATCGCTTTCTCTCGGCCAACCTGACGTTACGCCAGCGAACCACTGAAGCGGTAATGAATCTGTTGAGCGGCCACAAGGAGAATAACGAGCTGGATAGCGATACCGCTTCGCTGGTTGCCGATCGCGACGATAACCCGCTGTTTAATCCACAGGAACGGCGGATGATTGAGCGGGTACTGAATCTCAATCAGCGCACCGTCAGCAGCATCATGACCTCGCGTCATGATATTGAACATATTGATCTCAGCGCTCCGGAAGAGGAGATCCGCGCCTTACTCGACAAGAATCAGCATACCCGCCTGGTAGTTACCGGCGGCGATGATGACGAAGATATGCTTGGCGTCGTGCACGTGATCGATCTGCTGCAGCAATCGTTACGACATGAACCGCTCAACCTGCAGGCCCTGATTCGTCAGCCGCTGGTGTTCCCGGAGACGCTACCGCTGCTTCCGGCGCTGGAGCAGTTCCGCAAAGCCAGAACCCACTTTGCCTTTGTGGTTGATGAGTTCGGCTCCGTCGAGGGCATTGTCACGCTCAGCGACGTTATGGAAACTATCGCCGGTAATTTGCCTAATGAAGTAGAAGAGATTGACGCTCGCCACGATATTCACAAAAACGGCGACGGTAGCTGGACGGTCAACGGGCATATGCCGCTGGAAGACCTGGTCCAGTATGTCCCCCTGCCGCTGGATGAGAAACGTGAATACCATACGGTCGCCGGTCTGCTGATGGAGTACCTGCAGCATGTGCCGCAGGAAGGTGAAGAAGTGAACCTTGACGGCTACGTTCTGCGCACGCTGCAGGTGGAGAGCCATCGGGTGCAAAAAGTACAAATAGTGCCGCCGGCGCATAATGAAGATGAACTGGACTATGAAGTGTAATGCTCACTTCAATGAATATTCTAAAGCCGCATGAACAATGGCAAACCGTTTTTTGAGGAGCCGTTGACATTACTGCCGGGCGGCGGCTGACGCCTTACCCGGCCTACAAATCCACGCCCGCAACACATAACGCCTTCCCCGTAGGCTCGCGCAAGCAAAGCGCCGCCGGGCAATGCCACATGTCGCACTTTGTCAGCAAAGACGCCGGCCATGGATTATCATCCGCCGACAACAACCGCCAGACTCACAGCTTATCCAGCAGCTTCTTCACATCCTTGCCATCCTGAGTGTTTTTATTGCGTTCGGCCCATTCACTAAGCCGTTTTTTCGCTTCATCCTGCAGCTGCTTGCGGAGTATCTGGTCCACCTGCAGACTGTAGCTCAGCGTCTGCCAGTTGCCATAAATTCGCAATGGGATCGCCGTCTGCTTGAGCCTATCGATGAGTTTGCTCTCGCCCTTCCAGCCGCCCAGTACCCGGACGTTGAAGCGCATATCGCAGTCTTCTTTCAGCAGATTGAGTTCACCCTGCCCGGTTAACGCCATCAGTTCAGATTGCCCCTGCATACCCTTTAAGGTCACCTGTCCATTATCCAGCGCAAACTCGGTGCTGACGGAGTCCAGCCTGGTCGCATTATCGTAGTTTTCCTGCGCCTGAACGTTGGTGCTGCGCTCGACGGCCTGCTGGACTAGCTGCTGGAAATTAAGCCCTTCAGTGCGCGTATCCGTCATCTGAATTTGCGCCTGCCCCTGCCAGCTGCGGCGGAACTCGTCGGCATCAATCTTGCCGCCGGAGAACTCGCCGGTCAGCGAGAGCTTGCCGGTCAGGTTTATCGAATAATTGAACGCTTTCAGAATCGAGCCGATCTCAACGTTGTCGAGCTGCGGCTCGAAGGAGGCTCGCGGCGTTTCACCTCGCGCGTCCAGCGAGCCGGGGAGCGAGAGCCGCCCACCGTCCAGGTTCCCCTGCATCTGATGAATCGTCAGCAGCCCCTGCTGGTTGCTGATATCGCTTTTCACTTGGGTAAAATGCATGCCACGCCACTGCAGCTGCTCAGCCGTGATGCTCAGCCGGGCGTTAAAACCGCGCAGCGAGTTGTAATCCTGCTGAATACCGTTATCCGCAATAACCGGGCGTAGCTGTCTGGCCTGGCTTTGCCCCTGCTGGTTAACGCCATTATTGTCAGATGCTGAGGGATGAGACAGCAGGCTATCGAGGTTGAGCGTGCCCGCCTGAAGATTCAGCGTCCAGTCAGGCTGTTGGCCCAGCACCACGCTACCGTTGCCGGCAACGGTACTGCCGTTAGCCGTTAAGTTCAGCTTATCGAAGCTGAGCTTTTTCGCATCCTCGAACCAGCTGGCCTGCATGCTGGCCTGGCCGCTAATCCCTTCAGGGGGAAGCTCCGCGCCGCGAAGCTGCCAGTTCAGTTGTGAAATGTCCGCCTTCAGAGAATGAGGATAATCACCGCCCTGCACCTGGGCGGTGAAGGAAAGCGCCAGATCGCGCTGATCGCGGTTCACCCGGCCAGAGAAATCGACCGTTGCGCGATGGCTGCTGTCCTGCTCCATCTGCAGGCGGATATCGCGCACCGTCACCTGCTCGCCATCTTCATGCTGAAAAAACAGCACGCTATCGGCAATCTGCAGCTTCTGGACATCATACGACCAGCCGCGATCCTCCGGAACCTGAGGCAGCGTGTTGTCGTGCGGAACGACCGGCGCTTCTTTGCTGCGCACGGCTTCGGTTTTGGGAGTCAGCTGGATCACCGCCCCCTTCAACATCACCTGCTTAACCTGCAGCTGATGCGAGATCAGCGGCAGCAGCCCGACGTCAAGGCGCATATTATCCGCGCGAATGACCGGTTCTGCCGCGCCGGGCGCGGTCAGGGTCATGCGGCCTGAGAGAATGCTGAGCTGCGGCCAGACGTGCCAGCGCAACGGCCCATTGAGTTCGAGCTGATAGCCGCTACGATCCGCTACCTCTTTAACCATATAGGCGCGAAAATCGTTGGGGTTGACCAGCAATACCAGCGCGGTAAGACCGGCGACAACTACCGCCAGTAAGATCATCAGCGTGGTCAGAATTCGTCTCATGGCATCCTCAGCAAACCGCTAAAATTATCAATCCTTGTCGATTCGACTCGCTACCGCGCCCTGCTGGTCGCGATATTTCGCATCTTCGCGGCGGTTATAAGGACGCACCGCCGGGCCGGATAAGGGTTCAAAACTTAACGCGCCGATCAGCATCCCTGGACGCAGCGCCAGCGGCAGCTTACCCGAATTATAGAATTCCAGAACGATACAGCCGGACCAGCCCGGATCGATGCGGTGCGCGGTAACGTGCACCATCAAGCCCAGACGCGCCAGCGAGGAACGGCCATCCAGCCAGCCGACGAGATCCGGCGGCAGGGTAACCGATTCAAAGGTCACCGCCAGCGCCAGCTCGCCCGGATGCAGGAAGAACGCCTCACCATCTGGCAGAACAATCTCTTCGCTCATCACCCGATCCAGCGCCGCGCTGACTTCCGCCTTCGGCCCGCTCAGGTCAATAAAGCCCGCCGTGTGCCCGCGGAAAGTCCGAAACTTATTCCCCAGCCGAACATCGACCGTCGCGCCGTTAATGCGCTCAACGGGCGGGCGCGGATTAATGGCCAGTCGCCCCTCATCCAACCAGGCTTCTATATCTCGGTCGCACAGACGCATGAACGTTCTCCTTTAAGGCATTGCGCCCCTACGCCTTCCGGGGATAAGGGCAAATTGGCTTCTCTTTGCACGTTACACAATTCGTTCGTGTTATTCAAAGAACTGACTGATTTTGGCCTTCAGAATATCGATGGCGATACGGTTCTTACCGCCGCGAGGCACAATAATATCGGCATACTGCTTGGAAGGGTCGATAAACTGCAGGAACATCGGGCGCACCGTTTTCTGGTACTGCGCCATCACTGAATCCATCGAACGTCCGCGCTCGTTGACGTCTCGCTTGATGCGGCGCATCAGGCAAATGTCCAGCGGGGTGTCGACAAAAATGGAGAAGCTGAGTTCGTTGCGCAGGCGAGCGTCGGTCAGCAGCAGAATCCCTTCAAGAATGATGACTTTCTTCGGTTCGATATGGATAGTTTCCGGCATACGGGTATGTTCAACGTAGCTGTATACCGGCAACTCTATCGGCTGGCCGCTTCTCAGCATCTGCAGATGCTGAAACAGCAGACTATGATCCATGGAGCTTGGATGGTCATAGTTGGTTTTTACACGCTCTTCCATCGACAGATGACCTTGATCCTTGTAATAGCTGTCTTCCGGAATAACGCCGATATGTTCATCGCCGACCTGTTCACGTAATTCACGATATAGCGTACTGGCGATAAGGCTTTTGCCCGAAGCCGATGCGCCGGCGATGCCTATAATGACGCACTGATGAGACGTATCAGTCATAAATTTTTGCGACCTGATTAACCTGGGAATGTAGGAAGGGTGGCGGTTGACCGCCAAACGCCGCAATTATAGGGATTTCAGCGCGTCGATACCAGTGCTAAGCGCCTCTCGGGTCTATTCCTCCTCCGGCGACCAGCCTTGCGTATACCAGATATGCAATAAAGCGTACGAGCGCCAGGGGTGCCAGCGGCTGGCGTAGCGCGCAATCCGGCTCGGCGTCATGCCGGGAAAACGCTGTTTAATCAGATAATCATCCGCCAGAAAGATATCCGGCGCCTGCCAGCCGCGCAGCGCGAAATAGTTCGCCGTCCAGCGGCCAATGCCGGGCAGCGTCTGCAGCTGCTTTATTCCAGCGTCGATATTATCCGGCGCCCGGAGGGGAAGTTCGCCGCTGATGGCCGCCCGCGCCAGGTGAATCAGCGCCTCCGCCCGCCGCAGGGGCATACCCAGCGCCTTCAGCGCCAGCGGATCGGCCTGCGCCAGCCGCTGCGCGCTCGGGAACAGATAAAAGCCCGGCGCATCGGTCAACGGTTCCCCGAAGGCAGCCACCACTTTCCCGGTCAGCTTTGCCGCCATGGCCACGCTCACCAGTTGGCCGAGCACCGCGCGTACCGCTTGTTCAAACGCATCCAGGGATCCCGGCAGGCGCAGCCCCGGCCTTGGCAGCGCGAGGTTTCCCAGCGTCAGGGCGATCCGCTGCGGGTCGCAGGACAAATCAAATAAGCGCGCAACCCGCGCCAGGCACTCTTCCGCGACCGGCTGTAGCCCGGCGGAAAGCGTCACCCGCATGCCCTGCGCGGCGTCATCCGGCGTCACCGCGATCAGCCCGGCGTGGCCATTGAGGGCAAAGCTGCGGCAGTAGCTGTTGTCGACAAAAGTTTCAATCCCCTGCACGGTACGCGCCTCAAGAAAATGAAACATCCATTGCCAGTCGTAGGGGGGATGCCAGGGTAGCAGCGTCATCATTTCTCCTTTTTTAGCGCTTCAATCATAGCGGCTCTGCGCCGCGGGCGCCTTGCTTTTAAATTCCAGTTGTCGCAGTGCCGTCAATCCGCTAAAGTCGCCCCCCTTCTTCACCGGCATGGGGATTTTGCAGGCTATGTTTATTGGTTTTGACTACGGTACCGCTAACTGTTCGGTGGCGGTAATGCGCGAGAATACGCCGCAGCTGTTGACGCTGGAAAACGGCAGTTCACTGCTACCATCCATGCTTTGCGCGCCGACCCGCGAAGCGGTCAGCGAGTGGCTCTACCGCCATCACGATGTCCCGCCCAACGGGGATGAAAACCAGGCGCTGCTGCGTCGCGCCATTAGCTTCAACCGCGAGGAAGATATCGACGTACTCGGCAACAGCGTGCAGTTTGGTCTCGCTTCGCTGCATCAATACGTTGAAGATCCAGAAGAAGTCTACTTCGTGAAGTCGCCGAAATCCTTTCTCGGCGCCAGCGGGCTCAAGCCGCAGCAGGTGGCGCTGTTTGAAGACTTAGTGTGCGCCATGATGCTGCATATCAAACTCCAGGCGCAAACGCAGCTGCCAGAAACCATCGACCAGGCGGTTATCGGCCGGCCGATTAACTTCCAGGGACTGGGCGGCGATGACGCCAACGCCCAGGCGCAGGGCATTCTCGAACGTGCGGCAAAGCGCGCGGGCTTCCGCGACGTGGTGTTTCAGTTTGAACCGGTCGCCGCCGGTCTGGATTTCGAAGCGACGCTGAGCGAGGAAAAACGCGTGCTGGTCGTCGATATCGGCGGCGGTACCACCGACTGTTCACTGCTATTGATGGGGCCGCAGTGGCGGGAAAAAGCCGATCGCCAGCAAAGCCTGCTTGGCCACAGCGGCTGCCGGGTCGGCGGTAACGACCTTGATATCGCCCTGGCCTTTAAATGCCTGATGCCGCTGCTGGGTATGGGCGGCGATACCGAAAAAGGCATCGCGCTGCCGATTCTGCCGTGGTGGAATGCGGTGGCGATTAACGACGTCCCGGCGCAAACCGATTTTTACAGCGCCGCCAACGGTCGCCTGCTTAACGATTTGCTGCGCAGCGCCCGCGATAGCGAAAAAGTCGCGCTGCTGCTGAAGGTCTGGCGTCAGCGTCTGAGCTATCGCCTGGTGCGGAGCGCGGAAGAGAGCAAAATCGCCCTGTCCGCGCAGCCGAGCGTCACCGCCGGGCTGCCGTTTATCAGCGACGAGCTGGCGACAGCCATCAGCCAGCAGGGTCTGGAAGCGGCGCTGGATCAGCCGCTGGCCCGCATCATGGAGCAGGTTCAGCTGGCGCTGGATAACAGCAATGACAAGCCGGATGTGATTTACCTGACCGGCGGCAGCGCTCGCTCGCCGTTGATCAAAAAAGCGCTGGCGGCACACCTGCCGGGCATTCCGGTGGCCGGCGGCGATGATTTTGGCTCGGTCACCGCCGGGCTGGCCCGCTGGGCGCAGGTGGTGTTTCGTTAATCACACGGTACGATCCCGGATTGCGGCTGACGCCTTATCCGGGCTACCGACCAGGGTTTGGTAGGCCGGGCAAGGCGTCAGCCGCCGCCCGGCAACAATACGAACACAATATCAAAACCGCGCTCTGTTATTTCTCTTCACGCCGTGAAACGTAATCCCGCCGCTGTTCGCCGGTATAAATCTGCCGCGGACGATAAATCGTCAGCGGCGCTTCGTGCATTTCGTTCCAGTGCGCCACCCAGCCAAGCGTTCTGCCCACGGCGGTAATCACCACAAACATCGATGAAGGCAGCCCCATCGCCTTGAGGATCACCGCAGTATAGAAATCCACGCTCGGCGACAGGCCATTTTCAACAAAGTACGGGTCGGTGAGCGCCACCTCTTCGAGGGCCATCGCCACCTGCAACGGCATGTCGGACATCCCCAGCTCTTCCAGTACCCGATGACAGGTCTCGCGCAAAATGGCGGCGCGCGGGTCAAGATGACGGTAGCGAGAGTTACCGAATCCCAGACGACGGAACGTCTGCGGGTCGCGTTTCGCTTTGCTCAGGAACGCCGGAATTTGATCGACGGTGTTGATCTCCTCCAGCATCCGCATACTGGCTTCGTTCGCCCCACCGTGGGCCGGTCCCCACAGAGACGCGAGCCCGGCGGCGACGCAGGCAAAGAGATTCGCCCCGGAGGAGCCCGCCGCCCGGACGGTGGTCGTCGATGCGCACTGGCCATGGTCGGCGTGCAGCACCAGGATCTGGTTCATCGCCTGCTCAATCACCGGATTCAGCTGATACTGTTCCGCCGGAATAGCAAACAACATATGCAGGAAATTCCCCGCATAGGAAAGATCGTTGCGCGGATACTGCGCCGGTTGCTCAATTGAAAACTTATAGCTCATCGCCGCGAGCGTTGGCATTTTCGACAGCAGGCGGGTGGCGGCCAGCGCGCGGTGCTCAGGATTTTCAACGTCCAGCACATCGTGATAGAACGCCGCCAGGGTGCCTACCAGGGCGCACATTAAGGCCATCGGATGCGAGTCGCGACGAAAGCTGCTGCACATGCGGGCAATCTGCTCATGCACCAGGCTATGGCGGGTAATCGTGTTTTTGAAGTCCTGATAGCTGGCTTCGTCAGGCGCATCTCCGCGCAGCAGAATCCACGCCACTTCCAGGAAGTCGCACTGGCGCGCCAGCTGATCGACCGGATAGCCGCGGTGCAGCAGAATGCTCTTTTCGGTATCGATCCACGAGATGGCCGACTTACAGCCTGCGGTGTTAGCAAAGCCGGGGTCGAAACTGCATATCCCCGCGGAAGCCAGCGGACGAATATCCATGCCGAGGTAGCCCAGGGTCCCCGAGACCGTACTCAAAGGAATTGACTGTTGTTCATCCAAAGAAAGCGTTAGCGATTTCGTCGTCATCCTGTCAGGTCCCCTTCCACAACGAGTGATGAATTAACCCGGGCGTTTCTCCGGGCGCAACGGCCAACATAACCAGAGTCGTCCGGCGATTCTTTGATATGGATAACCAAAACATTCATAAAACAGCGTTATTATCAGCGGTTTTATGTTGATTACCCTCTAATAATTACCGATAAAAATAGCGCGTAATCGCTTGTTCACCTTGCGGTTTACCTGCCATTACGCGCGCTCGCTAAGATAATATCCGCTGCATGGCAGCAAATTTATCGTATTTGTTTTATCAATCCTTCGTCCGTTTCGCTTTCACTTCACGGTACCAGCGCGGATGATGCTTCTTCGCCCAGGTCTTCGTCACCCAGCCTTCCACCATCGCGGTAATGGTGCCCTTCACCCACAGCGCGGCGTAAATATGCACCATGATCACCACGATCAGCGCGACCGCCGAGAAGGAGTGCAGCATCAGCGCGACGCGGATAACCGGGATGGAGAACGCCGGCGCAAAGTACGGACGCCAGATAATCACCCCGCTCACCAGCAGCAGCACAAGGAAGATAATCGCCGCCCAGAACACGCACTTCTGGCCGAAGTTATAGCGCCCGGTGTCGCCCACTTCCTCGTTGACCACAATCTTGCGAATGTTCTTCGCCCAGAAAATATCGTCCCGGTTGATCAGGTTATGGTGCCAGTAGCGGAAGAACATGATGATGAACGAGGCAAACATAATCACGCCCACGAACGGGTGCAGAATACGCGCCAGCTGCGGGGTGCCCATGATGTGCATCAGCCAGTTGAAGGACGGGAAGAAAAAGCCCAGCCCGCTCACCGCCGCCAGCACGAAGCAGAAGGCGGTGACCCAGTGGTTGATGCGTTCCGGCGCGGTGTAGCGCACGATGGTGTCACGTCTTTTCATTTGCGCACCTCGTCTTTCTCTTCATCCAGATTGTCCTCTTCCTCTTCCGCGCGGTTCGGACCGACGCCGACGTAGTGGAAGATGCTGGCGGCGAAAGTGGCCGCAAAGCCGACCGCCGCGAGAGGCTTCCAGATCCCTTTCCAGAACTTAACCGTGGCGCTGATTTCCGGGTTCTCCGGCAGGCCGTGGTACAGGTTCGGCTTGTCGGCGTGGTGCAGCACGTACATCACGTGCGTGCCGCCAACGCCGGCCGGATCGTACAGCCCCGCGTTGTCGTAACCGCGGGTTTTCAGCTCGGCGACGCGCTCGCCGGCCAGCGTTTTCATCTCCTCTTTGGAGCCGAAGTGGATAGCGCCGGTCGGGCAGGTTTTCACGCACGCCGGCTCCTGGCCAACGT
>OLJQ01000005.1_pt1 | contig 229710 bp, 230 predicted proteins | sample 1603621 | NCBI WGS metagenome assembly OLJQ01 (sample SAMN04436612, study PRJEB24849) | human gut metagenome | biome: human gut; feature: NICU; material: stool | host: Homo sapiens | place: USA: Saint Louis, MO | collected 2009-12-03 | reverse complement strand
TCCATGTTCTGACGTGCAGGTCTGGAATGAGCGTCAGAATCGCTTTGTACGCAGCCGTAGACGGCATCGTTGAAAAACCATTTCCCGAACAGCGCTCACAGGTTTTATAAACCGGCGCCCCCTGCTCTTTGGTCTCTTTTCGATCCAGAACCTGTCCAGAGCCACCGCAGCGGCAGCGGGCGTTAATGGCCCCCTTCCCACCGCATACAACGCACTGCCGTAATACTATCTCCTGCCTGATAATCGGGGCGACAATTTCCTCGCCGTCGCTTTTGTATATTCCGGGGTGCTTAACAACCTCCTCAACTGATTTGGTTAAACCAGCCCCCTCGCATGCCGTGCAGATCCCGGTTGTTTCAGCTGAGCGGGAATACTCTGCAAAGGCAAATTGCGCCAGAATCAGGCAGCAGCGCCCCAGAGCCTTACCCGCTGCCTTTCGCACGTTTTTAGGGGCTGTATCAATGGCATGTCGCGCCAGCGCCTGAACTGTCAGCTGCTCATCGGTCTTACTGATGCCCGTCTTACCGAAGAACGCCGCCAGCCCGAACCGCGCCCGGCTGCTAGTAACGCCGATCCCTGTCATGATATCTGTACCGTTCAGGCGATTCGGTGATGTGCTTTTCACGTCGTCACTGATATGCATGCCTTGCGGGCTGAAATGCTTTAACGATGCTTCAAGTTTCATGCAGCCACCTTTTTGTAAAATACCTGTTCACGAACCTGATCGCCGTTCATGAGCATGTCGTTAAAATCACCGTTATCGGGCCAGCGAATGCTGACTTTCACCAAGTCGTTTTTCGCCAGCAGGTTTGCATGGGCGCACTCGAACGCCGCGGCATGACCAGTAGCCGAGTGTTTGTCCATATCGGCAAAAACAATCAGGTGCTTTACGCCGGCTGGAACACGGAATTTCTTCATAAACCCACTGTTGATTACCGCCCAGGTATTGACGCCATAAACCTGATAACAGGAAAGCGCCGTCTCGATGCCTTCAGCGATGCCGATCGTCGTCGATACCGGAAACATGCGAATGGCCACTGAACGGGCGTGATCCAGATAACTGTCCTCCTGAAGCGACTTAAGGCGTTTGGCGCTATCAATATTTGCCTTTCTGTCGCCGTCCAGCAGCGTCTGGTGCAGGTAACAAAGTTCAGCTTTGTCATCGGTCGCCAGGGCGTACAGGGCCTGATATACGCGCCCCGCATGCCGCTGGCGGTCGCAGAAGCGAATACTCTCTGCCGGCAGCTTGCTGATCCCCCGCTGAAGGAGGTATCCCGCAGCTCCCGTTCCCCGCAAATCAACCAACTTTGAAAACTTACTGATGACCCGCTGCCTCTGCCGCGCCGCTGAACTGTTAACAGGCACGTTGATGCGCTGATAGTTATTCCCGATAAGCTGGTCCACCTCTGCGCAGATGGCGGAAAAGCTTTTTGACTGGGTCAGGGTCAGCAGCTTCATTCCGTCGCCGCTGCCGCATACGCAAATCCATGTGCCCTGACCATCACGGTCATCTACGCGGTATTTGCCCCGCGCCTTACAGATCGGACATTCTCCCTTGTAGTGGTTTTTCCCGGTGATCGGGGGGAGTCCGTAATATTCAAAAATTTCAGACCATCGACCTTTTGCTGCTTCTGCTGTTTTCATATCACTGACTCGCGCTATTTACGTTTTTCTGGAGTTTTCGTTTTGCTTCGATAATTAACTGTCCGTCACTCCCCTCTGGTGGCTCGTAGTGAGCGCTGTAGTTCTGAGGCGTGAGCAGATCATTGGTCGGTTGTTTCGCAGTCTGCTGCGCACGTTCGCGGCCTTTAGCAAATTTGATAAGCTTGTGTTTGATGTGGTTGCTAACCTCCGGTGTGATTTCTATCGGGAAGTCGCTTAAGCCGTTCGGCCATTCGCCGAATTTTTCCTGGAAGGTGTGAGCACACCAGCCATCGCTGACCGGCTTCCCCTGCGCTGCACGATGACGCTGATAAAACTTGATTTGACTCCACCAGGACTGTTTGTCACTTTTGGTGTAAACCGTTTCGCCCTTGCTCATTTTTTTTATATTGCGGGTGCCGTCAGTCTCGACGTCCTGACCAACGAGCGGTTTAAATCCGCATTTAGGGCAGACGTAGACGCCGGCAGGCTTCATGAAGTGGCATTCTGGGCATTCTTTCGGGAGTTTCTCTTCGCGCTCTTTGGCTGCGCGAGCTGCTGCCCCTTTCATGCCATCGTTTTTAGACGGCAGTTCGTCATATTCAATTGCGTCAGGGAAGCCGAGACGGTGAACTGTACCGCTATGATCGAAGATAAGGCAGGCGTCTTTCCCGGGTGCCGTTCGCAGTCCGCGGCCAAGCGCCTGCAGCCAGCGAATTTCGCTCTTTGTTGGTCGCGCATAGATGATGCAACGGACATCGCTGTCGAAGCCAGCCACCAGCACACCCACGCTGACGATGATTTTTGTGGCGCCGTTTTCAAACCGATGAATGATGAGGTGGCGTTCATCGGACGGGGTTTCAGCGACCATTACCTCTGCGTTGATGCCTGCACGGGTAAACTGCATAGTGACGAAATTAGCGTGATCCTTATCGACACAGAACGCCACCGTAGGCAGGTCCCGTCCATTACGCAGCCAGTTATCAACGATATCTCCCACCAGGTCGGAGCCGCACATAATCTCGGATAGCTGTTTTTCGTTATAGTCGCTGCCATACTCCTCAGAAGTAGCTGACTTTACCCCTTTCAGATCGGGCTTAGTCGGCGCATAGAACTCATAGGGGCTGAGATCGCCACGCTGGATCAGCTCGCCAATAGTGGTTGGCTTGATAAGGGAAGAATAATATTTCCCCAGCCACGGAGAAAATGGGGTGCCTGACAGACCAACCACTTTGATTCCTGAGTCCCGGATAACTTCCAGCAACGCACGTTTCTTCATGTGCGCCTCGTCGACAATAATCAGTTCAATGTTGTCCGGGAAGTCGCGGCGGATAAGCGTGTCGGCGCTGGCGATCTGAATCAGACGTTTTGGATCGTAATCTGGGTGGTCTCGCCAGATGATGCCAATCTCATCTTCAGGTAAACCATACTCAACGAAACGAGCTGTAGTCTGGCGGACCAGGATGGTATAGGGTGCGATAAAAATAACGCGCTTTCCGCGGCTGATATGGCCGGCAGTGATGAAAGCAGCCAGGCCGGTCTTTCCGCTGCCGGTCGGCGCATAAACCATGAACGTGCGGTTTTGCTTCCATTCCCGGCGCAGCGAGTTAAGCGCACGATCCTGTGCAAAATTCGGTTCAATGTTCAGCATCATCACCACCTTTAAAATTCACTATTCCAAAAAGGACCTTTCCCCGATCTGAGAAGCGGTAAACCATGTACTACCTGTCTGGTACGCTGCCGCTTTAAAACCTGTCTCTTAGATCGATACCTACCTAACCTATGGAGCTGTCTGTTGGAAAAGGACGCTATTCCTGCCCTAACTCCCAACTCCCCCCAAACCCCCCTCTTCCCTCTTCCCCATCCCATGTACTCGCAAGCTGGTACAAAGAACAAAAAACAGTCAAGGATTGTTCCCTGCTATCACCCGGCACCTTTAAGCCCGGTGACCAACGGATCGTTACCGTGATCCGGCCAGGGGTGGCTTGGTCGTATACCCCTGCAGCGCGCGTCCGTGTGCATCCACGAACCTGCGAAGCCTCACATTGGCTTCATGCCGGGCCCGGTTCTCCTGCCGGTATGAAACGGGCTCAGCGTTAAACTCGATTTCGTAAACCTCTGAATACTTCAGGGCTATTTTCCGTCGCAGCGATGACGGCAACCGCAACAGATGTTCCTGTATCCAGGCTGCATCTGCCTGGCTGTACTGCGCGGGCATTTCAATCTGTACATAATCCGGGTACATAACGCCTCCGGTTAAAACAGCCTGTACTGGTTGTTGCGATTGGCCTTCTTCCGCGCCTTGCGTTCAGCAACTGGCGTCTGGCCCAAAGCCCACTGCTTCGCCAGATGCAGACAATCATCAAAAGCGGCCCCCTTACGGCTCGCCTGCGACATCCGGCGGTAGTAATCAAGAGCACGCTCTACCCCCCCCTGATGGAATCAGAGGGCAGCAAATCGGCTTCCAGCGTCGCAGTAATGTGCTTTCGAATGAAATCTTCGGGTGACATGTCACACCTCTCGAATCGAAAAAATTATCTCTTCTTATCAAGCAATAACCTGTTTTGTTGCATGGTTTGCAGAATGCTCTTCCGAAAAAATTTCATCTAAGTTTGTTTCTAACCCCAAACCCTGGAAAGCCTTAACCAGACGGCGAGCGACAGAGATATCCGGGATGCGTCGCCCTGTTTCATAGTGGCTAACGGCTCCCTGGGTGCTGTGAATGAGCACAGCTAGCTCGCCCTGCGTCACTTTCGCTTCACGCCTTAATCGTTTGATTCCTCTCATCTGTTAACCCCTCAGATAAATAATACATAATGTACTATACACAAGCTAGAGAATAATACAAAATGGAACTTGATGAAAAAATACGAATTGTAATAATCATGAGCATGAAACAGAGATGGCAGGACCTGGCAAAAGCCAGAATGAAAGAAGTTGGAATGACCCAGGAACAGCTGGCGGAAGCGCTCGGCGTTACACAGGGCGGGCTTGGCCATTGGTTAAATGGGCGTCGTGAAGCTACTTTAGAGGTGATAGCGAAGATATTTAATATCCTGAAAATGCCAGGTTTCGTAGTGAACGCCGACGGAACGGTCAGTGACACAAAAACAGACCATAACGTCGTATTTCGCGGAAAAAATGAACCGCAAGGAAAATATCCCGTAATCAGCTGGGTTAGCGCTGGAGAGTGGATGGAAGCTATCGAGCCCTATCATAGGCGCGCTATAGACCGCTGGTATGAAACGACTGTTGATTGTTCTGAGGATTCCTTCTGGTTGGACGTGAGGGGCGACTCGATGACCTCTCCGGTAGGCCTTAGTATTCCTGAAGGGATGGTGATACTCATCGATCCGCAGGTCGAAGCGATTAACGGCAAGCTAGTTGTAGCTAAACTCGAAGGTGACAACGAGGCGACGTTTAAAAAATTAGTTATCGATGCTGGCCATCGCTTTCTAAAGCCTTTAAATCCTCAGTACCCGATTATCCCAATCAACGGGAACTGCAGAATAATTGGCGTTGTAGTAGACGCAAAAATAACCAACCTCCCGTAATACAAATCAAGCCGCTTTTGCGGCTTTTTTTCGCTCCGGCCTAGATCCAACCCACATTAAAAAATTAAATAACCCAACAAATCAACCACATAAAAGATAATACAGAAAAATAATCCATTTTGTATTGATCTTATTTAATACGTTATGTATTGTTTATTCATCAGCGGACAACGGGCCAAAAAGATGAGTACACAAAAATTCTATCAATTAGTAGACATTCCAGATTACAGGTTTAGAAGTGATGACTCCAAAATCAGCGGCATCGATTTTGATGCTATATCTACTGATTGCGATACAAAAACCATTTCTCTGCTTGAGGCCATCAGTCATATCGGGCTTACTGTGCTTACCTTAAGTAATGAGGATGACCTTGACAAAGAAAAATTAAGCAGTCTTTGTGCCGTAATTACCGATCTTGCAGAGTTAGCAATTGCAACAAATAAAATCGCCAAATCTGCGACTTATTCAATTGGATATAAGGATGGCGAGAATGGCTGATATTACTTTACATAAAGCTGCGGAAAAAGCTTATCAAGCTGAATTAGTTTCAAGAATGCTTGAAGAGTACCCGAGCAAATTAACTGATTCTGACATTGCAACCGTGGCTTCACTTTTATCAAACCTGATAGGTTCCGTTACTGCGTATTTAGTTGAAGAAGAATCGAAGAGCCCTTTATAAAATTTAAATAAAAGATTTAAAACGGCATAACTGCCGGGGCCTAGCTCAACCAAAATTAAGGAAATTATATATGAAAGATTTGATTATCAGTGAAGAAATTAAAGCAGAAGCATCCAGGTTACAAGGTGAGTTGCATAAATTCTGCGTGGCTAACGGTGTGCCTATGGTTGCCTGCACTTTACAGGGCCGGGTTAAAACAACTGAGGGGTGGAAGATTGAAAAAATGCTTTCTTGCCTTATCGACGGACGCTGCGGGGCTGTAGATACAACCATTCTGGCCGCCTCGGGGGTTTTGCATCTCGCAGATGTTCCACCTCCCATCGCACTGATTCTCACCGCTATCGGTGAAAAGGAACACCAAAAACAATAGTTCTCAAAATCTAAATGTGAGCGGGATTATGACTTTTATTATCAACCAAGCAGCATATAAATCAGCCCGCCTGTACGCGATGAGCGGACACGAACTAATTGCAGCGTTATACCTGCGCAAAGCGTACGGGAGGTAATTATGTGGGACCCAACCAATGACGATAGCGTTGAGTGTGTATCGTTAGAAATAGAGAATCTCACCGAGTTGTTAGATCTTATGCTTTCAAACTCCGAACGTATGGGGAATAAACAAATCACCGCCCTATTAGGATTATGCTTGAATTTATCTTCGGGGATTTTTTTATGGGTCAAAGAAGAGGAGAAGCGTCGGGAAAAAGAAGAGGAGTCGCGCCGTGAAAACAAATCTGATTGAAACGCGTCGCCGCCACCTCGTTCGGGCAAAGCTGGATTCAATGATGAGAAGAACAGGAAGCCATTTCCAGATAGTCAAACTGGATGATGGTTCGAATTTACCTGTGGAGCTTGACGAAGACATTTTAACAAAAGCATTAATCAAGTTGTTTGAAGCAATGATTTATGACAACCACAAGCGCGAACAGGCGGAGCATTTAATTGCTGAGCATTATTCGAATTGCATGGGCGTTAATAAGTTAACACCCGATGGTGTGGACTTTATGAATGCGCTTATTGCAACGCTGGCTGAGCAGTCATTAAAAGCGGAGAAAATAAATAATGGCTAATTTACCCCTCCCTATTACACACGAAAAAGTGCAGGTCGTTATGACGATTGAAAACGGCCAGGTAATAGATACCCGCAAGGTTCGCGATAACGAGCTGAATGCCAGCATGGATACCTTTTTCTGGATGGCAAAGAAAGCAGGGTATCAGGTGATCGCCCCTAATCAGGAGGAAGCCAGTGGCACTAACAGCAATACGCATTCCTGAGCGGGTACACCTGCAGGCGCTGCAGGTCCTGCTGCGATACCGGCGGAAACGGATATATGCGCGACGTATGCACCGCACCGGATATCTCAGCCTGAAGGTTAACCCACGCTGGCGGCTGTTATCGAAAGACGATGGCCGGAACTGGGAAGTAATGAGCCATGAAACGTATAACCGGGAGAAAGACAGATGATCGACAACCGCACCGCCAGCGCCATTGACCTGGCATTACAGAAGCACCACACGCCAGTTGGCGACCTTTACGCCGCTATTCGTCACGGCCGCATGAAGCGCTGCTTTAGCCGCGATACCGCCATTAGCTGGCTGGCTCACTTTCTGACGTCGCACGCCTTCGCTCTGTCCGGGTTTAAACAGCGCCGCCCTGATTTTCTGGTTGAGCACGAAGGGGTCGAGATGTGGTGCCGTGGCGAAACTACCGACGAATATCACCGTGCTCACCAGCGGACCGTTCGCCGCCTACGCCGCATCCTCGCACGCAAACGCGAAATGCAAAAGTGGTGTGAAAAGTGGGATGCCATGCACGACCGCTACGTGAAAGAGCGTGAAGAACTCAAAGCCAGCAAACCAGCAGAGGTACGCAATGGATCACACAGCATTTAACCCGGAACCAACATCAACCGGCATCCGGTTATCTGGAAGCAGGATCATTGGTTACTCCGCCGCTATTCGTGAACTGGATAACGGGCGCTATGACAAAAATATCGCCGAAGGTATGGAAATTCTGGCCTGCATCATGGAGGCGGTCGAAAGCAGCTGGATCACGCTCAACATCGAAAAGCAAATCATCGTCTGGCGCTGGTTGCTCGCCGCGGTATTCATTACCGAGGAGCGGGAGAAGAACGGGACTGTAGACGTTCCGAACGAAGAAGGCGGCGTTGATACAGCCGTTATCTATTCCGGCGAGCACGGTGCAATCAGCGTCTACCCCGGGCCGGAGCGCTTTGCTCTCGCTAACCATATTGAGGCCGGCGCCATTGAGAAATACGGGCCTGATCTTGGCCAGCAGTTGGCGCTGCGGATGTATCAGGACATGGTTATTGCTGACGACGAAAGCGGGTTCAGGTTGTCCGCTATGGGCAGGGAAGGTTTCAACCTTCTGCATGACGGCTTTATCGAACAAATTCATACCGAAGGCATGCCAGACATGCCGGTTATGCACTGAGGATATAAGAATGAAAAACGAGCTTATCAACGTGTGGTACCGAGTCACGTTCATGGTGACCGAAAACAATGATCGCCGCGAATACACAACCTTCACCGAGGGTAGCAGCGAGACAGGGGCCGCGGTTTCTGCCGCGGTCAGTATCTGCGAAAGCCGCGACAGTTTAAGCAATCCCACTTTCAAATCTATCCGCATCGCAACCTATGGTGAGGCTGAATCACTTAATGCAGAGCTTGATGCCATTGCCGAACGCGAAGAAAAAGTAGCACAGGAGGCTGGCAATGAATAAGCCTGTTATGAATAACCTGCCCGATATGAGCAGCGACAAAACTATCAACTCCCAAGAGTTGCTGGTGATGGTCAATGACGCCCGTCGCCAGTACGGTGAGGGCTCAATCCGCAACAACGTCTTCATTGAACGCATTAAGGATGAACTCGAAGGCGAGACCTACAAAATTTTTGTAGGTCAGAAAAATGGCGCTGATATTGAAATCATTGACATGCTCTTTAAGCAAGCTCTCCGCGTAGCGGCTCGCGAGTCGAAAGCTGTGCGTCGTACGCTTGTCGATCAGCTTGAGGATATGGCCGGTAATAAGCAGTCCATGACCGAAATCGAAATGATCGCCGCTATGGCCGCCGACGCTGTTCGTCAGCAGAAACGCATTGCGCATGTTGAGGAGAGGGTCGAAGAAGTTGTTGAGACCATGGAGAACATTAAGCGCGGCTCCGTCCCTGCTGGGTGGGCTGGATATTCGGTGCTGAAAATCAAATCCGGCATGACGCCACCTAAATGCAAAACCCTCGTAAAGGCGTACGGAATTCCAACCGATACGATCACCATGCTAACACCTGATGGACAGCCTCGCCCCATGGCTATCGTGCTGGATGCTGATTTTATGCGGGCATTTCGCCAGATGATGTCCGAGGCAGAGCCCCGCGGTACCCGTTGGTATCACCCGAAAATGGGCCTGTTTCAGGCTATTGGGTGGGAGGGTAACCATGACCAATAGCGATATCTGGATGCCAGCGGGTTCTATTGAGGAGGCCCACCAGCGGGCCTTAACGTGGGTTTGCGATGCTTACCTGTTCTATCTGGTTAGCCTGCACCGTCGCCCGGTGTACCGTCACCAGTATGGCGATATTTCGCTTAACCAGCCAGCCTTGCAGGGCTTCGTTAAAGATAAGGGGTGGGAGATGGAACGGCGCTGGGCGCATTACATCAACATTCTGGACCTCGTTAAATATATGCATCACAGCAATTCGGAATTTATCGACTGGGGTACAGTGCCGGCGCTTACGCCTCGGGGGCTCCGCTGGATGAATGCATGCCTTTCACGCCTGGGCGAAATGGTGAACAGCTATGGCGGATGGGAAAACTACATCATTGCAAGTGAGGAGGAGCGAAACGATGAAAATCGACTTTAACGACCAGGGCGAAGCATCGACGGTTACCGTCACCAGCACGGTGTTTGAATTCCGCCGGCACAACCGGGCGATAGATGTTGCTCTATTTCTGGTTCCCGGCATGACCAGCAATAGCAGCGGATTTTTCATCATGAAAACTGTTCTGTCCGGACGAACTAAGCACGCGCTACGGGCCTACAAACATCTGCTGCGGGAGGAAAAGCGATGAGTGAATTAACTTTCGTCATTGAGTTTGACGCAGGGAAAGAGCCGCCAGTACATGCCCATATGGAAGCTTTTGGTGGAAAGGTTGTTGCAGTAGCGTTTCGCAATGCTTTAGAGGAAAACGATAACGATGATACCGCCGCCAAAATGCTGGGCATCACTCTGCCCGATACCAGTTCAAAAGCGTTCTGGAGCGGTACAGGCAAGAGCGAAGTTTTCCATCCGGAGACGTACAAACGCTGGGTTAAAGAGGCGGTCGAGCGCGGTTGCGCCATCGCCCGTATCGATGTGGAGGTCAAGTAATGGTCGAATCCAACATGTTTGAATTGGCAAAGCTGATCAAGGATGCCAACGGCGACTCCTTAGCAATGGTAGATGCGATCTGGGAGGCGGGTTATCGCCAACCGGAACGCAGCGCAGAACAGGCTGCACAAATTACCATTGATACTTTTTTCTACTGCGAAAGATTCAGCATGCCTTCGGATTTTTGGCCGCGCAACTATGACAGCGTGCTTCAGAATGAATTGATGAAGGCGGTGATCGGAGAAGATGGTGAGTTAGATGAAGCAGATGCCAGCACCATTGCCAGAAGCATTATTAATGCTGGATTCAGCAAGGAGACGGGTAATGTTTAATCTGGCATACGCTGACATCATCATGGAGCTGAGAACGAGCGGTGAATGCCGTAGCGCGGAATGGTTTAGCCATCACATCCACTCCTACCGCAGCCTCAGCATGCAGGACAAGAAAAATCTCAAAGTATTTCTGTCGGGCGATCCGCAGATCATTGTGCTGGAGGCAGCTAGTAAAGAGAAATACCGGCGGGTCAGGCTATACAGGCATCGCAAGCATGGTAAGCCAGACGCCATTAAAGGGTACATATATCCCCTGGTGGCGCCAGCAAATAAGCGATGTCCAGGATGCGGGAAAAATAAAGAAAAAATGGATTTTTACGCAAACGCCAGAAGTCGTGACCTTCTTTCAACTTACTGCAAGTCTTGCCATGGGAGTCGATACCTTGAACAGAGAATTTGAGATCTGGGTCAGGCTGCGCTATGGCGGACGCTATGACCTGACGCGAGACGGTCACGGCTACTACTGCCGGGAAGTGGTTAAGCGGATGTATGAAACGTGGTGCCACTGTCGTGGCCTGAAAGTGGTGTGAGGTGGGTAATATGGTAGACATTGAAATGATTGACGAGGAAGAGGCGATGAGGATGATCAGAGTATCTTCACGCGTGACCATCCGGAAATACACCGAGCGCTATAATTTCCCCAAACCGGTCCGGACCTACCCTAAGCAGTATTTGCGCTCTGCTATTGTGGAGTGGATCTTGAACGGAGGTATCAACCAGAAATCTTCCTGATATGCCAGAATATCTTTTCAGCATACAGATCATAGGCGTCTTTCTGTTCGGCAATCCAGTCATGCTTGTTATAGACAGAAAGCACGCCGCCAAGCTCATGCCCCAGCATTTTTTCGATGACGTGCGGGGCAACACCCTCTTCAGATAGCCGGGTTGCCAAGGTGCGCCGGAAATCATGTGAAGTAAACTCACCAAACCCCAACGAGTCCTTGATTCTTCTCAGAAATTTATTTGCACCAGAAATGGTAATAGGGCTTTTTAGGTCCTCGCCCGGGAAAAGTATATCCCCATACGTCATTTCAGCTTTTTTCAGCAAATCATCTGCCGCGGAGAAAATGGGACGCCTGATAATTTTGTTGGTTTTGCTTTTCTCCGCCGGCACAACCCACAACCCCTCCTCTCGGTCAAATTCACCACTTATAGCCAGCCGGAGCTCGCTATTCCTGGCGCCATACAGCATCAGAAGTTGATGAAGCAACCGGTTAGAGGTTGATCCGCGACTTCTTTCTATAGCCATCCAGATTTTGGCGAGTTGGTTATAGCTGAGAGTGGTCTCCCCAATCACCGGTTTAACACCGATGTCTTTCGGCTGCAAAAGCATGAGTTCGGTTGTGCTAATGAACTGTCGGCGCGTACACCAACCAATGGCGGACCTGAGTTGTATCAATAAATGCCGGGCTCGGCGAGGATTGATTTTCTCCTCTTCGGTAAACCTCTCTACCCACAAGCGGACAGGGATATCCTCAACCGGAATACCGGGAAAAGCGTCGCGCATATGCTTTATAACCGTTGACTTATAAAGCGCTATCGTCTTAGCTCTTAGCGTTACGTCGACGTAATTTTCTTTCCAGTAATCCAGGCAATCCTTTACCGTTGGCTTACTATTGGATTTATTGCCGCCAGCCAGCGTCCGGGGGTCAATGCCTTTGTCTGCCGATTCCCTCAGGTCTGCAACGATATTGCGGGCATCGCGCAGGGTCAGCGCTGGGTAGCGCCCGAGCCCCATTCGGTTCTGCTTCCCTTCCCATCTGAACCTAAACTGAAAGCTGATCACGCCTTTGGGGGTTATGCGAATTCCAAGCCCGTCAGAATCCGTAATTTCAGCAGGCCCGGAATATGGTTTACCATAGATAGAGCGGAGCTTTGTGTCACTGATTGCCATGTTATTTTTCTGTACTCATCATTTGGGTATTTTATGTACTTATTCTGTACTCAATATCGCATGAACGAACATAAACAACAATATCAAATCATGCACAACCATGTGCAACAATTGACAATAAAACTTAAATAATAATTAAAAATCATATGCATGAATATCTAACCGTGTTCACCATTGACCGCACAATATCAACTATGTGCAAAGCCCGCACCTTGCCGAAGATTACGAAACTATGGTGCCGTTTCAGGCATTACAAATGATCGGTCATCAGGTTGATGCGGTCTGTCCAGATAAAACAAAAGGCGACTTCATTATGACCGCGATCCATGATTTTGACGGCGCCCAGACCTACAGTGAGAAACCCGGGCACCGCTTTGTTCTCAACGCCGATTTTACAACGGTGAAAGAACAGGATTACGACGCGCTGTTAATCCCCGGCGGCCGGGCGCCAGAATATCTGCGCCTGAATGCGCAAGTGATTAAACTGGTGCAGGCATTTGACGCAGCGCGTAAACCGATTGCTGCCGTTTGCCACGGCCCTCAGCTGTTGGCAGCTGCGGGGGTATTAAAAGGCCGCACCTGCAGCGCCTATCCGGCCTGCGCGCCGGAAGTGCGGCTCAGCGGCGGACATTTTGCCGACATCGGTATCGATCAGGCGCATGTGGATGGCAATCTGGTGACCGCCCCCGCCTGGCCCGCTCATCCGCAATGGCTGGCGAAATTTGCCGAATTGTTGCAGTAGCAAACCTGACAAATATAAAAGGCCGGAACGGATCATCGGGGACTACCGTCTGAAGGCGATGCTGGCGCTAAAAATCGCGCCAGCATCGGTTTTAATGGCAGTTAAAAAAGATTATCGGCAATGCTGTAAGCTCAGCTTTTGGGGTAGACGGTGCAGACTTTCGCCGAAGCAGGGCCAGACGCGATCGCTGCCCGTCTGGTCATTCGATATGACCAGAACAACCGGGAACCACGATATGATAAGTTCGGAAATAACCCCTTTGCTTGCTGCAGCCGTTTTCAACCTAAATGGCGTTTAGCCTCCTTACGCACCCGGTGCAGTACATGATGTTTGATCCCACTGTAATCCGGGTGTTCAGACAGATTCTCGATATCACGTTCCCGGCCAAAAGGCAGGGCGATCTCCTCAACAATTTTTCCTGGGTTTGCTGACATAATCAGAATGCGATCGGCGAGGAATAGCGCCTCTTCCACGTCGTGAGTGACAAAAAGCAGAGTGGTGCCGGTATTGAGCCAGGCCTCACGCAGCAGTTCCTGCATCATCAGACGGGTTTGCGCATCGAGCGCGCCGAAGGGTTCATCCAGTAACAGCACATCCGGGCCGGGTAGCCAGGCGCGCGCCAGCGCTACCCGCTGTTTCATACCGCCTGAAAGCTGCCAGGGCGAATGGTGCTCAAAGCCTTGCAGGCCAACGAGTCCAAGCCATTCCATCGCACGGGCGTTAATTTCATCTTTGCGATGCTTACCCAGCCGAGGACCAAAGGTGACGTTATCCAGTACCGATAGCCACGGAAAGAGGTTAGGCTGCTGGAAGATCATTCCGCGATCCGGCCCCGGCTGGCGGACCGGTTTTCCCCCCGCCACCACCCGCCCCCGATCCGGTTTGTTAAACCCGGCGACCAGGTTAAGAATAGTGGACTTACCGCAGCCGGAAGGCCCCAGGAGCACCACAAATTCTCCTTTGTGGAGCGACAGGCTGATATCTTCCAGCACCGTGAACGGCTGTGGCTTCGCCGCAAAAGCGAGCGATACGTTTTCCAGCGTGATAGCACTCATTATTCTTTCCCCGCCCAGGGTACAAACAGGCGCTGCAGCCCCAGCAGCAGTAAATCCAGCGCGTAGCCAATGCCACCCAGTAGCAAAATGCCAAGCATGACGATATCGGTGCGTAAATAGGAACTGGCGTTAATGACCATCCAACCCAGCCCCGAACTGGCAGCGACCATCTCCGCCGCGATAAGCGACGTCCAGCCAATGCCAATCGACAGCCTGACGGTGGTGAACAGTTCCGGTAACGTATCCGGTAACACCACGCGCAGAAAGATCTGTTTGCGTGAAGCACCAAGCGTTTGCGCCACACGAATGCGCGAACGACCAATACGCTCTACCGCAGCAGATGCCCCCACCACCACGCTAAGGAAAGTGGCAATAAAGATGAGAAAGAACTTCGAGGCCTCACCAATCCCCAGCCAGACGACCGCCAGCGGAATAAGGGCAATTTTGGGCAGCGGGCGCAAAAACTGCACAAACGGATTCAGCACCGCCGCCAGACCTTCCGACAGCCCCATCAATAATCCCAGAGGAATACCGATGATGATTGCCACAGAAAAAGCGCTTAACGCACGTGCCAGGCTGACGGCAACATGCTCCCACAGCGGCACCTGACGATAACCATCCGCCAGCAACTCTTCGGTCGTCAGGCCTATATCCGTTAGCGATGGCAGCAGCAGCGGATCAACCCATTGCCGCGAGGCCGCCACCTGCCAGACGATAAAGAAAACAGTGACCGAAACGACGCTGATGGCAATGTGATAACTCAATCTCATTGCGCGGCTACCGCTGCGTCACGGATATAACGGGAGTTAATGGCGCTGTCCCAGCTGGCCGGGATATCACGTTGGCGAATCTCACCGATATCAGCAAGGAAGTGAGAGGTTTTGGTCAGCGCTTTCCCAATCCCGCTGTCGGTGGTTTGCGTACCGTTACCCAACCATTGCGCCGTACCCTGCTGGCTCAGCGTGGGATATTCCAGCCCACCCAACGTATTGACGGCGGTCGTCACCGGCGCACCCACCTCTTTCGCAACAATGGCCGCCGCGCGCTCCGGGTCTTTCTTAAACTCATCGACTTTTTGCTGATGAACACGCAGGAACGCGCTGACGGTTTGCGGGTACTGCTCAGCAAAAGCTTTACGCACAACGTAGTTGTTATAAATCAGGTAACCATCTTTTTGCAGATCTTTGGTTGCGAACACCTGATGCCCGCCAGAAGTCTCCAGTTCCTGAGCAAACGGCGCCCAGACATAGCCCGCGTCGATATCACCGCGTTTCCAGGCTGCGACCATTTCCGCCGGACGCAGCGGCAATAATGTTATTTTACTGCGGTCGAGATGGTTAACGCTGATAGCGGCCTCAAGCGCATATTGCGCCGTCGAGTTTGGCGGATAGGCTACGCGTTTACCCTCAATATCTTTAATGCTGGCAATACCGTCTTTACCAATTAAACGCTCGTAGCTGGCAATCACGCCAGAGACGCCGATAATTTCCACCGGCAGTTTTCTGACAATGCCTGCCGTCGCCGGGCTGGAGCCAAAATTAGCAATATCAATCGCATTGCTGGCAAAGTAATTTAACGCATCAGCACCGGACGCAAATTGCACCCATTTCACCTTGCTGTTGAGTGCCTTATCCAAAGAACCATCGGCCTTAGCCAGCATCAGCACCTGAGAACCGCCGCTATATGCCACCCGAACTTCCGCTGGCGTTTCGGCAAAGCTGCTATTAACCCACAGGCCACCCGCTGCAAGTAAGACACAGAGACTTTTATTCATTTAATTTATCCTTTAAATAACAACGTTTTTAATGCCATGTCTCGCGTTGCGCCAGCCATAGCCGGGCACACTGCCGGGCGAGCGCTTCTGCGGGATCAATTGACACGGCCAGATGCGGTGAGGTCACCTCAGCCAGCGCAACCGGCACTTCTGTACAGGCCAGCACCAGCCGCTCTGCGCCACGATCGCGCAATGCCTGGGCCTGTAGACTCAGCAGTTCTCCGCCGGTACGCAGTTCGCCGCGTTTTACCGCATAGCATCCCGGCACAAACCACTGCCGCAGTTCTTCTTGCGTCGGCTGTACGCTTTCGATCCCCATCGCGGTGAATCCGTGCTGAAACCAACCGGCATCCAGCGTGCCCTGGGTAGCGATAATCCCGACCCGCCGGGGTTTCTCTTTCCCGTCGAATACCGCCAGCGTGGCATCCACAATATGCAGCAACGGTGCGTCGCTATGCTGCGCCAGCGCCTCATACCAGTGGTGCGCCGTATTACAGGCAATGGCAATATGACTGACGCCCACGCGGTTCAGCTGTTCCACACCGTACAACAACTGCGGCAGCGGGGATGGCCCCGTTCCCGCCAGCGCCCGCTGGCGATCCGCAATTTGCGGCACATTCCATACCACATGGGGAATTTGCTGTTGGTCGCTGCTGGCGGGCGTTGCCCGCAGCAATTTATGCATCAGATCCAGCGTCGCCAGCGGCCCCATGCCGCCAAGAATTCCCAGCAGAAATGGTGTACTCATGATGGCAAATAATCGGCGATGACCTGACGGTAGCCAAACAGACCTGCACTTCCCCCCGTATGGATAAACACCACATTCTCATCCCTGCGGAAATGACCTTTACGGATCAGATCAATCAATCCGGCCATGCCTTTTCCGGAATAGACGGGGTCGAGCAGAATCCCCTCGTGCTGCGCCAGCAACTGCAGCGCCTCAAGCATCCCTTCGGTGGGCAAGCCATAGCCTTCGCCGACATAATCACTGTTCGCCACCACCGCCTCACGCGGCAATTCACCCGGTACACCGAGCAGTTCCCGCGTCTGCTGCGCCAGACGCCAGACGTTGTGCTCCTGTTTTTCGCGCGGAGCGCGGACGCTAATCCCGAGGAGAGGAATACCGCTGTGCGTGGCAGTTAAGCCCGCAATCAGGCCAGCCTGTGTACCTGCGCTACCGGTGGCATGAACGATATGATCGATGCGCAGCCGTAGCTGGCTGGACTGCCAAAGCAGTTCTTCCGCGCAGGAGACGTAGCCCAGCGCGCCGATAGCGTTCGAGCCTCCACCGGGGATGACATAAGGGGTGTGGCCCCTGGCTCGCAGGCTTTCCGCGTGTTGTTCCATTGCCTGCTGCATATCCGTACCGCCGGGAAGATGAGCGATAATTTTGCCGCCGAGTAAACCGTCCAGCAGCACATTGCCGGATTGCTGATACTCATCACCCAGCGTCGTGACGCGTTGTTCGAGAAAAATATGCGTTTCCAGACCCAGTCTGGCTGCCGCCGCGACGGTCTGACGCACATGGTTAGACTGCGTGGCGCCCTGGGTAATGATAATATCCGCCTGTTTTGCCTGGGCATCGCCCAGCAAAAACTCAAGTTTGCGGGTTTTATTGCCGCCAGTGGCGAGGCCTGTGCAATCGTCTCGTTTTATCCAGATATTTGGCCCCTCCAGCAAGCGTGAAAGCTGCGTGAGAGGCTCCAGAGGGGTCGGGAAGTGGCCAAAATGAAGCCGGGGGAAACGCGCCAGATGCATAATAACTCCTGTAAAAAATGACTATGCAGCAAATTAAAATTTGGCCGCGAGGATAAAAGGTTCATACAATATTAAGTATGACTATATTTATTTTCTCACTGATGACTTACCAAGTTTTTCAGCTATGGTTATGAGAAAAAAAGATAAAATAGTGCTTTTATTTATTTTGTTCATCAGCACTAATTAACCGGACATAATACCAACGCTTCGAACAGATAACCCAAAGACGTATTTAACCAGGCAGACAACCTCAGGTATTTAATGCTTCCAGGGCGACAAACGCCTGCCAGCTCACCTCATCGATCCAGATACCCTCTTGCCGACGGCGGGTATACGCGCGCAATTCCGGCTCTCCGGGGATCTGCACATTGCGCCCTTCCTGCCCGCTACGCACCCAGTCCACCTGCGCTAATAGCGCCTGCTGGTAACTCTCCTGCGCCCCCAGTCGCGCAGGATCAAATAAAATCGACAGCATATTGTTGATGATTCCGGCACGTGGCGGAATTTGCTGGCTTTCGGTTTCGCCGCCGGTCAGCGCAGCGCCGAGTAGACTACAAATCAGCGACAATCCTGCGCCTTTATGCCCGCCAAAAGGCAGCAAGGCACCGAACGGTTCCGTCATTAATACCGCAGGGTCGGTGGTGGGTTGTCCGTTCGCATCTACCGCACATCCTTCAGGGATGGCTCGCCCTTCATTCCATGCGATGCGCGCTTTATTGCCTGCTATGGCGCTGGTTGCGAAGTCAAGGATAACCGGGGGCCGGTTCGCGAGCGGTATCCCGACACAAAAAGGATTTGTGCCGAGTCGGGCACCGAGTCCATCGAAAGGCAGTACGACCGACGGCGCGGCCACGTTGGCAAAATGGAGCGAGACCAGTCCGGCGTCCGCCGCCTGTTCCGCCCATGCGCCGATTCGTCCAAGATGGTGGGTATTAGACAATCCGATTATTGCCACCCCAAACTCGCGCGCACGCTCAATACCCACGGCCATGGCCTGTTCGCCTAACGCCTGGCCGAAGCCGTGCCCCCCATCAAAAGAGACGATCGGTCCGGCATCAGACAACATGGTGAGCGTGGCGCCAGGGTTCAAATCCCCTGCCAGAATGGCCCGAATATAGCGCGGTAACAGGGTCACGCCATGAGAGTCGTGGCCTTTTAGTGAGGCTTCGACCAGGTTATCCGCGACCTTTTGAGCGATATCAGGTCCGGTGCCAACCCTTACCAGATGGCGCTGCAAAAGCGAACGTAAATAATGATCCGAAAATAAAGGCATGATGAGGCTCGCAATGACTGCCCCTACATTGATAAGGGCTATTTAAAAGATGAACCCGACTATACTGAGAATATATTTATGACCTAAACATGAATAATGACTAAGCTTTTCCGCCTGGTAAATAACAAGCCACAAATATCGTTATTCATTTCTCTGATATTCATTTTCATTTAAATCACTTCCTTTCCCGCTCGCCTCTGCCCATGATTTTTGGCTGAGAAACACCTTTCTGGGAAACTGAAATGAATAAAACAAGCAGAATACTCGCCTGTACGCTGGCGCTTTCCGCCCTGGGCGGGATAAGCCAGCCGGCATTAGCGGAAGGAAACATTAGTATTGCGCAGCAATTTGGCATCGGCTATTTAATTCTTGATGTGGTACGTGACCAACGGCTTATCGAAAAAGAGAGTCAGAAAGAGGGGCTGGATATAAAAGTAGAGTGGCGCACCATTTCCGGAGTGACCGGGATGAATGAGGCCCTGCTCTCTGGCGCTCTGGACGTTGCGTCAGCCGGGGTTCCTCCCGTACTCACCCTATGGGATCGCACCAAAGGTAAGCAAAATGTGAAAGCGATTGCCTCGCTGGGGTCGATGCCCAATTATTTGTTGAGTAATAATCCGGCGGTAAAAAGCATTAAAGATCTATCCGCAAAAGATCGGATCGCCGTACCGGCAGCAGGCGTCGGTTTTCAGTCTCGGACATTACAAATCGAGACCGCGAAATTATATGGTGACGGGGACTTCAAACGCTTCGATAAAATTAGCGTCAGTTTACCGCATCCGGACGCCAGCGCGGCATTAATTGCCGGCGGATCGGAGATTACCACCCACTTCTCAAGCCCGCCCTTCCAGTATCAGGCGCTGGAACATAAAAACGTGCATAAAGTGCTCAGCTCCTATGACGTACTGGGGGGACAGGCAACCTTTAATGTTCTCTATACCACCCAGAAATTCCATGATGAAAACCCCAGAACCTATAAAGCGTTTTATCGCGCGCTCAGCGAAGCCGCAAGTATTATTAACCGTGACAAAAATGCCGCTGCCGAAACTTACATTCGCGTTGAGAAATCGCGGCTGCCTTTACCGCTGGTACAAAAAATTGTTAACGATCCCGAAATAAGCTTTACGGTTTCCCCTGAACGTACTGGCGTATATGCCGAAAAACTCCATGAGCTTGGGATACTGAAAAATAAGGCCGGCTCGTGGAAAGATTATTTTTTTAACGAAGCATGGGAAAACCCCGGCAGCTAAACCGCGATACTGGAGGCTATGATGGTCAATCAGCAAATTGATGGCCCGCTGCTGCAGGTCAGCCATGTCGATATTGAATACCGCACGCGTGAACGCCGGGTACGCGCGACGCACGATGTCAGTTTTGATGTCTGGCCTGGGGACCGCTTTATTCTGCTTGGCCCCTCAGGCTGCGGAAAATCGAGCCTGTTGAAAGCCGCAGGCGGTTTTATTGCCCCGCGCAGCGGTCAAATTTCGCTTGCAGGGACGCCAGTTAGCGCCCCCGCTCCGGACCGCATGATGGTATTCCAGGAGTTCGACCAGCTGCCGCCGTGGAAAACGGTGCTGGAAAACGTCATGTTTCCTCTGCTCGCCAGCCGCAAAGCCAGCCGCTCACAGGCAAAAGAGACGGCGCTGCATTTCCTTCACAAAGTCGGTCTGGCGGAATTTGCTGACGCGATGCCCCATACGCTCTCCGGCGGCATGAAGCAGCGCGTCGCCATCGCCCGTGCGCTGGCGATGAAACCGCGCATCCTGCTGATGGACGAACCCTTCGCCGCCCTGGATGCGCTGACGCGGCGCACGATGCAGGAAGAGTTGCTGGCGCTCTGGGAAGAAGAGCGCTTTACGCTGCTTTTCGTCACCCACTCGATTGAAGAGGCGCTGGTCGTAGGCAGCCGTATTGTGGTGCTTTCGCCGCATCCAGGACGCGTCCGGGCAGAGCTTAATTGTCATCAGTTCACGCTTAATGATTTCGGCAGCGAGGCGTTTCAACACGCGGCTCGTCATATTCACCATCTGTTATTCCCGACGACCGGCAACGGTCCGTCTCACTCATCCGGCGAGGAGCCAGCGTATGTCCCAGCCACCGTACATTCGTCCTGAATTCGAACGCGAATTACCGCCGCTACGTAATCTGCCGGTGGAAACGCCGCTACCCTTAAGCCAGCGCCTGTGGAATCAGGCATGGCTGCGTAAGTCTGTGATTGTCGCCCTGGTGCTGGCGCTATGGGAGATCGCCGCGCGAATACAGCAAAACGATCTGATGCTGCCCGGGGTATTTCAGACGCTGCAGGCGTTCAGTGAAGACCTGCGCAATGGCGAACTGCCGGAAAAAATCGTCAATTCACTCAGTACCCTGCTGAAAGGATATCTGGCAGGCAGCGCGCTGGCGCTGATTGCCAGCGCCCTGGCAGTGACCACGCAGTTTGGTCGCGATCTGCTCAGCACATTAACCGCGATGCTCAATCCACTGCCGGCAATTGCGCTGCTGCCGCTGGCTCTGCTGTGGTTTGGCCTGGGAAATGCCAGCCTGATATTTGTACTGATACATTCCGTCATGTGGCCCATCGCTCTGAATACCTGGTCCGGATTTAGCAGCGTGCCGGAAACGCTGCGCATGGCCGGGCGCAACTATGGCCTCCGTGGGCCACGCTATGTGATCACGATTCTTATTCCGGCATCGTTGCCCGCCATCCTTTCCGGTTTGAAAATAGGCTGGGCTTTCGCCTGGCGAACGCTGATTGCCGCCGAACTGGTATTCGGCGCCTCCAGCGGCGAAGGGGGTCTGGGCTGGTATATATTCCAGAATCGCAATGAGCTGTTCACCGATCGGGTATTTGCAGGGCTGTTAACGGTCATCGCGATTGGTCTGCTGGTGGAAGGCATCGTATTCGCCAGTCTGGAAAAGATCACAATTAAGCGCTGGGGGATGCAGCGTTAACCCCACATTCATTCAGGCAGCTACTGCGCCCCCCCATTAAAACGTCCGCTGGCGCCTTTCAGGCTGGCTCGCCGTGTTGCCGAAGTCGCGGCAACACGCCTTATCCTTACCACGATATGATAAAAGCCCGCGGGGAAAGCGGGCTTGTGGGATTGTCGTCATGGTCCATCCCTGGCGTGCTTGACACCGCTACCGCGAAGCAAACCTTGCGACATGCTCTGCGAGAAAATCAATTTCCTGCGGCGTATTATAAAAAGCCAGCGAAGGCCGGACGGTACTCTCATAACCAAAATGGCGCAGGATCGGTTGCGCGCAGTGATGTCCGGATCGCACGGCAATGCCGACCTGACTGAGATAGCGCCCCACGGCTGCATTTTCATGACCCGCCAGCACGAAAGATAAGACGCTGGTTTTGTTCGCCGCGGTACCGACCAGCGTCAGGCCCGGAATAGCCGACAGCTTCTCGATGCCATACTCCAGTAAGGCGTGCTCGTACTGCGCAATGTTTTCTATCCCCAGCGAGGTGACATAATCGATAGCCGCCCCCAGCCCGACGGCATCAGCAATATTGCCCGTCCCCGCCTCAAACTTATTCGGCGAGGGCTGATAGCGCGTCAGTTCAAAGGTCACGTCGGCAATCATGTTCCCGCCGCCCTGATAAGGACGCGCCTCTTCCAGCACCTCCTGCTTGCCATAGACCACGCCGATCCCGGTCGGCCCAAAAATTTTATGGCCGGAGAAGACGAAGAAATCGGCATCCAGCGCCGTCACGTTGGTCGGGATATGCGAAATAGACTGCGCGCCGTCGATGGCAATGCGCACCCCAAAACGATGGGCGATCTGCACCAGCTCCTGAACCGGCGTGACGGTACCCAGCGCGTTAGAAACGTGGGTCGCGGAGACAAAGCGGGTCTTATCGTTGAACAACCGGATATATTCCTCAACGATCAGCTGACCGTGCTCATCAACCGGCGCAACGCGGATCGTCGCGCCCGTTTCCTGGGCAATAAGCTGCCACGGTACAATATTGGCGTGACGCTCAAGCAACGTCAGGATAATTTCATCCCCCGGTCGTAATAGCGGCTTCACGTAGCTGTGCGCTATCAGATTGAGCCCTTCCGTGGTTCCGCGCACGAAGATGATATTTTCCGGGCCGCGGGCGCCGATAAAACGCGACACTTTCTCACGCGCGGCTTCATAAGCATCGGTGGAACGAGCGGCAAGCGTATGCGCCGCCCGATGAACGTTCGAATTCTCATGTAAATAATAGTGGCTGATACGATCGATAACCTGCTTCGGGCGCTGGGTCGTCGCGGCATTATCCAGCCACACCAGCGGATGTCCGTCCACCTGTTCGCTAAGGATCGGGAAATCAGCGCGGATACGTTCTACCGGGATCTGTCCAACCCGCGCCGGCGGCGCCGTTTTTACGCTGGAAGGGGGTAACGGCGCGAATCCGCGAGGCGCAATATCCGCCCTGCTCTCCTGGCCCAATGGCAGCACCCGCGGCGCGTAAGCGGCTTCGGTCGCACGCGGGCGTGCGGGCGCGTCGTCAGGCAGCCCCTGCAGATCGCGCGCATCGGGCAGACCATAATCACGCGCGGGGGGCGCGTCGCCCGCCCATCCGCCGGGCGCATAGGGAAGCGTGAATAAATTACTCGTAGTCATAATATTCACCCACTTCAACATCTTCCAGCACGGCAATGGCGTCATCGGCCAGGATCGCAGCGGAGCAATAAAGTGAGAGTAAATAGGAAGCCACGCCGTTATCGTCGATCCCCCGGAAGCGCACCGACAAACCGCGAGACTGTTCGTTTGGCAGCCCTTCCTGATAAAGACCCAGCACGCCGCGTTTGCTTTCACCGGAACGAATCAACAGGATATTGGTTTTTCCGCCCTGGCCTTTCGGGTTTTTCAGACCATCGACAAACAGCTTGTCGGAAGGGATCAGCGGAATACCGCGCCACAGGATAAACGTGCCCCCATGCAAATTCACGGTGACCGGCGGCACGCCGCGTCGCGTAGCCTCACGCTGAAATGCGGCAATCGCGCGCGGATGGGCCAGAAAGAAGGAGGGCTCCTTCCAGACTTTGGACAACAGCTCATCCAGGTCATCCGGCGTTGGACGGCCATTGCGGGTCTGAATACGCTGCGAGTCGTCGATATTTTTCAGCAATCCATATTCATCGTTATTGATCAGCTGACTTTCCTGGCGCTCGCGCAGGCTTTCAATCGCCAGCGCGATTTGCTCTGAGGCCTGGTCGTAGGGCGAGCTGTAGAGATCGGCGATTTTGGTATCGACGTTTATAATGGTCGTAATCGAATCCAGCTGGTATTCACGCGGCGTGGTCTGATACTCGATATAGCCCTGGGGTATTTCAACGCGCGACGGATCCTGGCTGCATAATACATCCAGCGGCGTCTCCCCCTCCACGACCTTGTTCACCCGGTAAATTCCCGATTCCAGGCCCTTATAATCGAGAAAACGGCTGACCCAGCGCGGGGTGATTGCCGCAAATTGCGGTGCCGTTTTGGTCACGTTCGCTAACTGATACGCGGCTTCACGCCCCAGTGCATTAATGCCTTTTTGTTCTGCCATAATGATTCCTTAGTGTTTGAAAGAGTGGAGCTGAAGGTTAGTACTGCGGCAAACGGGTATCGACATCCCGTGCCCAGGCGTTTAGGCCATCTTTTAAATTCATCACGCGCCCCTGATAACCTGCGCGCTGGAGTGCCCGAATGGCGAAAATACTGCGCTGCCCTATCTTGCACAGAAATACCGCATCGACCGTCGGGTCGAATTCACCGATACGTCTGACTATCTGGCCCAGCGGCATCACTTTTGCCTGCGGAAATTTTGCAATCGCCCTTTCGTGGGGTTCACGAATGTCGATCAGCTGCAGGGGTCTTCCCTCCTCTATCCAGGCGTGAAGCTCAAGCGCCGTGACGCTTTCAACCGGAACTTCTGCTTCATCAGGTTTCAGCCCGCAAAACTCCTCGTAGTCGATGAGCGCATGAATCGAGGGATGCTCACCGCATACCGGGCAGTCGGGAGCCCTCTCCAGCCGCAGCTCGCGTTGCTTCATCTGCCACACATCGAAGAGCAACAGGCGGCCAATCAGGCTCTCGCTGCCGCCGACGATTAGTTTGATCGCTTCCGCCGCCTGAATGGTGCCGATAATCCCCGGCAGCACGCCGACAACGCCGCCTTCGGCACAGGAAGGTACCAACCCCGGCGGCGGGGGCTCGGGATAAAGACACCGGTAGCACGGGCCTTCCCCGGCATAAAAGACGCTGGCCTGCCCTTCGAACTGGAAAATGGAGCCATAGACCAGCGGTTTACCCAGCAAAACGCAGGCGTCGTTGATCAGATAACGGGTGGGATAATTATCCGTACCGTCGACGACGAGGTCATATTCCCCAATAATTTCGAGCGCGTTTTTGCTGCTCAGGGTGGTGTTATAGGTCACCACCTGTATCTCGGGGTTGATGGCTTTAATCTTGTCTTTCGCCGAAGCCACTTTGGGTCGGTTGATATCTTTGGTGTTGTGAATGATCTGCCTTTGCAGGTTGGAGACGTCGACAAAATCAAAATCGACAATCCCCAGCTTACCGACCCCCGCCGCAGCCAGATAAAGCGCCACCGGCGCCCCCAACCCGCCGGTGCCGATAAGCAATACGCGGGCGGCCTTCAGCCGCTTTTGCCCCTCAAGCCCGACTTCCGGCAGCAGCAGGTGGCGGCTGTAGCGGGCAATTTCCGCATGCGTCAGCTCCGTCAGACAGTCACCCGGGATAATGCTCGGTCTGCTCATATCGCCTTCCCGACGCCGCCGGCAATGGCGGGAACCAGCAGCACTTCCGCCCCATCGCTAACCGGAGTCTCCAGCCCGCCGGTGGTTTTAATGTTGTTCTCTCCCACGTAAAGATTGATGAAACTGCGCAGCGCGCCCGTATCGTCATACAGATGCGGCTGAATGTCAGGAAATCGCTCCGCCAGCGCTGCGACCAGCTGCCCAACGGTGTGGCCTTCGAGGATCACTTTCCCCTGACCGTCGGTGAAGGCGCGTAGCGCAGTGGGAATCAGTAATGTCGATGCCATAGTGGTAATCTCTCCGCGTTTTGTTCTGGTTTCCGGCAACGTTGTGCCCGTTATTCACGTTATAAAACGATCTGCACGTCCTCCTGCAAAAAGCGCTGGCGGTCCTGGGTCAGCCGCCAGCTGGTCAGTGCCCCCGCCTCGCGCTGCGCGACCGCCACGATGATATAGGCGTAAAACGGCAGCGCATGTTCGCGATCAAATTCAGATGGAATGGCCGGGTGATCGGGGTGCGAATGGTAATAGCCGATCACGTCCACATCCTGAGCCAGCGCAGCGCGTTCCGCCCGCAGGGAGTCATCGGCGGTGATGACAAAACGGTGGTACTGCTCCTCCGACTCGCGAGCATTAACAATGGGGAAAATCGCCGTCACGCGGGCATCGCCCTGCGCGTAAAAGTGGCCAAAGAGCGCACCGCAGCATTCGTTGGGATAGGCCTTTTCCCCTTCAGCGCCAATCAGCCTGGTGATTTCTTGAGTTAATTCAATCATGGGTTTCATTCCAGAAAGCGTCAGTCAGATAACGCGAGCCGACATCACACAGCAGCGTGACCACCACCGATCCCGCCGGCAGCGTGCGGGCCAGCCGCGCGGCGGCGGCGACATTAGCGCCAGAGGAAATGCCGACAAAAATGCCGTCCCGCCGGGCGAGGCGCCGCGTGCTCGCATAAGCCTCCTCGGTGGTGACGGGAATAACGTCGTCGAACAGGGTTTCGTCGAGAATGCCAGGTTTAATGCTGCTCCCCATATGCTTGGTCCCTTCAATGCCGTGGAATGGCGAAGCGGGCTGTACGGCGAGCGTTTTCACGCGCGGATTTTCATATTTAAGCCGCCGCGCGGTGCCGACGAAGCTGCCGGAGGTGCCCATACCGGCAACAAAATGGGTGATCTGTTGCCCGCTCTGCTCCCAAATCTCTTTTCCGGTCGTTGCGAAATGCGTATTCGGATTGACGGGGTTGTTATATTGGTCCGGATAAAAATAACGTTCCGGATGCGCAGCAACTTGTGCCTGAACTTCAATATAGGCGCCGTCAGAACCTTCCAGCGGATCGGTCTCCACAATCGTGGCGCCATAATGACGAATAATACGTTTGCGCTCCGGGCTGGTATTCTGCGGCAGATATAGCCGGACGTGATATCCCAGCGCCGCGCCAATCATCGCGTAGGCAATGCCGGTATTACCGCTGGTCGCATCAATAATCGTTTTACCCGGCGTTAATAACCCTCGAGCAATCCCGTCCAGCACCATCGCTTTCGCCGCGCGGTCTTTCACCGAGCCACTGGGGTTCATAAACTCTGCTTTTGCCAGCAGCGTTACGCCAGGTAGCTCGGCGGCAAAAGAGGGTAACGTGATTAACGGAGTAGCGCCGATCGTTTCAAGTAAATTCATAATGATTATCACGCTGTTATTTTATTTATTCCGATGCGCTGGTCATTTCATTTTATTATCGGCGGAATTAAATTCCGTCACCGTCGCTGAAATGTTTTTGCTGTACCCGGGCCTGCTGCACATGACTATCCGGCGGAACATCACGGGTCAGCCATATATTTCCGCCAATGCTGGAACGCGCGCCGATAGTAATTCGCCCTAATATTGTTGCGCCGGCGTAAATAACGACATCATCTTCAATGATTGGATGGCGAGGATAGTTTTTTTGCAACTGCCCGTCATCGCCGGCAATAAATCGTTTGGCCCCAAGGGTAACCGCCTGGTAAATACGCACGCGTTTACCGACGATGGCCGTTTCACCAATCACCACGCCGGTTCCGTGATCGATAAAGAATCCGTCATCAATCTGCGCGCCGGGATGAATATCTATTCCGGTCTGGCTGTGCGCTTTTTCAGATATCATTCGCGCCAGCAGAGGCAGACCGAGCTGATGCAGCTCGTGGGCAAGACGATAGTGCATCACGGCGTGAATTCCCGGATAGCAGAGCAGAACCTCATCCATGCTGCGCGCGGAAGGATCTCCCTGATACGCCGCGAGGATGTCGCGATCGAGACGCTGACGGATGACCGGCAAACGGTTGGCAAACTGCTGAACCCGCCTGACCGCCTCCTGCGACAGCGTGTGACTCGCATCCTGCTCATCTGACTGATAATAAAGTTCCAGGACCGCTTCTTCAGTCAATCGGTCAAGCGAGGTGCCTAGTAAATGACCGACGTAATAATCTTCGCCCTCTTTGCGTAATTCAATATCACCTAATCGCATCGGATAAAGCACTTTTATCAAGGTATCGGTGACTGAATTAACGCTTTCCCGGGAAGGTAAACTACGTTTATTACGATAATTATTTTTCGCATGTTCATCGCGCCACGCCTGACGAACGCGACGGAGTTCATCGACGACATTATTTAAATGCCAGTTATTTTCTCTTTTCGGCATGAGATACAATTCACCCGCTTCCGGCATAATAATATCCTTCTTAAAATCGCATCGATAAATCTTTTTTGCGTCACCTCACTTTTATGCATTACCCACATTAAAAACAAATAACCATATAGACTTTGAATAGCTAAAAAGAGTAAATACTTTTAAATCAACACATTCGACAATCAACCACACCCGGCGAATACGATCGATGCGTCCCCCCCTCGCCAGAGCGGCTCGTTCGCGATGGTACGAAAATGAGGCGGGGTGAAAAAGGGAGTCATTAACGCCACCGTTCAGTTGGACAATGAGGGAAAATTTATAGCGAATTTATTGCAAAGCATAACTGATTTTTAGCTATTGATTATGAGGAATTAACGTAACACTTCCGTTATTAAATCATGATGTTTAAGGTTCCCTATGCGCGCTTTATCCGATGCTCCCGCTAATGAATTCGAGCCAGTACGTTTTGTCCTCACCGATATGGATGAAACGCTCACCTGGCAGGGCCGTTTGTCGGCCGCCGCCTATACCTCGCTTGAACAATTGCAGTCCGCCGGGATACGGGTGATCCCGGTCACCGCCGCGCCGGCGGGCTGGTGCGATCAGATGGCGCGGATGTGGCCTGTTGACGGCGTCATTGGCGAAAACGGCGGGCTTTTTTTCCGCCGCACCGCGGACGGGCATGGCATCGAGCATCATTACTGGCACGCGGACGACGCCACGGCATCCGTCGCCGCCCGGCTGCGGACCATCGCCGACCGGGTCCTGGCAGCGCTACCGGAAGCCCGTCTGGCGGACGATCAGCCCTTCCGCCTGACCAGCCTGGCCTTCGCGCGGCCTGCCGACCCGGTACTGGAGCGCCGCATCGTCAACACGCTGCGGCAGGCGGGTGCCGACGCTACCGTCAACAATCTGTGGGTGCTGGGCTGGCTGGGTGGCTACGACAAGCTGACCATGACGCGCCGTACTCTGGCTCAGCACTACGGCGTCGATATCGATCGGGAGCGGGAAGCTATTCTCTACAGCGGCGATTCAACCAACGACGCGCCGATGTTCGCTTTTTTCAAACACACGGTAGGCGTCAGCACCGTCCGGCAGTATCTGGATCACCTCCCCGTTGCCCCCCGCTGGGTAACGCTCGGCCCCGGCGGCGCAGGGTTCGTGGAGATGGCGCAGGCGGTATTCGGCCAAAAATCCCTCTGAAAGCAGCAACTTATCCACCAGCTTAACGATTCCCCGGCGCCCTGGTTTTTCTCTCTGGCTTTCAGAAAATGTTGCAGCGGTTGCCTGACGTTCGCAGGCAGCCGGTTCCCATCAGTGCTTCGTTATGTACACATCCCATAACACCATGTCTTATATTAGTTTTTTCTTACTGATAAAAACCAATACCGTCATTTTTACCGTATGCAAAAAAGTTTTCCGTTTGGTGATCCAGCGACGTTTCCAACGAAACACTTTTGTTCATAGAAACAGCGTCTGGACGTTTCCATTTCATGCCAAATCGATCAAAAATGGTGCATTAATGGCAAAATTTCACGTAAATGATGCAATAAAACGGCAGGTAACGACGGCGGGTTTGTATCAAAAAAGAATGGCTTAGCTTTTTTCTATATAACGTTATTCGTATATATTTGTTTTCGCACACGGCGCAAAGAATATAATTCTCACTAATCCGGCCCCCAAATAATTAAGCCGGGCTAATAAAATATTCCGCCAGCAATTTCTGGCAAGATGCTATGTCCGGAAGGTGTGCAGTGCCAACATGGTTACCCTTAGCGATTGATTCTTTCTGGCCAATGCTTTCCGCGGGGCTGAAATTCACCATTCCCTTAACGCTGATCTCTTTTATTCTTGGGCTGTCGCTCGGGTTTGCGGTGGCACTTTTGCGTCTGTACGGCCCGGCCTTTTTAAAGCCGGTGATACGGTTTTACGTCTGGCTGATTCGCGGTACACCGCTGCTGGTGCAGCTATTTTTGATTTTCTACGCGTTGCCGAGCGCTGGGCTAACCATTGATGCCTTCCCTGCGGCGGTGATTGGCTTTACCGTCAATATTGGTGCGTATACCTCAGAAGTGATCAGGGCAACGCTGCTGGCCGTGCCGAAAGGGCAATGGGAAGCTGCCCATTCCATCAGCATGACATGGGCGCAGTCGCTGCGTCGTATTATTCTGCCGCAGGCCGCGCGCATCGCCGTGCCGCCGCTCTCTAACACCTTTATTTCACTGGTAAAAGACACTTCGCTGGCGTCGGTGATCACCGTACCGGAGATGTTTCTTGCCGCGCAGCAAATTGCGGCAGTGACCTATGAACCGCTGATTCTGTACAGCGAAGCGGCGATTATTTATCTGTTCTTCAGTTCGGTGTTATCGCATTTGCAAGAGAAGCTGGAGCGGAAATTAGCGGGTACGACAGTAAAAGGTCAGGTCAATGATAACGCTCTCCAGCATTGAAAAAAGTTTCGACGGCAGCCGGGTGCTGAAGAACATCAATTTAACGATTGAAGAAGGCACGGTAACCACGCTGATTGGCCCTTCAGGCAGCGGGAAAAGCACCTTATTGCGCTGCATTAATTTGCTGGAAATTCCTCAGTACGGGGAGCTGACCATCGGCAAAGAGCGCATCACATTCGCGCCGGACACGCGGATAAAAGGCCAGGATATTCGTCGCATCAGCCGCCAGACCGGCATGGTGTTTCAGAACTTCGCGCTGTTTCCGCATATGACCGCCCTCGACAACATCACCGAAGGGCTGATTACGGTGCATAAATGGGATCGCGAACGCGCCCGCCGCCGTGGTGAAGAACTGCTGGATAAAGTCGGCATGCTGCACAAATGCAACGCCCTGCCGAATACGCTCTCTGGCGGCCAGCAGCAGCGCGTGGCGATTGCCCGCGCGCTGGCGCCGTCACCGGCGGTGCTGCTGTGCGATGAACCGACTTCCGCACTCGATCCTGAGCTCTCCGGCGAAGTGGTGGCCGTGCTGCGCCAGCTGGCGCTGGAAGGAACAACCATGATCATGGCGACCCATGATTTGCGTCTGGCGGCGAATATCGCCAGCCAGGTGGTGTTTCTGGAAGCCGGGGAAATTGTTGAGTCCGGCTCCGCTAACGATTTGTTTTTACACGCGAAGAGACCCCGAACTGCGGAGTTTATCGCCTCTTTAAGCACCGCGCTCCCGTAATCCGGGGCGAGTTAATAAAAACAACATAGGGTAATGCAGATGAAAGCACTCGCAACATTAGTCGTCGCCGGGATTATGCAGCTTGGTTTTGCCCACGCAGCGCTGGCGCAGGATGATTTGGCAAAGATTCAGTCCGCTGGCGTACTGAAAATCGGTACTGAAGGCACCTATCCGCCGTTCACTTTCCACAATGCTTCCGGCACGCTGGAGGGTTTTGACGTAGAGATTGGCCGTGAAATCGCCAAACGCCTGAAAGTGAGCCCGCAGTTCGTAGAAGGGAAATGGGACGGCCTGATCGCCGGTGTCGATGCGAGCCGTTACGATGTGGTGATTAACCAGGTCGGCATTACGCCAGAACGCCAGAAGAAATTCGACTTCTCCGAGCCGTATATCGCGTCTAAAGCGGTGCTGATCGTCAATGACAAAAGCAGCATTAAAAGTTTTGAAGATCTGAAAGGCAAAAAATCAGCCCACACGCTGACCAGTAACTATGCGCAGATCGCTCGTAAATACGGGGCGGATATTGTGCCGACCGATGGCTTTAACCAATCTGTGGATTTAGTGGTGCAGGGCCGTGCCGATGCGACCATCAACGACAACCTGTCGTTCCTCGACTTCAAAAAACATAAACCGGATGCGCCAGTGAAAATTGTCGCAACCCAGTCTGACGCGGAGAAATCCGGCGTGTTGCTGCGCAAAAACAACCCGCAGCTGAAAGCGGCGATTGATAAAGCGCTGGAAGAGATCAAGGCCGACGGCACCTACGAACGTATTTCCCAGAAATACTTCGGTGCGGACGTGTCGAAGTAATTTTTAACCCCGCTGTAAAAGAGAACCGTAAGCCCGGATCGGGTTTACGGTTTTTTTATCATCACAAGACTGTAAAATGCGCTAGCTACGCTTTCTGCGAAATGTTTCTTCAACTGACCGGGAACGCCTTTACAGACTTCCTGTTTATCGACGTCGGAGATTTATGATGCCGTACAAGCTCTATACAGCCGTGTTGCTTCTCGCTGCCGCAAGTTTCTCTGCAACGGCAATTTCTGCTTCACCCCCTTCGATTGGCAATTTGATCAATGAACGTTTGTCCTTGATGAAAGATGTTGCCGGATATAAAGCGCAACATCACCAGGCGATTGAAGATCTACAGCAAGAGAAGAAGGTTCTGGAGAGCGCCACTGCTGATGCTGATTCGCTGGGATTAAAAGGCGAGAGCGTAAGGCCATTTATTCAGGCGCAGATGGACGCCGCCAAGGCGATTCAGTACCGCTATCGCGCCGACTGGTTGGCGGCGCCGGAAACTGACTGGCGGCCTCGCCCGCTTCAGGATGTCCGGACGCAAATCGGCCAACTTAGCCATCGTATTCTGCAAAGTGTGGCGGCACGATTAAAGTCCGGGCAACCTCTGACGGAACAGGGCCAGGAGGCATTTATGCACGCCGTGCAGCAGAAGAATTTACACGAGCAGGATAAGCATAGAATCTGGGAAACAATGAAAGGGATTTCGTTGAAAGATTAAGTAAAAAGCCCCGCTGAGGCACTGAGGAATCCCCATTCATGGGCAGGTGAAAAAGACAAGCATAGCGTTTTGTGATCTACTGATTGTGCAACCAATTCAATGAGATCACCCCTATGCTTGCAGTATCAGGGGGAAGAGAGCCCAGCCTGATTCAGCTATAGCGCAGCACTCCTCCCCTTCGACCTGGCAGCATCACACGCTAACACTGTTCAGCCCGTTGCGCAGACTTTCCACTGAGTATTGCGCCGGTGGGTGCAGTATCGGCCGCGCGGATTGCCGAAGTGAGATACTCTGGAACAGCCTGACGGACAATATGTTAACAGTGCCCTGTTGACCCGCATGTGGGCCTGACAAGAAACATGCCTTCACTTTCCGGGGGGACATTCCTGAAACCAAATTCTTAAACGCGTATACTGAATCCATGTATCCCCCTGTCAGCGCTCATTCAATCGTAGCTACGATGATTTACGAAGAAGATTAAGGGCTAATGACATTCACCCCATATTCTGATAACAGAATGATGAACATCATCCAGATCGCGAGGTTCATGACCGGATTGCCAATACTCTGAATACCCAGTCAAATTAATTCACCGGTGAGAATCAGAACCCCTACTTCAGCTGTTGCTCAAAATAAACTCGTAGCGTTCCGGACGAATGAAAAAGCGAGAGTTCTCAGCGCACTGCCCGTTTTCAAACCAGGATGTTCGCTCCAGTAGAAAAAGCGGCGCGTTTTTATCGGTTCCCAGCACGTCAACGAGTCCCTTATCCGCGAAGGCCAGCCGGATGGCAATATCGGAGCGACTGATGTGATGTTGCGTGGCTTTTTCTAACAGGACCCAGGTCGGTTCCTTCTCGGTCTCTTCCCAGCTCAGCTCATGAGGAAATGCAGGGAAATGACTGTAACCCACCGCAATGGGATCATTATCCACCAGATGCAGCCGTGAAATAAACGTCAGCGTCCGGGACATTTGAAACAGCGATTGCAGCGACTCTGGCGTTGGCACCTCCTCTTTGACCAGCAAACGCATTGTGGCATTCAGCCCCTGCTGCTTTAGCGACTCATGAAAGCTACGCATGACGTTGATGCCATGTGCAACCTTCTTGCCCGATATGTAGGTTCCCTTTCCCTGCTTGCGCTCGACAATCCCCTGCTCTGTCAGATGCTTCAGCGCGAGCCGTACCGTCACCCTGCTGACCGCAAATCGCTGTTCAAGCGCAGCTTCAGAGGGCAGTTTTCCGCCAGGTTGAAAATGCCCGGCGGCAATTTCCTGCCGCAGGGTATCGGCAATCTGCCGGTAGAGCGATGTAATGTTTTCACGCACCAGTGTCATTCAGGTTCCGTCTCTCGTATTCCGTTCGGATCTAGTTTAGTCAGAAGCGATCTTAGATCAACTTGTATTAATACGTATTATAACCACATCTCATTATTTCTTATACGTGACGCTCAGCATGACGAATTCTCAACCATACGCACTGGCGGTAGACAATATCACTTTTCGCTATCCCGGCGGCGCGCCGGTATTCAGCCATTTCAGTTTTCATGCCCGCCAGGGGGAGTTTGTGGTGTTGCTGGGCCCCTCGGGGTGCGGTAAGAGCACGTTACTCAATCTGCTGGCCGGTTTCACAGAGCCGGAGCGGGGAGCCGTGCGGATTGGCGGTGAGCGTACCACGCCGGAAAACCATCGGCTTGGCTATGTTTTTCAGCAGCCACAGCTCTTTGGCTGGCTGACCGCGCTGGAGAATGTCCGGTTCGGATTGCGGATGCAAAGGCGCGAGGACGTGGCCTCTCAGCGCCGACGCGCTATGACATATCTGCAACGTGTGGGCCTGGTACATGCCGCACATCAGTTGCCGCACCAGATGTCCGGGGGCATGCAGCAGCGCGTGTCACTGGCTCGCGCGCTGGCGCTGGAGCCGGATGTTCTGTTAATGGACGAACCATTTGCTGCGCTCGATGCCATCACCCGTGGGGACATGAACGAGGAGACACTACGTCTCTGGTCCGCCATTGGGCAGACAACGGTCTTCATCACCCACGATATTGAAGAGGCTGTGTTTCTTGCTGACCGCGTCATCGTTCTGAATCGTGCACCCGGTGGCGTACACAGCGAATTGTCCATCGCCTTACCGCGCCCGCGAAGCAATCTGGAGACGCGACAGCTTCCGGCTTTTGCCATGTACCGTAATGAATTACTGAAGCGCATTACCGATGTGATGCAGCAGTCCGACAACCACTCACTCTAACAAAACGGAACATCAATCAAATGGGTAAATCATTTCTTGCTGTGCTGATATCAGGGGTTTTATTCAATGCTGCTGACGCTGCGGATTCCCAGCCGCTGCGTATTGGCTGGGTCTATGCGCTGGCCAACGCGCCTGCACTTATCGCCGAGAAAGAGGGTTTTTATCAGCAGGAAGGGCTGACCGTCGAGCTTAAATCCTTTGGTGATGGTCCCGTCATCAGTCAGGCGCTGGCGGCGCATGAACTTGATGCAGCCTATATGGGTGCGACACCGGTATTCCAGTGGTTTTCGCGCGGGCTCAAGGGGCAAATTATCGCTAAGGTGAACAGCGGACAGGCCGCGCTGATCGTTCCCGCACAGAGTGCTATTTCCCGGTTGGCTGACCTAAAAGGCAAACGCATCGCTGGCGTCAAAAAAGGGAGCGGAATGGATGTTCTGCTGCGCGGTGTGGTGCTGCAACAGCAGGCAGGTCTGGTTGCTGACAAAGATGCTCAGATCCTGAGTATGCCCGCCGGTAACATGCCCGCTGCGCTGCAGCAGGGCGTTGTGGATGCAGCCTTCACCTGGGAGCCCTTTGTCAGCGAAGCACTGCTGCGCGGCGACGCCAGACTGCTGCTCGATGTAAACAAAGTCCAACCAGGTTATCCGTGGTATGTACTGATGGCGTTACCGGAGACCCTGAAGGACCGCCCGGACGATGTAGTGAAGCTTATCCGTGCGCATCAGAAAGCAGTGGATTTTATCAATCAGCATCCTGCAGAAGCCGATCGGATCATGGCCGATGCGTTTAAGCTGCGGGCCATTAAAACCGCTGACGGTAAAACGCTGCCGCCGGAGGCGCTGGTTCAGGAAGCCCGTAAACGTATTGAGTGGTCTGTGTCACTGACGAAGAAAGATGGCGCCTTTTTTGAGCAGCTGATGAAGGACTCACAGACGCTGGGCTACATGCAAAAGGCGCCAGAGCTGAATGAATTTGTTGATACGCAGTGGCTGACAAAAGCAGGGATAACGCAGTGAAGTTCAAACCAAACTGGGGCTGGGCTTCCCTGCCCGCGTTACTCATGGTCTGGGTTATCGTTGCGAGTCACTATCCCTCTTATGTGTTGCCGCAACCCTGGGACGTATGGCGGGAAGCCATACGCTGGTTCAGTGATGGTTCCATCTGGGGTCAGCTACAGGCCAGCCTGCTGGAAGAATTCACCGGCTTTATGACTGCCGTGCTGCTGGCACTGATTCTTGGCGTCAGCGCCGGACTTTCCGATCGCGTCAGGGAGTTCCTTACGCCACTGAACAGCCTGTTTATGGCTATCCCGCCCATCGCATGGGCACCGCTGATGCTGCTGATCTTCGGCCTGGGATTCGTTTCCATCGTGGTGGTGATTGTCATCGCTGCGCTGTTCCCGATGTGTCTGGCCATTCAGGAGGGGATCCGCGGCATCCGTGGCGGTGAAGTGCGTGCAGCACGCACGCTGGGAGCTCGACCGTTTCAACTGCTTCTTCATGTCTATCTGCCCAGTTCCCTGCCATTTATCACCGCCGCACTGCGCATCGGATTCAGCCAGGCATGGCGTGCGCTGGTGGCAGCGGAAATGCTCGGCGCCTCTCAGGGCATAGGCTGGATGGTTGCCATGGGCGGACAGACGGGTAACAGCAGTCAGGTACTACTGGGAATTTGCCTTATCGGGCTTATCGCCTGGTTAATGGAAAATCTTGTTTTTCGCCGCATTGAACAGCGCTATCAGCGCTGGCGCGCCCAATAATTGTGAGGTTAATGTGAGTCAGTTCGATATCCGTGATGCAGGCGATTACATCGCTCCGAAGGGCTTGTATGAGCAGAATAAAGCCCGGCCGTTTCTGGGCAGTGTGGCCTGCTCGCATACTCAGTTGACTGCCGGTGCGTGGGAAGAGATCCAACTGGTATATACCGTGGGCGCCAGCGGGCTTGCTGACGGCGCATGGCTGAAGCTCGCCTTTAAATTTTACTCGGACTGGGCGCTGTTTCAGACCAGCGATCCCTCGGCAGCCAACTATGTCAGCGCCGAGTATCAGGCAGGCCCGCTAGTGCCAGGACAGAGCCCTGCCACGGTCCAGCATTTGAAGGTGCGTTTTGATCAGAAGGGGCACGAGCGTCCGTTCCAGAAAGCCATTCTGATCGACATTATTGATGGCTACATCAATCCGGGAGACAAAATCATTATCCGCCTGGGCGATCGGCGCCATGGCGGGGGCGGTACGCGTGTACAGAGTTTCGTTGAGAAAGCTTTCCGCTTCCGCCTGTTTGTTGATCCGCTGGGGAGCTCAAAATTTGCTGAGGTACCCGGCGATACGCTGCTGGATATCGTGCCCGGTGAGCCCGCTTCTCTTGCCGCGATCGCGCCAAGGTTGCTGACACCTGAAACGCCTTTCTCCGTTATCGTCCGGCTGGATGACCGCTGGGGGAATACCTGCCGGAGCCTGCCGCTGGCAGGACGCCTGACGCTGACCTCATCGGGAGGTGAAACAGAGCATCATGATTTCCGGCTGGCCGAAGAGGGCTGGGCGATTGCGCGTATCAGCGATTTGCATCTCTGCGCAGGAGAATGGTCGTTCAGCGCCGCACTGGGCACGCTGCCCTTGCTGGAAGGCAAAGGATGGATAACGGTGGAGGAAACCGCCACAGGTCTGCGCCCGCTCTATGCCGATCTTCATGTGCATTCTGATGACACGGTTGGTACCAACGACACGCTGTATAACCTCAGCTACGGGCGTGATGTCGCCGGTCTCGATATTCTTGGCTATACCGCCAACGATTTTAACGTGACTGAAGCGCGCTGGAAGCAGGCGGTAAAGCTGATTAATGCGCTGAACCAGCCAGACAGTTTTGTCTGCTATTCCGGTACCGAGTGGTGCGGTAATACCTGCGCCGGTGGCGATCATAATGTGGTGTTCCTTGAAGATGATGAACCTCAGTTCCCGTTTGATAATCAGGGGCGGCTGGTGCGTTCATTCGAGTGGAATGAGTTCACTGCCGGAACCATCAAACCGGGTGCATGGCCACTTGATGAACTTTATGCGGCCTACGCACGCGAACCGCACAAACATCTGTTAATCCCGCATGTTGGCGGGCGTCGCTGCAACCTGGACTGGCATCACCCGGAGCTGGAGCGCTTGATAGAAGTCGGTTCCGCCTGGGGGCAGTTTCACTGGGTCTATGCCGAGGCGCTCGAACGGGGCTATCGTCTGGGCGCGACCGCCAACAGCGATGAACATCAGGGGCGATGTGGTGGTGGCGTGCCTGCGACAGCCGTCTTCGGATCCCGTGGAGGCCTGACTGGCGTACTTGCTGAACAATTCGACAGAAAAGGTGTGGCTGCAGCGCTTCGTGCCCGCCACACCTATGCCACAACAGGTGAACGAAGCTATGCCGAGTTGCGTGCGGGCGATGCGCTGATGGGAGATGTAGCGGAATTCAGTTCAGCAGATGTACTGCGTTATCGTCTGTTAGGCGATGCGGGCTGGGAAGCGGTAACGCTTTACGATGGAGAAAGAGAGGTATGGCATCGCGATTTGCACGCGGAATTTGGGCGCTCTAAATATCAGTTCCGGGTGCGTCTGGGGGGTGCACGCATTAAGGACCGCTATCGGGGTGCTTACTGGACGGGACATATTGAGGTCACAGGGACACCAATCAATGCGTTTTCCCTCTCGGGCGCAGATCACCCGGAGCAGACCGTCTGGCGTAAAAGTCATACACAGATTGGCTTGCGGACCGACACCAATGGTGACAGCGACACAGTTACTGTCAGTACCGGTGGGCTGGCCGGAGCAAAAATACACGTTCATCTGGACATCAGTAGCTATATCAAAGTGGGCGATCCGCTTTTGCCACAACCACATGCCTGGGCGCCGGTTTTTGAAACGGATATTGATGGTCAAACGCTTCTGATTGCAGGCAAAGAGACTTTTACGCTTCCAGGCACCGAACTTCAGGTAGATATTGAACTGGTTACCGAACAGCCGCTTCCACGTGATATCAGCGGCGAAATTCCACTTTCTGAACTTATCCTGTCAGAAAAACGGGAACATCCGTTCTTCATCAGTGCCAGGCAAAAGGACCAGTCCCGGATTTGGACCTCAGCCATCTTCTTAACACGTTAAAGAGTGGCATGCGGCAATTTCTTGCCGCATTTTCGGTAGCTATTTGTTGTTTAAGAGTCAGACCGTATTGCAATATCTGCGAAAAGGTCGCCGTCCTGCACCAGCGTCTCCAGCGCACCGCTGCCCTGATGTCGTTTTCCCTTACGTACAATGTTGATGAAGGAAGTGTAGCCCCGTTACTTTATCCGTACCCAATATACTGGGGTGTTAGCCAGCCAAACCCGGCATGATTACTGCCCCCAGTCGTCCATGATCCGGGGGATGCTCCCTCGCTCAATCGTGATGGGAGTGCCAACGATCCTTACGGAGAGGCTCCTTCGCCGTGTTTCTCAGCCCTGCGATTTCTCGCCGTCGCCAATCTGCCAGATAAATGTTGGCGCTTCGCCGTTAACCAACCAGTTACCGATATTTCGCGCCTTATAAATCACCGGATTGTGCGATGCCACGGTGCGCGCGTTGCGCCAGTGCCGATCCAGGGCCTTACTCACTCGCGTATCCGACGCGCCGAGGGCGTTGAACAGCTCGGTGGCCGCACGCGGGATCCAGTCGCTGGCAATCACCTGCGCCTGCGCCGCTTCGACTTCAGCCAGGCGATTGCGCTGTTCAATGAGCGCTTCGTCGCCACTGGCATGCGCAAGGTAGGCCTGATGCAACGATTCCGCCGCCTGCAATACCGCCGCCCGCGTCGCCCAACTCCAGCTACTGATTTGTCCCACAACCTGGAGTACCTGCGCATCGTCGCGCGGCACGGCGGCATTGCCGTGGCTGTACATCCGGGTCCGCTTTTTCACGCCTTCGGCGACGTCACGCTCAACTGCCAGGCCAATTCCCGCCAGCGTCGCCAGCAGGATATGCTGATAAAACGCGGTCTGATAACGAAAGCGCTGCGCAAAGTCGTAGACGTGATCCTGCTCCACCTGCGCCTGTTTGAAGCGGGTCGTGCCGCTGCCGGTCAGACGCTGACCGAAGCCGTCCCAGTCATCCTCGCGTTCAACGCCGGCCTGGCTCGTGCTGACCAGCGCAATCACATCGCCCTGGTTGTCGCTGCGCCGGGCGAAAACATCTATCCAGTCGGCAAACAGCGTACCTGTGCTATAGAATTTCTCACCGTCCAGCCGCCAGCCGCCTTCAACGGGCGTTACGCGGGTGAAAACCTCCCCCAGCCTGACCGCGCCGATTTCGGTCCAGCCGCTGCCCACCAGCTCGCCGTCGAGGAAGCGACGGAACCAGCGATCGCGCGCCGGCGAGTCAGGTTGATTGAGGCGGTCTTCAACGAAGGCGAAATGCGCCCGCAGCGCCTGCGGCAGGTTGGAGTCGGCGTGAGCCAGCTCAATAAGCAGCGCAATTAATTGCGGCAACGACGCGCCCCAGCCGCCCTTTTCCCGCGGAATGCGTACCGTGCCAAATCCGGCCTCTTTCAGCCAGCGGATCTGCTCATCGGGCAGGATGCGGTTTTGTTCGCGCGCCGCCGCCCCCTGCGCGATACGAGCAAAAATCGGTCGGAAGGTCGCCGCCAGCTGTTCATAGTCGGTGCCGGTAGAGAGTAAAGTCATTTTCTGTTCCTCAATGGTGGCTGTCGTCAATGTCATATTGGGTAGGCTCATGGCGTACCGCGAGCAGGAAGAAAATTGGGATAATGGCGGCCAGCGATACGACCCAGAACATTTGCGTACCGAGCGATGCCTGCAGCAGCGGCAGCACAAACAGCGCCAGCGCGCTGCCAATACCGGAAAGCGCGCGGCTGAAGCCGACCCCGGTGGCGCGAATCGCGGTTGGGTATGAAAGCGCCGGATAGATCATCAACTGCGCGCCGGGACCAAAGCCCTCGGCAAACAGCCACAGCCCCAGCATCGCAATCGCCAGCGCTACACCCAGCGCGGCCTGCGGCTGCCCCACCAGCGCGAGGACGATCAGGGCGATAAACTGCAGTGCGAACCCGGCGATCGCGACGTGTCGCGACGGGTATTTCCATGCCAGGTGCATCCCCAGCAGCCCTCCGGTAAAGGCGAACAGCGCATTGAGTCCCAGCGAAGCGGAGATGGTTTCGAACACGCCAGCGCCAAGGAATTGGGCGAGAATGGACGGCAGGAAAAAGGCGATCGCCGTATACTCAAATGAGATACAGACGTTCATCACTCCGGCGACAATAGTGCGTTCGCGGTACGGTTTTGCAAATAGCACGCGAAAGCTCACTTTAGGCGGTGGAGCAGGACGTTCTGGCGGTGCTTCGTGAGCGTTGATCCCGTAAGAGTCGCGCAGAATACGCACAGCCGAGGTCAAATCGCCCTGGTTGGCCGCCCATAACGGCGATTCATTCATGAATTTGCTGCGCACGGCAATAATCAGCAGCGCCGGAACCGCGCCGAACAGCAGCGATGCGCGCCACAGCCAGTCCAGATGTTCTTTTGGCAACAGGAAATAGAGCCCAAAGATGATTAAAAAACAGACCGTCGAGGCGGCGTACCACATCGGACACCAGGCCGCGAGCCGCGCGGCCTTATTACCCTTCCCGCTAAAGCGGGAAAACTCGGCCAGATAAGACATGGCGACCGGGAGATCGATCCCGACGCCAATCCCCATCAGAAACCGAGCGCCGATTAATACCCAGACATTCGGCGCCAGTCCCGCCGCAATCGCCGATACCACAAAAAATAGCATATCGGCCATAAACACCGAATAACGGCCATATTTATCCGTCAGCCAGCCGCCGATTAAATTACCGATAATCGTGCCGACCATTATTGACGAGGTGACAATGCCGGTTAAAAACGGCGAGAGCTGGAATTCCCGCACCACATCATCAATACCGTAAGAGAGCGTGGTTAAATCATAAGCGTCGAGGAATACACCGCCGAGCGCGAGGAATACAATCATCCGCGCATATTTACTCTGCTCCCTGCCGGAATTAATTAATCGCGCCACATCCCCGACGCTACTCACCGGCGCCGAAACGGCGCCAGCATTATCAACAGACAGAGTACTCATATTATTTACCTTATATAATTGTGCAGGTGACTCTGGTTATAAGCCGGGCTTTAGCATATTAAAAACAATAAATAATCATATAATTATCAATATATTCAATAAGTTAATAAATAATAACGCCAGTAACCGGGCGAGCAAACGCCCGTCCGGTTATTATCGTTTCATCAATGATGCCTTAGTTTGCTGAGACCGGAACCAGTACGTCTTTGACCAGCGGATCGTCAGTGGTCTTTAACCACGTCTGAATACGCGGATCGGAAAAAGCCTGTTTTAATTTAACAATATTCTCCTGCGATAAATACGGTGTACCGATGACTAACTGCGAGGCAAACGTTTTAGGCGCAGGCGGGAATAATATGCCTTTTTCCCGCGGGACTTTTCCGGCATCAAATTGTGAAACATAACCAATAGCGGCATCCACCGAATTCAGCGCACGCGGCATGGTTAATAAATCCAGCTCTTTAAAATTGAACTTGTGCGGGTTGCCGACAATATTTTTCAGTTTCGCCGTGCGCGGCTCAACCGCCGGATCGAGTGAGATTAACCCTATCCTTTGCAGCAACCATAATGCCTGCCCCTGGTTAGCGCCATCATCCGGCACGACGAGGGTCGCCCCGACGGGCAAATCCTGTACCGATTTATAGCGGTCGGAATAGATCCCGAAGGCCCACTGAAAAACCGGTACGGTCGTCGAAAGCGCAAAACCGTTGGCGTCCACCACCTGCTTAAGCCACCACTGATGTTGATAGATAGTGCCGGCATACTGCCCCTCCGCCACGGCTCTGTCCGCCTGTACCGGATCCTGTACGCCCACCGCCTCCAGCTTCAGGCCATAATCGGGCGCAATATGCTGACTGATGTACTCAATAATTCGCTGCTCGCCCGCCATCGCCGGTTCGTAGTGAATTTTTAACGTCGTACCGAAAACGACCTGCGGCGCCTGCGCGTATCCGCGCCACCACCAGAACGCGACGGCCAGCGCCGCGATCGCTGCCAGCGCCGCCAGCCATGGCCAGCGGCGGGCTTTACGGAGTTCAAACTGTTCTGTTGTCATGAAGAAATCCCCTGAGTGTGGCGAAGCTTATTGACCAGACGGTCGCCAAAGAATTGAATGATCTGAATCGTGGCGATCAGCACGACAATGGTGGCGATCATGATGTGATTGTCGAAACGCTGATAGCCGTACACGACCGCCAGATAGCCGATCCCACCCGCACCGATAGTGCCGGCAATCGCCGAATATTCGATCATCGACACCAGGTTAAGCGTGACCGCCGCCACCAGCGCAGGCAGCGCCTCGCTGAGCTGCGCGTGGCGGATTATCTGCCAGCGCGAACCGCCGCACACCAGCCCCACCGCGGTAACCTCCGCCGGGAGTTCGCGCAGGGCGTTTTCCACCAGACGGCCAAAAAATGGCACGCCAGCGGCAATCATCGGTACCACCGCGGCAGGGATGCCGATAGTGGTGCCCGTAAGCCAGAACGTAAACGGGATAATCGCCGCCATTAACACCAGAAAGGGCAGAGAGCGCCCCATGTTGACGCCCCAGTTAAGCACCTGGTAAAGCGCGGGACGCGGAAATAATCCTCGCGGCGAGGCGTTGAATAACACCACGCCCACCACGCCGCCAAGGGTCACCACAAACAGCATCACAATGGCAACCATCAGCCAGGTTTCACCATAAGCAGGCAGCAGCAATGTGTGGATTTCATGCCACGGCGTATCCTGGCTTATCACTGTCGGTTTCATACCGCCTCCTGTAGCTCGGGGGCATGAGCAAGGATTTCCGCCGCAATGCCCAGCTGCGCTAAAAGCGCGATCGTTCGATCCGCTGACAGTCGTTGTCCCTGAAATCGGACGCCGACCTGTAAACGCCCCGCCAGTTGACCGTTGATCACTTCCACATGGCCGCCTAGCAAATCTATCTGTAGCGCATGCTGGTGGCTCAGACGGCTGATCCAGTCAGTCGCCACCGGCACATCCCAGCGATAACTCAGGCGCAGCAGCAGATCGCTGTTAACAGCGATGGGCGACAGCGGCAATAGCTGCTGACCAAGCAGGGAATCCGGACGGGCCAGCAGCTCTTTCACCTGCCCGTACTGGACTATCGCGCCATCGCGGATTTCCGCCACCGCATCCGCCGCGGAGCGTACCGCATCCATTTCATGAGTAATCAGGACTATCGCCAGCCGGTACTCATCACGTAGCTGTCGGAGCAAACCCAGCACCGTGGCGGTCGCCTGGGGATCCAGCCCAGACGTGGCCTCGTCCGCCAGCAGTACCGACGGACGTAATGCCAGCGCGCGAGCGATACCAATGCGCTGACGCTGTCCGCCGGAAAGCTGGGACGGATAGGCCTCCGCTTTGTGACTCAGCCCTACGCTCTCCAGTAGTTCACCGACCCGCGCCTTAATGTCGCGTTCCACCACGCCCAGATACTCCAGCGGCACCGCGATGTTTTGCCACGCCGTTTTGCGATTCAGCAGCGCTGAGGATTGAAAAACGGTGCCGATCGCGCGCCGTTCACGCCGCAGCGCCTCCCCTGACAGTAATGACAAATCTTTGCCGTTAACCTTGATACTGCCGCTATCGGGGCGTTCCAGCAGGCTGATGCAGCGCGCCAGGGTCGATTTCCCCGCGCCGCTCGGCCCTACCACCGCGGTAATGGAGCTGGCGGGCACCCTGAGCGATAATCCCTTCAGAACCTCGCTGACGCGGCCATCCGCCGTGCGGTAGCGTTTATGCAGATTATCGATATCAATCATGCCGCCGTCTCCTTCGCCCCGACATCGTTTCGCACGCCGCGACGGTAGTCTGCCCCCGGATGCGGCGCGGTCAGGCGCGGCCCGGCGCCGAACAGTTTTTCACGCAGCGTGCCTTCCCGGTAATCCTGCTTAAAGACGCCGCGTGTTTGCAGCTCTGGTATTAATAGCTCCACCACGTCGCGGAAGGTTTCATGCGTCACGGCGTAGGCCAGATTGAAGCCATCGACATCGGTTTCCTCGACCCAGGATTGCAGTTCATCGGCCACCGTTTCCGCACTGCCGACGAGCAGCGGGCCAAAGCCGCCGATGCCCACCCAGTCCGCCAGCGCTTCCACCGTCCATTGACGATTCGGGTCGGCGGTGGAAAACGCCTCAACCGCCGACTGGATGGCGTTGGTATGCAGGTATTTCAGCACCTGGTCCGGCCGATACTGACCGAAGTCAATACCGGTCCAGCCGGAGATCAGCGCCAGCGTTGCCTGCCGATAGTCGCCCGGCCATTCCTCGCTTTCTCCGCTAAGGTTGCTCTGCGAGAGCAACCTACGGCGAGAGAACGCCAATATGTTGATATTTTCGTCAGCTTTCTGCGTCATTATCCATTTCCTATATAACCATATTCGATATTTATCGAAGAGTTATTTTAATTTTGTTATATGGGTGTTAGCGATAATCATGCCAAAGGCTGCGCATTATTTAATTCATGTTAATCAATGGCTTTAATAAATTGGCTTGCGCAAGAGCTGTTGCGAATGCGCCAACTGATGCACACCGCCTGTTGTATTAGCAACAGCCGGGCAAGGCGTGCCTCTGGTTGCTGGTGCCAGTACTATTACGTTGCGACGCCTGCAACGCGCGCGAGCTAAAGTTGTTCACTGAGTTGACGGGCTCTGCTTTAATCCCGAACGAATAACAGCATCGGAAAGTGGGAATTTGGAGCTGAAACGACCTGGGTGAAGATACTCGGAATGCGAAAGGAGAAACTGGCGCTGTAAACCGCGCCAGTTATGGGTTTAGCGATGGTTGTCTGATGTTAGCAGGAGGTCAGTACGCATCAGTGCTTCACGATATACATTGTGCGGCTATAGGCCACGTCCTCCGGATTGGCTATCGGATACCCTTTCAGCCACGGTTTAATCAGACGCCCGTTGGTGTACTGATAAATCGGCGCGATGGGCGCTTTCGCCATAATGATTTTTTCCGCCGCGTTGTAATCGTCATTGCGCGCCTTTTCCGATGTTTCCAGCGCCGCCTGGGTCAGAATTTTGTCGTAGGCCGGATCGTTGAAACGGGAGATATTACCGCTGTGGGTCGAGGTGAGCAGCGACAGGAACGTCGACGGCTCGTTGTAGTCCCCGACCCATGAGGCGCGAATCACATCGAAGTTGCCGGTATTGCGGCTGTCGATATAAGTTTTCCACTCCTGATTTTGCAGCTTCACGTCGACGCCCAGATTTTTCTTCCACATGGAAGCCACCGCAATCGCGATTTTCTGGTGGTTCTCCGAGGTGTTGTACAGCAGCGTCAGCTTCAGCGGACGGTTCGGACCGTAGCCCGCCGCCTGCAGCAGCGCTTTGGCCTGGGCATTCAGCTCGGCCTGGCTCATGCTCTCGATTTGCGTCGGCTGCGGGGTAAAGCCTGCGGTCACGTCCGGGGTAAAGCGCCAGGCCGGTTTTTCGCCGGTACCCAGAATTTTCTCCGCCATCAGACGGCGATCGATAGTCATGCTGAGCGCCAGGCGGACGCGCTCATCGGCGGTTGGCCCTTTCTGCGTGTTAAACGCGTAATAATAAGTGCCCAGCTGCGGCGGGGTATAGACCTGCCCCGGAATATCCTTCAGCAGCTTCTGGTACAGATTTTTCGGGAACGACTCGGTGATATCGATATCGCCGGCCAGATAGCGTTTGGTGGCCGCCGATTCCTGGTTAATGGGCGTAAATGTGACCTGCTGGATCACCGTTTTGCCGTTATCCCAGTAGTGCGTATTGGGAACCACCACCAGCTTTTCATTCACCACGCGATCTTTTAAGACATACGCGCCGTTGCCAATCAGGCTTCCCGGACGCGTCCAGTTGTCGCCGCTCTCCACGTTAGCCTTCTGCACCGGATAGAAAGCAAAGCTCGCCGTCAGATTGCTGAACCACGGCAGCGGTTTATCCAGCTGCACGCGCAAGGTACGCGCGTCCACGGCGGTGACGCCGAGGGTATCCGGCGCGGCTTTACCATCAATAATATTTTGCGCATTGGCGATTCCGGCCAGCGCAGCAAACCAGGCAAACGGGGAGGTGGTTTTAGGATCAACCAGCCGCCGCCAGCTATAGACGAAATCCTCCGCCGTTACCGGCGTTCCGTCGGACCAGCGGGCGTTATCGCGCAGGGTAAATGTCCAGACGCGATTATCATTGCTCTGCCAGCGAGTCGCCACGCCTGGGATCAGATTGCCTTTCTCGTCCTGATTGACTAAACCTTCAAAAAGATCGCGGATAACCTGAATTTCAGGCAGACCGACGGCTTTGGCGGGATCTAAGGAGGCGGGTTCATCTTTAATGTGCCGCACCAGCACCTGTTTTTCGGCTAATACGGTGCCCGGCGGGACATCGGCCGCCCAGGCAAGAGAAGAGACGCTGGCTAACCACAGCGCGCCGCATGTCAATGTGACAGGATACTTCATAAGATCCCCTTTAAAATAAAAAAACCAGAGCTGGCAGTGCGATAATTATTTGTTTCATCACCTGAAATTGCAAACGGCTTGTGAAAGAAAGTTGACATATATGCTGATTTCGTCCTCGCTGGAAACTATTTGATTCCGGGACGGTTTTACACAACACTGCTGAAAAATAACCTGACAACAGGATGCCCTATGCCCGTTTCTCGTCCTCGCCCTCAGCGCGGTGATTTTCCGCCCGGCACACAACGCTATGGCCAGTCTCACCTCGGCGCACCGCTGCTGTGGTTCCCTGCACCGCTGGCCGATAGCCGCAGCGGCCTGATCCTTGCCGGTACCCACGGCGATGAAAACGCATCGATTGTCACCCTCTCCTGCGCGCTACGTACGCTCAAACCCGAGCTGCGCCGCCATCATGTCGTGCTGGCGGTCAACCCGGACGGTTGCCAGCTGGGGCTGCGCGCCAACGCGCGCGGCATCGACCTGAACCGGAATTTTCCGGCGGCAAACTGGAAAGAAGGCGAAACGGTCTATCGCTGGAACAGCGCGGCGGAACAGCGCGATGTGGTTCTGCTCACCGGCGAAAAACCTGGTTCAGAACCGGAAACCCAGGCGCTGTGCCAGCTGATCCACCAGATCCATCCCGCGTGGGTGGTCTCGTTTCACGATCCGCTGGCCTGTATTGAAGACCCCGGCCACAGCGCGCTGGGGCTGTGGCTTGCCGGGGCGTTCAGCCTGCCGCTGGTGGGCAGCGTCGGCTATGAAACGCCCGGCTCCTTCGGCAGCTGGTGCGCGGATATCGGCCTGCCCTGCATCACCGCCGAATTCCCGCCGATATCCGCCGACGAGGCGACGGATAAATACCTTCAGGCGATGACGGACCTACTGCACTGGCATCCTCAAAGATGAAGCACGCCGGTGCTAAAATGCAGCGCCGGCTCAACGTCCACCGCCAGCCAGGTCGGGCCATCGAGGTCAGCAAAACGGGCCAGCGGCGCCAGCGGCAGCGCCGCGCTGATGGCTCTTGAGGTACACAGCATGCAGCCCAGCATCCGCGCAAATCCCAGGCGCTCCGCCTCCTCAGCCAATAGCAGCGCTTCGGTCAGACCGCCGGTCTTATCCAGTTTGATATTGACCATCTCATAGCGGCCGCGCAGCGCCGCCAGGCTGTCGCGCGTATGACAGCTCTCATCGGCGCAAATGGGCAGCGGGTGGATAAAATTCTCCAGCGCTTCATCGGCCCCAGCCGGAAGCGGCTGTTCCAGCATCGCCACGCCGATATCCGCCAGCAGCTGACAGCGCTCGGCCAGGCCATCGCTGCGCCAGGCTTCGTTGGCATCCACGATGAGCGTTGCCTGCGGAACCGCTTCACGAATGGCAATCAATCGCTCGCTAATCAGATGATCGTCGAGCTTCACTTTTAGCAACGTGGCCCCTTTTTCCCACAGCGCCGCCGCGCTCGCCGCCATCTGGTCCGGCGTGCCGATAACCACCGTTTGCGCCGTAACCACCCGGTTGGGCAGCGTCACGTCCAACAGCTGCGCGATGCTCTTACCCGCGCTGCGCGCCTGACAGTCCCAGAGCGCGCAGTCCACGGCGTTACGCGCGGCCCCGGGGGGCAGCAGGTGCTGAATCTGCTCACGAGAGACGCCGCGTTCAATCTGTTCGCCAATCGCCATAATCTGCGCCATCACCGAGGCTATACTCTCTCCGTAACGAGGATAGGGCGTGCACTCACCTGTCCCCTTGACGCCATTCTCTTCAATCTCCACCACCACGACTTTTGCCTCGCTGCGGCTGCCGCGGGCGATCACAAACGGAGTATGTAACGGCCAGGCTTCTTCATAGACTCGCAGATTTCGCATTCCCTGAACCTCGCAGGTAAGTATTAAAAGGATTTGCCGTGCTGATGACGGATGTCATACACTAGCCGCGACGTTAACTATATGTAAACAGGAAGATAACCATGTCACAAACCGTGCATTTCCAGGGCAACCCCGTTTCTGTTCAAGGCACCATTCCGCAGGCAGGCGCTAAAGCGCAGCCGTTTACGCTGGTGGCCAAAGATCTCTCTGACGTCGCGCTGAGCCAGTTCGCCGGCTCCCGTAAAGTGCTGAACATTTTCCCAAGCATCGATACCGGCGTTTGCGCGGCATCGGTACGTAAATTTAACCAGCTGGCGTCTGAACTGGACAACACCGTCGTGCTGTGCATTTCCGCTGACCTGCCGTTCGCGCAGTCTCGCTTCTGCGGCGCTGAAGGCCTGAACAACGTTGTCACTCTGTCTACCCTGCGCGGCGCGCAGTTCCTGGCCGACTACGGCGTCGCTATCTCCGCGGGCCCGCTGGCCGGTCTGGCGGCGCGTGCTGTGGTCGTCATTGATGAAAATGACCAGGTTGTTTACAGCCAGCTGGTGAATGAAATCACCGAAGAGCCGGACTACGACGCAGCCCTGGCCGCGCTGAAAGCGTAATATCCTCGCTGAGTTACGTAAGCCCTCGTTAAACGGGGGCTTTTTTTATTGCCGCGCCGCATAGCGGGAGATGAAGCGCGCAATCGCCGGGCCGGTCAATAAGATGGTGAACAGGCGCAGCGTCTGCATTGCCATAATAAACGACATATCCGCCCGCGTACCGGCGGCGATAATCGCCACCGTGTCCAGTCCGCCCGGACTGGTTGCCAGATAGGCGGTCATAAAGTCCAGCGGCAAAACCTGCGTCAGCCCATAAGCCATCAGCGCGCACAGCAGGATCAGGCCGATAATCGATGCCAGGATCTGCGGCAGGGTTTTCAGCGCCAGCAGGAAAATCTGTTTATTAAACTTTAGACCAACGCTCCAGCCGACGGCGGCATAGGCCAGCGCCAGCAGCCATTCGGGAAGTTCGAGCAGCAGCCAGCCTTCTCCCTGCACCAGCGCGCCAATCAGCATCGGGAAGAGCATCGCCCCGGAAGGAAAGCGCAGCCGCAGCCCAAGCCACCCCGCCGCCGCCGTCAACAGCAGCGTAAGCGGCAGCTGCCGGCTGATCGGCGGAAACCAGGCGACCTGCTGAGTCATCTCCTGCGCTTCACCGCCGAGCGCGACGCGCACCACCAGCGCCGCGGCGCCGGCAACAAACAGCACCCGCAGATACTGCATCAGCGCGACCAGCCGGACATCGGCGCCGTACTCCTGGGCCATAATCACCATCGCCGAGGCGCCGCCCGGCGAACTCCCCCACGCCCCGGTGGCGCCGGGCAGATCGCTGTAGCGCACCAGCAGCCATCCCGCCAGCGCGCTGATAGCGAGCGTGGAAAAGAGAATCAGCAGCACCAGCGCCCAGTTTGCCAGCAGAACGCCGAAAATGGAGGGCGTCAGGCTGCGGGCAATCATGCAGCCGATAATCGCCTGGGCGGCAATAAAAAAGGGACGGGGTACGCGAATTTCCGCACCGCGCAGGCTCAGGCTGATGCCGGCAATCATCGGCCCCAGCAGCAGCGCGGCGGGAAGGTGAAACCAGAACAGCACAAAAGAGATCGCGCTGGAGAGCGCCAGCAGTTTCATCCATTGAAAAAAATGACTACGCCAGATCCACATGCGTATGCCTGCCATAAAGAGGGTAAAAACGCAGTATATACCGATTCATTTGACGCCAGCCCCCCTCCCTTTTCTGGAAATGCCGGCCGGCGGCGCAGGCAGCCGGCCGACGGGCATTACTCATCGCCCTTTTTCTGGCTCAGGCCATATTCACGCAGCTTGTTGGCGATGGCGGTATGCGAGACGCCAAGACGCTTGGCCAGCTTACGCGTGCTGGGGAAGCTGCGATAAAGCTGGGTGAGCACCGAGCGTTCGAAACGACGGGTAATATCATCCAGCGAGCCTTCCATCGCTTCTTCGCCTACCGCCAGCGAGGAGACGTCGTGATCCGGCAGCAGAATATCCTGAGGGCGCAGCTCGAAACCGTCCAGCTGCGTCAGCGCGCGATAGATCGCATTTTTGAGCTGGCGCACGTTGCCCGGCCAGCTGTAGCGCATCAAAACGCTGTTCAAATCAGCGGAGAGTTTCGGCCGCGGGATGCCCTGCTCATCGGCAAAACGCGCCACGAACAGCTCGGTCAGCGGCATGATGTCCTGCGGGCAATCGCGCAGCGGCGGCAGATACAGGGTCAGGACGTTAAGACGATAGTAGAGGTCCTCGCGGAACAGCCCTTTTTGCACCAGCTCCACCAGGTTTTTCTGGGTAGCGCAGATCACCCGGACATCAACGTGGACTTCATGATCTTCACCAACGCGGCGGAAAGTTCCATCGTTAAGGAAGCGCAGCAGCTTGGTCTGCATGCGCGGCGACATTTCGCCAATTTCATCCAGCAAAACCGAGCCGCCGTTAGCCTGCTCGAAGAAGCCTTTCTTGCCCTGAACGGCGTCGCCGAACAGCTCGCTCTCCACAGCGTCTTCCGGGATGGAGCCGCAGTTCAGCGCCAGATAAGGTTTCCCCGCGCGCGGGCTGGCCAGATGGCAGGCGTGGGCCAGCAAATCTTTCCCTGTACCGGTATCACCGACGATCAGCAGCGGCGCGCTGAGCATGGCCAGCTTACGGGCCTGCTCGACAACGTGGCGCATTTTCGGCCCAACGGCGAGGATCTGGCTAAAGGCGCTGGTGTCCTGAATGGTCATCGTTTGCAGCTGGCGCCCCATACGGACCGTCGAACGCAGCATCGCTACCGCGCCGGTCAGTACCTTCTCGCCGTGTTCGCCTTCGAGATAAACCGGAGTGATCTCCAGCAGGAAGTTCTGCCCGTTGACCACCACGTGCTCGGCGTGGGACTCCTGCGGACTGTTTTCCAGCCAGCGCTGGACGTTAAAATCGGTAATCAGCTGCGCGACCGGGTGGCTGCGCAGCTTCTCCTGACTCTGGCCAAACAGCTGGCAGCTGGCCGGGTTAGCCAGTTCGACTTTTCCTTTGGTGTCGAGAGACAGCACCGGCTCAGGCATCGCCACCAGCAGCGCGCTGAGCGCCAGATGTTCGCGCTCTGACGGCATCCACGCCACGGTGCGCACGTCGGTGACGCCGGCGATACGACGAATTTCCGCCATCAGGCTGCTGAAGCTGGCGAAATCCAGCTCGGCGAAGTTGAGATAAATTCGGCCAATAGGGTCAATATCGATGCCCCGCAGGTCGATACCGCGCAGCACCAGTAAATCGAGCAATTCACGAGTCAGACCAAGACGGTCTTCACAAAAGACTTCAAGACGCATAGGCGTTTTCACCCTAAAGAGGCCAATAACCGATGAATAATAGGACAGTTATTTGCTGGCGTGAAGATAGCTGTCAACAATTATTGACAGTATGGCGGAAAAATGGCCTTTCTGCCGTAAAGTTATGCGCTCAGAGGAAAAATGACGATGAGATAAGCGGCTATCATCGCTTCTGCTTTTCTCCCCGGCTTGCGCTGCGCGTAGCCGGGCTACAGGTTACAGCCTTCTGTGAAACGGTAGCCCGGCTAAGGCGTTCACGCCGCAAGCCGGGAATGCTTAAGCGACTTATTTTTCCGCGCCGCTTTTGCTCTTCTGCAACGTCTCTTTTAGCTGGCCGATCAGCTCGCGGCGAAAATCCCCCAGCCTCGGTTTATCGTCGGCGATCCACGGCAGCGGACGGCACAGCTCCATCGCCTTAATACCCAGCCGCGCCGTCAGCAGACCGGCGCCAATTCCCTGCGCCGCGCGCGCCGATAGCCTGGCCGCGAGATCCTGCGACATCCAGTCCATCCCGACTTCCCGCACCAGCTCGCTGGCGCCGGCAAAAGCGATATTCAGCAGCACCAGGCGGAACAGGCGCAGGCGGCTGTAGTAGCCCAGTTCAATACCGTACAGAGTGGCGATGCGGTTGATCAGACGTAAATTACGCCAGGCGATAAACGCCATATCCACCAGCGCCAGCGGGCTGACTGCAATCATCAGCGTCGATTCCGCCGCCGAACGGCTAATCTCACGCCGCGCCTGCGCATCCAGTACCGGCTGCACGATCTGCGCGTACAGGCTCACCACTTCACGATCGTTCTGCGTTTCATGGATCGCCGCATACCAGCGCTGCAGCGCCGGGTGCGAGTGATCCAGCCCCGCCTGCTGGGCCAGCTTTTCGCAAAAGGCGCGCCCTTTGCCAACCGCATGGCTGTGCATCAGGTCCCGCGCCTCATCGCGCTCGTGGGCGCGCTGGCGTAGTCGCCACAGCCGGCGCCATTCGGTCGCCACCGAACCGACGCCCGCCCCGACGATCAGCGCGCCGGCTGCGCAGCCGCCAAGGGCGATCCAGTCCTGCGTTTGCCAGGCGGTCATCGTCCACTGCACGCCCTGCGCCACGACGCTGACGCCAAAAATAGCCAGCCCGGCGCTGACCATCTTTCGCCACAGGCTGCGCTTAGGTCGCAGCACCGATTCCACCACCGCTTCCGCCGCGCCCTCTTCTTCTTCCGGCGCGTCGAGCCGCGCTGGAGCGAACTTCTCCGCATCGGCGCCGTCAAAAGCGCGCGCGGATTTCAGAATTTGCGCCTTTTCCACCTCCAGCGGGCCATCGAAATCGATACGCGGTTTTAAAGGTTCGGTCATCGCAATTTATCTCCGATCAAAAATTCCAGCGCCGCGTCGAGGCGAATATGCGGCAGCGGTTTATCAACGTCCATCACCTGCGGGCGAAAGTTTTCAAACTGAAAGCCCTGCTGCTCCCAGAAGGCCTGACCCGGCAGGCGCGCGGGCACTTCGCCGGGATAGACGGTCAGCGGCTGTCCGTCGCTTAGCCGATGCCCCCGCAGCGCAGGGATCTTCTCGCCGTTCACCTCGATAAGGCCGCTCTGCGTCGCCTGAATCGACGCCAGCCCCAGACAATCCATGCTGATGCCTTCAAACGCCGCGTTCTGCCAGGCATCCTGAATCAGCTGCTGCAGCAGCGACACCATATTGCTGTGCTGATCGACGGTGACGTGATCGGCTTTGGTCGCGGCGAACAGCAGCTTATCGATAACCGGTGAGAACAGGCGACGAAACAGCGTGCGCTGCCCGTAGTGGAAGCTTTGCATCAGCTGCGTCAGCGCGAGACGCATGTCGTTAAACGCCTGCGGCCCGCTATTAAGCGGCTGCAGGCAATCTACCAGCACGATCTGCCGATCGAAGCGCAGGAAATGATCTTTGTAGAAGCCCTTAACCACTTTCTCGCAGTAGTATTTAAAACGCTCGCGCAGCATTCCGGCATTGGTCTGTTTGTCCGCCTGCGCCAGCTTAGCTTCACCGGCGGCATCAACGTCCGGCCAGGGGAAAAACTGCAGCGCCGGCGCGCCGGCCATTTCGCCGGGCAGCACAAAGCGCCCCGGCTGAATGAAGTGCATCCCTTCGCGCTTACAGGTATGCAGATAGTCGGTCCACGCCGCGGCGATCTCCGCCAGACGGGTTTCATCGGCGGGCGCCAGCGGATCCAGTCCTTCGCATAGCTGACGCCAGCGCGCTGACCACTCCGCCCTCTGCCCCTGCAGTAATCCGGTCATCTGCCGTGACCAGGTCAGATAGTCCTGGGCCAGCATCGGCAGATCCAGCAGCCACTCGCCGGGATAGTCGACAATCTCCAGGTAGAGGGTCGAGGTCTCTTTAAAATGGCGCAGCAGCGAATCGTTGGAGCGATAGCGCAGAGCGAGGCGGATTTCGCTGACGCCGCGGGTGGGCGTTGGCCAGACCGGCGGCTGACCGTACAGCTGGGCCAGCCCTTCGTCATAGGTAAAACGCGGAATGCCGAAATCCCGCTGCGGGACGCGCTTGACGCCCAGCAGGCGTTCTTCACGCGCTGCGCTGAGCAGCGGCAGCCGCGCCCCGGCGTGAATATTGAGCAGTTGATTTACCAGCGCGGTGATAAAGGCGGTCTTGCCGCTGCGGCTAAGGCCAGTGACGGCCAGGCGGAGATGCCGGTCAACCCCACGATTCACCAGCGCATTAAATTCTGTTTTGAGTCGCTTCATCGCCATCCTGTTGAGCCTGAAGAACGAGGGAAATAGACATGAGGGCTAATCATAAAGTGCAATAGCCCCGCTGCGACGGGGCTGAAGATTATTTGCTGGCGCTTTTGGGCCTGGCGATCTGACTGAGGCCGCCGGCATTCACCACCTGCGTGTAGCCCATTTCGCTCAGCATCTGCTGAGCCTGGCCAGATTGCCGGCCAACGTTGCAATAGACGTGAATGGTATCGTTTTTATCCGGTACTTCAGCCGCAATCCGCGTTTTTAAGTCCGCCAGCGGAATATTCACCGCCCCGTCGACGTGTTCTTTTTGATACTGCTGCGGAACGCGGACGTCAATCCAGTGCTCCGCCGCGAAGACGGGTAAGGCCATGGCCAGCGCTAAACCCAGAAGCAGTTTTCGCATTTTATCATCCTGATAGAGTGAGTTTTTAGGCACTCATAACATACGCCATCCGCGACGTTTAGAAAACCGCTGCGCCGCCCGGCTGAGCATCGGTTCCAGAACAAGCATCAGCAGCATTTTCAGCGGCCGACGCGCGACGGATTTTACCGCCCAGCCTGCGACGCCCGCCGGGCCGTAGCGCAGCGCGGTGAGCAGCACCAGCTTGCCTGCGATTTTCAGACCCGGTTTGACTTTTTGCCCGGCCTGCTGCCATTTTATGTTCATCATTAACCTCAACTTTCAGTTATAGCTGGCGAAAACGACTGCGTAGCGAAAAGGTGTCGGAAGTGACGTAGCGTTCCATTTCACGCAGACGACGCTCCCCTGCTGCCAGCTCCTTATCCGCGGCGGCCAACAGCTCTCCGCTGCTCGGCGTTTTTTCACCATACAGCTCGCTTTCCGGCATAGGATCCAGCGCAAACGAGAGAATGATGTAGGCCACCACCACAAACAGGAACAGGCCAAAAATCATTGCCAGTACGGTAATCAGGCGCACCAGCTTAACCGGCACGTCCAGGTACTGCGCGATGCCGGCGCAAACCCCTTTCACCATGCCCTGCTGCGGAATGCGCCACAGTTTTTTACTCAGATCCAGTCCGCTCATTATTTCTCTCTCCAGTTCGGATGCTCAGCGTCAAGAATCGCCTCCAGCGCCTGAATACGCTCGCGCATGCGCTTCGCGTCATCGGTCAGCTGCAGCAGGCGCTGCTGTTCGTTCTGCGATAGGCTGCCGCTGGCGGTGCGGTTGTTGTAATGCAGCCAGAGCCAGACCGGCAAAACAAACAGCACAAACAACGTCAAAGGGATGGCGAGAAAAAGCATGCTCATGTGAACTCCTTGCTGATGGCGGCGGCACGTCTTGGTGCCGCCCGAAGACATTACTGGTTATTTTGATTCATTTTGGCTTTCAACGCCGCCAGCTGCTCGCTGATTTCATCGTCCGCTTTCAGATCGGCGAACTGCTGATCCAGCGATTTATCTTTACCGAAGCGGTGGCTTTCGGCTTCGGCTTCCATATGATCGATACGGCGTTCAAACGATTCAAAACGCGCCATCGCCTCGTCAATCTTACCGCTGTCCAGCTGACGGCGAACGTCGCGGGAGGAGCTTGCGGCCTGATGACGCAGCATCAGCGCCTGCTGACGGGCGCGGGTTTCGCTGAGTTTGTTTTCCAGCTCGCCAATTTCTTTTTTCATCCGCGCCAGCGTTTCATCAACCAGCTGCGCTTCGTTTTCCAGGCTGCCGATAAGGTCGGTCAGCTTCTGCTTTTCGATCAGCGCCGCACGGGCCAGATCCTCTTTCTCTTTACGCAGCGCCAGCTCGGCTTTTTCCTGCCATTCCGCCTGCTGGGCAACGGCCTGTTCAATACGACGGCTCAGCTGTTTCTTTTCAGCCAACGCCCGCGCCGAGGTCGAACGGACTTCAACCAGCGTGTCTTCCATCTCCTGGATCATCAGCCGAACCAGCTTCTGCGGATCTTCCGCTTTCTCCAGCAGAGAGTTAATGTTGGCGTTCACGATGTCGGCAAAACGAGAAAAAATACCCATAATTTCAATCCTCATAGTTCTGGTATCAGGCACCGGCCTGTGCCATGACTAATACAAATGCCGTGCCAAGTTTTTATCTTATTGATTTTAATGGAAGTGGTTGTTATCCGGCCAGCGCATTGCTAAAGTGACCTGGTGAATCACACTACTAAATGGCGAAATTCATCATGGCGGATTACAAGGACAACCTGCTCGGCGAGGCCAATAGCTTTCTTGAGGTGCTGGAGCAGGTCTCAAGACTGGCGCCGCTCGATAAACCAGTGCTGGTGATTGGCGAGCGCGGAACCGGCAAGGAGCTGATCGCCAGCCGTCTGCACTTCCTCTCTTCCCGCTGGCAGGGGCCGTTTATCTCCCTGAACTGCGCGGCGCTCAATGAAAATCTGCTCGATTCGGAGCTGTTCGGGCATGAGGCCGGCGCCTTTACGGGGGCCAGTAAACGTCACCCGGGGCGCTTCGAGCGCGCCGACGGCGGTACCCTGTTTCTTGATGAGCTGGCCACCGCGCCGATGCTGGTACAGGAAAAACTGCTGCGCGTGATTGAATATGGCGAACTGGAGCGCGTCGGCGGCAGCCAGCCGCTACAGGTTAACGTCCGCCTGGTGTGCGCGACCAACGCCGACCTGCCGCAAATGGTGGAAGACGGACTTTTTCGCGCCGACCTTCTCGACCGTCTGGCCTTTGATGTGGTGCAGCTGCCGCCGCTGCGCGAGCGCCAGAGCGATATCATGCTGCTCGCCACCCAGTTTGCTATCCAGATGTGCCGCGAGCTCGGACTGCCGCTGTTTCCCGGCTTTAGCGAACGCGCCGCCATGACGCTGCAGAACTACCGCTGGCCGGGGAATATCCGTGAATTAAAAAACGTGGTTGAACGCTCGGTCTACCGTCACGGCAGCAGCGAGCGCGAGCTGGATAATATTATTATTAACCCCTTCCGCCAGCAGCACGCGGCGACGCCCGTCGAAGTGGAGAAGACGCCAGGCCCCACGCTGCCGCTCGATTTACGCGCTTTCCAGCAGGAGCAAGAAAAAAGCCTGCTCGGGAGAAGCCTCGAACAGGCGAAGTACAATCAAAAGCAGGCGGCCGAACTGCTGGGGCTAACCTACCACCAGCTGCGGGCGCTGCTGAAAAAACATCAGCTTTGACCTGTACGCGGAAGCAGCAGCGCGCTCACCGCCATTGAACCCAGGCAGAGCGCGGCGTTAAACCACAGCGCATACTGCGCCGCGCTGGCCATGCCGAGCGGTAAAAACAGCGCAAAAAGTGACGCTGTCACCGCAATGCCCATCGCTCCGCCGAGCGAACTGCCCATCTTATAGATCCCCGAGGCCACGCCTACCTTATTCTCAGGAGCGTTAACCACCGCGGTGTCCGTTGACGGGGTGGCGTAGCAGCCCAGGCCGAAGCCAAACAGCACGTTGCTGAAAAAGACCGTGACGATATAGGTCGATTTATCGAGAAAGGTGCAGGAGATAAGAAGAATACCGACCGCGGTAAAGACCGGGCCGCTCATCATCGGCAAACGCGCGCCGTAGCTTTGCAGCAGCTTCTCGCCCACCCGAATCATCGCCAGCACGGTAACCAGATAGCCGAGCGTCATCATTCCGCTCTCCAGCGGGCTCAGATGATGCCCCTGCTGGAGCCAGATGCTGGCAATCATCATCGTACCGATAGCGCCGTTGAGCATAAAGTTCGACAACACCGCGGCGCTGTAGGCCCGGTTGCGAAACAGCGCGAAATCAATCAGCGCCGCGTCGCCCTTACGCTGGCCGCTGCGGATAAAAAACAGCCCCGATGCCAGCGCGCCGGCCAGCATCGCCAGCGAGGTTGCGCTGGTCCAGCCCCAGCCGTGGCCTTTGCTGATAAACAGATTTAGCAGTACCAGCGCAAGGATCAGGCTGAGCAGGCCGCTGATATCCAGCTTATGCTGCTGCGCGCTGGCGCTGCGGCTTTCCGGCGTACCGCGCAGCAAAAACAGCGCCGCCAGCGCTACCGCGATGGAGAAAACAAAGATCCAGCGCCAGCCCAGACCGGTGGCGATCGCCCCGCCGACAAACGAGCACAGACCGCTGCCGCCCCACGAGCCGATGACCCAGAAGCTGACCGCCCGCTGGCGCGCTTTGCCTTCATACCAGGTTTTAATTAACGCCAGCGTCGCCGGCATGATGCAGGCGGCCGACAGCCCCTGTAAAACGCGCCCGGCGAGGAACAGCGCGGGTCCCTGAGAGAGCACCAGCATTGCGCTACCGACAATGCTGAGGATCAGGCCCAGGGTAGTCATGCGCATGCGGCCGAATTTATCCGCCAGCCCGCCGCTGGCGACCACGAAGCAGCCGCTGAATAACGCGCTCAGGCTCACCGCCAGGGTCAGGGTTTCCAGCGAAATATCGAGGCTGCTCTTCATCGCCGGAACCACGTTAATCACCGACTGGGCAAACAGCCAGAAGGTCAGAACGCTCAATACAATACCCGCCAGCAGACGATCGGTGCCGACGAACTGCGCTTCGCTTAGCGATACAGAACTCATAGCAGGGTCCTCTTCGTTGCGGACATTAACGCAAATAGTGTTCCGTCAGGGCGCACCACAGCGCGGCGCCTTTCAGCAACAGCGCATCGTTGAAGTCGTATCCCGGGTTATGCACCATGCAGCGATCCGCTTCGTCCCCGGCCCCGATGGTGAAATAGCAGCCGTTCGGATTGCGCTCGAGCATAAAAGCAAAATCTTCGCTGCCCATAAACGGCTTCACCTCGCCGACCTGCGCCGCGCCAAACAGCGCGGTCGCCACCGTGCGGACCATCTCATTGGCAGCCGGATCGTTCCTTAAAACCGGGCTGCCGTTAACGTGGGTTAAGGCGGCGCTGGCGTTAAAGCTCTCGGCCTGAGCAACGGCGATATCGTGAATGCGCTGCAGGACGGTCTCGCGAACCTGTTCGTTTAAGGTGCGCACCGTGAGCTTCATTAATACCTTGTCGTTGATAATGTTCGGGGCGTGCCCGGCCTGAATGCTGCCCACGGTCACGACCGCTGGTTCAAACGGCGTGATGTTTCGGGAAACAATGGATTGCAGCGCCAGGGTGATATGACAGGCAACCAGCGTGGCGTCGACGGTATGCTCCGGTACCGCGCCGTGTCCGCCCACCCCTTTGACTTCAATATGGAGAGTGTCCGAGGAGGCCATCATCGCCCCATCGCGCAGGCCGATTCTGCCTAACGGCTGCCCCGGCATATTATGCAGGCCAAAAATGGCATCGCAGGGGAACTGGTCAAACAGGCCGTCTTCCAGCATGACCCGACCGCCGTAGAGCAACTCCTCAGCAGGCTGAAAAATAAGCTGCAGGGTGCCGTTAAACTGCCGGGTGCGCGCCAGATATTCCGCGGCGTACAATAGCGTGGTGGTATGGCCATCGTGGCCGCAGCCGTGAAAACGACCGTCGACCCGGCTGGCCCACGCTTTGCCGCTCATCTCCTGCATCGGCAGCGCGTCCATATCCGCCCGTAGCCCCAACCGTTTTTTACCCTCGCCGACGCGTAAAGTACCGACCACGCCGGTGCCCGCCAGACCGCGGTGAACCTGATAGCCCCATTCGCCGAGCAGGCGGGCAACCTCTTCGCTGGTTTTATGCTCTTCAAAACCAATTTCCGGCTGCTGATGGAAACGGCGGCGAAGCGCGACAAACTGCGCCTCGTTAACCTGTAATGCCTCAATAATCGGGTGTGTCATTTTTATTATTCCTGTGTTGTGTTTGCACGACACTTTCGAGTTTATGCATCCCTGTTGGCTTTAAAATGCGCTTTTTTGTTTTATAGTGACGGATTATTAATGAGTGTTTTTCATACAAAACGGTTATGACAAAAAATAACGTGCTGTTTTTTGTCTTCAGGAGGCGACGGTGGAGCATCATTCAGGCGACTTTCAGGTTGTGGTTCGCGATATCCGGCAGCTGAGCCAGCAGGAAAACGATGCTCTGACGCTGCTATGGCTGCTTGAGGGCAGCGTCGAACTCCGCGATGGCGAGACGGGTCGGTACCTGCAGGCCGATGAACTGGCGATAGTGAATCGTCATCGCCGCTGGAGCCTGCACAGCAAGACGGCGAACGTCGTGATGGCGCTGTCGCTGAACGCCGGATGGCTGACCCGCCTCGACGGCGATTTTTTTGCCTCCGTCTACCAGAGCAGCAGCGAAACGCGCGATGCCGAAGACACCCTGCGCTACCTGATGCGCCAGTTGCTGGTCCTCGGTCTGGTCAATCCGCAGGCCCACTACCGGCTGGAGGCCAACTGCTGGCGTCACGCTTCAGCCGTCCCCTCACCGCCCAGGCGCCTCGCGGAGCCGAACGCTGGAGCCAGCGAATTAACAGAGTGGTGGCGCGAATCGACGCCAACTATCAACGGCGCCTGTCGCTGCAGGAGATAGCCGCCGCGGAGTTTGTTTCTGAGGCCTGGCTCTCGCGTCTGTTCCGCAAAGAGGTGGGCGTCAGCTTTATGCAGTACATCACCGGGCTGCGCCTGCGCAAAGCCGCGGAGCAGCTGACGACGACGCGTCAATCGATACAGCAGATCGCTCAGCAGCAGGGCTTTGCCAGCAGTCGGGTGATGAGCGACCTGTTTAAACGCGAGCACGGCCTGACGCCGCGCCAGTTCCGCCAGCAGCACCCGCAGACGGCGGTCGAATCTCGCCGTCCGCCCCCACAGCAGACCGAGCGATGGCAGCCGGTGTCAATCGATCGGCTGTACGCCCGGCTCAACGCGCCGCAAACCTACGGTCTGGATAGCCCGCCGCTGCGGCTCAGCCCCCAACAAACCCGCCATCTCGATGTTCGCGAACTCCCGGCGCGCGCCGCGCCGCTGCGTCACACCCGAATGGTGATTACCGTTCGCGAACTGGACGACCTGCTGCGCGAGGATGTCCGCCGCGAACTGGAACAGCTGCACGACGCGCTGCCGATATTCGCCATCGATATTCACGATCCGTTTCTCAGCAGCCGCCTGTTCGGCACCGGCTGGGACGATCCGCAAATGGCCGGCTATGCCTGCTGGTATAACCTGCAGCGCATTTTTAGCTGGCTGGCGACCCTTGGCTGGGCGGTGATACTGCATACCGGGCTCACCACCCGCGGCGACCTGCTGCAACGTTTCCTCTCTCTGTCCGCTAACCATTTTCCGCCGGCAACCCTCGCCAGCTGGCACTTCGTCTGGCACTGGTCCCCTCAGGCCAGCGACGAGGCCCGCCAGCACGCCTGGCGGCAACAAAAGACGATCCTGCAGAGGCTATCGCCGCAGTCGGCGCTGGGGGTCTGGCACCGTTTCCCTCAACAGGTGGAGGACGATCCCCTTCTGCGTTCACCGCTGCTGGTCGAGGCGGATTTTCTGGCCTGCCAGGCCGATGCTAATGAACTGCTGGATCTCGCGCAGGTGGATAGCCAGAAACTGGCCGCCAGCGAAAACTATCCGGTACACAAATTGCGCAAACTTCATAGCGCGCTGCGCCAGCGGCAGCTCCTGCTGCCGCTTTGGCTGCTCTCGTGGAATACCCTCACCGGCGATACCCGCGATACCAACGGCCGTTTCTTTCGCGGCGCGCTGCTGATGGATAATCTGCTGGGACTGGCGGATCAGGTTTGGCTCGCGGGGTTCTGGCTGAATTCAGGGCTGCAGGGGGAAGCCCGCGCCAACGGCAAGCTGGATACTTCCAGCCTGGCGCTGCACTATCTCCACGGTCTGCCGCGACCGGTCTACTGGGTGCTATGGCTGTGGCGCAGGCTGCGGGGCGAGGTGGTGATCAACGACAAGAACTTGCTGCTGCTGCGCCATAACGGCCATTATCAGCTACTGCTGCGCAATACGGTGGTTTTCAATCCCTGGCTTTCCAGCGAGGAGGCGTTTATCCAGCGCTTTAGTCAGCCCTGGAGCGTGCGCCTGCTCGGCCTTGAAGGACGCTGGCGAATCAAACATCATCTGTTCGATCGGCACCATGGCGCGCTCTTCCCGCTGTTTGAGGCCTTTCGCAGCCAAAGCGGCCCGGACGATGAGGACTATCGCTGGCTGATGCACAGAGCGCGTCCGGCGCTGCGCGTCAGTGAAGAGACGCCGGATAGCGACCGCTGGCAGCTTGTCGATTCGCTGGAGAGCAATGCGCTGGCGCTTTATGAATTCACGCCGCTCGGCGATTGAAAAGTGACAGCGTCACTACCCTGCTTCTTTCTGCAAGCGGCCTGTGCCGTGAAAAATAGCTTTTGCTTGCGCGGCAGCCCGTTCGCATGGGGTTAAAAAATTGTAACTAGCAAGATATCCTCATGTGAACTATCATCAGCGCATCATGACTCAATGGACTGAAAATAAAGATGATTCCGGTTAATCCTTCAACGCTCGGCCGCTATGCGGCGCACGTCAGCCTGGTCCATACCATGAAAAGCCACCGCGCGCCGGCGCTCTCGGTCATGATGATCTTTTCGGACCTGCTTATCCGCTCAACCGAAGATGCATATCGTCAACAGGGCTGGACAATTACGCCGCAAAACAGCGGCCTGGTACTGCGTACTTATGTTGCCCACCATCACGATGGCGAAAAGCTGGAAATTAATCCCAAAGATTATATCGCCCGCTATAACCGGCTCCTTCCCCTGTAGCGCCTCGACCGCCAGCCAGCCTTACAGCCACGGCTGGCTGGAGAAACCGCCAATAAAAAGATACCATGTGGCGGATATCGGGGCTTCGACGCAAATAAGCGCCATGCTCAATACCCATAGCTTCCTCAAGCCGTGCGGCAGATGAATCGAAAATACGCTTTGCTCAACCCCTCGCTTGCCTGATGACAAACGTCGGATGATTTACGAGGTATACTCGAAGTTAATAAGCGGTATGAATTTGAATCAGTTGGTCAAATAACCGACGCAGCCCTCGCTTATATTATCTCCATGAGCAATAAGGTGGTGGTAAATGTTATTTAATATTAATAAGATAGAGCCTTGCTCTATAATCAAAAAGAAACTATGCGCCTGAAATTGTCTTCTCTCCTGGCAGCGGTATGTATGCTGTACGGGCAAGCTTTTGCCGCGCCAGCGCTGCCTGCGCACGCGGATATTCGCGATAGCGGCTTCGTTTATTGCGTGAGCGGTCAGGTCAACACCTTCAACCCGCAAAAGGTCAGCAGCGGCCTGATTGTCGATACCCTGGCCGCCCAGCTCTACGACCGGTTGCTTGACGTCGATCCCTATACTTATCGCCTGGTTCCCGAACTGGCAGAAAGCTGGGAGGTGCTGGACAACGGCGCAACCTACCGCTTCCACCTGCGCAACAACGTGCCTTTTCAGACCACCGCCTGGTTCAAACCGACCCGTAATTTTAATGCCGATGACGTCATTTTCACCTTTGGCCGCATTTTTAATCGCGACCACCCGTGGCACAACGTTAACGGCAGCAGCTTTCCCTATTTCGATAGCTTACAGTTTGCCGACAGCGTGGAAAGCGTGCGTAAGCTGGATAGTCATACCGTCGAGTTTCGCCTCAAACGCCCGGACGCCTCGTTCCTGTGGCACCTGGCCACCCACTACGCCTCGGTGATGTCGGCAGAGTATGCCGCGAAGCTGGCGCAGAACGATCGCCAGGAACTGATCGACCGGCAACCGGTCGGCACCGGTCCGTTCCAGCTGGAGGAGTATCGCAGCGGTCAGTACATTCGCCTGCAGCGCCATCCGGCCTACTGGCGCGGTAAACCGCTGATGCCGCAGGTGGTGGTCGATCTCGGCTCCGGCGGCACCGGCCGCTTGTCAAAACTGCTGACCGGCGAGTGCGACGTGCTGGCCTGGCCCGCCGCAAGCCAGCTCTCTATTCTGCGTGACGACCCGCGTCTGCGCCTGACCCTGCGCCCGGGAATGAACATCGCCTGGCTGGCGTTTAACACCGCTAAGCCGCCGCTCGATAATCCTGAGGTACGCCATGCGCTGGCGCTGGCCATCAATAATCAGCGCCTGATGCAGTCGATCTACTACGGCACGGCGGAAACCGCCGCGTCTATGCTGCCTCGCGCCTCCTGGGCCTACGATAACGACGCCAGGATCACCGAATATAACCCCACGGAAGCCCGCGCCCGGCTGAAAGCCCTGGGGCTGGAAAATCTCACGCTTAAGCTGTGGGTGCCAACCAGCTCGCAGGCCTGGAACCCCAGCCCTCTGAAAACCGCCGAGCTTATTCAGGCGGATATGGCGCAAATTGGCGTGAAGGTGATTATTGTGCCGGTCGAAGGCCGGTTCCAGGAGGCCAGATTAATGGATATGAGTCATGACCTGACGCTGTCCGGCTGGGCAACGGACAGTAACGATCCGGACAGTTTTTTCCGTCCGCTATTGAGCTGCGCGGCGATTACCTCACAAACCAACTATGCTCACTGGTGTCATCGCGAATTCGACGAGGTGCTGCAAAAGGCGCTCACTTCCCAGCAGCTGGCCTCGCGCATTGAGGCCTATAAAGAGGCGCAGCGCATTCTTGCCAATGAACTGCCGGTGCTGCCGCTGGCCTCCTCCCTGCGCTTGCAAGCCTATCGTTACGACATGAAAGGCCTGGTGCTGAGCCCGTTTGGCAACGCCTCATTCGCAGGCGTCTCGCGGGAAAAAGAAGACGAGGTGAAAAAACCATGATTATTTTTACCCTGCGTCGCCTGCTGCTGCTGCTGATTACCCTCTTCCTGCTGACCTTTGTCGGTTTTAGCCTGAGCTATTTTACGCCCCACGCGCCGCTGCAGGGCGCCTCGCTGTGGAACGCCTGGCTATTCTGGTTTGAGGGCGTGCTGCACTGGGATTTCGGCGTTTCCAGCATCAACGGTCAGCTGATTTCCGAGCAGCTTAAAGAGGTCTTTCCCGCCACCATGGAGCTCTGTATCCTCGCCTTCGGCTTCGCGCTGGTGATCGGGATCCCCGTCGGTATGCTGGCGGGCATTATGCGCAACAAATGGCAAGATACCCTGATCAGCGCCCTGGCGCTGCTGGGCTTTTCGATTCCCGTCTTCTGGCTGGCGCTGCTGCTGACCCTGTTTTTCTCCCTTACCCTGGGCTGGTTTCCGGTCTCCGGGCGCTTCGATCTGCTGTATGAAGTGAAATCGGTCACCGGCTTTGCGCTGATCGACGCATGGCTATCCGACTCCCCGTGGCGCCATGAAATGATCGTCAGCGCGGCGCGCCACATGGTGCTGCCGGTGCTAACCCTGGCGGTAGCGCCGACGACGGAAGTGATCCGTTTGATGCGTATCAGCACCAGCGAAGTATACGACACCAACTATGTCAAAGCCGCCGCCACCCGCGGCGTATCGCGGCGGACGATTTTACACCGCCACGTCCTGCACAACGCCCTGCCGCCGGTGATCCCGCGCCTGGGACTCCAGTTTTCCACCATGCTAACGCTGGCGATGATTACCGAAATGGTCTTTAGCTGGCCGGGGCTGGGCCGCTGGCTGATTAACGCGATTCGCCAACAGGACTACGCCGCGATTTCCGCGGGCGTAATGGTCATCGGCGCGCTGGTAATTATTGTGAACGTGATATCCGATATTCTGGGTGCTATGGCTAACCCACTGAAACATAAGGAATGGTATGCCCTACGATAGCGTCTATCTGGAGAAGCGCCCGCCGGGTGCGCTGCGCACCGTATGGCGAAAATTCTACGGCGATACGACCGCCATGATCGGCCTGTACGGCTGTGCGGCGCTGGCGCTGCTGTGCGTTTTCGGCGGCTGGTTCGCTCCTTACGGCATCGACCAGCAGTTTCTCGGCTACCAGCTGCTGCCGCCGTCCTGGTCGCGGTACGGCGAAGTGTCGTTCTTTCTCGGTACCGACGATCTCGGTCGCGACGTCCTGAGCCGCCTGCTGAGCGGCGCGGCGCCGACGGTCGGCGGCGCGTTTGTGGTGACGCTGGGCGCCGCCCTGCTGGGACTGGTGCTTGGCGTGATTGCCGGTTCTACCCACGGCCTGCGGTCGGCGGTGATGAACCATATTCTTGACACGCTGCTGTCGATCCCGTCCCTGCTGCTGGCCATTATCGTGGTCGCCTTCGCCGGGCCGCACCTCAGCCACGCGATGTTCGCCGTCTGGCTGGCGCTTCTGCCGCGGATGGTGCGTTCGGTCTACAGCATGGTGCATGACGAACTGGAAAAAGAGTACGTTATCGCCGCCCGCCTTGACGGGGCCTCGACGCTGAATATTTTATGGTTCGCGGTGCTGCCGAATATTACCTCAGGCCTTGTCACCGAGATCACCCGCGCGCTGTCGATGGCGATCCTGGATATCGCTGCGCTGGGCTTCCTCGATCTCGGCGCTCAACTGCCTTCCCCCGAATGGGGAGCGATGCTCGGCGACGCGCTGGAGCTGATTTACGTGGCGCCGTGGACGGTGATGCTGCCGGGTGCGGCAATCATGATAAGCGTCCTGCTGGTTAATCTGCTGGGCGACGGGATCCGCCGCGCCATCATCGCCGGGGTGGAATAATGCCGTTACTCGACATCCGTAATTTAACCATTGAATTCAAGACCAACGAAGGCTGGGTAAAAGCCGTCGATCGCGTCAGCCTGACACTCGCCGAGGGGGAAATACGCGGCCTCGTCGGGGAGTCCGGCTCCGGCAAAAGCTTAATAGCTAAAGCGATATGCGGCGTCACCAAGGACAACTGGCGGGTAACCGCCGACCGCATGCGCTTCGACGACATCGACCTGCTGCGTCTGTCGGTGCGCGAGCGGCGTAAGCTGGTGGGCCACAACGTCTCAATGATTTTTCAGGAGCCGCAATCCTGTCTCGACCCTTCCGAACGGATCGGCCAGCAATTAACGCAGAATATCCCCGGCTGGACCTTTAAAGGACGCTGGTGGCAGCGCCTGGGCTGGCGCAAGCGGCGCGCCATCGAGCTCCTGCACCGCGTCGGGATCAAAGATCATAAAGATGCGATGCGCAGCTTCCCCTACGAGCTGACGGACGGAGAGTGCCAGAAGGTCATGATCGCCATCGCGCTGGCTAACCAGCCGCGGCTGCTGATCGCCGATGAGCCGACTAACGCCATGGAGCCGACAACGCAGGCGCAAATCATCCGCCTGCTGACGCGGCTGAACCAAAACAACAACACCACTATTTTGCTGATCAGCCACGATATGCAGATGCTCAGTAAATGGGCGGACAAAATCAACGTGATGTACTGCGGGCAGACGGTGGAAACCGCGCCGAGCGAAGAGCTGGTGACGATTCCTCATCACCCTTACACGCAGGCGCTGATTCGGGCGATTCCCGATTTCGGCAGCGCCATGCCGCACAAGAGTCGGCTCAACACCTTGCCGGGGGCGATCCCTTTGCTCGAACAGCTGCCCATCGGCTGCCGGCTCGGGCCGCGCTGCCCCTATGCCCAGCGCGAATGTATCGAAACGCCCCGGCTGGTGGGCGCCCGTAACCACCTCTATGCCTGTCATTTCCCGCTGAACATGGAGAAAGAGTGAAATGGTCGAAACATTGCTTGAAGTGCGCAATCTGAGTAAGACCTTTCGCTACCGCACCGGCTGGTTTCATCGGCAAACGGTGGAAGCGGTTAAGCCGTTAAGCTTTACCCTGCGCGAGCGCCAGACGCTGGCGATTATCGGCGAGAACGGCTCTGGCAAGTCAACGCTGGCAAAAATGCTCGCCGGAATGGTCGAACCCAGCACCGGCGAACTGCTGATTGACGATCGCCCGCTGGCGTTTGGCGATTACTCTTTCCGCAGCCAGAAGATTCGCATGATCTTTCAGGATCCGTCGACCTCGCTCAATCCTCGGCAGCGTATTTCGCAAATCCTCGATTTTCCGCTGCGCCTGAATACCGACCTCGAACCCGAAGCGCGGCAGAAGCAGATTATCGAAACGTTGCGAATGGTTGGCCTGCTGCCGGACCACGTCAGCTACTACCCGCATATGCTGGCGCCGGGACAGAAACAGCGTCTGGGCCTGGCGCGCGCGCTGATCCTGCGTCCGAAGGTCATCGTCTGCGATGAAGCGCTGGCGTCGCTGGATATGTCAATGCGCTCGCAGCTGATAAACCTGATGCTGGAGCTGCAGGAAAAACAGGGTATCTCCTACATTTACGTGACTCAGCATCTGGGCATGATGAAGCACATCAGCGATCAGGTGCTGGTGATGCATCAGGGCGAAGTGGTCGAACGCGGCAGCACCGCCGACGTTCTGGCGTCTCCGCTGCACGAGCTGACAAAACGCCTGATTGCCGGCCATTTCGGCGAGGCGCTGACTGCCGATGCCTGGCGTAAAGACGGTAAATAAATAAACCGAGACGTAAATTGCACGGCGCTAGCGCCAGGTCGCCGTCATATCCGATGGTATACTCCTGTATACACGGTAGCCAAAGCGCGATATGACGTGGCGAATGGCAGAAAAATATCGTGACACAAGGGGTCGTCAGTGGGATATAATTCCCGGCTAAATTTGAGTTATTTTGAAATAACAATGCTAACCAAATGATTGTTAAAGTAAAAATACGCAATAACGATAAGGATTAAAAGCTATGGGTTTTCTTTCCGGTAAGCGCATTCTGTTGACTGGCCTTGCCAGCAAACTGTCCATCGCCTACGGCATCGCGCAAGCCATGCACCGTGAAGGGGCTGAACTGGCGTTCACCTATCAGAACGAAAAACTGAAAGGTCGTGTGGAAGAATTTGCCGCCGCGCTGGGCTCTAATATCGTCCTGCCGTGCGATGTCGCGGAAGATGAGAGCATCGAGTCTCTGTTCACCGAGCTGGCAAAAGTGTGGCCGAAGTTCGACGGTTTCGTTCACTCTATCGGCTTTGCGCCGGCAGACCAGCTGGACGGCGACTACGTTAACGCGGTCACTCGTGAAGGTTTCAAAATTGCTCACGATATCAGCGCCTACAGCTTTGTGGCGATGGCGAAAGCCTGCCGCGGTATGCTGAACCCGGGCTCCGCCCTGCTGACGCTCTCCTACCTGGGCGCAGAGCGCGCCATCCCGAACTACAACGTGATGGGTCTGGCGAAAGCCTCTCTTGAAGCTAACGTGCGCTACATGGCGAACGCCATGGGCCCGGAAGGCGTTCGCGTTAACGCCATCTCTGCCGGTCCGATCCGTACCCTGGCGGCTTCCGGTATTAAAGATTTCCGTAAGATGCTGGCGCACTGCGAAGCGGTCACCCCGATCCGTCGCACCGTCACCACTGAAGACGTGGGCAACAGCGCAGCATTCCTGTGCTCCGACCTGTCTGCCGGCATCTCCGGCGAAGTCGTTCACGTTGACGGCGGCTTCAGCATCGCCGCCATGAACGAGCTGGAACTGAAATAAGTTCGTTACCCTCCTCGCGCCCGCGAGGAGGGGTATTTCCCCCGCGCTTTCCTTCTGTTATTCCAATCCGCTATTTGTTAGCACGGATCAATATTTTCTCCCGCTCCAGGGTTAAGCCAGGATAGTTCCGCATAGCATGACCGCGAAACGGCGGTTTGCCACATACCGAACAAGGAACGCCCATGGAGCAACGCCGCGTTAACGGCAAAAACCACTGGTATCATGAGACCCAGTCAACAATCTGCCCGGTGGATGTATTGCCGCTCGTCCCTGAAGCCGCCCATGTCGAAGATCGTTTTCTACTCGATCTGACTCTCCCCCGGGAGCTGCTCGAGGCGCATGCGCGCTGGCTTACGCCCGCCCGTCGGCTGGCAGATGCCCTCTTTCCCGCGTCAGTGACGGTTAACCGTCTACAGACATTTAGCGCCTATGACCGGCTAAGTACGGCGCTGACCGTCGCCCAGGTTTATGGCGTACAGCGCCTGTGTAATCACTACGCCGCTCGCCTGGCGCCGCTTCCCGGCCCGGACTCCTCGCGTGAGAGCAACCATCGTCTGGCGCAAATTACCCAGTATGCGCGTCAGCTCGCGAGCTCTCCTTCGCTGATCAACGCGCTCGCCCGCAGCCAGCTGGACGAAGTCGGCCTGACCAGTCGCGATATTATCCTTATCAATCAGATTATTGGCTTTATCAGCTTCCAGGCCCGCGCTATCGCCGCCTTCCATGCCGCGCTGGGTTACCCGGTGCGCTGGATCCCCGGCATGCCGCAGCAGGAAGATGCCCCGGAAGCGCTTTTCGTCGCGAGGGAGAGTGACTGGCAGCCAGGACTTGACGACGCGGACTTACGCTATGCCGACGATGAGCGCCAGTCTCTTTTAGCGAACTGGCGAAAACATCCGGGCCTGTTTGAACTTGCCCCGCTGCTGGCGGCTCAGGAACCTCCTCTGGCTCTGCAGGAACAGCTTCTGACCCACCTCAGCGATCGACAACCGTTCGCCGCGCAGGTGGCGCTGATCGCTGCGCGGATTAATGGCAGCATCAGCTGCTTTAACGCGTGGGCCTCGCGATGTCCAGATTTAGCCGATCTCACGGACGCTTTGCGTGGTAATGAATCCGGCGTCCAGCCATGGGGAGACAACCCGTCAATGGAACGCCAGCTTCTACAATCCGTACAGCTTTTGACCCGTGCGCCCGACCGCTTCAGCGCCGCCCAGCTAACTCCCCTCACTGATTACGGGCTTTCCCGTAGCGCGGCTATCGATCTACTCGCCTGGTGCGGGCTGTGCGGTTGGATGAATCGGCTAAAAATCGCCCTCGGGAATGTACGTCAGGAGACGTAAAATGCTGAAACAGCGCTTGCTGCGGCAGGCATATTCGCGTAAAAATGTCAGCCGCTCTTTTAGCCACGAAAATACGAAATTATGTTTCAGGACAACCCGCTGCTAGCGCAGCTTAAACAGCAACTGCATTCCCAGACTCCGCGCGTAGAAGGGGTCGTTAAGGGGACGGAAAAAGGATTTGGCTTCCTCGAAGTCGACTCGCAGAAAAGCTATTTCATTCCGCCGCCGCAAATGAAAAAAGTGATGCATGGCGATCGTATTATCGCCGTGGTCAATACTGAAAAGGAACGCGAAAGCGCTGAGCCTGAAGAACTGGTTGAGCCGTTCCTGACGCGTTTTGTCGGCAAAGTTCATAAGAAAGACGATCGTCTTTCCATCGTTCCTGACCATCCGCTGCTGAAAGATGCCATTCCTTGCCGCGCCGCGCGCGGCGTAGAGCATGATTTTAAAGAGGGTGACTGGGCCGTTGCCGAAATGCGCCGTCATCCGCTGAAAGGCGACCGCGGTTTCTACGCTGAGCTCACCCAGTACATTACCTACGGCGACGATCATTTCGTTCCATGGTGGGTCACCCTGGCGCGTCATAATCTGGAAAAAGAAGCGCCGGACGGCGTGGCGACCGAGATGCTTGATGAAGGTCTGGAACGCCGTGATTTAACGGCCCTGGCTTTCGTGACCATCGACAGCGCCAGCACCGAAGATATGGACGATGCGCTGTACGTTGAGCAAACCGCTGACGGCAAGCTGCATCTGACCGTCGCTATCGCCGATCCGACCGCGTGGATTGCCGAAGGCAGCAAGCTGGACAACGCGGCGAAAATTCGCGCCTTTACCAACTATCTGCCGGGCTTCAACATTCCGATGCTGCCGCGCGAGCTCTCGGACGACCTCTGCTCTCTGCGCCCCAACGAGGTTCGCCCGGTTCTGGCCTGCCGCATGATCCTCGCGGATGACGGCGCCATCGAAGATGATATTCAGTTCTTCGCGGCGACCATCGAGTCGAAAGCGAAGCTGGCCTACGATGATGTTTCCGACTGGCTGGAAAATAACGGTGGCTGGCAGCCGGGAAGCGAGACTATCGCCCAGCAAATTAAGCTGCTGCAGGACGCCTGCCTGCGTCGTAGCGAATGGCGTAAAAACCACGCGCTGGTATTCAAGGACCGCCCGGATTACCGCTTTGTGCTTGGCGACAAGGGTGAAGTGCTGGATATCGTCGCCGAACCGCGTCGTATCGCCAACCGCATCGTTGAAGAGTCAATGATTGCCGCCAACATCTGTGCCGCCCGCGTGCTGCGCGACAAACTCGGTTTCGGCGTTTATAACGTCCATACCGGTTTCGATCCGGCCAACACCGAGCAGCTCGCGGCCTTACTGAAGACTCACGATGTGCACGTTGACCCGGTGGAAGTGCTGACGCTGGAAGGCTTCTGCAAGCTGCGTCGCGAGCTGGACGCGCAGCCGTCTGGTTTCCTCGATAGCCGTATTCGTCGCTTCCAGTCGTTTGCGGAAATCAGCACCGAGCCGGGCCCGCACTTCGGCCTGGGCCTTGAGGCCTATGCGACCTGGACTTCCCCGATCCGTAAGTACGGCGATATGATTAACCATCGTCTGCTGAAAGCGATTATCAAAGGGGAAGCGATCTCCCGCCCGCAGGATGACGTTGCGATCCAAATGGCTGAACGCCGTCGCCTCAACCGCATGGCGGAGCGCGATGTTGGAGACTGGCTGTACGCCCGCTATCTGAATCCGCAGGCCGGCACCACTACCCGTTTTGCAGCTGAGATTATCGATGTCAGCCGCGGCGGCATGCGCGTGCGTCTGGTTGATAACGGCGCGGTTGCCTTTATCCCGGCGCCGTTCCTTCACGCCGTGCGCGATGAACTGGTGTGCAGCCAGGAAAACGGCACCGTGCAGATCAAAGGCGAAGTCGTCTACAAAGTCACGGATGTTATCGACGTCACGATTGCCGAAGTGCGCATGGAAACCCGTAGCGTGATTGCGCGTCCAGCCGCCTGATAGTTCACCTGTGCGGCTCCCTTATATGGAGCCGCATTTTAGCCCTTCCCGTTGTTTTTCTGCGCGTTGCCCACGAATCATTGTAGATGAGTTAGTTTGTGCGTTTTTTTCGCTTCTCTTTTTCATCCGTTTTTAGCATCATTGATTTTATTCACATTTGTAACCAGGATAACGCCATGTCAGATCTGAATGCCCGCCTGCTCGCCCAACGAATCGATACCGTGCTGGATATTCTGGTTGCCGGGGATTATCACTCCGCAATCCATAATCTGGAAATTCTGAAAGCTGAACTGCAGGCGCTTTCCAGCGACGAGCAGGAAAATAAACCCGGTCAGCCTAAAGCGCCGTGGGAAATTTGATAATCTTCATCGTCGCCATCGGCCATCCAGGACCGATCGCGCCCAAATAGCCCTTAACTGCGAAGTTGCTATGAACGCCCGACAACAAAGTATTTTGCAAATGGTCATCGATAAAGGCCGTATGAGCGTGGCCGATCTCGCGAAGATGACCGGTGTCTCTGAAGTCACCATTCGCCAGGATCTGAATTCACTCGAGAAACAGAGCTACCTGCGGCGTACCCACGGCTTCGCCGTTCCGCTGGATAGTGAAGATGTGGAAACCCGCATGATGACCAACTTCGCCATTAAGCGAGAGCTGGCTGCGCGGGCCGCTACGCTCGTTTCGTCCGGGGAAACGGTATTTATCGAAAACGGGAGCTGCAACGCCCTGCTCGCCCGTACGCTTGCCGAGCGCGGCGATATCACTATCATCACCGTCAGCAGCTATATCGCGCATCTGCTGAAAGAGACGCCCGGAGAAGTCATCCTGCTGGGCGGGATCTATCAAAAGCGCAGTGAAAGTATGGTGGGTCCGCTAACCCGCCAGTTTATTCAGCAGGTCCACTTCAGCAAGGCCTTTATTGGCATTGACGGCTGGCAGGCTGAAACCGGATTTACCGGACGGGATATGATGCGTGCTGACGTGGTCAACGCGGTGCTTGAAAAGGGCTGTGAAGCGATTGTGCTCAGCGATAGCTCGAAATTCAACGTGGTTCATCCCTATCCGCTCGGCCCGATAGGGCGCTTCAACCGCATTATCACCGATGATAATCTCAATGATGCCGTGCGCAACCAGTTAACCCAGTGCGGTTTAGCCGTCGATATCGTTAATCATCCCTGATCCTTATTTCTGCCTTACCGCCGCTTTGCCGGGCTCTCCCCGGCATCGCCCTGGTCTGAGACTTTTCTGACATCTGAATTCAGACTTTTTACCTGCCTGAAAAATTTATAGAAAGTAGAATTAATGTTAGCGATATAACAGGAAGTAACTATCACCTGCGTGAATAGAGCAACACCTGCGCAACTAAAGCTTCATGGAATACCCCCCGGGCTGGCGTAACAAGCTATGCTTAAGGGAAGTTGTATCCATGAATAGATTATTCAGGAGAAAAAAAATGATGACTTCAATGAACAAAAAAATGGCCGCTGTGGTTCTGGCCGTCACTGTTGCAATGTCTCTGAGCGCTTGTTCTAACTGGTCTAAACGCGACCGTAACACCGCTATCGGCGCAGGTGCCGGTGCACTGGGCGGTGCGGTATTAACGGACGGCAGCACCCTGGGTACCCTCGGCGGCGCGGCAGTCGGCGGGATTATCGGCCACCAGGTGGGTAAATAATATTAACCACGAACAATAAAATGAAAGTTTATATTTGCTGACCAGTACACCAGCACAAAAATAAAGGCCACGATATTTATCGTGGCCTTATTATTAATCAACCGCCAGCCAGCTTAACCTTCATGCCTTTGGCTTCCAGAAGCGATTTGAGCAAGTCACGCTTATCGCCCTGAATTTCAATCACGCCATCTTTTACCGCCCCGCCGCAGCCGCATTTCTTTTTCAGCTCGGCAGCCAGCTTAGCCAGCGCGTCGTCACTTTCATCTATTCCGCTAATCAGACACACGCCCTTCCCCTTGCGCCCGCTGGTCTGGCGCTGGATACGTACGATACCGTCCCCTTTCGGACGCGCCTGTACCGCTTTGGGCTCATCAATACGACCGCTGTCCGTTGAATAAACCAGACGACTGTTGGAATCGCTCATCATACCCCCTTATTCAACGATGCGTTGATACCGCGCAGGGTGGCGGCCGGATCGGCAGACTGCGTTACCGGACGACCAATCACCATGTAATCTACCCCCGCCGCCTGCGCCTGTTCCGGCGTCATAATGCGCCGCTGGTCACCCGCGTCGCTACCTTGCGGACGAATGCCAGGCGTCACCAGCTTGAACGCCTGGCCCAGCTCTTGTTTAAAGCGAACCGCCTCCTGCGCCGAACAGACAACGCCATCCAGCCCGCAGCGCTGGGTCAGCGCCGCCAGCTTCGCGGCGTGGTCCGCCGGAGAAAGCGTAATGCCCAGATCCTGCAGATCGCTGGCTTCCATGCTGGTTAACACCGTTACCGCAATTAATAGCGGAGCATCTTTTCCGAAAGGCAATAGGGCCTCACGTGCGGCGGTCATCATACGCGCGCCGCCGGAGGCATGAACGTTAACCATCCAGACGCCAAGCTCTGCCGCTGCGGCGACCGCACGCGCCGTGGTATTCGGGATATCGTGAAACTTTAGATCGAGGAAAATCTCAAAACCGCGCTGGTGCAGGTCGCGAACAAACTGCGGCCCCAGCAGGGTAAACATCTCTTTACCAACCTTGAGCCGGCAGTCGCGCGGGTCGATACGGTCGACAAACGCCAGCGCTTTATCACGGTTATCATAATCGAGAGCAACGACGATGGGAGAGGATGTGACAACGCGAGAAGAAGATGTAGCAGTAGACGTCATGACCGGACCTTAATTGTTGATGAGCGCCGGTTCGGCGCAAAAAAGGTAAACGGGCAGCATTCTACCTGCGATAAGCCGAAAATAACAGGCTGCATTTCCCTCCCTGCCAGACGCCTTAATAGCCGTAGCCGGAGGAGACGGACATAATAATCCATAAGTATGTTGTAACTAAAGTGCGGCTTTTTTTAAAATTACTGCCCGTCGAGTCCGCGAATGGGCTTAATGGTTGACCACGACCGACAGGATGGACAGTGCCAGTACAGCGTATGGGCGGTAAAGCCGCATTTCTGGCAGCGGTAGCGCGGCTTGCTGCGGACCTGCTCGCCCACCATCTGGCGCAGCACGCCCAGGCTCTCCTTCGCACGCCCCTCTTCGGCTTCATTAATGTGGTAATCGATGAGCTTATGGAAAACGCGCATCGTCGGATGGCGCTCCAGCTGGCGAGTCACGTAGTTTTGCGCGGCGTCAACCCCTTCCCGCTGTTCGAGGATCTGCGCCAGCATCAGATCGGCCGTCGCGCCGGTATTTTCCTCCGCGCAGCGGCGCAAAAATGCTTCCCACTCGTCGGTTTTCCCTAACTGCTGGTAACAGGTTTGCAGCATCTCCAGGGTTTCACCCACCAGTTCTTTATCCTGCTCAATCACCCGCTCCAGGCTCTCTACCGCCTTGGCATAGTCGCCCTTCTCCATCCATACCCGACCCATCATGATGGAGACGCGAGCGCTGTTGCGATCCGCCGCGGCGCCTTTTTTCAGCAGCGCCATCGCCTTATCCAGATCGTTGCCCGCCATTTGCTGCAGCGCCAGTTCACACCAGAAATTGGCGATTTCGCCGCGATGTTTCTCTTTCCCCAGCTTAACCAGACGCTCGGCCACTTCTATCGCCGACTGCCAGTCGCTGGTTGCCTGATAAATTTGCAGCAGCTGCTGCAGGGCGCTCAGGCGAAAATCCGTTTCATCCACCAGCTGTTTGAACATCCCCTCCGCCCGATCGTAGAGCCCGGCGGCCATATAATCGCGCCCCAGCTGCTGAACCGCCAGCAGGCGCTGGTCGTAAGTCAGCGAGGCGCTTTCCATTAAGCTCTGGTGGATGCGGATAGCGCGGTCAACTTCACCGCGCGAGCGGAACAGGTTGCCCAGCGTCAGATGGGCTTCGACGGTGCCGGTATCCTCTTTCAGCATATCGAGGAACAGATCGACGGCTTTATCCTGCTGATTGCTCAGCAGGAAGTTGACCCCTGTAACGTAGTCACGCGACAGACGGCTCGCATCGTCCTGTTTGGACTGTTGTGCACTTCTGCGCCCCATGTACCAGCCATACGCTGCGGCAACGGGCAAAAGCAGAAACAACAACTCCAGCATAAATGATTATTCCTTCACCGCAGGAACACCGGCTTCTGCAGGCGTAGCGCTGGCTGGCGCGATCTGATGCTCCAGACGCTTAATTTTACGCTCAGCGCGCGCCAGAGAGACGCGAACGCGCAGCCAGAAAAGACCGCAGATCAGCCAGCCGATAGCAAAACCGGCAGCAAAAAGCACGGCCAGCAGCGTCGAAATACGGAACTCACCCTGCGCGAGGAGATAGTTGAACGTGACCACCTGGTCATTCTGCGCGCCCAGCGTCACTGAAATGACGAAGATGGCTAACACCAGTAAGAAAATAAGAAAATATTTCACATGACTTCCCGTTCTGTGGGTTGCGCGAAAAAATCCCGCGTTCAGCCCTATAAAGTACCATTTTCGCCGCAGCGGTGAAATGGAAATGCATGACACCAGTACAGGATATGCGGCCTGACAGGGGTAATATCAACATTATTCCGGCGCTACCGCCCTTTTTTTAATATCCTGCGCCTCTTCTCCCGGCGGCGATAGCGGGCCGCAGAACCGCTGGGCAAGCCAGGTCGCCAGGGTCACCAGCAACCAGGAAATCAGCGTTGCGACGATCAGATCCTGCGGCCAGTGCATGCCCAGCGCCAGGCGGCTGCCCATCACCGCCGTCGCCCACGTTAGCAGCAGCGCCAGGGTGACCCAGCGACGCCGCGGCCACAGCAAACCAACGCCGAGCAGCGCCCAGCTGGCAGCGAACATCGTATGGCCAGATGGGAAAGCGAAGCCGGTCTCTTTTTGCCAGTGCTTGCGCAAAAATCCAGGGATTTGCTGCTCTTGCGCCAGCTGCTCATGCACCAGTTTAGCGCGTTCTTTGCGTTTCAACGCGTAGAATTGCGTGACCGGCACCTGCTGCGTCTGCTCCAGCCAGATGACAAAGGGACGAGGCTCCTGAACGCGGCCTTTAATCCACGTCTTCATTCCCTGCCCAACCAGTATCGCTGCGGCCAGAATGAGAAACAGCATTATCGCCGCTCGCAGACGAAAACGCAGGCACCACAGAAACCAGGCGCATAAGATAACGTGCGTAATGATGCCCCATGGCTGCGTCACCGTCTCGGTCACCCAGTACAGCAGCTTCATCGTCCCTGCCGACAGCCCGGGATGCCATTTCCAGCCCGAAATCCAGATCGCAGCAGGCATGATTAATAACAGGGCCGCGCCAACGGCGGTTCGTCTGGCAATCAACAGCATCTCATCTCCTTATTCATTAACCTCAATATCATAACGGAAAGTAGTTCGTTTGTGCGCTTTGCGCGCAGGTAACCCGACGCAATTAGGAGAACGTCGCGCCATTGTGGCAAAATAGCGGCAAACAGAAGCACAGTCAGGTGCTGATAGAATCTGGAGAATCACATGCAGCTTAAACGTGTGGCAGAAGCCAAACTGCCAACCCCATGGGGCGATTTTCTCATGGTGGGTTTTGAAGAACTGGCAACCGGGCAGGATCACGTCGCGCTGGTATTTGGCGATATTTCGGGGCAATCCCCGGTTCTGGCTCGCGTACACTCTGAGTGTTTAACGGGCGACGCCCTTTTTAGCCTGCGCTGTGATTGCGGATTTCAACTGGAAGCGGCGTTGTCGCATATTGCCGAAGAGGGGCGCGGCATTCTGCTGTATCACCGCCAGGAAGGGCGCAATATCGGTCTGCTGAACAAAATCCGCGCCTACGCGTTACAGGATCAAGGCTATGACACCGTGGAAGCCAACCATCAGCTGGGTTTTGCCGCCGATGAACGCGACTTCACGCTGTGCGCAGATATGTTTAAGCTGCTCAACGTCGACCAGGTACGCCTGTTGACCAACAACCCGAAGAAGGTCGAAATCCTGACTGAAGCGGGAATTAACATTGTGGAACGCGTGCCGCTGATTGTGGGACGCAACCCGAAAAATGCCCACTATCTGGATACTAAGGCTGCCAAAATGGGGCACCTGCTGAGCAAGTAATTCCGTTGAAAAATGAAGGGCCAGCCTGTGCTGGCCCTTTTTATATCAGACGCGGGTTTACAGCATATTGCGGATCACATAGTGCAAAATACCGTCGTTCTGATAGTAGGTCAGCTCAGTCGCGGTATCGATGCGGCAGCGGCAATCAATCACTTCCTGCCGACCATCCGCGCGCGTCAGCGTGACCGGCACCGTCATACCGGGCTGCAGAGCCTGCAGGTTGCTGATATCTATCCGCTCCTCGCCGCTCAGTCCCAGCGTTTTACGCGTCACCCCCTGCGGGAATTCCAGCGGTAAGATCCCCATTCCAATCAGGTTGGAGCGGTGGATACGCTCGAAAGACTCGGCAATCACCACCCTGACGCCGAGCAAACGCGGTCCTTTAGCCGCCCAGTCGCGGCTGGAGCCGGAACCGTACTCTTTGCCTGCGATCACCGCCAGCGGCGTGCCCTCCGCTTTGTAGAGCATAGCGGCATCGTAAATAGCGATAGGTTGACTATCCGGAAGATGACGGGTCATCCCCCCTTCCACGCCGGGGACCATTTCGTTACGAATACGAATATTGGCAAACGTCCCGCGCATCATCACCTCATGGTTGCCGCGACGGGAGCCGTAGGAGTTAAAATCAATGCGTTCGACGCCGTGATTTTGCAGATAACGGCCCGCGGGGCTGTCGGCTTTAATGCTGCCCGCCGGGGAGATATGGTCGGTGGTAACCGAGTCGCCCAACATGGCCAGAATGCGCGCGCCGTGAATATCCTCTACCGGTTTAGGCTCAACGCCCATCTCATCAAAGAACGGCGACAGGCGAATGTAGGTGGAATCATCCTGCCAGTCGTAGGTATCAGAGCGATCCACTTTAATCGCCTTCCACTCGGCTGTCCCTTCAAACACTTCGGCGTACTCTTTACGGAACATCTCCGTTGAGACTTGCTCAACCGCCTGCGCGACTTCGATTCCGCTCGGCCAGATATCCTTCAGATACACCGGCTGACCATCTTTACCCGTCCCTAACGGCTCACGGGTCAGGTCGAGATTCATATTCCCCGCCAGGGCGTAGGCGACCACCAGCGGCGGCGACGCCAGCCAGTTGGTTTTTACCAGCGGATGAATACGTCCTTCAAAGTTGCGGTTGCCGGAGAGCACAGCCCCGACGGTCAGATCGCCCTGCTTGATTGCGCGCTCGATCGGGTCCGGCAGCGGTCCGGAGTTACCGATACAGGTGGTACAGCCATAGCCGACCAGATTGAAGCCCAGTTCATCAAGATACGGCGTCAGCTTTGCGTGGGCCAGATAGTCGGAAACGACCTTCGACCCGGGAGCCAGCGACGCTTTAACCCACGGCTGCGGTTTCAGCCCCCGCTCAACGGCTTTTTTGGCCAGCAAGCCGGCGGCCATCAGGACGCTGGGGTTCGACGTGTTAGTACAGGAGGTAATGGCGGCAATCACCACCGCGCCGTCAGGCAGCGAATACTGCTGTCCGTTCAGCGTGTAGTCGATTGGCCGTTTATCTTTCTGCGCGTGATTAACTTCCAGCTCGGTGCTGGCGGCAAAGGCCTGGGGCACATCGCCGAGCGCTACGCGATCCTGCGGGCGTTTCGGCCCGGCCAGGCTGGCTTCAACGGTTCCCATATCCAGCGCCAGCGTGCTGGTGAATACCGGTTCATCTCCAGGCTGACGCCACATGCCCTGCGCTTTCGCATAGGCTTCTACCAATGCCACCTGCTCTTCGCTGCGGCCGGTCAGGCGCATATAGTCAAGCGTTACCGCATCGATCGGGAAAAAGCCGCAGGTCGCGCCATACTCCGGGGACATATTGGCAATCGTCGCGCGGTCCGCCAGCGGCAGAGAATCGAGGCCATCGCCGTAGAATTCAACAAACTTACCCACAACGCCGTGTTTACGCAGCATTTGGGTGACCGTCAGGACCAGGTCCGTCGCGGTAATGCCTTCACGCAGCTTGCCGCTCAGCTTGAAGCCAACAACGTCCGGGATCAGCATGGAAACCGGCTGACCGAGCATGGCGGCTTCCGCTTCGATACCGCCGACGCCCCAGCCCAGAACGCCTAAACCGTTAATCATCGTGGTATGGGAATCGGTGCCGACCAGGGTGTCGGGGAAAGCCACCCACTCGCCGTTTTGCTGTTCGCTCCACACCGCCCGGCCAAGGTATTCGAGGTTTACCTGGTGGCAAATACCGGTACCCGGCGGTACTACGCTGAAGCGGCTGAATGCCTGCTGCCCCCAGCGCAAAAAGACGTAGCGCTCATGGTTGCGCTCCATCTCAAGCCGGACGTTCTCTTCAAAAGCATCATCGTCACCAAAACGGTCTACGGTGACCGAGTGGTCAATCACCAGGTCGACGGGCGAAAGCGGGTTCACTTTGGCGGTATCGCCGCCCAGGCGTTTGACCGCTTCGCGCATCGCCGCCAGGTCCACCACGGCAGGAACCCCGGTAAAGTCCTGCATCAGGACGCGCGCCGGACGGTAGGCAATCTCCCTGTCGGCATGGGCATGCTTCAGCCATCCGGCCAGGGCATGAATATCTTCGGCGGTCACGGAATCGCCGTCCTGCCAGCGCAGCAGGTTTTCCAGTAGCACTTTGAGCGATTTGGGCAAGCGCGAGAGATCGCCCAGTTGTTTAGCGGCCAGCGGTAAGCTGTAGTAATGCCAGGTTTTATCTTTAACCTGGAGCGTATCCTTACTGGCTGCTCGTAGGGTTGACGACATAGCTCCTCCTTTACCTTAGGGATAGCATCCCCTGATCCTCCTCAGGGTCATTATTAAAGATAACACATCTTTGATGTAACATTTTGATAACAACTCAAATTGCTAAAATAGGCGTAACGCATTAAGACAGGAAATTTGAATAATGAGGGCGGATATATTGAGAAGGATTGAAGAAGTCAGGTTTGCGTCGGCTAGCGCGTCGTATTAGTACACGAGTACAAAGAAAGACTAATCGCCATTATTCTGGCGATTAGTCCAATAGAGAAAATTTATCGAGCGAGTCTAAAAAGGGAAAAATTATATCCTCCTTATTACCGCTATTTTATCAGATAGAAATAATTCTCAATAATTCACTTGTCATAAAACTGACATAACCGCTGTGACTGGAAGGTGCTCTAGCTTAGTAACCAAACGTTGCAGACAACCAGAGCAATGACGCTCCAGAACATCGCAAGCCCAAGGATAACGGCACTCCAGGCCTTACTTCTCAAAACTGGATCTATCTCAGTCTTGTCACGTTCCTGTGACATCGCAAACTTCATATAATCGATATCACTAATCATTTTTTCACCACCAATCGCTAAGAATTACTAACCACAGATAAATCTTAATTATGGATTGACTATTAATCCAGTGAATTCGCTTTTCAGCAGATATCTTTCATCATTAATTTGATCGCGGCAGGTATATTTGCAAATGTGGTACGAGGAGTTAACGAAAATTGTGATTCAGACGAGGTTTAGATATTCCATTTCAGGCCATTATAGGCTTTGGCATCCCCGAGAGGATGCCATTATTTTATCTGTGGTTATTTTTCCGGTAATTTAATATCTTTGAACATCGCTTCAATATCTTCATTTGAGCGCAAAGCAACGGCGGTATCGACCACATCCCGGGTCAGATGCGGCGCAAATCGCTGAATAAAATCATACATATAGCTTCGCAAGAAGGTACTGCGACGGAAACCTATTTTCGTGGTGCTGTGGCTGAAAATACCATTGGCGTCCAGCTTCACCAGGTCCGGGTCGGAAACCGGATCCACCGCCATACTGGCAATTACCCCTACCCCAAGGCCCAGACGCACGTAGGTTTTAATCACATCGGCGTCGGTGGCGGTGAAAACGATGCGCGGCGTTAAGCCGGCGCGATTAAAGGCGGTATCCAGCTCGGAGCGGCCGGTGAAGCCGAAGGTGTAAGTCACCAGCGGATACTGCGCCAGCTCCTCAATCGATACCGACTCTCGCGACGCCAGCGGATGCTCTGGCGTGACGACCACGGAGCGGTTCCAGTGGTAGCACGGCAGCATCACCAAATCATCATAAAGATGAAGCGCTTCGGTCGCGATAGCGAAGTCAGCATTGCCTTTCGACACCGCCTCGGCGATTTGCGTTGGCGACCCCTGATGCATATGCAAGGAGACGCGGGGATAGCGTTCGATAAAGCCTTTGATAACGCCCGGTAGCGCGTAGCGGGCCTGGGTGTGGGTAGTTGCTACGTACAGCGACCCCTTATCAGGCCAGGTATGCTCACCCGCTACCGATTTGATCGCATCGACCTTCGACAGGACCTCGCGAGCGATGCGTATGATCTCCTGGCCTGCGGGCGTGACCTGGGTCAAATGTTTGCCGCTGCGGGCGAAAATCTGAATTCCCAGCTCATCCTCCAGCATGCGAACCTGCTTGCTGATGCCCGGCTGTGAGGTGTACAGGCCTTCGGCCGTAGAGGAGACGTTCAGATTATGGTTAACAACCTCAACGATATAGCGGAGCTGCTGTAGTTTCATGGCTGATATCCGATAGCACGTAAAATAAACCCGCTTAATACATTTTACGCTCAGGTCACTTGGCGGTGGACGGGCTAGCCCGAACCTCCCTGCGACTCGCCGCGTTGGCGCCACAACGTATCCTGATGACGGTGATGTATAAGACGATAAGATAATAAAAAAGGGATTAGCTATAACCACTATATCATTTATATCTACAGTGTATAGATACTAACAAAAAATAATAAGGCAGTTATAAGGAGAGAGGAGGAACAGAGTAATATCTTGGATATCAACAACATGTGATGTCAAAAAAGGGCCGCGGCGCGGCCCTTTTATCAGATGATAGCAGTTACTTCTTTGCTTCAGTCCATTTGCCATCTATATAGAAAGCTGACCAGCCGGTGGCTTTGCCGTCTTTCTCTGAGGCAACGTACTGCTGCTTAGTTTTGCGGCTAAAACGCACCATCGTTTTGTTGCCTTCCGGATCCTGCTGCGGCGCATCGGCCAGATAGCGCAGCTTCTCCGCCAGGCGGTCGCGGAAGCGGTACAGCTCTTCCACGAGCGGCGCGCGGGTTTCGCGCGATTTCGGGAAGGTGTTGGCGGCCAGGAAGACGCCCGCCGCGCCATCGCGCAGAACAAAGTAAGCGTCCGATTTCTCGCACGGCAGCTCCGGCAGCGGCACCGGATCTTCTTTCGGCGGCGCCACTTCCCCGTTACGCAGGATCTTACGGGTGTTTTTACACTCGTCGTTGGTGCAGGCCATATACTTACCAAAACGCCCCATCTTCAGGTGCATTTCGGAGCCACATTTTTCACACTCAACGATCGGGCCGTCATAGCCCTTGATGCGGAACTCGCCCTCTTCGATTTCGTAGCCATCGCAGGTCGGGTTATTACCGCAGACGTGCAGCTTGCGCTTCGGATCGATGAGGTAGCTGTCCATCGCCGTGCCGCATTTTTTACAGCGGCGTTTAGCGCGCAGCGCGTTGGTTTCAGCGTCATCGCCTTCCAGCACGTTGAGCACTTCGTTTTCCGGCACCAGGTTAATGGTGGTTTTACAGCGCTCTTTTGGCGACAGCGCGTAGCCCGAGCAGCCGAGGAATACGCCGGTGCTGGCGGTACGGATCCCCATCTTGCGCCCGCAGGTTGGGCAGTCGATGGTGGTCAGCACCATTGGGTTCGGCTGCATGCCGCCCTCTTCCGGATCTTTCTCTGCCGTCTGCAGCTGCGAGGTAAAGTCTCCGAAGAAGCTGTCGAGGACCTGCTTCCACTCGGCCTGATGGTTAGCCACCTGATCGAGGCGGTCTTCCATCTGCGCGGTGAAATCATAGTTCATCAGATCGCGGAAGTTCTCTTCCAGACGATCGGTGACGATTTCGCCCATCTTTTCCGCATAGAAGCGGCGGTTTTCCACCCGCACGTAGCCGCGATCCTGAATGGTCGAAATGATCGACGCATAGGTGGACGGACGACCGATGCCGCGTTTTTCCAGCTCTTTAACCAGCGAAGCTTCGCTAAAACGCGCCGGCGGCTTGGTAAAGTGCTGCGCAGGGGTCAGCTCGACCAGGCTCAGGCTGTCGCCCTTATTGACCATCGGTAAAGTACGGTCTTCATCGCCTTTACGCAGGGCGGGCATTACTTTGGTCCAGCCGTCAAAGCGCAGCGTACGGCCGCGGGCTTTCAGTTTGAAATCGCCGGCTTTCACCGTCAGCGTGGTGGAGTCGTACTGCGCAGGCGTCATCTGACAGGCGACAAACTGGCGCCAGATCAGCTGATACAGTTTCTGCGCATCAGATTCCATATCTTTTAACGTTTCGGCCAGCACGTTGACGTCGGATGGACGAATCGCCTCGTGCGCTTCCTGCGAGTTTTCTTTGCTGGCGTACTGATTCGCGCTCTCTGGCAGATATTTCTTACCGAAGTTGTCGCCAATGTAGCCGCGCACCATGCTCAGCGCGTCCTGGCTCAGGTTCGTCGAGTCGGTACGCATATAGGTAATGTGGCCCGCTTCGTAGAGACGCTGCGCCATCATCATGGTTTTCTTCACGCCGAAGCCAAGACGCGTGCTGGCGGCCTGCTGCAGCGTGGAGGTGATAAACGGCGCGCCCGGCTTGCTGCTGGTCGGCTTATCTTCACGCTCCAGCACGCTGTAGCTGGCTTTCTCAAGCAGCGCGACCGCCGCCATGGTTTCATCACGGTTTACCGGACGGAACGGCTTATCGCCGTTATGCGTGACCTGCAGCGGTAACGCATCGCCGCCAGGGGTCGTGGTGCTGGCGTCAACTTCCCAGTACTCTTCCGGAACGAACGCTTTAATTTCGCGCTCGCGCTCGACCACCAGACGCACCGCAACCGACTGGACGCGGCCTGCTGACAGACCGCGGGCAATTTTTTTCCACAGCAGTGGAGAGACCATGTAGCCCACCACGCGATCCATAAAACGGCGCGCCTGCTGAGCGTTGACACGGTCAATATTCAGTTCGCCCGGCTTTTCGAAAGCCTGACGAATCGCATTCTTCGTGATCTCGTTGAACACCACGCGGCTATAGCGCTGTTCATCACCGCCGATAACTTCCCGCAGGTGCCATGCGATGGCTTCCCCTTCGCGGTCAAGGTCGGTTGCGAGATAGATGTGGTCAGCTTTTTCCGCCAGCTGTTTGAGTTCAGAAACGACCTTTTCTTTACCCGGGAGTATTTCATAGTGCGCATTCCAGTCATGCCACGGGTCCACGCCCATACGGTTGACCAGAGCGCCGCGTTCATCCTTCTTAGGCTTTTTAGCCCCTTTGGTGGAGGTAGAGTCGGCGCTCTTTTTGGAAGCTGAGCCACTGGTCGGCAAATCGCGGATATGACCGACGCTGGACTTAACCACGTAGTCATTACCCAGATACTTATTGATCGTTTTGGCTTTTGCCGGGGACTCAACGATAACGAGAGCTTTACCCATATTCACCTTTACCTAATTTGATTCATCCAGGAATACATCGCACATTGATTCACCATCCACTGGCGACACGTCACAACCTATGTTGCGTCGTTATCGATGGATATCAACCCCTTGCACCGGTTTCGCATCCATAAAACCAGATAGCTGAGTTTGCTGGCTTTTTCTCGCCAGGCGACATAGCACGAATAATTTTTGGCCGAATGTCAAGCAAATCTGTTGCCAGATCGCTGAAAGCGTCACACTGTACCTGATAAAATTCGTTACGCAACTTTATTAGCATGCAAAAGCAAATCCCGCCACTAAACTGATGTTTATTAGGCTTCTGCGATTACCCCTGCAAGATCAATGGAAAATTTGCCCCTCGCCGCCGCGCGGCGTAGACTAGCCGCGAAGAAACACAGGAGGCATTTATGCAAGGTACAACCCAACCCATCGATCGCCAGACGCTTCTGGAAAAAGCCAACAAACTCATTCGCGAACATGAAGATACGTTAGCCGGGATCGAGGCCACCGACGTCGTTCAGCGTAACGGCGTACTGGTGTTCAGCGGCGAGTTCTATCTTGACGAGCAGGGTCTGCCAACGGCGAAGAGTACGGCGGTATTTAATATGTTTAAATACCTCGCACACGAGCTGTCTGATAAGTACCACCTGGCGGATTAACCGCTGCCTGCAGGGCCATGACAACAACGCGAGGCCGAAGCCTCGCGTTGTTTGTTTACATCAGCGGCTTTTGCCCGCGCTGCCACCAGCGCAGCAGAAGCTTATCGGCGCTTTCCGCCGCGCTGCCGGTAAACCGCTCGAGCATTTTCTTACGCTGCTGATAGCGCACGCTGATAACCTCGTGCTTATCCATCAGCCCCAGCAGAAGTTCATCGCTGGTTTCCACCGCGTCCACAAGGCCTTTTTCCAGCGCCTGAACGCCGTACCAGTGTTCACCCGTCGCTACCTGCTCGATATCCAGCCCGGGGCGCATCTGGTGGACAAAATCTTTAAACAGCCGATGAGTATCGTTGAGGTCTTCGCGAAATTTCTGCCGCCCTTCTTCGGTATTTTCACCCAGCATCGTCAGGGTGCGTTTGTACTGCCCGGCCGTATGCAGCTCAATGTCGATATCTTTATTTTTCAGGAAGCGATTGATGTTGGGAATTTGCGCCACAACGCCAATAGAGCCCAGGATAGCAAAGGGTGCACTGACGATTCTGTTCGCCACGCAGGCCATCATATAGCCGCCGCTGGCCGCGACTTTATCGACCGCGACCGTTAACGGGATCTGCTTGTCGCGCAGGCGCTGCAGCTGTGAAGCCGCCAGGCCGTAACCGTGAACCACGCCGCCTGGGCTTTCAAGGCGAATGACGACCTGGTCGCGCGCTTTTGCCGCCGCCAGAACGGCGGTGATTTCTTCGCGCAGGCTGCTCACTTCATGGGCATCCATACTGCCTTTAAAATCCAGCACCCAGACGCGCGGCTTGACGTCCGGCTCTGGTGTGCCGAGCTTCGCCCGCGCCTTTGACGCCTTTGCTTCCTGCTTGAGCTTTTTCTTTTGCGCTTTATGCCACAGCTTCTGCTGCGGCCCATCGAGCAACGAAACCGCCAGCTCTTCCTTCATCTCCTTATATTGCTCGCTAAGATTGGTGACCCGCAGCTCGCCGCGCTGTTTTTTGCGCTGAGTCAGGTTAACAATAATGGCGACGATAACCGCAATTGCGACAACGATGGTCGCGATTTTGGCCAAAAACAGGCCATATTGAGCAAGTAATTCCACGTTTTCACCTTGTGTAAACCGCTGACGTTGGCGCACAGTGTACATCAGCCGTCGGCGAGAAGTCTTTGTGCTTTGTGTCGCACGCGAGGCGCCTTCCTGTTTTTTTCAGCGACGATGAAATCGTTGCAAGATATTAATTCCGCGAAGAGTTTCCGCTTCGCCGATTGCAATAGCGGGCGCTTTCAGGCATAAAGCGCAAAAGTGAGATACCGAACAGCAAGCGCGATCGTCAGCAGATCGCCCGAGGAGTCGCCGTGCACTATCAACCGCAACGTCACCTGTTACAGGACCGCATCATCCTGGTTACCGGCGCCAGCGACGGCATTGGCCGTGAAGCCGCCCTGACCTATTCCCGCTATAGCGCCAGCGTTATCCTGGTCGGCCGCAATGAAGAAAAGCTGCGCAGCGTCGCGCACGAAATACAGCAGGCGGGCGGCATTCCCGCCCGCTGGTTTACTCTCGACCTGTTAACCTGCACGCCGCAGGAGTGCCAGCAGCTGGCGCAGAAGATAGCCATCCACTACCCGCGCCTCGACGGGGTGCTGCACAACGCGGGTCTGTTGGGCGACGTGTGCCCGATGGATCAACAAAAGCCGGAAGTATGGCAGCAGGTGATGCAGGTGAACGTGAACGGCACCTTTATGCTCACCCAGGCGCTGCTTCCTTTATTACTTAAATCCGAATCGGGTTCGCTGGTCTTTACCTCTTCCAGCGTCGGCCGCCAGGGACGCGCGAACTGGGGCGCTTACGCCGCGTCGAAATTCGCCACTGAGGGCATGATGCAGGTGCTGGCCGAGGAGTATCAGAACCGTCATCTGCGGGTCAACTGCATTAACCCAGGCGGCACCCGCACCAAAATGCGCGCCAATGCGTTCCCGACGGAGGATCCGCAAAAATTGAAAACCCCCGCTGATATCATGCCGGTTTACCTGTGGCTGATGGGCGACGACAGTCGTCGCAAAACGGGAATGACCTTTGACGCCCAGCCGGGCCGCAAACCAGGAATCGCACAATGAGTGATGAACGCCACCGCGAACGCCAGCAGCGGGTAAAAGATAAAGTTGACGCTCGCGTCGCCGCCGCGCAGGAAGAGCGCGGCATCGTGATCGTCTTTACCGGCAACGGTAAAGGCAAAACCACCGCCGCTTTTGGCACCGTCACCCGCGCCGTCGGGCACGGTAAAAAAGCCGCCGTCGTACAGTTTATTAAAGGTACCTGGCCAAACGGCGAGCGCAACCTGCTTGAGCCGCACGGCGTTGAGTTTCAGGTGATGGCGACCGGTTTTACCTGGAATACGCAGGATCGCGAAAGCGACACCGCCGCCTGCCTCGCGGTCTGGGAGCACGGGCGCCGCATGCTGGCTGATGAAAGCCTCGACCTCGTTTTGCTGGACGAGCTAACCTACATGGTGGCTTATGATTACCTGCCGCTGGAAGAGGTGCTTACCGCGCTGCGCAACCGCCCGGCGCACCAGACGGTGATTATTACCGGCCGCGGCTGCCACCGTGAGATTACCGAACTGGCCGATACCGTCAGCGAGCTGCGTCCGGTGAAGCACGCCTTTGACGCCGGAATCAAAGCGCAGATGGGGATCGACTACTAGCCGCCAGCCGCTCGAGCAGCGCATGATTCAGCGGCAGGCACAGGCAATCCTCCCCCTGCGCCAGTTCGCTTTCGCGCATATTTTGCCGCGAGACGAAGCGCTTGCGGTATTCGGTTGGCGTGACGCCGCAGTATTTATTAAAGGCGGCGATCAGATACTTGTGTTCCTGAAAGCCGCAGCTGTGGCTAATCTCCGTGATCGGAGTGCGGGTATCGCGCAGCAGGGTGCGGGCTTTATTTAGCCGCACCAGCGTCAGATACTCTTTAAAATTATACCGGCTCACCTTTTTGAACAGCCGCGAGAACCACGAGTAGCTCATCCCGCTATGGCAGGCGACCTCGCTCAGCGTCAGCGGCTGATCAAAGTGTTGATTGATAAAATCAATGCCTTTTTTGATCATCGCCTCGTCGCGCAGCGAGCTTTCGGCGCGCCGCGTCGGCTTGCCTGCGGAGACGACCGCATCCAGCAGCAGATAAATCGCCGCGATACGCTGAAACGGCGCGTGGTTATCGATCAGCTGTTCCAGTAGCCTCGCCAGTCGATGGCGTACCTCGCTGTCCGCCGGAGAGTAAGGACGTCCGCGGGTACTCCAGTCCAGCTGCGGCGAGGGATGAAGTTCATCAAACAGGCCGGGTGAAAACTGTACGGTGAGCAACTGGCTGCCCGCCTCCTCGGCGCTCAGCGAATGGACCTCTTCGGCATTGATATACAGCATGTCTCCCTGCGCCAGCTCCAGGCTTTGCTGGCCGACGACAAGGGTAAATCGCCCCGCCAGCACGGTAATCAGCTCCGGAGCCGGATGCCAGTGAGGCTCGCAGTAGCGAACCTCCGCGGCAAACACGTTCAGCTTCTCCGCGTCAAAGGCAATCAGCTCGTAGCCGCTGTTCGCCGTTTGTCGTCCGCTCTGGGTGACCGAACGAGGGTGAGTCACTGAAAAAGGAAACATGCGCACTCTCCTGTCATTGGCAATGATGAGCGCCGGCCAGCACGGCGTTAAGCTCGTCGCGTTCGATATCCAGCGCCAGGAATTCGGTCAGCGCAATCAGCAGCCCGCAGAACAGATCCGGCGCCAGGCGAATCAGTTTTTCACGCACCTGCTCCGCCGGCATCTGGCTCTTATCGGCAATCAGCTTCACTACGCGGGCAAAGGCCTCTGGCTGCTGGATCAGCTGTTGTAGAGAGTTATCATCGCGCAGCGGGACGTACCGCTGCGGACAATCTACCTCAATCTCCGCGATCAACGGCAGATCCCTGGATGAGGCGCCGACGCGAACCTGCCAGATGCCCGGCGTCACGACCCAATCACCCAGGCCCGGATGATAGCAGGCCAGCTCGCCAATGGGCAGCTGCAGGCTCACACGACGGGTCTCTCCGGCGGCCAGCGCCACTTTGCTGAACGCTTTTAATGACTGCACTTCGCGAATCAGCTCCCCCTTCGGCGCGCTAACGTACAGCTGGACGATCTCTTTGCCCGCATACTCTCCGCAGTTGGTCAGGTCGAACGACACGGTAAGCGTCTCGCCTGCGCCTGCACGGCAGGCTGACAGCGCGATATTATCGTACGCAAACCGGGTATAGCTTAAGCCAAAGCCAAACGGAAACTGCGGCGTCATGCGACGTTTATCATAATAGCGATAGCCGACAAAAAGCCCTTCTCCGTAATGATGACGCAGGTTTTCGCCCGGATAGTGCAGCCAGGCCGGCGTTTCCTCCAGGGAATTAGGTACCGTTACCGTCAGTTTGCCGCAGGGGTTACGCTGGCCGAAGAGGATTTCCGCCACCGCGCGCCCCATCCCTTGCCCGGCAAAGAACGTTTCCAGCAGCGCTTTGCACTCGCCGAGCCACGGCATCACCACCGCATCGCTATTCGCCAGCACCACCACGATATTCGGCTGGACCGTCGCCACTTCGCGAATTAACCGTTCGTGCACCGGCAGAATATGCAGATCCTGACGATCGCCGTTCTCGCCATCTTCGCCTACGGCGGTGCTGACGAAGATCACCGCCACGTCGGCTTCCTGCGCGACGCGGCAGGCCTGCGCCAGCGCCTGTTCATCGCAGCGCAGATCGTCCGGCGCGCCCACGGCCCAGGAGACGCTGAAGTCGTCGCCGGCGAGGTCGAAAATTTCATCCAGCGGCCGATCGAGCAGATACGGCACCGTGGTCGCGCATCCGGACCCCTGGATCACCGGCTCCTGAGCCGGTTTACCCAGCACCGCGACGCGCGGCGTTTTCTCCGGACGCAGCGGCAGCAGATTATCTTCATTTTTCAGCAAGACAATGGATTCACCGGCAAGCCGCTGCGCCAGCGCGTGGTGCGCCGTAAAATCGGCTCGCGTTTGCGGGCGGCGATGGCGCTGGACCTTGTCGAGCAGTTCCAGCATGCGGAGACAGGCGCGGTCCACCACCGCCATCGGCACCTCTCCGGCTTCAATCGCCGCCAGCAGGGTTTGTTTATCGCGGCGGGTTTCGGGCATCGCCAGATCGTTACCCGCCATCAGCGATGCGGGGCGATCTTTAATACCGTACCAGTCGGACATCACCAGCCCTTCATATCCCCACTCATCGCGCAAAACCTGGGTGAGCAAAAACGGATCCTGGGAGGTTTGCACGCCGTTAAGACGATTGTAGGAAGACATCACCGTCCACGGCCGGGATTTCGCAATCGCGCGCTGGAAACCCGCCAGATAGATTTCCCGCAGCGCCCGTTCTTCAATAATCGAATCCATTTCCGTGCGGCGGTACTCCGAGTTGTTCGCCGCAAAGTGTTTCAGGCTGGCGCCAACCCCCTCCTGCTGCAGGCCGTTGATCAGCGCAGCGGCAATATCGCCGCTGACCACCGGATCTTCGGCGTAATATTCATAGCCTCGCCCGGCCAGCGGCGTACGGCGAATGTTAATCCCCGGCCCGAGCAGGATCCCGACGCCCATTTGCTGACACTCCCGCCCCAGCGCTTCCCCCATCTGATGCACCAGCTCCACGTCCCAGCTGCAGGCCAGGCTGGAACCATTAGGAAAACAGGTCGCCGGTAGCGAAGTGCTGAATAGCGCTTCACTCCCCCCTTTCGCGGCGGGCTCTTCCGCGCTGGCCTGATCTGCGGTTTGGGTGATGACTGAGATAAAATCATCCATGCTCCACTTTTCCCGGCCATCAATCTGCGCGCTGCTGTAGCGCACGCCGTAGGTGCCGTCGGTCATAATGATATCTTCGATACCGTGCTGCGGCAGCGAGGCCGTCCGCCACAGGCCGCTGCCGGTCAGCAGCGCCACTTTTTCTTCCGCGCTCATCGCGGCGAGGGTGGTGTTAAAATCGTTATTCATCTCTCTGGCTCCCTGAGGTTAAAGCGCGTTCTGTTTGCGCAGGCTGATTTTTTGCACAATATCGCGATAGGTTTTTTCATCCAGCGAATAGCAGGCGACAAACAGTGCGCTGAGGGCAAACATCGCGCCGGGAAATAGCGTCATCAGTACGTTAATGCCGTTAATCGCGCTGGCGGTAATGTTGCCCGCGTCATAGTGGTAATAGTCCAGCATCCAGCCCGCACAGCCGCCGCCGATGGCCATCGCTATTTTGGTGATGAAATTAAAGAAACCGTAAATTGCGCCTTCGGTGCGCACCCCATGGTACCACTCGGCATATTCCACGGTATCGGCAATCATTGACCACATTGAAACAAAACCCATCCCCAGCGTAATACTGTACAGACACACGCCGGTCATGATCAGCCAGATATTGTCGCCAGCGATAAAATATTGCATCAGTACGCCCGCAACGCCGATCGACAGCGCCACCAGCGTCATTTTCTTTTTACCAATCAGCGCAATGATTTTTTCCGAAATAACGGTACCGACAATATAAGCCGCCGACTGAATCATAAAGAAGGTGGAGGTAAAACCTTCGCTACCAATTATATATTTGATAAAGTAAATAGCGATCGCCATCCACACGGTATAGGCAATATAAAAAAAGACGGTGAACATGGAAAGGTTAATTAGCGGCGCGTTGCCTGCCACCGCCTTCAACATTTCCCGCAGCGTTGGCGCCGGAGTCTCTTCCTCTTCTTCACCAACGCGCTCTTTGGTCATCCCGAAGCAGGCAAGGAACAAAAACGTCGCCAGCAGCGCAAAGCAAGAGACGGCGAAGACGTATCCCAGCTGCTTATCGCTAAACGGGGAAATCAGCCTGTCCGCGGTAGTGGACACAATCAGATAGCCAACAATCGCCAGGACAAACCGGTATACCGACAGCGATGAGCGGGAGGCTTCATGCTGGGTTAAACGGTTGGTCAGCGCCGAATAAGGCGTATTTACCGCCGTATAGGCCAGGCAATAAATAGTATAGGAAATCAGTGCGAAGTAGAATTTCGCCTCACCGCCGAAAGGCACAAAGCAGAGCACCGTTAAGAAGCCGAGCGGAATTGAACCATACAACAACCAGGGACGAAGCTTACCGTAGCGGCTGTGGTTTTTGTCGATGGCAAAACCAATCAGAATATTAAAGGCCGCATCAACCACGCGGGCAATAACAAAGATCAGGCTCGCCTGTACGGCGCTAATGCCGTAAATATTGGTATAGAAAAAAAGTAAAAACAGAGAAACGAAGCCGAAGGATAAATTAGAAGCGAAATCGCCAAAACCATACCCTATTTTTTCTTTAACGCCGATAACCACATAGCTTGCCGAAAGTTTTCCTGCTGTTTCCATTTTAGGCTACCTGTTAATGTAATCAGTGGCCTCAGTATATGGCGTCGCCTGGCGCACCGCTTTGCGTTATTTGTCCGGGCATTTCCTGTTTTTTGTCTTTATGCAGAAGTGTGAAAGGAGTCACAGGAGGGAGAATTCCGGCGGTGACCGCCGGAACTGGAATAATTAACCGTTACCGTTATTACGGCTGCTGGAACGACGGTTGTTATTATTATTGCTCACCTGGCTGTGGCGCTTAACCGCGCGGCGAATCTGATTTGCCTTCATGCGACGGCGATCTTTTTCGACGGCGACCTTAGAGGTGGTTTCCGGCGTAAGCTCAACCAGTTCGCGTAGGTAGTTGGTTTGCGCCAGGTCCAGCTCGGTGTAGCCGCCGCGCGGCAGGCCTTTCGGCAGCAGAATATCGCCGTAGCGCACGCGGATCAGGCGGCTGACCTGTACGCCAACGGCTTCCCACAGGCGGCGAACTTCGCGGTTACGGCCTTCGGTCAGCGTGACGTTGTACCACTGGTTAATCCCTTCGCCACCGGTAAACTTGATGGTTTTGAACGCCGCCGGGCCGTCTTCCAGCTGCACGCCGCGAGAGAGCTGGCGCAGCTTGTCATCATCTATCTGGCCAAATACGCGCACTGCGTATTCACGTTCCACTTCGCGGCTCGGGTGCATCAGGCGGTTCGCCAGTTCACCGTCGGTGGTAAACAGCAGCAGGCCGCAGGTGTTGACGTCAAGACGACCGACGGCAATCCAGCGCGCGCCGCGCAGCTTTGGCAGGCGATCGAACACCGTCGGTCGCCCTTCCGGGTCGTTACGGGTACAGAGTTCGCCTTCCGGCTTGTAGTAAGCCAGCACGCGACAAATCTGTTCCGCAGACTCTTTCACCGAAATCAGATGACCGTCGATGCGAATTTTTAAACCCGGGACAATTTCAACGCGATCGCCAAGCGTGGCGATTTTGCCATCGACGCTGACGCGGCCAGCTTCGATTTTGGCTTCGATTTCACGGCGGGAGCCGTGGCCAGCGCGGGCCAGCACTTTTTGTAATTTCTCGCTCATTGAGCTTCCTTAAGGTGTCGCCTTCCCAGGCGTCTGGTATACTTCGAAAAACAGGGCGCGAGGCAAAATGAAACCTAACACCCTGTTCTGTAAAATTTTTTTGCATAAGCGCGTGCCGTTATCTATGTTGCTACAGCAGACATAACAGAGACACGCCTTCTCGCGTGGGCGAACATGGTACACGAACTTTAAGATGAATGCTTCTTTGCGTTACGAGCATAGCACAACTTACCGCGCACCTCCGTCCGGGCGCATGGCGCGCTGATGGAAGCCAGGTAGCACAATAGGGTCTTTTGCAGAGGATGAACCATCAAAAGGCGCGCGGCATTGCGCCGCGTTGAACGGCGGCAAATAAAAGCGGCGAGCGGGTATTCATTACATGACGATTCCTTCCATGGAAACAGACGTCATTACAGGAACGGCGTTACGTCCCCCACGCCTTCACGCACCACAACCGGCGCATCTTCAGTGAGGTCGATAACCGTGGTCGGCTGCTGGCCCAGATAGCCGCCGTGAATAATCAGGTCAACCTGCTTCTCCAGACGATCTTTGATCTCTTCCGGGTCGGATTCGGTAAAGTCGCTTCCCGGCAGCATCAACGAAGTGGAGAGCATCGGCTCGCCCAACGTTTCCAGCAGCATTTGCGCAATCGGGTTGGACGGCACGCGCATACCGATGGTCTTACGCTTATCCTGCAGCAGACGGCGCGGAACTTCTTTGGTGCCCTTGAGGATAAACGTGTAGTTACCCGGGGTATTGTTTTTAATCAGACGAAAGGCCACGTTATCAACGAATGAATAGGTCGACAGTTCGGACAAATCGCGGCACATCAGGGTGAAGTTGTGGCCGTTTGGCAGATTACGGATCCGGCAAATCCTCTCCATCGCGCCTTTATCTTCAATTTTGCAGCCTAACGCGTAGCCGGAGTCGGTCGGATAGACGATGACCCCGCCTTTACGCACAATGTCCACCGCCTGGTTAATTAACCGCGCCTGTGGATTTTCCGGATGGATATAAAAAAACTGGCTCATACTTCCCTCTCAATTTTGTTCTACGGCCACTTCCCAACTGCGCCAGATCCCTTCCACGCCCGCGGGTAGCCAAAGTTTGCGGCCCAGTTCGATCCACGGGCAGGGCTGATGAAAATCAGACCCCTGCGAGGCATCCAGGCCATACTGCACGGCGTAAGCGGCAAGCTGTGCGCGCTCGTGAGGCGCCTGCTGACACTGCGCCACCTCCATCGCATCGCCCCCCTGCTCGCTAAAATGGGCCAACAGCCGTTTTAACCACTTGGCGGAAAGATCGTAGCGCCCGGGATGGGCAATGACCGCTTTACCGCCAGAATGATGAATGACATCAATCGCTTGTTTTATTGTACACCACTGAGGCGGAACGTAACCGGTTTTCCCGCGCGCCAGATACTTCTTAAATACGTCAGCCATATTGTTGGCATAGCCGGCCTCCACCAGAAAACGGGCAAAATGGCCGCGCGTCACCGCACCGCCGTCCGCCAGCTTCAGCGCCCCTTCCCAGGCGCCAGGGATCCGCGCTTTTTCCAGCCGCTCGGCGATCTGCTGACCCCGCATCTGGCGACGCGCTTTCTGTTCATCGAGCAGCGCGGTCATCGCCGGATGATGGATATCGATATTCAGCCCGACAATATGAATTTCATGATTTTCCCACAGCGTGGAAATTTCCACCCCGGTAATCAGCGCCAACGGTAAACCGGCACGTTCAATTTCACGCTGAGCCGCGGGAATTGCCGCCACGGTATCGTGGTCGGTAATCGCCAGGGTGCCGACGCGCATCTGGTGGGCGCGATGGACAAGTTCTTCTGGAGTCAGACGCCCGTCAGAGGCGATGGTATGGCTGTGCAGGTCGTAAATCACTGCGTAATTGGTGTTGCTCAAGATGACTCCTGCTGGACATGAACCGGTACCCGTCATACTTTAAGTCACAGGCAGATTGACTGTGGTTCTGCAGCTTAAGTGATTAAGGATAGTAATAAGCGCATCATCATACCGACTGATAGAGAAAATCTGCAAACAGGGGTTGACTTTAATCCCTCGGACTAGTTAACTAGTACGCAAGTTCACATGAAGGGGTATCAACAATGAAAACGCAATTCATCACTCTGCACGGCTGGTGGCGCACCTCCTGTTATCGGGCGGCGTGATCGCGTTTTGCACTCAGCATACAGATACCCGGCCCGCCAATGAGCGGGCTTTTTATTGGACAAATTATTATAGCGAACAGGCGACAACAATAATGCAAACATCAAAACCGGCACTCGAGCTTCTCACCAGCGACGCCATCTATCGGGAAAACCCCACGGCGCTGTTCCACCAGCTATGCGGCGCGCGTCCAGCCACCCTGCTGCTGGAATCCGCGGATATCGACAGTAAGGATGATTTAAAGAGCCTGCTGCTGGTGGATAGCGCGCTGCGCATTACCGCGCTAGGTGACACTGTCACCATTCACGCGTTTTCCGCCAACGGTACGGCGTTACTCGAACTGCTGGATAGCGCGCTGCCATCCGGCATCGATAACCAGCGTCAACCAAATAGCCGGGTATTAACCTTCCCGCCGGTCAGCGCGCTGTTGGATGAAGATGCCCGCCTGTGTTCATTCTCGGTATTCGACGCTTTTCGCCTGCTGCAGGATCTGATAACCGTCCCGCAGGAGGAGCGCGAAGCGATGTTCTTCGGCGGCCTGTTCGCCTATGACCTGGTCGCTGGCTTTGAAGACCTGCCGCCGCTGGAGAGCGACACCGCCTGCCCGGATTACTGCTTCTATCTGGCGGAAACGCTGCTGGTTATCGACCATCAGACCAAAAATACCCGTATCCAGGCGAGCCTGTTCACGCCGCTGGAAAGCGAAAAACAGCGTCTGCTACAGCGGCTCGCTCAGCTTCGTCAGCAGCTAAACGAGCCGCCGGCGCCGCTGCCGGTGACCACGGTTGCCGAAATGAGCTGCGACTGCGATCAGAGCGACGAAGAGTACGGCGCCGTCGTGCGTAAAATGCAGCGCGCCATCCGCGCGGGCGAGATTTTTCAGGTCGTGCCGTCGCGCCGCTTCTCGCTGCCCTGCCCGTCGCCGCTGGCCGCTTATGATGTGCTGAAGAAGAGCAACCCGAGCCCGTACATGTTCTTTATGCAGGACAACGATTTCACTCTCTTCGGCGCGTCGCCGGAGAGTTCTCTCAAGTACGATGCCACCAATCGCCAGATTGAAATCTATCCCATTGCCGGTACCCGCCCGCGCGGCCGCCGCGCGGATGGTTCGCTGGATCGCGATCTCGACAGCCGCATTGAGCTGGAGATGCGCACCGACCATAAAGAGCTCTCCGAGCATCTGATGCTGGTCGACCTTGCGCGTAACGACCTCGCGCGCATCTGTACCCCGGGTAGCCGCTACGTCGCCGACCTGACCAAAGTCGACCGCTACTCCTTTGTGATGCACCTCGTCTCCCGCGTGGTTGGCGAGCTGCGCCGCGATCTTGACGTGCTGCATGCCTACCGCGCCTGTATGAATATGGGCACCCTCAGCGGGGCGCCGAAAGTGCGCGCCATGCAGCTTATCGCCGCCGCTGAAGGCAAACGCCGCGGCAGCTACGGCGGCGCGGTGGGCTACTTTACCGCCCACGGCGACCTCGATACCTGCATCGTGATCCGCTCCGCCTACGTGCAGGATGGCATCGCCACGGTGCAGGCCGGCGCCGGTATCGTGCTCGACTCCGTTCCCCAGTCAGAAGCGGATGAAACCCGTAATAAAGCTCGCGCGGTGCTGCGCGCTATCGCCCAGGCCCACCACGCGAAGGAGATTTTCTAATGGCCGACATTCTGCTGCTCGATAATATCGACTCTTTTACCTATAACCTGGCAGACCAGCTGCGTTCGAACGGCCATAACGTGGTGATTTACCGCAACTCCGTCCCGGCGCAGGCGCTGATTGAGCGCATCGGCACCATGAAAAACCCGGTACTGATGCTTTCTCCGGGGCCGGGGACGCCGAGCGAAGCGGGCTGCATGCCGGAGCTGCTGACCCGCATGCGCGGCAAGCTGCCGATTATCGGTATCTGCCTCGGCCATCAGGCGATTGTCGAAGCCTACGGCGGCTACGTCGGTCAGGCCGGTGAAATTCTTCACGGGAAGGCGTCAAGCATTGAGCACGATGGCCAGGCGATGTTTGCCGGACTGAGCAATCCGCTGCCGGTCGCCCGCTACCACTCGCTGGTGGGCAGCAATATCCCGGCCGGACTCACCATCAACGCCCACTTCAACGGTATGGTGATGGCGGTGCGTCACGACGCGGATCGCGTCTGCGGCTTCCAGTTCCACCCTGAGTCAATTCTGACCACCCAGGGGGCACGCCTGCTGGAGCAAACCCTGGCCTGGGCGCTGCAGAAGCTGGAGCAGACCAACACCCTCCAGCCGATTCTGGAAAAACTGTACCAGGCCGAAACCCTGAGCCAGCAGGAGAGCCATCAGCTGTTCTCTGCGGTGGTGCGCGGTGAAGTCAAACCCGAGCAGCTGGCCGCCGCGCTGGTGAGCATGAAAGTACGTGGTGAGCATCCGCAGGAAATCGCCGGCGCCGCCACCGCGCTGCTGGAAAACGCCGCGCCGTTCCCGCGGCCGGATTATCCGTTTGCCGACATCGTCGGTACCGGCGGCGACGGCAGCAACAGTATCAATATTTCGACCGCCAGCGCGTTTGTGGCCGCCGCCTGCGGCCTGAAGGTCGCGAAGCACGGTAACCGCAGCGTATCGAGTAAATCCGGTTCTTCCGACCTGCTGGCGGCGTTCGGTATCAACCTGGATATGAATGCCGATAAATCTCGCCAGGCGCTGGATGAACTGGGCGTTTGCTTCCTGTTCGCACCGAAGTACCACACCGGTTTCCGCCACGCGATGCCGGTCCGTCAGCAGCTTAAAACCCGCACCCTGTTTAACGTGCTTGGGCCGCTGATCAACCCGGCTCATCCGCCGCTGGCGCTGATTGGCGTCTATAGCCCGGAACTGGTGCTGCCGATTGCGGAAACCCTGCGCGTGCTGGGCTACCAGCGCGCCGCGGTGGTGCATAGCGGCGGTATGGATGAAGTGTCGCTGCACGCGCCGACGGTGGTCGCGGAACTGAACCATGGCGAAATCAAGAGCTACCAGCTCACCGCCGCCGACTTTGGCCTGACGCCTTACCATCAGGAGCAGCTGGCAGGCGGCACGCCGGAAGAAAACCGTGACATTCTTACGCGCTTGCTACAAGGTAAAGGTGAAGCCGCTCACGAAGCCGCCGTTGCCGCCAACGTCGCCATGTTGATGCGTTTACATGGACACGAAGACCTGAAGGCCAACGCGCAGCAAGTCATCGATGTGCTGCATAGCGGAGCGGCCTATGACAGAGTGACCGCATTAGCGGCAAGAGGGTAAAAAATGCAGACCGTTTTAGCAAAAATCGTGGCCGACAAAGCGATTTGGGTAGAAGCCCGCAAACAACAACAACCGTTAGCCAGTTTTCAAAATGAAGTGGTACCGACGCAGCGCAATTTTTATGATGCCCTCGCCGGAACCCGCACCGCGTTTATTCTCGAGTGCAAAAAGGCCTCGCCATCAAAAGGCCTGATTCGCGAAGATTTTGACCCGGCGGCCATCGCCGGCGTCTACAAGCACTACGCCTCGGCTATCTCGGTGCTGTGCGATGAGAAATATTTCCAGGGCAGCTTCGATTTCCTGCCGATGGTCAGTAAGGTCGCGCCGCAGCCGATTCTCTGTAAGGACTTCACCATCGATCCTTATCAGATTTACCTGGCGCGCTACTACCAGGCCGACGCCTGTCTGCTGATGCTTTCAGTGCTGGATGATGAGCAGTATCGCCAGCTCTCCGCCGTCGCGCACAGCCTGAACATGGGCGTGCTGACCGAAGTGAGTAATGAAGAGGAGCTGGAGCGCGCGATTGCGCTGAAGGCGAAAGTAGTCGGCATCAACAACCGCGATCTGCGCGATATGTCGATTGATCTCAACCGTACCCGTACCCTGGCGCCTAAGCTCGGTCACGATGTCACGGTGATCAGCGAGTCCGGCATCCATACCTACGCGGAAGTGCGCGAACTGAGCCACTTCGCCAACGGTTTCCTGATTGGCTCAGCGCTGATGGAGCACGCCGATCTCAACGCCGCCGTGAAGCGCGTGCTGCTCGGCGAGAATAAGGTCTGCGGCCTGACCCGCCCCCAGGATGCCCAGGTGGCGTATGAATCCGGCGCGGTCTACGGCGGCCTGATTTTTGTCCCGACGTCGCCGCGCGCGGTGAACGAGGCGCAGGCGCAAGCGGTGATCGCCAGCGCGCCTCTGAGCTATGTCGGCATATTCCGCAATACCCCGATGGCGGAAGTGATCGCCCGGGCGGAAAACCTCGACTTAGCCGCCGTACAGCTGCACGGCAGCGAAGACCAGACCTATATTGATACCCTGCGCGCCGAACTTCCGCCGAAGGTGCAAATCTGGAAAGCCCTCAGCGTAGGTGAAACGCTACCGCCGCGCGAGCTGCGCCATGTCGATAAATACGTTCTCGACAACGGTCAGGGCGGCACCGGCCAGCGTTTCGACTGGTCCCTGCTGCAGGGCCAGGACCTGCATAACGTCATGCTGGCAGGCGGCCTCAGCGCCGATAACTGCGTAGAAGCCGCCAAAAGCGGCTGTGCCGGACTCGATTTTAATTCAGGCGTAGAGTCGCAGCCGGGTATTAAAGATGCCGACAAGCTGTCCTCTGTGTTTCAAACGCTGCGCGCATATTAAGGAGCAATAATGAGTACTTTACTGAACCCCTACTTTGGCGAATTCGGCGGGATGTACGTTCCGCAGATCCTGATGCCCGCCCTGCGCCAGCTGGAAGAAGCCTTCGTCAGCGCGCAAAAAGATCCGGCATTCCAGGCCGAATTTACCGACCTGCTGAAAAACTACGCCGGTCGTCCGACGGCGCTGACCAAATGCCGCAACCTCACTGAAGGCACCCGCACGACGCTGTATCTGAAACGTGAAGACCTGCTGCACGGCGGTGCGCATAAAACTAACCAGGTGCTCGGCCAGGCTCTGCTGGCGAAACGGATGGGCAAAACGGAAATTATCGCCGAAACCGGCGCCGGTCAGCACGGCGTGGCCTCTGCCCTCGCCAGCGCCCTGCTCGGCCTGAAGTGCCGCATCTATATGGGCGCGAAGGATATCGAACGCCAGTCGCCGAACGTTTTCCGCATGCGCCTGATGGGGGCGGAAGTGATCCCGGTTCATAGCGGCTCTTCTACGCTGAAAGATGCCTGCAACGAGGCCCTGCGCGACTGGTCCGGCAGCTACGAAAAAGCCCACTATATGCTCGGCACCGCCGCGGGTCCGCACCCGTTCCCGACCATTGTGCGTGAATTCCAGCGCATGATTGGCGAAGAGACCAAAGCGCAGATCCTCGAGAAAGAAGGTCGCCTGCCGGATGCGGTTATCGCCTGCGTCGGCGGCGGATCGAACGCTATCGGCATGTTCGCCGATTTTATCGACGAAACCGCTGTTGGCCTGATTGGCGTGGAGCCGGCAGGTCACGGTATTGAGTCCGGCGAGCACGGCGCGCCGCTTAAGCACGGTCGTGTGGGCATCTACTTCGGTATGAAATCGCCGATGATGCAAACCGAAGAAGGCCAGATTGAGGAGTCCTACTCCATCTCCGCCGGGCTCGATTTCCCGTCAGTCGGCCCGCAGCATGCTTATTTAAACAGCATTGGCCGCGCCGATTACGTGTCGATTACCGATGACGAAGCGCTGGAGGCCTTTAAAGAGCTATCACGCCATGAAGGGATTATCCCGGCGCTGGAATCCTCCCACGCCCTGGCGCACGCGCTGAAAATGATGCGTGAAAACCCGGAAAAAGAGCAGCTGCTGGTGGTTAACCTCTCCGGCCGCGGCGATAAAGACATCTTCACCGTACATGATATTTTAAAAGCGCGAGGGGAAATCTGATGGAACGTTATGAGACGCTGTTTGCACAACTGAAAGCTCGCCGGGAAGGCGCGTTTGTTCCCTTCGTCACCCTCGGCGATCCGAATCCGGAACAGTCGCTGAAAATTATCGATACGCTGATTGAAGCCGGTGCCGACGCGCTGGAGCTGGGCATTCCTTTCTCCGACCCGCTGGCGGATGGCCCGACCATTCAGGACGCCACCCTGCGCGCTTTTGCCGCCGGGGTGACCCCCGCGCAGTGCTTCGAAATGCTGACGGCGATTCGCCAGAAACACCCTACCATTCCTATCGGCCTGCTGATGTACGCCAACCTGGTGTTCAGCCCCGGCATCGATGAATTCTACGCCGCGTGTGAACGCGCGGGCGTCGATTCCGTGCTGGTTGCCGATGTTCCCGTGGAAGAGTCCGCGCCGTTCCGCCAGGCCGCGCTGCGCCACAATATCGCGCCGATTTTCATCTGCCCGCCCAATGCCGATGACGATCTGCTGCGCCAGATAGCCTCTTACGGTCGCGGTTATACTTACCTGCTGTCGCGGGCGGGCGTGACCGGCGCGGAAAACCGCGCCGCGCTGCCGCTGCATCATCTGATTGAAAAGCTGGCCGAGTACCACGCCGCGCCGCCGCTGCAGGGCTTTGGCATCTCGGCGCCGGAGCAGGTTACCGCCGCGATTGAGGCCGGCGCGGCCGGCGCGATTTCCGGCTCAGCCATCGTCAAAATCATCGAACGGAACGTGAATGATCCGCAGGCCATGCTGGCGGAACTCAAGGCTTTCGCCCGAAGCCTGAAAGCCGCCACTAAAGCGGCTTAACGTACCTGCCGTCCGGCCCCGGGCCGGGCGGTTATTTCAGCTGTAAGCTGTCGGCGTATTTACGCGTCAGGCGAAACAGCGCCATCACCTCTTCTTGCGTCCATCCGGCCAGCACCTCATTCATCAGCCGCGTTCTTGCTCCCGCGATACGATCGATCATCGCCTGCCCCGCTTCGCTGAGCGTCACCTCGCTAATCCGGCGATCTTTTGCATTGGGCTGCTTGAGTACCAGCTGCTGCGCTTCCAGCTTCTTCACCTGCCTGCTGACGGTGGTGTAATCGCGACCAAGGCTATCCGCCAGTTCAACGACCCCAACGGGTCCCCTGCGCCCTATTGCCACCAGCAGCGGGAAGAGGATCCGATCGAGCTGGACCCCAGCCGCCTGCAGTATCTGCTCGTCGCGCATTGGCTGGTTCATCACGCTGATGATATCGAGCAGCGCGCCGTGAAAGCCGGTGATGTCGTAATTATTATGTGCATCTTGCATATATTAGTTAACCGGGTATAGTGCCGTTATCAGATACGTGCATTTTACACATAACTATCCCACAGGGGGAGAAGACAATGAAAGCAGCCGTGGTTTTTGACCTGCAGCAGGGTCCGGTGTGGTCCGATTTTCGCGATCCGCAGCCCGGTGAGCATCAGGCGTTAGTCGAGGTTCGGGCCGCCGCCATCAGTCATGTAGTGAAAGGGCGGGCCTCCGGTAAGCATTATAGTTTCGATGGCCGCCTGCCTTTTGTCCCGGGTATTGACGGCACCGGTATCTTACCCGGCAGAGAGCGCGTCTATTTCGCCTTCCCCGTCGCGCCCTGGGGCAGCATGGCGCAACGGGCTCCCGTCGCCTTAAACCACTGTCTGCCGCTGCCGGATGCGCTGGACGATATCACCGCCGCGGCAATGGCTAATCCGGGGATGTCGGCCTGGGCGGCGCTGGTCAAACGCGCCGGGATGAAAGCCGGGGAAACGGTACTGATCAACGGCGCCACCGGCAGCGCCGGGCAGCTGGCGGTACAAATCGCCCGTTTTCTCGGCGCCAGAAAAGTGATCGCCTGCGGGCGAAACGTGGAGAAGCTGGCCGCCCTCGGCGCTGATGAAACCGTTAACTTAAGTCAGGATGAGGCGGACTTACGGACGCAGTTTGCCGGGCTGGCGGCGCAGCAGATTGATGTCGTCGTCGATTATCTGTGGGGACGTAGCGCCGAACTTTTGCTGCCAGCGCTGGCAAAACACAGCCCAGGAAATGCGCCGGTACGTTTTATTCAGGTCGGTTCCCTTTCCGCCGCCGATATCTCTCTCAATGGCGCGGTGCTACGATCCTCGCCGCTGCAGCTGATGGGCAGCGGAATTGGCAGCCTTTCTGTGCCCCAGCTGCTGGCCGCCACCGGGGAGATGCTGCAGGCCGCCGTCGCCGGCGGATTGACTATCGCCACGACTCCCCGGCCGCTTCGCGAGGTCGCCACGGCGTGGCCGCAGGACGACAGCCAGAAACGCACCGTCTTTGTCGTCGATTAAAAAAATCGCTTCTGCACAAAAGTTGGGGTTGATATCTTAAATGAGAAATATTATCTTTCTCATTACTGAATAGTTGAGCAAACAGCTCAGGTATTCGGTACGACATTGCTCACATTGCTTCCAGTATTTTTGCCCGCACCTGTGCGGGCTTTTTTTATGGTTGTCGACACACTCTGCGCACCAGCTGCCTTAGCCAGCGATGTGCCGATTCATGCTCCTGGCGAGGATGCCACATTTGTGACACCGTTATCTCCGGCGTACTCACCGGGAGAGGAAAAGCGACCATCTCTTTTCCCGCCGCGCTCTGCAGGCAGGAGGCCGGGACAACGGCGATGAGCTGAGAATCCCGGGCCACGGCCAGCGCGGCGGAAAAACCAGGCACCACCGCGGCAATCCTGCGGCGCATGCCACACGCCGCCAGCGCGTCATCAACCGGCCCGCGTATCAACCCGCGACGGGAGGTAATGACGTGCCCCACGGAAACAAATTGTTCTCGCGACATATCGGCAAAGGCGGCCAGCGGATGGTTTTTGGCCAGCGCGACGATAAAACGATCGCGAAACAGCGCCTGCAGGCGGATCTCCGGCCCCATATTTTTCAGTACGCCAATTTCCAGGTCCACCCGCCCCTCGCGTAAAAATCGGGCATCTTTCTCCGGCTTAGCGACAAACTCCAGCGTCACGCCCGGTGCTTCCCGCGCGGCCGCGTTCACCAGCGCCGGGCCAAAAGTGTCTATAAATCCCTCATTGGTACGCAAAGTAAATCGCTTCTCGAGGGTCGATAAACTCAGCGGCGCAGGCGAAGCCTCGAGCACCGCGCGCATCTCGGAGACAACGTTTTTTGCCCGCGCCTGCAGACTTTCTGCGTGCGGAGTCAGCACCATGTTTCGCCCGGCTCTGACCAGTAGCGGGTCGCCGGTGACCTGCCGTAGGCGCGTCAGCGTGCGGCTCATCGCCGAAGCGCTGAGCTTAAGCCGTTTAGCCGCCCCGGCAACGCTTTTCTCGCTCAACAATACATCCAGCGCCGCCAGTAAATTGAAATCAGGATCGGTCATCTTTTCTCCACTCCAGGATAAGGCGTCTGATGCACTTTATTATTGCAAATGCTGCGCCTTCCGCCTGCTACAGCACCAGCCTATATTTACCCCATCATGTATTTACTCAGGAGTTATGCCCATGGTCACTTCCCCTAAAACAGTATTGATCGCAGGCGCGTCACGCGGGCTTGGGCACGCCATGGCTGAACAGTTTCTGCTGCATGGCTGGCAGGTCATCGGCACCGTACGCGATCTCTCACAAACGACGCCGCTGCACCATCTGGCCGAGGCTTATCCTGGACGGGTGCGCATTGAGGCGCTGGATATTTGTGATAGCGACGGGATCGCGGCGCTGCGCAATGCGCTTGCCGATAGCGTGCTGGATATGCTGTTCGTCAACGCGGGCACCACCAACCGCGATCCCACACAAACCATCGGCGAGATCGCGACGGAAGAGTTTATTCACGTCATGCTGACCAACGCGCTCGCGCCGATGCGGGTCATAGAAAATCTGCAGGCGCTGGTGCTGCCGCAGGGGCTGATTGGCGTTATGTCTTCAGGACAAGGCAGTTTGAGCAATAATACCGGCGGGCAGCGCGAGCTGTATCGCGGGAGCAAAGCCGCGCTGAATATGTTTATGCGCAGCTTTGCCGCCCGCCCTGCCAGCGTATCGCATCCGATGGTGGTCATGGCGCCGGGGTGGATCCGCACGGCTCTTGGCGGCGAGAGCGCCCCGCTCACCATGGCGGAGACCATCCCCTCGCTGGTGAACGTGCTGCTGGAAAAACAAAATCGTCCCGGATTAGAGTATCTGGATTATCGCGGATGTCGCGTGCCGTGGTGATAAGTCTATGCGTATTAATGGCCTGCAGACGGGTTCATGGCAGTCAATTTTCGCTTTTTACTGGGCAAAGCTGCCATCTTCTAAATATAACCGACCGGGACATAATAATGCAGAGTGTAAATGGGTCGGTCATTTCCTAAAGGAATATTTTCCTGAGGGACAAAACGTTCGATATCATAACCTTCACGTCGATACAGACCCAGTTCAGGAAGGTATTTCAGATAGACATGATTCGAAAGCAAAATAAAGTCTTCCCATGAGCCACTAAATTCAAGACCAAGGTATAGCCCACGTTTAGCGACCCGTACCTCACGAAAAGAAGCCGCCCGCGAATTAAACGGTGTGCCGATGAATGCATTGATCGCTGTTTTATATATATTGTGCGCAGCGGGGGAACATGCAGAGAGAATGTAGATATCGCGGTCTGCGCCTGTCGCGCCGCCGGCAATTTTTCTCCGAGTGACCTCTTTTCGCGTAGCGATATCATCAGTCAGAGATAGCGTATAGTTGAATCCATATCCAGCAAACGACTGTTCTTCAAGAAAACAAAGGTAAGGTGCCGGTACGCCGCCGCCCTGCGGTGCCACCTTCTGATAAAGTAACGACATATCCCAACAGGTCGAATCCCGATACGCTCCGGGACTAAGGCCAAAGGTTTTTTTAAACTCACGGGAAAAGGTTTGATGAGAATCAAAGTGCAGTAAACAGGCAATCGATGAAATTGATTGCTGAGTCAGCTTTAGCTTACCGGCGGCAAGCGTCATTCTGCGCATGCGAATATATTTCCCGACGGGAAGGCCGGCATGCTCATGGAACAGGTTATAAACAAAACGCCGGGAATACCCAACCCCACAGGCGATATCATCAACGGCCGGATTGATTGTCAGGCGGGATTCAATCCACTCCACCACCTCATTAAAAATTGCCCGTTTCATTACCTTTAAGAATACCCTGACCAGTTCATCCTCAGCCAAAATCTTACCAGTAAAGCAATACGGACACTAAGCTTTTCGTGCACGACAAAAATAAATAAAAACGATCTCAGTTAAAAAACTCAAAAAGGCTTATTATCTATTTGAAAGATAAGATTTTTCCCATGAAAAATATCTGAATTCTCATTTTCTATAGAAATATTGCTTTTTAAAAACCTCTACAATATCTTATTTGCAGTTTGTTAAACCACTCATTACCGTTAGACCTCTTAGTTTTACGTACGGCCATTATCAGGCACTGACACTATTTTAATTCTGATTTATTTATTCATAAGCATGTGAATCTTTATTTATGATAACCATTTTAATCAATACCAAAAACATCTACACCCGATATGCCATCAAGCAGCTGATGCAGGAAAGCGTAGCCCATGAGGAAAACCTCATTTTTGTAGATAGCTACACCCCCGGTAACATCGCAGAGGCTCAGATCATATTCACCGAAATGGCACCCGGAGAAATATTTTTATGCCATGATGAATTGAAATATAAAACCACGAAAAGCTTACTATTTATTCTTCAGGAAAGGGAAAATCAATGTTCGGAAAATGAACTCCCCAACTGTACTAAAGATTGTTTGTTTTTATATAAAGGTGATTCGCTTCCGGCGATAAGAAATAAAATAAAAGTTCATATTTATGCATTCACCTGGACGGACAATGAAACAGGATATCGCCCGCAGACTAGCCGCTGCATTAACTGTCCCTGTAAATCGCTGACCCAGGCGCAGTCAAAGGTCGTTCATGCCCTGAGTCTTGGGCTTAACCAGCTGGAAATCGCGAATAAATTGAACATTAACTATAAAACAGTGTATTCTCACAAGAAAAATGTCATGCATGACTTTAAGATTGAAAGCAATACCGATCTTAATAAGTTTCTAAACGTGCTAGAGAAAAGAAAACAGTTTATGACCTAGCGTCGCGATCGTCAGAAGTATAAAAACAACGAAACACATTACGTCGTCTTCTGATCTCATTAAAATAAGCCACACCATTGTATACGGAAATAACCAATAGCAAGATGGAGATAAATAAAAGAAGTAAATTACTCATAAGGCACCCTGGATATAAAAGAAAAGACATTTACAGGCAGAGGCATCATAGAGCACGGCGTATTAGTCCAACAAGCCATTTGCTTTTATTTCAGAATTGATGGTGTCGCGGCAAGAGTTTTCTCATTAAACGTGCAGCTCAAATAACATAGCATTAGAAACCAGATGTTTAATAACGCTCCAAACGGAACAACCGTACCAATAGCCTTAATAAAGGCCAGCGCATGTCGCACGAACATCCTTACGCCTCGATAGCGGGGCGTTACCCTCCCGTTACGCATGGCGTGGGCTAGTCATACGTTTTTCTGGGCGTTCCTGAGCTAAAGCCAGGCAGGGGTGATATTATTCAAGCCAGAAAATACAGGCACAACGTCAACCGGGAGCGATTTATGCACGAGGAAGTACCACTGAAATATTACGACATTGCGGATGAGTATTCGACGGAGTCCGCCGAGCCCGTCAGCGAGTCAGAACGTGAGCCCCTGGCGCGCTATTTTCAACTGCTGATTACGCGGCTGATGAATAACGAAGAAATCAGCGAGGAGGCGCAGGGAGAGATGGCCATACAAGCGGGCATCGATCGGCAACGCATCGATGATATCGCGGTATTCCTGAATAAATGGGGTAATGAGTAGCGGTTGACGCGGACATTCCGCGGAATGATTGCGGCAAATGACGCATCGGCAATCGCGGCAGCGGACTTCGCGTCGGGATGTGCAATAAAGCTGGTCATTGCGACCAGCTTTACCTGAGACTTTAGAACCGGTATCCCGCAGAGAACATAAACACCCACGGATCCAGACGGATGCTGTCGTGCTGCTGCGCGCCCGCCAGCTTATAGTTGGCGGTGGTGTCGATATCCATGTACCACACCGACATGTTAATCAGCCAGTCGCGGTTAATCAGATAGTCCATCCCCACCTGTCCTGCCGCCCCCCAGGAGTCTTTCAGGCTCAGATCGGATATGCCGGTCTTTTTACCCGTATCGTTCACGCTCTCATCGAAGAAGGTCGTGTAGTTGATACCCGCGCCAATGTATGGACGGAGCTTGCTGCTGGAGTCGCCAAAATACCACTGCGCCATGAGCGTCGGCGGTAAATGGTGAACGGTCGCAATATTGCCGGTTGCCGCGGTCCCGACTTTATGGCGGAACGGCGTGGCGGCCAGCAGTTCAACGCCGATGTTATCCGTTGCCATATAGGTGAACGTCAAACCCAGTTGCGTATTATTGCTGACGTTAAAGCCCCCCAGGCTGCCTAACGTGCCGCCCGCGCCTTCGGTCGGTCTGACCGTTGCCGAACCCGCGCGAATAAAAAATTCACCGGCTTCATGCGCCCAGACGCTGCTGCCGGAAAGACTGCTCAGAATAACAACCGCCGCTGCTAACTTTTTCATACCCACTTCCTCATTATGGTTATTCAGCGCCAGAATATACCTACATTGAAGTATGTTTGATCCAACATAGATCACATTAAGTGGGCAAATTTAACATTTATTGATCCAGATTAATTTTCACTTTCTCAATACAATCAGTGAGAAGCGTGTCATATCAAATTTCTTCCTTTATGACACTCAAGGCAGCGCGTCGCTGATTTCCTCTTCTATTTACAAAGATATACTTAGCGTGCAGGAGCAGAGACTGCTACCCAGCCGCGATTTGCGGTACAATCGCCGGCTAGTTAACACCTGCAATACTCAAGGAGAATGCATGTCTATCACGGCGAAGTCCGTCTACCGTGACACCGGGAACTTTTTCCGCAATCAGTTCGTTACTATCCTGCTGATTGCGCTGCTATGCGCGTTCATTACGGTAGTACTTGGCCATGCCTTTTCACCCAGTGAAGAGCAGCTGTCAATACTGAGCCAGGGCGATAGCCTGGCGGGTAGCGGCGGGCTGTTCGAACTGGTCCAGAGCATGACGCCGGAGCAGCAGCAAATCCTGCTGCGCGCGTCTGCGGCCTCCACCTTCTCAGGGCTGGTAGGTAACGCCATTCTTGCCGGCGGCGTTCTGCTCATGATTCAGATGGTCTCCGCCGGCCAGCGAGTCAGCGCCCTGCGCGCGATCGGCGCTTCTGCGCCGGTGCTGCCAAAGCTGCTGCTGCTGATCCTGCTGACGACGTTTATCGTGCAGATGGGAATGATGCTGGTGGTGGTGCCGGGCGTCCTGCTGGCTATCGTGCTCTCTTTCGCACCGGTTATGCTGGTGCAGGATAAAATGGGGATTTTCAGCGCCATGCGTAGCAGTATGCGTCTGGCCTGGGCCAACGTACGTCTGGTGGCGCCGGCCATTATCGGCTGGCTGCTGACGAAAACGCTGCTGCTGCTGTTTGCCTCCAGCTTCGCGGTCCTGACGCCAAACGTTGGCGCGGTGGTAATAAATACCCTCAGCAATCTTATCTCCGCATTGTTGCTGATCTATTTATTTCGCTTGTATATGCTCATTCGTAACTAACCTAATCCGGGGCGGGTGCTCCCTGCCCCAACCTGAACGACGGAATCGATGTATGAAGCAGTTTCTGGATTTTTTACCGCTGGTAGTCTTCTTCGCATTCTACAAGCTTTATGATATCTACGCCGCGACGACCGCGCTGATTATCGCTACCGCCATCGTGCTGATTTACAGCTGGGTGCGCTATCGTAAAGTCGAGAAAATGGCGCTGATTACCTTTGTGCTGGTGGCCGTATTTGGCGGCTTAACCATCTTCTTCCATAACGATGAGTTTATTAAATGGAAGGTGACGGTTATCTACGTGCTGTTTGCCAGCGCGCTGCTGTTTAGCCAGTGGGTGATGAAGAAGCCGCTGATCCAGCGCATGCTGGGTAAAGAGCTGACGCTGCCGCAGCAGGTGTGGTCGCGTCTGAATCTGGCCTGGGCGGTGTTTTTCATCCTTTGCGGACTGGCGAATATCTATATCGCTTTCTGGCTACCGCAGAATATCTGGGTCAACTTCAAGGTCTTTGGTTTGACCGCCCTGACGCTGGTATTCACCCTGCTGAGCGGCGTGTATATCTATCGCCATATGCCGCAGGACGACAACCACTAAGCTGGCTTTCCCACGGCACGCCGGACGGCGTGCCGCGTTCTTCGCTTTTCCCCTCTCCGCATAAATCGCTTCAGCTGAAACGATTCGTAATGTAAGCTATTTCTCACAGGAGATGGCATTCCTCCTTGAACCGCCATGTGGCTAATGATGCCTGCTTTTTATTCCCGGACCGGGAATGGGCAGGCATATCTGAATTGCAGGCACCGCGTCCGGGAAGGTTAATCTTCTAAGGAACTGACGATGCGTGCAAACCGCTTTTCATCACTCTCTCTGCTTTTCTTCCTCGGAAAATGGCTGCTCCTCGCCTTTATCATCGCGGTGCTGGCGGGTACGGCATCGGCGTTTTTTCTTTTTTCACTGCAGTGGGCCACGGCAACGCGTGAAGCTCACCGCTGGCTTATCGAGCTCCTGCCGTTGGCCGGTTTTGCCGTCGGCTGGATCTACCTGCGCTACGGCACCCGCGTGGAGGCCGGCAATAACCTGATTCTGGAAGAGATTCACGACCCTCAGCGCGTCATTCCCTTGCGCATGGCGCCGCTGGTCTTTTTTGGTACCGTTGTTTCTCATCTGTTTGGCGCCTCCGTCGGTCGTGAAGGCACGGCAGTGCAGATGGGTGCCTCGATTGCCGACCGTTTTACGGCCCTTTTCCGCCTTAACGACGATGCCCGGCGAATGATACTGATGGCCGGGATCAGCGCCGGTTTCTCTTCGGTTTTCGGTACCCCGCTCGCCGGAGCGCTATTCGGGCTCGAGGTCCTGGCTATCGGACGGATGGACTACAGCGCCATTCTTCCCTGTCTGTTTGCCGCGATTATCGCCGATCGGGTCGGCATCATGTGGGGGGTGCAGCATACGCACTACTTTATTACCGGCTTTCCCACGCTGACGCTCTGGACGCTGCTGGCCATCATTATCGCCGGCTGCTGCTTTGGCCTCGCGGCGCGCATTTTCGCCGACAGCACGCATGCGGTCGGCGCCTTCATGAAAAAACGGATTCACTACGCGCCGCTGCGGCCGTTTATTGGCGGACTGGCGATTGCCGGCGCCGTCTGGCTGCTGCACGGAGAGCGCTATATTGGACTGGGCATACCGGTGATAGTGGACGCTTTCCAGCATCCGCTGGCGCCGTGGGATTGCTTCGGCAAACTGATCTTCACCGTTGTCTCTTTAGGCAGCGGATTTAAAGGTGGCGAAGTCACCCCGCTGTTTTACGTCGGCGCGACGCTGGGCAATGCGCTGGCGCCGCTGCTGCATATGCCGCCAGGTTTTCTGGCCGGGATAGGTTTTGTCGCCGTCTTTGCCGGCGCGGCGAATACCCCCATCGCCTCGACGCTGATGGCGATTGAGCTATTTGGCGCGGAAATCGGTGTTTACGCGGCGCTGGCCTGCGTGGTGGCATGGCTGGTCTCGGGCTATACCGGTATTTATCGTTCCCAGCGCATAGCCTGCCTGAAACAAAGCTATGTCCCGACCGGCATCAGACTGGCTGAGCTCCCGGCGTGGTACCAATCGCAAACACGCCGTCAAAAAACCGACAACGAAACCCCCACCTCCTGACGAACGCGCCCGGAAACCGGAGGGTGCAGGCTCGCCGGTTTCTTCATGATATCTACCACATGCCGGAAAGTTGCGGCAATTGTGAGGATTTAATGGAGATTAGCATCGCTTTATTGAAACGATAATGATTATCATTGATATTCTCGATCTCAATTTTTCATGATTTGATATGGATATTTATAATGAGAACGCAGAAAAATCACATAGCAACGCCCCTGGCCCTGGCCATTGCAGGCTTACTCAGCCCAGGGGTCTTCGCCGAAGAGGTGGAACAGGATACGGAGACCATGGTGGTTCATGGCACCGCCGAAGAGGCGCTGAAGCAGCAGCCGGGCGTCTCGATCATCACTGCGGAAGATATTGCTAAAGATCCCCCGGTTAACGATCTCTCAGAAATCATCCGTAAAATGCCCGGCGTCAACCTGACCGGCAACAGCGCCAGCGGCAGCCGCGGCAACAACCGTCAGATCGACATTCGCGGAATGGGACCGGAAAACACGCTGATTCTTATCGACGGCGTGCCCGTCACCTCCCGCAATTCAGTGCGCTATAGCTGGCGCGGCGAGCGCGATACCCGCGGCGACAGCAACTGGGTACCGCCGGAAATGGTGGAACGCATTGAAGTTCTGCGCGGCCCTGCCGCAGCGCGCTACGGCTCAGGCGCCGCGGGCGGCGTTGTCAATATCATCACCAAACGCCCCACCAACGACTGGCACGGCTCGCTTTCGCTGTATACCAATCAGCCGGAAAATAATAAAGAAGGCGCCACCAACCGAGCTAACTTCAGCCTCAACGGACCGCTGGCGGGAGATGCCCTGACCATGCGTTTGTACGGCAACATTAACAAAACGGAGCCCGATGCCTGGGATATTAACCGCGCGCAAAATGGCTCTTACGCGGCGGGCCGCGAAGGGGTACGCAACAAAGATATTAACGCCCTGCTGTCGTGGAAAGTTACGCCGCAGCAGATCCTGGATTTTAGCTACGCCTATAGCCGCCAGGGCAATATTTATGCCGGCGATACGCAGTACAGCAACAGCAATATGAGCCCAAATGGCCTGGTGGATACGCTGTACGGTCAGGAAACCAACCGGCTATATCGGCAGACCTGGGGCCTGACCTACAACGGGATCTGGGACTGGGGCCAGTCGAAGGCGGGCGTCTACTACGAAAAAACCAACAATACCCGCCTGCAGGAGGGCACCACCGGCCGCGTTGAAGGGATGATCAATAGCGATGTCTATGACACCAGCCGCCTGGAGTCGTGGCGCTCAACCGCTGAGGTGAATATCCCCTTCAACTGGCTCGCTGAACAGACCCTGACTCTGGGCATGGAATGGAATCGCGATGAGCTAAACGATCCGGCGTCCATGCAGGCCACCACGACGACGGAAACGCTGCCGGGGATGTCCGGCGATCCTTCGCAACGCAGCCCTAAAAACAGCGCCACCCTGACCGGTATTTATCTGGAAGACAATATCGAAGCGACGCCGGGCACCAATATTATCCCGGGTCTGCGCTTCGACTATCATAACGACTTCGGCAGCAACTGGAGCCCGAGCCTGAACCTGTCGCAGGATCTGGGCGATATGTTTAAGGTCAAAGCGGGCATCGCCCGGGTATTTAAAGCGCCGAACCTGTATCAGTCGAGCGAAGGCTATCTGCTTTCGACGCGGGGTAACGGCTGCCCGATAAGTATTGCCGATGGCAACTGCTATCTGTTGGGTAACCCGGACCTCGATCCGGAAATCAGCATCAATAAGGAGATTGGCCTTGAGTTTAACCTGAACGGTTACAACGCCGGCGTCACCTGGTTCCGCAACGACTACAAAAACAAGATCGTCTCCGGCACCGAGATTCTGGGTAATACCGCGACCGGAGCGAATATCCTGCAGTGGGAGAACGGCGGGAAAGCGGTCGTCGAAGGCCTTGAAGGCACGCTGCTGGTTCCGGTCATTGTCGATACGCTCAGCTGGCGCACCAATGCCACTTATATGATTAAATCGGAAAACAAAGATACCGGAAACCCGCTGTCCGTTATTCCGAAATACACCATCAATACCCTGCTCGACTGGCAGGTGACCAGCAAGTTTTCGGCGAACGTCAACTGGACTCTGTACGGTCGGCAGAAACCGCGGGAATATGCGGAAATTCGTACTGAAAACGGCGTGCTGGCCACCAATGAAGTGGGCTCCTATTCCGTGGTTGGTATCGGCGGCAACTATCAGCTAATGAAAGACCTGCGCCTGAACGCCGGGATCAGTAACCTGTTCGATAAGCAAATTTATCGTGAAAACGAAGGGGCTTCGACCTATAACGAACCAGGTCGCGCCTATTACGCTGGCGTCACGATCTCCTTCTAACCCCTCGCGCCCGCTATCGCGGGCGTATTCCCTATTCTCTCAGCGTCATTTTCATAGTAGCATCCGCCTGATCATCTTTGACTAGTACAGAGTATAGAATGACAACAACAGATCTTACGCCGAAGGGCGAATTGGTATTACGCACCCTGGCGATGCCGGCGGACACCAACGCTAACGGCGATATTTTCGGCGGCTGGCTGATGTCGCAGATGGATATTGGCGGGGCGATTATGGCCAAAGAGATTGCCCACGGTCGCGTCGTGACCGTGCGCGTCGACGGCATGACTTTTTTACGCCCGGTCGCGGTCGGCGACGTGGTGTGCTGCTACGCCAGCTGCGTGAAGCGCGGCAATACGTCGATAACCATCAATATGGAAGTGTGGGTCAAGAAGGTGTCGTCTGAGCCCATCGGCCAGCGCTACAAAGCAACCGAAGCGCTGTTTATCTACGTTGCGGTAGATAATGAGGGTAAACCGCGCGCCCTTCCCGCCCAGTGATTCTGCCGGCCCGGCGCTTCCGGGCCGGTCTTTTACAGAAAGCCGAGTAAAGAGAAGAAGAAGTAGCCCAGCACAATAATAATAACCGGCAGGACGTATAGTGGAAAATACTGCACCAGGATGGTATGGCGCGGCACCACAACGCGTTCAGAGATTTGTTCGCGCGTCAGCCCTTCGGCCCCTTTCGCCTGCTCCAGAATCAGCTGATCCTCAACGCCCTCGCGCAGAAACTTCGCCTGGCGCCCCATCCGCGCTCCGGAGGCCTGTAGCGCCATGCCGACGAACACCAGAATATAGATAACCCAGAAGCCGATATTCATACCGTGCTTAAAGTCCGGCAGCGGCGAGTTGTACCAGAAGAAATTCAGGAACGGCGTATTGAAACGCATCATCTCAATCATCACATGAGCAAAGTCCATCATCACCGCGTCAATGCCCGGTTTTTTCTCACTGTGCTCGTACATAAACTTCAGCACGGAGATCAGCGTCGAGATAACCGCCGGGATAAATACCACCCACCCCAAAATACGTTTAAGTACTGCAACGCGTCCAGCTTGTTGATACGTCATGGGTTCCCCTTGTTAAGACGCCTGTCTACCCTAAGTCTACCTTCGTCGGCGAATTTCGCCCAATAATGCGCGGTATGATATACCATGAGTGCCGATTCGTTATCTACTTACGCTACAGGAGAGGGACTTATGTCAGCCAGGCGCCAGATTCACGCCGCGATTTTTGATATGGATGGTTTACTGATTGATTCTGAGCCGCTGTGGGATAAAGCGGAGCTGGAGGTGATGGCAAGCCTCGGGGTGGATATCAGCCGCCGCCATGAAATGCCCGATATCCTGGGGCTGCGCATCGATTTAGTCGTCGATCTGTGGTTTGCCCAGCAGCCGTGGAAAGGCCCGGATCGTGCCGAAGTCACCGCGCGGATCATCAACCGCGCCATCCAGCTGGTGGAAGAAGCGCGTCCGCTCCTCCCCGGTGCGCGGGAAGCGGTGGCGATGTGCAAAGCCCAGGGGTTGAAAATCGGCCTGGCGTCGGCTTCGCCGCTGCGGATGCTGGAAAAAGTCCTCACCATGTTTGAACTGCGCGATCAATTTGACGCCCTCGCTTCCGCCGAAGGGCTGCCGTTCAGCAAACCGCACCCGCAGGTCTATCTGGACTGTGCCGCCAGACTCAGCGTCAGCCCGATGCACTGCGTGGCGCTGGAAGACTCGGTTAACGGCATGATTGCCAGCAAAGCGGCCCGAATGCGATCTATCGTCGTACCGGAAGCAGAAAACAGCCGCGATCCGCGCTTCGTGCTGGCGGACGTGAAGCTTGCCACCCTTGAATCCCTCACCCTGAGCGACCTGCTCGGTTAATCCTGCCGCTGATGATGAGATAGCGGCACCGTCTCATCATCACAAAATTAAAACAGCGTTTCATTTTTATTTGTTTTTTCTTCTCCCGCCCTCTATGCTTGTCTCAACGGCGTTATTTAACGCGTGAAATCAGCATACAGAGGTGCATATGGTACTGAACGCCTTTGACCTTACGGGCAAGGTCGCTATCGTGACGGGTTGTGATACCGGGCTGGGCCAGGGAATGACGCTGGGCCTTGCGCAGGCCGGGTGCGATATCGTCGGCGTGAATCGCCGGATCCCCCATGAAACCGCAGAGAAGGTTCAGGCGCTGGGCCGACGCTTTACCGCTATTCAGGCCGATCTGAGCCGGCAGGATGAGATTGAAACCATTGTCGATCGGGCCGTGGCCGCCATGGGCCGGGTAGATATTCTGGTCAACAATGCGGGAACCATCCGCCGCGCCGATGCGCTCTCCTTTAGCGAAAAAGACTGGGACGAGGTGATTAACCTGAATCTGAAGTCGGTGTTCTTTCTTTCACAGGCGGTCGCCAGGCAGTTTATTCAGCAAGGTGACGGCGGGAAAATTGTTAACATTGCCTCAATGCTCTCCTTTCAGGGGGGGATTCGGGTACCCTCCTACACCGCGTCAAAAAGCGGCGTACTGGGCATTACCCGCTTGATGGCCAACGAATGGGCGGGGCATCGCATCAACGTTAACGCCATTGCCCCGGGATACATGGCTACCAACAATACTCAGCAGCTGCGTGAAGACGCCGAGCGCAGCAAAGCGATTCTCGATCGTATTCCGGCCGGGCGCTGGGGCGTGCCGGATGACCTTCAGGGGCCGGTGGTTTTTCTCGCCTCCCGAGCGGCGGATTACATTAGCGGCTTTACGCTGGCGGTAGATGGCGGCTGGCTGGCACGCTGATGTTTTTGTGACAAAGAGTTACACCGTCACCTCTTCCGCACACTGTATAAAAACCCTATACTGTATGAATTGACAGTTTAGGGTGTTTATCATGACGGCGGAAGGCCACCTCCTCTTCTCTATCGCCTGTGCGGTATTTGCGAAAAACGCGGAATTGACCCCCGTGCTGGCTCAGGGCGACTGGTGGCACATCGTTCCTTCCGCCATCCTGACCTGTCTGCTGCCGGATATCGATCACCCTAAGTCGTTTCTCGGTCAGCGATTAAGCTGGATATCAAAACCGATAGCGCGCGCCTTTGGCCATCGCGGCTTCACCCATAGCCTGCTGGTAGTCTTTGGCGCGGTCGCGATTTTCTCATTGAAAGTACCGGAAAGCTGGATAGTGCCGGCAGACGCGGTTCAGGGCCTGGTTCTTGGCTACCTCAGCCATATTCTCGCCGACATGCTCACCCCGGCAGGCGTTCCGCTGCTCTGGCCCTGCCGCTGGCGTTTTCGCCTGCCCCTGCTTGCACCGCGCAAGGGTAACCAGCTGGAGCGCGCGCTGTGTATGGCGCTGTTTATCTATGCCGTATGGATGCCGCAAAACGTTGCCGAAAACAGCGCCATTCGCTGGTCATCGGACATGATTAATTCTTTGCAAACCACCTTTAATCGCTTAATTAGCCACCAGGTTGGACGATAAACCAGCGAATTATTCAATTGGTTATAATCAATTCCATTTGAATATAAGTAACGAATAACGCCTTCTGCTACCCTTGCCGTCATAAGAGTTGGTTATTGACCAACCCGGTAATAAAAGATATCAGGAGAACGGGGATGAACTTTCCATTAATAGCGAACGTAGTCGTGTTCGCGGTTTTACTGTTGGCGCTGGCCCAAACCCGCCATAAACAGTGGAGCCTCGCTAAAAAAGTGCTGGTCGGTCTGGCGATCGGCGTTGTCTTCGGCCTGGCGCTACAGCTTATCTATGGTTCCGACAGCCCGGTGCTGAAGGATTCTATCCAGTGGTTCAATATCGTCGGTAACGGCTATGTTCAACTGCTGCAAATGATCGTCATGCCGCTGGTTTTCGCCTCCATTCTGAGCGCGGTCGCCCGTCTGCATAATGCCTCGCAGCTGGGTAAAATCAGCTTCCTCAGTATTGGAACCCTGCTGTTCACCACGCTGATTGCGGCGCTGGTCGGGGTGCTGGTCACTAATATGTTTGGCCTGACCGCCGAAGGGCTGGTTCAGGGCAGCGCGGAGACCGCCCGCCTCAACGCCATTCAGAGCAATTACGCCGGTAAAGTCGCGGACCTGAGCGTCCCGCAGTTGATCCTCTCTTTCGTACCGAAAAACCCGTTTGCCGATCTGACCGGCGCGAACCCAACGTCGATTATCAGCGTGGTTATCTTCGCCGCGTTCCTCGGCGTCGCGGCGCTGAAATTGCTGAAAGATGACGTCGCCAAAGGCCAGCGCGTACTCACCGCCATCGACACGCTGCAGAGTTGGGTAATGAAGCTGGTGCGCCTGGTGATGCAGTTAACGCCGTACGGCGTGCTGGCGCTGATGACCAAGGTGGTCGCGGGCTCTAACCTGCAGGACATCATCAAGCTCGGCAGCTTCGTTATCGCCTCCTATATTGGTCTGGGCATCATGTTCGTGGTGCACGGTCTGCTGCTGGCGGTCAACGGCGTGAGTCCTCTGAAGTACTTCCGTAAAGTCTGGCCGGTATTGACCTTCGCCTTTACCAGCCGCTCCAGCGCGGCGTCTATTCCGCTGAACGTGGAAGCGCAAACGCGTCGCCTGGGCGTGCCGGAGTCTATCGCCAGCTTCTCCGCATCGTTCGGCGCCACGATCGGGCAGAACGGCTGCGCGGGCCTCTATCCGGCGATGCTCGCCGTGATGGTCGCCCCTACCGTCGGTATTAACCCGCTCGATCCGCTGTGGATTGCGACGCTGGTGGGCATCGTGACCGTCAGTTCCGCCGGGGTCGCGGGCGTGGGCGGCGGCGCGACCTTTGCCGCCCTGATCGTCCTGCCGGCGATGGGCCTGCCGGTCACGCTGGTGGCGCTGCTGATCTCGGTTGAGCCGCTGATTGATATGGGCCGTACCGCGCTGAACGTAAGCGGTTCCATGACCGCCGGTACCCTGACCAGCCAGTGGCTGCGTCAAACCGATAAAGCTATTCTCGATAGCGAAGAAGATGCGGAGCTGGCGCACCGCTAAGCGGGCCCGCACTTCAGGTTATTAAAAACAAAAAACCGCTGATTTTCAGCGGTTTTTTATTGTGCCCGGCACATTCAGGCGTCGATTTCACCTTCCTGCCTCATTTGCGTCGCCCAGCGCTGCGCCGCTTCCGGCACGTTAAACGGCGGGGAGCGACGAAAATGTTCGTCTATCAGCACAAAAGCAACGTATTTACCCCGCAAAACCCAGACGTCGCGAAAACCATCCATTTTGACGGCGTGTTCCGGCGGCGCAGGCTCGACTCGCGGCACGTAGCTAATGACCTGACGATTTTGTTGGCGAAGTGGTTTCATCACAAATAGATTCACTAAACACAGCGGGAAACAGAAACCCCTATCATAGCCGAAAAAGCCCCCTTTCGTCGCCCCCAGCTTGCGGCCCTTTAGTAGTAAAACTCTTATAAAAATATATTCTTGAAATGATGTTCTACAATTAGAAGGGTTTTGGTTTAGCAACGACCATTTTCAGCAATGAAAGCAGGAGCGAGCAATGTCTGATAAACACCATAACCCGCAACCCCATCAATCACCGGTTCACGACGACCGGGAAGCAAAACCAGGTCTGGATGCCTTAGCCCCCGAAGATCAGAACTGGCGGCCCACGCCGCATCCCACAGCCCCAGGTGAAGAGCCGACCGCCCCGGGCAGTATGAAAGCCCCGGATACGCGCAGCGAAAAGCTCGATGCCCTTGAAAAACAGCGTAAAGGCGGCGAGGATTTTGCGCTCACCACCAATCAGGGCGTACGCATCGCAGACGACCAGAACTCGCTGCGCGCGGGCAAACGCGGCCCCACGCTGCTGGAAGATTTTATCTTGCGCGAAAAAATCACCCATTTTGACCACGAGCGCATTCCTGAGAGGATCGTCCATGCCCGCGGCTCCGCTGCGCACGGCTATTTCCAGGCGTACAGCGATTTAAGCGATATCACCAAAGCGGCTTTCCTCTGCGATCCGCAGAAAAAAACGCCGGTCTTCGTCCGGTTTTCCACCGTTCAGGGCGGCGCAGGCTCCGCCGATACGGTGCGCGACATCCGCGGCTTTGCCACCAAGTTTTATACCGACGAGGGCATCTTTGACCTGGTCGGCAACAACACGCCGATCTTTTTTATTCAGGACGCGATCAAGTTCCCTGATTTCGTCCACGCGGTCAAACCCGAGCCGCACTGGGCCGTCCCGCAGGGGCAAAGCGCGCACGACACGTTCTGGGATTACGTCTCACTGCAGCCCGAAACGCTGCATAACGTGATGTGGGCGATGTCCGACCGCGGACTGCCCCGCAGCTACCGCACGATGGAAGGGTTCGGCATCCACACCTTCCGCCTGATTAACGCGGAAGGTAAAGCCACCTTCGTACGTTTTCACTGGAAGCCGGTCGCGGGCAAAGCCTCCCTGGTATGGGACGAGTCGCAAAAGCTGACCGGTCGCGATCCCGATTTCCACCGCCGTGATTTATGGGAAGCGATTGAAGCCGGCGATTATCCTGAGTACGAGCTGGGCTTACAGCTGATCCCGGAAGAGGACGAGTTTGCTTTTGATTTCGATCTGCTGGATCCCACCAAGCTGATTCCGGAAGCGCTGGTCCCGGTGCAGCGCGTCGGTAAGATGGTCCTCAATCGCAACCCGGACAACTTCTTTGCCGAAAACGAACAGGCGGCCTTCCATCCAGGGCATATCGTTCCGGGGATAGACTTCAGCAACGATCCGCTGCTGCAGGGCCGACTCTTCTCCTATACCGATACGCAGATCAGCCGCCTCGGCGGGCCGAATTTCCATGAAATTCCGATCAATAAACCCACCTGCCCGTACCATAATTTCCAGCGTGACGGCATGCACCGGATGGATATTGATACCAACCCGGCAAACTATGAACCTAACTCCATCAACGATAACTGGCCGCGGGAGACGCCGCCGGCCGCTAAACGCGGCGGCTTTGAATCCTATGCCGAGCGGGTTGACGGGGAAAAGATTCGCCAGCGCAGTCCGTCGTTTGGCGAATATTACTCGCAGCCCCTGCTGTTCTGGCGTAGCCAGACGCCTATTGAGCAGCAGCATATTATCGACGGATTCAGCTTCGAGCTGAGCAAGGTCGTCAGGGAGTGGATCCGCGAGCGGGTGGTCGATCAGCTGGCGCATATCGACCTGCAGCTGGCTCAGGCGGTGGGTAAAAATCTGGGTATTGAGCTCACCGACGAACAGCGCAGCATCACGCCGCCGCCGGATGTTAACGGTCTGAAAAAGGATCCTACGTTAAGCCTGTACGCTATTCCCAGCGGTGACGTAAAAGGCCGGGTGGTAGCGGTACTGCTTAACGATCGTCCGGTCGCCAAAGAGCTCCTGACGCTGCTCAAGGCGCTCAAAGCGCACGGGGTGCATGCCAAACTACTCTATTCCCGAATGGGGAAAGTGCAGGCCGATGACGGTACCGAGCTGCCGGTGGCCGGGACCTTTGCCGGGTCGCCATCGCTTACCGTGGACGCGGTCATTGTTCCCGGCGGCGATCTGCAAAGCCTGAGCAACAACGGTGATTTCCACTACTACCTGCTGGAAGCCTATAAACACCTGAAGCCGATTCTGCTGGCAGGCGATGCCCGGCAGTGCAAAGCGCCGCTGCAGGTTGCCAGTCAGGGGGAAGAAGGCATCGTTGAGACGGACGCCATCGATAATGCGTCGGTGGATGCGCTGATTACCCTGATGGCGGCGCATCGGGTGTGGTCGAGAAGCGCCAAAATCTCCGCGATCCCGGCGTAAAAAAAGCCCGGCATTTCTGCCGGGCTTCTCACTTCTCTTTACTTACACATCGCGATAGGTGCCGAGCCGGTAGCCGCGCTCGGCAATCGCATACTTCAGCGACTCGGCGGTGAGCACGTCCAGTTCGGTCAGGCGCGGGTAGCAATAGGCGCTACCCATAATCGTGTTATCAACGAACGCCGGGTGGCACATCACCTCCAGCGATCGCTCATCACGCTGGATAGAGGCATCCAGGGTTTGCAGAAACAGCGCTTCCGAAACCCCTTCCCCGTAAAACTCGCTGGTAAACCCGTCGCTGCTGCGCGCCGCATCCTGCGCTAAACCTGACAGCGTCGCCAGCTGCCGATCGATCCGCAGCGCCACCCCCTTCTCGCGAGCAAAGGCCGCGACGATGGGGTAAATCTGCGCAATCATATGCACATGGTGATGGCTGTCGATATGCGTCGGCTCATGGCCAAACAGCTCGACAAAGCGCCGGTACTGGCACTCCAGCTCGTGCGCGATCTCATCCAGCGGCAGGCTATCCTCTTCCGCCATCTGCCAAATCCACTTACCGAGACGACCTTCGCGGGTTAAGCCCGGCATCGCCGACAGCGGTTCGCCCAGCGTCAGGACAAAGTGCATCCCCACCGCCAGCTCAGGGACGCAGCGGCTAAGCTGGGCAGCGTGGCCGATCGCCGCGCCGTTGACCAGCGCCGTCGTGGAGGTGACCAGACCGTTCTTGCAGGCTTCGATAATGCCGTAGTTTTGCCCTTTGCTGAGGCCAAAATCATCGGCATTGACGATTAACACGCGTTCCATAAGCCGCTCCCGTTACTGTTTCAGTTTTTCGATAGTCGCCGCAAAGTTTGGCAGCCACTGCTCGTGCGCAAGGATCATCTCACGCGCCAGCTGTTCGGCGTCACGATCGGAGTGGATCAGCGGGCTCAGGTTAAGCGCCAGCAGCACGTCATCCAGTTTACCGCTGATTGCCGCTTCGCTGGCCGCGACTTCAAAGCCTTTAATGGTGTAAATCAGTCCCAGCACTTTTTCGTCGAAATGCGTGATGCGCGGCGTCGGTTTCGCACCGTCGCGACCCAGCGTACAGGTCATCTCGACCGCCCAGTCGGCCGGGATGTTATCCACGTGGCCATGGTGCGGCACGTTCACGTAATGTTCGGCCTGCTTATCATTGTAAATGGCGTTAATCACTTCACAGGCCGCGTCGGAGTAATACGCCCCGCCGCGCTGTTCCAGCTCTTTTGGTTTAACGTTCAGATCCGGATCTTTGTATAGCTCAAACAGCTGTTTCTCAACCTTCTGCACCACCTGCGCGCGGGCGCCACCTTTGTAGTACTCGCCCATTTCAATCGCCAGCATCTCTTTTGGCTTAAAGTAGTAGAGCAGATAGGAACAAGGGATCAGGCGCAGCGAACGGAGCAGCCCTTCGCTAAACGGCAAATCAAAGATATTTTTCACCGAGTTTGCGCTCAATCGACCCGACGCCACGCCGTCAAGCAGCTCGTCAAAGCGCGAAACGCCGTTGACCAGCACATCCCGCACGAACACCAGATGATTCAGACCAAACAGATCGATATTGAGCTCATCGCTCGGGCTCAGCTTCAGCACATCGGTGATAAACATCTTCATGCCGATAGGAATATTGCACACGCCGATAAAGCGCTTAAAGCCGGTATGACGATAAACCGCTTCGGTCACCATACCCGCCGGGTTGGTAAAGTTAATCACCCAGGCGTTCGGACAGACTTCCTGCACATCTTTCACAATGTCAAAAATGACCGGAATGGTGCGCAGACCTTTAAACAGTCCGCCCGCGCCGTTGGTTTCCTGGCCTAAATAGCCGTGGCTCAGCGGAATACGCTCATCCTTTTCGCGCGCCTTAAGCTGGCCGACGCGCAGCTGGGTGGTGACGAAATCTGCGCCTTCCAGCGCCGCGCGGCGATCGAGGGTCTTGTAGACTTTCATCGGGACGCCGGCTTTTTCCACCATGCGCTGGCACAGCGCGTGGATAATATCGAGCTTTTCCTGCCCTTCCGCGACGTCCACCAGCCACAGTTCGCTAATCGGCAGTTCATGATAACGCTTCAGGAATCCTTCCAGTAATTCCGGGGTATAGCTGCTGCCGCCGCCGATAGTCACTACCTTCAATTTCTGGCTCATCTTTTTCTCCCTTGCGGATAGCGCGTATGCGGCACCCGCTCTCCGTTTAAATACGGACAGTTAATTTGAATATTTAGACCGCGCGGACTATTCCGCGCCCGGTTAATTAATACTGGTGAGGTGTTTCCGATAGCTGCTGGGGGTAAAAGAAGTCAGCTTCTTGAATGTTTTAATAAACAGACTTGGGCTACTGTACCCCGACTCATAGGCGATATCGGTCACCGAGTAGTTGGTTATCTCCAGCTGTTTTTTGGCAAAGTTGATGCGAATATCGTTAATCATCTGCATCGGCGTTTTGGCGTAATAACGCTGGGTCGCCCGGGTTAAGTATTCCTGAGTTTTCCCGGAAAGCTCGACCATATTTTCCAGCGCCCCCTCGCCAAATTTAAGCTTATCGTGCATACCCTCAACGGTATTTTTTAACCATTGCGGAATAACGTCTTCCGTAGGTTCTTCACGATAATGCCGCAAACGATTCAGGGTGTAAAAAGACACCAGCTCGATAAATTCGTCGAATTCAGTTTCGCGAAAATTCAGTGATGCAATAACCGACTCAATATAACTGAGAAAAGTACTTTTAACGGCATAGACCTGTGAGGCGACCAGACCAAACGGCAGCAGCGGCAGATAGTGTTTCTCAAAGAAACTTTTGCTGATGCCAACGTTAAGAATGCGCGTCGCACCAAATTCATAAAAACTCTGGTGATGCGACCCCATTGGGATGAAGACAAAATCCCCGCGCTCCAGCAGCACCCGCTTGCCATTAATAACCTGATAATAGCGCCCGGTTAAAACGATGGTGTACTCGTAGTAATCATGCTGGTGAAGCCCGCTTACGCTCTCCGTTTTGTTATAGATGACCACATGAAAGTTCTTGCCGTTAAAGAGTTGTTGCTCCCGGGCGGTACTGATTTCAGTGGTCATCATCTTTGGCTGCCTCATCGTGTCGATGACCTATTGTACCTTCTCGTGCAGCTCAATCAATTCGGCAACCAGCTCACGAGCCAGCATTGAGGTCATCAGATGATCCTGCGCATGAACCAGCACCAGGCTCACCTTCATTTTGCCTTCACCCTCATCGCTCTCAATCAGCTGCGTCTGCACAAGGTGCGCTTCGCTCAGCGCCATGCGCGACTGTTCCATCATCGTTTTCGCCGCCTCGAAATCTCCCTGCTTTGCCTGCTTCAGCGCGGCATAAGCCAGGCTGCGCGCTTGACCGGAGTTGATAATCAGCCCCATCACCACCTCTTCGAGGTCGTTTACCGCGGTCTCTTCTGCTGCGATGTTATCCAGATCAAACATAATGACTCCCTTATTTCCAGGACGGTACGGGAAATCTCCCGTACCGTTCAATATTAGAATTTCAGTGCGTTAGCGATATCTTCTTCGCTCTCTTCCTGCTCAATGACGCCCTGCGCTTTGTTGGAAATCACCACAAACGGCAGGTAGACCAGGGTGGACACGGCAAGGTTGAACAGGGCCAGCAGCAGAGCGGCTACGCTACCGTTGGTGTTAAAGAAGGCGCCTAAACCGGTTGGCATGGTCCACGGCGCGATATTGGTAATCGGCGGGATGATGCCCAGGGTATAAGCTGTCATGGTGATAGCCGCCAGCAGAGGCTGAATCAGAATGAAGGGGATAAACATCACCGGGTTCATAATGATCGGCAGACCGAACAGGATTGGCTCGTTAATCTGGAAGATGCCTGACGGAAGCGCCAGTTTCGCCACCTGACGATGATCCTCACGACGTGAAGCGATAAAGATGGCGATGATTAAGCCCAGAGTCGCGCCGGTACCGCCAAGGAAGATGTAGGAATCCAGCATCGGCTTGGCCCACATATGGAAGCTCTTACCCGCGGCCAGCGCGGCCTCGACGGAACCGTACTGCTGGTAGGTTGCGATGTTTTCCAGCGCCCACGGCGTCATGATTCCGCTATCCAGCGCTGACAGCGCCAGCGACCCGTGTACGCCGAAGAACCACAGCAGCGAGGTGAAAATGACGTATGCCCAGCCTACGACGGCGCCCATTGAAGCCAGCGGCGTGGAGATAGTGTCCATGATGATCTGGTGGAAGTTAGTCCCCCAGTGGGTCAACGCCCAGGAGATAATCCCCATAATCGAGAGGATGATAAAGGCCGGGATGACCGCAGAGAATGAACGGGAAACCGAAGCCGGCACGCTGGACGGCAGCGTAATCACCCAGTTGCGATGCACGATAAAGGTGAACATCTCGGCAACGACCAGCCCGATGACAATACCAGAAATGATATTGGCGCCGCCTAACCAGTTCGCACCCACGGCGTAGGCTTCACCGACGCTATAAGGCGTGACGGTCATAAATGCCGCAACGGCCAGTAAACCGGCGGCCATCGGGTCTACTCTCCGCTCCTCAGCTAAAGCGGAGCCAATAAAGAAAGGCGCCATCAGCGACATAATGCCAAGCGTACCGTTATAAACGTTACCGCCGATAGCTTTAAAACCGTTAAGCGTTTCTATTGTAGACGCATCCAGACGGATGCCCATTGAATAAAAGAATGAGCCGTCGCCAAAGCTCAAAAATACGTTGTTAATTAAAACAAACATCGCCCCGGCTAGCGTCAATGGCATTAACTTAATAAAGCCGTTTTTAATTGCATTGACGTGGGGCTGCCTTCCTATTTTGACGGCAAAAGGCAGGAGTACCTTTTCAAGCGAGTCAATCACTTTACTCATAATAAATACCCTTTAAGGCCGCAATATAGTCACTGCGGCAATGATAGATGAAATTACTCTTTGACGGGAAAATAAACTCTGGGTATTTCGGACAGCGAGCAGCTAAAACACACCCTCACGAAATTCTAACCGCTGCTATCCGAAATATGTCGAGTTTTAAAATAAAATTATTGTGCAGCAGCTTTCTTAATGGCCGCAACGGCCGCTTTCAGAACACCTAAACCATCGATCTTACCGTACAAAACAGAATCAATGACTTCTACGGGTTTATTTGGCAGTAAACGCTGAATGTCCGGCAGCATATAGGAAATTTGTGGGCCTAATAATACGACATCCGCATCAGGTCCTTTTTCACCGGCTAAGGTCTCCGGAAATGCTTCAATAATCACCGGCACTTCATACTTCTCGGCCTGGGCACGCATTTTCGATACCAGCAGTGATGTCGACATCCCGGCAGAACAGAACAGGTAGATATGTTTCTTTTCCATGAACGCTTCCTCAATTTGTGTGACCCGGTCCTCTCTGCAGCATTGATGCCTGAGAGGCGGTAAGAGATGTTTCTTTGAATTAGTATTGTTTATGCATTGAGTATACGGCATCGATCGGCAGCAGGATAATTCCTCCTTGAACAGAATTGTCTCTCATTGACCTCGCGTTTTGACTGCCTTCACATTTCCCTCAAATAATTCGCGCAATTAAATAAGCATCAGAACTCATAAAAAAACCCGACCACTGGTCGGGCTTTCGTAGGAATCAGCACTATGGCGGGGCGTTACTTACTGTTGCGCGGGTCGGTATCGTACTCGGCGCAGGTTTGATAGCCAGAATTCATCACGCGGCCGGTTTCATCCAGCGCAACGAAGTAGGTTTCAATTTTACCATCGCGTTGACCCAGGATATATGTCTGGCAGGTACCGCGCGCGTGGATCATGGTGACTTCTGATGAAGGTTTACCGGCAATTTGCGCAACCTGCGCGCGGGTCATGCCTTTCTTAACGTCTTTAACCACGGGTTGAGTGAACTGATCTTTCGTACGGTCGTAGGCCGTACACCCTGCAAGCAGGGTCAATACTGCTGCTGCGCCCAGAAATCCTGCAAAATGCTTGTTCATATACCATCCTCTTTTTTTTGGCGTGTTAATAAGCCTGGAATAAATATCGTTATTTTTCAAGCCGAAGGTGGAAATGAAGCGAAATTAAGAGCTTTCCAATAATAAATCCCCTCTTGTTGAGGTTGCCTGCTTTTGCTTCACTCAAAATTGTGATCCTTGTCGTTTTACCGGCAAAGAGGTAGGTTAAACCACTGCTGATTGGCAAACAGATTCACTTCCCGGAGGGCGCAATGACGCTACAACAAGAGATTATTCAGGCGCTGGGCGCAAAACCCCAGATCGATGTCGAAGCCGAGATACGCCGCAGCGTAGACTTTTTGAAGGCCTATCTTCAGAGATACCCTTTTATTAAATCACTGGTCCTCGGCATCAGCGGCGGCCAGGATTCAACGCTAACCGGTAAATTGTGTCAGTTAGCCATCAACGAACTGCGTGCCGAAACCGGTGACAGCAGCCTGCAGTTTATTGCCGTGCGCCTGCCCTACGGCGTGCAGGCGGATGAGCAGGACTGCCAGGACGCTATCGCTTTTATTCAGCCGGATCGCGTATTAACGGTCAATATCAAAGGCGCCGTGCTGGCCAGCGAACAGGCGCTGCGCGAGGCCGGGATTGAACTTAGCGACTTTGTTCGCGGTAACGAAAAAGCCCGCGAACGCATGAAGGCGCAGTACAGCATCGCCGGAATGACCCACGGCGTCGTGGTGGGTACCGACCATGCAGCGGAAGCCATTACCGGATTCTTCACCAAATACGGTGATGGCGGTACGGATATTAACCCTATCTTTCGCCTTAACAAACGCCAGGGCAAACAGCTGCTGGCCCAGCTAGGCTGCCCGGAGCATCTGTATAAAAAGCTGCCGACCGCCGATCTTGAGGACGACCGCCCCTCCCTGCCGGACGAAGTGGCGCTGGGCGTGACCTACGAAAATATCGATGATTATCTGGAAGGCAAAGCGCTGGATGAGAAAATTGCGAAAACGATTGAAGGCTGGTATTTGAAAACCGAGCATAAACGCCGACCGCCGATTACGGTCTTCGACGACTTCTGGAAAAAGTAATTCGCCTCTCCCCCCTCCGCCCCGACCCGGTTCGGGGCGGTTTTTTATCCTTTTCGCCTCTTCCTTCGACTGCTATACTGGATAAATAACCAGCACCAGGAGCAAAAGTGGCAAGAAGGCAATCCGCCCCGCGTCTCGAATTTGAAGCGGCGGCAATTTATGAGTATCCCGAACATCTGCGTCCGTGGCTTGAGGCTTTGCCCAGGCAGCCGGGAGTGTATCTGTTCCACGGCGAAAGCGATACCCTACCGCTCTATATCGGGAAAAGCGTGAATATCCGCAGCCGGGTGTTGTCGCATCTGCGCACGCCCGACGAAGCGGCGATGCTGCGCCAGTCCCGGCGCATTACCTGGCAACGAACGGCGGGAGAGCTAGGCGCACTCTTATTAGAGGCACAGCTCATTAAAGAACAGCAGCCGCTATTCAATAAGCGTCTGCGGCAAAACCGACAGCTATGTTCATTACGCCTGGCTGACGCCCGTCCGCAGGTGGTGTACGCCAGCGAGCTGGATTTTTCCCTGCAAAGCGATCTCTATGGTCTTTTTGCCAACCGCCGCGCGGCGCTGCAGGCGCTGCAAAAAATTGCCGACGAGCATCGCCTGTGCTACGGATTAATGGGCCTCGAGCCGCTCAACCGCGGGCGGGCCTGCTTTCGTTCGGCGCTCGGCCGCTGCGCGGGCGCCTGTTGCGGAAAAGAGAGCGTTGAAGCACACCAGCAGCGTCTGGTCGACAATATGCAAAAGATGCAGCTGGTATGCTGGCCCTGGGCCGGGGCGATCGCGCTGGAAGAGAGCAGCGAGGATATGACCCAATACCACATTATTCAAAACTGGCTTTGGCTCGGCGCGGTAGAGTCTCTGTCGCAGGCGTCATCACTCACGCGCCTGTCGGCCAAATTTGACCATGACGGTTATAAAATATTGTGTAAGCCGCTGCTCAGCGGCCGCTATAAGCTCCATCCTCTGTGAGGCGAATGTCAGCCCCGATGCGCTATCGGGGCAATTACCAGCCGCCCCCGCCGCCCCCGCCAGAGCCGCCTCCGGATGAACCGCCTCCGGAGGAACCGGAGCCGCTGTAACCGGAACCTGATGATGAACCGTTCCCTGAACCGCTATCCGGCGTTGACATAGAGGCGGTTCGGCAGGCTTCGCTGAAGTGGTGGACGCTTCCCCAGTCGGCGCCGGCAAACGCATGCGACACGGCGCCTGTACTACTCAGGTAGTGGGCAAAGGTATTTGCCCATGTTTTCCCTACGCCAAGCGCCAGGGCAACCGGCAGCAGCGCTTCAAAATGGGAAATCATCTGCTCGGGCGGATAGATAATCTGATAACGATGCTTTTCGGCGGTGCCCAGATAGCGCATCAATCCTTTCGCGATAGCCAGTTCATCAAGCCCGCGCTGCGTATAGCGAGGCGTTTTCCAGGCCACGAAAACGCAGAGCACCAGCGCGGCCATAAGCGCGCCAATGTATCCTGACGGAAGCTGGGTGATGGGCAGTATACCAAAGAGAAAAATCCCGCCTCCCAGCGTCGCGAAGGGGCCGAAGATCGCCAAAAAAAAGAGCGGCACCGGCCCCCAGGCACGCCACATTTCCCGCGGGCGGCATATAAAGCGCAGCAAACAGGCGAGCATCGCTCCGCCAATCAGCATAAAAACCGCGGCCGGTATCGTCAGCAGCGCGGCCTCCGTATTAACCCAAAGACCGCAGGCCACCGGCACCAACAGCGCAATGTAGATGCAGCGCCGCAGCGGCTGCCCCCATTTGCGAAATAATTTATCCCGCTGCGCTTCACAACGCTTTTCCTGCTCTTCACGCGCTGTCTGCATCGATCGCTGATGGGCCTTGCTGAGATCGATATTTTTTTGTTTACCCTTAAAAAGCGTACTTAATAGCTGCCTGTCATCATAGTTTAATTGCCGGTTTCCCTCGACGGGCAAACGGGTCAGCCGCTGTTTTACGCCGGCGTTCGCAAGCCACGGGTTAGGGGTGTGTTGACTGTCCCCGCTGACCGCCATTCCGCGTCTAGCCACCAGCGCTAATAAATCGCTACTAAAAGCCACATCATCATATTTACGCCGGGTGATAAAACGCAGGTAGCCCGGAGACATGCCGGGAGGAGGCGAATAAAGCGCAACGACCGGCGGCATTTTTAGCCCGGCTTTGGTGACGTTTTTTCGCCACCACATCAGGTAATAAGCGGCCATCAGCAGCAGAGGTAGCCAGACCACGCCGGTTTTTAGGGTGGGGATAAGGAGATGCACCAGCGGCAAAGCGGCCTCCGGCGCCGGAGCATCGGCAAGGATCGACCGAGGCCAGGTATAGACAACGGTCAGCCCCTCCCCCCGCGCCAGAGGCCGCAGGGTGCGGACGCTACCGTCAGGAAGCACCTGCGCGTTGTGTTCTTTCGCCCCTGCGACGCCGGTATAAACATCAAGCGATCGCACTCTGGCGTCCTTAGCGTCGGCGTTGAGATTTCCGGCGGCGTCCGGCAGTTCAAGACGAAAGCTGGCCTTGCTGATAGGCCACGCCCAGTCATTGCCCGTCACGTTCCAGTAAAGCTCATCCCATTCGGGGAAGCGGCTGAAATGGTTGCTGATTTGATAGCGAATCTCGTAGTTATAGATCCCTGGTTTCAGGACCCGTTCGCCGCTGCCAATGCGTACCGTCAGGTTTTTTTCCGCTTCATCAAGGCTAAACGGCTCAGGCACGCCATCGCGCGACACCGACTCGATCGCGTAATACACGCGAAAGATCTTGCCGTCCTGGCGGTTCCAGGTCAGGGGCAGCGTACGGAAAATCCCCCGCCGAATCTGCCTGCCCAGAGAAAGTACTTTGATATTTTCCCGCATCTCCATGCTACCGTCCGGATTAAAGCGCGCCCGGGCATCGAAAGAGAGGATATGTTCATACGCTGGAATAGCGCCAGCGGGAAGCTGAGAAGCATCCTTAATGATGATCATGTCGCCGGCGGCAAAAGCCGCGCTGATGTTCAGAAGCAGCAGCAGGACGAGGGTGCGCAGCCCCCGAAAAAGTAAATTCGCCATTTAATCACGCCATCCGCGGTGATTTAGCTTCTTCTGGTGAGTCCAGCTCGAAGAACACTTCCGTTTGAAAATTAAACAGTCGCGCCAGCAGCAGGCTGGGGAAAGACTCGACCAGGATATTGAAATCGCGCACCGTACCGTTGAAGTAGCGGCGAGCCATCTGCAGCTGCTCTTCTATTTCGCTGAGAGATTGCTGTAAGGCAAGGTAGTTTTCGCTGGCTTTAAGTTCCGGGTACGCTTCGCCAAGCGCGAAAACGCGCCCTAGCGTACCCGAGTACTGGCGTTCGCTGTCGGCGATCTGTCGGGTGCTGCCGACCAGTTCGCCGCGCTGGCGGGAGATCTCTTCCAGCAGTTCTTTTTCATGCTGCGCATAGCGTTTCACCAGGCTCAGCAGATTCGGCGCCAGGTCGTGGCGGCGCTTAAGCTGTACGGCAATGCCGCTCCAGGCTTCGTCTTTGAAACGTCGCAGGGAGATAAAGCGGTTATAGGTCATCACGACCCAGATGAGGACGACAACGAGGACGGCGAGGCCGATATACATTTCCATATGCAAGATCCATGAGCAGAGTAGGCTTTAGACCAGGACACCAGAGTCCGTGGCGATGGCACTCATACTGGCACATTCGTCCCTGCCGGGTAAATCAGCTTGTCGCTACAGATAAAGAAAAACCGCCGGGCCTGCCCAAAGCCTGTTGGCGTTATTGGGCAAGACCGGCGGTCTTAAGTCAGCGCGCTGAGTTATTCAGCAGGTGCAGGCATTTTACCTTCCGGCGCTTTACGATCTGTCAGATGCTTCTCAAAATTGGCATTGAACTGCTTTTTCTGTTCCGGCGTCAGAATGTTGTAAATCTTATTCTGGGTTTCCAGACGAGCCAGCGCCATCTCTTTATGCTGGGCTTCCATCTTATCAATCTGCGCTTCCGCTTTTGCCTTATCGAAGGTATCGCTGGCTACCAGCTCATGCATCGCGCGGCGCTCATCCAGGGACGGACGCTTCATGTTGTCGCGCTGGCTCTTCATAATGTCGCGGATTTGCGTTTTCTGCGCATCGGTCAGGTTCAGCCCTTTAAACATCATTTCATGTGGGCCCGCAGGTCCGCGCTTATGATGCATCATCGGCGCGTTATCGGTTGGGGTTGCAGTAGCGTCAGCCGCGTGGGCCAGGTTAGCCGCGCCCAGAGCCAGAGTAGAGGCAACAAACAGTGCTGTAATCTTCTTCATAGTTCAATCCTTACTTTGCGTTATTCTTACGGCGCGTTGCCGTGTTGACGAGATTAACTTTACGACGTTTATCGTCAATTAATCAGAGCAAGCGTAAAACATTGAAAGTGTAAAAAACATTTTCTCGCCAATTATGGAGAAAATAAGGAAAATGAGGGGGTAAATGCAATAAAAAATAAATAAGCAACTGTTTTAATGGGAAATTATGAAGATTATAAATCAGCGGAGATTAAAAACAAAGCATTTAACCAGGAATAATCTGCAATCAATGGACAGAGCACGAAAAAATAAGATGACTGCGGAAAAATAAACGCTGAAATAAATGCCGCCGCCCGGACGGGCGACGGATTCACCGGAAGCGCTCCAGCATGAGCCCGGCGCGCTGGCCGAAGGCGACGCTGGGGTTGGGAAACAAAACGTACTCTTGATCCTTTTCCACTATGTAGCGGGTATCGCCATCCTCAGCAAGCAGCGTCCCGGCGGCAAACGGCGTAAAGTTCAGCGTCTGCGCCGACATATGCAGCCGGAAACTGTCGCTGCTGCGGGTAATTTGCTGTACCACCCTGTAGCGCAGCGGCGCGTGCGCCTCTTCCGCCGCCACTTCTCCCGCCAGCAGCAGCGACAGCGCGCGTTGAGTCGTCGCGAACAAGCGCAGATCGTTTTCGCCAAAAGGTAGCGCCTTGCCGAGCTCCAGCGTGCAGGAGCGCGCGCCGAAGCGTTCGCAGCTGAAATGGGTAAAAGTCCCGCCAGGCTGCTGATGAAACACCAGCGCCTCCAGCCCTGCCGCCCCTAACCAGCGCAAAAACGCTTCATCCCACGGCGTATCCCGCGCCGGCAGGACACCAAAGCGGGTATGCAGCGAACCGCGTATGGCGGTATGTAAATCCAGGTGCCAGCGCTCGCCGGGCGTCCCGGCATAAAATCGCGCCAGCGCATGCTCCAGCTGCCGGGCGCGAACGGTTTCATCGCTGACGCTAAAAGCGCGCCATCGCTCGCCGAACATCCGGTTGATATCGCTGTGCATATAGCGCTTGTTGGCCCGCAGCGCCGGAGGGTTACCAAAGATCGCCAGCAGCCGCCAGCGGAGCGGTATTTCCCCACGAAACAGCTGCCGCAGCAGTAAATCGGTGATTTCGACCGGCGCGGTTTCATTGCCGTGAAGCCCGGATGACAAAACCAATGACCGATCGCAGGGTTCATGAGGAATGAGCTGCAAAATACCGCAGTCAATCCAGTGCCAGCGGAAATGCGCGGTTTGACCGTGGAAATGGTGGGGCAGACGCCCCGCCAGAGTAAGTGCCAAAAAGTCGTCCACGACGCCTCCTTATTGCTGAAACGGATACACTGAGCCCAGGCGCAGGATTTGCGTTAAGCGGTCGAGCGCCTCGCGGCCTTCGCGCAGCAGCTGCGGATCCGCGAGATCGACCTGGGTCAGGCGATCGCGATAGTAGCGGTCTACCCAGTCATTCAGGGTGGCGAACAGCGTATCGTTCATTATGACCGCCGGATTCACCGCCTGTCGCTCGTCCTCCGTCAGCACCACCCGCAGCCTCAGGCAGGCCGGGCCGCCGCCGTTGGCCATGCTTTCGCGCAGATCGTAAACCTGTAGCTCATCGATGGGGTTATCGCCCTCCACCAGCCGGTTCAGGTAGCGCCAGACGCCCGGGTGTTCCTGCGCTTCCAGCGGCAAAATCAGCCGCATCCCGCCTTCTTCTTTGCTTAGCAGCTGGCTGTTGAACAGATAGGTCGCCACCGCCTCTTCCACCGAAACCTGACTCGCCGGCACCACCAGCGGCGTAAAGCCGGAGACCTGCTGCGCCAGCTGCTGCAGGAGCTGCGGCTGGTCAACAAACGCCTGCTCGTGGCAAAACAGCACCTGCTGATTGCTTACCGCAATCACATCGTTATGAAACACGCCTTTATCAATCACCGCCGGATTTTGTCGGGCGAAAATCACCTGCCGGGGATTGACCTGATTCAGGCGGGCGACGGCCTGGCTGGCCTCGAGCGTCTGCCGCGCCGGGTAGCGCAGCGGATTATCTTCGCCCCCCTGCTGGCGGCCGTAAATAAACAGCTGCACGCCGGGCGCGCCGTAGTCGCCGCCGAGGCGGTTGTGGTTTGCCGCCCCTTCATCGCCGAACAGCGATACCTGGGGCAGCGCGCCGTGTACGGCAAACCGCTGCTCATCGGGGAAAATCGCCCGCAGCAGCGCTTCGGTGCTCGGCGCTTCGCTGGCGCGATGGAATTTATCGTTCAGGTTGGCGACGGTCAGATGCACCCGGCCATCCAGCGAATCGGCCGAGGGCGAGACCGTGGCGGCGTTAGCCACCCACATCGATGACGCGGAGCTGACCGCCGAGAGCAGTTCCGGCGCCTGGCGCGCCGCCTTTTCCAGCACCTGCTCATCGCTACCGCTAAAACCGATCTGCCGCAACAGCGGAATGTTTGGCCGCTCCTGCGGCGGGATCAGCGCCTGCGGATATCCAGCATCCGCCAGCGCTTTCATTTTTTTCAGCCCCTGCTTTGCCGCCAGCTGCGGGTTCGACACCCGATAGCGGTGCTTCGTCGAGGCTTCGTTGCCGAAAGATAAACCCGCATAGTGGTGGGTCAGGCCCGGCAGCCCGTCAAAGTTCACTTCCCGGGCTTTCATTGTGATGTCTCCTTACGGAAATTCAGCCCGGGGCTGAGGGTTGCCGGCAGCGCCAGCTCCGGTGATTCGAGACTGGCCATCGGCCAGGCGCAATAGTCTGCGGCGTACCACGCCCCCGGCCGGTGGTTACCGGAAGCGCCGGTACCGCCGAACGGCGCGGTGCTGGCGGCGCCGGTTAAGGGTTTGTTCCAGTTAACGATCCCGGCCCGCGCCTCCAGCAGCAGCTGGTCGAATTTGTCGCGTTCGGCGGAGATCAGCCCGCAGGAAAGCCCGAAACGGGTCGCGTTAGCGAGGGCAATCGCCTCATCGAAATGGTCATAGCGCCAGACGCAGAGCAGCGGCCCGAAGACCTCTTCGTCGGCCACCTGCGCCACCGCGCTCATCTCGATAATACCCGGCGTCAGCAGCGAGGTTCCGGCCTGCAGCAGGCGCGGCTCCAACAGGGTTTTTCCGCCGCTGGCCACGTGGGCCAGCCAGGCCTGATGTACCTTTTGCGCGGCCTGCGCTGAAATTAACCCGCCGAGGAACGGCTGAGGTTCAGCGTCCCACGCGTCGGGAATCAGCGTTTGTGACACCGTCACAAGCCGCTGAAGAAACGCATCGCCGGCCTCGCCGCGTTTTACCAGCAGCCGCCGCGCGCAGGTACAGCGCTGTCCGGCAGTAATAAACGCCGACTGAATGGTCAGATGGACCGCGGCGTCGATATCCTGTGGGTCATCGACGATCAGCGGGTTGTTGCCGCCCATCTCAAGAGCGAGAATTTTTTCCGGCTGTCCGGCAAGCTGACGATGAAGTTGAAAACCCGTCGCAGAGCTGCCGGTAAATAGCAGGCCGTCGATGTCCGCCTGGCCGCTCAGCGCTTCGCCGGTTTCCCGCCCGCCCTGGAGCAGGTTAAGCACGCCCGGCGGCAGGCCGGCTTCGGCCCATAGCTTCACCACCGCCTCTCCGCTTTGAGGCGTCAGCTCGCTGGGTTTGAATACCACGGTATTTCCCGCCAGCAGCGCCGGAACGATATGCCCGTTAGGCAGGTGTCCGGGAAAATTGTAGGGGCCAAAGACCGCCAGCACGCCGTGCGGCCGATGGCGCAGCGTCGCCTCTCCGTCCGCCATCGCGGTCTGCGCTTCCCCCGTACGGCTATGATACGCGTTCACCGAAATGGCGATTTTGTTGATCATCGCGGTAACTTCCGTTGCCGCTTCCCAGCGCGGTTTGCCGGTCTCCTGGGCGATAATCCGGGTTAATTCGCCTTTGTTCGCTTCCAGTAACGAAGCAAACTTTTCCGCTATCGCTTTCCGGGCGGCAAACGACTGACGCGCCCACGCGGGAAACGCCGCGCGCGCCGCGGTGACCGCCAGCGCCACCTGCCCGGCATCGGCATCGTTGCCCTGCCACAGCAGCGCCTGGCTTACCGGGTTATGTTTACTACGGGCCGGGCCGCGACCGCTTTGCCAGTCGCCGTTAATCCATAAACTCATGATTTTTTCTCCTCAGGGCACAAACGAACCAGGCGAATCTGGTCGCCAGGGTGGCATTTCAGGGCATCCAGCTCGCGCGCGCTTAGCACCAGGCGGTCGCTCTCCGGGTCGGCGTGAACCAGCATGGCGCGAAACTGCTGGTACTGCTCATTAGCAACCAGACAGGCCGGCCACTCGCCCGGCGCGGGCTGGCCTTCGACGACGGTGACCAGCCGGCTTTTGCGAATGGCCCGCACCCGGTCAATTTCGCACTCCAGCGTCGGGCCGCCGTCGAAGATATCGACGTAGTTGAGATAGCGAAATCCCTCTTTCTCCAGCACCGCGCGTGCCGGCGCGGTTTGCGGATGGACCTCGCCGATGACCGCTCGCGCTTCGTCGCTTAAAAAGTCGATATACAGCGGGTGCTTCGGCATCAGCGCGGCGATAAACGCCTTCTGCCCGGTGCCGCACAGGTAGTCGGCGCGGGAGAACTCCATCGCGAAGAAGCGTTTCCCGAGACTCTCCCAGAACGGCGAGTAGCCGTGTTCGTCAATGACGCCGCGCATTTCCGCCACGACCTTATCGTTGAAACGTTCGCGAAAGGCGGCCATAAACAGAAAACGCGATTTCGACAGCAGATAGCCGTTGCCCTCTTTACGCCATTTTGGGTCCAGGAACAGCGTACACAGTTCGCTGCTGCCGGTATGGTCGTTACTGAGAAACAGCGTCGGCAGGGCGTTGTAGACGTTAAGCTCTTTCGATGCGTGCACCTGGGTACCGACGCGATAGTTGTACCAGGGGTCGTTAAGCCCCACGGCCACCTCAATGGCGCAAATTCCCGCTACCGCGCCGCTGGCGCAGTCCTCAAGAACGAACACATAACCCTGCTCGCTTTTCGGCAGCTCGCCGCGCCAGGTCATCTGCGAACGTTCAATGCGCGCGGCCAGCGTGGCTTCATCGGCCGGCAGCGACGTCAGGCCGCCGCCGGTCTCGCCCGCCAGAGTCATTAGCCCCGGCAGATCGCCTTTTTCTACAGGACGGATCACCATCATGATGAGACCCCCGCGAGAAAGCGTTTGCAGGCCAGTTCGAAGCGATCCAGCCCGGCGTTGATCTCTTCTTCGCTGATAATCAGTGCCGGAGCGAAACGCACCACGTTGGCGCCGGCGATCAGCATCATCAGCCCCTCTTCCGCCGCCTCATTACTGATGGTCTTCGCCTTGCCGGCATATTCATCCTTCAGCACGCAGCCGATAAGCAGCCCCAGGCCGCGAATCTCTTTAAACAGGCCGTAACGCGCGTTAATCGCGTTGAGCCGTTCGCAGAACCATTGATGGCGCTGCTTAACGCCGCTGAGCACTTCGCGGGTGTTGACGATGGAAAACACTTCTCCCGCCACCGCGCAGGCCAGCGGGTTGCCGCCGTAGGTCGTGCCGTGGGTGCCGACGGTCATCACGCTGGCGCAGCGCTCCGATGCCAGCAGCGCGCCGATCGGGAAACCGCCGCCCAGCGCTTTCGCGGTGGAAAGCACGTCCGGCGTCACGCCGTAGTGCATATAGGCGTACAGCTCCCCGGTACGGCCGACGCCGGTCTGGACTTCGTCGAAAATCAGCAGCGCGTTGTGCTCATCGCACAGTTCACGCAGGCCGCGCAGGAAGTCCGCATCCGCAGGCACGACGCCGCCTTCACCCTGCATCGGTTCAACGATCACCGCGCAGGTATTGTCGTCGATCAGCGCCTTTGCCGAGTCGAGGTCGTTATAGATGGCGTGCTGAATCTGCGGCGGCAGCGGCGCAAAATCCTGCGAATAGGCCGGCTGGCCGCCCGCGGAAACGGTAAACAGCGTGCGGCCGTGGAAGGCATTCTTGAACGCCACGATGCCGCTTTTCTCGCTGCCGAAACGATCGTGGGCATATTTGCGCGCCAGTTTTAGCGCCGCTTCGTTGGCTTCGGCCCCGGAGTTACAGAAAAAGACCCGGTCGGCAAAAGTGGCGTCAATCAGCTGCTTAGCCAGACGCAATACCGGCTCATTGGTATAGCCGTTACCGGTATGCCAGAACTTTTCCGCCTGCCCGGTCAGCGCTTTAACCAGCCGAGGATGAGCGTGGCCGAGGGCGTTCACCGCAATGCCGCCGGCAAAATCGATATACTCTTTTCCCTGCTGATCCCACAGGCGTGACCCCTCGCCGCGTACCGGAATAAAAGCCGCTGGCGCGTATACAGGCATCATCCATTCATCAAAGTTGCTACGCGTAATTGACTGAGACATATCGACCTCTTCCGGTAAATAAAAAGTTTAAATAATGTTAATGAATATGGTTATTACGCTGTAAATGTAGATTGCACGGTTCGTGCCAGCCAGAGGTAAAAATGCATAAATCGAGGTCGTCAACGAAATATCAAGAAGTTACGAAAGACCGTTATTCACATAAAATGCATAAAAAGTGAATAAAAATACTAAAAGAGGCTTTTGCAGTGGAATAAAAAGAAAGATTATGCAGGGGTAAGATATAATTCTGTAATTGTGATCCTTGACGAAATTTATCGGCAATAATTGCCCTTTTTTGGCGCAGCGCGTTCCAGAATGGTGCACAGTTTGTGCAAACAGGCTACCAACCGCTGCAATCGGCAGAATAAAGCGCCTTTGCGCAGCCAGCCCGGCGAATTTCTGCTACCATCCCTGCACTATTCACCTTGCACAGTGGCAGCGACTATGAAATTTGTCTCTTTTAATATCAACGGCCTGCGTGCCCGCCCGCATCAGCTGGCCGCCATCATCGATAAACACCAGCCCGACGTCATCGGCCTACAGGAAACCAAAGTTCACGACGATATGTTTCCTCTCGAAGAGGTGGCAAAGCTGGGCTATAACGTCTTTTATCACGGGCAGAAAGGCCATTACGGCGTCGCGCTGCTGACCAAAGAGACGCCGATCTCCGTGCGTCGCGGTTTCCCAAACGATGGTGAAGAGGCCCAGCGCCGCATCATCATGGCGGAAATCCCTTCCCCGTTTGGCAACGTGACGGTGATTAACGGCTATTTCCCGCAGGGCGAAAGTCGCGATCATGAAACCAAATTCCCGGCGAAGGCGGCGTTTTATCAGAACCTGCAAAACTACCTTGATACCGAACTGAATAAAGAGAATCCGGTACTGATCATGGGCGACATGAATATCAGCCCGACCGATCTCGATATCGGCATCGGTGAAGAGAACCGTAAGCGCTGGCTGCGTACCGGCAAGTGTTCATTCCTGCCGGAAGAGCGCGAATGGATGGAGCGCCTGCTGGGCTGGGGCCTGGTGGATACTTACCGCCATGCGAATCCGCAGGACAACGAACACTTCTCGTGGTTCGACTATCGCTCTAAGGGCTTTGACGATAACCGCGGGCTGCGTATCGATCTGCTGCTGGCAAGCACCCCGCTGGCGCAGCGCTGCATCGAAACCGGCATCGACTACGAAATTCGCGCAATGGAAAAGCCGTCCGACCACGCGCCGGTATGGGCGACCTTTAAAGTCTAAATATTCCCTCCGTCAGGCTCTCCCGTCCGGAGAGCCTGAGCCATATCAAAAAAGCCGCCGTCAGAGATTGTGAACGGCGGCAAACTATTATACTGTCGCGCGCACTTCAGACCGCCCGCGCCATACAGGAGAACCCAATGCAAAAGAAGCCGTCATAAAGCAGAATATAAGCTGCTTTTTGTTGTGGTGATATTGAGCATTGTCGCCTGTATTATTCAGCAATCGAGTTTTGCCGGGCTGGTTACCCATTTTGATCGTCTGCGCGAAATGATCCGCCAGAGCGGCGCCTTCGGCTATACGCTCTATATTCTGCTGTTTATCGTCGCCACTCTGTTTTTGCTACCGGGCACTCTTTTAGTGATTGCCGGCGGGGTGATTTTCGGTCCGCTGGCGGGAACCTTGCTATCGCTGCTGGCGGCGACGCTCGCCTCCTCCGCGTCGTTTCTGTTCGCCCGCTGGCTGGGCCGCGAGCTGCTGCTTAAATACGTCGGGCAGACGGCGATTTTTCAGGCCATTGAAAAAGGCATCGCCCGTAGCGGCACCGATTTTTTAATTCTGACCCGGCTCATCCCGCTGTTTCCCTATAATGTACAGAACTACGCCTATGGCCTGACGGCGATTCCATTCTGGACGTTTACCTTTATTTCCGCCCTCACCACCTTGCCCGGCATATTTATCTATACGCTGATGGCCAGCGAGCTTATCCGCGAGGGTATCACCCCCCTGTTTATACTGAAGCTGACCCTCGCGGGGCTGGCTTTATTTGTCCTGATTCAGGCGGCGAAAAGATATGCCCGCTATCGGCGAATCGAGACATCACGGGTACAGGCTCACGATGAAAAATAGCAACGCGCGCTACCGGATAGCCATCGGCATGACGCTGTTTGCGCTTCTGCTGGCATGGTGGCTGATACCCGGCGTCAATGAGTTTATGCAGCGCAGCCTCGCCGCTTTTGCCACGCTCGATCAGCAGGCTATTGAACGCTTTATCGACTCCTGGGGCCCGCAGGCGGCGCTGGTCTCCTTCGCCCTGATGATTTTGCAGGCGATTATCGCCCCGCTTCCCGCCTTCCTGATCACCTTCGCTAACGCTTCCCTGTTCGGCGCCTTCTGGGGCGGCGCGCTGTCGTGGGTGAGCGCGATGGCCGGCGCGGCGCTGTGCTTTTTTATCGCCAGAGCGCTCGGCCGCGACGCGGTGGAAAAGCTCACCGGCAAGAGCGTACTGCAGAGTATGGATGGCTTTTTTACCCGCTACGGCAAACACACCATATTAATCTGCCGTCTGCTCCCTTTCGTTCCCTTCGACCCGGTGAGCTACGCCGCCGGGCTGACGTCAATGCGCTTTCGCCACTTTATGCTGGCCACCGGTCTCGGCCAGCTGCCCGCGACGATAGTCTATTCGTGGACCGGCAGCCTGCTGACCGGCGGCACATTCTGGCTGGTGACCGGTTTATCGATCCTGTTTGCGCTGGCGATTGTGGTGGTCGTCGCGAAAGCGCTCTATCTTGAACAACAAAAGAGGCGTTCACGATGAGCTTACCCCCTCTGAAGTCCATTCCGCTGATTCTTCGCCCGCAGGCCTGGCTGCATCGTCGCCACTACGGCGAGGTGCTCAGCCCTATCCGCTGGTGGGGCCGTATTCCGCTGGTGTTTTACCTGGTGTCGATGTTCGTCGGCTATCTGGAACGCAAGCGTTCGCCCCTCGATCCGGTGCTGAGATCGCTGGTCAGCGCCCGCGTCGCGCAGCTGTGCCTGTGCGAGTTTTGCATTGATATCACCAATATGAAGCTGGCGGAACGCAGCGGCGGCAGCGCTAAGCTGCTGGCGGTCGCCGAATGGCGGAACAGCGCGCTGTTCAGCGACCGCGAGCGGCTGGCGCTGGAGTATGCCGAGGCGGCCAGCATGACGCCGCCGGTGGTCGACGATGCGCTGCGCGACAGGCTGGCAGGCCAGTTTGACGCCCGCGCGCTCACCGAACTCACGGCGCTGATCGGTTTACAAAACCTGTCGGCGCGCTTTAATTCGGCCATGGCGATCCCCGCCCAGGGATTGTGCCGGATCCCAACCGATTCAAAACCATAAGGAGTGGTTATGCGCAGTGTGCTGGTCTTCGCTTTGCTGTTGCTCTCCCCGCTGGCCGCCAGCGCCGGCTGGCAATCCCTACAACAAGAAGCCCGCGGCCAGACGGTGTGGTTTAACGCCTGGGGCGGCGATCCGGCGGTGAACCGCTATCTCGACTGGGTCAGCGGTGAGGTAAAGCGCGACTACGCTATCGACCTGCGCATCGTGCATATTGCGGATGCCGCCGACGCGGTGAAGCGCATCCAGACCGAAGCCCGCGCCGGACGCAGTAAAGGCGGTTCCATCGATCTGCTGTGGGTCAACGGCGAAAACTTCCGCACCCTGAAAAACGCCAGGCTGCTGCAAACCCGGTGGGCGGAAACCCTGCCCAACTGGCGCTTTGTCGATACGCAAAAGCCGGTGCGCGAGGATTTCTCCATCCCCACCGACGGCGCCGAGTCGCCGTGGGGCGGCGCGCAGCTCACTTTTATCGCCCGCCGCTCACAAACGCCCGACGGGCCCACCTCTCCGCAGGCGCTGCTGGCTTTCGCCGCCGCGCATCCCAGCAGCGTCACCTACCCGCGTCCGCCGGATTTTACCGGTACCGCGTTTCTTGAACAGCTGCTGCTGACGCTGACTCCGCGGCCCGACGCGCTACGCCAGCCGCCTGAGGAGGCCACCTTCGCCGCCGTGACCGCGCCGCTGTGGCACTATCTTGATCGGCTTCATCCTCTGCTGTGGCGCCAGGGCCGCGACTTCCCGGCTTCGCCCGCCCGCATGGATGCCATGCTTAAAAATGGGACCCTCAGGCTGTCCATCACCTTTAACCCGCTGCACGCGCAGCAAAAAGCGGTCAGCGGCGAGCTGCCGAAAGACAGCTACGGTTTCGGCTTCCGCGAGGGGATGCTTGGCAACGTCCACTTTGTGGCGATCCCGGCCAATGCCCGGGCGACGGCGGGGGCGAAAGTGGTCGCGAATTTCCTGCTCTCGCCCCAGGCCCAGCTGCGCAAGGCCGACCCGACGGTGTGGGGGGACCCCAGCGTGCTGGATCCGGCGAAATTAACCGAGACTGAGCGGCAGGCCTTTAACGCCGTTGTGCCGCAGAATATGCCGCCGATGCTGGGTGAACCGCACGCGGCCTGGGTTGACGCGCTGGAGCAGGAATGGCTGCGCCGCTACGGCACGCACTAAGGCTGCTGGCCTGGGCCGCCGTCGCGCTGATCTATCTGCCGCTGCTGCCGGCCGCTGCGCTGATGGCGCTTCCGGCGCTCCGCCGCGCGCGCTGGCTGTCGCTGTTTGCCGACCCGCAATTCAGCCAGGCGCTGGCGGCGACTCTCGTCTCAACTCTGCTATCGGTTGGCGGCGCGCTGATCATCACGCTCACCGTCGTGGCCGCACTCTGGCCGTCGGGCGGCTGGCGGCGGCTGGCCGCAAGGCTCCCTCTGCTGCTGGCGGTACCTCACGTGGCCTTCGCCACCGCCGCCCTGCTGCTCTTCGCAGATGGCGGCTGGCTCTCGCGCCTGTTGCCCTTTTTTACCCCGCCGGTTGACCGCTACGGCATTGGACTGGGCCTGACGATGGCGCTCAAAGAGAGCGCGTTCCTGCTGTGGGTGGTTTATGGCCTGTTAGGCGAGAAACGCCTGGCCGGACAGGCGACGGTATTAAAAAGCCTCGGCTACGGACGCTGGCAGTGCCTGAAATGGTTAGTCTTGCCCACGCTGCTTCCGGCGCTGTCGATAGCGCTGCTGGCCACCGCCGCCTGGAGCCTTTCGGCGGTCGACGTCGCGCTGGTGATTGGCCCGGGTAACCCGCCGACGCTGGCGGTGCTGGCCTGGCAATGGTTAAGCCAGGGCGATGAGATCCAGCAGGCGAAAGGCGCCCTCGCCAGCCTGGTACTGCTGCTGACGCTGGCCATCATGGCGCTGGCGGCGTGGGGAGTCTGGCGTCTCTGGCGACGGCGGATCCCGCAGGTTCAGGGGATCCGCCGCCCGCAGCCGCGGGCGCTCGCCGGGAAAAGCTTCGCCCTTCTTCTGCCGCTGTGCGGCGTGGCCTGCGCCCTGCTGCTTGCCGCGGCGGCGCAGAATAGCCAGCCGGTCAGCGATAGCGTCGGCAACAGCCTGTGGCTTGGACTCTGCTCAGCGTCGCTCGGCGCGGTTATCTGCCTGCTGTGGCTGGCGTCTGGCCCTTCCCGTTTCGACGGATGGATCTGGCTGCCGCTGATTTTACCGGCGCTGCCGCTGGTAGACGGCCAATATCAGCTGGCGCTGTATACGTGGCTGGACGGCGAGTGGGTCGCCGTTTTATGGGGGCACCTGCTGTGGGTCGTGCCGTGGATGCTGTTTATTCTGCGTCCCGCCTGGCGCGCTCGCGACCCGCGCATGGAGCTGCTCGCCCGCACCCTCGGCTGGCAACGAGGCCGCATCTTCTGGCTGGTTACCTTACCCGCCCTGACGCGTCCTCTGCTGACCGCGCTGGCGGTGGGCTTTTCGGTAAGCATCGCGCAATATCTGCCGACGTTATGGCTGGGGGGCGGACGGTTCCCGACGCTCACCAGCGAAGCCGTCGCGCTGAGCAGCGGCGGCGAGACGTCCACTCTGGCCGCGCAGGCGCTATGGCAGCTACTGCTGCCGGCGCTGTTTTTTGCCGCCACCGCGCTGCTGGCCTGGCTGACCGGCCGCTATCGACAAGGATTACGCTAATGTTGATCGTCAAAAACCTGACTCTCAGCCTCAACGAAGAGCCGCTGCTGCGCAACGTCGACTTTTCCGTTGCTCCCGGCGAGATACTGACCCTGATGGGCCCCTCGGGCAGCGGTAAATCAACCCTGTTCGCCTGGATGGTCGGCGCGCTGGCGGAGAATTTTCGCGCCGCCGGCGAGCTGTGGCTGGATAACCAGCGCTGCGACAGTTTACCCACCGAGCGACGGCGCATCGGCATCCTGTTCCAGGACGCGCTGCTGTTCGACCACTTCAGCGTCGGGCAAAATTTACTGCTGGCGCTTGCCGCTGACGTCCGCGGCCCCCAGCGCAAAGCCCAGGTCGAACAGGCGCTGGAGCGCGCCGGTCTGGCGGGGTTTTATACGCGCGATCCGGCCACCCTTTCCGGCGGCCAGCGGGCGCGGGTCAGCCTGCTGCGCGCCCTGCTGGCCCGACCGCGGGCGCTGCTGCTGGATGAGCCGTTTAACCGCCTCGACGTTGCGCTGCGCGCCGATTTTCGCCGCTGGGTGTTCAACGAACTGGCGCGGCAGGCGATCCCCGCGGTGCTGGTCACGCATGATGACCAGGATACGCCCGCCGGCGGACGCTGTTTGCATATGGGGCTCTGGCAATGAAAGCCTGCGCTATCGCAAAGAATTCTCCGCGTTGTTCGCGGAGAATTGCCGCTCAATTTTCTACTGCCGGGCATTTCGATGAAACGTGTTTCTCAATTGACCGCACTCGCCCTGCTGATGGGGCTTGCTGCTGCTTCCACCTCCGCCGCTGACACCATGCCAACGCTAACGCTTGCCACGCTGCAACAGCACAACGGCGTCGCTATTGATACGCGCCTTAGCGCTTTCTATAACGGTTGGCCGCAAGGCGCCAACGGCCCTCAGGGCCATGAACCGCAGGCGCTCAACCTCGCCGCCAGCTGGCTTGGCTCGCTGAACGATGAACAGCTGAGCGCCTGGGCTAAGCTGCACAATCTGCAGGCCTCTACGCCGATTGCGCTGTACGGCAACGCCGACGACAACGCGAAAGTCGCGGCGCGCCTTAAGGCGGCTGGTTTCACTCACCTCAGCTCGCTCGGCGGCGCCCTGAGCCAGGCGGACCGCCTGCAGAAGCTGCCGCATTTTGAACAGCTGGTGTATCCGCAGTGGCTGCACGACCTCCAGCAGGGTAAACCGGTCACCGCCGCGCCTGCCGGGCACTGGAAGGTGTTCGAGGCCGCCTGGGGCGCGCCGAAGTTTTATCTGCTGAGCCATATTCCGGGCGCCGGGTATATCGATACCAACGAGGTGGAGAGCGAGCCGCTATGGAACAAAGTCTCCGACGCGCAGCTTAAAGCGATGCTGGCAAAACACGGTATTCGCCATGACACCGCGGTGATTTTGTACGGTCGCGACGTGTATGCCGCCGCCCGCGTGGCGCAGATCATGCTCTACGCCGGGGTTAAGGATGTACGCCTGCTCGACGGCGGCTGGAAAACCTGGTCCGACGCCGGGCTGCCGGTCGAGCGCGGAACGCCGCCGAAGCAGAAGCCCGAGCCGGAGTTCGGCGCGCCGATCCCGGGTCAGCCGCAGCTGATGCTCAATACCGAGCAGGCTCGCGCCCTGCTGCACCGTCAGGACGCCTCGCTGGTAAGCATTCGTTCCTGGCCGGAGTTTATCGGCACCACCAGCGGCTACAGCTATATCAAGCCGATGGGGGAGATTGCCGGGGCACGCTGGGGCCATGCCGGAAGCGACTCCACCCATATGGAGGATTTCCATAATCCGGACGGCACCATGCGTAGCGCAGATGATATCGCCGCGATGTGGAAATCATGGAATATTCTGCCGAACCAGCAGGTCTCTTTTTACTGCGGTACCGGCTGGCGCGCCTCAGAAACCTTTATGTACGCCCGGGCGATGGGCTGGAACAACGTCTCGGTCTACGACGGCGGCTGGTACGAGTGGAGCAGCAACCCGAAAAACCCGGTCTCGCGCGGGGAACGCGGCCCGGAAAGCAGTATGTAATTCGCCTGTTGGCCATATGCACCGCCGGGAAGCATCCTTCCCGGCGCATTTCCCGAAGACGGCGCTGGCGCACCGGACCGCTGACGACTGTGGCCCCGTAGCCCGGCTAAGCGCAACCGGGAAAAACCCGCCCATCAATCTCTTACCTGCTTCAGGGTCAGGTATCCGCTCCACACCCGCGTAAAGGTCGTCAGCCAGCACAGTGCGCCAAACATCCACGCCAGCCACGCAAACCACGCCGGAAACAGGCAGCTCAGCACAAACAGCGCGATAGTTTCCGTCCCTTCCGTCAGCCCGCCGAGATAATAAAACGATTTGTGGGCGTAGCCCGGATTATCGATTTGATGCTTAGCCGCCAGCGCGGCAAAGGCGAGAAAGCTGCTGCCGGTGCCGATAAACGCGAACAGCAGCCAGCCGCCCGCCAGCGCGTTGTGCGCCGGATCGGCAAGAATAAAGCCAAACGGCACCAGGGCGTAAAACAGGAAATCGAGCGAAATATCGAGAAAACCGCCCGCATCGGTTAATCCGCGTCGCCGGGCCAGCGCGCCGTCCAGGCCATCCAGCAGGCGATTGATCGCGATCGCCGCCAGCGCCGCCGGATACCAGCCCAGGGCTAAAAACGGCAGCGCCAGCACGCCAATCGCAAAGCCAAATAGCGTCAGGCCATCGGGAGAGATAGCCGGACGATCCAGCAGGGCGGCGGCGGCGTTGAGGACAGGTTTCAGGCGGGGATGCAAATGACGGTCAAGCACAAAGTCTCTCCAGCGAATTCAGGGTTGTTTGACGGGGACAAGGACGGTGATAATAGGCCATTATCCCGTACAGAACGATGATTCACATGCTAAAAACCCTTGATGTTGTTGCCGCCATTATCGAACGCAACGGGCAAATTCTGCTGGCGCAGCGGCCGCCCCACGCGGATCAGCCGGGAATGTGGGAGCTGGCCGGCGGTAAAGTCGAACCCGGCGAAACCCAGGCCCAGGCGCTGGCGCGCGAGCTCCGGGAGGAGCTGGCGATCGACGCCCGGCCGGAATGCTACATCGCCAGCCACCAGCGCGAAGTGTCCGCTCGCCTGATACATCTTCACGCCTGGTGGGTTCCGCATTTTAACGGCGAACCCATCGCCCGCTACCACAGTCAGCTGCGCTGGTGTTCACCGCAGGAGGCGTTAACCTTCCCTCTTGCGCCAGCCGATATTCCCCTGCTCGAAGCCTTTATCGCCCAGCGCGCCGCTCTCCATTCCCGCTAATTTTATCGGGTGGTTGTCATCGTTTTTGATTATGACCACCGCCTGATTATAAATTTTGCTTTCTGAACAATTTTTCCTTGCTTAACTAACGATTTCCGATGGTATAGTCGGAAAATCGGCTTTTTCAAGGGCCGAATCATAATAAATAGACGCAACCACAACCATAAGGGGAACTTATATCTATGGATCAGACGTGCACTCTGGAAGGTTTTCTCGCCCGCGTTCAACAGCGCGATCCAAATCAAACTGAATTTGCTCAGGCGGTCCGCGAGGTGATGACCACCCTGTGGCCATTCCTTGAGGAAAATCCGCGCTATCGTCAGATGAATTTGCTGGAACGTCTGGTTGAACCGGAGCGTGCTATCCAGTTCCGCGTCGTTTGGGTTGATGACCGCAATCAGGTTCAGGTTAACCGCGCCTGGCGCGTGCAGTTCAACTCCGCCATCGGCCCGTATAAGGGCGGTATGCGTTTCCATCCCTCTGTAAACCTGTCGATTCTGAAATTCCTCGGCTTTGAACAAACCTTCAAAAACGCTCTCACCACCCTGCCTATGGGCGGCGGTAAAGGCGGCAGCGACTTCGATCCTAAAGGAAAAAGCGATGGCGAAGTGATGCGTTTCTGCCAGTCGCTGATGACTGAGCTCTATCGCCACCTCGGTCCGGATACCGACGTGCCGGCCGGTGATATCGGCGTGGGCGGTCGTGAAGTGGGCTTTATGGCCGGAATGATGCGTAAGCTCTCCAACAACAGCGCCTGCGTCTTCACCGGTAAAGGCCTCTCCTTCGGCGGCAGCCTGATTCGTCCGGAAGCCACCGGTTACGGACTGATTTACTTCACCGAAGCGATGCTTAAGCGCCACGGTTTGGGCTTTGAAGGGGCTCGCGTCGCGGTGTCCGGGTCGGGCAACGTGGCGCAGTACGCGATTGAGAAAGCCATGGAGCTCGGCGCCCGGGTGATTACGGCTTCCGACTCCAACGGTACCGTGGTTGACGAGTCTGGCTTTACTAAAGAAAAACTGGCGCGCCTGATCGACATTAAAGAGCGCAGCCACGGCCGCGTGGCGGATTACGCGCGCGAGTTCGGCCTGACCTACCTTGAAGGCAAGCAGCCGTGGTCCGTGCCGGTGGATATCGCTCTGCCGTGCGCCACGCAGAACGAGCTGGACGTCGACGCTGCCCGCCAGCTCATTGCCAACGGCGTGAAGGCCGTTGCGGAAGGCGCCAACATGCCAACCACTATCGCGGCGACCGATCTGTTCCTCGAAGCGGGCGTGCTGTTCGCGCCGGGTAAAGCGGCCAACGCCGGCGGCGTCGCCACTTCAGGTCTGGAAATGGCGCAGAACGCCGCGCGTATGGGCTGGAAAGCGGAGAAAGTGGATGCCCGTTTGCACCATATCATGCTGGATATCCACCACGCCTGCGTTGAGTACGGCGGTGAAGCGAAGCAGACCAACTACGTACGCGGCGCGAATATCGCCGGTTTCGTGAAGGTCGCCGACGCAATGCTGGCGCAGGGTGTTATTTAAGTCCACTCGCTGAATGAACCCCTGTATATGGGTTCGGAACATAATTGAAAAACCCCGGTTTCCCGGGGTTTTTTATTGCGGACTTTCCGCCGCAGGGCCGGCGGCGCTTTTTTTATCTTTCGCTTTGGCTCTGCCTTTCCCCTTGCTAAAGCTCTTCTTGCCGTCGCCCGGGGCCACAATTCCGCGGAAGCGGCGTACCGGCGTGCTCCTGGCCTGGTCGATAAGCTGGAACAGGGTACCGACCAGCGGCTGCATAAAGTCCTGATAGCGGCACTGTTTCTCGCTGATTTGCGTCAGAATCGATTCCCAGTGGGCGGTCATATCCGGGCGCGTCGCCATTTCAGGCAAAGAGTGGAACAGCGCCTTCCCGGCGTCGGTGGAGTGGATATAGCGCCCTTTCTTGGTTAAGAAGCCGCGTTTGAACAACAGTTCGATAATCCCGGCGCGGGTTGCCTCCGTACCGAGTCCGTCCGTTGCGCGCAGGATTTTCTTCAGGTCTTTATCCTGCACAAAGCGGGCAATACCGGTCATCGCCGATAGCAGCGTCGCATCGGTAAAATGACGCGGCGGCTGGGTCTGACGCTCCACCACTTCGCCTTTTTCGCACAGCAGCTCGTCATCCTTTGCCACCACCGGCAGCGGCATGCCGTCGTTCTCTTCATCGCGCTCTTTATTGCCCAGCAGGGTTCGCCAGCCCGCTTCCGCCAGAAAACGCGCTTTGGCAACGAACTTGCCGTTGGCGATATCGAGATCGATCTGGCATTTGCGGAACACCGCATCCGGACAGAACTGCATCAGATACTGGCGGGCAATCAGGCCGTAAACCTTTTCTTCGTTGTCGCTGAGTTTTACCTGCGAACTGCGGGCGGTCGGAATAATCGCGTGGTGGGCATCGACCTTTTTATCGTCCCAGCAGCGGTTACGGATCTCCGGATCCACCACCGGCTGCGGCAGCAGATCCGCCGCGTGCACGCCGATCGCGTTCAGCACCGCATGGCGCCCGGCAAAATGCTCCTCCGGCAGATAGCGGCTATCCGAACGCGGATAGGTAATCAGCTTATGGGTTTCGTACAGCTTCTGGCAGATATCCAGCACGTTCTGCGCGCTAAAGCCGAAGCGCTTCGCGGCTTCAATCTGCAGCGCCGAGAGGGAGAATGGCAGCGGCGCTGGCTCAGAGTCCCGCTTATCGTTATAAGCGGTGACCGTCGCCGGCTGGCCCTCAATGCGCTTGACGACGTGCTCGGCAAGCGAGCGATGCAGCAGTCGCCCCTCTTCATCCTGGTACGGTTCACAGGCCTCGCTGGGCACCCAGGTGGCGACAAAACGCTCATCCTTGGGGGTAACGATATGCGCCTTGACGTCGAAGAAGTCTTTAGCGACGAAGTTTTCAATCTCTTCATCGCGGCGTACCACCAGGCCAAGCACCGGCGTTTGCACGCGCCCGACCGAGAGTACCCCCTGGTAACCCGCGTTACGGCCAAGGATGGTGTACGCGCGGGTCATATTGATCCCGTATAGCCAGTCGGCGCGGGCGCGGGCCAGCGCGGAGACGCACAGCGGAACAAATTCGCTGTTGGCGCGCAGGCGGTTAATCGCCCGCTCCACCGCCTGCGGGTTAAGATCGTTAATCAGACAGCGCTGCACCTGCTGACGCTTTTCCGGCGCCAGCTGCAGGTAGTCAAGTACCTCATCCACCAGCAGCTGCCCCTCTCTGTCCGGGTCACCCGCATGAATGACTTCCTGCGCATCGCCGAGCAGACGCTTAATCACGTTAAGCTGTTTGGTCACCGACGGTTTAGGCTGCAGCTGCCACTTTTCCGGCACGATAGGCAAGTCGAGCAGGTTCCAGCGCGCATAGCGCGCATCGTAGACGTCGGGCTGGGCCTGCTCCAGCAGGTGGCCGATGCACCACGTGACCACCTGCCCGTTACCGCACTCAATGTAGCCGTCGCCTTTGCGATGCGGTTTTGGCAGCACATCGGCGATGGCGCGACCGAGACTCGGTTTTTCTGCAATAAACAGCCGCATGAAATCAACGGATCTCGATCATGGGGCGTCCGCCGCGGGCGGTAACCAGCTCGCCGATAGCGGTAAGCGTGATACCAAACTCAGCGGCGGCAGCCTGCACCTCAGCCTCGGCTTCCGGCGTTACCGCCAGCAGCAGACCGCCGGAGGTTTGCGGATCGCACAGCAGATCGCGCCACGCTGGCGGCATGTCGCCCATCAAATGGCCGTAGCTGGCAAAGTTACGCCCGGTACCGCCCGGCACCGCACCCGCCGCGATGTAGGCTTCGACGCCGGGCAATTTCGGGATATCCGCATAGGTAAGCTGCGCCTGTACGCCCGCGCCGCGGCACACTTCGCTCAGGTGGCCCAGAAGCCCGAAGCCGGTGACGTCGGTCATCGCTTTCACGCCGTCAATGTTGGCGAACGCCGAGCCGACGAGGTTCATCTGGCACATGGTTTCCGTCGCCAGCCCCTGGTGCTCAGGCTTCAGCAGCGACTTTTTCTCCGCGGTGGTCAGCACGCCAATACCCAGCGGTTTAGTGAGATACAGCTTGCAGCCGGCCTGCGCGGTGCTGTTTTTCTTCACCCGCTCGGTCGGGACGGCGCCGGTCACGGCAAGCCCGAAGATGGGTTCCGGAGCGTCAATGGAGTGGCCGCCGGCAAGCGCGATCCCCGCCTGCTGGCAGGCAAAGCGCCCGCCCTCAACCACCTGACGGGCAATTTCCGGCGCCAGGGTATTGATGGGCCAGCCGAGAATAGCGATGGCCATAATCGGCTTACCGCCCATGGCGAAAATATCGCTGATGGCGTTGGTCGCCGCAATGCGCCCAAAGTCGAACGGGTTGTCGACGATCGGCATAAAAAAATCGGTAGTACTGACGATCGACGTGCCGTTACCGAGATCGTAGACCGCGGCATCATCGCTGGTTTCGTTGCCCACCAGCAGATTCGGGTCGATAAATTTGGCCTGGTCGCTTTGCAGGATAGTTTCCAGCACCTTAGGGGAAATTTTACACCCGCAACCGGCTCCGTGGCTGTATTGCGTTAAACGAATGGCTTGCTCGCTCATGGACATCTCCTGTCATTGCAATCCCGATATGGTAGCGCCCAAATGGCGGAGTGGTAAGTGCGACAGTCCGAAATCGCGTATGGTTGCTCATTAAGCAGACAAAAAAGCGATTTTGCGATGCGGCCCCGCTTTTTCAACGTGATTTTACCCTTTACTAAAAAATGACAGAAATATGACAAGCATAAATTCTGTTTTCTCTGGACATATAACAACGTAAGGAAGTTTTCATGAAAAAGCGTGTTCTCGCCGTTTGCCTGGCCAGTCTCTTCTCGCTTAACGCTTTCGCCCTGGTTCCCGCCGGTAACGACGTCACCACAAAACCCGATCTCTACTACCTGACCAACGCCCAGGCTATCGACAGCCTCGCGCTGCTACCGCCGCCGCCGGAAGTGGGCAGTATCGCGTTTTTAAACGATCAGGCAATGTATGAGAAAGGCCGTCTGCTGCGCGGCACCGAGCGCGGTAAGCTGGCGGTTGAAGACGCCAACCTGAGCGGCGGCGGCGTCGCCAACGCCTTCTCCGGCGCCTTCGGCTCGCCCATTACCGCCAAAGATGCGCCGGAGCTGCACAAGCTGCTCACCAACATGATTGAAGATGCCGGCGACCTGGCGACGCGAGGAGCGAAGGAGAAGTACATGCGCATTCGCCCATTTGCGTTTTATGGCGTCGCCACCTGTAACACCAAGGAACAGGATACGCTGTCGAAAAACGGCTCCTACCCCTCCGGCCACACCTCTATCGGCTGGGCCACCGCGCTGGTGCTGGCTGAGATTAATCCCCAGCGGCAAAATGAAATCCTTAAGCGCGGCTTTGAGCTCGGAGAGAGCCGGGTGATCTGCGGCTATCACTGGCAGAGCGACGTAGACGCGGCGCGTATCGTCGGTTCGGCGGTCGTCGCCACGCTGCATACCAATCCGGCCTTCCAGCAGCAGCTTCAGAAAGCGAAAGACGAATTCGCGAAACGACAGAAGTAACATCGTCGCCGTTGAATGCCCGGAGGCGGCGTCTGAAACGCTCTGCCTCGGCTACGGGTTCCAGGCCGTCCGCGGTTTGGTAGCCCGGACAGGTGCGCCAGCACCGCCTCCGGGAAAGGTGTCAAGTCTGATAGACTGGCACTGCTTCCACCCGGCTCGCACTGCGCTTAGCCGGGCTACTTCCCCCGAGGAGGCGGTGAGCCGGGCTCGCCCGGCATAACGAGAACGGACTCAGAAGCGCGTCACGAACGGCGCGGTATCCGGCAAAGCGATGGTGGTTGACGCTTTGAGCTGCGGGGTCCCCAGATAGAGAAAGCCCACGATCTTATCCTGCTCGCGGCAGGCAAACCCTTCGCGTACAACCGGGCTTTCGGTTAACGCGCCGCTGCGCCAGATGCCGTTAAACCCCTGCGCCACGGCCGCCATCTGCATGGCCATCACCGCACAGCCCGCCGACATCTCTTGCTCCCACTTTGGCACCTTCGGATGATCTTCACAGTGCGCCACCACCGCAATGATCAGCGGCGCGCGAAACGGCGCGCTGCGCGCTTTTTCAATCGCTTTTTCATCTCCCCCTGCCGCCACCGCGCCTTTTTCCAGCAGCTGGCTGAAGCGCTCGCGCCCTTCATCGGCAATAATGAAGAAGCGCCACGGCTGCAGCGTCCCGTGGTCCGGCGCGCGCAGGCCAGCACGAAGGATGTTTTCCAGCTGTTCGCCCGCCGGAGCCGGGTCGGTCAGACGTGAAGCGCTGCGGCGATTAACCAGTAGTTCGAGAGCATCCATCTGTATAACTCCTGTGATGTGATTTTTCATAAAATTAACATGCGCAAGGATTTTGTTACAGCCCAACGGGTGATTCCTGCTGACAACCGACGGCACTCTCATTAGGATAGCCAGACGCGGCAGCCCCTGCGGCTCGCCCATTTTTGATTATGGTTAGGGAGAATACATGCGAACTCTTTGGCGACTGCTCGCCGGATTTTTTAAATGGACATGGCGCGTGCTAAATTTCATTCGCCAGCTCGCACTGAACGTGGTTTTCCTGGTGCTGGTGCTGGCCTGCGTCGGCATCTGGGCCCAGTTCAGTAGTACAACGACAGAGCACGCTACCCGCGGCGCGCTGCTGCTGGATATCACCGGCGTGGTGGTCGATAAACCCTCGGCCAGCAGCAAGCTTGGCGTGATTGGCCGCCAGCTGTTTGGCGCCAGTTCCGATCGCCTGCAGGAAAACTCGCTGTTCGACATTGTGCAGACAATTCGCCAGGCGAAAGACGACCGCAATATCACCGGTATCGTGCTGGATCTGAAGGACTTTGCCGGCGGCGATCAGCCGTCGATGCAGTATATCGGTAAAGCGCTGCGCGAATTCCGCGATAGCGGCAAGCCGGTATATGCCATCGGCAGCAGCTACAGCCAGGGCCAGTACTATCTGGCCAGCTTCGCCAATAAGATCTGGCTCTCGCCGCAGGGCGAAGTGGACCTGCACGGCTTCGCGACCAACGGCCTGTACTACAAATCGCTGCTCGACAAGCTCAAAGTGTCGACCCACGTTTTCCGCGTCGGCACCTACAAGTCAGCGGTAGAGCCGTTTATCCGCGATGATATGTCCCCGGCGGCGCGCGAGGCGGACAGCCGCTGGATTGGCGAGCTGTGGCAAAACTACCTCAATACCATTGCCGCCAACCGCCAGATCACCGCTCAGCAGCTGTTCCCCGGCGCTCAGGGCGTGATTGACGGCCTGCGTAAAGTCGATGGCGACACGGCAAAATACGCGCTGGATAACAAGCTGGTTGATGCGCTGGGCACCTCTACCGAGGTGGAAAAAGCGCTGACTAAACAGTTTGGCTGGAGTAAAGAGGACAACAACTACAGCGCGATCAGCTACTACGATTACACGCTGAAAACGCCTGCCGACCAGGGTTCCGCAATAGCGGTTATCTTTGCTAACGGCGCGATTATGGATGGCGAAGAAACGCCGGGTAACGTCGGCGGCGACACCACCGCCGCGCAGATCCGCGACGCGCGCCTCGATCCGAAAGTGAAAGCGATCGTGCTGCGGGTTAACAGCCCGGGCGGCAGCGTCAGCGCCTCCGAGATGATTCGCGAAGAGCTGGCGGCGGCAAAAGCGGCCGGTAAACCGGTGGTGGTCTCAATGGGCGGCATGGCAGCATCCGGCGGCTACTGGATCTCCACCCCGGCGGATTATATCGTCGCCAACCCCAGCACCCTTACCGGCTCTATCGGTATCTTTGGGGTGATCAATACCGTCGAAGATACCCTCGGCTCAATTGGCGTCCATACCGACGGCGTGGCCACCTCGCCGCTGGCTGATGTCTCAACCACCAAAGCGCTGCCTCCGGAAGTGCAACAGCTGATGCAGCTCAGCATCGAAAACGGCTACAAGCGTTTTATCACCCTGGTGGCGAACGCGCGTAAGAGCACGCCGGAGAAAATTGACCAAATCGCTCAGGGCCACGTCTGGACCGGTGAAGATGCAAAAGCGAACGGCCTGGTCGATAGCCTTGGCGACTTTGACGACGCGGTGGCAAAAGCCGCCGAACTGGCGAAGCTGAAACAGTGGCATATCAACTACTATCAGGAAGAACCGACCTTCTTTTCGATGGTGGTGGATAGCCTGACGGGTTCCGTTCGCGCGGCGCTGCCGGCAGCGGTCCAGGCGTATCTGCCCGCACCGGTCGCCGCGGCGGCCAATGCGATGAAAACCGAGAGCGATAAGCTGGCGGCATTCAACGATCCGCAGAACCGCTACGCGTTCTGCTTAACCTGCGCCAATATTCGTTAATCCTCTGCCGCCCCATCTCGTGGGGCGGCATTTACTTTATTTTTTCTTCCGCCCCTCTATACTGCGCCTGTCTACGTTTAACCTAAGCGATGCTATGCAGAAGAAATCTATTTACGTTGCCTATACCGGCGGCACCATTGGTATGCAGCGTTCTGAACACGGCTATATCCCCGTTTCCGGCCATTTACAGCGCCAGTTGGCGTTGATGCCCGAGTTTCACCGCCCGGAGATGCCGGACTTCACCATTCATGAATACGCCCCGTTAATGGACTCTTCCGATATGACGCCGGAAGACTGGCAGCATATCGCCGACGATATTCGCGATCGTTATGACCAGTACGATGGTTTCGTGATCCTCCACGGCACGGACACCATGGCGTTTACCGCCTCGGCGCTCTCCTTCATGCTGGAGAATCTGGGAAAACCGGTCATTGTGACAGGGTCACAAATCCCGCTCGCCGAACTGCGCTCTGATGGCCAGATTAACCTGCTCAACGCGCTGTACGTCGCCGCCAACTATCCGATTAACGAAGTGTCGCTGTTCTTCAATAATCGCCTCTACCGCGGCAACCGCACGACGAAGGCCCATGCCGACGGCTTTAACGCCTTCGCCTCGCCCAACCTGGCGCCGCTGCTGGAAGCCGGCATCCATATTCGCCGGCTCGGCACGCCTCCCGCGCCGCACGGCAGCGGCGAGCTGGTGGTTCACCCTATCACGCCGCAGCCGATTGGCGTGGTGACGATTTATCCCGGCATTTCCGCCGACGTGGTGCGCAACTTCCTGCGCCAGCCGGTCAAAGCGCTGATCCTGCGCTCCTATGGCGTCGGTAACGCGCCGCAGAACGGCGAGTTTATTCAGGTCCTGGCCGAAGCCAGCCAGCGCGGTATCGTGGTGATTAATTTGACCCAGTGTATGTCCGGCAAGGTCAACATGGGCGGCTACGCCACCGGCAACGCGCTGGCGCAGGCTGGCGTGATTAGCGGATTTGATATGACCGTCGAGGCCACGCTGACCAAGCTACACTATTTGCTGAGCCAGGATCTGGACGTGGCGGCTATCCGTCACGCCATGCAGGAGAATCTGCGCGGCGAACTGACACCCGATGAGTAAGGAGAAGCACATGACCCAGCGCGCGCTGCTACTGGTCGATTTACAAAATGATTTCTGCGCCGGCGGCGCGCTAGCCGTCCCGCAGGGCGACAGCACGGTGGACGTCGCCAACCAGCTTATCGCCTGGAGCCTGGCGCGGGGCGAAACGGTAGTTGCCAGCCAGGACTGGCACCCGGCGAACCACGGCAGCTTTGCCAGTCAGCATCAGGTCGAACCCTATACCCAGGGCGAGCTTGATGGCCTGGCGCAGACGTTCTGGCCGGATCACTGTGTGCAGAATAGCGAAGGCGCGGCGCTGCATCCGCTGCTCAAACAGCAGGATATTGCCGCCGTGTTCCACAAAGGGGAAAATCCGGCCATTGACAGCTACAGCGCCTTTTTCGACAACGGCCACCGGCAGAAAACGCAGCTCGATGCATGGCTGCGCGAGCGCGGCATCAGCGAGCTAACGGTGCTGGGGCTCGCCACCGACTACTGCGTCAAGTTTACCGTGCTTGACGCCCTCAATCTGGGCTACACCGTCAACGTGATTACCGACGGCTGCCGCGGGGTGAATATTCAGCCGCAGGATAGCAATCTGGCGTTTATGGAGATGGCCGCCGCGGGCGCAACTCTCTATACCCTTGACGACTGGCTGGAAACCCACGCATAAAATACGCCGACAGGCATTGTCCTGTCGGCGCGTTATCTCAGGCCAGAGCGGAAATCTCTTCCAGCGACGCGTTGCGCGTTTCGATGCCAAAACAAAACAGAATCAGCGCGCAAAGCGCCAGCAATAAACCAAGAACCATAAATACGGTAATCGCGCCGTAGCGGGTCAGCAGGATAGCGACGCCGTAAGGGGTAAATACGGCGACAATTCTGCCTACCGCGTTAACAAAACCTGAACCGCGCAGACGGAGATGCGTTGGCCACAGCTCCGGCACATATACCGCTGAAGCAAAGCAGACGTACATATACAGGAAAAATATCATCACCAGACCATAGCTTAAGATGGCCCACTCTGCGGTTTGAATCGAATAGAAGTAGCCGAGCACCGCAATAATTATCAGTAGAAATGAGCCAAATAATCGCCGCGGAAAACGGTCGATAATCAGCGCGGCGATAAATATCCCCACCGGCGCCCCAACCATCATTATCGCGGTCATCAAGATAGATTTCGTCACGTCGATCCCCGAATTGACGAAAATCGTTGGGATCCACACCGTGATGGTATAGAGCGAAATGTTCATGGCGATCAGTACCGTGATCGCCACCAGCGTTCGCCGCAGCATCTGACCTTTAAACAGCAGCCAGAAAGAGTCGCTTTCCGCGCACGGCTCCGCCACCGGGGCAGTATTCTGCCAGGACGGCAATGTGATGTTTTTCTCTTTCTCGATTTGCGACTCCACCTGCCGGAGGTGTTCTTCAGCCGCGTGTCGTTGCCCCTTGCCGGCCAGCCAGCGGGGGGATTCAATAAAATACATCCCCGACAGATACCAGGCCAACAGCATAGCCGCACCGCCGAGCAGAAACATCATCCGCCAGCTTAAAAAAGCAATCACTACAACGCCGATGGCCGCCGACAGCATGGGCGACCAGTTGCCGACAAACGACAGTCGGGCGGACCATTTGCCGCGCACCGCGGGCGGAATAAATTCGGTAAATGAGGCATAGCCCACCATAATCAGCGCGCCCATCCCGCAGCCCATCAGACAGCGGAATAAGATAAGCCAGTACATATTGGGCACAAAGGTTGCCGCACAGGCAGAGATCCCGACGATCAGTAAATTGACGCGAAAAGCTTTGCGCCGTCCGAGATAGTGCCCCATAAAACCGCCGGTCAGCGAGCCGATAAAGTAGCCAAACATCAGCGCCGAGGTAAATGCCGCATTGAGATAATTATTTGACCAGCCGTTGCTGACTAATTTTGCCAGCACCACGTTACCGGAATAGCTTAGGAAACCGGTGATTAATAAACTAAAACTAATAATGCCAAAAATACGAAAATGAAATCGCGACAAGGGTAAGCGGTCTAATCTTGCGCCGATAGGGTCACATTGTTCCATCTGGATGCCTCAAATTCAGCTAAATTATAAAGTATGGCGTTGGCGGCAGGGTCACTTTGCCGCGCTGTCCGTCATCATTAAATTTTTATGGCATTACCCAGGTGCAAACGAAAACAATATCGACACCACCAACGGCGAAGTTAATAAACCAGTTGAATATTATTTTCTTTACAGAAAGCAATCCACTGTGCACCGGGCGCCTTATTAGTGATAAGGTAATTAATATGGCTAAAATCCACCAGCTGGACGAACGCTTTACGATCGAATTTGGAGTGATCGACCAGCAGAGCTACTTCGGCTGCCTGGCGAATCATGGTTTTCTTGATTTCCGCTTCCGCTTCGTTAGAGTCAAGCGCCCCGCTCTGCATATCGAGGCCTTTGCAGCTCATTACCATAATATCTACATGATAACGACTGATAATTTCCTTGGTGATCCGCCCCTGCAGCGACAGCGTGTTCTTATTCAGTTCTCCGCCGGTCGAAACAACATTTATTTCCGACTGCGCCAGCTCATGAAATGCTTCCGCCGAGTTGGTTAACAGCGTGAGATCGTTTCTCTCCTTTAGCAGCTTTAATAACTCCATCGCCGTACTGCTGGAATCGGCAGCCATGGTGGTTTTATTTTTAATAAACGGCAAGGCATTACGGGCAATAATTTGCTTCTCTTCAAAATGAGACTTTGCCCGTTTATAAAAATGAATATTGTCGGATAAAGCACTGGTATTTAATACCGCACCGCCGTACGTTCGGGTCAAAAAACCTTCATCTTCGAGCTTTTCCAGATCGCGGCGTATGGTTTCCTCAGTGACCTGAAAAATTGCGCTTAAATTAGAAACCGCCACTTTCTTATCGTTCGTCACCATTTGCTTAATGGCCTGAATCCTGTCTTTTGCCGCCACGATAACACCTCTGTTTCCCGCAAAGTAATAACCCCCTGGCCTCTGCCAGGATATGTTTGTTTTCAAAATAACATGTCCGAATAGCAGATTCCAATATTCTTTTACACAGAAACAGAGGTCAATGATGCCGCTCTTATTTTGTCTCCACCGCTTCCGCCATTCGTCTCATCAATAATGAATCATCATCCGTCAAAGCGATGGTCAGCGCGGCAATATTTTCACGCACCTGTTCGGGCGCCGTGGCGCCGCTGAGTAAGGTGATTAAATCGCTTTGCTTTAAAATCCACGCCAGCGCCAGCGCGGGGATGGTGCAGCGGTATTTTTCGCACAGCGGCTGCCACTGCTCAAGCATATCAATCACGCGCAGCATATTTTCCCGCTGGAACCAGACCTTATTAGCACGCGCGCCGCCGGGAACATAATCACGGCCGATAGTGCCGGTCAGTAGCCCCTGTTCAAGCGGCGAGTAGACCTGCACCACAATACCGTTCTGCTGACAGAGCGGCAGCAGCTCGGCTTCCAGCGCCCGGTCAAGAATGCTGTACTTGGCCTGCACGATATCCAGCTCGCCGTGTTTGAGGTACTCCCTGATATGCCCGACATCGACGTTCGCCGCGCCGATGGCGCGAATCTTGCCCTCTTTCTTTAGCGCGTTCAGCGTGGCGACGGTCTCCGCAATTGGCGTAAAGCAGGGCTCCACCGACTGCCAGTGGGTCATATAGATATCAATGGTGTCGATACCCAGCCTTTGCAGGCTGGCCTCCACCTCTTCGCGAATCGACTCGGGCGTCAGGTTTTTGTACAGCTGGCGATCGCCGACCTTGTTAAACAGGCTACCCGTCCGCTCCCAGACGATACCGCATTTGGTTTCGACGACGACTTCACGGCGCGGCAGCTGTTCAAGCGCCTGGCCGACAATCACTTCGCTGTTGCCAAAGTTGTAGCCCGGCGCGGTATCAATCAGATTGATCCCACAGCGATGCGCCTCAACAATGGTATCGATACATATCTGCAGGTCGAGATCGCCGTTCCATGCCGGGCCACCGCCAATGGCCCATGTGCCTAATCCCATGCGGGAAAGCGTCATATCCGTACTGCCTAAAGGAATCATTTTCATCTGCTGCTATTACCCTTCGTATTCGTCGAGAAGTTGTTCAACCAGCTTTCTGTTCTTCACGCCCGTGGTGGCGCCTACGCTAAGCACCGAGATCGCGGCCGTTGCGTTAGCAAACAGCGCGCAGTCGCGCAGCGGTTTGCCTTCCAGCAGCGCGGAGATAAATCCCGAGGCAAAATTGTCCCCCGCGCCAATGGTGTCGATGGCGGTAATGCCAGAAACCGCCGGAACCTCCATTTTCATATCGGCACGCTTAATAAAGCAGCCTCTCTTGCCGGTCTTGATGACGACCGTTTTTACACCGCAGCTCAGGAAACAGTCGGCAATCTCATCCAGCGTCTCTTCGCCGGTGAGCAGTTTTGCCTCGGCAAAATTGGGAAACAGATAATCGACGTAGCTCAGCGCCTCACGAATATCCTCAAGGGTTTCGTTAAGCCGCGGCTTAATCATATCGGCGCAAATAATTAACCCATGCGCTTTGGCCTGAATGAAGATCTCCGTTAACGCTTTGCCGTCGAGCAGCGGGCTATTAAAAATGCTCGCCAGCGACAGCAGCGTTGCCTGAGAGAAGCGGTCAAAATCAACATCGTTAATATTCAGCTTCCACAGGCTCCCGTTGCGGTTAGTCACAAAAGTACGCTCGCCATCGGCGGTGACTAAGCCCACGTTGATTGAGGTATCGATTTCGCTATCCTGCTTCAGGCTATGGATATCAATATTCTCCCGGCTGCAGTGTTCAAGAATAAAATGTCCTGCAGCGTCGTTCCCTATCCGGCTAATTAATGCTGTTCGGTGACCGAGTCGGGAAATAATAGTGGCCTCATTAATGGCATCTCCCCCGGTGGTCATGGCGATACGTTCTAACGGATAAGAGTCGACATCAAAGATATTTTTACTCACCGGCTGCAGAGGAATATCTACGATAGCCGCGCCCAGACAAATAACCTCGATATTATCCATATTGTCATTCCGCTTTCCCGTCAGAACCAAACAGTTTGATCTTCTCCAGCGCGCGCGCTTTCACCGCTTTGCGAACTTCACGTTCTACGTGCAGGAACGGCTGATTGTGGTTCTCCTGTACCGCCGCCATCGCCGCCTGGCACAGTTCGGTATGGATGTTAATCTTCGAAATACCTAACGATATGGCCTGCTTAATATCCGCGTCGCTAATGCCGGACGCGCCGTGTAGCACCAGCGGAACGGATACCGCCTCGCGCACACGTTTCACTACATCAAAATTCAATTTCGGTTCTGAGGTATAGACGCCGTGCTGGTTGCCAATCGCCACCGCCAGCGAATCGCAGCCGGTACGCTCGACGAACTCCGCCGCCTGATCCGGGTCGGTATAGTGATAGTCCGCCAGCGCTTCTTCGTAGACCGTTTCATTCCCCACATGCCCCAGCTCCGCCTCAACCGGAATACCCAGCGGATGGAAGAAATCCACCGCCTCTTTGGTCAGGCGAATGTTCTCTTCAAAATCAAAGGCTGAAGCGTCGCGCATCAGCGAATTCATGCCGTGGACCCAGGCGTTGTGGATTATCTCCATGCTGCGCCCGTGGTCCCAGTGAGCAATCACCGGAACCGACGCCTTTTTGGCCATCGAAACCATCATATGTGAAAAATCTTCAAACGAGGTATTGCCCACAAATCCGGTACCGAAAGAGATAATCACCGGCGACTTAGCCTCTTCCGCTGCATCAATAACTCCCATCAGCATTTCCGCATTCCACACGTTAAAGTGGGCAATCGCATAATGTTTATTCTGAGCATCGCTTTCCCAATATTTAATATCTGCCAGCATGGTTGTTTCTCCCTTTGCAATACATTAATGGTTAACTTTAATAACGCCTTTAATAATCTCGCGTTTGTTATTAACGGATTCATCAAACGCGCGCTGAACATCCTCAAAATCATAAATATGCGTCACCATCGATTTCACATCGAAACGCCCGGAGGAGATCGCTTCTATGGTGACCGGATAGCGGTTGGCATAGCGGAAGACGGTCTGAATCGAGACCTCACGGTTAATTTTGAGGAAATTGATGGCTGAATCACCGGGAACCGTACCGACGATCATGATTTTTCCTCCGCGCATCACCAGGTAAGGAGCCTGCTTAACGGTGATGGCCGACCCGGCCGTTTCAAAAACAACATCGGCCCCCATATCGCCGGAGAACTGCTGGCAGCGCCCAACGGTGTCCTCTTTCGCGCCGTTGATAACGACTTTGGCTCCGAGCTGTTCGGCCATGGCAAGGCGTTTTTCCAGCACATCAACCACCGCGATGTCGGTTGCCCCCAGGCAAAGGCATGCCTGCAGGGTCATTAAGCCAATACAGCCTGCGCCAAGTATGACGATTTTCTTGCCCGGCTTGACGTTCGCCAGCATTGCGGCATGCATGCCAACCGCCGCAGGCTCCACCAAAGCGCCTTCAAGGGTGTCCATGTTATCGGGCAGTTTGTAAGTGAAGCTCTCCGGATGGCATAGATAGTGGGTTAGCGCACCGCGATAATTTGGCTGCGTGGCCATAAAGTCGACGTCGGGACAGATATTGTATTTTCCCTCCAGGCAGTAGCGACAGTGGCCGCACGGCACGCCGGGTTCAATATTCACCCGGTCGCCCGGCTTAAATTTGCTCACGCTTTTGCCTACGGCCACCACCGTACCGGCGCATTCGTGTCCCAGACCAATTTCCTGATTAGGGTCTTTCGGCGGAATAAAGGGCCCCGACTCAAAACCGTGGACATCTGAACCACAAATTCCGACGTATTCAATTTTGATCAGCACTTCATGTTCTTTGGGTACCGGGATATCGGCAGCGATAATTTTCATCGTGCCCGGTGTTTTTAATATCGCTTTTGAATTTTTCATTTTATTGCCCGTCAATATTATTTGCTGGTAACTGCATCAATACCGAGACTTTCGACAGAGACGCCTTTAGTTTCAATTCCGATGGTTGCAATAGCGATAGCGACAATAATGGAGACGGCCCCCAGCAGCACAAACACCCCGGTTACGCCATAGCCGTTAAGCAGTACCGCCACCGCATAAGGCGCGGCGATACCGCTGATTCGCCCCACCGCGTTCGCGAGACCCGACCCGCGAAGCTTCGCTTCAGTCGGCCATATTTCCGGAACATAAACCGCCGAGGCGTAACAGACGTACATATAGACAAACGTAATCAGGAAGAAGCCAATTAACGTAATCAGCAGCATGCTGGTTTGCAGCGAATAGATATATCCCAGCGCGGCAATTAACACTAACAGACCTACACCCATCGTCTTTCTGGGAATTTTATCCATCACCAGCATGGCGATAAAAATCCCGAACGGCGCGCCGAACATACTCATGGTATTTAAGACAATAGAGTCTTTCAGATTAATACCCTGGGTCATAAATATCGTCGGTAGCCAGTTAATTAAGGTGTACTGGACGACGTTCATGGCTATCAGCACGAAGGAGCCTAAAATAACCCGTTTCAGCAATGCCCCCGTTAATAAGGCCGAATAAGGAACGGCGCGCGGCGGTTTGCCGTCATCATCGATAACTACCGGCGGCAGCGACTTGCCCGTCTGCCGAGCCACCCGCCCTTCAATGGCCCGCATTATCTCCTCAGCTTCCGCATAGCGCCCGCGAGACTCCAGCCAGCGGGGGGACTCAGGGAAACTGCGCCAGGCAATCACGGTAGCAATCAGCGACAACGCGGCCGGGATCAACAGCTGCACGCGCCAGTTCCATTCCGCGCTAATTAGCGGCGTTAATACCATCGCGATCAGCGAACAGAGCGGATAAGACCAGTTACCGATAAACGAGACCCGACTGGACCATGTTCCGCGATTTCTGCCGGGCATATATTCGGTGAAACCGGCAAATAAGGTCACCAGCAGCGCGCCTAATCCCACGCCCATGACAAAACGACAGGCAATAAGGAAGCTCATATTCGGGGAAAACGCCCCGATGACCATGGCGATAATATGAATCGCTTCATACAAAATAAACGCGTTTTTACGCCCAATTTTATCGCCAATGATGCCGCCGCCGAGCGCGCCAAGAAACATACCTGCCGTGGTAATGGCGGAGAACGTGGCGGTAGTCGAATTGTCGGTCCAGCCGAGCTCTTTTAACTGCGCGAGAATTAATCCACCAACGGCATTACTCCAGCAGACCAGTAATCCGAAAGCGACCATGGCAAACATCGAAGAGTGCCAGCGGCAGTCAGGCAGGCGATCCAGCCTGGCGCCGCAGTGCGGTTTTGCTATCTGTTCCATCGGATAACGTTCCTTTTATCACGGGGTTATTCATCAAAGTCGTAAGTCATGATGACTTTGATGGCGGTTTTATCGACCATGGCGTCAAACCCTTCGCGCCATTGCGACAGGCCAATGCGATGCGTGATCATTGGTTTGACTTTGATAGCGCCGCTGGCGAGCAGGCGAATGGCGTTGCGCCAGGACGTAGAGTCATAGGCCATATGCCCGATGATGCTTTTGTTCCACGCGGTGATATCGTTGATGGAGAAGTCCAGCGCTTTGAAGCCCATACCTACGCGCACCACTTCACCGTTGGGGCGCAGCATTTCAATGGATTGTTTGAGAGCGATATTGGCGCCGGAACATTCGATAACCAGCCCCAGATTATCTTTGCCGCAGATTGCCTGGCAGCGAGCGACCACATCTTCGGATGAACCGTTGACGACCGCCGTTGCCCCGAGCGCTTTGGCAACAGGGAAACGCACCGCGACGTCCTCTTCCAGACCGACCATCACGATATTAACGGCCCCCATAATGCGCGCCATCTGTACGGCAAATAGCCCTAATGGACCGGTACCGAAAACCACCACGTCCTGACCGGGAAGAAACCTGGATTGTTGGGCGAGCGATTTATAGGCATTACAGATAGGATCCAGCACCGCAGCTTCTTCGTAATCAACGCCCGGCGGGATTTCCCACAGCGCGTGGCGATGAATTTTGAGGATCTCCCCCGGCACCAGGCAGTATTTCGAAAATCCGCCGCCCCAGGTATTGTTGTCCAGGCCTAAATTCACTTTTTCTGTACAACACAGAAAATCGCCCTGTTCGCAGGCCGGACACACGCCGCAGACGTGCCCGCTGTTGTCAGAAACCACCCGCTGGCCGACCTTCCAGTCCTTGACCTTTTCGCCAACCCGGACAATTGCACCGGCAAATTCGTGACCGCGAATGGAGTTAAATTCATCGGAGCCGCTGTCCACGTTGTAGTGTTTCATATCCGCGCCGCAGATGGCGGCGGCTTTGATTTCAATCACCACGTCATCCGGTCCGCACGCCGGCTCCGGAACATCAATCATCTTATAGCCGCCAAAGGCCTTACCAAATCTTGCCAGTGCTTTCATTGCGTTTTCCTTTGTTTAATGATTTTGCATCAGTGAAAGCCATACTTAACCACAGAATCTTTGAGGTCAATATTAAATCTTTAAAACACAGATATTGATCTGCATTTCACAACTCAGATCACAAATACGGTAAAATTCGCCGAGGGAGATGATTGAAGTGAAGAAAAGGACGTCGTCTCACTACCGCTTCGCTAATGCAGCCGTGAACCGCTTCGCATTTTTGCGCAGCGGAAGATGCTAGGCTGCACGAGCTGTTTTTTTCGCCACGCCATTTCCGTGGCGTGTTTGCTTTTCAATGTCACTTTTAAGTCAAAGAGGATCCGCTATGAAACTTTTGCCTTTACTGGCAGCTTTACCCCTGCTCTGCGCGAGCGTTGTTTCCGCTAACTCACTGATGTCCGTCGGCTACTTTAACGGCGGCGGCGACGTCACTGCCGGTCCAGGCGGCGATATTGATAAACTGGACGTACGCCAGATTACCCATCTCAACTACTCGTTTGGTCTGGTTTACAACGATGAAAAAGACGAAACCAACGCCGCCCTGAAAGATCCGAGCAAGCTGCATCAAATTTGGCTGTCGCCGAAAGTGCAGGCTGATTTACAGAAAATCCCCAGCTTGCGCCAGCAGAACCCGAACCTGAAAGTCTTGCTTTCCGTAGGCGGCTGGGGAGCGCGCGGATTCTCCGGCGCGGCGGCGACGAAGGAAACCCGGGCGGTGTTTATTCAGTCCGCTCAGGCGATTATTGAAAAATACGGTCTCGATGGGATCGATCTGGACTGGGAGTATCCGGTCAACGGCGCGTGGGGGCTGGTCGCCAGCCAACCGGCCGATCGCGATAATTTTACCGCCCTGCTGAAAGAGCTGCGCGCGGCGGTCGGTAATAAAAAACTGGTGACCATCGCCGTAGGCGCCAACGCGGAGAGCCCAAAAAGCTGGGTGGACGTCAAAGCCATTGCGCCATCGCTCGACTACATCAACCTGATGACCTACGACCTGGCCTACGGTACCCAGTACTTCAATTCCAACCTGTATGATTCAACCCGCTGGCCGACGGTCGCAGAAGCGGATAAGTACAGCGCGGACTTTATAGTGAACAACTACCTTGCCGCCGGTCTAAAGGCGAGCCAGATGAACCTGGGGATTGGTTTCTATGGCCGGATACCCAAACGCGCCGTCGAGCCGGGTATTGACTGGAGCAAGCCGGACGCGCAGAAAAACCCGGCCACCCGCCCCTACTTTGCGGCTCAACAGATTGAACTGTTCGAATCGCTGGGCGTCGATCTGACCAAAGATACCTATGTGAAATATAACGATATCGTGGCGAAGTTAATCAACGATCCGCAGAAGCGCTTTACTCAGCATTGGGATGATGAAGCGAAGGTACCGTGGCTGTCGGTGCAGTCCGCCGACGGTCAAGCCCTCTTTGCGCTTTCGTATGAGAACCCGCGCTCGGTGGCCATCAAGGCTGACTACATCAAGAGCAAGGGGCTGGGTGGCGCGATGTTCTGGGAGTACGGCGCCGATGACCAGAATCAGTTAGCGAAACAGCTGGCCGAGTCATTGGGGATCAAACGCTGATCTGCGCGGTGTCAGCGCCAGCACAATAGGTTATGATAACCCCATTCCGCTGCGCCGGCTCCGGCGCAGCTTTTCATTTGCAACAAAAGGCATGGGTATTATGGCTTATATCCCGAAAAACTACGCCCGTCTGGAAGTCGGTTACCGCGAAAAAGCGCTGAAGCTCTTCCCCTGGGTCTGCGGACGCTGCTCGCGAGAGTTTGTCTATTCAAACCTGCGTGAACTGACGGTACACCATATTGACCACGACCACTCCAATAACCCGGAAGATGGTAGCAACTGGGAGATGCTGTGCCTGTACTGTCACGATCATGAACACTCAAAATACACTGAAGCCGATCTGTATGGCTCGACGGTGGTCGCTGGCGAAGATGCGCAGAAAAGCGTCGGCGAAGCGAAATATAACCCCTTCGCCGATCTTAAAGCGATGATGAACAAGAAGTAACGCTGTGATACCTCAAAGCCCGGCGCGCAGTTAGCCGGGCTGACGCAGGCCTTTTCAGCCTCAGGATTTAAAGGTCGCGATAGGCTGCGGCGTAATGCCGAAGTCAACTTTCAGCTGCTGTTTACTCTTCATCACCATCTGCCCGTTGGTATCGATGGTCATATGCTGCGCGTCAACGTTGTATCGCGCCTGCCAGAGCATCACCAGCTGCAGACAGTTCTCTTTCTGTTCGTCAGTCAACGCCACGCCGTCCGGCCATTTACCCAGCTCAACCGCCGTCGCCAGGCGCTGATAAACTTCCGGCGTCATACCGTCAATAATCCGCTCAATTTCCATCTTCCGCCAACCCCGTTTGGAATAATTTGCTGAATCGTTTTTTCAACCCTTAATTTGCTCACCGTTTTCATCATTGGTGAAGCTTAATGAGGCCGAATTAACACAAAAACGCTCTCCGGTAGGCTGTGGACCATCCGGGAATACGTGCCCAAGGTGAGCATCGCAGTTTCCGCAGCGAATTTCCGTGCGCTGCATACCGTGGGAGTAATCATTAAGGTAGCGGATAGCGTCATCGCTGACGGGCTCATAAAAGCTTGGCCAGCCGCAGCCGGAATCATACTTGGTTTGCGAGTGAAACAGCGCGGCATCGCACACCAGGCAGTGGTAGACGCCATCGCGTTTGTTGTGGAGCAACCGCCCGGTGAACGGCGGTTCAGTACCGTGATTCTGCGTCACGTAAAACTGCATCTCGCTCAAATTTTTTTTGAGCTCGTCCGAAGAGGGTTTATTCGACATTGGCTTGCTTCTCGCTGTGAAAGGACAACTTTTCACGTCAATTCTAACAAAATATTAACAATGAAGCGTGCACTTTTGTTCTAAACTTAGGCGACGCCAAAAGGCAGCCACACAATTGTGATGAATATCACATTTTTATCTTCAGTGACCTTTAAAATTCCGGGCGCAGCCCCCATATGGAATTGGGCTCAAAGGGAAAGTGGGATAAATCGACCGCGCAAAGGCATGCTCTGGATTGATTTGTCGCAATGATTGACACGATTCCGCTTGACGCTGCGTAAGGTTTTTGTAATTTTACAGGCAACCTTTTATTCACTAACAAATAGCTGGTGGAATATATGACTATCAAAGTAGGTATCAACGGTTTTGGCCGTATCGGTCGCATTGTTTTCCGTGCTGCTCAGGAACGTTCTGACATCGAGATCGTTGCAATCAACGACCTGTTAGACGCTGACTACATGGCTTACATGCTGAAGTATGACTCCACTCACGGCCGTTTCAACGGTACCGTTGAAGTGAAAGACGGTCATCTGATCGTTAACGGTAAAAAAATCCGTGTTACCGCTGAGCGTGACCCGGCTAACCTGAAGTGGGACGAAGTGGGTGTTGACGTTGTTGCTGAAGCAACCGGTATCTTCCTGACCGACGAAACCGCTCGTAAACACATCACCGCTGGCGCGAAAAAAGTCGTACTGACTGGCCCGTCCAAAGACAACACTCCGATGTTTGTTAAAGGCGCTAACTTTGACAAATACGAAGGCCAGGACATCGTTTCCAACGCATCCTGCACCACCAACTGCCTGGCTCCGCTGGCAAAAGTTATCAACGACAACTTCGGCATCATCGAAGGTCTGATGACTACCGTTCACGCAACCACCGCGACTCAGAAAACCGTTGATGGCCCGTCTCACAAAGACTGGCGCGGCGGCCGCGGCGCAGCTCAGAACATCATCCCGTCCTCTACCGGCGCTGCTAAAGCTGTAGGTAAAGTTCTGCCAGAACTGAATGGCAAACTGACCGGTATGGCGTTCCGCGTTCCGACTCCGAACGTATCCGTTGTTGACCTGACCGTTCGTCTGGAAAAAGCTGCTTCTTATGAAGAAATTAAGAAAGCAATCAAAGCTGCTTCTGAAGGCGCAATGAAAGGCGTTCTGGGCTACACCGAAGACGACGTGGTATCCACCGATTTCAACGGTGAAATCTGCACTTCCGTATTCGACGCCAAAGCGGGTATCGCTCTGAACGACAACTTTGTGAAACTGGTTTCCTGGTACGATAACGAAACTGGTTACTCCAACAAGGTTCTGGACCTGATTGCTCACATCTCCAAATAAGTTGGGATGAGACAGTAATCTGTAAGAGCGACTTCGGTCGCTCTTTTTTTTGTCTGAAGATAAAGGATTGCGTAATGATTAATAAAATTTTTGCCCTCCCGGTTATCGAACAGCTTACCCCTGTACTTTCCCGCCGCCAGCTTGATGACCTGGAGCTGATCGTCGTTGACCATCCGCAGGTGAAAGCGTCCGTGGCTTTCCAGGGCGCTCACCTGCTCTCCTGGAAGCCCGCTGGCGAAGAAGAAGTCCTGTGGCTCAGCGGCAACACCCCATTTAAAAACGGCGTTGCCCTGCGCGGCGGCGTGCCGATTTGCTGGCCGTGGTTTGGTCCTTCTGCTCTGCAGGGTCTGCCCTCCCACGGCTTCGCCCGCAACCTGCCGTGGGCCCTGAAAGGGCACGATGAAGACGACAACGGCGTGGTGCTGACCTTTGCACTGAAAAGCAGCGACGCCACCCGCCAGTACTGGCCGCACGAGTTCACCCTGCTGGCGCGCTTTAAGCTGGGCAAAACCTGCGAAATTGAGCTGGAGGCGCACGGCGAATTTGAAACCACGTCTGCCCTGCATACCTATTTCAACGTCGGCGACATTGCGGCAGTGAAGGTCAGCGGTCTGGGCGACCGTTATATTGATAAAGTGAAAAATGCGGAAGAAGGCGTATTAAGCAACGGCACAGAGACTTTTCCCGACCGTACCGACCGCGTCTATCTGAATGCCGAAACCTGCAGCGTGATTCATGACGATGCGCTGAACCGCAACATCGACGTTACGCATCATCATAACAGCAACGTTGTGGCCTGGAACCCGGGCCCGGCGCTTTCCGTCAGCATGGGCGACATGCCGGATGATGGTTACAAGACCTTCGTTTGTGTAGAAACCTGCTGCGTGACCGAAACGCAGAAGGCCAGCGAAGAGAAACCTTCGCGCCTGACGCAAACCCTCCGCGTGGTGAAACGCTAACGCCAGGAAGCTTGGCCCACGGGTTAACCGCGTGTGCGCCATATCTGCCGGATGACGGCTGAAGCCCCGCGAAGTCGGGGCTTTTCTTAAACGCTTGTTCAGACCATATCCAGTGGCGTTTTTCTGGCCGGCGCCGGGTAGGCGTTATCCAGAAGCGCAAGCTCCTCATCGTTCAGCACAATATCCAGCACCGCGGCATTTTGCCTGACATGCTCAATGCTTGACGCTTTCGGGATCGCTATTACGCCCCGGTGGCTAATCACCCACGCCAGCAGAATCTGCGCCGCGGTTACGCCCCGCTCCTGCGCAATATTTTTCACAACGGTATGATTTAAAAGTCCATTGCGCAGTCGACCGGCCTGAGCCAGCGGACAATATGCCATCACCGGCAGCCGCTGCTGCTGGCACCACGGCAGGAGGTCATATTCAATACCGCGGGAGGCCAGATGGTAGAGCACCTGATTGGTCGCGCACTGTTCGCCGCCGTTCGCCTGCCAGAGTTCCTGCATATCATCGTAATCGAGGTTTGATACGCCCCAGCGACGAATTTTCCCCTGCGCAACGAGCGCGTCCATGCCCGCAACCGTCTCCTGCAATGAATAGTCCCCGCGCCAGTGCAGCAGATAGAGATCCAGATAGTCGGTATTGAGGCGGCGCAGGCTCTCCTCGCAGGCGCTGGCTATTTTGCGACCGCCAGCGTTCCACGGATAGACTTTAGACACCAGCACCACGCGCTCGCGCTGCCCGCGAATGGCCTCGCCGACAACCTCTTCGGCGCCGCCGTCGGCGTACATTTCCGCCGTATCGATCACCGTCAGGCCAAGATCGATGCCCGCGCGTAGTGCAGCAGACTCCTGCGCGCGCAGAGCCGGGTTTTCGCCCATGAACCAGGTCCCCTGCCCTATGAGCGGAACCGCTGAATGCTCGCCAAAACGGATTGTCCTTTCTGCCATGACATGCTCCTGTGTTTGATTGCACCACCGTAATGCAAAACAGGGCTTTACGCCCTGTTTTGATGCACAAATTGCACTGTAATAACGCACTATCAGAAGGAGTAAGTGATCCCGGTTGAAATCAGCCCGCTCCAGGATTTGTCCACCATCGGGCTATCGGTAATTTCGTCAGACAGGCGGGTATAGCGCGCCACGCCGTATACGCTCCAGTCGCCGAGGAAACGATAGTTAGCCGACAGCTCAAGGTACGGGTTCCAGCTGCTGTCCGGATCGTAGCTGCGCATGCCGCTGCGATTCGACTCATGCTTCGAAACACCGTAGTAGTACTCGTTCTGGTTGTCGCTGTTCCACTCCACGCCAATACCCGGCGTAAGCGTCAGGTTGCCGTTGGTATAGCGATACAGCCAGGCCAGATCCCACACGATACCGTTGCTGTTATCGAGGGTGTCCCCCGACAGCGCGGTGCGCAGGAAACCGTACTGCGTATAGTGTTCGTAGGAAAGCCCTGCCATCACCGTGGACTTACGTTTATCCAGACGGCGCATCTGCTCGCTATCGCTGTCGCCTGGCTTAAAGTACATCGGCGACCAGTAGGCGGTCACGGAGAGCTTATCGTTGGTATCATTCCACAGGTAGAGACCACCGCCCAGGCCGCGGAACCAGAAGTTATCGCTCTCGTAATTAATCACCGGCACCGGGTAAACATCAGCATCATATTGCTTGTACGGATGTTCAACGACGCCTACACCCGCCCCTAAAGTGAACTTCCCTTCAGCGTGTACGGCGGATGCTGAAGTCGCAATCAACACACCAAGTGCCAGAAGTTTGATTTTAGTCACGATCCATATTCCTGTTGTCAAATTATTAGCGCAGGCAGTTTAACGTTGTATACGTCATGCCTCAAATTCTTTACCAGTCATTACACTGAATTCACCAGATTCTCATCATCAGATGACCACCCGCTGACAGCTGAATGACAGCGTCATGACGCGGCGAAACCCGAAGTGGGAATGAGACGCTGCTTTTCCGGATGAGTTGTTGATAAGTCATTGAAATTGATTTTCTGCGCCATGCAAGTTTTCCAAATGCATCTACGCTTTAATTTAGAAGAAGTAAATGCGGGGCACGTTATCCCGAGACTTCGCCAACCTGGCATAAGGGTTGCTGGAGATTCAGAGAGCGCTGTGCAGCTTACCTCTTCCGGGAGCTCCCACTATTCATATGAACGGCTCTCAACCTGTGCTAAAAACGAAAGGACGGCATGCCATGAATATATTCGATCACTATCGCCAGCGCTATGAAGCTGCCAAGGACGAAGAGTTCACACTGCAGGAGTTTCTTACCATCTGTCGGCAAGATCGCAGTGCTTATGCTAACGCAGCAGAAAGATTGCTGATGGCCATCGGTGAGCCGGTCATGGTCGATACGGCCCTCGAACCCAGGCTATCCCGTCTCTTTTCAAACCGGGTCGTCGCGCGCTACCCGGCCTTTGAAGAGTTTTACGGTATGGAAGATGCCATCGAGCAAATTGTTTCTTACTTAAAACACGCCGCTCAGGGGCTGGAAGAGAAGAAACAGATTCTGTATCTGCTGGGCCCCGTGGGCGGCGGTAAATCATCGCTTGCCGAACGCCTGAAGTCCTTGATGCAGCGCGTCCCTATCTATGTGCTCAGCGCAAACGGTGAGCGCAGCCCGGTCAACGACCATCCGCTGTGTCTGTTTAACCCGCAGGAGGATGCGCAAATCCTCGAAAAAGAGTACGGCATTCCAAACCGCTATCTGGGGACGATTATGTCGCCGTGGGCGGCCAAGCGTCTGCATGAATTCGGCGGCGACATCACGAAATTCCGCGTGGTGAAAGTGTGGCCGTCAATCCTGGCGCAGATTGCCATCGCCAAAACCGAGCCCGGTGACGAAAACAACCAGGACATCTCGGCGCTGGTCGGTAAAGTCGATATCCGTAAACTGGAACACTACGCGCAGAATGACCCGGACGCCTACGGCTACTCCGGCGCTCTGTGCCGCGCCAACCAGGGGCTGATGGAGTTCGTCGAGATGTTTAAAGCGCCTATCAAGGTGCTGCATCCGCTGCTGACCGCGACGCAGGAAGGTAACTATAACGGTACCGAAGGGATCTCCGCCCTGCCGTTCAACGGGATTATCCTCGCCCACTCCAACGAATCGGAATGGGTGACCTTCCGTAATAACAAAAACAATGAGGCCTTCCTCGACCGCGTGTATATCGTCAAGGTGCCTTATTGCCTGCGTATCTCGGAAGAGATCCGTATCTATGAAAAACTGCTTAACAACAGCGAGCTGACCCATGCGCCGTGTGCGCCGGGCACGCTGGAAACGCTGTCGCGCTTCTCCATTCTGTCGCGCCTGAAAGAGCCGGAAAACTCGAGCATTTATTCAAAAATGCGCGTCTATGACGGCGAAAGCCTGAAAGACACCGACCCGAAAGCGAAATCCTATCAGGAGTATCGCGATTATGCCGGCGTTGATGAAGGGATGAACGGCCTGTCTACCCGCTTCGCGTTCAAAATCCTGTCGCGGGTATTTAACTTTGACCATGCCGAAGTCGCCGCCAACCCGGTGCATCTGTTCTACGTCCTCGAGCAGCAGATCGAGCGCGAGCAGTTCCCGCAGGAGCAGTCCGAGCGTTACCTTGAGTTCCTCAAAGGCTATCTGATCCCGAAATACGCCGAGTTTATCGGGAAAGAGATCCAGACCGCCTACCTTGAGTCCTACTCGGAGTACGGGCAGAACATTTTTGACCGTTATGTCACCTACGCTGACTTCTGGATTCAGGATCAGGAGTATCGCGACCCGGATACCGGCCAGCTGTTTGACCGCGAGTCGCTGAATGCGGAACTGGAGAAAATCGAGAAGCCCGCCGGGATCAGCAACCCGAAAGACTTCCGTAACGAAATAGTCAACTTCGTGCTGCGCGCCAGAGCGCACAACAGCGGGCGTAATCCAAACTGGACCAGCTACGAGAAACTGCGCACGGTTATCGAGAAGAAAATGTTCTCCAATACCGAAGAGCTGTTGCCGGTGATTTCCTTCAACACCAAAACGTCAACCGATGAGCAGAAAAAACACGATGACTTTGTCGACCGCATGATGGAAAAAGGCTATACCCGCAAGCAGGTTCGCCTGCTGTGCGAATGGTATCTGCGGGTACGTAAATCATCCTGATAGACCAGCCCGGCAGGCAGCGGCTGCCGGGCTAATAATAACTGCGAAGACCCAATGACATTCAGCGCCAGGCATATTTCGGCGCCTGAATGGCCGGGGCATAAGTTGGCAAATGCAGTACAGGAGGGCATATGACCTGGTTCATAGACCGACGCCTGAACGGGAAAAATAAAAGCGCCGTCAACCGGCAGCGCTTTCTGCGCCGCTATAAAGCGCAGATAAAACAGTCGATCTCCGAGGCCATAAACAAGCGCTCGGTAACCGATATTCAGAGCGGAGAGTCCGTCTCCATCCCAACGGACGATATTAACGAACCGATGTTTCATCAGGGGCGCGGCGGCCTGCGCAATCGCGTACACCCGGGTAACGATCACTTCGTACAGAATGACCGCATTGAGCGCCCTCAGGGCGGCGGAGGCGGTGGAGGCAGCGGTCAGGGCCAGGCCAGCGCCGACGGAGAAGGTCAGGATGAGTTTGTTTTTCAGATTTCGAAAGACGAATATCTCGATCTGCTCTTTGAAGATCTCGCCCTGCCGAACCTGAAGAAAAACCAGCAGCGTCAGCTGACGGAGTATAAAACCCATCGCGCGGGATATACCGCTAACGGTGTGCCCGCTAACATCAGCGTCGTTCGCTCGCTGCAAAACTCGCTGGCGCGCCGCACGGCGATGACCGCCGGTAAACGCCGGGAACTGCACGCGCTGGAAGAAGACCTGGACACCATTAGCAAAAGCGAACCGGCGCAGCTGCTTGAAGAGGAGCGGCTGCGCAAAGAGATAGCCGAACTGCGGGCGAAAATTGACCGCGTGCCGTTCATTGACACTTTCGATCTGCGTTACAAGAACTACGAAAAACGGCCAGAACCGTCAAGTCAGGCCGTGATGTTCTGCCTGATGGACGTTTCCGGCTCCATGGACCAGGCGACAAAGGACATGGCAAAACGCTTTTACATCCTGCTGTATCTGTTCCTCAGCCGGACCTATAAAAACGTTGATGTGGTTTATATCCGCCACCATACGCAGGCGAAAGAGGTCGACGAGCACGAATTCTTCTATTCGCAGGAAACCGGCGGCACCATTGTCTCCAGCGCCCTGAAGCTGATGGATGAAGTGGTCAAAGAGCGCTATGACCCGGCGCAGTGGAATATCTACGCCGCGCAGGCTTCGGATGGCGATAACTGGGCGGACGATTCACCGCTGTGTCACGAACTGCTGGCGAAGAAAATCCTGCCCGTGGTGCGCTACTATAGCTATATCGAGATAACCCGGCGCGCGCACCAGACGCTGTGGCGGGAATATGAACACCTGCAGTCAACCTTCGAAAACTTTGCTATGCAGCATATTCGCGACCCGGAAGATATTTATCCGGTTTTCCGTGAACTGTTTCATAAGCAGACCTCAAAAGCGGACGGTTAAGCCTTTCCGGACAGCCAGCACAGACGCTGGCTGTTTTTTTACCCCGCCTTACCCGGCTCGCGCCTGTTGCAGAGTGACGGGATCAATCTCCGCCATTATCAGGTCGGGCAAGCTCTCCAGCTGGTATACCTTGCCGCATTTAACGATAATCTGCCGCGCGTTGTCGTACCCCGGCGCCCAGAGTCGATTATTCATCCGCACATCTTTGTAGACCGCGATAAGCGGTTTTTTCCACGCCGCCGCCATATGGACCACCGAGGTATCCGGCGAGATAACTAAGTCGGCCTCGGCGATAAGCGCCATGCAGTGGTGCAGCGTTTTGAACGGATTCACGCAGACCTTCTCCGGCAGGGGAATCCGGATTTCATTGCGATGATCGAGCAATATGATATTGACGTCCGGATAATCCTCGCACAGCCTGGCGATAAGCGTTGCCAGCTGCGCCTGCGACATACTGCGGTCCTGATGCCCGGCAAAAATATTAATCACCACGTTACGCCCGTTGAGCGCCGCCAGATAATCACGAACCTGCTGGCTGATATCCTGCGGAATATGCAGATCATAAGATTGCAGAGATTTTTTATCCAGCTGGAGATAATCAGCGATGAAAGAAAAGGTCTTACTGACGTGCCAGTTTTCACAGTCAAAATCAAAAGACTTGCTGTAGTGTTTAATAGAAGGCCACTTATTGAAACCCAGTACCGCTCTGGGCTTTATCTGTCGTAACAGCAGCATCCTGTGTACCGGAATATCAAACAACGACGGGTCGATTACAATATCGTACTTATTATTCGCAAGCTCAGTAATAACTGACTGAGGAACGTTATGGGTAAATTTGTGCAAATAATCCGCCGAGTCGACATTCTCGGCCTCATAGATATGGCGAATGCGAGGATTATACCGCATGACCTGACTATTGGATTTGGTCAACAGAAAGTCAACGGTCATTCCCGCCTCGTGAAGGCATTTAACCAGCGCTGAATCAACAACTACATCGCCGATCGCACCTTCATTACGCATTAACAGCACCGTTTTCGCGGAGGTTAAATCAGCTTCGCGGCGCGCGCGACTATCCCAGAACGCTTTAGCGATATAGACTCGCAAATCATTGCGTATTTTCTTAAAAAAATAATTTCGACGCCTGTTTAGCGCCCTTATTTTTTTAAACTTTCGAGGGGATCCCTGCACCGCTGCGTTTTCCATCATCATAACCTCATTGCCGCTTTCAATAGTACTGCCTGTAACCCTGCTAAGGACTGGTAAAAATAAGAAAAGTTCGCTTGATAATTAACATTATTTCATTTTTATCTGCACCAGGATAGCCATAGCAGCGTCATTGCAGCAGATTTCATTGAGGATAAAATGAGTGAAAAATGGATTTTGCAGGATATTTACGACAGCAATATTCATTAGCGCCCTCATATTTAATAAACTATTTATTTCCATTGCCGCGCGATGCTGACCGAGTCCGGCACTGGATAGATAAACAGTCTGTCTGCCACCGAACGTGGCGTCCCTGCGCCGCACATGGTAGAATTGTCTTAATTGTGCTGGCGAAATTATCATCATGAAATTACAGAATAAATTACTCCGTCATTTCATTTCTGCGGGGGTGGTTGTCCTGACATCTTCATTTCTGGTGTATGAATTAGTCGCCAGCCATCGGGATATGTCGGAATACATGCGCTACATCGTCGAGAAGGGCGAATCCGCCTTTCTGTACGATAAATATCAAAATCAGCTGGTTATCTCCCAGGTCTCGCGAAAGCTGGATACGCATCCCGCGGCCGAAAAGGCCCGACAGGCCTGCGCTGGCGTGCAGACCAATGGCAACGTATACGGGCTCAATATCGCCGGGCATACCTTCCCCGGGCTTCACGGTACGCTCAGCACCACCCAGCCTTCGTGCGAGCCGTGGATTAACGATCTCCCGGCGCTGCAGGCTTTTGATGCCGCGATAGCCCAAAGCGATATTATCGCCGCACTGAATTCGGCAACGTTCAAATCAGATAAACGCTTCCGCTATTACCTCGATTTAGACAATAAATACGCGTATTTCTATTCGCCGATTGAGATAGATAGCAGCCCCGTTGATAACTGGAACTTTCTTCACGACAGTAAACTGGGCATCACTCAGTTCAGTCTTAACGGTTTACTTCGCGGGCGTACGCTAATTTCCAGCATCTATGCTGACGCGCTAACCGGACAGAATATTTTGTCGTTCTTAACCCCGGTCTATTATCGGGATCGGCTGAAGGGTATTGTGATGGTAGACGTCACTCGTCACGATATTGAGAAGCTGCTCTATACCACCGACCGCCCCCTGGTCTGGCGCTATCTCGACATCACCTTAACGGACTCGGACTCAACGTCTGAAATCCGCGTTCACCGCAGCAAGACGCATTTTTTCAGCTACGCCCACCATAGCCAGCAGGTCGCAGAAAACCTGCACATTTCGCTATCGCTGGATATGTCCTATTTTCTGCTGAGCTCCTGGAAGCTATTTTTGTTTTACCTGATATCTACCGGCGTTCTGCTGCACCTGGTACGCATGCACTTTCGCCTGTATACCGACGTTTTTAAAGAAAACATTAGTGATTCCTTAACCGGTCTGTACAACCGAAAAATTCTCTCCTCGCTGCTGGAATCGCGTATGCAAAAGCTCACCGAGCAAGGTGTAAATATCGTGTTTATGGCGCTGGACTGCGACCGGCTAAAATACCTTAATGACACCTGGGGGCACGATGAAGGCGACCGCGCCATCGTGCTGCTCGCCCAGTCCATTTCCGCCGCCATACGTAAAAGCGATTACGGTATCCGGCTGGGCGGCGATGAGTTCTTCCTGATACTGATCGATTATGAGGAACAGGAGGCGAAAAATATACCCGAGCGCATTCGCCAGCACCTGAAGGAAATTGACATTAACCAGCGCGTTAATTTTTCATGGGGGGCCTGCAGCATGGCGCCGGGGGACAGCCTGGCCGACGTCATGAAAATCGCGGATGCCCGGCTGTACGAAAATAAAAAGCAAAAAAAACACGCTTACCCGGGGCGAGAGGATTAATCTTGAGGTTTTATTTTTAAGGAAAAAAACGACATGAACGCGCCAGTAAAAGTGAGTATTCATCAGCAGCTGTTGGCGCTGCTTAACCGCGACCACGCCCGTTACCGGGTCGTGGAACATGAAGCCGTCGGAAAGTGTGAAGCCGTGTCGAAGATCCGCGGCACCGCGCTGGGTCAGGGAGCGAAAGCGCTGGTATGTAAAATTAAAGGACATGGGGTTAATCAGCACGTTCTGGCTATCCTTGCCGCCGATCTGCAGGCGGATTTAGCCCGTCTGGCCGAATACGTCGGCGGCAGCAAAGCCTCTCTGGCCAGTCCGGCGGAAGTTGACGCCCTGACCGCCTGCGTCTTTGGCGCCATTCCCCCTTTCAGCTTCCACCCCTCTTTACGCCTGGTCGCCGACCCGCTGCTGTTTGAGCGCTTCCCGGAAATCGCCTTCAACGCCGGGCAGCTTGATAAGTCCATCATCCTTGATACCGCCGACTATCTGCGTATTGCCCGTCCGGAACTGATCGCGTTTCATCGCGAAGCCTGATTGTTCCCTCTCCTGCGCCAGGGCGCGGATTGTGCCGCGGGTGAAAATCGATCGTGCAGATGCCTCAAATCGCGAGTCTGCGATAAAAAACCTGTTTACTTACGCGATTATGCGTAGAGTAAACGGGCTGTTCTTTTTTATATTCTGGCAAGGACCTCTGCACATGCTCGACACCACCCTGTTAATACTGCTGGGCCTGGCGGCGCTCGGCTTTATTAGCCATAACACCACCGTAGCTATTTCAATCCTGGTATTAATTATCGTCCGCGTCACCCCGCTCAACGCCTTCTTTCCGTGGATTGAAAAGCAAGGGCTGACCATCGGTATTATTATTCTCACCATCGGCGTGATGGCGCCCATTGCCAGCGGCACGCTACCGCCCTCTACGCTGCTGCACTCCTTCGTGAACTGGAAATCGTTGCTGGCGATTGCCGTGGGGGTTTTTGTTTCCTGGCTCGGCGGGCGCGGCGTGGCGCTGATGGGCTCGCAGCCGCAGCTGGTAGCCGGACTGCTGGTCGGCACCGTGCTCGGGGTCGCCCTCTTCCGCGGCGTCCCGGTCGGCCCGCTGATCGCCGCCGGGATCATTTCGCTGTTTATTGGGAAGTCGTAGCCAGGCTGGCAAGATAGCGCCCCGGGGTTTGCCCGAGGCCCTTTTTAAACATGGTAATAAAGGCGGTGGTCGAGTCATAGCCCAGGCTCTGCGCCGTCTGCTGTACCGTCTGCCCGCGGATCAGCATCTGCAGGGAGAGGATCAGCTGCAGCTGATGTCGCCAGCGGCGAAAGCTTAAGCCCGTCTCACGCACCACCAGCCGCGCCAGATTGCGTTCGCTCATGGCAAACTCCGCCGCCCACTGCGCCAGCGTTTGCCAGCGGGCCGGGTCGACGGCCATCATGTCCACCATCTGACGAATTTTTGGATGCCCGGAGACCGGGAGCTGCAGGTGCTCCTGCGGCTGCTGCGGGAGTTCATCGAACAGCACCTGCACCAGGCGGTTCATTGCCGGTTTAGCGAGTTCGGCCCTGCCGCGCTCGGCCATAACGAGGATAAGCTCGCGCACCAGCGGCGAAATCTTTAGCGTGCAGCAGAAATCCGGCATCGGCGCCGCGTGGGGTTCAATAAATAAAAAGCAGACCTGCGCCTCCGGCGTCGCGCGATTGCTGTGCGGCACCTGTCCCGGTACCCACACCGCGTACTGCGGAGGCACCATCCACATCGCGTTCTCCACTTCGCAGGTCAGCGCACCGTGCAGCGCCAGGATGAGCTGACCTTTACGGTGCTGATGGCGCGGAATGTACTGCTCGTCCGCGACCACCTGAATACGAAAAGCCGCCGCCGCTTCGTGGCCGCTGTCCGGGTCGTAGCCGTCCAGGCCGAGTCCGATCATGATATTGTCCGATTTTAGCGATAATCTGTCATTTTAGCTTGATTTAAACAGGCGGCAAACAGGCTATGGTAAGCGCCACGTATTCTTGTTTGAGATAGCCATGAATTCTGTTTCACCTTCTGCCGGCCGCCGTAATCTGCTATTGATTGCCGGTATTCTGCTTATCGCCACCACCTTGCGGGTCACCTTTACCGGCGCCGCGCCGCTGCTTGATGCCATTCGCAGCGAATATGGCCTTACCACCGCGCAAACCGGTCTGTTAACCACCCTGCCGCTGCTGGCCTTTGGCCTGGTCTCGCCGCTGGCGGCAGGTGTCGCCCGCCGATTCGGCATTGAACGTAGCCTGCTGCTGGCGATGATCCTGATTTGCCTCGGCGTGGGTCTGCGCTCCCTGCCCTTCGTCTCGCTGCTGTTTATCGGAACCGCGATTATCGGCTGCGGCATCGCCCTGGGCAACGTTCTGCTGCCCGGACTGATCAAACGTGACTTCTCGCAGCACGTCGCCAAAATGACCGGCGCTTACTCTCTCACCATGGGGGGCGCGGCGGCGCTGGGTTCGGCAATGGTCGTTCCGCTGGCGCTCGCCGGACTGGGCTGGCGCGGCGCGCTGTTGATGCTGATGGCATTTCCGCTGCTGGCGCTGTTTATCTGGCTACCGCAGGCGCGCAGGCAAGTCACCGCGCCGCTGACGGGGTCGGGCGCCATCCACAACCGCGGGATCTGGCGCTCGGCGCTGGCCTGGCAGGTGACGCTGTTTCTCGGGATTAACTCGCTGGTCTACTACGTCATCATCGGCTGGCTGCCCGCCATTTTGCAAAGCATAGGCTACAGCGAAGCGCAGGCGGGCTCCCTGCACGGGCTGCTCCAGTTGGCCACCGCGGCGCCGGGGCTGGCGATCCCGTTAATACTGCATCGGCTGAAAGATCAGCGCGGCATTGCGGTGCTGGTCGCCCTGATGTGCGCAGTCAGCGCGCTCGGTTTATGGTTTTTACCCGCTCAGGCGGTGCTGTGGACGCTTATCTTTGGCTTCGGTTCCGGCGCGACCATGATTCTGGGATTGACCTTTATCGGGCTGCGCGCCAGCTCGGCGCACCAGGCCGCCGCGCTGTCGGGAATGGCGCAGGCGGTGGGCTATCTGCTGGCCGCCTGCGGACCGCCGGTGATGGGAAAAATTCATGATGCCAACGGCGACTGGCATATCCCGCTGATCGCCGTGGCGCTGATTTCCGTTGCGATGGCGATATTTGGCGCGCTGGCCGGTCGCGATCGGGAGATCAACGGCTAGCGATATCAACGCCCGGCAACCGCCGCCGGGCGTTCGCTCACTGACTTGCCGCGCGTAAAAACGCGTGAACCAGCGGCGCAGGCCTGCCTTCCAGCGCATTGCGCTCGTGCTGAAATAGCGTGGCGACAAAGAACGGATGCGTCACCATTTCTACCGCCCGAATCTCACCGTCATCATCCCAGCCCGTAACCCGCAGGTCGCCCTGCTCCAGCTCGCGGGCAAAATCGGCGGCAATCCCGTAGCTGCAGTGGTAACCCTCTTCAATACTGTCGCGGCCATAGGCGCGAGAGATCAGCGTATTGGCCCGCAGTTCAATGTTGTCCGACTTTTCTACCAGCGAGCAGCTAAGCGGCGCGATAACCATCCGGCCTTCGGTATCGGTTTCCGCATGTGCGGCATCCCGCCAGCCCATAACGTTGCGCGCGTATTCGATAATCGCGTGCTGGAATCCTCCGCAGGTGCCAAGGAATGGAATGCTGTTTTCCCGCGCGTGGCGTATAGCGATAAACGCGCCTTCGGCGTTTTTATAGGGGCTGGCGGGAACCACCCAGATAGCATCGTAATCAGCGAGATCGTCAGCGGACTTTATTTCGCTGGTAGCCAGCCAGTCATAACGCAGCGGCAGCTCCAGTACGGCGGCGGCATCATCAATCGCCAGGGGAATCGCTTTATGGGCAACTACATCAGGGTTGTAATCACCAACCAGGGCAATACGCAGGAGGGAGTTCATAGCAGGATCCTTATGTCAGAGCGAATATCAGGCAACACAAGGAGCCTCAGGTTAGCGATCTCAACGGCAGAACACAATCCTTATTTTGTCTGCTTCTGAACGCGGGTAATTTAGTCTGACTGGCGCTATGGTATAGGGCAGACAAATCGCTATGGATGCATGATGAAGGACAAAATTTTGGTTAGCGCCTGCCTGATGGGCTTTCAGGTTCGCTATAACGGTAGCCATAAAGCCCGGCTGGCTAACGCGCTGTCTCGCTGGCAGAGCGAGGGGCGGCTGGTCACCCACTGCCCGGAGCTGGCTGCCGGATTGCCCATCCCCAGGCTACCGGCGGAAATCCTTGGCGCGCAGGGAGCGGATGTCATGCAAAACCGTGCGAAAATTGTTGAAAGTGACGGCCAGGACGTCACTGCGCGCTATCAGCTGGCCGCCTGGCTGGCGCTAAAAGCAGCGCAGGAGGAAGGCTGTACCGCAGCATTGCTCACCGACGGCAGCCCAACCTGCGGCAGTCAGTTTATCTATGATGGTACCTTTAACGGACAGCGCAAACCCGGTGCCGGCGTTGCCGCCGCCCTGCTTCGCGAATACGGGATAACGGTATTTTCCGAGCAGCAGTTGCCGCAGCTGCTTGCCTGGATGGAACAGAGGGAGAGTGAAGATGATTCAATGTAAACGGGTTTATGACCCGCAGGAAGCGAGCGACGGCTACCGGATACTGGTAGACCGCCTGTGGCCGCGCGGAATAAAAAAAGAGGCGCTGAATTACGATGAGTGGTGCAAAATCCTGGCGCCATCGACTGATTTGCGTAAGGCTTTTCACGGCGAGACGCTTGATTTTGCCCACTTTAGCCAGCGCTATCGCCAGGAGCTGGAAGCCCACCGCGATGAAGGCGAGCGCCTGGCCGCGCTTGCCAGGCAGCAGCCGCTGACGCTGCTCTACGCGGCGAAAAACACCCGGCAAAACCATGCCCAGGTGCTGGCTGACTGGCTGAAAGCGCTATGACTTAGCCGGATGATCGCGGCGCCAGAGCGCCCATTCATCTAACGTTTCACCACTGGGTAACTTGCACTCGGTGCGCACGCCCTGCGGGCTTTGAACAGGAACCTGTTTCCCTCCCAGCTGCTGGCAGTATACCGAAGCCGGGTTAGCCATCCCTATCGGGTGTGCTTGCTGCGTCGGCTGACTCTGCGCGCATCCGGCAAGCGCCAGAGGCAGCATGACTATCATCCCCTTCATTTCCCCTCCTTAATCGTTTAAAACGGTCTTTCACCCTGAATCTCCACGGTTTCTCCATTTTAGCTGCACTTTTGCATCGTAGAGTAGCCCTGTTCTCGAATTGACCAGAGAACAGATCATTCCATAATCAATGAGTTTTCCCCGTCGCCCCCGACGGGGCTTTTTTTCCCGCCGCGGATGCAGGTATTCTCCCCCCAGATGTGTTAAATTTTGTGTATCTCTGTTAATTCTGCGCTGATTGTTTTTTAGCATCATTTGCTGGTAGTGACGATTAGCATTCGGGAGCCGTATTTCTCATGTCCGATTTTATTCTCGCTCGCGTGTCGCAAACGCTCGCTAATGAACACTCCCTCGAAACCCTGGTGCGACAGCTGCTTGAGATGCTGGAGCTGGTTACCCGAATGGAATCTACCTACCTGACTCGTATCGACTTCGACGCGCAGCGCCAGCATATTATGTACGCGCACAACAGCAGCGAAATGCAGATCCCCGAAGGGTTCTCCGTCCCGTGGAACGACTCGCTGTGCAAACGCGCGCTGGACGACCGCTGCATTTTTAGCAACGATGTCGCCGAGCGCTGGCGTTCGTGTCTCGCCGCCCAGGATTTGGGGATCGCCACCTTTTTCAGCATTCCCGTGCGCCTGACCGACGGCTCATTATTCGGCACGCTGTGCGCCACCAGCCGGGCAAGACAGCCCTATAACATTGAGGGTGAGCAGGTGATGAATCTGTTTGCCAACCTCATCTCCCATTACGTTGAGAAAGAGACGCTGGTACAGCAGCTTCGGGCGGCTAACGTCGCGCTGGAGATGCATTCGTATACCGACGAGCTTACGGGTTTGCCGAATCGCCGCTCGCTGTTTAAGCATCTTTCCGCGCAGTTTTCGCAGGCCCGGGAACAGCAGCGCAGCGTGCTGCTGATTTTTATCGATCTCGATGATTTCAAAGCAATCAACGATCGATTCGGCCATCCGTGCGGCGACAGCTTTTTGATTCAGATCGGAGAACGCCTGGCCGCCCGCGTGCGCAGCGGCGATATTGTAGGCCGTCTCGGCGGCGATGAGTTTTTAATTGTCGGTACGGGTCCCGATTCAGCCGACCAGCAGGAGTATATCGCCGCGTTACGTCAAGCGCTGGCGGGGATCTATTTCCTTGGCGAACACCGGATTAACTACCCCGGCGCCAGCTTTGGGGTGATTGAAGCCGACCCCTGGCAGATCGACGTTGAACTGGCGCTGCGCGCCGCCGATGAGGCGATGTATCAGGATAAGCAGTCTCGCCGTCAGGGACGTTTTTTTCATATTGACTAATCTACGGTGAAATCCCGTATCATAGTCGACACGACTCGCACTTACAGGGGCTCAATAATGAGACTGGGTATTCTATTTCCGGTGGCTATTTTTATCGTCGCCGTGGTTTTTCTGGGCTGGTTTTTTGTCGGCGGCTATGCGGCACCAGGCGGAGCGTAATGAAAAAAAGCACCATAATTATGCTTATTGTCGCCATCGTCGCCGTGGCAGGTACGCAATTGGGCTGGTGGTAAATCCAGGATTATTCGCGCGTCTTTCCGGCAAGGATTGCAGAATTATCTCATCTACTCAATAAGTTAAAAGCATACACTCACCTCATCAGCCGATGGCGCATGCCCGTTTTTGCGCACGGATTTAACTGGAGAAGTGAGAAATGAAAAAACCGATCGTGTTGCCGTTGATTCTCGCGCTTTGCACGCTGTTATCGGGATGTATTGTCGACCCAGGCTATCACCATCAACACCGCCACCATCATCATGACGACAGAGACTGGCGATAGCCGTGGAAACATAATAAGGCGAACTTCGGTTCGCCTTATTGCATGAAATTAGTCCCGGCGGTCGGAACCTAAAAAGAGGAAACCCAGCGGGATGGAAAACAGCAGCGTAAACACAATGCTGTAAACCGTGACCATCGCCCCCTGCAGGAAGAACATTGACGTCGTCCATTCTGAATACGGCATATTGTATTCACTCACCACGCCGCCAAAGGTGGCGCGCCCAACCACGATAAGCGCGATGGCAAAGATCGCCGCGATCGACAAAAAGAACTTCTTGCTGTTTTTATTGCTGGTGAGTTTCTGCAGAATCATCCGGGTTCCCTTTTTTCTGAGCGATAATCGGCTGTATATGTAACACCAATGCAATCAAAATTGAAGGGATTTTGTTACGAGGCAGTGACAGTCACTATAGGGCCGGTCCCGCGTACCGGCCCCCAACGATTACGACTGGAGCGTCGCCAGACGGGCGGCAAAACCGACAAACACAAGGCCTATCAGACTGTTGCCGATTTTCGCCAGCTTCTTTTTCGTCTTCACGTAACGCGTGACGAAAGAGCCGGAGAGGATCAAAAAGCTCATATAGATGAAGCTGATTATCTCCAGGGTCAGCGCCAGAATAAAGAACGCCAGCCCGGGCGTTTTGGCGCCGACGTCAATAAACTGCACGAAGAATGAGACATAAAAAAGAATCGCTTTTGGATTCGTCAGGCTAAGGGTCAGCGAACGTTTGAGAATCGCGCTGCCCGGCTCGGAATCAGCAGACGAATGACCATCACGCTGGGTTAACACCGCGTAGAGCATCTTGCCGCCCATCCACAGCAGATAAATCGCCCCCAGGTAACGCACGATATTGAACAGCACCGGCGTAGTCTTGATGAGCGTCGCGACGCCGGCAAAAGCCAGAAACATCAGCACCGCATCGCCAATAAACACGCCTGCCGCCGCCAGATACCCTTTCTTAACGCCGTGGGCGATGCCGGTCTTGAGGACAAAAAAGGTATTCGGGCCGGGAACCAGGATGATAAAGATAGCGCCGACCAGATAGGTCAGGTAATTCAATACACCAAACTCAGCGAACACAACGCACTCCTTCGCTTACAACAAAAAATATGATCCCGCGCACGTTAACGCAACCGGGACCATTTTGAAAGCGCCGCGAGTGCGGAGAGCTTAATAGAGCGAAGTTTCGCCAAGCGGACGGGTTTTAAAGCGGCGGTGAACCCACAGGTATTGCTCCGGCGCGCGCAGGATCTCTTTCTCTATAACCTTGTTGATATAGCTTGCCGCATCCTGTTTATCTTCGCCAGGATAGTCGCTCATGACGTCGCTGATGTGCAGGCTATAACCTCTGCGGTCCGCTTTACGCACCATGCTGATGGTGAGCATTTTCGCGCCCGACAAACGAGAGAGTACGTAGGTACCGTTGGTCGTTGCTGCCTGCTGTACCGAGAAGAACGGAGCAAATACGCTCCCCTTCGGGCCGTAGTCCTGATCCGGCGCAAACCACACCGCTTCACCCGACTTTAAGGCATGTACCAGACCGGATAAATTACGACGGTCAATCATCGCCTTGTTCGAGCGCAAACGACCGCGCGTCTGCACCCACTCCATCAATGGGCTATTGTGCGGACGGTAGGTCGCCATCATCGGACGACACAGCCCCATCGTACGGCCACCCAGTTCAAGCGACATAAAGTGGACGCCAACGACCATCACGCCTTTTTGCTCGCTCAGGGCATTATTGAGATTGACCATGCCTTCCACGTCAAACCATTTCTTAACGCGCTCATCGCTCCAGAACCATGCCATCCCCGTTTCAATCAGACCCATCCCTAGCGACATGAAGTTCTGCTCGATAAGCTTTTCGCGCGCCGCGGGCGACATGGTGGGAAAGCAAAGTTCGAGATTGCGTCTGGCGATATGCTCACGGCGTTTCAGGAAGCGCCGGGATGCGCGACCGGCGCTGGTACCGATAAGATGCAAGACGGGATAAGGAAGCTGGACGATGAGCCAGAGCACGCTCAGGCCAAACCAGGTCCCCCAATTACGGGGATGAAGAAGTTTTTTATTAAAAGCGCAAGACATGTTTTTTCCTGTAAACATTAGAACATGAGGTAACGCTTAAGGAAAAAACGAGTCCCTTCATCTGTCATTAGGCGGTACGTGTAGCAGTTCAGACAATAATAATCCTGGTAAATTCACTCCGGCAAGTAAAAAAAGAGGTCAACAGAAAAAAACACAATACCAGCACACCTGTAACAAAATGTAAATAAAAAAGTGAATAATAAACCTCAAATATCCACCACAAGAATGATTAACGCGCTAATCATTCAACATAAAGTATGCGTCTTTTCCAACCAGAACGTCGCTGTGGTAACCCGCAGGCCGCAGCTGAAGCCGCGTCGAGGTACGGCTGCATCCGGATGAGATCGGGATAGCCTCTGCTTTCTGTTATCCTTTTCACAACGTTTGCAGACAGGCTATTCCTTTATCTTCCATAAGCCTCACTGACATAAAATAGAAATATTAAAAATGAGTGTCAGCGAAATGACTAAAATAAGAATCAGCTTATTTTACTTTCCTGACAATAATTAATATTTATCGACAATTATCCATATCGCCGGTGGGTTATTTCAGACTTTTTACCTCCGTTGCTTTAACAGAACAGCAGGCAATAAAGTTCAAATGCCTTTTATGACGTTGAAAAAAACGCAACATAGATAAAAATCTCGGACGATTCTCGCGCTTCAACAAGCCATTGCCGACAATTTTTAGCGCCTGTTTAAAACCTTCATCTTTCATCAACCCTCGCGGCGACATCAGCGACATCGGTCCATGATGAATGCTTACGGCATCAAAGCCGGTCCGTTGGAAAAGCGTCTGCCAGGCGGCGGCGCTCAGCGGGCTGACGTGGGATTTCACCACCCCCTGCAGCTGCCGCCGGGCGTCCTCTCCCAGCGCATCCTGCGTATACATGATATCGTGCGTCAGCAAACGACCGCCGGGCTTAAGAACGCGAAAATATTCCGCCACCAGTTTCTCTTTGGCTTTATCCGCATACATGGTGAGCATCGCTTCATTTATCACCATATCAAACGTTGCATCGGCAAATGGCAGCCGAGCGGCATTCGCCTCCATCACTATCACCCGATGATCCACACCTTCGCGAACGATATTTCGCCGGGCTTTCGCCAGCGCGTCTTTATCCATATCGATGGCGTAAACGCTGCAGTGAAAACGCTGCGCCAGCTCAATAGAGGTTGTCCCCATATTACAGGCTACCTCCAGAACTTTACTGTCGGCGGTAAAACCCGCCTGCTGAAATAGCCACTCTGTGGCTTCAATGCCGCCGGGGCGTAAGCGGGTTTTCCCCAGGCTTGCCAAAAACGTATGTCCGGCTTTTTCGCTTGCGTTCATTTGTCTCTCCTCACTCCCTATAAGATGCATTATAAATACAACATTAAGGTTAAGGAGGGAATAATGATAATGAATTTTATTTTCATTAAGAAGAAAGGGAAAGAAATGATGCAATGAGGGGAAAAATCTATTCAATATTTAACAATCACTTACCGTTACTATGGGGCTGTATGGCCCTTATCCCTGCCGCGCTTTATTGAAATGATAACCATTCTCATATTAACATATGCCGTATTGATTAACTCTCCTGAACCTGGCTATGTCACCTTCTTCCGCCATCGCCTCTCCGCTGACGCTTGCCTCGCTCTATAGCGACCATCATGGCTGGCTGAAAAAATGGCTTACCCATAAGCTGCAATCCGCTTATGACGCCGACGACGTAGCGCAGGACACCTTTGTCCGAATTATGGCCGGCGAGTCGCTGTTGACGATTCGCGATCCAAAATCTTTTCTCTGCACGATTGCCAAACGGGTGATGATCGACCTGTTCCGCCGCAACGCCCTGGAGCGCGCCTGGCTCGACATGCTCTCTCAGCTACCGCCAGAGCTCTCTCCCTCACCGGAGCTACGGCAGAGCCAGCTCGAACTGTTACAGCAGATTGATGCCATGCTGGACGGGCTTAACGCAAAAGCCCGGGAAGCGTTTTTGCTCTCGCAGCTTGAAGGGCTGACCTACGCCGATATCGCCAGTCGCCTGGCGGTTTCCGTCAGTTCGGTTAAGAAATATATCGCGAAAGCCACCGAGCACTGCCTGCTGTTCCGTCTGGAGAATGGCCTGTGAAACCGATGCTAAGCGAATCCCGTCGTCAGGCGCTGCGTTCCGCCTCGCACTGGTACGCGGTCCTCAGCGATGGGCGCGTCAGTCCGCAGCAGGAGGCCCGCTGGCAGCAGTGGTATGAGCAAAACAACGAAAATCAGTGGGCGTGGCAGCAGGTAGAAAACCTGCGTCAGCAGATGGGGCAACTGCCGGGCGGGCTGGCCAGCCGTGCTCTTCACGATAGCCGTCTGGCGCGTCGCCACGTGCTGAAAGGGCTGATGCTTTTGCTGGCGGCCGGAGGCAGCTGGCGGCTCTGGGAGTCCGAGCTGGCGGAGGGCCTCCGCGCCGACTACCGGACGGCGAAAGGGATACCGCGCCCGCAGCGGCTTGCCGACGGTTCGCTGCTGACGCTGAATAGCGAAAGTGCCGCCGACGTCCGTTTTGACGCGCGGCAGCGCATGGTTCATTTACGCTACGGCGAAATCGCCATCAGGACCGCTCACGACAGCCGGCAGCGGCCTTTCCGGGTCCAAACGCGGGAAGGCACTCTCACCGCGCTCGGGACCGAATTCACCGTCCGTCAGTTTGCCGGCGGCACCCGGCTGGCGGTACAGCAGCATGCCGTAGAAGTGGTTTTACCGTCCGGCAGCGCCCAACGCGTTAACGCCGGGGAAAGCCTGTGGTTTACCCGCGATCGCTTCGCCGCCCTGGTTAAGCTCAACGGCGACGAGGATAGCTGGATCCGGGGCGTGCTGACCTTCCGCGACGCCCCGCTGAGCGAAGTGGTCGAAACCCTCGCCCGCTATCGCTCCGGGGTGCTGCGCTGCGATCCCGCCGTGGCCGATTTACGCCTGAGCGGCACCTTTCCGCTGGGCGATCCTGATGCCATTCTGCAGGTTATCGCGCAAACGCTGCCGATTACATTGCGGTCTGTCACCCGCTACTGGGTCACGCTCGTTCCGGCCTGAGAAAAAAAATCGAAAAAATTCTCATTCTCTATTGTCCCTTTTCCCCTGCTCGTTCGACTTATCTGATGAATATAACCAAAAACGATGGTGGAGAAGAGATGACGCCTTTACGCGTTTTACGCAAACCGATGCCTCTGGTGATGGCAATCCGTTTAAGCCTGCTGCCGCTAGCGGGGCTGGCCGCCGCGCCGGTATTCGCCGCCGCGCAGTATGATATTACCGCCGGGGAGTTAGACCACGCCCTGAACCAATATGCCGCCCGCAGCGGTATCACGCTTTCCGCCGACGCCAGCCTGACGCGCGGCAAGCATAGCCCGGGCCTGCACGGCAGCTTTGAAACCGAAGAGGGTTTACGCAGGCTGCTGAACGGCAGCGGATTACGGCTCAAGCCGCTGGGCAAGAACGTCTGGACCCTGGAGCTGGATCCCGCGCCCGTCACTGCAGAATCCACCCTCACCGTCGTCGGGGACTGGCTTGGCGACGCGCGCGAAAATGATGTCTTTGAGCACGCCGGCGCCCGCGACGTGATCCGTCGGGAGGATTTCGCCAAAACCGGCGCCGCCACGATGCGCGAAGTGCTGAACCGGATCCCCGGCGTCAACGCGCCGGAAAATACCGGCACCGGCAGTCACGACCTGGCGATGAACTTCGGTATTCGTGGCCTCAACCCGCGGCTTGCCAGCCGTTCCACGGTGCTGATGGACGGTATCCCGGTTCCCTTTGCCCCCTACGGCCAGCCGCAGCTTTCGCTGGCGCCGGTCTCGCTCGGCAATATGGACGCCATCGATGTCGTGCGCGGCGGCGGCGCGGTGCGCTACGGGCCGCAGAGCGTCGGCGGCGTGGTGAACTTCGTCACCCGCGCCATCCCCGAGGATTTTGGCATTCAGGGCGGCATTGAAGGGCAGCTCAGCCCCACCTCTTCGCAAAACAACCCGAAAGAGACGCATAACCTCGCGATCGGCGGCACGGCGGACAACGGTTTCGGATCCGCCCTGCTTTACTCCGGCACCCGGGGCAGCGACTGGCGCGAACACAGCGCCACGCGGATTGATGATGTGATGCTGAAAAGCAAATACGCGCCCAACGAAGTCCATACCTTTAACAGCCTGCTGCAATACTATGACGGCGAAGCCGATATGCCCGGCGGCCTCTCCCGCGCCGACTACAACGCCGACCGCTGGCAGTCCACGCGTCCTTATGACCGCTTTTGGGGGCGCCGCCAGCTCGCCAGCCTCGGCTACCAGTACCAGCCGGATGCGCAGCATAAATTTAATATTCAGGGGTTCTATACCCATACCCTGCGCAGCGGCTACCTGGAACAGGGTAAGCGCATTACCCTCTCCCCGCGCGAATATTGGGTCCGCGGCATCGAGCCGCGCTACAGCCAAAGCTTTATGATCGGCCCATCCGCCCACGAAGTCGGCGTCGGCTATCGCTACGTCAACGAATCGACCCACGAGATGCGTTACTACACCGCGACCACCAGCGGCGAGCTGCCCAGCACCGCCAGCCCGTACGATCGCGATACCCGTTCCGGCACCGAAGCCCACACCTGGTATATCGACGATCGCGTGGATATCGGCAACTGGACGATTACGCCAGGTATGCGCTTTGAGCACATTGAGTCTTATCAGGACAATAATCTGCTGGGCACCCGCGAACGGGTCAGCTATAACGCCCCGCTCCCGGCGCTGAATGTTCTTTATCACCTCACCGACAGCTGGAATCTTTATGCCAACACAGAAGGCTCATTCGGCACCGTACAGTACAGCCAGATTGGCAAGGCTGTGCAAAGCGGCAATGTGGAACCGGAAAAAGCGCGAACCTGGGAAGTCGGCACCCGCTACGACGACGGCGCGCTGACCGCAGAGATGGGGCTGTTCCTGATTAACTTCAACAATCAGTACGATTCCAACCAGACCAATGACACGGTCACCGCCCGTGGTAAAACGCGTCATAGCGGCCTGGAAGCGCAAACCCGTTACGCCCTCGGCGAGCTTTCACCCGCGCTTGATAATCTCTCTGTCTACGCCAGCTATGCGTACGTCAATGCTGAAATCCGCGAGAAAGGCGACACCTACGGTAACCAGGTTCCCTTCTCGCCGAAGCACAAAGGCACCTTTGGTGTCGATTACAAGCCCGGCAGCTGGACTTTTAACCTCAACGGCGACTTCCAGTCGAGCCAGTTTGCCGATAACGCCAATACCGTTGCCGAAAGCGCCGATGGCAGCACCGGCCGCATTCCCGGCTATATGCTGTGGGGCGCTCGCGTGGCCTATGACTTTGGCCCGCAGATGGCCAATCTCAACCTCGCGCTGGGGGTGAAAAACATCTTCGACCATGCGTATTACACCCGCTCGTACGACGATAACAACAAAGGGCTTTACGCCGGTCAGCCGCGCACGCTGTACCTGCAAGGATCAATGAAGTTCTGATGATAGAGCGTTGCCGGACAGCGGTATTCGCGCCCTGTCCGGCAAGCCGGAGTGAATAATGTTTAGCCTTGTTCGTCTGTGTATTTTCAGCCTGCTGTTTCTGGCGGGCCCGCTCTTTGCCGCCACCGTACAGGATGAGCGCGGTCGCTTTACGCTTGATAAAACGCCGCAGCGCATCGTCGTGCTTGAACTCTCCTTTGTCGACGCGCTGGCAGCGGTTGACGTTAGCCCGACAGGCGTGGCCGATGACAACGATCCGTCGCGTATTATGGCGGACGTACGCGCACGTCTGAAGCCCTGGCAGTCGGTGGGCACCCGCGCCCAGCCTTCACTGGAGGCCATCAGCGCGCTGCATCCCGATCTGATCGTCGCCGATAGCAGTCGCCATGCCGGAATTTACGCCGCCCTGAGGCAGATTGCCCCGGTGCTGCTGTTGAAATCGCGCAATGAAACCTGGGAGGAGAACCTGCAGTCAGCGGCGATTATCGGCAAAGTAGTGGGTAAGGATAAGGAGATGCAGCAGCGTCTGGCGCTGCATCGGCAAAAAATGGCGGCGTTTTCCCGACAGCTGCCGGCTGGCGCCAGCGTGCTGTTTGGCACCTCCCGCGAACAGCAGTTTAATCTTCACTCAACGCAAACTTATACCGGCAGCGTGCTGACGGCGCTTGGCCTGAAAGTTCCGCCGCCGAGCGGCGGCGCGCCGATGGCGGCGATAAATTTCGAACAGCTGCTGGCCCTGAATCCGCAATGGCTGCTGGTCGCCCATTACCGTAGTGAAAGTATCGTGAAAAAATGGCAGCAGGACTCCCTGTGGCCAATGCTGCAGGCCGAGCAGAAAGGGCAGGTCGCCGCCGTCGACAGCAACAGCTGGGCGCGGATGCGCGGGATCTTCGCCGCCGAGCGTATTGCCAGCGATATGGTTAAAATTGTCCACCACCGGGCGGTTGATATCACGCCATGAAACCGTTCCGTCGCGCGTTTTTTATCTGGGGATGGCCGCTGCTGGCCCTCAGCGGCCTGTTCTGGCTGAGCCTGTTCTGCTATTCGCCCATCCCGATTTCGCCGCTCAACGCCCTTCACGCCCTGCTGGCGCCTGAGTCTCCTTCGCTTGCGGAGGCGCTGGTGCTTAATCTGCGCCTGCCCCGCAGCCTGGTGGCGGTAATGCTCGGCGCCTCGCTGGCAATGTCGGGGGCGTTATTACAAACGCTTACCCATAACCCGCTGGCATCGCCTTCACTGCTCGGCATTAATAGCGGCGCGGCGCTGGCGATGGCGCTGACCAGCGCATTCAGTCCGGCACCGCTGGCGGGCTTTTCGCTGGCGCTGATTGCCGCCTGCGGCGGCGGAATAAGCTGGCTGCTGGTGATGAGCGCCGGCGGCGGCTGGCGTCAACAGCAGGATCGCCAACGGTTGATCCTCGCCGGTATTGCTCTCTCGGCGCTATGCATGGCGTTGACCAGAATGACCCTGCTGCTGGCGGAAGATCGCGCCTGGGGCATTCTTACCTGGCTTGCGGGCGGCGTTTCCCACGTGCGCTGGGCCGAGTTCTGGCAGCTTTTCCCTTTTGTCGCGCTGATTACCCCCGGCGTATTCCTGCTGGCCAACGCGCTTAATCTGCTTAACGTCAGCGATACCGCCGCCCATTCGCTGGGGGTGAATTTGCCGCGCCTGCGCCTGCTTATCAACGCGGCCGCGTTGCTACTTACCGGCGCCAGCGTCAGCGTCGCCGGACCGATTGCCTTTGTTGGCCTGCTGGTCCCGCATCTGGCGCGTTTTTGGGCGGGTCACGATCATCGTACTTTTTTGCCGGTCAGCGCCCTGCTGGGCGCCCTGTTTATGCTGCTGGCGGATATGCTCGCCAGAGCGTTGGCCTGGCCGGGTGAACTGCCCGCGGGCGCGGTGCTGGCGCTGGCGGGCGGGCCCTGTTTTGTCTGGCTGGTCAGGAGACGCGGGTGAAACAACGCATCGTGTTTTTATGGCTCGCGCTCACGCTGTTAACCCTGTTCTCGCTGCGGATGGGGGCGATCCCGCTGCCGTGGCGAGCGCTGCTCAGCGGATGGCATGCGGACAGCGAGTATCACTACGTCCTTATGCAATATCGCCTGCCGCGCGTGGTGCTGGCGCTGATTATCGGCGCCGCGCTGGCGGTTTCCGGGGCGCTGGTTCAGGGTATTGTGCATAATCCGCTGGCCTCGCCGGACATTCTGGGCATTAACCACGGGGCGAGCCTGACCTCGGTGGCGGCACTGTGGTTTTTACCGTCCCTGCCCCTGCAGTGGCTGCCGCTGCTGGCCTTTATCGGCGGAATGGTGGCGATGGTGATACCGCTCGCCCTTGCCGGTTTTTCTCGCCCAATGCGCCTGGCGCTGACCGGCATCGCGCTGTCGGCCTGCTGGGCCAGCGTGACCGACTACCTCTTACTGTCGCGGCCGCAGGAGATCAATAACGCGCTGCTGTGGCTGACCGGAAGCCTGTGGGCCAGAGACGGCGCATTCGTCATCATCGTCCTGCCCCTGCTGGCGATTTTGCTGCCCTTAAGTTTCGCCCTCAGTCGCGATCTCGACCTGCTGGCGCTAGGCCATGAGCGCGCGGGAACGCTCGGCGTCAACGTGCGCTGGCTTAACGGCTACGGCTTAACGCTGGCGGTGGCCCTCGCGTCGATCGGCGTCGCGGTCTGCGGTCCTGTCGCCTTTATCAGCCTTGTGGTGCCGCATCTTGTGCGTTGCCTCTTCGGCGGCCGCCATCGCCGTTTATTGCCGCTCTCTGCGCTCACGGGCGGACTGGTTCTGCTGCTCGCCGATCTGCTGGCGCGAACGCTGCATCCGCCGCTTGAACTGCCGGCAGGCGTGCTGACGGCGATTATCGGCGCCCCTTGGTTTATCTGGCTTCTTGTGAGAATGCGTTAAATGGAACTGCGAATAGAAAAGCTAACCGCTGGCTATGGCGGCAAGCGCGTTATCAACAATCTCGATCTGACGCTACCGGGCGGGAAAATTACCGCGCTGCTGGGGCCAAACGGCTGCGGTAAATCAACCCTGCTGAAGTGTTTCTCTCGCCTCCTGACGCCCATCGCCGGCGAGGTCTGGCTCGATGATGTCCCCTTAAACCGCCTCTCCGCCCGTCAGCTGGCGCGGCGACTGGCGCTGCTGCCGCAGCAGCATCACGTTCCGGAAGGCGTCACCGTACGCGAGCTGGTCGGCTACGGCCGGAGTCCGTGGCTACCGCTGTGGGGGCGGCTTTCCGCGCAGGATCGACAGCAGGTCGACAGCGCGCTACAACGAACCGGCATCGCTGCGCTGGCGGAACGACCGCTGACCGCCCTTTCCGGCGGCCAGCGGCAGCGGGCTTTTCTGGCGCTGCTGCTGGCGCAGGATACGCCGCTGGTGCTGCTCGATGAGCCAACGACCTGGCTGGATATTCATCATCAGGTGGCGCTAATGACGCTGATGCGCGAGCTGCAGACGATGGGCAAGACCGTGGTCACCGTACTGCACGACCTGAACCAGGCCAGCCGCTACTGCGACCATCTGGTGGTGCTTGAAGGGGGCCAGGTGCAGGCTCAGGGCCTGGCGGAAACGGTACTGACGCCGGAGATGCTACGGGAGATTTTTCACCTGGAGGCGGAGATTCACCCGGAGCCGGTGTCGCAGCGCCCGATGTGCGTGGTGAAATAACCCGGGTAAGGCGCGCTGCGCCCTACCCGAAGTTGATCAGTAGGTGTGGAAGTATTGCTGGATCACCTGCGGATTTTTCGTTTGCGTCAGCGCCGTCATCAGCAGGATGCGCGCTTTTGCCGGGTTGAGCGAGTCGGCTACCAGCCCAGGCTGGCCGTCATCAACCGGCACGACGCCGCTGCCGGTACGCGAGGCGCGAACCACCACGATACCGGCTTTTTCCGCCTTTTCGATCCCCGCCGCGCTGCGTACGGAGACCGACCCCGCGCCGGTGCCCGCATAGATAATCCCGTCGGCATGGTGCGCGATCGCCGCGTCATACATATATTCAGGGTCATCCTGATAGCCATAAATAATGACCACTTTCGGTAGCGCGTTAAGATTGCGGACGTCAAAAACCGAACGCACGGTGTGAATTTTATCCACGCGAGTTTCGAACTGCGGTTTGCCGCTCACGATAACGCCCAGATAGCCCTCTTCCGGCGCCTTGAAGGTATCCAGCGTCGTGGCGTTGGTCTTAGTGACAAAACGCGCCGCGCCGATGCGGTCATTAAGCACTACCATTACGCCGCGGCCCTTCGCTTCCGGGTCGGCCGCCACGGTCACCGCTTCCAGCAGATTCATCGGACCGTCGGCGCTGATGGCCGTGGCCGGACGCATTGCCGCCGTGAAAACGACCGGCTTATTGCTTTTTACCGTCAGGTTGAGGAAATAAGGCGTCTCGTCCAGGGTGTCGGTACCATGGGTAATCACAACGCCGTCCACATCATCGCGGGCCAGCAGTTCATTGACGCGCTTTGACAGTTTGAGAATGATGTCGCTGGTCATATTTTCGCTGCCGATATTAGCGACCTGCTCGCCGTCAACGCGTGCGACTTTGCTCATCTCAGGCACGGCATTAATCAGCGTCTGTACGCCAATCGCGCCGGCTTTGTACCCGGTAGTCTGGGTATTGCTGGCCGCTGAACCGGCAATCGTCCCTCCGGTCGCGAGGATTACGATATGCGGCAGACGCGTCTCACTCGAGGCGAAAGCGCTTATCGCCAGTAACGTAATTGCCAGTAATGCTCTAAAATTCATCATGACTCATCCCAAAATAGATATTAAATAAATTCGCGCAGAGAGAATGCAAACGGCTTGCCAGGATTTAATGTATTTTACTCGGTAAAAATGATTAACTATCGGACAAAAAAGGATTTTTACTTCGCCCGGAGCGCTACTTTGGTGCAGGCACGCGCTAAAAATGGGCAGGATAAAAATGCGAAACCCGAATGGACTTATTCAATCTATTTTGTCATGTCGGCATCGCTATCAACGAAATAGAGCAAAACGGTGCGGGTAATGCGATGGAGAAAAACGATGCATAATATCGCCTTAAAATCAGCATTGATGCTTACCACCCGCGTCATACAAATTATTAACCCTGAATTACACCTGCATATGCAACGAACGGCGCTGATCGCGCTGGAGCTTGCGCAGGCGTCAGGGCTCTCGCGTCAGCAACAGCAGACGATCTTTTGCGCCGCGCTGCTGCACGACATTGGCGTTCTGGGCGATAAACGAGTGTTCTCCTCGCTGAACGCCATCGATAACCTCAACGATCCGCATCAGCACCGGGGAGCAGAAATGCTGGCCGGGTTAGCGACCCTGGCCCCCATCCTGCCGATTATCCGCGATCACCATTTTAGCCCACACCACAAAGGCAGCCTCGAACAGCATATCGTCTATTTCGCCGACGTGTTTGAACGCCTGCTTGCTGGCGATAAGCACGCGACAACCTTTCAAACCGATATGATTATTGGTAAATTTCGCGCGCTTTACCAGGCGATAGATCCGCCGCTGTGCCAGACTTTGTGCCAGCTCGCACAAAAAGAGCATTTTTGGCTGCACCTCAATCCCGGACATATTCAGCGAATGCTGGAGATCATCGGCCCTATCAACCATGTTTATATCGATATCGACGGTCTGAAAGATATCTGCCTGTTAATTGCCAAAATCGTCGATACCTACAGCAGCTTCACCGCCAGCCATAGTCTGAAGGTCGGGCGAATTTCGCGCACCCTCGCCGCTTATATGAATCAGCCGGAGATGGAGTGTAAGAAAATTGAGATTGCCGGCTATTTACACGATATTGGCAAAGTACACATTCCGCTGAAAATCCTGGAGAAACAGGGCGAACTGAATGACGAAGAGCTGCTTCAGGTGCGGGAACATAGCTATATGACCGGCGAAATTCTTAGCACCTTCAGCGAACTCGGCGAAATAATTAACTGGGCCGCGAATCATCATGAAAAGCTGGATGGCAGCGGCTATCCGCTTCATCTCAATGAGCAATACCTGCAGCTCCCGGATCGGATTATCGCTATCGCGGATATTTTCACCGCGCTTACCGAAGACCGCCCCTATCGCCCCGGAATGAGCCGTCAGCAAGCGTTACAGCTGATAGAGAGTGATGTTATAAATGGCGCGCTGGATAAAGACGTGTACCGCATTTTGCATCACCATGCCGAAGCGCTGCACGCTATTATTACTCACACGCTGCACCCGTAATCACCGTTTTTTTTCCGGTGAAGCCGGAGTGTGACGATAAAAAAATAATTAATTCATCTGCACGCAAGGAATATCCGGTGAGAATCGCCACCATGACTAACTGGGCCTACGGGATCACCGTCGCCCTGACCCTCGCCTCAGGCATCGCCATGCTGATGGCCTCAAGTGCGGATAATGCCGAACGCCGCGCCGTCGAACAACGCCAGGCGTTTGACCAGCTAAGCGAAGAAGTAGAAAGCGGCGCCTGGGAGCTTTCCGATCTCGCGCGACTTTACATCATTCAAAAAAATCAGGATGTGCTGCAGGAGTACCGGCAGCAAGCCCAGGCCACCGCCGCCATTGAACATCGTCTGGAAAAGCTGAAAGACAGTGGCGCAACCGCTGAAGAGCTGGCGCTGCTGCGCGAGGGTTTACAGATAGCCGATGAACTTCAGGATGAACAGCAAACGGCGCTGGCGCAGGTTGCCAGGGGAGAAGAAAAAGCGGCGGTCAGCCTGCTTTACGGCGCTGCCTATGAGCAGGAGCTCGAGCGGGTCCAGACGCAGCTCGATCACTTTAGCCTGATGCTCGAAGGCCGGGTAAATAAAACCATTGCCGAGGCTACGGAGAAATCACGGATCTGGCGTACGCTTTCTGAGATCATGGTTGGGCTCACCGCGCTGATGTTCCTGTTTGTGCTGGGGTTTATTCTTAAGCGGCGGGTGCTCTATCCCGTCGTTCGCCTGAGCGACGTGGTGCAGCGGCTGGCATCGCAGGATTATGCGGTTGAGACGCCGCAGTTTACCCAGATTGATGAAATTGGCGATATGGCCCAGGCCATTCGCATCTTTCGCGAGAACGGGCTGGCGCGGCAGCGGCTGGAACAAGAGCGCGATGCGGACTGGGCGGTCCGCGAGCTGCTGGCGAGGATGACCCAGCGCTTGCAGGGCTGCGAATCGTTCGAGGATGTGATCAAGGTTGCCGAACTGTTCGCGCTAAATATCGCCCCGGAGATCCCGGGCCGGCTGTATATTCTCGATACCGATCCCTGGCAGATGCGCTGCGTGGCGCAGTGGCTTTCTCCGCCGCTTGAAGCCGACGTCTTCCATCCGGATAACTGCTGGGCCGTGCGGCGCGGGCTGAGCCATCCGCCGGTCAACGGTGAGCCGGATATCGCCTGCTATCACCTGTCGGAATCGCAGGCTCAACGGTCGCTATGCGTGCCGCTGATTGCGCAAGGAGAAGCGATTGGTCTGCTCTCCTTCAGCAACGTCACCTCCGCGACCGCCCCGTCCCGCGCCTATCTTGAACTGATGGCCGAAGCCCTGGGTCTGGCGCTGGCGAACCAGCGTTTACGCAACGCGCTGCTGGAAAAGGCGCTGTTTGATTCATTAACCGGCCTGCGTAACCGCCACCACCTGGATGACGCTCTGCATACTCAAATGAGTCTGGCGGTACGCAACGGTACGCCGCTGAGCTGCCTGATGATCGATATCGATCACTTTAAGGCGATTAATGATAGTTATGGTCACGAAGCGGGCGATCTGGTCATTAAAAACGTCGCGGCGATTATTCAACGTGCGGTGCGCGATATTGGGATGGCCTTCCGCTATGGCGGCGAAGAGTTCCTGGTATTGCTGGGCGGAACCGATGAAGAGGCCGCGATGGCCTGCGCGACCGACATCTATCACAGCGTCCAACTGCTGACGCTACGCTATGGCCTGGCTGAAATTGGTCAGGTCGATGTGTCCATCGGCATCGCCAGCTACCCGCAGCATACGCAAAGCGATAGCCTGCTGCGCGCGGCTGACGCTGCGCTCTACCGGGCAAAAGAGCTGGGGCGGTCGAGAATTGTGAGCTTTGGGGTGTTAAAGGCGGATTGAGTCGCCTTCCGGAGAGCGAAGATGCCGTATTCACCTGTGCTTATGAAAAGCCGACGCCCAGGTGAATAACGCTCACATCGCGCTTAATAGCGCGTCTTCCATCAGTTGTCCCAACAGCGCCTGCGCGCCGTGAACCCCGTCGTTCCCCTGCCCCAGCGTCAGCGAAATACCAAGACTCCCCGGCGATGGCAGCAGGCTTCCCGCCACGCGCAGGTTGCCGGGCATGCCGATGCGTGTACGTACGGTTATGCCCAGTCCGGCCTGCACCGCAGCCCAGATGCCGCTCAGGCTATGGCTGATAAACACCACCTGCCAGGCGATGTTGGCCCGGTCCAGACAGTCGATGGCGCGGGAACGCATCAAGCACGGGCTTTCCAGCATCACCAACGGTAACGGTTTGCCCTCCGCCAGCAGCGTGGCAATATTCAGCTGCGGATGGGTTATCCACTCCAGCCGGCACTGGCCGATCGTCTTGCCTTCACGCTGTACGCTCTCCGCCTGCCACAGCAGCGCCATATCAAGCATATTGTCATTAAGCGCGTTGAGCAGCGCCCGGTTGCGATCGACTCGGGCAATAATTCGCATTCCTGGATGGTGGCGTTTAAACTCGCCAAGGATACCGGGCATAAGCGACTCGCCAAAATCCTCCTGCATGCCAATGCGTATTTCTCCCTGCAAGCGTTCGCCCTGAAGAGCTCGCTGTGCTTCATCATTCAGTGCCAATAGACGCCGGGCATACCCCATAATTATCTCACCATTCTGAGTCAGCGCCAGGTGGCGGCCTCTCTTCACCACCAAATCGGCGCCGCACTGCTGTTCCAGCTTTTTCAGCTGTGCGCTCACCGCCGAGGTAGAGCGGCAGAGGCGACTTGCCGCCTGCGCAAAGCTGCCGCATTCAATGCCGGTAACAAAACTGCGCAGCGCGTCGAGATCGAACGTAGGGGGGAGCTTATTCATGATTGTCCTGATAAACGGGATGAAGGGTCTATTATAATTCAATTTTCAGGATCGAAATGGCGCGCCAGAATGACGTTATCGTCAATACGGAGAGATAACAATGGCCAAACCCCTCGATCGTGAAACCCTGGCTCGCATTGCGCCGAAGTTAGCCGAGCTGAGTCAGAATGTACTTTTTAATGATATCTGGACGCGTGAACCGCTTTCCCCCCGCGAGCGCAGTCTGGTGACGCTCGGCGCTCTGACGGCGCTGGGCCGCGTTCAGCAGCTCCCCTGGCATATCCGCTTCGCCCAACAAAATGGCCTGACCCGTGATGAGATAATTGAAGTCTTCACTCATCTGGCATTTTATGCCGGCTGGCCCGCGGCGGTTTCCGCCATCGAATGCCTGGAAGAGGAGTAACGCCGATGCCCTTTACCCGTATTACCCTCCATCAGAGTTATAACGATACGCAAATCATGCAGATTTCCGACATTTTGCAACAGAGCCTTGAAACAGAATTTGCCGTCCCGCCCCACGATCGCTTTCAGGTTTTCGAAAGGCTGCCGGCGAACCAGCATGTGTTCGACCGTCGCTATAAAAGTGCTGGCCGCAGCGACAGTTTTATTCAATTCCATCTTCTGGCTGGTAAGCCTCGTTCATTGGCGCAGAAGAGGAACTTCTGCCGTACCCTGTGTCGGGAGCTACAGACGAAACTGCATATTAGTCCGGATGATGTGATGGTGATGATGCAGTTCAATACCGCCGATGAGTGGAGCTTCAGCCATGGGCTTCTGCTCTCTGAGGAGGAGTTATGATGGTAATGCAGTGTCGTTTTACCTGGCCCGGCGATTACCCTGCGGCTCTCTTTGACCGAGACGTTGAGCAAAACGGAGCCAGACTTATCATTCAGACCACCTGCATAGCAGATGGCATTGATAAAGCCCATAGGGGCGTACTAAGTCCAGACTCTGAATTCGGATTTTCCCATGAGTAGCGTTACTGGCAGAGCCAACCTGTTGCTAACCACCTCCATAGGAGGTGGTGTTTATACAGGGATAAAAACCCACACATTGGCGGGTTTATCAACGCTGAACATTCAAAGCCCATCGTTGTACTTACAATACCCATTTTTTTGAAGCCCCCTCCACTCCCGACACTTCAATTCAATGGCACATGATATTTTGTTGGTCGTACATCAATATGAACGAAATTGGCATATTCAATGACGCCATATTTACCTGAATATGTCTGATCAAAATAATCGTAAACATTTTTCGGACTAACGTTATTTATAACAATATCAGCAGCCCATGCTTGTAAATGAAATGAGTCAGGAGCACCTCCGACTTGCTTATTATAAATCACACATCTAAAACCTGAATTTATATGTATTGGTTGATTGAAATGCTCCCGCGCAGCCTCCAATATATTAATTAGCTCTGGCGGTACGTTAAAATCCTCACCACAACCATCATTACACGCAAACTCTTCTTTATTAAAATGCGATGACAAAGGAAAGGGTGCCATAAAAACAACCTCAACGTTAAGTTAAAAATCACTTTTCGCCATCTAAACTCTCTGCAGCCAAACAAGATGCAGATAAATTAGAAGCAATCATATAAACATCTTTCGGTTCTTTTGCAATTTTAGCAGCATCTGCAGCCTGTTGAATTTGATGAGCTATACTTTCCTTTTGCTTAACAAAATAATTTGTACTTAGGGGACCTTTCTCAGAGTTACCCAATATCATACTAATAACACCCGCCATGCCTGCAGCAATCCCTCCGACAACAGTACTTGAGCCAGCAGCCATGAGTGTCGAACCAGTTATACCAGCAACACCGCCAGTCGTTCCAAGTAATAACTTGGTTTGCTCTGCGTTATTAGCTTTTATTTCATAATTATTGTGAATCACCCTACATCTGGCACTGGCTTCGAGGAAGTCCTTCCACGCTGCAGTGAACTCTTTATCCTCAACTGTACCATGAGCATCTATTAAAGAAGGGTAGTTGTTTAAGAACTCTTTGTTTATCTTAGGTACTGGCGATGTAGTGTAATAACAACCCGAGGTACAGATGATGCATAAAAATGCAATAGTTTTACGCCCATTCATAATAATCCCCACCATTTTTATTACTATAACCACAACCCCTATTAATTGCATAGCGAATGGAAAATAAAAATTTTTACGCGTGATTTTAAGTTTCTGGAAAAATATAATAGACCTACTAATTTATTTCTCTAGTCAAAAAAAACCACAAAACAACAGCATGCAAGTACAAATACGCAAAACACCATTAGTTTACATCGATATAGTAAGCCTTCTACTGTTTATAGAAGGCCTGGAGAAAGTCAACTTGTTATTTTTTTCAATTCAGCCTCGGCATAGCTCTCTTCCCGCCAACACTTTGTGACGAGAATATTGATCACCTCAGCATAGTCGCTATGCCACTGATAATTTGTCATATCTGGAGCCAAACGAATTAGCCGACCTTTTACCAATGTAGTAGGCAAACGGCTGTAACCCTTGCCATTGCACCGCCCACATAATTTTTGTACCGGTACTTTAAGCAACTCAGTACGTTTTTTATCGAGTACAAGACCGCGCCCTTGACAGTCCCTACATGCAGTGCTTATCCAACCCTTTCCTGCACAATGTCCGCATGTTGATTCAACCTCTTCAGGTTTAATAAAAAAGGGGGGGCATACCTTTCACACCAGAATGTTTAACAACGTCCTTTACCTCTCGAATGACTCCCAGTCCATGGCAATGCGGGCATGTGCTCTTATTAGCGGCAGATCTTGCATAATCTTTGAACGCAAAAGCGGCTAACCGTGGTGATCAAGCATCTACTAAAACCCTAACCTCTACATTTAAAAAAGCTTGGGATAAGAGCGGTCTTATATGGGATGACGGAACTGACCCACCTTTCATGAGCAGAGGTCACTTTCTGAACGTTTATATCATGGACAGGGGTTGGATACTCAAAAACTACTAGTTCATAAATCTAAGAAAATGACGGATAAATACAACGATGACCGGGGTAAAGAATGGGTCATTGTGGGGAAAAAAGCAGTCTGATTTTTAGTCGGTTTTGGGGAGAATTTTGGGGAAAGATTTTGAGCGGTAGTAAAAAAGGGAGCCATGAGGCTCCCTTCTATCTTTAATCAGCGATCGCTGATTACATATTCGCGATAATCGCGTCGCCAAACTCTGAACATTTCAGCAGCTTAGCGCCTTCCATCAGACGTTCAAAGTCATAGGTCACGGTCTTGGCGGCGATTGCGCCTTCGGTGCCTTTAACGATCAGGTCTGCGGCTTCGAACCACTGCATGTGGCGCAGCATCATCTCAGCGGACAGGATGATGGAACCTGGGTTCACTTTGTCCTGGCCGGCATATTTCGGCGCAGTACCGTGGGTGGCTTCAAACAGCGCGCACTCGTCACCGATGTTCGCACCCGGGGCAATACCGATACCGCCAACCTGCGCCGCCAGGGCGTCAGAGATATAGTCACCGTTCAGGTTCATACAGGCGATAACATCGTATTCCGCCGGACGCAGCAGGATCTGCTGCAGGAAGGCGTCGGCGATAACGTCTTTAACGACGATCTCTTTCCCGGTGTTCGGGTTTTTAATCTTCAGCCACGGGCCGCCGTCAATCAGCTCACCGCCGAACTCTTCGCGTGCCAGCTGGTAACCCCAGTCTTTGAACGCGCCTTCGGTGAATTTCATGATGTTGCCTTTGTGCACCAGAGTCAGAGAATCGCGATCGTTGGTGATAGCGTATTCGATGGCGGCGCGAACCAGGCGTTTAGTGCCTTCTTCAGAGCACGGCTTGATGCCGATACCGCAATGTTCCGGGAAGCGAATTTTCTTCACGCCCATTTCATCGCGCAGGAATTTGATCACTTTATCTGCTTCAGCAGAATCGGCTTTCCACTCGATACCGGCGTAGATGTCTTCAGAGTTTTCGCGGAAGATAACCATATCGGTCAGTTCAGGATGCTTAACCGGGCTCGGGGTACCCTGATAATAACGAACCGGGCGCAGGCAAACGTAGAGGTCCAGTTCCTGACGCAGAGCAACGTTCAGAGAACGGATGCCGCCGCCGACTGGGGTGGTCAGAGGGCCTTTGATAGCAACACGATATTCACGAATCAGATCAAGAGTTTCGGCAGGCAGCCAGACATCCTGGCCATAAACCTGGGTCGATTTTTCACCGGTGTAAACTTCCATCCAGGAAATTTTACGCTCGCCCTTATAGGCTTTCTCAACGGCAGCATCAACCACTTTCAGCATCGCCGGAGTCACGTCAACGCCGATACCATCACCTTCGATGAACGGGATAATCGGGTTATTAGGGACGTTCAGCTTGCCGTTTTGCAGGGTGATTTTTTGACCTTCCGCCGGAACTACTACTTTGCTTTCCATTAACCTCTCCTTCGAGCGCTTCTGGTTCTGCTCTTCCCTCTTCACGCTAGCCGGGCGCTGGCTTTACTCGCCCACTCCCGTCATCGGAATATCCCGCTAACCGGAGATTTCGCGTCCGTGTCGCCTTCCTGTAATGCGAATCGGTTTGAGCAACCTTTTTGTTAATAAGTTGTAATGAGCATGTCAATACTACCTGAATGTTTGCATCCATGAAAGGCATTCGTAATTAGGCTATAATGCGGCAATTGATTGAGTCTGAAAATACCATGCAAAAAACTTCATTTAGAAAACATCGCGTTGAGCGATTCAGCACGCAACAAGTCACCAGACAACGCAAAGAACGCCAGCCAAAAACTGTGATCTTGTTCAATAAACCATACGATGTATTGCCGCAATTTACCGATGAAGCCGGACGCAGCACGCTAAAAGATTTTATTCCGGTTGCCGGCGTCTACGCTGCCGGTCGGTTGGATCGCGATAGCGAAGGCCTGCTGGTACTGACCAACGACGGCGCGCTGCAGGCGGCGCTCACTCAACCGGGTAAGCGCACCGGTAAAATTTATTATGTTCAGGTGGAAGGTGAACCCACGGCGGACGCGCTGGCCGCGCTCCGCGACGGCGTCACGCTTAATGACGGCCCTACTCTGCCCGCCGGCGTTGAGCGGGTTGCGGAACCAGAGTGGCTGTGGCCGCGGAATCCGCCCATCCGCGAGCGCAAATCTATCCCCACCAGCTGGCTGAAAATCACCCTCTATGAGGGACGCAACCGCCAGGTACGGCGGATGACCGCCCACGTCGGCTTTCCGACGCTGCGCCTGATTCGCTATGCGATGGGCGGCTATACGCTGGATGGTCTGGCCAACGGCGAATGGCGCAAAATTGATTAACCGTAGCCTAAGGAAAAACAATGTTTAAGCCGCACGTCACCGTCGCCTGCGTGGTTCACGCGAAAGGCAAATTCCTCGTTGTTGAAGAAACGATCAACGGAAAAGCGCTGTGGAACCAGCCTGCAGGCCACCTCGAAGCCGACGAAACCCTGGTTCAGGCCGCAGAGCGCGAGCTCTGGGAAGAGACCGGCATTCGCGCGACGCCGCAGCACTTTCTTCGCCTGCATCAGTGGATAGCCCCGGATCGCACCCCGTTTTTGCGCTTCCTCTTTACTATCGAGCTTAACGATACGTGCGCCACCGAGCCCCATGATAGCGATATCGATCGCTGCCTGTGGCTTAGTGCCGAGGAAATTCTTAACGCAACAAACCTGCGTTCTCAACTGGTTGCCGAGAGCATTCGCAGCTATCAGCAGGATCCGCGCTACCCGCTGTCGCTCATCGGCGAATTTAACTGGCCGTTTACAGGGGGTGCCTCGGCGGATGACGCGTGCTAGAATACGCCGCCTCGAAGTTCAATGTAGTGAGTATTCCAATGTCAGAAAGCCAGAAAAAAGTGATCGTCGGCATGTCCGGCGGGGTTGATTCCTCAGTTTCCGCTTACCTGCTGCTCCAGCAAGGGTATAAGGTGGAAGGCCTGTTCATGAAGAACTGGGAAGAGGACGACGGCGAGGAATACTGCACCGCAGCGGCGGATCTTGCCGACGCGCAGGCCGTTTGCGATAAGCTGGGAATTGAACTTCACACCGTCAACTTTGCCGCAGAATACTGGGACAACGTATTCGAATTGTTCCTTGAAGAATATAAAGCCGGCCGCACGCCGAACCCGGATATTCTGTGCAATAAAGAAATTAAATTTAAAGCCTTCCTCGAATTTGCCGCAGAAGACCTCGGCGCTGACTACATCGCCACCGGGCACTACGTGCGCCGCGCCGACGTTAACGGCAAGAGCCAGCTGCTGCGCGGCCTCGACGGTAACAAAGACCAGAGCTACTTCCTTTATACTCTCAGCCACGAACAGATCGCGCAAAGCCTGTTCCCGGTAGGAGAGCTGGAAAAGCCGCAGGTGCGTAAAATCGCCGAAGAGCTGGATCTCATCACCGCGAAGAAAAAAGACTCGACCGGTATCTGTTTTATCGGCGAACGTAAATTCCGTGAATTCCTTGGCCGCTACCTGCCCGCCCAGCCGGGTAAAATTATCAGCGTTGACGGCGACGAAGTTGGCGAGCACCAGGGCCTGATGTACCACACGCTGGGTCAGCGTAAAGGCCTGGGCATCGGCGGCATCAAAGACGGCGGCGAAGACCCGTGGTACGTGGTCGACAAAGACGTCGAAAACAATATTCTGATTGTCGCCCAGGGCCACGACCATCCGCGTCTGATGTCCGTGGGGTTGATTGCTCAACAGCTGCACTGGGTAGACCGCGAGCCGCTGACCGGCACGCTGCGCTGCACGGTGAAAACCCGCTACCGCCAGACCGATATCCCCTGCAGCGTAAAAGCGCTGGATGACGACCGCATTGAAGTGATCTTTGATGAGCCGGTTGCCGCCGTCACGCCTGGCCAGTCTGCGGTCTTTTACCGCGACGAAGTCTGCCTCGGCGGTGGGATTATCGAACAGCGCTTGCCGCTGCAGGCTTGACAGACATATTAGCCGCGGAATGCCTCAACCGGGTATTCGGCGGTTTACAAGGAGAATGTGTGGCGAAGAATTATTATGACATTACGCTGGCGCTGGCCGGCGTTTGCCAGGCCGCGCGTCTGGTTCAGGAACTGGCGCACCAGGGGCACTGCGATAGCGACGCCCTGCATGTGTCGCTGAACAGCATCATCGACCTCGACCCGGATTCAACGCTGGCGGTGTTCGGTGGTAGTGAAGCCAATCTTCGTCTCGGGCTGGAAACTCTCATTGGCGTGCTGAATACCAGCAGTCGCCAGGGACTGAACGCCGAACTCACCCGCTATACTCTAAGCCTGATGGTGCTCGAGCGTAAGCTTGCCGCCAGCAAAGGGGCCATGGATACCCTCGGCAACCGTATCGGTGGCCTGCGCCGTCAGCTTGAACATTTCGATCTGCAATCCGAGACCCTGCTCAGCGCAATGGCCGGCATCTATGTTGATGTCATTAGCCCGCTGGGCCCGCGGATTCAGGTGACCGGCTCTCCAGCCGTGCTGCAAAGCCCTCAGGTTCAGGCGAAGGTTCGCTCTGCCCTGCTGGCAGGTATTCGCTCCGCGGTGCTCTGGCACCAGGTCGGCGGCGGACGTCTGCAGCTGATGTTTTCCCGTAATCGTCTGGTTAACCAGGCAAAACAAATTCTTGCTCATTTAACCCCGGAGTTGTGATCTATGGAATTATCCTCACTGACCGCCGTTTCCCCAGTCGACGGCCGCTACGGCGACAAAGTCAGCGCGCTGCGCGGTATCTTCAGCGAATTCGGTTTGCTGAAATTCCGCGTTCAGGTAGAAGTGCGTTGGTTGCAAAAACTGGCCGCGCACGCAGCGATCAAGGAAGTTCCTGCTTTTGCTGCCGACGCAAACGGTTACCTTGATAAAATCGTCGCCGATTTTAGCGTAGAAGATGCAGAGCGCATCAAAACGATCGAGCGCACCACCAACCACGACGTCAAAGCGGTTGAGTATTTCCTCAAGGAAAAAGTCGCCGACGTGGCAGAACTGCACGCGGTCTCCGAGTTTATCCACTTCGCCTGCACCTCCGAGGACATCAACAATCTGTCCCACGCGCTGATGCTGAAAACCGCCCGCGACGAAGTGATCCTGCCATACTGGCGCAAGCTGATCGACGCGGTTAAGGAGCTGGCGGTACAGTATCGCGATATCCCGCTGCTTTCCCGCACCCACGGCCAGCCGGCCACGCCGTCCACCATGGGTAAAGAGATGGCGAACGTCGCTTACCGTATGGAGCGCCAGTATCGTCAGCTGAATCAGATTGAAATTCTTGGCAAAATCAACGGTGCGGTGGGGAACTATAACGCCCATATCGCCGCCTACCCGGAAGTCGACTGGCACCAGTTCAGCGAAGAGTTCGTCACCTCGCTGGGTATCCAGTGGAACCCGTACACCACCCAGATTGAACCGCACGACTATATCGCCGAGCTGTTTGACTGCGTCGCCCGCTTCAACACCATCCTGATTGATTTCGATCGTGACGTGTGGGGCTATATCGCGCTCAACCATTTCAAGCAGAAGACCATTGCCGGCGAAATCGGCTCTTCCACCATGCCGCATAAAGTGAACCCGATCGACTTCGAGAACTCCGAAGGCAACCTCGGTCTGGCCAATGCGGTGATGCAGCATCTGGCAAGCAAACTGCCGGTTTCCCGCTGGCAGCGCGACCTGACCGACTCCACCGTCCTGCGTAACCTCGGCGTGGGCATCGGCTACGCGCTGATCGCGTATCAATCCACCCTGAAAGGCGTGAGCAAGCTGGAGCTGAATCAGGACCGCCTGCTGGATGAACTGGACCACAACTGGGAAGTTCTGGCCGAGCCGATTCAGACCGTCATGCGTCGCTACGGCATCGAGAAGCCGTACGAGAAGCTGAAAGAGCTGACCCGCGGCAAGCGCGTTGATGCCGAAGGCATGCAGCAGTTCATCGACAGCCTGGCGCTGCCGGAAGCGGAAAAAGTTCGCCTGAAGGCCATGACCCCGGCTAACTATATCGGCCGCGCGACCACCATGGTTGACGAACTGAAGTAAACCTTTCCACCCTCTTTCCGCCGGGAAAGAGGGTTATTTTTCCTCCCCCTCATCTGCTCGTCGTCATCCCCCGGGCTATTAACCAGAACAGCAGCGCCAGCAGACTGACCGAAGCCCCCAGCAGGCAAACGCCCTGCCATCCCGCGCGCGCATATACCGCTGTCGTACTCACCGCGCCCAAACCGCTGCCAAGCGCATAAAACAGCATATACAAACCGACCAGCCTGCTGTGCGCTTCGGGACGGGTACGGAAAATCATGCTTTGATTGGTGACATGCAGCGCCTGACCGCCGAGATCCAGCAGTACAATGCCAACCAACAGCGCCGCGGGCGACCATGCCATCAGCGACAGCGGCCACCAGGCTATCAGCAACATCGCCAGGGCCGCGGCGCTGGTGCGCTGCCCATATCCGCGATCGGCCCATTTACCGGCACGCCCCGCTGCCAGAGCGCCGATGACCCCGACCAGGCCCAGGGCGCCAATCTCAGTATGGGAAAAGCGAAAGGGCGGAGCGCTTAATGGCAAAACCAGCGCACTCCAGAAGATATTGAAAGCGGCAAACATCAGTAATGCCAGCACGCCGCGCACCTGAAGCACTTTTTCCTGGCGCAGCAGAGCCAGCATGGATATCAACAGCCGCGGATAGCTCAGAGGGTTCGGCGCAGCCGCCAATACCGGCAGCCGACGCCACAGCGGAAGCGCAATGCCCAGCATCAGTAAAGCGGCCAAGATGTACACCCCGCGCCAGCCGAAGAGATCGCTAATCGACCCGGAGAATACCCGCGCCAGCAGCAGCCCGATAAATACTCCGCTTTGCGCAGCGCCCACCACGCGTCCCTGTTCATGGGGCGCGGCGGCGCTGGCGGCATACGAGATTAGCCCCTGAGTCATCGCGGTACCCAGCAGGCCAACGGCAAGCATACAGCCCAATAGCATCACGGCGGTGGAAGCCATACTCACCGCCGCCAGGGCAGCGATCAGTAAAATCACCTGCGTCGCCATCAGGCGGCGGCGATTCACCCTGTCGCCCAGCGGCACCAGCAGTAGCAACGCCATTGCGCAGCCAATCTGGGTCGCCGCAATCACCCCGCCAATCGCGGCGTCGCCGATCGCAAAATCTCGCGCTAGCGCGTCGAGCAGCGGTTGCGCGTAATACACGTTTGCCACGCTCAGGCCGCTGGCGATAGCAAACAGCCAGACCAGGCTGCGAGGCATAACCGTTTGCGGATCGCTTAGCACTGGAGATATCAGTGTCGCTTTCATGATGCCCACCTTGGTTATCTGGTTTCAAAATAAAACCAGTTGAAGGCTAGAACATCAAGTTTTAAAATGCAACTACTTACCAGGCCGTTCGGAGAGCCCATGCCAGCGCGTGAAAAAATGAAAAACGAAACCTGCCCCGTCGCCCGAAGCGTGGATATTATCGGCGATCGCTGGTCCTTGTTGATTGTACGCGACGCCTTTGATGGCATACGCCGCTTCAGCGATTTTCAGCGAAGCCTCGGTATGGCGCGTAATATTCTCTCTGACCGTCTGCACAAACTGGTAAACTCAGGTATTCTCACTATGCAATCCGCCTCGGATGGCACGGCTTATCAGGAATACGTACTGACGGCAAAAGGAGAGCGTTTGTTCCCCGTTGTCGTTGCGCTACGCCAGTGGGGAGAGCTGCATCTGTTTGCCCATGGGGAACCCCATTCCGTACTGATCGATAAACGTACGCTGCGCCCGATACCGATGATGTCGCCCGCGGCCGAAGATGGACTTGTCCTCACCGCCCAAGAGACCGAGGTACAAAAAATCGAATAAAATTCTTTATTTAACAGCTGTTTATATTAAAGGTGTATAATAAACGCTAAACTGTTCAATATCATAAATAAAATGGAGAACTGGCATGCGCGTACTCGTGGTTGAGGATAACGCTCTGCTGCGCCACCACCTGAAAGTTCAGCTGCAGGAGCTGGGACATCAGGTCGATGCGGCGGAAGACGCAAAGGAAGCGGATTACTATCTGGGTGAGCACGTTCCGGACATCGCCATCGTCGATCTTGGCCTGCCGGATGAAGACGGCCTTTCGCTGATTCGTCGCTGGCGCAGCCACGACGTGTCGGTACCGGTGCTGGTGCTGACCGCCCGCGAAGGCTGGCAGGATAAGGTTGAGGTCCTGAGCGCCGGAGCGGATGATTACGTCACTAAGCCGTTCCATATCGAAGAGGTTGCCGCCCGCATGCAGGCGCTTCTGCGGCGTAATAGCGGCCTGGCATCACAGGTTATCTCCATTCCGCCTTTCCAGGTGGATCTGTCGCGTCGCGAGCTGTCGGTCAACGACCAGCCCATCAAGCTGACGGCATTTGAATACACCATTATGGAAACCCTGATCCGCAACCGGGGCAAAGTGGTCAGCAAAGATTCGCTGATGCTGCAGCTCTATCCCGACGCCGAGCTGCGCGAAAGCCATACCATCGATGTGCTGATGGGACGATTGCGCAAAAAAATACAGGCTGAGTATCCGCAGGATGTGATTACTACCGTGCGCGGTCAGGGCTATCTGTTCGAACTGCGCGGATGAAAGGGGTGCTGCGGCATATTCTGCCGCTGTCGTTACGCGTTCGCTTTCTGCTGGCGACGGCCGCCGTAGTGCTGGTGCTGTCACTTTCCTATGGCATGGTCGCGCTGGTGGGGTATAGCGTCAGTTTCGATAAAACCACCTTCCGCCTGCTGCGCGGCGAGAGCAATCTGTTCTATATGCTGGCGAAATGGGAAAACAACACCATCGATGTTGATATCCCCGAAAACCTGAATATGCAAAGCCCCACGGTGACGCTCATTTACGACGCCCGCGGCCAGCTGCTGTGGGCACAGCGCGACGTACCCTGGCTGGTAAAACGTATTCAACCGGACTGGCTCAAAAACAACGGCTTTCACGAAATTGAGGCCGACGTTGACAGCAGCAGTATGCTGCAGCACAACAACCATGAGATTCAACAACAGCTGGACGCCATTCGGCAAGAGGACGATGGCTCCGAAATGACCCACTCGGTGGCGATCAATATCTATCCGGCCACCAGCACCATGCCGCAGCTCAGTATCGTGGTTGTCGACACCATTCCGGTAGAGCTTAAGCGCTCCTACATGGTGTGGAGCTGGTTTATCTATGTCCTCGCGGCTAACCTGCTGCTGGTGATCCCGCTACTGTGGGTCGCGGCATGGTGGAGCTTGCGCCCTATCGAATCGCTGGCCAAAGAGGTGCGCGAACTGGAGGAGCATCACCGCGAGATGCTCAATCCGAATACCACCCGCGAGCTGACGCGGCTGGTCAGCAACCTCAACCGCCTGCTGAAAAGCGAACGCGAACGCTATGATAAATACCGCACGACGCTGACCGACCTCACCCACAGTCTGAAAACCCCGCTTGCGGTGATGCAGAGCACGCTGCGTTCCATGCGCGGCGAGAAAATGAGCGTCAATGAAGCAGAGCCGGTGATGCTGGAGCAGATTAGCCGCATCTCGCAGCAGATTGGCTACTATCTGCACCGCGCCAGCATGCGCAGCGGCGGTTCGCTGCTCAGTCGCGAGCTGCATCCCATCGCTCCGCTCCTCGACAGCCTGACCTCGGCGCTGAATAAGGTCTATCAACGTAAAGGCGTGAACATTACCCTGGATATCTCGCCGGAAATCAGTTTTGTCGGTGAAAAGAATGATTTTATGGAGGTTATGGGCAATGTGCTCGATAACGCCTGTAAATACTGCCTTGAGTTTGTGGAAGTCTCCGTCCGGCAGACCAACGACAACCATCTGCATATTCTGGTTGAAGATGATGGCCCGGGGATCCCTGCCGCGATGCGCAGCGCGGTGTTCGACCGCGGCCAGCGCGCAGATACGCTGCGCCCCGGACAGGGCGTCGGTCTCTCGGTTGCCCGCGATATCGTAGCCCAGTACGATGGCCGCATCCTCGCCGAAGAGAGCCTGCTCGGCGGCGCCTGCATGGAAGTTATTTTTGGTCGCCAGGCCCTGGAAGATAAAGAGAGCTAAAACAGTCGGTTTTTTAACGGTGCCTGCATCATGCTGGTGCCGCATCCGTTATAATCCCTAACAGACACCTGCTGTGGAATATAAATATGGATTATCAATTAACGCTTAACTGGCCCGACTTTATCGAACGCTACTGGCAAAAACGCCCGGTGGTGCTGAAACGGGGCTTTGCTAATTTCGTCGATCCGTTAAGCCCGGACGAACTGGCCGGACTGGCTATGGAGAGCGAAGTCGACAGCCGCCTGGTCAGTCATCAGGACGGTAAATGGCAGGTCAGCCACGGCCCCTTTGAGAGCTACGATCACCTGAGCGAGAATAACTGGTCGCTGCTGGTACAGGCCGTCAATAACTGGCATCAGCCAACGGCGGCGCTCATGCATCCGTTCCGCGCCCTGCCCGACTGGCGCATCGACGATCTGATGATCTCGTTTTCCGTCCCTGGCGGCGGCGTCGGTCCGCATCTCGACCAGTACGATGTGTTTATCATTCAGGGTACCGGCCGCCGCCGCTGGCGCGTGGGTGAAAAAGTGCCGATGAAACAGCACTGCCCGCACCCGGACCTGCTGCAGGTCGACCCGTTTGAAGCCATTATTGATGAAGAGATGGAGCCGGGCGATATTCTGTATATTCCGCCGGGGTTCCCGCACGAAGGCTACTCGCTGGAAAACTCGCTCAACTATTCAGTTGGCTATCGCGCGCCTAACGCGCGTGAGCTGTTCAGCGGCTTTGCTGATTATATTTTGCAGCGTGAACTGGGCAGCCAGCGTTACGCCGACCCGGACGTACCGTCTCGCGAGCACCCTGCGGATATTCTGCCCGCGGAGCTGGATCGCCTGCGCTATATGATGCTGGGGCTGATTAATCAGCCGGAGCACTTTAAGCAGTGGTTCGGCGAATTTATCACCCAGTCCCGGCACGAGCTGGACGTGGCGCCGCCGGAGCCACCGTATCAGCCGGATGAAATTTACGATGCCCTGCAGCAGGGAGATAAGCTGACGCGTCTTGGGGGCCTGCGCGTGCTGCGGATTGATGGCGAGGTATTCGTCAACGGCGAGAAGATCAACTCTCCGCACCGTCCGGCGCTGGATGCTCTGGCAACCCACCTGACGCTAAACGCTGAGCATCTCGGCGATGCGCTGGAAGATCCCTCCTTCCTCGCCCTGCTGGCCGCGCTGGTCAACAGCGGCTACTGGTTCTTTGAGGACTGAGTCTTCGACTGCCCGGTGACGGCTGACGCCTCACCGGGCCCGTAGCTTATAGCCTTCATGCGCCTCGTTTCGCCGTCAGCTCCGCAATGCGTACAATCACCTGCACCGCCTTCTCCATGCCTTCAAGCGTCACAAACTCATGCTTGCCGTGGTAGTTATAGCCGCCGGTAAACAGATTCGGGCACGGCAGACCCATAAAGGAGAGCTGCGCGCCGTCGGTACCGCCGCGAATCGGCTTCATCTGCGGATCGATCTGGCAATCCACCATCGCCTGGCGGGCAATCTCCACCACGTGCGGGTGCGCCATCACCTTTTCATGCATATTGTAATAGCTGTCTTCGATGACCAGCTCAATATAGCAATCCGGATGCAGCCCCTTGCCGACCTTTTTGGCGATCTCCATCATTTTGCGCTTGCGGGCCTCAAACTGCTTGCGGTCAAAATCGCGGATGATGTAGTGCATATCGGCCCGATCGACCGTGCCTTTGATGCTGGCCAGATGGTAGAAGCCCTCATAGCCTTCGGTGGTTTCCGGCGCTTCGTCCGCTGGGACTTCGGCATGAATGCGCGCCGCCAGCGACAGCGCGTTGACCATCACCCCTTTCGCCGTACCGGGATGAACATTGTTGCCAACGATCTTAATCGTCACCGACGCGGCGTTAAAGTTCTCGAACTCCAGCTCACCCACGCCGCCACCGTCGACGGTATAGGCCCAGCAGGCGTCAAACGCGGCAACATCGAAATGCTTCGCCCCTTTGCCCACCTCTTCATCTGGGGTAAAGGCCACGCGAATATCGCCGTGAGGAATATTCTTCGCCTTTAGCGTCGCCAGCGCGGTCATGATCTCTGCGATACCGGCTTTATCATCGGCGCCGAGGAGCGTTTTACCATCGGTGGTGATCAGCGTCTGCCCGAGCAGCTGGTGCAGTATCGGGAACATCACCGGCGAGAGGACCTCATCGCCAATACCAAGCGCGATATCGCCGCCGCGATAGTTTTCTACGATCTGCGGATTCACGTTCTTGCCGCTGAAGTCAGGCGACGTATCGACATGAGAAATAAAGCCAATGGCCGGAATATCACCCTCAACGTTAGCTGGCAGGGTGCCCATGATCGTCCCTTTCTCACTCAGCGTCACATTCACCAGTCCCATTTCTTGCAGCTGCGCCTGAAGCAGACGTAGCAGCTTCCACTGACCTTCCGTGCTCGGTACCTGACGCACGCCCGGTTTCGACTGCGTGTCTAAAGAAACGTACTGCAAAAAACGCTCAAGCAATTTATCCATGTAGCCACCCTCTTCTTTTGTGACAACATTATTGATAAGCCGGAAAAACCAAATATTGCGTCAGGTCATTTTTAGCCCGGCAAATGAGAATTTAATACATTTCACACGATAATGTTGTAAAGGTAGTTCATCATGGCGCATCAATCATTGGCGATTACAATCGTTTGCCGTAGAATGCTCGGCCTTATTATTTTATGTGCAAAACCAAAGGTGGTTAACCACAAACCCCGCATCGGTAAGCTTTCCGCTGCGTCTACATGGGACAGAGTCGAAAATTGAATACACAACCGCGTTCGCGTTCTCCGCTGGTTCAGCTGGCGGGAATTCGCAAAAGCTTTGATGGTAAAACGGTTATCTCCGACCTCAATCTGACCATCAACAACGGTGAGTTTCTCACCCTGCTTGGCCCCTCTGGCTGCGGTAAAACAACCGTTCTTCGTCTTATCGCCGGACTGGAAAGCGTCGATAGCGGCCAAATCCATCTCGAAGATCACGATATCACCCATATCCCGGCGGAAAACCGCCACGTGAACACCGTCTTTCAAAGCTATGCGCTGTTTCCGCACATGACGGTGTTTGAAAACGTCGCCTTCGGCCTGCGTATGCAGAAAACCCCGACGGCGGACATCGCGCCCCGCGTCCACGATGCCCTGCGCATGGTGCAGCTTGAAGCGTTTGCTCAACGTAAACCGCATCAGCTCTCCGGTGGCCAGCAGCAGCGCGTGGCGATTGCCCGCGCGGTGGTAAATAAACCGCGCCTGCTGCTGCTTGATGAATCCCTCTCCGCCCTTGATTATAAACTGCGCAAGCAGATGCAAAACGAACTGAAGGCGCTGCAGCGTAAGCTCGGCATCACCTTCGTCTTCGTGACCCACGATCAGGAAGAAGCGCTGACTATGTCCGACCGTATCGTGGTGATGCGCGAGGGTAAAATCGAGCAGGACGGTACGCCGCGCGAAATCTACGAAGAACCGAAAAACCTGTTCGTCGCCAGCTTTATCGGCGAAATCAACATTTTCAGCGCCACGGTCATTGAACGGATTGACGATCGGCGGGTGCGCGCCAGCGTCGAAGGCCGCGAGTGCAATATCTACGTCAACTTCGCCGTTGAAAAAGGCCAGCGGCTTAACGTTCTGCTGCGCCCGGAAGACCTGCGCGTGGACGAGATCCACGACAGTAATGACGCCGATGGCCTGATAGGCTATATCCGCGAACGCAACTATAAAGGCATGACGCTGGAATCGGTGGTTGAACTGGAAAACGGTAAAATGGTGATGGTCAGCGAATTCTTTAATGAAGACGATCCTGATTTTGACCACTCTCTCGACCAGAAAATGGCCATTAACTGGGTAGAAAGCTGGGAGGTTGTGCTGGCCGATGAAGAACACCAGTAAATTCCAGAATGTGGCGATCGCCACCATCGTGGGCTGGCTTGTGCTGTTTGTCTTTCTGCCCAACCTGATGATCATCGCCACCAGCTTTCTGACCCGCGACGACACCAACTTCGTCAAGCTGGTCTTTACGCTGGACAACTACGCGCGCCTGCTCGACCCGCTCTACTACGACGTGCTGCTGCATTCGTTGAATATGGCGCTGCTGGCGACGCTGGCCTGCCTGGCGCTCGGCTACCCTTTCGCCTGGTTCCTGGCCAGGCTACCGGAGAAGGTGCGCCCGCTGATGCTGTTTCTGCTGATCGTGCCGTTCTGGACCAATTCGCTGATTCGTATCTACGGCCTGAAGATTTTCCTCAGCACCAAGGGCTACCTTAATGAATTTTTGCTGTGGCTGGGTATCATCGATACGCCGCTGCGCATCATGTACACCCCCTCGGCGGTGATTATCGGCCTGGTCTATATTCTGCTGCCGTTTATGGTGATGCCGCTCTACTCGAGCATCGAGAAGCTCGATCGCCCGCTGCTGGAAGCGGCAAAAGACCTTGGCGCCGGTAAGCTACAAACCTTTATCCGTATCATCATTCCGCTGACCATGCCGGGGATTATCGCCGGCTGCCTGCTGGTGATGCTTCCGGCCATGGGGCTGTTCTACGTTTCCGACCTGATGGGCGGCGCGAAGAACCTGCTGATTGGTAACGTGATTAAGAGCCAGTTCCTCAACATCCGCGACTGGCCGTTTGGCGCGGCGACCAGCATCACGCTCACGCTGGTGATGGGCCTGATGCTGCTGATTTACTGGCGCGCGGCGCGTTTACTGAATAAAAAGGTGGAGCTGGAATGATCGGTCGACTGCTGCGCGGCGGCTTTATGACCGCTATTTACGCGTATCTCTATATTCCCATTATTATTCTGATCGTTAACTCGTTTAACAGTTCACGCTTTGGCATTAACTGGCAGGGTTTTACCACCAACTGGTATAGCCTGCTGATGAACAACGACAGCCTGCTGCAGGCGGCGCAGCACTCGCTGACCATGGCGGTGCTCTCGGCGACCTTCGCTACGCTTATCGGCTCGCTGACCGCCGTGGCGCTGTACCGCTATCGCTTTCGCGGCAAGCCGTTCGTCAGCGGGATGCTGTTTGTGGTGATGATGTCGCCGGATATCGTGATGGCGATTTCGCTGCTGGTGCTGTTTATGCTGATCGGTATTCAGCTGGGATTCTGGTCGCTGCTGTTTTCCCACATCACCTTTTGCCTGCCCTTCGTGGTGGTCACGGTATTTTCGCGCCTGAAAGGTTTTGACGTGCGGATGCTGGAAGCAGCGAAAGATCTCGGCGCCAGCGAACTGACCATTCTGCGAAAGATCATTTTGCCGCTGGCGCTGCCCGCGGTGGCCGCAGGGTGGCTGCTGAGCTTTACCCTGTCGATGGATGATGTGGTGGTCTCTTCGTTTGTAACCGGGCCGGGTTATGAGATCCTGCCGCTGAAGATCTATTCGATGGTTAAAGTTGGGGTATCGCCGGAGGTTAATGCGCTGGCGACCATTCTGTTGGTTCTGTCGCTGGTGATGGTTATTGCCAGCCAGATAATTGCACGTGATAAAACTCAGGGGACGTTAAAATGAAAAAATGGTCACGCCACCTGCTCGCTGCGGGCGCTCTGGCAGTCGGTATGAGCGCCGCGCACGCGGACGATAGCAAAACGCTCTATTTCTACAACTGGACCGAGTATGTCCCGCCGGGGCTGCTGGAGCAGTTCACCAAAGAGACCGGCATCAAGGTGATCTATTCGACCTACGAGTCGAACGAAACCATGTACGCCAAGCTCAAAACCTATAAAGACGGCGCCTACGACCTGGTCGTGCCTTCCACCTACTTCGTCGACAAAATGCGTAAAGAGGGCATGCTGCAGAAGATCGACAAGAGCAAACTGAGCAACTTCAGCAATCTTGACCCTGAAATGCTCAACAAACCGTTCGACCCCAACAACGACTACTCCATTCCGTACATCTGGGGCGCGACGGCCATTGGGGTGAATAGCGAAGAGATCGATCCGAAGACCGTCACCAGCTGGGCGGATCTGTGGAAACCCGAGTATAAGAGCAGCCTGCTGCTGACCGACGACGCGCGCGAAGTGTTCCAGGTCGCGCTGCGTAAACTGGGCTACTCCGGTAATACCACCGATCCGAAAGAGATTGAAGCGGCCTATAACGAGCTGAAAAAACTGATGCCGAACGTCGCGGCGTTCAACTCCGATAACCCGGCGAACCCGTATATGGAAGGCGAGGTCAACCTCGGCATGGTATGGAACGGCTCCGCGTGGGTTGCGCGTCAGGCCGGTACGCCGCTGGAAGTGGTGTGGCCGAAAGAAGGCGGCATCTTCTGGATGGATAGCCTGTCGATTCCGGCAAACGCCAAAAACGTCGATGGCGCACTGAAGCTGATCAACTTCCTGCTGCGCCCGGAAGTGGCCAAACAGGTAGCGGAAACTATCGGCTACCCGACGCCAAACCTTGCCGCGCGGAAGATGCTAAGCCCGGAAATCGCTAACGATAAATCGCTCTACCCGGACGCCGCAACGATTCAGAAAGGCGAATGGCAGAACGATGTCGGCAGCGCCAGTACGCTTTATGAAGAGTATTATCAGAAGCTGAAAGCGGGTCGTTAATCACCTCACAGGTCGGGTAGCATGGTGCTTACCCGACCGCTTCAGGAAGTGCGTTTCTAGCTTCTCAACGGATGAATTCTTGATTTAACCAGCGCGTCTTCAACGTCAAAATCGGCCAGCGGGTAGTTGGTCGCCACCAGATAAAATCGCCCATCCTGCGCCGGATATTCATGGACATTGTAGTTCACCATTTTTGGCTGCTCGGCAGAGGTGTCTCCCCGGACGGAACAGGCGGCGTATTTCGAACGGACCCGGAGAGAGTGGCTTTTAATATCCCTGTGGATTTCGCCGTGATGCTCGTCGCCGAGGATCAGGTAGTCAACATATTCAGTGGCCATGGTGTTATTCCTTCTCTGTTGTCCGAGTGAAGAAACATGCCACAAATGTCTGTCTGATACTGTTTTGTTAATCACAGCGTTACATATATGTGAAATGCAAAATCAAAATATTAACGGCCAAAATAATACCAGCGCTGCCGCTCTGGCAACGGTGTGAGGCACGGCGAAGACAGGCTTTTCCCCCGGAGGCGGTGCTGCGCACCTGTCCGGGCTACCCGACCGCGCTGGCCCGTAA